>LWDU01037357.1_pt1 | contig 99205 bp, 104 predicted proteins | sample 727161 | NCBI WGS metagenome assembly LWDU01 (sample SAMN04566230, study PRJNA314399) | hydrothermal vent metagenome | isolation source: deep sea hydrothermal plume seawater | place: Mexico: Gulf of California, Guaymas Basin | collected 2004-07-11 | reverse complement strand
CACCGGGGGACCGGCTATCCGATTATGTTGGCGACCAATGCAGCGAACGGTGGAAGCCGTCAGCGCCGCGTCGGTGAGGGCCATCTAGGCCCCACCCAGGATTCGGTCAATGCCCTTTTTGCAAGAATATTGCGCCGGGGCATCAAACCCTCGGAATTCCGCGGTTTTTACGGCCCAGCGACAGCTCCGCAGCCGGCCCCGTGACGGTAAGTCGATACCGGAAGGCCAGTGTTGGCGGTGAATCACGCTTCCAAAACGCGAATCCGGCAGGGAGATTCGGTCAAAATCGGCTCGGCTCGGGCGACGTCGGCCGTGCGCAGCGCTGCCCCCTGTCAGGTAACCGCGGCCCGCCGATGAAATTCGGAACGTTGCCATTCGCCCGTTCGCATTACTTCAGCGAGATGCCCGACTGCCCGCGCGATGTCGGCAAAGCGCAGATAGGCGGGAGCGAACCCGAACCGGAGAATGTCGGGATCGCGGAAATCGCCGATCACCCCGCGTGAAATCAGCGCTTGGCAGATCGCGTAGGCGTGTTCGTGGCGGTAGGAGAGTTGGCTCCCGCGCCGGTGCGGATCGGACGGGCTGACCAATTCGAGTGCCACCCCGCATTCGCCGAGGCATTGGCGGAAGAATTCCGATAGGGCCTGCGATTTCTCATAGAGCCGCGCCACACCCATTTCCGCGATCAGGTCCACGCCCACCTCGAGCGCAGCAAGGCCGAGCACCGGCGGCGTCCCGCATTGCAACTGCTCTATTCCTCGGGCCGCAATATAGTCGTCGCTGAAGGCGAAAGGCTCCGCATGACCGAACCAGCCGGTTAGCGGTTGCCGCAGCGCCGCGAGATGGCGTTCGGCGACGAAGGCATAGGCGGGTGCCCCCGGCCCGCCATTGAAGTATTTGTACCCGCAGCCAACCGCGAAATCGGCGCCCTCCCCGTCGGCAACACAGTGGTTGAGATCAACCGGCAGCGCGCCGCCCGAATGCGACAGGTCCCACAAGACAAGGGCACCTGCCTCATGCGCCGCGCGCGTCAGCTCTCCCATGTCGAACAGCTCGCCGGTCTTGTAATGCGCATGCGTTAGCAGGAGCAGAGCGACATCATCGTCCAGCGCGGACAAGAGGCTATCGCGTGACGCAAGCCGCCGCTGCGCGAGGCGCTGTCGTTCAAGCCCTTCGATCATATAGAGGTCGGTCGGGAAGTTGCCCGGCTCGCTGAGCACTACCTTACGCGCACCGTTCCCCCGGCCCCGCTGCATGTCGAGTGCCGCGGCGATCAGCTTGAACAGGTTCACACTGGTGGAATCGCAGGCGATGACCTCATGCGGTTGTGCGCCGATCAGCGGCGCGATCTTCGCCCCGAGGCGAGCGGGCAGATCAACCCAGTCGGCGCTGTTCCAGCTGCGGATGAGGCCAGCGCCCCATTCCCCGCGTACCACTTGCTCCATCCGCTGCGGGGTAGCCCTGGGCAGGCATCCCAGCGAATTGCCATCGAGATAGATGACCCCGTCGGGGACGATAAAGCGCTCGCGCCAGGGCGCCAGCGCATCGGCATCGTCCAACGACCGCGCGCGCAGCGACAAGCGCTCAGTCATTGGTCAAATCCCGCAAGATCGCACGGCACAGGCCGGCATCGCCGCCCGCGATCTTCAGAGGCAGTGCGATCAGTTCGTACCTCCCCTCGGGCACGTCATCGAGCACCAGCCCTTCGAGGATACGCATGTCGTGCGCAAGCACCGCCTTGTGCGCATCCATCGTCTTGCTGTCCTGCGGATCGACGCTGGGCGCATCGGTCCCGACCAGCTTGACGCCCTGCAGCGCCAGCCATTCGATCGCTTCGGCATCGATGGCGGTGAAGCGGCTGTCCCATTCGTCATGCGGAAAGCACTCGAAGGTCCGGAACAGCACACGGTCGGCACTGTCGATATGCGGGAGATCGCCGACCGAAATCCTGCCGCCTCCGACACCCGTAGCGTCCACCACCAGGCATTCGCCGATATAAGGATCGAGCGCGACGCTCGCGATGTCGGGCGCAGTCGCCGAATAATGCAGCGGCGCATCGCCATGCGTGCCCGAATGCGTGCTCATGGTCATTCGTCCAACATTGACCGGCGAGCCGTCTTCCATCTTCCAGATGCGCTCGAAGGCGAAACCGGTATCGCCCGGCCAGACGGGCAGACCGGGGCGCAGTGTCTGCGAGATATCCCAGATCCGCCGCTTGCTTTCCCAGCTGCTCATATCGCGGTCCTAACACTGAGAAGTTCGGGGAAGAAGGCGGCCTTGAGCACGCCGGCGAGATAAGGGACGCCGGGGGTGCCCCCGGTGCCTTTCTTGAAGCCGATGATCCGCTCGACTGTCTTGAGATGGCCGAAGCGCCAGCGCTGGAAATGGTATTCCAGATCGACCAGTTTCTCGGCGAGTTCGTAAAGGTCCCAATATTCCTTCGGGTCGCGGTAAATCTCGGCCCATGCCGCCTCGACCGCGGGGGCATGCTCCCACGGACTGCCGTGGTCGCGCGAAAGGATATTCTCGGGAATGGCGAAGCCGCGCCGCGCGAGCAGCGTGATCGCCTCGGCGTAGATCGACTTGCGCGTCAGTTCGGCGCGCAGGCCATCGGCCACCTCGGGTGTTGCCTCATGCATGGTGATCATGTCCGGATTGCGCCCGCCGAGGAGGAATTCCATCATCCGGTACTGCGCGCTCTGGAATCCGCTCGATCCGCCGAGATGCGGCCGGATGGTCGAATAGTCATGCGGGGTCATCGTGCTGAGCACGTCCCAGCTCTGGATCAGCTGCCCCTGCGCCCGCGCCACCCGGGCAAGCATCTTGAACGAGGGCCGCAAGCGATCCTCGCGGATACACTCGCGCGCTTCGGACAATTCGTGGAGGCACAGCTTGAGCCAAAGCTCGCTGGCCTGGTGGACGATGATGAACAGCATTTCGTCATGCGCGTCCGAGGCGGGATGCTGCGCTGCCAGAATGCGGTCGAGATCGAGATAGCTGGAATAGGTGATGTCGGATGCCATGCGCGCTGACCTAGCGCGCATCGGTCACCGATGAAACTACCCCTCGATCACCTGCGTGTGCGGGTGGTGCTTGTCGAGGTGCTTCTTTACGATGCGCAGGTTCTTGGTGTTCGATCGATAGACCACGTCGAAGGCATCCCCGATCAGCGGCACGCTGCCCACGGTGCTGTCGATCGCGATATTGCCGACCATGCGCCACAGCTTCCAGCGCGGCAGGCCAAGGTTCTTGGCTTCCCACACGATGTAGCCCGCCAGCGCGGCAGTGATGATGTCCCCAACCACCGGGACGAAACCGACGATCGTATCAAGCCCGATCGGGAAGCGCGTACCCGGAACCACGAGGCTGCGTTCGAGCAAATGTTCCATCGCCTCGATCCGCTTGCGGATCGAAACGGGATCGGTGCCGGTCGGCAGTTCGAGCCCCAGCGGGCGCGGGCGGTCGGGATTGTCCATACCGTTCTAGATGGGTGCCCGTGACAGAGGGAACAAGGGATGGATGTTCCACGGGTTTTCGCTGAACGCGTCGATATCGGCGCGCACCAGCGACCAGCGTATCGGCGCGCCCAGCGGGATATAGAGATTGGTAGCGAGAAGCGCGGTCTCCGCTTCGTAGAGATAGGAGCTTTCCTCTGTGCCATCGCGCGCATCGAGCGCGAGTGAAACGAGGTAGTCGGCATCTTCGCTGCATTGGCGAGCGCTGACGTCGCAATTGAACTGGTTGAGGAACCAGCGCGGCGATGCATAACGCGCAACCCGGTCGCGCAGCGCGAGATCGGCAGCGGAAGATTTGTCCGCGCGAGTTGCCGAAACCCCGATTGCAGCGAAATCGGCTGCCAGCCCTTCGAACATCATGTCCGACCCCGGGCCGGGGGGGAGGTAAAGTCGCACTTCGGGCTCCTCGCCGCTCTCGGAACGCCAGCGCGAAACCCGCTGTCGTGCTTCGCTGCGCCGCTGATCGAGCGAAAGAGCCGCCCAGCGCTCGGTAGGTGCGACCAACATCGTCGACAGTGCGACAGGCACGATCCGGGTCGAAGCAACCCAGCCCCCGATATTGAACGGTTGCATCAGACCCTGCCGGTCGATGGCCATCGACAGAGCTTCGCGGTTGGCGGCCGAACCAAGGAACCCTTCCGCGCGGCGAACATCGAGGCCGAACAAGCCGAGAGCGGCATCGAGCCGCACATTGCCACGCGACAATGGCCCGGTGCTCGCCAGTGGCAAATGGGCCAGTCGTCCTCCCAGGATCAAGTCATAGCGGGCCTGGGCAAATCCATCGGCGGCCTCTTGGGCCGGTGCTGCACGGACACGGATCGAACGGACCATCTCGCTCCAGCCGGGCTGTTCGGGCAGACCGCGCAGTTCGGGGGCGAGCGGGGTGAGCAACAGGCCCGAGTCGATGGACTGTCCGAGCATCAGGCCCACCGACTGATCACCGAACTCGATACCCATTTCCGGCTGCGCGAGAAGCTGGAGAAAGTCGGGCATCGGGCTGGTCAGCCGAATTTCGATGACCCGACCGGTCATCGCGCGGATATCGCGGATCTTGGCGAGATCGAGGCCGAGGGAAGTGCCCTGCAACTGCCGCACCCGTCGCTGCAGCGCATCGCGTACCGCCTGTGCGGTCAGCCTGTTGCCGCCGGCGAGATCGAATTCGTTGATCCGGAAGATGTAGCTGGCGCCGCCGTCGGTAACGATCCAGCGTTCAGCCACACCGGGTACGACCTCTCCGCGTGGATCGAGCCGGACCAGTCCCGTCGACAGCGCGGCGCGAACATGCTGGCCCGCATGACTGAGCCTGACTCCCTTCGCTTCCAGATCTTCGGGCTGGGCAATGAATGCAACGTCCACGATCCCGTCGTCCTGACCCACGCTGCACGCAGCGAGCGAGACGACCAGCAGTGCAGAGATGATAGCGCGCATGACTGCCGGTTAGCAGCCAGCAGGGCGCGCGTCAGCGGGCAATTACAGCTTGCGGATCCGCGTCGCGTCGGCGGGCGTCGGGGAGGCGAGCGCAGTCTTACGTAGATAGGCGGGGGTCTCGGTCTTGGTCCCAACCGGTGCGCGAACGATCTTGGGATCGATCTCGGTGTCGAATGCAACCCCGAAACGATCGTCCTGCGTCCACGCGACGCTGCCCTTCACTGCCCCGACATTACGAAGTTCGATCGTCAGCCGGTCGCCTTGCGAAACTTCCGCCCCGCCGGTCTCGGCCATCATACCGCCAGCGGAAAGATTGCGGACTTTCACCCGTTCGGCGGCCGCGCGCCCCTCGAATGTCAACTGGGCGAACAAAAACAGGCTGTCGCGAGCAACATTGCGTGTTTCAACCGAAGACATGGCGCTCGTTGATTCCCTAGGTTCGTTTCGCAGCGGGTATGGATCGCATACCACAATAGCCGGCAGACCTAAATAACCGGTTAGCGCAAGGCTCAATCGTCGCGCGAGATCTTCTCGCGGCGCTCGTGGGCTTCCTGCGCCTCTACTGTCATCGTCGCGACGGGACGCGCGATCAATCGCTTCAGCCCGATCGGGTCGCCGGTGACCTCGCACCAGCCGTACTCGCCCTGCTCGATGCGGCGCAGCGCCGCATCGATCTTGAGGATGAGCTTGCGTTGACGGTCGCGCGTTCGGAGCTCGATGCCCCAGTCGGTTTCCGACGAAGCGCGATCGTTGAGATCGGGTTCGCGGATCGGTCCGTCCTGCAGCGATTGCAGCGTCTGCCCCGCGGCATCGTGGATCGACTTCTTCCAGTCGAGCAACAGCATCCGGAAATAATCCTGCTGCTTCTCGTTCATATATTCTTCGGAATCGTCAGGAACGTAGTCGTCGCCCACCGCAGCACGCGCTTCGGCCAGCTTACTCTTCTCATCTGCCACAGAGGCCATTGAGGACCCTCTTACCTGGTCGAATTGATCGTCGGACCACTGCCGTCCTGCACGCCCGGATTTTTCCGGTGCTTCGAATGACCCGCTCGGCGCGTGCCTATAGGCAAGCGCCCGCATGGGCACAAGCGCCAATCCATCCGCAACACGAAAAGCGACGAAGCCCTTCGAAATTAGAATATGAAACAAAGAAAAAGCGCCGCGTTAACTATATATTGACCATGAATTTCCAAATCTTGCCCGTCCGGCATGGGGACCGGTCCGACAGGGGAATGGAAATGCAGCTTACCAGTATCGAAGGGAGCGGCGGTCAGATTATCCAAGGCAATGAGGCGGAAGCGCTCATCGCCGAATGTCTCGCCGAATACGAAGGCGGCAGCGAAGCGGCGCTCTACACTTTGGGAGTGGCCTTTTCGACCGGCAGCCACGGCGTGGTCTGCGACCTGATCGAGGCGCACAAGTGGTTCAACATCGCGGCCTCGCGGGGCCACGAGGAAGCCGGATGGTGTCGCGGCGACATTGCCGAGGAAATGACCGCGCGCGAAATCGCCGAAGCGCAGCGCCGCGCACGCGAATGGCTTGCCCAAAGCGGGCGCAAGGCGGCCTGACCGCTAATCCTGCCTGAACGGGGTTCGCCCGGCCAAATAATTGCGATCCGAAGCCACTCCGACGCGCTCGCGCTCGAGGAAATCCGCCACTGCGCTTCGGAAGCCCGGATCGGCGATCCAGTGCGCCGACACCGTCTCGACCGGTTCGTAGCCGCGGGCGAGTTTGTGACCGCCCTGCGCACCAGCTTCGACCCGCGCGAGGCCCAGTTCGATCGCCGCATCGATCGCTTGATAATAGCACAGCTCGAAATGCAGGAAGCGGATGTCGCGCGTGCAGCCCCAGTACCGCCCGTAAAGCGCATCTCCACCGATGAAATTCAGCGCTCCTGCGACCGGCACGCCATCCTGCAGTGCCAGCACGAGCAGGATCTTGTCACCCATCCGCTCACCGAGCAGATCGAACGCTTCGCGTGTCAGGTAGGGTGTACCCCACTTGCGTGCGCCGGTATCCTGGTAAAACCCCCAGAACGCGTCCCAGTGAACTTTGTCGATATCCGCGCCGCGCAATCGATGGATCTCGACCTCGGCCTGTGCGGCGGCGCGTTCCTTGCGTAGCGCCTTGCGTTTGCGCGAAGCGAGCGTGGCCAGATAGTCGTCGAAACTTTCGAAACCGCGGTTATTCCAGTGAAACTGGATATCGCTGCGGAGCATCCAGCCCGCCTCCTCGAACAGCCGCTGCTGTTCCGGTTCGATGAAGGTGGCGTGCGCGGAGGAAAAGCCGTTCTGCAGGCACAATTGCTCGGCCGCGCCCAGCAGCGGCGCTGCAAGCGCCTCATCGGCCAGCAACAGCCGCGGGCCGGTGGCGGGCGTGAAGGGCGCGGCGATCTGCAGCTTGGGATAATAGCTGCCACCGGCCCGCTCATAGGCATCGGCCCAGGCATGGTCGAAAACATACTCGCCCTGGCTGTGCCCCTTGAGATAGGCGGGCATCGCGGCAAGCAGCGGCCCATCCCCGGCGCTGATCACCACCGGGGCGCTCTGCCAGCCGGTCCCCTGCCCGACGCTCCTCGAATCCTCGAGCGCGGTCAGGAATTCGTGGCTGACGAAAGGATTGCCCCCGCCGGCCAGCGCGTTCCACTGGTCGCGATCGAAAGCGCCGACCGACCCGCCCACGCGTGCGACCAGACCGTCGAAGGTAGGAGCCCCGCTCACCCTACACCGCCGGCTTCCACAATCGGCGCATCCGCATGCCTGCGCGCACGGTCGAGCAGTTCGGGCGTATCGACGGTCCAGGTCAGCAGCGGAAGGCCGTGATCACGCAGACGCGTTGTCAACGGACTGGGCAAGGCGGCGATATGATAGGCGATGAACTCGGGCTGCGCGATCCACAATGCGAGGCGCCGCTGCCAAGGCTTCTGCGTGTAGCCCTTCTCGTCCTCGCGCATGACCAGACCTTGCAGCGTCTGCGGCGAATGCCGCCGAAACCATCGCGATACGCGCGGGTCGAAGCTCATCACCGCATGGCGGCCTTCGTAGGACTTCAAGGCATCACGCACCCCGCGACAGCTGGGTTCGACATCATACCCGCGTTTCGACTTGATTTCGATCAGGAGCGGGACCGCACCCGCCACCTGGGCAAGCAGTTCCCCAAGCGCGATCGGCGCCTCTTCGTGTTCGAGATAACTCAGCGTGCGCCACTCTTGCGCAGTGAGCGCTTCGGTCTTGTCGGGACGCCCGATCAGCCTGGTGAAGTCCCAGTCGTGAAACACCATCGGATAATCGTCGCGGCTGCGCTGGATATCGCACTCGATTCCCAGCCCCGCTTCGAGCGCTGCTGCGAAAGCGCTATGCGAATTCTCAATCCTGCCCGGACCGTGCAGCCCGCGATGGGCATAGCTCCAGTCGCGCAGCCACCCGACCCGGGCCGGGTCGGGCGAGCGAACCCGGATACGATCAAGCCTTGAGAGCAACGATCGCATCGACCTCGACCGCGGCATTGAGCGGGAGCGCGGGCACACCCACTGCACTGCGCGCATGCTTGCCGGGATCGCCGAACACTTCGTACATGAGGTCCGAGGCCCCGTTGATGACCTTGGGCTGGTCGTAAAAATCGGGCGTGCAGGCGACGAAGCCGCCCAGCTTGACGAAATGCGCGACGCGTTCGATCAGGCCCGCCGCTTCGAGCTGTGCCATGATCATGAGCCCGCAGGCACGGGCCGCCTGCTGCCCCTTTTCTAGGCTCACCCCGTCGCCCAGCTTGCCGGTTACCAGATCCCCATCGACAAAGGGCAATTGCCCCGAAACGAACGCCGTGTGCCCATCCACTACCACCGGCTGGTAGCTGGCAACGGGTGCGGCGGCATGCGGGAGTGTTATTCCCAGCGAGTTGAGACGGTCGTGAATGCTCATACGGTTTCCCTTTCGATCTCGCCCATCAACCACGGCAGCGCCTCGTCCCAGCTGTCGATGCGCGCATCGGCATGGCCCGAACTATGCGCGCAATCGATATGCGGGGCGAGCAACGGTTCGCCGCACAGATGGAGTGTCGTGATGTTGGCCCCAACCTCGCCCAGCGTTTCGCGCGCCGAGCGATGATGTTGCGCGAGGTCGTCGATGAATATTGCCTTCGACGGAGCATATTCTTCGAGGATTGCCTGCAAGGCCGGCCCCTTGGGCCCCTGATTGGTAAAGACGCGCGCGTCGAGGCCGTGCTCCAGCAATTGCGCCTTGCGCATCTCCTGCCGCTTGTCGACGAGGTTGGTCAGGATCACCACATCGGCATGCTCGCGCAGCGCAGCGATGCCCTCGATCGCGCCGGGGATCGGCGTCTGGCGGTGCATTTCGGTGTCGAAGAATCCCCCGAGCTTCTTCCATATTTCTTCGGGGGCAAGGATTTCGCCCGATTCCTGCCAGCGCAACGCGGTGGCGAAATCATTGCCTTCCATGCGGAACTCAACCCCCTGCGTCTCTGACAGCCAGTCACGGAAAGGCGAGACCATATAAAGCAGGACTTCGTCACAATCGGAAATGATCAATGGTCGGCTCATCGAGCGAGCTCCCTGGCCGCAGCCACAAGCGTTTCGGGGGATGTGTCGAGCGCATCGGCAGCGAGCACCAAGTCGGGTTCGTGATTGGCAAGAAATTCGAGCACTGCTGCCTGAACGCTGCGATCTGTAAGCCCGTTCCTCAAGCGATCCGGCGTCAATCCGGTCAACGACAGCAACCGCTCGGCACGGCGGTCGTCCGCCAGCGCCCACCCAAGCGCTTCAAGCGCCAGAACCTCGGGCGGCCGGGAATTGGCATCGTTCGGTTCGCGAATAATTGTCAGCGCTCCCGCTTTTGCATAAGGCCCATGCGCATTCGCATGGAGTTCCGGCCAAGTGGCAAAGAGAATCCTCGTTGTCGAGGACAACGACCTCAATCGTAAGCTGTTCTGTGACGTGCTGAAGGCGAACGGCTACGAAGTCGTCCCGGTGGCCGATGGACAGAACGTGCTCGCCACGGCGCAGCGCTTCGCCCCCGATCTGGTGATCATGGATATCCAGCTGCCCAATGTCAGCGGGATCGACCTGATCGCGCAGCTCAAGGCGGACAACGATCTGAATGGGGTCCCGGTGCTCGCGGTGACCGCCTATGCCGGCAAGGGCGACGAAGAGCGCATTCGTGATGCGGGAGCGGCCGACTATCTGGCCAAGCCGGTTTCGATCGGGCCCTTCATGACCGCGGTTCGCACGCTGCTGCCAGCCTAGCCGACCGTCATTTCGAAACCGAATACGGCCAATGTCACGAACAGGCCGATCATGAACACCTTGTAGGCCAGCGCGAGAAAGCGGTACTTCTTGCCCGCCAGAACCTGCCCGTTCTGATACATGTCATGCGCCATCGTCTCGAAGACGGTGCGGTCGGTTTCCAGCCGGGCAAGCAGTTCCTCCGTCCATTCGTCCTCGTCCATCCAGGTATAATGGCCGAAAAAGATGAGGTTGCGATTCTGCACCTTGCCATCGGGCCGACCGACCTTGGGCAGCACCGCCATCACCGCGCACAGCGAACTGGCGAAAGAAAAGCTTGCCAGGATCATCAGCGAGACCGGCATCTGTCCGGTGAGTGCCCGGCTGACCGATAGCGAGAAGACGAGGAAGGTCGCGCCAAGCAGGATCGACGCTTTCTGGTCGGCCATCTGCGACAGCTTGAGCGTGCTCATTTGCGCGGTGCGCATCAGGTGGATCGCGTGGTTGGAATAGGTGGCGGCAGGCCGTGGCGGCTTGGCCGGCGCCGCCGCCGGATCGTTCGCCGCGGTCCCGGCATTGGCTTTTCCCCTGTTCGAACAGACGATTGCGACTTTTTCCCAAGCTTGCCATTGCGCGCTGCGCTTGACAAGCACCGCCACAAGCCGCTTTGCCGCGACCATCATACGCGCGGTACGGCCATTTTCGGCCGCCGCGCAGCACAAGGAATGGAAACCCCCGCCATGGACCGAGCCGCAGTCGACGCCAAGATCCGCGAACTGGCCGAACCCTTCAACAAGAAGGGCATCGAGATCAAGGAAGACACCACTTTCGCCAACGATCTGGAATTCGACAGCCTGACGGTGATGGATTTCGTCGCCGCGATCGAAGACGAATTCGATATCATCATCAGCATGAACCAGCAGGCCGAGATCGAGACCTACGGGCAGTTGGTCGACGCGGTCACCAAGCTGCAGGCCGACTGATGAGCCGGGGCATCTCGCAATCCGACCAGCCCGTCGAGCGCGCGGGCGACGGGACCGACCTGTTCTCCAAGTTCGACGGCATCATCGCGCTGCGCGAGGGCCTGCTCGCCAGCGGTCAGGAAGACCCGTTCAATCTGGTGATGGAAAAGGTTCTCTCGCCGACCCGGGCGATCTGCAACGGGCGCGAGACGATTCTGCTCGGCACCTACAATTACATGGGCATGACCTTCGATCCCGACGTGATCGAGGCGGGCAAGCAGGCGCTGACCGATTTCGGCAGCGGCACCACGGGCAGCCGCGTCCTCAACGGCACTTACCAAGGCCATCGGGAATGCGAAGACGCGCTGCGCGAATTCTACGCCATGGATCACGCCATGGTCTTCTCGACCGGTTACCAGGCCAATCTCGGGATCATCTCGACCATCGCCGGCAAGGGTGACTACATCATCCTCGACATCGACAGCCATGCGAGCATCTGGGACGGATGCGCGATGGGCAATGCCGAGGTGGTGCCCTTCAAGCACAACGACATCGAGGCGATGGAGAAACGCCTCAGGCGCATCCCCGAAGGCGCGGGCAAGCTGGTCGTGCTCGAAGGCGTCTATTCGATGCTCGGCGATATCGCGCCGCTCAAGGAAATGGTCGCGGTCGCCAAGAAATATGGCGCGATGGTGCTGGTCGACGAAGCGCATTCGATGGGCTTCATCGGCGAGAACGGGCGCGGCGTCGTCGAACAGGCCGGTGTGATCGGCGATGTCGATTTCATCATCGGGACCTTCTCCAAGAGCGTCGGCACCGTCGGCGGGTTCTGCGTTTCGAACCATCCCAAGTTCGAGATCATGCGATTGGTCTGCCGTCCCTATGTGTTCACCGCCAGCCTGCCGCCGAGCGTGGTGGCGACGGCTGCGACCAGCATTCGCAAACTGATGCATGGCTCGAACAAGCGTGCGCATCTGTGGGAGAATTCCAAGACGCTGCACAAGGGGCTGAAAGACCTGGGCTTCGAGCTCGGCACGCCCGAACCGCAAAGCGCGATCATCGCAGTCATCATGCCCGACCTCGAGAAAGGCGCGGCGATGTGGGAAGCGCTGATCAAGGGTGGGCTTTACGTGAACCTCGCAAGGCCGCCCGCGACCCCCGCCAACATGACGCTGCTGCGGTGTTCGCTATGCGCCGAGCACAGCGAGAGCGAAGTGGCCGAGATCCTCGCGATTTTCGAACAGGCGGGCAAGCAGGTCGGAATCATCTGATCGGGCGAGCGGCGCGGCGCTTCAAGCCGCCGCGCCGCCCGTGGCCTGTGCGGGCTCCCGCCGCGCAGGCTCTGCGGCCTTCCTCTCGGGAAAGATCGGCCAGAGCAATTGCTGGCCGAGCGAGGCCGGCGCGAGGTTTTCGATACCGTAGCTTCGCGGATAGCCGCGCGTGATATGCGCGGTGCCGAACAGCACGTCCCACAGGAACAGCATGTTCCCGTAGTTGCCCTTGTAGTGAACCGCGGGATCGTCGGCATGGCGACCGTGATGCGCATGATGCGTCGCGGGCGTCGAGATGGTGCGCTCAACCACCCACATCAGCGGTGACAGCCAGCGGATCGCATAAAGCGGTCGGTCCCAGGCGACATCCGAATGCGCGCCGATGATGACCAGCATCTTGGCCACGACATAACCTGCATAAACCCAGCCCAGCCCAAGGTAGATCAGCACACCCGACGTCCACAGATTGGGCATCATTGCATAGTAGAGCACGTTGTTTCGATAGACGAGCCGGACGCTCATGTAGCGCGCGTTGTGATGCGCGCGGTGCAGATTGTACAACCACGGGAAAGTGTGGCTCGCGCGGTGCCACCAATATTGCACCATGTCGTCGAGCAGCAGGAACAGGCCCAGCGCGGCGGGCAGGCCGATGTCAGCCAGCGCCCCTTCCCATTGCGGGGCGAGCCAACCCGCAAGGGTCGCGGAGCCGAGGAGGATCGCGGGTTGGGTTACCGCAAGCAGCACCGTCATGCTGACCGCCTCGACGATGCCGTCGTCGCGGGTTTGCTCGGCCTTGCGGAACAGGTTCGAGCGCCACAGTTCGAGCAGCGCGAAGCCGAGATAGATTGCGACTATGGCCAGGGTCGACGACGGCATGGGCAGATCCTCTTCCGGTTGTTGCCTGCGGGTGTAGCCGCTAGGCAGGCGAAAGAATGTCGGATGTTTTACATTCTCGCTCGCCACTGCGCGCTGCAATATCGCCGATGCTCCATGCCTCGCTCGAGCCCGAACTGCGCGCCGAGCTGGAGGCGCGGAGCATGATGCGCGAATTTGCCGACGGGCAGATCATCCAGCAGCGCGGGGACGAGCCCGACGGTTTCTGGCTGATCGTCGAGGGCACGGTGGTCGCGGGCCAGTTCCTTTCCGGCGGCGATTTCCGCGCGGTCGCGGTGCTCGGCCCGGGCGATTCCTATGGCGAGCTGGCGATGTTTTCGCAGCGGCCGCGGGTGGTCGACGCGGTATCTCGCGGCGACAGCCGGCTGCGCTATATCCCGGCAAGCGCTTTCCTCGAATGCCTGGCGCGCTATCCGGCTTCGGGGCGGGCGCTGCTGGGGGCGCTGGCGGTGCAGGTGCAGGACCTGATCAATCTGGTGGTCGACCTGCGTCGCGGCAATGCCACTGCGCGGCTGGCGCTGCTGCTCGTCAATATGGCGCAACGCGTGGCCAGTGATGCCAGCCTGCCGGTCACGCAGCAGGAACTGGCCGAACTGCTCGGTGTAACGCGCCCGACCGCCAATGGAGCGCTGCGCGAGCTCGAGGCATTGGGCCTCGTCGAGCGCGGGTATGGGTGGCTGCGCGTGCGCGATCGCCACGCGCTGGCCAAGTTCGCACGCGACTGACGCAAATGCGTGGCGGCCTCAGCCGCCGGCCGCGAGCGGCTGTTCGAGCGCGGCCCCGCTGCATGGTCCCGCCTCGCCGTCCTCGCTCCCGCCCAGCTGGGTCAGCACCAGCACACCGCCGACCACCAGCACCACGAAGACGGTGGTCACCGTCCCGAGATACTTGTCGATCACGCGCTTGATCGGCGCACCGAAGACCCGGAACAATATGCCCACGGTCATGAAGATCAGCGCGCGAGCGAACAGGCTCGACAGCACGAAGGTCACGAGGTTCATGCCAACGAAGCCCGCCGTGATCGTCAGCAGCTTGAACGGCACCGGGGTGGCACCCGCGATCAGGATCGCCTCGAAATCGTATTCGCGCAGGTGACAGGCGGCGACCGGAAATGCCTCGGTCAGACCGAGCACGCCTATCAGCCACACGCCCAGCGTGTCGTAAAGCCCCCAGCCGATCGCATAGCCGAACAATGCCCCCGCCACCGAGGCCAGCGTCGCGACCAGCGCAAATCGCACCGCCTTGTTCGGTTCGGCAAGACACATCAGCCCGAGCAGCGGATGCGGCGGGATTGGAAAGAAGCTGGATTCGACGAAACAGAAGAACGCCAGCCAGCCCACGGCATGCGGGTGCGAGGCCTTGGCCATGGTCCAGTCGTACAGCCCGCGCAGCGGTTTCATGATCATGATCTGGGAAAGTCCCTCGCATCCCGTGGAGCGCCCCGATTAGGCGAGCGCGGAAAGCTAGGCAAGCATGAGAGAGAAACCTATTTGGTTCTTTTATCTTGACAGCGTCACGCTATTTAGGTACATAAGGCGAACATCGGAAAATAGCGATTCGCGAAGGGCGGCTCCTCATAGGGAGGCCGCCCTACGTCGTTCTGCGCTTTGCCCAATCGGAGAACCATCATGCCGAAGGTGGCCAAGGCCCGCACCAAGCGGACGAAAATAGCCGACGTCTACCGGCGCGGCGAAAAGAACAAACTCGACCGGCATTGGCGCGCTTTCTTTCTCGACCATCTGGCCGAGACGTCCAACGTGACCGCTGCCGCACATTTTGCCGGGGTGAACCCTTCCCGCGCCTATAAGGTGCGCCGCGAGGATGCTGCCTTCGCGCGCAAATGGTATGCCGCGCTGCTCGAAGGATATGAGCATCTCGAACTCGAAACGCTGCGCCGCCTGCGCGAGGGCGTGCCCGCCGACGGGCCCAAGTTCGACATCGCCAATGCGCTGCGGCTGCTGACGCTCCATCGCGAGACGGTGGCGCGCGAACGGACCCGGCTCGAGAATTCGGACGAGGCCAGCGTGCTCGCCTCGCTCAATGCAAAGCTCGAAGCCATGCGCCAGAACGAAATGGCGCTGCAGGAGGCGCTGGCGGAGGATGTGACCGATCCGGTCGCCCCCACCGATGCTGGGTGAAGGTTTCCTCGATTGGCTGCGCGAACAGGACGACCGCACCAAGACCGGGCTGATCGGGCAGTTGGAAGAGCGCGAACGCGCGCTGATCCGGCATGACTGGCCGCTCTGGCGGCGCGAGGCACAGTCCCCGCCGCGCGGCGCTTGGAATTGCTGGGTGATCTGCGCAGGACGCGGCTTCGGCAAGACCCGCACCGGGGCCGAATGGGTGCGCGAATGCGCCATCCTCGATCCCGATGCACGGATCGCGCTGGTTGCCGCCTCGCTTGGCGAAGCGCGCAGCGTAATGGTCGAAGGCGAAAGCGGGGTGCTGGCAATCTGTCCGCCGAACTACCGGCCGTTCTACGAGCCGTCGCTCAAGCGGCTGACCTGGCCCAATGGCGCGATGGCCTTTCTCTATTCGGCCGCCGAGCCCGAAAGCTTGCGCGGCCCGCAACACAGCCATGCGTGGTGCGACGAGATCGGCAAATGGCCGGGGGTATCGGGCAAGGCCGAGGCGGCGTGGGACAATCTGGCGATGGGATTGCGGTTGGGGCTGCACCCCAAGGTGGTCGCCACCACCACGCCGCGCGCCACTGCGCTGGTCCGGCGGCTGGTGGGCGAGGAAACCCGCGGGCTGGCGCATATCAGCCGCGGGACGACCTATGAGAACGCCGCCAACCTGCCACCGCGCTTCGTCAGTACGATCCGGGAGCGCTATGGCCATACCGCACTTGGGCGGCAGGAGCTCGACGGCATGCTGCTCGAGGAGATCGAGGGCGCGCTGTGGACGCGGTCGCTGCTCGAAAGCTGCCGGCACGAAGGCCCAAGCGATACGCTTTGCCGTGTGGTGGTCGGGGTCGATCCGCCCGCCAGCGACCGCGGCGACGAATGCGGCATCGTAGTCTGCGCGCTGGGCGCAAGCGGAATCGCGCAGGTGCTGGCCGATTGCTCGGTCGCGAAAGCCAGGCCAGAACGCTGGGCGCGCGCGGTAGCCGAAGCCGCACGCGGCTGGAATGCCGACCGCGTGGTCGCCGAGGCCAACCAGGGCGGCCAGATGGTTGCCAGTGTGCTGCGCGCCGCCGACATCGCGCTGCCGCTCAAGCTGGTCCACGCCTCCAGAGGCAAGGCGGCGCGCGCCGAACCCGTCGCCGCGCTCTACGAAGCGGGCCGCGTACGACACGCCGGCCTGTTCGCGCATCTGGAGGACCAACTCTGTGGGCTGATGGCTGGTGGCGGATACGAGGGTCCCGGCAGATCGCCCGATCGCGCCGATGCGCTGGTGTGGGCGCTCAGCGAACTGATGCTGGGCCTGCCCGCAAACCCGCGCGTGCGGCAGGTTTAGCGACCAGATCGAGCGGGGCCCCCGGTCAGGCCTGGCCGACGAATTTCTAGCCGAGTTCACTTTCTGTCGCCCCGGTTCCGATTGGGGGCGGCTGCCAATTAGCGACCCATCAGCCGGAGAAATCCATGTCATTCTTCACCAGTCTCGTCTCTGCCTTCAAGGGCGGGGGCGGCTCGCGTGTGCCTGTTGCGCGCGGCTTCATCAGCCCTTGGGCGAGCGGTTTCGACGGCGGTCCGCTGCAGCGTGCGCCATTCGACTATGCACGCGAGGTGGCCGAGGCCTATCTCGCCAACCCGGTGGCGCAGCGCAGCGTGCGGATCGTGGCCGAGGGGGTCGGCGGCGCGCCGCTCGCCTGCGCCAACGAACGGCTGGCCAAGCTGCTGGCCTGTTCCTGCGGGGCGCAGCCGCTGCTCGAGGTACTCGCCGCCCAGCTTGCGCTGCATGGCAATGCCTTCGTCCAGATCGTGAAAGACGGTACCGGCACGCCGGTCGAGCTGTTCCCGCTGCGGCCCGAGCGCGTGCAGGTGATCGCGGGCGAAGATGGCTGGCCGGCGCGCTATCGTTACGTGCTCGCCGATCGCACGCTGGATATCGCGCTGGAAGACGGGGATGGCTGGCCCAACCTCGTCCACCTTAAGGGTTTCCACCCGACCGACGATCACTATGGCGCAGGCTGCCTCGCCGCGGCTGCACCGGCAGTGGCGGTCCATAATGCCGCGAGCGCGTGGAACCGCGCGCTGCTCGCCAATGCCGCACGGCCGAGCGGCGCACTGGTCTATGATGGCGAGGATGGCGGCGCGCTGAGCGCCGAGCAGTTCGACCGGCTGAAGGCCGAATTGCAGAACGCCTTCCAGGGCCATGCCAATGCCGGGCGGCCGATGCTGCTCGAGGGCGGGCTCGACTGGAAGGCGATGAGCCTCAGCCCCGCCGACATGGATTTCGCCACGCTGAAAGCGGCTGCCGCGCGCGACATTGCGCTGGCCTTCGGCGTGCCGCCGATGCTGCTCGGTCTGCCGGGCGACAACACTTATGCCAATTACCGCGAGGCCAATCGCGCGTTGTGGCGGCTGACGCTGCTGCCTCTGGCGGGCAAGATCCTTGGCGGACTGCAGGCAGGGCTGAGCGACTGGTTCGCCGAGGGCGCCAGCGTCGATCTCGACCGCGTCCCCGCGCTCGCCGAGGACCGCGAGCGGTTGTGGGCGCAGGTCAGCAACGCCGACTTCCTGAGCAACGCGGAGAAGCGCGCGCTGCTCGGGCTGGCAGGACAGGAGGAAACGCGATGACCCGCGAGGAGATGCTTGCGCGGCTGATCGCACAGGCCGATGCACAGGGCGGCGATCTGATCACGCTGCGCGCCATCGTGGAAGAGGCGAGCGAACTGGGCGCGGCGCGCGTGCTCGAGCGGATCGGCCTGTCCGATCCCTCCGCACCCGACGATATCGACGAATTGCGCGAGCTGCTCTCGGCCTGGCGCGATGCCAAGGCGAGCGCGTGGAAGGCGGCGGTCGAATGGCTGGTGCGCGGCGTGCTCGCGCTCTTGCTGGTGGGTATTGCAGTGCGGCTCGGCGTCGGGGACATGCTCTCGTGAGCCTGCGAATCGCGGGTTATGCCGCGCTGTTCGATCACGCCGACGCCGCGCGCGACACGATCCGCCGCGGCGCTTTCGCCCGCACGCTGGCCGAGCGACGGGAGCCCATACCGCTCTATTGGCAGCACAGCCCCGACCGGCGCATCGGCTGGGTCGACCGCATAGGCGAAGACACGCGCGGGCTCCGGATCGTCGCGCAGATCGACCAGCCACAGGGCCGCGCCGCCAAGCTGCTGCGAACGCGCGCAGTGAGCGGGCTCAGCTTCGGCTACCGCGCCCGCCGCTTTCAGCGGACAGCGTCAGGCCGCATGCTCGAAGAGATCGACCTGTTCGAGGTCAGCGTGGTCACCCACCCGCTGCAGCCGCAGGCACGGATCCACTTCACCGCCTGACCCGCCCCGCCGCCCCGCCGCCCCGAGCGATGCCCCTCGCCGCCTTCGGGCGGCTTTTTTGTGCCCTGAAGAAAGAGGACCCTGCTATGGAAACGACCACCCCCACCGATCACGCCGAAACGAGCTTCGATATCGTCGCGCGCCAGGACTCGCTCGAGGCCGATGTCGCGCTGCTGCGCGGCGATGTCGATGAGGTGAAGGCCCGCGTCGAGAAGATCGGCCGTGTCGCGAGCCGCCCTGCGCTTTCGGGCGCTGCGGATCCCGCGCCCGAAGTGAAGGGCTTCGTCGACGGCTATCTGCGCCGCGGCGCGACAACCGAAGTCAAGTCGCTAACCGCCGGCGTGCCCGCCGATGGCGGTTATGCCGTGCCGCAGCAGATCGACGCCGCTATCGCGCGCGAACTCACCGCGATCAGCCCGATCCGCGCCATCGCGCAGGTCGTGCAAACGGGCAGCGCGGGGTACCGCAAGCTCATTACCACCGGCGGCACCGCCAGCGGCTGGGTCAGCGAAACCGCGGCGCGGCCCGAGACCGACACGCCCGAGTTTGCCGAGATCGCGCCTCCGACGGGCGAGCTCTACGCCAATCCGGCAGCGAGCCAGGCGATGCTCGACGATGCTGGCTTCGACCTCGAGAGCTGGCTCGCGAGCGAGATTGCGATGGAGTTCGCGCGCGCCGAGGGAGCCGCTTTCGTGGCGGGTTCGGGCAACGACCAGCCCGCTGGCTTCCTCACCGCCCCGACCGCGACCATGCCTGACGACCTGCGCGCTTTCGGCACGCTCCAATATCTCGGGACGGGCGCGGCAAGCGGGCTCGGTGATGCGCCCGAGAACCGTCTGATCGACCTCGTCCACGCGCTGAAGGCGAGTCACCGGCAGGGCGCGAGCTTCGTGATGAACTCGGCAACGCTCGCGGAGGTGCGCAAGCTGCGGAGCGAGGATGGGGCCTTCCTGTGGCAGCCGGGACTGGTCGAGGGGCAGCCCGACCGGCTGCTCGGCTATCCGGTGGTCGAGGCGGAGGACATGCCCGATATCACCGCGGGCGCGATCCCGATCGCCTTCGGCAATTTCCGCCATGGCTATGTGATCGCCGAACGCAGCGCGACGCAGGTGCTGCGTGACCCCTTCACCAACAAGCCCTTCGTGCATTTCTACGCCACCAAGCGCGTCGGCGGGCAGGTGCTCGACGGCAATGCGATCAAGCTGCTCAAGATCGAGGAATAGGCGGACAGCCGCTTCCGCCCGCCCGCGCCGGTCCCCCTTTCCGGCGCGGGCACCCTGCCTGCCAATCGGGACCCATCTCCATGCCGACAGACCTGTCCGGCCAGCCGCTCGACGCGCTCAAGCAATGGCTGGCGATAAGCACCGCGCGCGAAGACGCGCTGCTGCTCCGCCTGCTCGAGAGCGCGTGGCGGATGTGCCTGCGCTTCACCGCGATCGATGCCGACGACTGGGCGACGCTGCCCGAACCCTTACGCCACGGCATTATCCGCTTCGCCGCGCATCACTATCGCGAACGCGACCGCCCCGAGGGCGACCATCTGCCCGCTGCAGTGGCGGCGCTGTGGCGCCCCTATCGCGAGCTGCGGCTGTGAGTTTCGCACGTCTGGCGGACCAACTCGTGCTCCGCGCCGCCCGTCGCGCACAGGCCGCGGCCGAAATGCGCCTGCACCGCCGGAATGCCGACATGCAACGCTGGCACCGCGCCACGCTGCTGTGGCCGCACTTCGCCCGGGAGGATCGCTGATGGAAAGCGCGCTACGCCGCACGCTGATCGCCTGGCTCCGGGCCGACCCGGTGCTGTTGGGCTTGCTCAATGCAGTCGAGGAAGAGGCTCCACCCGCAGCCAGCCCGCCGCATTGCGCCATCGCCGCGAGCGCCAGCGCCGACTGGTCGCACAAGACGGGCCGGGGACGCGAAGTGCGCATCGCGCTCGAGATCGTCGATCGCGGCGACGATCCGGCCAACATCCGGGCAATCGCCGACCGCGTCGAACAACGCATCGCCACGCTTGCTCCGCAGCAGGACGGGTTCCGCGTGGTTGTGACGCAGTTCCTGCGCAGCCGCGCCGAGCGCCGCCAAAGCACGGTCCGCGCAGTGCTGCTCGAATACCGCTTCCTCCTGCTCGCCGACTGACCTCCCGCGAATCGAAAGGATCCATGACATGACCGCACAGAAAGGCGCCGCCTTCCTTCTCAAAATCGGCGATGGGGGATCGCCCGCGACCTACGACACGGTCGCCGGGCTGCGCACCACCCAGATGAGCGTCAACGGCGATACGGTGGTGGTGACGCACAAGGGCAGTGGCGGCTGGCGCGAACTCCTTTCGGGCGCGGGGACGCGCTCTGTGTCGGTCTCCGCTTCGGGAATATTTCTTGGGTCCGATGCCGAAAGCGCGGTTCGCACACATGCGCTCGCCGGAACGCTGGACGAGTACGAGCTCAGTTTCGAGGACGGCGCGAAGATGCGCGGGCGCTTCCTGGTCCAACGGCTCGACTATGCCGGTGATTTTAACGGCGAGCGAACTTATGCGCTGCAGCTCGAAAGTTCGGGCGCGGTGGTGCCCGCATGAGCGATGTCGGCAGCGCAAAATCAGCCAACACCATGCGCGGCGAAGCCCTGCTGACAATCGAGGGCCAAACCCGGCTCCTGCGTCCGAGTTTCGATGCGCTCGTGCGCGCAGAGGAGGAACTCGGCCCGTTGTTCGCGCTGGTCGAACGCGCGGGCGAAGGCCAGCTACGGCTCAGCGAGCTGGCCACGCTCTTCTGGCACTGCCTCGACGAGCCCGGGAAACACTCACGCGCAAAGGTGGGTGCGGCCGTCATCGAACAGGGCTTAGCCGCTTCGGCCGCGCCGCTGCGTGCGCTGTTGGGCGAAATCCTCCGGGGAGGGAAGTGAGCGAGCGCTTCGCAGCGCGGGCGCTGCAATTGGCGGGACTGGCCGCGCTGCGGCTCGGCTGGACGCCGCGCGTCTTCTGGAACGCCACGCCATCCGAACTGGCCGCGAGCATTGCTCCGCCGGCAACTACACAACTTCCACCCACACCAGCTGAAATCGCCGCACTGATCGAAAGGGATCGCGATGGATGACGAGATCGACGAGATGATCGTTTCGGTGCGCGCAGACACGCGCGCCTTCGCCGCCGACATGCAGCAAATGCGTGGGACCTTGGACAGCACGCTGGTCGACGGGTTCGACCAGGCGGGGAAAGTCCTCGATCGCAGCCTGCTGGCCGCCGTTCGCAAGGGCGGCTTGGGGTTCGAGGATCTCAAACGCATCGCGGGCACCGCGCTCGACCAGATCGCCGAACGCGCTCTGCAGCTCGGCCTCGACCGACTGATCGGCGGCGCGGCAAGCGGTGACTTCGCTGCGATACTGGGCGGCGCGGTCGGATCGTTGCTCGGCCTGCCCGGGCGCGCGACCGGGGGCCTGGTAGCGCCCGACCGACCGTACCTCGTTGGCGAGCGCGGGCCCGAGCTCTTCGTCCCGACCAGCGCCGGGCGCGTCGATCCCGGCAACGTCGCGCAGACCGCGGGTCGAGAAGTACGAGTCTCGATCAACCTGGCTGCTCCCAAGGGTAGCTCTGCACCGGTCGCACTGCAGCGGTCTTCGCGACAGGTCGCCAGCGCGGTGCGCCGCGCGCTCTCGCGCTGAACAGGAGGGTTGAAAATGGCATTCTGGCTAGCGCGCGAGCGTCGCGGGCAGCATTGCTGCTACATTCAGCGTTTCGATCCGCGCTTCTGGACGGTCAATTTCCCGCGACCGATGATGGCAAGCGTCGTGAGCACCGCGGCGGATGCTCTGCGGGTCGACTGCAGCTTCTATCACAACGGCGAACTCGCGGGACTGATCTGGGAGAGCGAAGACCGGCTGGACCATCCCCTGCTCGCCTATGAGACGCAGCGTGATTACGCGCATTGCGTCCTCAAATTTCGCTGGCGCAGCGGCGGGGTGATCGTGCTCGACCAGCCGCATGGCCCGACGCTGACGATCGAGGGCCGCGACGCCGAGGGCAATGCGCGCGCCTGGTATGTCCGACTGTGGAATTATGCCAGCGGCACGCCGAACGACGCCCTGATCGAACTGCCTTTCTCGGCGCTCCAGTCGGGATATGGCCTGCCTGGCGAGCCCGTGCACCCGAGCGATATCGATCGCATGTTCATCAGCCTCGTGCCCCAAGGCTATGTCGAGGGCAGCACCGAGCGATTGCCGACACGCGTCGACGGCTGGGCCGAAATGAGCGGCATAAGCTGCGAAGGCGCCCATGCCTCGCTGGAAACAGGCGATGTCCTGCTACCGGCGCATGGCGAGCAGATCGCCACCGCCTACGACGACAGCTTCAACCAAACCCCCGCGCGGCTGCTGCGCAATATCGAAGGGCTCGGCTATCGCGGCCGCATCGTCCACTATGTCGGCATGAGCCATTACTTCCGGCTCGAGCCGCTGGGCGATGCTCATTACATCAGCCTTGCCGGTGGCGTGCTCAACGGCCCGTGCGAGGCATGGCACCGTGCCTACGCCGACAGGGCACGCGAACTCGATTTCGAACTGATCTGGTCGCTTTCCTACGAATTGTTCGATGCGCATTGCTGGAACGACTGGAAACAGCGCGCGCCGGACGGTTCGGGGGCGCTGACCGGCTGGGTTCCGCCTTCGACTCTGCTGTCACCGGCTCATGCCGGGGCGATGGCCTATCTGCAGCAGGTCGCGCGCGCCTTTGTCGCCATCGCTCGCGATGCGGGGTTGCGGGTGCTGTTCCAGATCGGCGAGCCGTGGTGGTGGACGGTGCCGGAAAGCGGAGCGCCCTGCATCTATGACGCGAGTGCGCGCCAAGCGCTGGGTGGCGATCCGGTAGCGATCCCCACGCTTCGCGCACCGCTCTATGCGGGACAGCGCGCGCTGCTCGACGCGGCAGGTCACATCCTGTCGGATTCGACCGACGCGCTTTCCGAAGCCGTGCGCGACGCGGCTTCGGGTGATGCAGAGGTCCTGCTGCTGACCTTCACTCCGACCGTGCTCGATCCCGCTACGCCCGATGCCTGGCGCGCCAACATGCCCGTCGGCTGGCGCTATCCCGCTTTCGACCGCTTGCAACTGGAGGACTATGACTGGCTGACCGGTGGCGCCGACGCCGCGCGCCGCCGGGCTGACGGGTTCGTGGCCGATCACCTGGGCTATCCGGTCGCTGCGACCGACTACTTTTCCGGCTTCGTGCTGCTGCCCGAAAACAGCGAAGAGTACTGGCCGCTTATTGATCGCGCGCTCGACGCGGCGCGCGATCGCGGAGTGACGCAGCGCTTTGTCTGGGCGCTGCCACAGGTCGCGCGCGACGGATACACCCGCCTGCTTTCGGGAGAGCAAACCATGATCGCCTTCGACGATGTCGCCTATCCGCTCGAATTGGGGCGCGATGCCGCGGCCAGCCCGGAATTCTCTACCTCTGTCGCGGTCACCGCGTCGGGGCACGAGCATCGCAATGCGTTGTGGTCGGATGCGCGGATGCGGTACGACGTCGGCCCCGGCATCCGCTCCGAGAGCGAATTGGGCACGCTGCTGGCTTTCTTTCGCGCGCGCTACGGCCCCGCACGTGGTTTCCGCCTGCGCGATCCCTTCGACTTCAGCTCCAACCGCATGACCGGCCAGCCGACACCGCTCGACCAGCCCCTCGGAACCGGGGACGGCATTACCAGTCGTTTTCGTCTGGCGAAGACCTATGGCGACCAGAAACGCCCGATCACCCGCCCGGTACCGTCCAGCCTGCAAGTGGCGCTGGACGGAAGCGAAATCGCAGACTGGCAATTCGAAACCGGCGGCTGGATCGTTTTCGAAACCGCGCCCGCGACCGGCGTGGAGATCACCGCGGGGTTTCTGTTCGACGTACCAGTGCGGTTCGCCGAGGACCGGCTCGACGTTTCCGGACTTGCCTTCGCTGCAGGCGAAGCGCCCAGCGTGCCCTTGGTCGAAATCCGCGAACCGGCATGAGCAAGACTTTCTTTGCCGACCAGCTCGACACAGCGGCAACCTGGTGGCGCATCCATCGTCGCGACGGCGTGACGCTCGGCTTCGCAACGCACGACCGCGACCTATGGTTCGACGGTGTGATGCATCGCGCCGCGCCGGGAATGCTGCCCTCCGCGATCCGGCGCACGTCGGGCTTCGAAGACGATCCGAGCGACGTTGCCGGTGCGCTCAGCCATGATGCGATCCACGCAGACGACCTCGTTCGGGGCCGCTACGATGCTGCCCTGATCGAGAGCGGGGTCGTCGATTGGCAAACTTCCGAAAGCGTATTGCTGTACAGGGGAAGCCTTGGCGCGATAAGCCGCGAGGAAGGATCGTTTCGCGCCGAACTCGTCTCGGACAAGGCTCGCTTAGCGCAGGATCGTATCCCGCTGACGGGTCCCTCGTGCCGCGCGCAATTCTGCGGGCCGGGTTGTGATCTGAACCCACAATTCCACCAGCGACGCGCGCTCGTCACCGAGATCGACCCTGCGGCCCACAGCCTGAAGCTCGATCTGACGGACGCTGTCCCGTACCGCTTCGGCCGGCTGCGCTGGATCGATGGACCACTGACCGGCATCGCCCATTCTATCGTCGATGCGCAGGAGAACACGGTCACTCTGGCCGATCCCTTGCTGCCGGAAGTGCAGCCTGGCCGGCGGGTTCTCCTGCGCGAGGGCTGCGACCGGACGCTGGCCACCTGCGCCGACCGCTTCGGCAATGCGCTCAATTTCCGCGGCGAACCCTTCTTGCCCGGCAACGACATGATGGCGCGTTATCCGGTGCCGCGATGAGCGCGCCGGCCGCGGCATTCGCCGCTGCAGCCGAGGCGCTGGTCGGCACACCATTCCGCTTGCATGGTCGCAACCCCGAGACCGGGCTCGATTGCGTGGGTCTGGTCGGGGCTGCACTCACCGCCTCGGGTAGGCGCGTAAGATACCCTTTCGGCTATCGCCTGCGCAATGCGACGATCCACCGCTGGTTGGGCTTCGCAAAAGCCAACGGCCTCCTGGCCGCCGAAGGGCCGCTGCTGGCGGGAGACGTGATGCTGACGCAACCGGGGCCCGCGCAATACCATCTGATCGTCGCAATCGCCGGGGATCGCGTCGTCCATGCGCATGCCGGCCGCAACCGCGTCGTCGTCGAACCCCGCCACCCGGAAACTGGCCCGATCGCACACTGGCGCCTAGCGGCGCGTTCGGAGAACCTATGGCAACGTTAGTACTCGGAGCGATCGGAACGCTGGTCGGGGGACCGCTTGGCGGCGCTATCGGTGCGACGCTCGGCCGCGGTCTGGACCGCGAGATTATCGGCAATGGGCGGCGCGAAGGGCCACGCCTGACAGAGCTGGCGGTGAGCACCTCCAGTTACGGCCAGCCCATTCCCGGATTGTATGGCCGCGTCCGCGTGCCCGGCAGCGTGATCTGGGCGAGCGACCTTGCCGAGCGGCGCGAGACTTCGGGTGGCGGCAAGGGTCGGCCGAAGACCGCGAGCTACAGCTACTCGGTCTCGCTGGCGGTCGCGCTTTCCAGCCGACCGATCGAACGCGTGGACAGGATCTGGGCCGATGGACATTTGCTGCGCGGCGCAGCAGGCGATCTCAAGACCGGCGGATCGCTGCGCGTTCATCGTGGCCATGCCGATCAACCGCCCGATCCGCTGCTGGTCGCCGAACTGGCCGCACGCTGCCCGGCCTTTCGTGGCTGCGCCTATGTCGTGTTCGAGGATCTCGCACTGGAGGATTTCGGCAATCGTGTCCCGGCGCTGAGCTTCGAAGTTATCGCCGGATCCGCAACGGGGGTGGCAGGCGAGATCGCGCGGACACACGGGTTCGACGCAGTAAGCGCTCCGGTCGCGGAACTGGAAGGCTACATCCACGATGGCGGCAGCGCCGCAACGACCTTGACGCATCTAGCTCGGCTCACGCCGCTGGGGGTTCAATGGACACCGGACGGGCCCCAGCTTGCCTCGGCCGACCTTGAAAGCGAAGCCCCGATCACACTGTCCGACCCTGTCGTCACCCCGGAAGGCGATTTCGGTCGGATGGCGGGTATCGAGCGCACGAGAGCAACCCTTGTCGAGCCGATTACTGCGCTTCGCTATTACGACTCTGCGCGTTCCTACCAGCCGGGACTTCAGCGCGCGCCAGGAGAAGCGGGCGGAGGAGCTGTGCTCGAATTGCCCGGGGTGCTGAATGCAACCAATGCCCGCGCATTGCTGTCGCGCACACGGCTTCGTGAGCGCTGGCAGAGCGACACGCTGTCTTTGCGCATTGCAGCACTCGATCCTAAAGTCGGCCCCGGAAGCATTGTCCGCATTCCCGACCATCCCGGCCTGTGGCAGGTGACTGCATGGGAATGGCGCGAAATCGGCATCGAGCTTGACCTGCAACGACACGCGACCGCCACTCCGGTAGCCGCCGCAGCCGATAGTGGAACGGCGTGGGATCCGCCCGACCGCCAAGCGGTTGGAAGCCTTTTGCGCGCCTTCGAACTGCCGTGGGACGGCACCGGGCCGGATGGCCATCCGCAACGCTTCGCCGCGATCGGCGCACCCGATGGCCGCTGGGCGGGCGCGGCACTGTATCATCTTCGCGATGGCGCGCTGATCCCGCTCGGTGAGAGCGGTCCCGACCGTGCGGTCGGCGGACGATTGCTGGAACCGCTCCCCCCAAGTCGTGGCCTGCGCTTCGAGCCCGCAGCAGGGCTGCATTTGCGGCTCGATCATGAGGCGCCCACGTTCGAACCGGCGACCACAACCGCTCTGGCACAGGGTGCCAATCGGTTCCTGGTCGGCGAAGAAATCATCCAATTCGCGCGCTGCGAGGCGCTCGGTGAAGGGGAATGGCGCCTGTTCGGACTGTTGAGGGGGCGCGGCGGGACCGAGCACCACGCGCTCGTCGGCCATTCGGCAGGTACGCCAGCAACTGCGCTTGACGAGCGACTTTGGGCGCTGCCGGGCGACGTGGAGTTTGATGCCAACAGTCGGGTGGCTACTATCGGCCACGCGGATGACGAGCCGGTCTATGCCACGCTTGAGGGATCCGGCAGTACGCGCAGACCGCTCTCACCGGTACACCCTAGGCAAAGATACCCACGCGAGGGCGGGCTCGAGCTGTCCTGGACGCGCCGAGCGCGCGGCGGCTGGCATTGGCTGAACGAAGTCGAGCAACCGTTGGTCGAACAGGACGAAATCTACGAGATCGGCATTGGCGAACCGGCCAAGCCGGAAAGGATATGGACAAGCGGCCAGTCCCGCTTTGATCTTTCCGCGGCAAGTCTTGCCGATGTCGCAGCCGCACATCCCGGTCAACCGGTCTGGGTTCGGCAAAGCGGCAGCTACGCACACTCGCTTCCGCTATTACTCACCCACCTTCCCTCGACGATTTGACAGGAGCCGAGATTGACCCAGCCAATCCCATTCGACGCCGCCACACCGCGCCTCGACCTCCCTTTGTTGGCTGCAGCGCAGGCCCAGAAAGAGGCGTTTGTCAACGAAGCCCTCTCTCGGATCGACGTGTTGCTTCATCCCGTGGTCAAAGGCAGCACAACCGCACCGCCGTCGAACCCGCAGGCCGGCGAGTGCTGGGTCGTTGCCGCGACCGCTTCCGATGCATGGTCCGAGCGGGAGGATATGCTGGCATGCTGGGACGGCGAGCAATGGACCTTCTGCCAGCCGCTGGCCGGAATGCATATCTACAACGCGGATAGCGGGGAGAGATGGGTATACCGGGATGAATGGATCCGTGCCGAACGCCCCGATGAACCCACCGGTGGGGCAGTCGTCGATGCACAGGCACGCGCAGCAATTGTCGCGCTGATCGACAAGCTTGCAACACTGGCCATTTTTCCCGACGATTGACGGGAACCGCCGACAGACTATGGCGTTCGCCTGTCACGGAAGGGATCCCGGATACGGAACTCATTCTCATCGCGTAGGAAAAGCGGCAATCTTGCAACAGTTCCTACCGATTGTTTGCTTGCCACCTCATGGGGACAAAGTCCAATTCGCAAAAAGGGGAAACTATAATGCGGAAATTCGTCATAGGAATGGCGATGGCCTCTACGGCCCTTGCATCGCCTGCCCTGGCAAAGGACGACAGCTGGTACATCGGCGCCGAATTCGGCTCGATGCTGGTCGAAGACGGTGAGTTCGACGTCAATGGTGGCGCATCCATCAACGAAGTCAATCACGACTACGGTTTCGATGGTGGTGGTTATGTCGGCTACGACTTCGGCGGCTTCCGCCTCGAAGCTGAAGTCAGCTATCGCCAGGCAGACCTCGATACCGTCGAAGCCGGCGCGTCGGGTCTTCCGGTCGGTTCGGGTGTAATCGCTCCGGCTGGCATCTACACTGTCGGCGGCAAGGGCAATGCCCTGTCGTTCATGCTCAACGGCCTTCTCGACTTCGGTCCTGACGATGGCCTGCAGGGCTATGTCGGTGGCGGTATCGGCGTCGCTCGCACGAGCTATGAAATCACGCCCTTCGCCAACCTGACCTCGACCGTGGACGATTCGGACAGCGGCCTCGCCTATCAGGCACTCGCCGGCATCCGCGCCCCGCTGACCGACTCGATCGACGTCGGCCTGCGCTATCGTTTCTTCCGGGCCACTGAAGTCGAACTGGTCGACCTCGGCGGCAACTCGCTCGAAGACGACTTCACCAGCCATTCGCTGATGGGTACGCTCGAGTTCAACTTCGGCGAGCCGGCTGCACCGCCGCCCCCGCCGCCGCCGCCGCCGCCGCCGCCGCCGCCCCCGCCGCCCCCGCCGCCGCCGGCGCCGGTCTGCGAGACGGGTCCGTACATTGTCTTCTTCAACTGGGACAAGTCGGACATCACGCCGGAAGCTGCGACGATCCTCGACAACGCGGTTTCGGCTTACGCAAACTGCGGCACCGCCGCGGTCATGCTTGCCGGTCACACCGACCGTTCGGGCTCGACGACCTACAACATGGGTCTTGCCGAGCGTCGTAACGCCTCGGTCCGTGGTTACCTGACCTCGCGCGGCATTCCGGACACCCGGATCACCAGCGAAGCGTTCGGTGAATCGCAGCCGCGCGTCCCGACCGCCGACGGCGTTCGCGAACTGCAGAACCGTCGCGTCGAAATCACTTACGGTCCGGGTTCGGGCATGTAAGCGACGGCAACACGCCAAATCGAACGAGGGGCCGGAGCAATCCGGCCCCTTTTTCGTTGGTCACCCAAAAGCCGCGGACATTCGAAAGGACCGTCATGAAGAGCCTCTCCAAAATCGCAGTTCTCGCCACTGCAAGCGCGTTTGCTGTGACCTCCTGCACGACCGTCGACGACCTCGCGACAGACCGCGTAGGACAGACGACATTGCAATTCGCAAACGGCCTGCCCGCGGGTACAGTCCAGCTCCTCTCCAACGGTCAAAGCGTTACGGTTGCCGTTGCCGCCACAGGCATGTCACCGGGCGAACATGGTTTCCATCTCCACACCACGGGGAAGTGTACCGCTCCCGACTTCTCCAGCGCAGGTGGTCACCTGAACCCGGGCGGCGAAACGCACGGGGCGCTTTCGCCGGGCGGCAAACACCTCGGAGACATGCCGAATCTCGTCATCGGAGAGAATCGCAGCGGCAGCACGCAAGTCGAGCTCGACGGTGACGCCCGGATCGTCCTCGAGAACATATTCGACGCCGATGGTACCGCAGTTGTGGTGCACGCCGCTGCAGACGACTATCGGACCGATCCGTCGGGCAATGCCGGATCGCGGATCGCTTGCGGGGTCCTGAAACCCGCCTAGACTGGTTCCCCGGCGGCACGTGCGCGCTCGACCACACTGGCCGCCGCTTGCGGCACGAGCCTGAGCGCGGCAATCAACAGCACGAAGCCGAAGGGCGCTGCGATCAAAGTCGACAACACCCCGAGTGACAGGTCGTCGCCATTGGTTGCCGATACATAGCCCGCCATGAATGGGCCAAGGCCCAGCCCAATCAGCGTGGTCGAAAGGAAGAAGGTTGCCGTGGCCAGGCCGCGCATTCGCGGCAGCACCAACGCTTGGCTCGAGGCCGCAGCTGCACCCAATGCGGCTGCGCTGAGCATCTGCGCAAGAAATGCGCCGATGTAGAAGAGCACGACATCATCGGTGGTATAGGCCAGCCACATTGCGGGTAGCGGCGTGACGAGCCCGAACAGGATCACCCAAACGCGACCCTCGGGTCGGCGTTCGAGGAGGAAATCGGCCAACCGGCCACCAATGATAACGCCGAGAAAACCTGCCACGGCAGCTGGGGCGCCGAGAAACCAGCCCAGGTCGGTCTTATCGACGCCTAGTGCGCGCTCGGCATAGGGAGCGCCCCAGTAGGACGCTGCATAAGCAGTGAAGGCGACCGTCCCATAGCCCAGCACCACGCAGAGGAATGCGGGCGACCCCCAGGTGAGCTTGAAAGTGGGCAAGTCCCTTGCGCGAAGGCCCATGGCCCAGCTGAAGACGGCATAATAGCCGACGCCCAGAAACAGCCATTGTTCGAAGACGCCCGTCCAGCGCCACAAGGCCCATGCGAGCCCGGCAAAAAAGGCCGCGCCAAGCAGATTGACCACCAGCGCGCCGGTACCACGCGACGCAGCGCCGAAAACCGTGAAGGGCGGTATCACTTGGAACAGTTCCTGCACGAAGCCGCGGAAGGGCGCGGGATCTTCCGGCGTCGTCAGGCCATCGATCGCGCCGCGAACGGGCTCGCGCAGCGTCAGTACCCATAGCGCAAGCACCAAACCGGGCAGCCCCACCGAAAGGAAGGCTGCCTGCCAACCGACCAGTCCGAGCGGGCCCCCATCGGGGTAGGCGGCGTTCCAGTTCTCGACGATCAATCCGCCGATCAGCAGCGATATACCGCCGCCGATGTAAAGTCCGGAGGAGTAGATCGCGAGGGCAGTGGCGCGCAGCCGCGCGGGAAACCAGTCCGAAATCAGCGAATAAGCGGAAGGGCTGGCAGTCGCCTCACCCACCCCGACCCCGATACGCGCCACTGTCAGCGTGCTCGCATTCTTGGCGAAACCGGACAGGGCGGTCATGGTGGACCACAGCGCCAGTCCGAGGCTCATCAATCGCACCCGCTTCCAGCTATCGGCAAGCTTGCCGAGCGGGATCCCGAACAGCGCGTAGAATACTGCAAAAGCCGTGCCGTAGAGAAAGCCGAGATAATCGTCCTCGACTCCGAGGTCGGCCTTGATGTCGTTCGCCAGGATCGACAGGATCTGCCGGTCGATAAAATTCAGCACATAAATGAGAACGAGGACGCCGAGGGCGTACCAACTATAAGCGGGAACCGTGTCCGAACCGCTGCCCGCCGTCGCTTCTTCAGGCTTTGCGGCGTCGCTCGCTTCGGTCAAATTCCCTACTCCCCTAGTCGTCTATGTCTCTCGCATAGGGGGTGGTATCGACAAGCTCCGCTTCGGCAAAGCCTTTTCGCCGCAGCCGGCAGGAATCGCACACACCGCAGGCGAGCCCATCAGGTGTCGGGTCATAGCAAGACCAACTCCATGCCGGATCAAGGCCCAGTCGATGACATTCCCGCGCGATATCCGCCTTTGTCATGTTTTGCAGAGGTGCGTGGATCGTGAACGGATCGCCCTCGACGCCCTGCTTCGTCCCAAGGCGTGCGGTCTCGGCAAAACTGGCAATGAATTCGGGCCGACAATCGGGATATCCGGAATAATCGAGCGCGTTCACGCCGATGAAGATGTCCCGCGAGGCAGACGTTTCCGCGAAGGCGGTGGTCAGCGCAAGGAACACGAGGTTGCGTGCCGGGACGTAGGTGACCGGGATGGTCTCGGCCACGCCGTCCTTCGGGACATCGATATCTGCCGTCAGTGCCGATCCACCGAACTGGCGCAGGTCCAGCGGCAGTTCGACATGCCGTTCGACACCGAGCTTCTCGGCAATCGCGCGCGCGGACTGCAGTTCACGAATATGCCTCTGGCCATAATCGATCGTCAGCGCGTGGAGGGAATGTCCGCGTTCGCGCGCAAGCGCGGCGCTGACCATGGAATCTAGCCCGCCCGAGAGCAGTATGACAGCGGGACGCGGAATTTCGGCTTCGCTCATGCAGCCCCGCTAGGCAGGATGCCGTTGGTCTGCAAGCCGATCGCTCAATCGCAGTTGCCGGTCCGCCGGGCTTCGGCAGTGAACTGGAAGGGCTTTCCTCCTGCGATCCCCTGACTGTCCATCTGGATCAGCGAAGTCGATTCCTTGCGAATATGCGTGCGCCCGTAGCCATTACCCCGGCAGGTATACTGAACGGTGATCTCATCTGCGCTGTCTTGGACGACGAAGCGATTGCAATTCTCGCCGGAGTGGCGAAGCTGGATAAGCTCGCGGCCGCTGCGCACGCACAGTTTGCGCGCGGTCGCACCGTCGCGGAACCGCAGCTCCCAGCCACCCTTGTCGAGGCTGTCAAGCATGGCCAGCGAAGCCTGCGCCACCACGGGGGCTGCGAGAATTGCAAGCGGGGCGCCAAACGCCGCAGTTAGAAATGCCCGATTACGAGCCATAGCTGATGTGACCTTTCGTCCGTGAAACCAGACGCGCCCGTGATTCGCCGTGCATTACAGCACAATCACGCTGAACCGTTGTAAAACAACGACACACGCCTCAGACTTCGATGCCGAACTGTTTCGAGCAGAATGCGCAATCGACGAAGACGATCCCGTCGTCATCACGCATTTCTGCCCGTTGTTCTTCGGGAAAGCGTGAAAGCACATCGCGATAGTGCCCTACCGAGCAGCGGCAACCGCGCGAGATCGCCGCGCCGTGTTCGATGCGGATTTCGTCCTCTTCGTGGAACAGGCGCCACGCAATCGCCTCGAGCGACAGCTTGGCATCGAGCAACTCCTCGTGCCGCAGCGAGCCTGCAATGATTGCGACATGCTCCCACTCGGGATGGTCGAGCTTGGCATGCAGCCGTTCGCGCCCCTCTTCCCCCTCGGGCAGGTGCTGCACCAGCAGGCCCGCGGCCTGTACACCAGATCCGTCGGAACGCACGGCGCAGCGAATAAGCGTGGGCACCTGTTCGGACTGATAGAAATAGCGCTCGCAGGCTTCGGTCAGGCTGTCACCTTCGAGCGGAACAATTCCCTGATAGCGTCCTTGGCCGCCGGCAATATCGAAAGTGATGGCGAGATAGCCCTTGCCGAACAATGCGAAGAGCGAAGGATTGGCGCCCAGTTCGGCTAGCTTGGCCTCATCGAAGTCGACATATCCGCGCAGCTCGCCGCCCTTGTAGTCGCAGACGAGCAGGTTGACCGCTCCGCTTTCGGTCTGCGCCTGCATGGTCACCTGCGAACCATCATCCTTGACGAGCCCGCCCATCAGCACTGCCAGCACGAGCGCTTCACCAAGCAGATGGGTGATGGGTGCCGGATAATCATGCGCCGCGAGGATGGTATCGAGCGTCTCGTCAAGTCGCACTATACGGCCCCGCGCATGGCGCGCGGGGATCGTGAACGCAAGCAGGCGGCCGGAATAGGTTTCCGCGGTGGTTTCGGGTGTAGCAGTCATTGGCGCCATATGGGGCGTCGACGCGCAGAATGTTAGGGCGCGCGAAACGCTGTCAGATTTTGTCGAAACACCACAACAGAACCGACTTCTGAGCGTGAATGCGATTCTCCGCTTCATCGAAGACCACCGATTGCGGACCTTCGAAGACCTCTTCCGTTACTTCGTCACCAACATGGGCGGGGAGGCAGTGGAGAAATTTCGCATCCGGCTTGGCGCCGCTCATCAGCCGCTGCGAAACCTGAAAGGGCGCCATGGCCGCGAGCTTGTTGTGGGCATGGTCCTGGCCCATCGAAACCCAGGTATCGGTCACCACGACATCGGCTCCCGCGATCGCTTCGTCGGCGTCGTTGGTCAGTGTGACGATAGAACCTGCCGCGCGCGCCATGTCGACGAATTCGGTTTCGGGCTCGTAGCCCTTCGGGGTCCCGATGCGAACGTTGAACTTCATCAGCGCCGCTGCCTCGAGAACTGAGTGGAGCACGTTGTTCCCGTCACCGAGCCACGCCAGCTCAAGACCCGGCAATGCCTTGCCATGCTCGATGGCGGTGAGAAGATCGGCGACGATCTGGCACGGGTGCGAGCGATCGGTGAGTCCGTTGATGACAGGGACAGTGGCATGGCGCGCCATCTCGAGCGCCTTTTTGTGGTCATCGGTGCGGATCATGATCGCGTCGACCATCCGGCTGAGCACACGCGCGGTATCGGCGATGCTTTCGCCCCTTCCCAGCTGGCTGGTTCCGGAATCGAGGGTCAATGCGCTGCCGCCAAGTTGCCGCATCGCGATGTCGAAACTCACCCGGGTGCGGGTCGAGTTCTTCTCGAAGATCATACCCAGCACGTGGCCGGCGAGCGGCGCATCGCTATCCGGCTTACCCTTGGGCCAGTCGGCACGCGCGCCCTTCCGATCCTGCGCATCGTTGATCATGGCGGCGATCGCGTCCCCGCCGGCGTCCGAAAGGTCGAGGAAATGCCGCATCATCGCGCTCCTGATCAGCTGGCCGGATCGTAGCTCGCGGCGCCAGCCGAGAGCTTGTCGAAGAATTCGTCGAATTCCGCATCGTCGGCCACGAGCGGCGGCAGGACGCGCAGCGTGTTGTCGCCCGCTGCAACGGTGAGCAACTGGTGGTTGTCGCGGAGGTGAACGAAGAAGGGCCGGCTCTCGACCTTCATCTTGATTCCCAGCATCAAGCCTTTGCCCCGAATCAGTTCGAACAGTTCGGGATAGTTGCCGATAAACTGTTCGAGACGGCTGCGCAGACGATCGCCTTTCTCGGTCACTTCGGTGAGAAACTCGTCGTTCGCGACCGCATCCATCACCGCCTTGCCGGCAGCCATCGCGAGCGGATTGCCGCCATAGGTCGAGCCATGCGTGCCGAAGCCCATTCCGCGCGCCGCCTTCTCGGTGGCGAGGCATGCGCCGAGCGGGAAGCCGCCACCGATGCCCTTGGCTGTGGCCATGATATCGGGCTCGATGCCGTAATGTTCGTAGGCGTAGAGCTTACCCGTGCGCGCAACGCCGCATTGGACCTCGTCGAACACGAGCATCAGATCGTTTTCGTCAGCCAGCTGGCGCAGGCCGCGAATGAATTCCTCGCTACCGGGACGGATACCGCCCTCACCCTGGATGGGCTCGACGAGGAAGCCTGCGGTCTTCTCGCTCATCAGCGATTTGGCGTGGTCCAGGTCGTCGAACTCGGCATATTGGAAGCCACCGAGCAGCGGCATGAAGCCCTTGTGCATCTTTTCCTGGTTCGACGCGCTGATCGTGGCCATCGTGCGACCGTGGAAGGCATTGGTGAAGGTGATCAGTTCGGTCCGCTTCGCATCCCCCCCATCGTGCTGGTGGTAGGCGCGCGCGGTCTTGATCGCTGCCTCTACCGCCTCAGCTCCGGAATTGGTGAAGAACACCGTATCCGCGAAGGTCTTGTCGACCAGCATCCGGGCAAGCTCTTCACCTTGCGGACTGCCGTAGAGATTGGAAACATGCATCAGCGTTTCGGCCTGGCGCTGGATCGCCCCGATCAGCCCCGCATGGCTGTGCCCCAGCAGATTGACCGCGATACCGCTGGCGAAGTCGAGATAGCGCGTGCCGTCTTCGTCGATCAGATGGCAATGCTCACCCTTAACCGGACGCACCCCGCAGCGGGGATAGACGGGCATCAGCGGCGTAATCGACATGGGTCCTCCAGCGGCACCTCGTTGCGGGTGCTATCTCGGGTGAAAGACAAATGGCGGTCCCGCAAGGAACCGCCATTTGCGTGTTTGTCAGCGATCTATTGCGTCTCGCAGCCCGGGTCAAACCGGATTGCGCGAAGCGCGTTCCTCACCCCTGAGCGGGTACGAGGTTGACCGCCGAATATTTGCCGCGTCGGTCGACTTCGAGGTCGAATTCGTAGCGTTCGCCCTCGTTGATGCCGGCAAGACCCGAACGCTCGACCGCACTGATGTGCACAAAGGCATCGGGCTGGCCGTCGTCGCGCGTCAGGAAGCCGAAACCCTTCATCGAGTTGAAGAACTTCACCGTACCGGTGGCCTTTTCGCCGGTCAGTTCGCGGCGCGGCGCACCGCCCGCTTCGCCGCGGTCACCACCACGCGATTCGACGGGGATGACGTCGCCGACAACCTGCAGATCCTGCGCCGACACCTTGCCGCCGCGATCCACGAGATTGAATTCCAGCTCCTGCCCCTCGGCGAGGCCTTCAAGGCCGGCACGCTCGACTGCACTGATGTGAACGAAGACGTCTTCACCGCCGCCTTCCTGCTGGATGAAGCCGAAGCCCTTCTGGCTGTTGAAGAACTTGACTGCACCCTTGCCCGTGCCAACGACCTGGGCGGGCATGCGGTTGAAGCCGCCGCCACCGCCGCCGCCGCCGCGGTTACCGCCGCCGAAACCGCCACCGCGATTACCGCCGCCACCGAAACCGCCACGGTCGTTGCCGCCGCCGAACCGATCGTTCTGGAATGCCTCGTGCGGAGCAAAGTCGGACGGGGGCCCGCCGAAATTGTCCATGCCGTCTTCACCGAAACCGTCGCGCTTGTCCCGTCCGCGGCGGCGCCCTCTGTCGTAACCCATAACTCGAACAATACCTTGTCGTGCAGTCCCGTATCGATAGCCGCCTGAGCGAAGAACTGCGTTCCGCATCGGCGTGGACAGGCACGAAACCCACCCTCACTCATCCGTCATAGCGCGAAAGATGGCTATGAGCGAATGATTTAGCTGCAACTGTCAGCAAAGCCCAGAAATGTGACATTTTCGCATAGTATAGAATGGGCGAATGATAGCTTGAATGCAGCGAAGTGCTTGGGCACAGAGCGATCCATGGACCTTATCGCGCTATTTTCGGATCCGGCCGCCTGGCTTGCTCTGCTCACCTTGATCGCACTCGAGGTCGTTCTCGGCGTCGACAATCTGATCTTCATCGCCATCCTTTCGAACAAGCTGCCCGAGCACCAACAGCAGCGCGCACGGCGAATCGGGCTGGCGTTGGCGTTGATCATGCGGATCGGATTGCTGATGCTGATCGGCTGGCTGGTGACGTTGCAGGCGCCGCTGTTCGATCTGGGGCTGGTCGGGGCACCCAACGAATATGGCAAGCCCAGCTTCGAAACCGCGTTCTCGGGACGCGACCTGATCCTCCTCACCGGCGGCCTCTTCCTGCTATGGAAGGCGACCAAGGAGATCCATCACTCGATGGAGCCCGAGGACGATTCGGGCGATTTGCTCGACAAGACCCCTGGTGTCGCCGATGCGGCCAAGGCAACCTTCGGTGCGGTGATCGCGCAAATCGTCGCGATCGACATCGTCTTTTCGGTCGACTCGATCCTCACCGCGGTCGGCATGACCGACGAGATTCCGATCATGGTGGCCGCGGTGGTCATCACCGTGGGAATCATGATGGTCGCTGCCGATCCGCTGGCGAAGTTCATCGAGAAGAACCCCACGCTGGTAATGCTGGCGCTGGCATTCCTCGTCATGATCGGGCTGGTGCTGATCGCAGACGGCTTCGGCTTCCATGTGCCCAAAGGCTATATCTATGCCGCGATGGGCTTTTCCGTCGGGGTGGAAATTCTCAACATCGTCCAGCGCAAGCGTCGCAGCGACAAGCTTGCAGTTAACCGGGAGACGGCGTGATGAGCGAATTTCGCAAACTATCGGACGACTTCTACGCCAGCCCGCAGATCACCCCGCAAGAGGTGTCCGAAGCGGCGGCGATGGGTATCGCATTGGTAATCAACAACCGTCCTGACGGCGAAGCGCCCGATCAGCCTGCCGGTGCCGATATCGAAGCCGCCACCCGCGCTGCCGGGATGGATTATCTCGCCATTCCGATCGGCAGCGCCGGGTTCAGCGAACCGCAGGTGGAGAAGCTGCAGGAAGCACTGGCAGCGAGCCGGGGCCCCGTGCTGGGTTACTGCCGGTCGGGCACGCGTTCGACACTGCTGTGGTCACTTGCGCAGGCGCGCGGCGGCGGCAGTCCGGACAGCATCGCCGAGGCCGCCGCAGAAGCCGGTTACGACGTGGCGCCGGTGCGCCCCGCAATGGATATGTTCGCCGCGCGCGCCAAAGACTGATCAGCGCCGATAGTCGAGCGGCGGATCACGGTCGCCCAATAGCGATTCGTAAACGTAATCCTCTCCCCGCGCGGCAGTGAATTCCGCTTTGGCCCGTTCGCGCAATCGGGGGTTGGTATAAAGTTCGACCGCTGCAAGGATCATCGCCTTGGCGGCATGCTGCGTGCCTTTCGCCCCGTAACTGTGTCCGCTTGCGGCAACCGCCTGCCAGCTATGCGCCGCGGTACCGGGCACCCAGGTCGCGGTGCGGACGCTGACCGTCGGCACCGCGCGGCTGACGTCGCCGACATCGGTAGAGCCATAGCCGGTCAATACGGCATAGTCCTCCACCTCCCTGGACTGCGCCAACGGCGGGGCTTCGTCCCCGAAGCTTTCACGAATGCTTGCAGCCCAAGCGAGCTCTTCGGCGGTGTACTCGATCGGCGCAAGCTGCCGCAATTTCTCATCCATCATCATCTGCAGCGATTCGAGCGGGAGCGTGGGATTGTTGCCGTGGATGATTTCCCAATCGACCTGCGTACCCGTGCCCATTGCGGCGCCCTTCGCTGCCGCTTCGAGCCGTGGCCACAACGCCCGGACTTCATCGGCCTCCGAATGGCGCACGTAATAGAAGACCTCGGCGAAATCGGGCACGACATTGGGCGCCGCCCCGCCACTGGTGATGACGTAATGGATGCGAGTGTCCATCGTTGTATGCTCGCGCATCATGTTGACCATCATGTTCATCGCCTCGACCCCGTCGAGCGCCGAACGGCCGCGCTCGGGCGCACCCGCCGCATGCGCCGAAACGCCGCGAAAGCGAAACTTGCCCGAGCGATTGGCCAGGCTCTTGCGCGCCGCGGCCGAATTGCGATCTGCAGGATGCCAGTCGATTACGAAATCTGCATCGTCGAACAGGCCCGCACGTGCCATATAGACCTTGCCCGACCCACCCTCTTCCGCGGGAGTGCCATATAGGCGGACGCGGCCTGGTGTTCCGGTAGCATCGAGCCAGTTGCGGATGGCAATCGCTGCGCTGAGCGAACCCGCACCGAAAAGATTGTGGCCGCAGGCATGGCCGGCGTGCTTACCGTCCACCGGGTCACGCGTGGAAGCAGCCGATTGGGTGATCCCCGGCAGCGCATCGAATTCGGCAAGCAGGCCGATGACCGGCCCTCCCTCGCCCCATTCGGCAACAAATGCGGTAGGGATATCCGCTACGCCAGCGCGGATGGTAAAGCCCTCGCGCTGCAATTCATCGACCAACAGACCGCTCGAACGGGTCTCGAGATAGCCGAGTTCGGCAAAGTTCCAAATCTGCTGCGCGACGCGCGAAGTTCGCTCTTCCTGCGCTTCGACCGCTGCGATCGGGTCGGTGGACTGCGCAATTGCCGGCATGGCGATGAACGCCGAACCGGCGGCGAGAATGGCGATAAGTCTCATATACTGCTCCCTGTTGTCAGCAACTTGCCGGAAAGCGCGGTTCGTGCCAATCCACTGCGCCATGGATTTACCGCCTGCCCTGCTCCAGTTCCTCGGCTCGCTCGTAGCCATACTGGCACTGGCAGGAATTGCGCACTGGCTCGGCTTGGGCCCCAGTCCGCGACTGGCCGATGAAGCCGCAGCACGCGTCGCCGCCGACGAGGCCGTCAGCGGGTTCACCCCCACCGCGATCAGTCTCGACCGCGACGGCCATGGAGCGCTCATGCGCGACGCCGCGGGTCGGATCTTGCTGCTGCGCCCCCACGGCGTGCATTTCGCGGGCCGGATCCTCTCGCCCTACGCCCGTGCATATCGCGATGGAGCGGCGCTGGTGATCGACAGCGCGGAAAAGCGCTACGGCGCAGCGCGGCTGGAGGTCGACGACGCTTCGACCTGGGTCGACGCGATCGAGGCGCTAGGAAAGTAACACCATGCCCGATTTCAATCCCACCGAATATGCCGTGCCAGGCTTCGTGGCGCTGGTGCTGCTGGAAATGCTCTGGGCGCGTCGTCATCGGCGCGATGCCTACGAGGCGAGGGATACGCTCACCAGCCTGGCCTTCGGACTCGGCAGCACCGTGTCGGGCCTGTTGTTCGGCGGCGCCTTCTTGGCGCTGTTCCTGTGGGTATGGCAGTTCCGCCTGTTCGACGTGCCATGGAGTTGGTGGGGCTTCGCGCTTTGCTTCGTGCTCGACGATCTCAAATATTACTGGGTGCATCGCTTCGGGCACCGCGTGCGCTGGTTCTGGGCCAGCCACGTGAACCATCATTCCAGCCAGCACTACAATCTGTCGACCGCATTACGGCAAAGCTGGACCGGTTTCCTGACGCTGGGATTCGTTTTCGCGCTGCCGCTGGTACTGCTCGGCTTCCACCCGGCAATGATCGCGATTTGTGCCGGCTTCAATCTGGTCTACCAGTTCTGGATCCACACCGAAGCGATCGATCGCATGCCGCGCTGGTTCGAAGCGGTCATGAACACGCCCAGTCACCATCGCGTGCACCATGCCACCAACCCGCGCTATCTCGATCGCAATTATGCGGGTGTTTTCATCGTCTGGGACAAGCTGTTCGGCACGTTCGAGCCCGAGGTGCGCGGCGAGAAGATCCGCTATGGGATCGTCAAGCAGCTGGGCAGCTTCAACCTGCTGTGGTCGGTGTTTCACGAATGGATCGGTATCGCACAGGACATGTGGCGCGCACCGTGGAAGCACAAGCTGTCCTACCTCCTGCGCGAGCCGGGATGGACGCATGACGGTAGCCGTGAGACGTCGGACCAGATCCGCGCGGCATGGCGTGAACGAAATGGCGAGCGGGAAAATTCCGTTTCATCCGACAACCTTGTTGCGGGCAAGGCTGAGGCTGCCTAACCTCTCGAATCGAGAGGAGATATCATGGACGAATTCGATGTCATCGTAATCGGTGGCGGTAGCGGGGGCAGCGCGGTCGCGGGCCGGCTGACCGAAGCGGGCAAGAGCGTGTGCCTGCTCGAAGCGGGACCCCGCAATAACACCATTCTGGTCAAGACGCCGGGCTTCATGCCGTTCCTGCGGCAATCATCCAATTATCGCTACGAGACCGTACCGCAGAAGGGCCTGAACGGCCGCACCGGTTATCAACCGCGCGGGCGTGGGCTGGGCGGGTCGTCAGCGATCAACGCGATGATCTATATCCGCGGCAATCACTGGGATTATGACAATTGGGCAGCGCTCGGTTGTACGGGCTGGAGCCACGATGACGTCCTCCCGTATTTCAAGCGCGCCGAGCACAATGTACGCGGGGAGGACCCGCACCACGGTGGCTCGGGCCCGCTGTGGGTCTCCGACCAGAGGTGGCCCAACCCCGGCAGTGTCGCGTTCGTCGAAGCGGCGGCGCAGCTACAGCTCCCACGCAATGGCGATTTCAATGGCGCCGAGCAAGCTGGCTTCGGCCTTTATCAGGTTACGCAGAAAGAGGGCGAACGCTGGTCGGCCGCGCGCGCCTATGTGGAGCCCAAGCGGGGCAGCAAAAATCTCGATGTCCGGATCGGGGTTAGCGTCCAGCGCCTTGAGATCGAGAATGGTCGGGTTACCGGCGTGACCTATTCTGTCGGCGACAAGCAGCGCACCATCCGTGCCCGTGGCGCAGTGGTGCTTTCTGCGGGCGCATTCAATTCGCCGCAGATCATGATGCTGTCGGGCATCGGCCCCGGTGAGCACCTTAAGGAGCACGGGATCGATGTGATCGTCGACAAACCTGCAGTCGGCTCCGATCTGCAGGATCATATCGACTACGTTTCAAGCTGGCAGACCGAGAGCACCGATCTCATCGGCGACAGTCTTGCCGGGACTGTCCGCATGGCCAGGGCGATCATCGAACACCGGCGCAAGCGTACAGGCATCATGACCACACCCTATGCCGAAGCCGGGGGGTTCTGGACAGTCATGCCCGACGCACCCGCCCCCGATGTGCAATGGCATTTCGTCCCCGCCATGCTCGAGGATCACGGTCGCACCAAGGTCAAGGGGCACGGCTTCTCGCTTCATGCTTGCGTGCTGCGTCCCGAAAGTCGGGGCACCGTGCGGCTCGATGGACGTGATGCCCGCCAAGCCCCGCGCATCGACCCCAACTTCCTCGACGACGAGCGCGATATCGCCACCTTGCGCGCAGGCGTACGTCTGTCGCACCGGATCGCGTCATCGCCGAGCCTCGCGAAATACGAGCCGCAGGACCGTTATCCCATCGATCTCGACGATGATGCCGCGCTCGACGAACTGATCCGTAACCGCGCCGATACGGTCTATCACCCCGTTGGCACCTGCCGCATGGGCGGGGACGAGGCATCAGTGGTCGACCCGACGCTCAAGGCACGCGGCATCGAGGGCCTCTACATCGCCGATGCCAGCGTGATGCCGCGTCTAGTGTCGGGCAATACCAATGCGCCCAGCATCATGATCGGCGAACGCTGCGCCGATTTCGTCAAGGATGCGCTCGCCGCCTAGTGCTGGCGCCACACGAAAAGCCGGGCCGAGGATGGTTACCTCGGCTCGGCTCTTTGCTTCTCCCGCCCAATCAGAAAGCTTGGCGCACGGTCATGCCGAAAGTCTGCGGCGTACCGACGCTATAGCCGAGGCGCGCCCGGCCGCCGCGCTCGCGGTCGAAACTGAGCAGCGCATTCTCGTCGCACAGATTGTTGGCATAGAGAACAAGCGACAATCCGCTGTCGAAATCAACGCCGAGGCTGAGATTCACCAGATCGTAGGATGGAAGCAGCAGGTCGACCGTGGTCGCTGCACCCGCCGGCGCGCCGCCGAAGGGCAGGCCGTGCACGAATGTGCGCGGATTGTTTTCCTGGTCGCCCGGCTGCGTGTAGCGGTTACCGACATGGCTGTAGGAGGCCGAGATATAGGCATCCGCATTCGCTGCTATCGGGAACTCATAGCTACCCGAGGCCGAAACCTGGAACTTGGGCACCGAAGCGAGGCGGTTGCCTTCGCGGATTCCGGTCGCACTCGCCAGGGCGCCGGGCAGCGTGGAATCGAACTCCGCTTCGATCAGGCTTCCCGAGAACACCAGATCGAGTCCGGTTGTGGGTGAGAAGCCGAATTCGGCTTCGACACCCATCGAGTGGGCCTTTTCGACGTTGAACACGATCCGCGACGAACAGGAACCCGCATCGAGCGTGGTCTGCAGGTTCTTGATGTCGTTGTAGAAGCCCGCGACATTGGCGTAAAAGCCGCGTCCATTGGCCTTGGCACCGATCTCGTAATTCCACAGCGTCTCGTCGTCATAGCTCTGGAACGAGCCGAAGAGCGCCGCATCGGCTGGCGAACACAGGGTGATGTTCAACGGGTCGTTGACGCCGCCGAGCCGGAAGCCCTTCGAGGCCTGCGCGTTCAGCGTCAGCGCATCGCTGACATCGTAACTGACGAGGATTCGCGGGCTGAAGCCATCGGAGGCAGTCGTATCGGAAACATTGTCGCCATTGGCGAACAGGCCGCCCGAGATGAACTGCCGACTTTCCTCGAAATCGTAATAGCGCGCGCCGATCGTGACATCGAGAGCATCAGTGATCGCATAGGTGCCCTCCCCGAAGATCGCGATCTGCTCGAGTTCGTAGGGCAGATCGGCATTGTAGGGAGAATCAAGATTGGGGAAGCCGTTGGCCACCGCTGCCGACGTTCCCGCGCCCAGCGTGGCATCGGTGACTGCAGCATAACCCGGAGTGGGCAAGCGCTGGCGATAGAATCGGTCGGTGCTGGCGTAAAACCCGCCGAGCACCCACTGGAACGGCCCCGAACCGTTGGAAGCGAGACGCAATTCCTGCGTGATCGCCTCGACATCGGTGGTGTCGCGTAGGTTCGAGGGCAGCAAGATACCCGAATCGGGGAAGCCGAGATCGACCGACACAGAACCGGACAGCGCGCTTGCGTCCCGGCTGACGAGGATGTCGCGATTGGTGTACGAACTGACCGAAGTGAGTGTAACCGGCCCCAGTTCGGCTTCCACCACCAGATCGGCGATCAGCGTTTCGTCCTCGAAAGCCTCGCGCAGCCGCAGATACTGCTCGCGTTCGTCAAACTGCACCGCGGGCCGGGTCGTGGTGTAGGGGTTGGCGTAGAGGTTGTAGATTTCCTGGCGGTTGAACCCGTTCGCGGTGATCTTCTGATAGACAACGCGCGGGGTGATGCTGAACCCTTCGCCCGTATCCACGGTGAAGGCCACGCGTCCACCCGTGCGCTCGCCATCATTGACGTCTTCGCCACCCGCAGGCCCGATCGCGTCGATGAAGCCGCCGTATTGCGTATGATAGGCAACGACACGCATGGCCGCATTCTGGCCCAGCGGAATATTGACCGCGCCCTTGAGATGCCAACCGATGTCGTCGCCGTCGACGAGGTTCACATTTCCTTCGACCAGTCCTTCGGTCACACCGATCTCGGGCTGATTGGTAATGTAGCGGATCGTACCGCCGACACTACCCGAACCGAACAGCGTCCCCTGCGGTCCGCGGAGCGTCTCGACGCGGTTGAGATCGAACAGATCGAGGTCGGGCGTGAAAAGCGAAAGCGAAATCACGCTCTCGTCGAGATAGACGCCGACCTGCTCCTTGACCCCGGGCTGGTCGCGCACGATCTGGCCCGCGGACACGCCGCGCACCGAAACCTGGCTCTGGCCCGGACCGAGGTTCTGCACCGACAGGCCCGCGACATTGCGCGAGATATCCTCGAGATTGTTCGCCCCCGACTTCTGGATGTCTTCCTGCGTTTGCGCGTTGATCGAGAACGGCACGTCCTGGATCGTCGAGTCGCGCTTGGTAGCGGTGACGATGATGACATTGGTATCGCCTTCGACCTGTTCGGCTACCTGGGCGAAAGCAGGGGTGGCGATGGCAGTCAGGCCGCAGCTGGCAAGCAGCATGGCGGCACGCGATACGGAACGGTTGCGTGTGTGCGACAACATTCTTCTCCTCCACTCGAGGCGCTTGTCGGCCCCTTGATGCGCGAAGGATGAGTCAGCTTTTCGGGCGTGGCAATCTGTCTCGCGATAGCTGCGGTGCGATTTCGCACCATCCGCAGCAAAAGCGTCACAGTCCCGATATGGCATAAAAAAGGGGCCGGAGAGGTTATCTCCGGCCCAATACAGTCGGTGTTCGCAGGAGGAACATGGGTAGGCGGGGGCACCCGAGGAGAGGAGAGAGAGCGGCGCCCCCGCCGAACTGGTAATCAGTTTGCCCGGGCAAATTCCGGGTAGGCTTCGATGCCGGTCTCGCCGACGTCGAGACCTGCCATCTCTTCCTCTGCGCTCGGACGCACGCCCACGGTCGCCTTGAGAGCGAACCAGACGATGCCCGAAGTGATGCAGACGAAGACGCCGGTTGCGACCACACCGGTGATCTGCGCCACGAAGGGCACTTCGGTGTTGGTCAGCGGCACGGCGAGCGTGCCCCAGATACCGGCAATGAGGTGGACCGGAATGGCGCCGACGACATCGTCGATTTTCAGCTTGTCGAGGATCGGGACGAAGATCACGGGCAACGCACCGCCGATACCGCCGATTACGATCGCCATGCCGACATTCGGAGTAAGCGGTTCGGCGGTGATCGCGACGAGGCCGGCCAGGGCGCCGTTGAGTGCCATGGTCGTGTCCGCCTTGCCGTAGCGCAGTTGCGTCAGGATGATGGCGACGACCACACCGGCTGCGGCAGCCATGTTGGTGTTGACGAAGATCTTCGAGACGTCGGACACGTCACCCACAGTGCCCATGGCAAGCTGCGAGGCACCGTTGAAGCCGAACCAGCCGAGCCACAGGATGAAGGTACCCAGCGTAGCGAGCGGGATGCTCGAACCGGGGAACACGGTCATGCCCTTGTCGGTGTAGCGGCCAAGCCGCGGACCGATGATCAACGCACCCATCAGCGCGGCCCAGCCACCCGTGGAGTGAACCAGCGTCGAACCGGCAAAGTCGGAGAAGCCCATGGCGTCGAGCCAGCCGGCGCCCCATTCCCAGCTGACGATAACCGGGTAGATGAAGCCGGTCAGCAGCGTGACGAAGATGAAGAACGGCACGATCTTGATGCGCTCGGCCACGGTGCCCGACACGATCGAGGCGGTGGTAGCGCAGAAGACCATCTGGAAGAACCAGTCCGAAGCGACCGAATAGCCGGTGCCCGTATCGGCTTCACCCACGCCCTGCATGGCATAAGGGAAGTCGGCGATCCCGAAGAAGCCGCCCTCGAAGCCCGGATAGGCGATCGAATAGCCGATCACCCAGAACATCAGGCCGGCAATCGAGTATAGCCCGATGTTCTTGAGGCACTGGACCGAGACGTTCTTCGAGCGCACCAGGCCGGCCTCGAGCATGGCGAAGCCGGCGGCCATCCACATCACGAGGAAACCGCCGATCAGGAACAGCAGCGTGTTGAAGATATATGCGGTGCCGCCCGAAACCGCCTCGACGGCTTCCGGAGCAGCCGCTTCCTGCGCGAGCGCAGGGGCGGACAGGAGCAACCCGGCAAACGCCAGGGGTGCAGTGTAGAGATGTTTGCGTGTCATGTGCGAAGGCCCCCTCAAAGCGCAGTGTCGCCGGTTTCACCGGTGCGGATGCGCGTGGCGCTGGCGAGATCGAAAACGAAAATCTTTCCGTCGCCGATCGCTTCGGTGCTGGCGGTTTGCTGAATGGTTTCGACCACCTGCGGGGCGAGATCGTCGCTTGCAGCGATCTCGAGCTTCACCTTGGGCAGCATGTTGGTCGAGTATTCGGCGCCGCGGTAGATCTCGGTCTGCCCTTTTTGGCGCCCGAATCCCTTGACTTCGGTAACCGTCATTCCCGCCACGCCGAGCCCGCCGAGCGCTTCGCGCACTTCGTCGAGCTTGAATGGCTTGATGACTGCGATGATGAACTTCACGCCTTCACCCCCTGTGTGATCCACCGGCCAAGCACCGGCGAACAGGGAGACAGCAAACTACGTGCCAACTAACGAAGTGGTAAGATTCCGCCCATGCAGCCCGTCAGCCCCACAACATTATGCCCATTAAATAGGCTACTGCCTAATCTGTGAGCAGCTTCAGCCGTGCAGTCACGGGTAAATGGTCGGATGCCACCGACGACAGGCCGGTATGGTGGACCTCGGCGCTGACACACCGCCAGTGCCGGCTCGCCACGATCCGGTCGAGCGAGGCTACCGGTTGTCGGCTCGGATAGCTCCGCCCCGGGGTGACGATCTGCCAGCCATCGGAAAACTCGCGCATGGCCCCGGTGCGCAGCCCCCACTGGTTGAAATCGCCCATGATCACCGTCGGCAGGTCGCCCGCACAATCCGCCACAAAGCCAAGCAACGATCGGATCTGGTCGCGCCGACGCAGCCCCGACAGGTCGAGATGCGTGCCGATGACCCGCAAGGGCCACCCCTCGACTCTCAATTCGCCGCAGGCGGCACCACGCGGCTCCAGCGTAGGCAGGTCGAGCGGATCTCCGGCCACCACATCCATCTCGCGACGAACCAGCAAAGCATTCCCATGCCAGCCAATACTGCGTGGGCGTTTGGCCACTTCGACCAGTCGCCATGGGGTATCGTCGATTTCGGCACGCGGAAGGACACTCGCGCGCTCGCCGATCCGCCGATCGGCTTCTTGCAACGCGATGATGTCGGCATCGATTTCGTGCAGCACCGAGAGGATGCGTTCGGGGTCGCGCCGGCGGTCGAGACCGACGCCCTTGTGAATGTTGTAGCTGGCGAAGGTCAGCTCCACGCGAGAATTACATCACAGGAAATCGCGCAAGGTCGCCATGAAGCGATCGAACTGGTCGTGATGCAGCCAGTGACCGGCGTTCTCGAACTCGATGACTTCGGCATTGGCGAAATGGTCGAGCCTTCCGTCGCCCTCAGGGTTCGAAGCCCAGCTGTCCGCACCGTAGAGCAGCAGAGTAGGCGCAGTGATCGCGGCCCAGGTCTGGTACAGGAACTCGTCGGCAATATCCTCCACGGCCCAGACGTTGAGGTGCGGATCGAACTTCCAGCTGTAGGTCCCATCCTCGTTGCGGTTGACGCCGTGCAGCGTCAGGTGCCGCGCCTGCTCCTCGGTCAGGTAGCTGTTTTCCTCGATCATCCGCGCAAATGCGGCCTCGATGCTATCGTATTTGCGCGGAGTGCGGCCAGATGCGGCGCGTTTCTTGCCGATCCATTCATTGAGCCGTTGCGGATAGGGATCGGCGCGCATTTCCGCCTGCCGCTTGGGGCTCGGTCCGAGGCCTTCGATCGCGACGATCTTGGTCACCATGTCGGGGAAGGTCCCTGCATAGCGAAGCGAGACATTGCCGCCCATCGAATGGCTGACAATGGTGACGGGACCCACCCCCAATTGATGGACCAGTTGCGCCAGATCGTAGACCATGTCGTTGGACGAATAATTGCCGTCGCTAACCCAGTCGCTGTCGCCATGGCCGCGATGGTCCATCGCCACGACATGGTAGTCTTCGCGCAACTGCTCGGCGACCCAGTCCCAGCTCCGCGCGTGGTCGCGCCCGCCATGGACCAGCACAAGCGGCGGCTTGCCGCGATTGCCCCAGTCGAGATAATGCAGCCGCAGCCGCTGCGAAATGAAGGTCTGAGAAGTCGGTCCGGCGTGTAACGTCATGCGCAGTCCATGCCGCCTTGCCGCAATGCCCGCAAGCCTACCGCTCCTTGGTAGCCGAGAAGGTCAGGTCGGGGTTCTTTTCCTGCTGGTAGTTCACGTCCCAAGGGCTCTTGGCCATGAACACCAGATCGCCGTCGCGGTCCTTGGCGAGATTGGTCAGATTGAATTTTTCAAACTCGTCGAGCGCCTTGGCATCGCCGCGGATCCACCGTGCCGTTGCGAAGGGCGATTGTTCGAGCCTGGCCTCGACCTTGTATTCGGCGGAAAGCCGGCTGACGAGAACGTCGAGCTGGAGCTGGCCGACCACGCCGATGATCCACTGACCGCCGATTTCGGGGTAGAACACCTGGATCACGCCCTCTTCTGAGAGGTCGTCGAGCGCCTTGCGCAATTGCTTGGTCTTGGTCGGATCGACCAGCGCCACGCGCCGCAAAATCTCGGGCGCGAAGTTCGGCAGGCCGGTAAAGCGGATCTGGTTCTTTTCGCTGAGCGTGTCGCCGACGCGCAGCGTTCCGTGGTTGGGAATGCCGATGATATCGCCCGGCTCGGCCGTATCGGCGACTTCACGGTCCTGCGCGAAGAACAGGATCGGCGAATGGATCGCCACCGGTTTGCCCAGCCCGCTCGGCGTCAGCTTCATGCCGCGTTTGAAGGTGTGAACGCGATCCGGTCGCGGTGGTTGGGGTCCATGTTCGCCTGGACCTTGAAGATGAAGCCAGTGACCTCGTCGCGGGTCGGCGGGATCTGTTCCTCGCCCGCGGGCTGCGGACGCGGCGGGGGCGCGTATTGCGCGATCGCTTCGATCAGCTCGGTGACGCCGAAATTCTTCAGGGCCGATCCGAAATAGACCGGGGTGAGGTCGCCGCTGCGATAGGCCTCCAGATCGAATTCGGGATAGCCGATCTGCGCCAGTTCGATGTTTTCGCAATCGCGCTTGCCGAGGAATTCCTTGCTCGGTCCCTCCGGCCGCGCGACGCAGCCGCTGGCGAAATCGAGCACGCCTTCGAACTCGCCGCCCATGCCCACCGGATAGGCCTGGGGGCTGACATCGAGCGCAAGCATGTCCGCGATCTCGTCGAGCAGCTCGAACACCGGTCGTCCCTCGCGATCGACCTTGTTGACGAAGGTGATGATCGGGACCGAACGCAGGCGGCAGACCTCGAACAGCTTGCGTGTCTGCGGTTCGATGCCCTTGGCGGCATCGATCACCATGATCGCGCTGTCGACGGCAGTCAGCGTACGATAGGTGTCTTCCGAGAAATCTTCGTGGCCCGGCGTGTCGAGCAGGTTGAAAGTCACGCCTTCGCGTTCGAAGGTCATGACCGAGCTGGTCACCGAAATGCCGCGCTGCTGCTCGATTTTCATCCAGTCCGAGCGGGCGCGCCGCGCCTGGCCGCGCGCCTTGACCTCGCCGGCGAGGTGGATCGCGCCACCGGTCAGCAGCAGCTTCTCGGTCAGCGTGGTCTTGCCCGCGTCAGGGTGCGAAATGATCGCGAAGGTACGGCGGTTCGACATTTCAACTTTCCTCGTCATTCCCGCGCAGGCAGGAATCCAGATAACATATCAAGCGGCGGAAAGGTCGGCTGGACCCCCGCCATCGCGGGGGTGACGGTCAGTGGTGCTCTCTCGCCACCCGGAAGCCGGCGAAGTCCTGATTGACCGGCATGGGCTCGAGCCGGTTGATATTCAGGTGGGGCGGCAGTTCGGCGACCCACTTGATCATCTCAGCGATATCCTGCCCGGTCATCGGCTTGGCTCCGCGGTAGAGATCGTCCGAGGCTTCCTGGCTGCCGGTGCGCACCAGGGTGAATTCGGTCTCGACCATGCCTGGCTCGATGCTGGTCACGCGCACGCCCGTGCCATGCAAATCGGCGCGCAATGCGAGCGTGAAGTGGTTCGCGAAGGCTTTCGAGCCGGCATAGACGTTGCCGCCCGGATAAATGTAATTCCCGGCGACCGAACCGATCGCAATGATGGCTCCCTTGCGTTCGATCAGCGTGGGCAGCAGCTTGCGCGTCAGCACCACCATCGCCGTCACATTGGTATCAATCATGGTCTGCCAGTCATCGAGGCTGGCCTCCTGCGCGGGCGACAGTCCGCGAGCGAGCCCGGCATTGTTCACCAGCAGGTCTATCCCGGCGAAGGCATCGGGGAGCGCGGCGATTGCCGCCTCCATCGCCTCGCGATCGCGCACGTCGAAGCAGGCGGCGTGAACCTGGTCGGCACCCAATTCGCCGACGAGCGCATCGAGCCGTTCCTGGCGCCGACCGGTAGCAACGCAGCGCCAGCCGCTCTTTACCAGAGTGCGAACAGTGGCCTCTCCGATCCCCGCGGTCGCCCCCGTAACGAATGCTGTCTTCATCCGCGCAACTCCGCCCCCTGCTTTGCCGCGCTAGCGACGATTTTGTCCGAGATCGCCTTGATCTCGACTTCGGTGAAGGTCTTTTCGCCGGGCTGCAGCACCACTTCGACCGCGACCGACTTCTTCCCTTCGGGGACGCCCTGGCCAACAAAGACATCGAAGACACGCGCCGCGACAACGGACTGCTTGTCGGCCCCCTTGACCGCGCGCACGAGGTCGCTGGCGGCCAGACCTGCGGGAACAAGGAATGCGAAATCGCGGCTCACCGGCTGCAGTACAGGCGGCGCATAGGCTGCGCGCGCGAAGCCGCCACCGCCCTTCTTGGCGGGAACCGCATCGAGGAAAATCTCTACCGCCATCACCGGCCCTTCGATATCGAAGGCCTTCAGCGTGCGCGGATGCAACGCCCCGAACCGGGCCAGCACATTCTTGGGCCCGAGCCGCAATGTCGCCGACTGCCCGGGATGGAATTGGTCACCCGCGCCATCCATGACCATCAAATTTTCGACCGGGGCGCCCGCCGCTTCGAGCAACGCCATGGCCTCCGACTTGGCATCGAAGGCATCGAATCCCGTCGCTTTGCCATGCGCCCAGCCGCGTGCGGTGCGATTGCCCGCAAGCACGACGCCAAGAGTGGGCTTCTCGTCGCTGGCGCCGCCCTTGCCGCGGAAATAACGCCGTCCGAGCTCGAACAGACGCGATCCTTCGGCACCGCGGTCGGCATTCCGCTTCGCGGCAGCGAGCAGCCCGGGAACAAGCGAAGGACGCATGGCCTTCATGTCCTCGCTGATCGGATTGTCGAGTGTCCAAAGTTGCGCCCCGTCGGCAAAAAATTCTGCATCGGCGGTTGGCAGGAAGGACCAGGTGACGGCCTCGTTGAGCCCGCGCGCCGCGGCGGCGCGGCGCAGTTTGCGCTCAAGCTGCTGCAGCGGGGTAGCGGTAGGGCGCGCGACTCCCTCCGCCCGCGGCAGAGCCACGCTCGCGACGTGATCGAGACCGTGAATCCGCACGACCTCTTCGACCAGATCGGCAGTGCCTTCGATATCGTGCCGCCGCGACGGGCAGGTCACCTTCCAGTCATCCGCTACCGTGAAGTCGAGCGCTTCCAGAATGGCACGCTGACGATCACGCGCAATCTCGACGCCGCCGAGGCGCGCGGTCAATTCGGGATCGAAAGCGATATCCGTTTCGTCAACCGGTGCCTGGCCCACCTGTACTGCTTCGCTCGGCGTTCCGCCGCAGGTTTGTACGATGAGGCCGGTCAGCAGAGCGAGGCCATCGTCGAGGAATGCCGGATCGACACCGCGTTCGAAACGGGTGCGGGCATCCGAGGCGAGGCCGAGCTTGCGGCCGGTAACGCCGATCCGCTCCGGATCGAAATAGGCGATCTCGAGCAGGACATCGGTGGTGCTTTCGTCGGCTCCCGAATGTTCGCCGCCCATGATGCCGCCGATGTCGTGTACGCCCTTGTCGTCCGCGATGACGGTCATGGTCTCGTCGAGCGTATAGGTCTTCTCGTTCAGCGCCTCGACGGTTTCGCCATTCTTCGCCCGCCGCGCGATGACGGGCCCGGAAAGCTTGCGCAGATCATAGACATGCGCCGGGCGCCCGGTCGCGAACATGAGGTAATTGGTGCAATCGACGAGCGCGCTGATCGGGCGCTGTCCGGCAGCCTTGAGGCGGCGCTGCAGCCAGTCGGGCGAAAGGCCATTCTTCACGCCGCGGATGACGCGGCCGTGATAAGCGGGCACGCCGTCGACATCCTCGATGCGTATCTCGACGGGGCAGGGGCCCTCGCCCTCGATCACCGGCACATCGACAGGCTTGAACGCACCCAGTCCGGCGGCAGCAAGGTCGCGGGCGATGCCCATCACCCCCATGCAATCAGGGCGGTTGGGCGTGATCGCCACGTCGAACACCGGTGACGCGGCGCTGTAAGCGGCAAAACTCTGGCCGACCGGCGCCGCTTCGGGCAGCTCGATGATGCCATCGTGCTCGTCACCCAGCTCGAGCTCGCGCACCGAACACATCATGCCGTTGGATTCGACGCCGCGGATCGCGCTCTTGCGCAGTTCCATGCCGTTGGCTGGAACCACCGCACCGGGCAGGCCAAGAACGCCTTTCATGCCGGCTCGCGCGTTCGGCGCACCGCACACCACCTGAAGCGGATCGCCTTCCCCCGTGTCGACGCTCAGCACCTGCAGCTTGTCGGCATCGGGGTGCTTGGCCGCGGTCAGCACTTTTGCGACCCGGAAGCCTGCGAGCTTGTCTGCCGGGTCTTCGATCCCTTCGACTTCATGTCCGATGCGATTGAGTGCTGCGGATATCTCGGCAACCGAGGCATCGGTGTCGAGGAAGTGCTTCAGCCATTCGAGCGAGAACTTCATGCCTTCGCTCCTACGCCTGCGGAAAGTGTCGGCTGGTCGAAGGGCGAAAAGCCGTAGTGATCGAGCCAACGGCGGTCGCCGTCGAAGAAGGCGCGCAAATCATCCATTCCGTATTTGAGCATTGCGAGGCGATCGACGCCCACGCCGAATGCGAAACCCTGCCACTGCTCGGGATCAAGCCCGGCGAACTCTATTACGCGGCGATTGACCATTCCCGAGCCGAGCAGCTCCATCCAGCCATGCCCCGGTGCGTCGCCGTCACCACCGAGCACGCGCCGCCCACCGACATCCTGCCAGCCCACATCGACCTCGACCGAAGGCTCGGTGAAGGGGAAATAGGAAGGGCGCAGACGCAGCACGATGTCTTCGCGCTCGAAGAAAGCCTTGAGGAACGTTTCAAGCGTCCACTTGAGGTGACCGAGGTGGATGTCCTTGTCGATGACCAGGCCTTCGACCTGGTGGAACATCGGCGTGTGCGTCGCGTCGCTATCGCTGCGGTAGACACGGCCCGGCGCAATGATGCGGATCGGCGCGCCCTGCTTCATCATCGAGCGGATCTGCACCGGCGAAGTATGCGTGCGCAGCAGCATCCGCCGCCCCTCGCCATCGGTGTCAGGGAAATAGAACGTATCGTGCATCGCGCGCGCTGGATGCGTCTCCGCCATGTTGAGCGCGGTGAAATTGTGCCAGTCGTCCTCGATTTCGGGACCGGTGGCGACAGAGAAACCCAGATCGGCGAAGATCTCCGCCAGTTCGTCCATTACCTGGCTGACCGGATGCACCGAACCGCGCGGCGTTTCCGGCGCAGGCAGCGACAGGTCGAGACCCTCGGTGGCCAACCGGGCCTCGAGCTCAGCGTCCTCGAGCACTTCCTTGCGCGCGGCAATCGCGTCATTCGCTTGCGTGCGAAGGCCGTTGAGCAAGGGCCCCTGCACCTGCCGTTCTTCGGGCGACATTTTCCCCAGCGTCTTCATGAGGCCCGAGATCGAGCCCTGCTTGCCGAGGAATTCGATCCGCAGCGCCTCAAGCGCGGCAGCGTCGGGAGCATTTGCGATCCGCGTCAGCGCATCGGTCTTGAGTTGTTCGAGATCGGTCATTCTGTCTGGCTTGGAACTGGCGGAAAGGTCTGTCCGTCGCCCTAGCGGCAAGTGCCCGATTGCTAAAGCCCAGTTTGCCGTTTGATCGCCGACGCGGCGGGATCACTCGTCTATCGGTTGGTGCAGGACCTGCATTGCCTGGCCTGCCGCGGCCATGCGGGCATGTGCCGCGGCCGCCAGCACCGGGTGGGGTAGCTTGGCATAATCGCTGGGCGACATAGTCATGAAACGCTTGAAATCTCTGACGAAATGCGCCTGGTCGTGATAGTGCCCGTCAAGCGTGTCGATCCATCGCAACGATGGGTCGAGCATGAATTTGGCGAGGCTTCGCACAAAGCGTTGGCGGCGCAGCAGCAATTGCGGGCTGAAGCCGAAAGCACGTCGGCAAAAGCGTTCCATGGTGCGCGGGCTCATACCCAGCGCGTCAGCCAGTTCGGCAACGCTGTGGAAACGGGGGTCGGTCAGCGTTTCCTCGAAACGCAGGATCTCGGCCTCGCGCGCGGCGGGTTCTGCCAGCAGCAATGTCAGTTCACGAAGCAGCGCGTCGCGCTCCGCCGCGAGTCCACCGCTCTCTAGCGGGACCGCCCCGCACAATGCCGCGAGGTGGGTGAAGGCAGGATCGCTCTCCGCATCCGCCCAGCGATCGGAATATTCGTCCGCCGGTGCCTGGCTAAGCCGAGCCCAGCCACGCGGCATCAGCCCTATTCCCCAGGAGCGGCCCGGACGCGCGCGAAAATGTGCGGTCACGCTGGTGGGGCCGACGATGACTGCGCGGGGCAAATTTTCCAACGGCCCGCCAGCCATACCGGCATCGATCGTGCGCTGGGGAATGATCCGCAGATTGGCCCATTCCGGATGCAGCCAGTCCTCGACCAGCTCGTCGCCTTCGCCGGAGATTTCCAAATGATACAAGGTCGTGACGAAAGGCCGCAGCCGCTTGGGCGGGAGGAAGAAGCGCAGCGCGACAGCGCCGGAGGTTTGCCCCGTACTCACAGCCGCACCACCCCCCAGGTGGCCGGCGCGTCATGCCCCAGCGAGATCATTGAAATCACGTCCCTGCGACATGGTTAGCAAATTGTGACCCACGTATCGACTGCTATTTCGGCAGGTCCAGCGTTTGTGCAGGTGAACCCCAGATGCGCTTTCGCTCGGCCATGAAGGCACCGAGCACGGGATGCGGCTGCGCCGCGTATTCGCTCGGCGTGCAGCACATGAAGGCGTGGAACTCGTGCACGAAATGCGACTGGTCGTGGTAATGCCGGTCGATCACGTCGGACCAATTGGAGCGTGGCTCGAGCATGAATGCCGCCAGGCTGCGCATCAGCCGCTGGCGGCGGAGCAGCAACCGGGGCGGGAAACCGAAATTGCGGGCACATACGCGCTCGAGCGTACGTTTTGACAAACCGACCCGGTGGGCGAAGTCCTCCACCTGCAGCAATTGCGGATCGACCATGACTTCGTGAACCTTCTGGATTCGCTGTTGGTCCGCGGGCGGACCTGCGAGCCGGCGAAAAAAGTCGGTCAGCGCATCGAATTGTTCCTCGTCCGAATGATCGCGCGAACACAGCATGTCGCACAAGGGTGCGAAGCGCTCGAAAAGCGGCGACGCCTCGCCGTCGACCAGCGTGTTGGCATGGTCACTCGCATCCTCGCCAATGAAACGCGCCCAGCCCAGCGGAAACAGCCCGATGCCCCACATGCGCGTGCGACCGAGCTCGAAGTGGATCGGACAGGAACTGGGGCCGGTAGCCTGGAAACGCGCGCCCGCGATGCGCGGGCCGTCGGGCAATTCGGCAGCCGGCGGATTGTCGGAGAAAAACCGAAGGTTCGCCCATTCGGGCTGCAGCCAGTCTTCGAGATGATCGCCCTGCGGGACGGTCACCTCGAGCCGATAGAATGTCGTGAAGCAAGGCGCCAGATCGGCGGGTGGCGCGAAGAACCGCACGTCTATCATTGGATGACCGGTCACTTGCCTCCTCCGACCGTTCGGCAGTCGAGCATAGCGGCTTGCCTGCCTGCGGCAAGCACCCGGGCAGCAAAAAGGGGCGCCCCTTGCGGAACGCCCCTTTCGAAACTTCGAAACCCGACAGACTTAGGCGGGAAGCGCCTTCTTGGCCTGCTCGATGATCGCCTTGAAGGCAGCGCCTTCGTTCATGGCGAGATCGGCCATGACCTTGCGGTCGAGTTCGATGCCGGCGAGCTTGGTGCCGTGCATGAACTGCGAATAGGTCAGGCCTTCGGCACGGACCGCAGCGTTGATACGCTGGATCCACAGGGCGCGGAAGTTGCGCTTTTTAACCTTGCGGTCGCGATAGGCGTACTGGCCGGCTTTCTCGACGGCCTGGCGAGCGACACGGATCGTGTTCTTGCGACGGCCGCGATAGCCCTTCGCCTGATCCAATAGACGCTTGTGCTTCTGGCGCGTGGTGACGCCGCGTTTGATGCGAGGCATTTCGTATTCTCCTTAATTCGCGCTCAGTCGAGGCCGTAGGGGGCCCACTTCTTCACCGTCTTGCTGTCGGCTTCCGACAGGACAGTGGTGCCGCGGTTCTGGCGAATATACTTCGCATTGTGGCTGATCAGGCGGTGGCGCTTGCCGGCGACACCGTGCTTGACCTTGCCGTTGGCGGTGATCTTGAAGCGCTTCTTCACACCGCTTTTGGTCTTCAGCTTGGGCATTTTCATCTCCTTCTCAGAGACACGTACAACCAGCCCTGGCAGCCCTTACGGCCAGACCGGCAGAGGAATCACGTGTCGGTGAAGGGCGCGCAAATAGCGATTCTGCGCGCAAACGCAAGTCAGAAGTGGGTGACGTAGCCGCCATCGACGATCAGCGTGTGCCCGGTAACGAAGCTCGCCGCAGCCGAAGCGAGGAACACGACGGGGCCGGCGATTTCGGCTGGTTCCGCCCACCGCCCGAGCGAGGTCCGACGGGCCAGATGCTGCGCGATCTCCTGCGTGCCGGTGAACCATTCCTCATTGGCTTCGGTCAGAACGAATCCGGGCGCCACGGCGTTAACGGTGACACCGTCCGGGCCGAGTTCCGCAGCAAGTGCGCGCGTCAGGCCGTCGAGCGCGGCCTTGCTTGCAGTGTAGGAAGCATCCCCACGGGCGATCTCGGAGGCGATGGAGGTGATGTTGATGATCCGGCCTTGCGACGACGCGCGCAAGAGCGGGGCGGCGCGGCGGGCGAGATCGAAGGGAGCGACCAGATTGACGTCCATCAGCCGCGCCATATCCGTCCGACTGATTTCCTCGAACCCACGTCGATCGCGTTGGCCGACGTTGTTGACGAGAATGTCGAGCCCGCCCGCTTCCAATTGCGCGATAGCGGTGGCGGTTGCCTGTTCGTCGGCAATGTCGAACGGCAGCGCTTCGGCCCCCTGACCGATATCACCGGCTGCCTGGTCCAGCGCCGCCTTCTCGCGCCCGTTGAGCCACACCTTCGCCCCATGCGCGACTAGCTGGCGCGCAATCTCGAGCCCGAGTCCCCGTGCCGCTCCAGTCACCAGCGCCGTGCGCCCTTCGAGTAGCCCCTGCCCGTCCATCTCAGTGTTCGTAAATCATCTTCACGGTCATGCCACCATCGATGTTGAGATGCTGCCCGGTCACGAAGCCGGCAGTGTGAAGATAGGCGACGGCCTCGGCAATATCCTCGGGGCGTCCGATCCGGCCCGCGGGATGCTGCTTGCGATCCTGCGGTCGATGATCGGGGTGCGAACGTTCCGCCCTTTTCTGCCAGGGGCCGGTCTCGATCCACCCCGGGCGGATCGCATTGACGCGAATCGCAGGGCCGAGCGAGACCGCGAGCGAATGCGTCAGCGCGTCGAGGCCGCCCTTGGCCGTCGCATAGGCGAAGGTGTCGGCCTCGCTCATGACTGCGCGGGTCGACGAGATATTGGTCACGCTCGCATTCTCAGCCCTGCGCAGCAGAGGCAGAGCCGCCCGGGTCACGAGGAAAGCGGCAGTCAGGCTCGCATCGATCCATTTCTGCCAGTCTCTAAGCGCGAGATCCTCGAGCTTGCCTGCATAAGGATTCGCGATACCGGCATTGTTGACCAGACATTCCAGCGGAGCGCCATCGAGCCATTCGACAACCTCGCCGAAAGCCCGCTCGACATCGCTTTCGCGCCCGACATCGCATCTCGGGAAAAGGCCGCTGTCCTTGCCGATCGCATCGCGCAATTCGTCGAGCGCCTCACTGTCGCGGTCGAGGCCTGCAACGCGCCAGCCGAGGCGGTTGAAATGGGTCGTGATCGCACGGCCTATGCCGTTTCCCGCGCCGGTAACGAGTATTGTCTGCATGGTCGGCAAACGGAAAGCCGACCGATCAGTGCCCGTGATCGTGAAGCGGGCCGCCACCCATCGCCTCGAGCACGTCCTCGAGCCGCGCCGCATCGCCCAGCGCGATGACGCGCCCGTCACTCTCGGCATCGAGCGGATTGCCCTGCCAATCGCTCATCACGCCGCCCGCGCCTTCGACGATCGGCACGAGCGCAGCGAAATCATGCAATTTCAGCCCTGCTTCGACCACGATATCGACATGACCTGATGCGACGAGACCGTAATTGTAGCAATCGCCGCCATAGATGATCTTGCGCTCGGCCACCGATTTGACGACGCCCATGAACGCATCGACGTCATCTCCGGCGAATTGGTGCGGCGTGGTGGTACCCAGCACCGCGTCGGACAAATCCTTGCAGGCCGCCGCGCGGATCGGTGCGCCGTTGAACGTGGTGCCTTCGCCAATCCGCCCGACCCAGCGTTCGCGCGCGATCGGCTGGTCGATTACGCCCAGCACCGGCCAGCCTTCTTGCATGAGTGCGATAAGCGTCCCGAAGATCGGTCGGCCGGCGATGAAACTGGTGGTGCCGTCGATCGGATCGAGCACCCACTGGCGGCCCGCACCTTCATTGCGCGTGCCGTATTCTTCGCCGATGATACCGTCGTCGCTGCGTTCGGATTCGAGAATCGCCCGCATGGCGGCTTCGGCGGCCTGATCGGCCTCGGTCACGAAGCTGCGGTCAGCCTTTTGCTCCTGCAACCATTCGCCGCGAAACAACGGACGAATCGCTTCACCCGCCGCATCGGCAAGACGGTTCGCAAGGGCGAGATCGGATGCGGTCGCCATGCTCAGTCGAACAGCGAGCTGACCGAGCTTTCGTCGGCAATGCGCCGGACCGCTTCACCGATCAGCGGCGCGATCGTCAGGATACGGATGCGCTCCGAATCCTTCGCAGCATCGGTCGGGCGGATCGAATCAGTGATGACCAGTTCCTTGAGCGCCGAACCATCGACACGCGCGACCGCACCGCCCGACAATACACCATGCGTGATATAGGCTGCGACCGAAGCCGCCCCCTGGTCGAGCAGCGCCTGCGCCGCATTGCACAGCGTGCCGCCCGAATCGACGATATCGTCGATCAGGATGCAGTGCCGGCCGGACACATCGCCGATGATGTTCATCACTTCGCTTTCGCCGGGGCGATCGCGACGCTTGTCGACAATCGCGAGCGGCGCATTGTCCAGCCGCTTGGCCAGCGCACGTGCGCGAACCACACCGCCGACATCGGGGCTGACGACCATCAGATCCTGATCGCCGTAGCGCGCCTGGATATCCGCTGCCATCACCGGCGCGGCGAAGAGGTTGTCCGTCGGAATATCGAAGAAGCCCTGGATCTGTCCGGCGTGAAGATCGACCGCGAGCACGCGGTCGGCGCCTGCTTCGGTGATCAGATTGGCGACCAGCTTGGCCGAAATCGGCGTGCGGGGTCCAGGCTTGCGGTCCTGACGGGCGTAGCCGAAATAGGGCACAACCGCGGTGATCCGGCGCGCCGACGCGCGTTTGAGCGCGTCGATGCAGATCAGCAACTCCATGAGATTGTCGTTCGCCGGATAGCTGGTCGACTGGACGACAAAGACGTCTTCGCCGCGAACATTCTCATGAATTTCGACGAAGATTTCTTCGTCGGCGAAGCGGCGCACCTGCGCATCGACAAGCGGCAGTTCGAGATAACCTGCAATCGCTCGCGCGAGGGGCAGGTTCGAATTGGCGGCCATGATTTTCATGCGGCGAATCCTTGGCAGAGCTGAATTTGCGCCCCGCCTAGCCGAGCGTCACGGATATGCAACACGCGGATGGGGTCTTTCCCCTTGCCCGCCGCTATTTGGTGCGGTGTTCGCCCTTGATCCAGCGTACGGTGCCACTGCTGGCCCGCATCACCACGCTGTCGGTCGTCATGCGCCCATCGCGCAGATACTTGACCCCGTCGAGCAACGAGCCCGAAGTCACCCCGGTTGCGGCGAAGATGCAGTCGCCCTTCACCAGATCATCGCGAGTGTAGATGCGGTCGAGATCGTCGATGCCCCATTTGCGCGCGCGCGCCTTCTCATCGTCATTGCGGAACACGAGACGCCCATTGAACTGCCCCCCGACGCAACGCAGCGCCGCAGCGGCAAGCACCCCCTCGGGGGCGCCCCCCTGGCCCATATACATGTCGATCGTGGTGTTTTCGTCGGTCGTCGCGATCACACCCGCTACGTCGCCATCGCCGATCAGTACAACGCCGCAACCAAGGCTACGCAGTTCGGCGATCAGGTCGGAATGCCGCGGGCGATCGAGCACGCAGACGATGATATCAGACGCGGCCACGCCCTTGGCTTTTGCCACTGCTTGCACATTCTCGGTCGGCGTCTTGGCGAGATCGATAATCCCCTCGGGATAACCGGGTCCGACCGCCAGCTTGTCCATATAGACGTCGGGCGCATTGAGCAGGCAGCCTTCCGCAGCCGCTGCGAGCACGGCCAGGGAATTTGCGCCTGCCTTGGCAGTGATGGTGGTGCCTTCGAGCGGGTCGAGCGCGATATCGATCTTCGGACCCTTGCCCGGCGCACCGCCGACCTTTTCGCCGATGAAAAGCATCGGTGCTTCGTCGCGCTCGCCCTCGCCGATCACAACCGTGCCATCCATGTAGAGCGTGTCGAACGCCTTGCGCATGGCTTCCTTCTCGTCGCCGCGGCCGATCAGCTTGGAAGCGGCGACGGCCGCCGCTTCGGTCACGCGGACCATTTCGAGTACGAGAATGCGGTCGAGCGGATTTTCGGCAGGCGAGTTCATAATGGGTTCAGTCCCTCCCATGAGGTTGCGCGCGGCGGCGCCCAACGATGCGGTTGGTGCCGCGGATAGACAGGGAGCATTGCATTGTCGAGACGCTGGTGGGTGGCAGGCGCAGCGATCGCGATGATCGGGATCACCCCGTCGTTATCGGCGCAGGACACGCAAACTCCGCCGGAACAGATCGATATTCTGGTGCCTCAAAAGGACTACCTCGGCCCGCTTGAAGATTGCAGCGCCGAGCAGGAGGCGGCGAGCATTTCGGGAGAAATCGTCGTTTGCCGCAGGCGCCGGGACAATGGAGAATTCGCGGTCGACGAAGACGGTTCGCAGCGACGCTATGCCGAGGAAACGATGAACAAGGGCGATCCGCGCACGCCTGACGTGTTCGGCATTCCCGACCACGGCGTGGTCGTCGCACGCGGCTGCTTCATCGGCCCCTGCCCACCGCCCAAGGCGCTGATCATCGATATCGAGGCCTTGCCCGAGGCACCGCCCGGTTCGGATGCGGACCGGATCGCACGCGGCCTCGCACCAAGCGGCGGCGAGGGGGACGGAGAAGCTACGCCCCCAGTATCGGCATCACCAGCGGAGGAGCCGTCAGGCTAGGCGAACCTTCGAGCAGTTCGAGCGCCTTGGTCACGCACCGCTCGGGCCCTTCATGCGTGACCATCGCCACCAGGACTTCGCCCCCCTCGTCGTCGCGACCGCGCTGGATCAGGCTTTCTATCGACACTTCGGCGTCGCGCATGGCAGCGGTGATTTCGGCCAGCACGCCCGGACGATCCGTGACGGTGAAACGAATGTAGTCGCGCCCCACGCGATTGCCCGGGTCCGCCGGGGCGAAGGGTTCGAGTTCTTCGACCGGGACCGAGAACGGCGCGCCGCTATCGCCGCGCGCGATATCGATAAGGTCGGCGACCACTGCGCTGGCGGTTGGTCCTGCCCCTGCGCCTGCGCCCTGGAACAGCAGGCGGCCCGAGAAATTGCCTTCGGCGACGACGGCGTTGGTCGGCCCCGTGACGGCAGCCAGGGGATGGCCGCGGGGAACGAGGCAGGGCCGCACGCGCTGCAAAAGTCGCGCTTCATCGTCGCTTTCGTCCAGCGAGGCGATCCCGACCAAGCGAATGACATAGCCCAGCACATTGGCTTGCTTGATGTCGCTGGCCTGCACTTCGCCGATCCCGGTCGTGGCGACAGCATCGAAATCGACGCGCGCACCGAAACCGATCGCCGCGAGGATGGCCAGCTTGTGCGCCGCATCGACACCTTCGACGTCGAAAGTCGGGTCGGCCTCGGCAAAGCCCTTTTCCTGCGCGGCGCGCAGCATATCGCCGAAATCGGCGCCGGTCTGCTCCATCTCGGACAGGATGTAGTTGCAGGTGCCGTTGAGGATGCCGTAGATGCGCTCGATCCGGTTTGCGGCGGCACCTTCGCGCAGCCCTTTGACCACCGGGATCCCGCCAGCCACCGCGGCCTCGAACTTGAGCGGCGCATTGCGCAGGGCAGCCTGCTCCGCCAGCGCCAGCCCGTGATGCGCGATCATCGCCTTGTTGGCCGTAACGAAACCCTTCCCCGCGTCGAGTGCGGCGCGCGCCAGCGTCAGTGCCGGCCCGTCGGACCCGCCGACCAGTTCGAGCACCACATCGACATCGGATCGCTCGGCCATCGCCTGCATGTCATCGACCCACGCATAGGGGCTGAGGTCGACGCCGCGGTCGCGCGATCTGTCGCGCGCATTGACCGCGACGATTTCGATCGCCCTTCCGGCGCGTCGCTCGATCATCGAGCGGTTGGTTTCGAGCAGGGCAATAACGCCCGTGCCGACAGTGCCGAGACCGGCAAGCGCGATACGTAGAGGTTCAGCCATGCGGCCCGACTAGCGCAGCGTGCAGCCGCGGTGGAACCAGTTTGTCTTGGTCAGGGTGAAGCGCGGCCTTTACTGGCGAGTGCGCGGGCATTCACCCAGATCGGACCGCACCAGTGCGTAGTCTTTCGCTGCCAGTGCACGGGCCTGCGGATCGCGCGTCAGGATCGCATTTTGCGGCAACGCGTCGGGTAGCGAACACGCCAGCCGGTGCCATTCGAGTGTATTGCGCTGCGGCGCGCGGGCCGACTGATCGACGATTTCGGACCAGGACACGCCCCAGCGCGGTTGCTGGCCGGGCCGGCGCACCACGGTTACCGAAACCGGTCCGTCATTCGCCGTGTCGAGGAACAATTGCGTCTCGGATTCGCCCACCAGCGTACCCTCGACCGCCAGCGCATCGCGAATCCCGGTTACTTTCGGGGGGGCATCCTGCGCGAGCAATTCGCCGAGCACCGGGCGAAGGCGCGCCTCGAACGCTTCGCTGTAAGCGAACTGGGCCCGCGGATCGACCAATTGCAGTTGATCGGCACTGCCCCGCACCGGCCGCGCGAACAGCACGACCTCCTGCTTCTTGAGTTTGGGCGCCTTGCCCTTCGCATCAAGCGGCACGTCGACCAGATAGCGCAGGGATTCGCCCACCGGGACATTACCCGCGATCAGCGCCGAAGTGCGCGCCTCGATATACAACCGCACGAAGCCCGGCTCGAGCCCCGGAGAACGCTCGGGTTCCACCGTGGCCTGCTTGCGGATCTGCGCGCGCAGCACGAGCGGCGCTTCGTCGGCGAGATCGACGATGTCGGCATAGGTGAGCTCGGCGGTCCGGGCTGTCTCCTGCGCCCCTAGTGGCAACGGCGCGACCAGCATCGCGGAGGCGAGCAGAAGATGACCGGGAATGCGGAAAGTCGGCATGGGGACTACTTTCGATAATGCGGTACGGGGCGAATCGCTCAACGCACCCGCGATAGCCCCTGTTCCTTCCGGCAAGCCACTGAATCTGCGGTTAACCGATAAAGGGTTTGCGGACGCTTCGCATCGTAGCTAAAGGGTCGGACCGGACCCGAGTGGATGACACTTTATTGCTTGGGGAGAGGCGTCCGGGTTCTTATCGAGAATTTGGTCTGCCTTCGTCGCGAGAGTCTTCAGGGTCTCGAGCGACGCGAACGCGTTAACGATGCCCAAGGTCACGCCAGAACGGCGGGTCGCAAACTGGGTATCCAGAAGCCCCGGCGTTTCCGGGGTGACCGATGGAGTGAAGCAACCGAATGGCTTATGCTGACCAACAGATGAGCGGCAATCGCATCGTCGCGATCATCATTGTTGCCCTCATCCATATCGCTCTCGGTTACGCTCTCATCACCGGTCTCGCATATAATGCGGTCCAGCAGGTGGTCGAGCGCGTGACGACGATTGATATCGAGGAACCCCCGCCGCCCGAGGAAGAGCCCCCGCCGCCGCCGGAGAACGTGCCCGACACGCCGCCGCCGCCGGTCGCTCCGCCGCCGCCGATCAATATCGCGCCGGCACCGCCTCCGATCCGGACGCAGACGACGATCCCGCCGCCGGCACCGCCGCAGCTGGTCATTCCGCCGCCGGCACCTCCGGCTCCGCCGCCCCCGCCGTCCAAGGCCCGCAGCGCTTCGCCGCGTGGTCAGGCTGGCTGGGCCCGTCGGATCCAGAGCAATTACCCCCGTCGCGCCGAGCGCGAAGGTATCGAGGGTAATGTCGGGGTCACGATCACTGTCGGAACCGATGGCCGCGTGGCATCCTGCCGCGTGAGCGCTTCCAGCGGATCGAGCGATCTCGATGCCGCAGCCTGCGACGGGATGACCCGGTATGCACGCTACAATCCGGCGCAGGATGTCGCGGGCAACCCGATCCAGGACACGGTTTCGACCACTATCGTCTATCAGCTCAACTAAATTCCTTCCCGCCAAGGGTCGTGGAACCCGGCGGGAAATGGCGTATCAAAAGGACCACTCGTTATGACCTTCGAACTTCTTGCAGCTGCCGCTGACGCAGCCCCGCAGAACTCCTTCGGTTTTCTCGAAGCCATGGAACAGGGCGGCTTCGTCGCCTGGTTCATCCTCGGCGTGATGGTGATCATGTCGGTCGGCTCGTTCTACATCCTCTTCACCAAGCTGTTCGAACAGCGCAAGGTGCTGGCCCAGTACAAGGCCGTCCGCACCCAGTTCTGGAAGGCCGGTTCGCTGCGTGACGGCGCCACCAAGCTCGACAAGAACAGCGCATGGCGCCAACCAGCACGCCAAGATGACCGACAAGCTCGAAGCGCATGACTGGATGCACGGTTCGCTGCAGCGTTCGGAAGACACCATCAACTCGAAGCTCGCGGGCGGTCTGCCGTTCCTCGCGACGGTCGGTGCTACCGCACCCTTCGTCGGCCTGCTCGGTACGGTTATCGGTATCTACCGCGCACTGATCAACATCGGCATCGCCGGTTCGGCCTCGATCGACAAGGTCGCCGGCCCCGTCGGTGAAGCACTGATCATGACCGCCATCGGCCTGCTGGTCGCGGTTCCCGCCGTGTTCGCTTACAACTGGCTGCAGGGCCGCAACAAGCGCATCGCCGAACTGCTGCACGCGTTCTCGACCGATCTGCTTGCCAACATCAACTCGGCCGGCACCGTCAAGCCGACCTACATGACCGCAACCTCGACGCAGACCGCCGCCAAGGCGGCTGCCAAGCCGGCTGCGACGACCACCACGGTCAAGAAGTAAGCGATCGGAATCGGGGGCGGCATCGCCCGCCCCCGCCACCCGCATCGAACCCAAGAATTTCGAACGTTAGGAACTGAACCATGGCGATTTCGACAGGAGCGGACATCAACACCACGCCGCTCGTGGACGTGATGCTGGTGCTTCTGATCATCTTCCTCATCGCGGTTCCGGTCGCGATCCAGACCATCGAAAAGCTGGAAATCCCGGTCTTCGAATCGGTCGAATCGAAGGACAAGGTCGAAAACCTCCTCCTGACCGTCAGCACTACCGACGAGAATGGCGTCGCCGCAGGCGAGCCGGGCTTCGCCGGTGCGTCGCGCAACGGCGAATGCCGTGTCTACTTCGGCAACGTCTCGCCGGTCACTTCGGAAGAGCTCTACGACCAGGCCTTCGAACGCCTCGATGCAATCGTGCAGCGTGCGGGCGGCCCCGAGGTCATCATGAATGACCCGGAAAAGATCCCGCAGGTGCATATCCGCGGCGACGTCAACGCTCCGTGGTCCTGCGTGGCCGGTGCGATCTACAACGTCCAGGCGGCGGGCTATCCCACCGTCGGCTTCATCTCGAACCCGGTCGACCCAAACGGTTGATCGACCGGTTCGGCAAAGCAGATTAGGGAGTAACCCACTATGGCAATGTCAGGCGGCAAGGATGATGGCGCGCCGATGATGGAAATGAACATGACGCCGTTGATCGACGTCCTGCTCGTTCTCCTAATCATGTTCATCATCACGATCCCGGTCGCGACGCATTCGGTCGATATTGATCTGCCGGCCCCCAGCACTACCCCGCCCGACGTGACCGTCGAGCCGGAAAAGAACAAGCTGGTACTCACGGTCGACAACCAGATCCTCTGGAACGGCAATGCGATCGATATGGGCCAGCTGCGCACGCTGCTGGAACAGTCGAAGAACATCAATCCGGAGCCCGAACTGCAGTTCGAGCCGGAAGCGCAGGCAAGCTACGATCTCGCGGCCAAGGTGCTGCAGCTGATCAAGGCGACCGGCGTCACCAAGTTCGGCTTCGTCGGCAACGAACGCTACCGGACCTTCGGCAAGTAAGGCCGGATACCCAAACGCCCGCAAGGGCATTGGAAGGGGCGGAGCGATCCGCCCCTTTCTTTTTGCCTGCTAACCTTCGCCTTCGAGTGGACCGTCCACACGCATCGCAGCTCCTGCCAGGCTCTCCGCCTCAAGTAGCAGTTCATCGTCCACCGCCCCCTGCGGCGTCGTTTCACGGCCGATAACGACCATGACCGGCACTGCCAGCGGACTGACGCGATCAAGCTCGACATGGACCAGCTGGTCGGCCGACCGGTCGAGCAGGCTCCCAAGTCGGCCCACATCGGTCATGCGTGTGCGGGCATCGGCCCACGCGGCTTCGAGCAACACGTGATCGGGCTCGTATTTGCGCAACACGTCATAAATGAGATCGGTCGAGAAGGTCACCTGCTTGCCGGTCTTGCGCTTTCCGGGGTGCTGTCGCTCCACCAATCCGCCGATAACGGCCACTTCACGAAACGCCCGGCGCAACAGGTGCGAACCCTGCACCCACTCGATAAACTCGTCCTGCAGGATATCGGGTGAAAGCAAGGGCGCCGGGTCGGTCACGGGCTTCAGGCCCCATACCGCCAGTGAATAGTCGTTGGCGACGAAACCGCCGGGCATAAGGCCCCTATCTTCCATGCGCCGCGTAATCAGCATGCCGAGGCTCTGGTTGGCGTTCCAGCCCTCGAACGTATAATAGACGCTGTAATGGCGCTTGGCATGCGGGAAGCTCTCGACAAGCAATTGCCCCGGCCCCGGCATTCGCGAACGCCAATCCTGAACCTCGAGCCATTCGCGCACATCGTCGGGAAACCTCGACCAACCCGCACGGTCGACGAGCATTGTCCGCACCCGGTCTGCCAGATGCGTGGTCAGCGGCATACGCGCGCCGCCATAGCTGGGGATCATCGCGCTAGACTTCGCCGCCTTGACCAGCACTTCCATGTCCTGGAGCTTGACCACTTCGAGGCTCATTCCGGCAAAGGCGAAGGTATCGCCGGGACTGAGCGTTGCCGCGAAGCGTTCCTCGACCTTGCCCAGGCTTCGTCCGCCGCGACCACGGCCTGCGGTGATCCGGATCTCGAGCATTTCGGAATCGATGATGATTCCGGCGTTCATCCGGTGGCGCTGTGCCTGTTCCGGATGCGACAGTCGCCAGACGCCATCCTTGTCGCGGACAATGCGCTTGAACTTGTCGTAGGCCCGCAGCGCATAACCGCCCGTTTCGACGAAGGAGAGCACGCGCTCCCAGATCTTCTGATCAACCCACGCATAAGCGAGGCTGGAGCGGATCTCGGCCAAGAGCGCCTGCTCCTGGAAAGGTGCGGCGCAGGCGCAGGCCATGACATGCTGCGCCAGAACATCCAGCCCCCCGGGCCTGAATTCCTCGCCGTCGCGCTGGCCTTCGTCGACCGCCTCCTTGGCCGCAGTCGCCTCGAGAAATTCGAAGCGGTTGCCCGGGACGAGCAGCGCGCGGCTGGGTTGGTCCAGCCGGTGGTTGGCCCGCCCGATACGCTGGAGCAGCCGCGAAGAGCCCTTGGGCGCTCCCATCTGCACCACCAGGTCGATGTCGCCCCAGTCGACACCCAGGTCGAGACTGGCGGTCGCCACGAGCGCACGAAGTTCGCCCCGGGCCATCGCACCCTCGACCTTGCGGCGCGCCTCGCGGCTCAACGAGCCGTGATGAACCCCGATCGGCAGATTGTCATCGTTCACATCCCACAGGTTCTGAAAGATGTACTCCGCCAGGAATCGCGTGTTGGTGAAGATCAGCGTCGTTCGATTGGCACGGATCTGTTCGTAGAGCTGCGGTATCGCCCAGGTCGCTGCATGTCCGCCCCAGGGGACCCGCTCTTCTAGCGGCAGCAGGATCTCGACTTCGGCTGGGCTGCCCGCCTCGCCCTCGACCATTTCGACCGTGTCGATCTCGCCCCACGGCGCCAGCCATTCGCGAAACCCCTGCGGATTGGCGAGTGTGGCGGACAGCGCCGCGCGTTGCATGTCCGGTGCTATTGCCTGCAACTGGGTCAGAGCTAGCGCCAAGAGATCCCCGCGTTTGCCTGTAGCGAAGGCATGCACTTCGTCGATCACGATCCGCTTGAGCCCGCGAAACAACTCGAAGCTGTCCGGATAGGACAAGAGCAGCGAAAGGCTCTCGGGCGTCGTCAGCAACACGTGTGGAGGGCGCGTGCGCTGGCGTTTCTTGCGGTCCGAGGGCGTATCGCCGCTGCGCGTCTCGACGCGGATCGGCAGGCCAATCTCTTCGATCGGGGTGATCAAGTTGCGTTGGACGTCATGCGCCAGCGCCTTCAACGGTGACACGTAGAGCGTGTGTAATCCTTCGGGGGGTTCCCTCCCCTCAAGGCGGGTTGGCGTAAAATCGGCAAGGGTCGGCAGGAAACCCGCCAAGGTCTTGCCCGCGCCGGTATCGGCCACCAGCAAGGCGTGACGCCCGGCGTCGCTGGCTGCCAGCATATCGCGCTGGTGCTGCCGGAGACGCCAATCACGCCCGGCAAACCATTCGGCGATCTCGGGCGGAACGTCGGGCTGCATCAGCCTAGAAGCGCCGGAGACGCCCTGCGGGTTCCGGGCGGCGGTCGACGACGCGCGCCCGTCCCTCCGGGCCTATTGCCCGGCCGCGTCATCCATCGACTTGGGAGGATTGACGAGATCGGCCAGTTGCGCCGGATCGACATCGAGCAATTCGGCCATGCGCTCGCGCTGCGCCTCGGTCAAATCGCCATAGCCGCGTTCGGCCGGAAGCGCGGCCATCGCTTCGCGCATGGCGCTTTCGATGTCGCCAAAGCCGCTCATCATGGCGGGAAGCGCCTGCATGCTGGCCTGCATCACCTGCGGATCGGCGAACAGCGCCATCGATTCGCGTGCATATTCGCCGCCCGTCGGGGTGGCGAAGAAAGCCGCGATGTCGGCGAGTTGGGCGTCGTCGAAGCGGACTGCGTAGGCTTTCGACAGTCCTTCGCGCATCGGGCCCTCCATCGCCGTGAACATCCCGCCCATGCGTGAAGTAAGGACCGCAACCATGGCATCGCCGCGTGCCTGATAGGCAGGATCGAGCATAGCGGTCAGCTCCGCCTGCTCGGCTTCTTCGAGCGCTTCGATGGCCTCGGCGTCGACCGTAAGGCGGGCCCCCAGCACAAACTCGGGCTGCGAGAACATCGTCAGCATGGGACGAAGCATCTTGTCCATCATGCCGGCCATCATTTCGCCGTAGAAGCCGTCGGGCATCATCTCACCGACCACCGCCTGCGCGGCAGGCAGACGGGCGTTCTGCTCCTCGGTCAGTGGTTCGGTCTGAAACAGACCGGCCATAATGCCCGCAAATTCGTCGAGATCCCCGGGAGACATTGCACTTTCGCTGTGCTCCGGGTCTTCCTGCGCAGCCGCCGGCACAGCGCAGACCAGTGCCGCCGCCGCCATCGCATTTACGATCTTTTTCACTGTCCTGCTCCCCGCAATCGCTGCGTTCAATGACCTGCCTGAGGGCCGCGTTCGAGACCCGATGCGGCCAGCTGTTCGTCGATCTGAGCGACCAGCCGCGCAAGCCCCTCTTCGCTTTCGCTTTCGGCACGCGCGACAAGGACGTCCTGCGTGTTCGAGGCGCGTAGCAGCCACCAGCCGTCATCAGTTGTTACGCGAACGCCGTCGGTCGTGTCGGCAACCGCATCGCTGGCGGCGATGCGTTCGGCGATCTCGCCAATGGCGGCGAACTTGCGGCTTTCGTCGACCTGGAAGCGCATTTCCGGCGTGTTGATCATCGGCGGCATGGAAGCGCGTAGCTCGGTGACCGATTTCCCCAGTCGCGCAGCGGCGGCGATCAGGCGAACACCTGCGTAGAGCGCATCGTCATAGCCGTAATATTCGTCGGCGAAGAACACGTGGCCGCTCATTTCGCCCGCTAGCGGCGAGCCCGTTTCCTTCATCTTGGACTTGATCAGCGAGTGCCCGGTCTTCCACATCAGCGGTTGACCGCCATGCGCGGCAACATGATCGAACAGCGCGCGGCTGGCCTTGACATCGGCAATGATCGTCGCCCCCTGGCGACGCGAGAGAAGGTCCTCCGCATACACCATCAGGAGCTGGTCCCCCCAGATCACGCGGCCTTCCCCGTCGATCGCGCCGATCCGGTCGCCATCGCCATCTAAAGCCACACCGAAGTCGAGCGACTTCCCGGCGACAAGTTCGCGCAGGTCGGCGAGATTTTCTTCGACCGTGGGATCAGGGTGATGATTGGGAAATTCGCCGTCGACCTCCGTATAGAGAAGGTGGTGTTCGCCCGGCAGGCGCGCAGCGAGCTTTTCAAGCGCGGGCCCGGCGGCACCATTGCCCGCGTCCCAGCCGACCTTGAGCCCGGACAGCGCCGCAGTGTCGATCCCATCGAGCGCTGCAAGCATGCGATCGATATAGGCGTCGAGCACGTCGCGATCTTCGTTCGTGCCCGAACCGTCGGCCCATTCTCCTGCCGCCCCTCGCCGGCCCAGTTCCTGGATATCGGCTCCGAAGAACGGACGCCCTTGGAAGACCATCTTGAAACCATTGTAATTGGCGGGATTATGGCTGCCGGTTATCTGGATTCCGCCATCCACATCTGCGGCTGAAGCTTCGGCATAATAGAGCATGGGAGTCGGCCCCATGCCGATCCGCACGACATCCATTCCCGAAGCATTGAGCCCCTCGATCAGCGCATGTTCGAGCATGGGCGAGCTGACCCGCCCGTCATACCCTACCGCCACCTTCTTGCCGCCGGCTTCGGCCAGCATCGTACCGAAGCCGCGACCGATGGCGCGGGCATCGTCCGCCCCCAAGGTTTCGCCGATGATGCCGCGGATGTCGTACTCGCGCAGGACGGTGGGGTGAAAACTGTGGGTCATCGTGGGGGCTCCGTTCGGGTCCGGGAAATCTGGTCCAGCAGCAGGTCGCGCGCGGCATTGGCATCCTGCAGCGCTGAGGCGCTACCGCCTTTGTCGGGGTGGATTATTGTAGCTATGCGACGGTGGGCCAAACGGATATCCTCGGCCGAGGCTCCCGGACGCACGTCGAGCAAGTGCCGCGCGCGATCAAGCGCACGTTCACTCGGGCTCTTGGTTGCGAGATATTCCCAGGGCCATTTGCCGAAGATCCAGCGGCATACGACCGCGAGCAACAGGGCCAGGGCGAGCAGCCGGATCATCGAGCGGCCGGCACCGCGTCTTCGGAACCGGGACCGGGCAGCCGCAAATTGGCGATGAGACCGCGCAATTCCTGCCGCGCGACCAGATGGCTGGTACCCAGATCGCCCAGATGCCCCTTGTCGAGCAGGGTCAGGCCGGAGGGAAAGAGTTCGCGATAGATAACGCGTTCGGACAAGCCCTTGGCGACCCGGAAGCCGACCCGCTTGGACATCTCGGTCAGTGCTTTCTCGATACGCGCCATGTTGCGCGCTTCGGTATATCCGGTGCGGTTGCGCACCACCACCCAATCCATCTGTGTGCGATTCTGTTCGATCGTGGTGCGGCTGCGCTTGAGCCGCGCTTCCCAGATCAGTTCGGCATAGAACGACAGCTTGCGCACCTTGAACGTCTCGCTCTCGACCTGGCCGATCAGGTCGAAGTCGACGAAACTGTCGTTCATCGGAGTCACCAGCGTGTCCGATGTCGTTGCCGAATGCCGGGCGAGTGGATCGTCGCGCCCCGGCGTGTCGACGAGGATGAAATCGGCCTGCTGCGATTCGCGGGCAATCAGCGCTTCCATGCCTTCGGCGTCGAGACCCTCGACGACATGACACTCCACCGTCGGGAGATCGATCCGTCGCCGCTTCATCGTTTCCGCGCGATTCTCGAAATAGCGGCACATGGTGCGCTGACGATGATCGAGATCGAAGGCGGCAACACGTGCTCCGCGATAGGCCAGCGCCACCGCGACATGCACGGCAGTCGTGGATTTGCCGGTACCACCCTTTTCATTGGCGAAAACGATACGGTGAGGCTGGGCAGTCATCGGGAAGCGATCGGGCGTGTCATAGGCTTGCGTCCCTATCCAACCGATTGCGCGGCGGCAACGCGGTCACAGTTGGCAGTGCGCGATTCCCCACAATGGCGGATGCTTACTAGCGTTGCGGCAGCGAATCGATAATCTTCGCAGTGCCTGGGTCGCATTCGACCGGCGAGAACCGGCCACAGCCGGCCGCCGCGGACGATTATCAGAGGGGAACCCCAGGACATGAAGAAACTGATCTGTACCGCACTCGCCGTGCTTTCGATGAGCGGCATGGTGGCCGAACCCGTGTTTGCCCAAGGCCGCTCTTCAGGCCGCAAGGCGCAGGAACGCGGCAGCATGGAAATTCCACGCTGCACGCGCAATCTCGGAACGATCGCAGTGGTCGAGCCCGACGACAAATGGTGGCGCGAATTCAATCTCGGCAGTCCCGAGCAGATCATTCGCGTCTTCGTGCAACGCTCGGGCTGCTTCACCATGGTGAGCCGCGGTCGGGCAATGCAGAGCCGGGCGATGGAGCGCGCGCTGCAGGAACAGGGTGAACTGCAGGACGGTCAGAATGTCGGCCTCGGACAGGTACGCACGGCGGATTATTTCCTCCAGCCCGATATCGTGACCGCCAACAGCAATTCGGGCGGTGGCGGCGGTGTGCTCGGCGGCGTGGTCGGGGGGCTGTTCGGCCGGACAGCAGGCGCGCTCGCTGGTGGTATCCGCGTCAAGAAGGGCGAAGCCAATGTCGTGCTCTCGCTCGTCAATGCGCGTACGACAGTCGAGGAAGCACTTGTCGAAGGTTATTTCCGCAAGAAAGACCTCGGCTGGGCGGCAGGTGGTGGACTGTTCGGCGGGGGCGGCGGCGCTGCCGGCGGTTTCGGCAGCTACGAGAACACCGCCATCGGCCAGATCATCGTGCTGGCTTATCTCAACGCCTATAGTGACTTGGTGACCCAGCTCGGCGGCCTGCCCGAAGATGCTGCGGCGGCGGCGCCCGAAGCACGCTGATACGTACGGTCTTGCCAGCGGGGGGGCGGAACGGCACAGCGCGTTCCGCCCCCTTGGCGTTTCTGGAGTAGGAACACTGCAAACCGTAACCCGGCTCGATGATCTCCGCCGCGCCACCGACGCGCTCCGCGGCAAGGGCACGCTGGCGCTGGTCCCGACCATGGGGGCCCTCCACGAAGGCCACCTCACCTTGGTACGGGAAGCGCGCGAACACGCCGAACACGTCGCAGTGTCGATCTTCGTGAACCCACGCCAGTTCGGCGAGAACGAGGATCTGGATGCTTACCCGAGACAGATGGCGCGCGATACGGCGCTGCTCGAAAAGGAAGGTGTCGCGCTGCTGTGGGCCCCGCCACCCGAAGAAGTCTATCCCGCAGGCTATGCGACCAATATCTCGGTTGCCGGGATCAGCGAAGGCCTGTGCGGCAGCGACCGGCCGGGCCATTTCGACGGTGTGGCAACGGTCGTCTGCAAACTGTTCAACCAGGTGCGTCCCGACAGCGCACTGTTCGGCGAGAAGGACTGGCAGCAGCTTGCAGTCATTCGCCGCATGGCCCGCGATCTCGACCTGACGCTGCCCCATGTGGATCGCATTATCGACGTTCCCATCGTGCGCGAAGACGACGGTCTCGCCATGTCGAGCCGCAATGCCTATCTTTCGCCTGCGCAACGTGCCCGGGCGGCGGCACTGCCGCGCCTGATGCGCGAAACGATAGCACGATTGATAGGCGGTGATCCGGTCGAGCATTCGTTGCGCCGGTTGCAGAAAGAATTGGTCGAGGCGGGTTTCGACAGCGTCGATTATGCCGACCTGCGCCGGGGCGCCAATCTGCAGACGACCCGCGAGATCGGGCCCGACACTCGCCTGTTCGTAGCCGCCCGGATCGGGGGGACGCGGTTGATAGACAATATGCCGGTCGGCTGAGGATTAGCACGGTCCCCCGTCTGGAGGACTGGCGGGGTCAGATGGCAGGCCTATCTGCGCTGTCCGTTGAGACGCATGCCCACGATGGCATTTGCCCTTCGGATCGCAACGGGCCGGGTGCGACGCAGAATGTGTCGCATCCGGCTTTCGCCAGAGTTTCGGAGGCTTTTACGAGGCTTGAAAGGTGGAGCGGGTAAGGGGAATCGAACCCCTCTAGCCAGCTTGGAAGGCTGGAGCATTACCACTATGCTATACCCGCCCGGGTGACGCCGCCATTGCCACTGAAAGCGCGCTGCCGTCAACTGACTATTCGGGTGATTCGGCGCTTTCGCCGCTCTCTTCCTCGACCGAACCGGCAAGCGTTTCCGCCAGTGTCGGCGTTTCCTCTTCGGGTTCGGCGTTTTCGCTGCGCACCTCGATTTCGACACGGCGATTGGCCGCGCGGCCGACTGGATCCGGCGATCCATCGGGGCGGGCATTCGGGGCGACGGGATTCTGTTCGCCGAATGCGATCATACTGATCCGCGCTTCGTCCACGCCGCTGTCGACGAGCCAATCGCGCACGGCTTCGGCGCGCGCGCGCGAGGCCCGCATGTTCCCCTCGTCGCTGCCGCCACTGTCGCTATGGCCGCGCAGGATGATCGGGCCACCCTGCTCCACTTGCGGCGAGGCCAATATGGTCGCGAGCTCGGCGCGGGCCTCTTCGGTCAGTTCCGCGCCTTCGGGAAACTGGACCAGCGTCTGGAGCGATCCCTGCGGTTCGAGGCTCTCGATCGGCTCGACCTGAAACTCGGGCCGAAAGATCGAGCGCTTCTCGCCCGAAGCTTCCGTCTCGGGTTCCGAGCCCCCGTCTTCGCCGCATGCGGCAAGCAGCAGGCTGGGTACGACGGCAGCAAGGGTGAATGGGCGAAGGTTCATATCTCAGGCCCCCTGTTCGGCGGTCTTGTTGCGCTTGCGATCACGCTTTGCGGCGGCGTCTTGCGCGCTGCGCTCCTGTGGCGGTGCGAAACTGACGATCACATCACCGGCGCGTGGCTCGGGGCGCGCGGCATGGGTGAAGAACCGGATCGTGCCGTTGTCGCGCACCAGCAGCAGCATGGACGCAGCATCGGGCAGACGCTGCTGCGCGGCTTCGAAGTCGAACTCTTCCGACAGCTTGGTCTTGCGGAAGACCCAGCCCCGTGCGAGCCGCTCGTTGACGTCTTCGACCCCGAAACCGGTTTCGAAAAGTGCGCGCCCGCGGATACTGCTGGGTAGGGAGTGACGATCATCATCATCCACCGCATCGCCAAGCTGGAACACGGTATCGCGCCCGATTTCATGCGCAAATTCGTTGCAGACGAGCGCATTGTAGGCCTCATTCTCGGTCGCCGCGACGAGCATCGCATAGGGCGTGAGATCGAGATTGTGTTCGGTCGCCTCGTTGAGGATCTCGCCGTGATAGAAGGGCAGGCCCTTTTGCCGCGCGAGCGCCAGACGCTGCCAGCTCGCATCGACCACCATCACCGGCGTCTTCAATTCCTGCATCATCAGGGCGAGCGAGATCGTCCACGGCGTACTTCCGACGATCAATATCCCCGGCCGGTTGCTGCCCTTCAGATTGAGCAGGCGCGCGACGAGGTCGATGGTGAAGCCATGCGCCACGATGGTAGCAACCACCACGGCGAAGCTCAGCCCGATCAGCGCCGTACCATCGTAGCCGATGTCCTCGAGCCGCAACGCGAACAGGCCCGAGATCGCCACCAGCACGATCCCACGCGGCGCGATCCAGGCTAGGAACAGACGCTCGTTCCACGGCACCGAACTGCCGAGAAGGCTGAGCAGGATCGTCGCCGGCCGAACGAGGAAGAGCAGCGCAAGGAGGAACAGGCCGAAGTTCCAGTTGAGATAGGCCAATTGCTCGAATTCGAGGCTGGCTGAGAGCAGGATGAAGATGCCCGCTATCAGGATCACCGCAATGTTCTGCTTGAAGGGGTGGATGCTGCGCAGCGAAGAGATATTCATATTCGCCAGCGCGATGCCCATGACGGTAACCGCCACGAGGCCCGCTTCGTGCTCGATCTGATTCGACAGGACGAATACGACGATGACCGATGTGAGGAGAACCGGCACCTTGAGATATTCGGGAATCGCCCCACGCGGGAATGCCCAGGCGATCGCGGCGGCAGCGACATAGCCGATCAGCCCGGCGATGATGGCTGCGAAGATCAGTGGCGGGACCACCTCGAACAGGCTCGAGCCCGGCGCTTCGGCGACTGCGCGAAAATACTCGTAGGACACGACGGCAAACAGAGCGCCGATCGGATCGTTGACGATGGCTTCCCATTTGAGAATCGCGGCCGGGCGCGCTTTTACCGATGATTGACGTAGCAGCGGCATTACGACGGTCGGGCCCGTCACCACGAGAATACCGGCGAACAGGATCGCAACCGGCCACTCGAGGCCGCCAATCGAGTGTGCGGCGAAGGCGCCGAGCACCCAGGCGATCGGGCCGCCCAGCAGCACGAGCCGCCACACCCCTTCACCGGCATGGCGTAGCTCACGGAAGTCTAGGCTAAGGCCGCCTTCGAAGAGGATCAGCGCAACGCCGATCGCGATCATCGGGTCGAGCAGTTCGCCGAAGGCGTGCTCGGGATCGAAAAGACCGAGTACCGGACCTGCGAGAAAGCCCGCGGCCAGCATCAGCACGATCGCCGGCCAGCCCGTTCGCCAGGCCACCCATTGTGCGCCGACGCCGAGCATCCCGACCATCGCGATAACTAAAGACTGTTCCATGCCCCTCTCTGGCTGCGCGGCTCACCGCGGGTCAGCGCGCCAAGGCGCGAATACCCTTAATGCCTGACAGGGGGAATTTATCCACCCTTGGGTGATTTGCTTATTCGCCTTCGAAGCCCATGAGCGTGTGCACCGCCACCTCTTGACGAGCGAGCTTGCCGCTGCCGCCAAGGTCGGGGAGGTCGATGACGAAGGCTGCATCCTCCACCCTTGCGCCCGCCTTGCGCAGCAGTTCGGTTGCCGCAAGCGCGGTACCACCCGTCGCGAGAAGGTCGTCGACGATGGCCACCTTCTGGTCCTCTGCAACCGCAAGCGGATCCATCTCGAGGCGGTCGAGCCCATATTCGAGTTCGTAGTCGACCCCGATCACGGCGCAGGGCAGTTTGCCCGGCTTGCGGATCGGCAGAAAGGGCAACCGCAAGCGCGCAGCCACTGCAGCCCCGAAAATGAACCCGCGAGCCTCCATGCCCGCGATCGCCTCGGCGCCTTCTACCGCTTGCGCGAGCCATTCGACACTGGCCGCGAAACCGTCCCCGTGTCCCAACAGCGTGGTGATATCGCGAAACTGGATCCCGGCCTTCGGAAAGTCGGGAATGGTTCGGACGAGGTCCTTAAGGTCATCGGGGCTCATGCATGCTCTTCCGGAAAACAAAGCGCCCCCCGCATCGGCAGGATGCGAGGGGCGCGAAAATTCGGTTCGAAACCGCGATCGATCAGTGCTTCTTGGGCTTAACTGCCGCCCAGATCTGCTTCTTGGACAGATAGGCGAGCACCGTCGCGAAGAGCAGGAAGATCAGCACCGGCCAGCCGGTCTGCTTGCGTTCCACCAGCCGCGGTTCGGCAGTCCAGGTAAGGAAAGCTGCAACGTCTTCCGACATCTGTTCGACCGTCGCTTCGGTGCCATCGTCATAGGTCACCTGACCGGCAGTCGTCAGCGGCGGCGCCATCGCGAGGTTGAGGTTCGGGAAATAAGGGTTGTGATACAGCCCTGGTCCCGGCGCCGCTTCGGGATGATGTTCAAGCAGTTCTGCCGTCGGTTCGGCATAGCCGGCCAGAAGCGATGCAACATAATTGGTGCCGTCGCCGCGCGCCTTCGTCATCAGCGAAAGATCGGGCGGGATTGCGTTGTTGTTCGCTGCGGCGGCAGCGACATTGTTGGGATAGGGCGACGGGAAATAGTCGGTCGGCAGGCCCGGACGCGTGGTTGCTTCGCCCGTGTTCGGGTCGATCCCCGGAACCTGCTTCGAAGCGGCGAAGGCTTTGACCTGACCCTCGTCGTAACCGATCTGCTCGAGGTCGCGGAAGGCCACGTACTTCAGGCTGTGACAGGCCGCGCAGACTTCGTCGTAGACCTTGAAGCCGCGCTGGAGCTGCTGGATGTCCCACTTGCCGAACGGGCCGTCGAAGGAGAACGCGATATCGCGCGGCTCTTCGTAAGGCAGGTGACCGGCAGGCTCTTCGGTCATCGCGGCATAGGCGCCGAGCACGAACGAATAGAGCGCGATGAAGGCGAAGCCGAGCCCGACGAGAATGGCGACGAGGCGGATGCTGAGAAGCTTGGTCATGTCTTGTCTCGTTTCTCGCTTAGACGGCCGGCGTGGCGTTTTCGCCGAGCACTGCCTTCTTGTCCGAACCGAGGACGGCCTCGGTGATCGAATAGGGCAGCGGGGCCGGCTTCTCGATCTGGCTCACGATCGGGAGGATCACGAGGAAGTGGAGGAAGTAGTACGCCGTCGCGAGCTGGCTGAGCATCACGTAGGGTTCTTCAGCCGGAGCGCCACCACAGATGAACAGGATCACCATGGCGGGGATCAGCCCGAACCAGAAGAACTTGCGGAACAGCGGGCGGTAGTGACCGCTGCGCACCGGCGACTTGTCGAGCCAGGGCAGGAAGAACCACACCAGGATCGAACCGAACATCGCGATCACGCCGAGCAGCTTCGCCGGGAAGAACAGGAAGTCGACGGTGAAGGCACGCAGGATCGCATAGAACGGCCAGAAGTACCATTCGGGCACGATGTGCGCCGGGGTCGAGAGCGGGTTGGCCTCGATGTAGTTGTCCGGGTGGCCCAGTGCGTTGGGCAGGAAGAACACCATCGAGAAGAACAGGATCAGCGCGATGCCGAGCCCGAAGCCGTCCTTCGCCGTGTAATAGGGGTGGAACGGGAGCGTGTCGCTTTCCTGCTTCACTTCGACACCGGTCGGGTTGGACGAACCGGGAATGTGCAGAGCCCAGATGTGGAGGATGACGACCCCCGCGATCACGAAGGGCAGGAGGAAGTGCAGCGAGAAGAAGCGGTTCAGCGCGGCATTGTCGGGAGCGAAGCCGCCGAGCAGCCAGATCTGGATCGGCTCGCCGACCAGTGGGATCGCGCCGAACAGTCCGGTGATCACCTTGGCGCCCCAGAAGCTCATCTGGCCCCAGGGGAGCACGTACCCCATGAAGGCCGTGGCCATCATCAGCAGGAAGATGACGACGCCAAGCAACCAGATCATCTCACGCGGGGCCTTGTACGAACTGTAGAACAGGCCGCGGAAAATATGCAGGTAAACGACGATGAAGAAGAAGCTGGCGCCGTTGGCGTGCGCATAGCGCATCAGCCAGCCCCAATTGACGTCACGCATGATATGCTCGGTCGTGGCGAAGGCAACCTGCGCGTTGGCGGCATAGTGCATTGCCAGAACCACGCCGGTAACGATCTGTACCACGAGGAAGAAACCGGCGAGCACGCCGAAATTCCAGAAGTAGGACAGATTGCGCGGCACCGGGTAGCCCGCGCCCACGGCATTGTAGACGAGGCGCGGCAGCGGCAGCTTCTCATCGAGAAACTGCATCACCGGATTGCTTGGGGTGTATTCCTTGGCCCAGGGAAAGCTCATCGTATCGTCTCTTCTCTCTAAGCTCAGCCGACCTGAATGACGGTGTCCGAAGTGAATGCGTATTCGGGCACTTCGAGATTGGTCGGCGCCGGACCCTTGCGGATGCGGCCGGCGGTATCGTAGTGCGAACCGTGGCAGGGGCAGAAATAGCCGCCGAATTCGCCCTTCACTTCGCCTTCGGCGGCACCGAGCGGAACGCAGCCGAGGTGGGTGCACACACCCATGGTCACGAGCATGTCCTCGTGGCCCTCCTTGGTGCGCTCGGCCAGCGTCTGCGGGTCGCGGAGCGTACCAGCGTTCACGGCGTTGGCTTCGGCGACTTCGGCGGGGGTCAACCGACGGATGAACAGCGGTTGCTTGCGGAAGACCGCCTTGATCGCCTGACCGGGTTCGACCGCGGAAACATCGACTTCGGTCGTGCTTGCAGCAAGGACGTCCTTCGAGGGTGCCATCTGGCTGACCAGCGGATAGACCACTGCGAGACCACCGATACCGGCGGCACTGACCGCAGCGATGTCGAGGAAGTCGCGACGACGGATACCGTCTCCGGTTTCGCCTGCCGTTTCGGGAGTTGCGGTTGCAGCGGTGTCTGCCATCAGCGCTTAGCCTTGCCTGCCTTGTAACTGCGCCTTGCCCGAGGGCGAGAACGCATGATGCGAATCCATGGACCGGACGGTGCTGGAAAGACGGTGCACACATATGGACTGCACATGCGCGGATGCCCCCGGCTGGCCCGGTTTGGTGGCGCCTCTAGCCGGTCCGCGACAGGTTGCCAACCGCGATTTTGGCAAGCTTCATGCAGTCGCATGCAATCTCGGGCGTTGGCGTGCATTCGCAACACCGGCGCGGCGGACCGGGTTCAGCGTGGCAGCGCGATCATGCTGATCTGGCGGCCGCCTGTATCCTCGCCGCGATGGGTAGCTCTACGAAAGGAATAGAAGCGGTCGGGTTGCGCGTAGGTATCCTCGGACAGGTCGTCGATCCAGCCGACACCGGCGGTGCGCAGGCGCTCGGCGACATAGCCGGGCAAATCGAACTGCCAGTGCCCCGCACACCCGGGCGCAAGGAAGCGATGATCGGCCTCCGCAAGTCGGGTCCGGAACTGGCTGTCGACCTCGTAGCTGGATTGCGCAATCGTCGGCCCGATGGCCGCACTGATCGATGCCGGTTGCGCCCCTAGCCGGCACATTGCGTCGACGGTATTCTCGAGTACGCCCTGGACGGCCCCGCGCCATCCGGCGTGCGCGGCTGCGACCACCCCCGCTGCGTTATCGGACAGCAGCACAGGGGCGCAATCAGCCGTTACGATCGCGAGCGCCAGCCCTCCGGTAGCGGTGACGATCGCGTCGGCTTCGGGGGGAATGTCCCACGCCGCCTCCGCAACGACTGCATGCGCAGAATGGACCTGAGTCACGCGCACCAGAACGCTGTTTGCGAGAATATCTTCGGCCTCGAGGCCGTCGCGGGTCGAGAAACCGTGCGGGATGTCTTCCAGCGCTCGTGACCGCAGGATATCGCGCATGCTCGATCAGCCCAGCGAGCGGGTAACTTGCTCGAATGTGTCACGCGAAAGCTTGGACGCCCGCGCGATGCGTTCGAGCGCATCCCGCATCATCGCCGCGCGCTTCTCTTCGATCCGCCGCCAGCGTCCGAGCGAGGGCACGAAGCGCGCCGCGGTCTGCGCATTGATCGGGTCGAGTTCGAGAATCAGGTCGGCGATCATGCGATAGCCCGCGCCGTCCGCCGCGTGAAACCCAGCCGGGTTGGCGGCAAAGGCCATGTAGAGCGAGCGAACGCGATTGGGGTTGCGGAGGTTGAAGTCCGGATGGCTCCGTAGCGCTTCGACATGCGCCACGACTTGCGGATGCAGCGAACTAGCCTGCAGGGCGAACCACTTGTCGATGACGAGCGCATTCCCCCGATAGCGGTTGTAAAAGTCGAGCAAGCGGCCGGTGCGCTCCGCGCTGTCGAGCCCGGCGAGGACCATCAACGCCCCTTGGCGATCGGTCATGTTGTCCGCCCGATCATATTGCGAAGCAGCCAGTTCGGCGGCCTTGGCGGGATCGCTGGCGGCAGCGTAGGACAACACCAGCGTCTTGATCTTGCGCGCACCTTTCGCTTCCGCATCGAGCGAGAACGGCACCTGCGCAGCGCGGTCGTAGAGGCGATGCAACGCTTCACCGAGGCGTGTGCCGAGATCGGTTTTCAGCGCTTCGCGCGCCGCATGGATCGCACCCGGATCGGCAACCAGCATTTGTTCGCCGATGTAGGACTGGCTGGGCATCATCAGCAGTTCGCCGCGCATCAGGTCGTCGAGCTGATCATCCTCGACCACCGCCTTCAAGGCTTCGGCAATATCGCCGCGCGCGGCTTCGCTCTCACTCTCATCGAGATCGCCGGACACGCTGCCGACCAGATAGCCGGTCATCAGTTCCTGCATGGCCTCGTAACGGGCGAAGGGATCGTCGTCGCGCGCCGCAAGGAAGACGAGTTCCTCCCGCGAAACATCGCGATCGATAGACACCGGGGCGGAAAAGCCACGGTTGATCGAGAGCACCGGTTTGTGCGCAAAACCTTCGAAGGTGAATTCGGCGCTGGCGCGATGAAGGACCAATAGCTGTTCGCCGGAATGCGTCCCGGCCTTTCGGTCGAACAGGGCGACGCGGAACGGTATCGGCATGGGTTTCTTGTCGGGCTGGCCCGGCGTCGGCGGCACCGTCTGGGTCAGCTTGAGCGTCGCGACGTCTCCATCATGCGAAAGAGTGGCCGCAACCTTTGGGGTGCCCGCCTGCGAGTACCACAAACGGAACTGCTCCAGATCGAGCCCCGTGCCGTCTTCCATTGCGCGGACAAAGTCCTCGCAGGTGGCGGCTTCGCCATCGTGACGCTTGAAATAAAGATCGGTCCCGCGGCGGAAGGCCTCTTCGCCCGCCATGGTGCGCATCATGCGGATCACCTCGGCGCCCTTGTTGTAGACCGTCGCAGTGTAGAAATTGCTGATTTCGCGGTAGGAATCGGGGCGGATTGGATGTGCCAACGGTCCCGAATCCTCGGGAAACTGCACACCGCGCAGGATCCGGACATCCTCGATTCGCTTGACCGGCTCGCTGCCCATGTCAGCGCTGAACAGCTGGTCGCGCAGCACCGTGAAGCCTTCCTTGAGGCTCAGCTGGAACCAGTCGCGGCAGGTGACCCGATTGCCCGACCAATTGTGGAAATATTCGTGGCCGATCACCCCCTCGATGCCGTCGTAGTCGCCGTCGGTCGCGGTTTCGGTGTCGGCCAGCACGTATTTGGTGTTGAAGATGTTGAGGCCCTTGTTCTCCATCGCCCCCATGTTGAAATCGGAGACGGCAACGATGTTGAACAGGTCGAGATCGTATTCACGGCCGAAGACCTCTTCGTCCCACTTCATCGAGCGCTTCAGGCTCTCCATTGCATGTTCGGTCCGGTCGAGATCGCCATCGCGCACATAGACGTTCAGTTCGACGTCGCGCCCCCCCATGGTGGTAAAGCTGTCGCTGCGCGCCACGAGATCGCCTGCGACCAGCGCGAAGAGATAGGATGGCTTGGGCCAGGGATCGTGCCATTCGGCCCAATGGTCCCCGCCATCGGCGCTTTCCCCGCTATCCACGCGATTGCCATTGCAAAGCAGAACGGGGAACTGCGCTTTCGCACCGCTCATGCGGACGCTGTAGGTGCTCAGCACGTCGGGCCTATCGGGGAAGAAGGTGATCCGGCGGAAACCTTCAGCTTCGCATTGCGTGCACAGCATCCCGCTCGACGCGTAGAGGCCCATCAACTGCGAATTGGCCGATGGGTCGATCTCGGTCACGATCTCGAGAACATGGCGGTCCCCACTGAGCGTGACGAGCAGGTCGTCGCCATCCATCATCCGGCCTTCCGGTTCGCCGCCGTCGCACGTCAGTGAGACAAGTTCGAGGCCATCGCCATTGAGCCGGATGGTGGGCGAAACGGCCGCCATGGGATTGCGTTCGACATCGAGCCGGGCAGTAACGCGCGTGCGTTCGAGACCAAGTTCGAATTCGAGCCTTATGGTCGGGACCAGCCAAGGAAACGGGGCGTAATCGCTGCGCCGGATCTCGGGCGGAGCTTTGGGTTCGTAGGCCGCATCGGCCATTTCGGGATTGCCGTCGGGCGTTGCGGGGGTGCGCGCGATATCCATGAAGGTCCTGTCGAATACGGTTCGGGATTGCTGTGTCATCCCTTGCAACGCCCGTCGAGAGCTTGCGTTCACTCGTCGGGCCGCAGCCGCGCCTCGATTGACAGTGCAACGCCGGTAGCGCAGCCAGTCCGCCAGGGAGGACAGATATGCTGGAACTGCTGGTTGCCGCCACGGGGGCCTTCGATGTCGAAACGGCGACGCGGGCCTATCTCGATACGCTCCAGGGCCCTGCGCGCGCCAAGTCGGATACGTATTTCGAGGGAGGGTACTGGCTGCTGCTCTGGGGTACGCTGGTAGGTGTTCTCGTCGACTGGCTGCTGCTGCGCTTCCGCATTGCAAGCGCCATCCGGGGGCTCGCAGCGCGGGTGAGCAAGCGCGCATGGATCGTCACCGCGATCACTGCCTTCGCCTATACGCTGATCGGATCGATCGCGACGCTGCCATGGACGATCTACACCGGATACGTGCGCGAGAAACGCTACGATTTGCTCGATCAGGATTTCGGCGCCTGGGCGGGGGAACAGGCGATCGGCCTCGCCATGGCGCTGGTGCTCGTGCCTCTCGTCGTAGCCGCGATCTACGCTGTCATTCGCCGCGCGCCACGCAGCTGGTGGCTGTGGGGGACGGGCGTGATCGGCCTGTTCATGCTGGTCGGCATGGTGTTGGGGCGGGTCTTCATTGCGCCGCTGTTCAACGAATATACCGAACTCGAGGCCGGCCCGCTGCGCGATCGGATCGAGGCAGTCGCCGCCAGTCACAACATCCCCGCCGAGCACATTTACGTGTTCGACCAGTCGAAGCAGAACAAGCGCATTTCGGCCAATGTCTCCGGTCTCGGCCCGACAATCCGCATCTCGCTCAATGACAATCTGCTCGAACGGACCGGGGAAGACGAAATCCTCGCGGTGATGGGGCACGAGATGGGGCACTACAAGCTCAACCACATCTGGTGGATCGTCGGCATCATGTTGGGCCTGTTCGCGCTCGGCCTGTTCGTGACCAGCCGGGTGGCTCCCGTGCTTATCCGCCGGTTCGGCGAACGGTGGGGGGTGCGCGAGGTGGGCGATCCGGCCTCGCTGCCGGTGCTCGCGATCTGTCTGGGCCTGTGGATGCTGGCAATGACCCCGGCGCAGAATTCGCTGATCCGCTGGGCCGAAAGCGAAGCCGATGCCTTCGGTCTCGACGCCGCGCGCGAACCCGACGGTTTCGCTAAGGTGGCGATGCGCCTGTCCGAATACCGCAAGATCGAACCCGGCGCGCTTGAAGAGATGCTGTTCTTCGACCATCCGAGCGGCGCGACGCGCGTGCGCATGGCGATGCAGTGGAAGGCGGACAATCTCGCCGATCCGCAGATGGTCGTGCCCGATGAAGGATATCTGGAATTCGAATGAACCGACTGCTGATCTTCGGCCTTGGCTACACGGCGAACCGCATTGCCGACACGCTGCGTGCCGCGGGTTGGCGGATCGATGCGACAGGCAGCGCCGGCAATCTGTCGTTCGATGACGATGCGGCGGTTGCAAAGGCCGCGCAAGCCGCGACGCATGTGCTGAGCAGTGTTCCGCCGGCCGATGACAGCGATCCCGTACTCGACCGCTATGGCGCGATCCTGCAGGACAAATGGCTCGGTTATCTTTCCTCGACGGGAGTCTATGGCGACACGCAAGGCGCCTGGGTCGACGAGGCTTCGCCCACTGGCGGCGGGCGGCGGAGCGCGCGGGCCGCGTGCGATTCGCGCTGGCTCGATGCCGGGGGACGCGTATTCCGCCTGCCGGGAATATACGGGCCGGGACGCAGCGCGTTCGAGCGTATCGAGCAGGGCAAGGCGCACCGCATCGATCTTCCCGGACAGGTGTTCAGCCGCGTGCACGTTTCCGATATCGCCGCAGGCGTGGTGGCCGCGATCGAATGCGATGCTGCGCCGGGCGCCTACAATCTCGCCGACGATTTGCCGAGCAGCCAGAACAGTGTGATCGAGGAGGCTTGCCGCTTGCTTGGCCGTCCCGCGCCGCCGCTGCAATCACTCGACGAAGCCGGTCTCTCGCGCATGGCGCGCGGCTTCTACGCCGAGAACCGCCGTGTCGCGAATGGCAAGGCCAAGCGCATGCTCGGCTGGGAGCCGCGTTATCCGACCTATCGCGAAGGGCTCGCCGCGCTCAGGGTTCGGGCGTAGCGCGGCGTGGCGGCGCGGTCGCCCGACCGCGCATGGCTACCACCATCCCGACCAGCGTCACGGCTGCGCCGGCAATCGGCAGCGGTCCCCAGACGAAGCCTTCGAACAGGGTCGAGAGCACCATCGCCACGACCGGCACGATGACCGAACTGTATGCCGCCTTCCCCGCCCCGACCTTGCGCACCAGCCCGTAATAGAGCGGAAATGTCACCACCGATCCGGCCAGCCCGAGATAGAGGATACCCAGGGCATAGGATGGCCGCGGGTCGAATTGCGGCGCACCCGCGGTCGCCAGCGCAAAGGTGGAATTGATGGCCACGCCGATCGCCATCGACCAGGCCAGCAGCGCGAGGAACGGCTGCCGCTTGGCACCGTCCATCGCCTGCGTGATATTGGCAGCGCTGGCCGAAAGGATGCCGCCCACCGTCAACGCCGCTCCGAGCAGCACCTCTTCCAGTGTGGCGGGCGACGAGCGCCACTCATGCGCGAACAGCAGCGCCACCCCGATCGCCGCAATGGCCGAACCGAGGACGAAGGCACCGGTGATCGGCTGCCGCAGAAAGATGCGTCCGAGCACTGCATTGGGAACGACCAGCAAGGCGAACATCACCGCGACGAGCCCCGACGTGATGTAGCTTTCGGCATTGTAGACGAAGGCGAAGTTGAGCGTGAACTGGAACAATCCCAGCAACATGGCCCAGCGCAGACCGCCTGGTGCCAACAACAGCGGTTCGCGGCGCAGCGCGGCAAGCGCGAACATGCCCAGCGCGGCGATGACGAAGCGATAGGAGATCGACCAGCTGGCCGGCACGCTCGCGATCTGGTCGCGGATCACCAGCCAGGTCCCGCCCCAGATCAGGCTGACCAGCAGGAAAGCGGCGAAGTTGCGCGGGGTAAAGAGGCTTTCCGCCTCGCTTGGCGGGTTCATAGCGCTGCGACTGCCTGTGCCAGCGCCCGCGCATCCTCGTCGCGCGTGTTCCACGCGGTTACGAATCGCGCAGCGTCAGCGCCCCAGTCGTAGAAACCGAACCCACGGGCGCGCAGCGTGTCCCGTTCGGCCGCCGTGCAGCGCACGAACAGCTCGTTCGCCTCGACCGGGTGCATCAGCCGCTCGCCACAGGCGCGCGCGATTTCCTGCGCCGCGGCGTTCGCATGGCGGGCATTGTCCAGCCAGACATCATCTTCGATCATCGCATGCAACTGCGCGGCGAGGAACCGGCCCTTGGATTGCAGATGTCCTGCGCGTTTGCGCCGGTAGCGCGCGACATCGGCCAGCGCGGGGTCGAAGAAGACGATCGCCTCCGCGCTCATCCCCCCGTTCTTGATGAAGCCGAAACTCAACGCATCGGCGGGGCCGACGGCATCGCCGGGCGTGCAGCCGAGGAAGGCGACCGCATTGGCGAAGCGTGCCCCGTCGACATGCAGCGCCAGACCGCGCTGGCGGGTGAGCGAGGCGATCGCAGCGATTTCCTCGGGCCGGTAACCGCAGCCATATTCCGACGCTTGGGTGATCGACACCGCATGCGGCTGGACCTGGTGCACATCGTCGCGAATGGGGTCGATGGCCGCGCGAATGGCGTCGGGCGACAGCTTGGCCCCCTCGCCCTGTGCCAGGATCAGCTTGGCCCCGTGCAGATAAAAGCCGGGCGCCCCGCCCTCGTCCATCTCGATATGGGCCTCTTCGTGGCACACCACCGCGCCGTGAGGCTGCACCATGCTAGCCAGTGCAAGACAGTTGGCAGCGGTGCCCGTTGCCACCCACAAGACTGCGCAGGGACGCCCGAACACTTCTGTAAAACGCTCGTCGAGCGCGGCGCTCGCCGTATCTCCGTCATAGGGCGAATCGGGTGCGTCGGCAGACTGCAGTGCCTCCCAGACGGCGGGGTGGACCGAGGCGGCATTGTCGGAGAGGAAAAGCATCGGAACGCCCATACCCACCCGGGCATTGCTTGCACAGGAAGGAAAGGTTCGAAGATGGAAACGGCGAACATCGAAATCGAGCGCGTCGGCGGTGGCGAGCAAGGCGAGTATCGCGCGCGCGACGCCGAAGGATCAGAGGCGGGCAAGCTCACCTGGGTATTGCGTGGCGGCGCCCGCGATGCGGAACACACGCTGGTCCCCGCCCGCATGCGCGGTCAGGGTGTCGCAGCAAAGCTGGTCGCGGCGTTGATCGCAGATGCGCGGAGCGAGAATTTCACGATCATTCCGAGCTGTTCCTACGTCGCGGCACAATTCGATCGCCACCCCGAATGGGCGGATGTGCGCGCTTAGTGCGCCTCCAGCCGCGACCCGCTCGTTTCGACAACTTCGGAAAAGTCTCTCTCGCCCATGCTGGCGAGCACGGCATCGCGAATGGCTTGGGCGCGCGCCAGTGGAAGTCCCCGCATCCGCAAATTTCCGCCTGCGAGCCCGAAATGGAGGTCGGCATAGCCGCGTAATCGCGCCAGCGGGTTGCGGATGATTTCGGCCGATTGCAGCTTATGCCGGCTGCCGATCGTCAAGCTGGGCGCGAGCCACCCCCGGCGGGCGTAAAGCTGGTCACGATCGAGCGCGTAGCGGCTCCATCGCCAGTCGAGATATTCATGCAGCGCCATCCAGCCCCCGCCCAGAATGGGGGGGATGAGCGCGAGTTCCCAGCGACCGAAGGCCAATGCGATAGCCGAAATCATGAGCGTAACCGCAAAGCCGAGCAGGAACCCGTCGACCCGATAGGCGGGCATGGCGCGATCCCAGTCGAGATCGGTCGCCGGCAGGGCAAAGCCGGTTTCCGCGACGACCGGCGCGATCTCGTCCATCTGGGCGAAAGGAACCGCCTCGTGATTGGCCGAGCCGCTGTCGCTGGCGAGGCTGACGACCTTGAGCGCGTGCCAGCCGAACAGGCGCCGCAGGAAACCCGTGTGCAGCCTTAGCGCCTGCACGCGATGGACCGGCATGACCAGATCGGTGCGCGTCAACAGCCCGCGTCGCCGACGCAAGCCCTTGTCTGTGCGTTCGAGCCGGAAATTCCATTCACGCAAAACCGTGCGAATGACGCCGGTCGCGACGCCGACCAGCGCAAGCGATCCAATCGCCACGACCACTCCGAGCACCTGTGCGAGAAAGCCCAGCCCCGCGAGCCACTGACCCGGTGCGGCCAGCTGCTCGCGCCAGGCGCGCCAGTCCCACACTTCGAATGGCAGTAGGAAATCGAACTGCTGTGCAAGGCCTGCCACCACAGCCACCACGGCAAGCGAGAACTCGAACAGGCCGAAGGTGACCACGCGCTTGGACGACATTGCGAACAGCAGGCGCCCCGAATCGGCTTCCACGGTATCGGTGCTGTCGCTCGCGACGACGGTTCCGTCGCGGCGCGCGCGGACCAGCTCTCGCAGCCGTTCGCCTTCACCTTGCGTGAGATAGGTCAGGGCGAGGTCGTCCCCCCCTCCCGCGCCGGTTTCGAACTTGACCTCGACCAGACCGAACAACCGGGGAACGGGCTTCTGTTCGAGGCTTACGTCCTGGATCCGCTCGTATGGCACCGATCGTGCCGCGCGCGACAGTATTCCGCTCTCCACCCGGATGTCGGCTTCGCCAACCGTATAGGTCAGCCGCCGCCAGCGCAGATAGGCGAAGGCCATGTTCGCACCCACGGCAACCAGCACCAGCGGAACGAAATAGAGCGCCAGATCACCGAGATCACCTTCGTCGAGGATCGCAAAGGCGCCAAACAGGATCGGCAGCACAAGCTGCCCCAGCATGGAAATCGCGCGCACTGCGAAACTGCGCGGATCGGTGCGCCGCGGGCCGTCTTCGATGGGCACGGTCACCGCGTGTCGCGCCGGATCGCGGTACGAATATCTTCGCGCATGGCCACGGCCGTATCGTGCTTCAGCCCCGGCAGCGCCACCGAGGCATTGTGCGTGCCCGCAGTGTGTACGGTGAGTGTGGCGAGATGGAAGAAACGCTCGAGCGGCCCCTGCCCCACATCGATATGCTGCACCCGGCCAAACGGAACGACCGTATCCTTGCGGAAGATGACGCCCCGAACCACCCGCAAGCGTTCGCCTGCCAGCGCATAGCCGCGCGCGTGATAGCGCCGCAGCGGAACACGGATCAGCGCATAGGCCGCCACCAGCAATGCCGGTATCCAGACCGCGCCGGTCCAGCCGGGTATCGCCACTTCGGCGATCGATGCCGCCACCAGCAGCACGGCGGCGACGATCGCCAATTGCACGCGCATCAGCGATTTGTAGGCGGGATCGAGCGGAGTGAGGTCGTCGGCAGCATCCATAGCGTTCTAGCTAGGCAATACAGCAAGGTGATTCAATCTGGTTTCGTCACCCGGCTGCGCTATGCCAGCAGGCAGAGGAGAGGGAGAGTGATGGATATTTCGAGGCTGATGTTTCGCGAAGGGTTGCTGGCTGGCGAACGCATTCTCGTCACCGGCGGCGGAACGGGGCTCGGGCGCGAGATGGCGGAAGCCTTTCTCAAGCTCGGTGCCGAAGTGCATATTTGCGGACGGCGGCAGAACAGGCTCAACGAAACAGCCGCGGAACTGGCTGAACGCCATGGCGGCACGATTACCGGGCATGGCTGCGATATCCGCGATCCCGATGCGATTTCCGATATGGTCGATGCGATCTGGCAGCACGGGCCGCTGACCGGCGTGGTCAACAACGCTGCAGGCAATTTCATCAGCCGCACCGAAGACCTGTCGGTCGGCGGGTTCAATGCGATCAGCGATATCGTCTTTCGCGGCAGCTTTTACGTCACGCTCGATATCGGCAAGCGGCTGATCGCCGAAGGCCGGCGCGCGAGCTTCCTCTCGATCCTGACCACCTGGGTCTGGAACGGCGGGCCGTTTGTCGTGCCCAGCGCGATGAGCAAGGCAGGCCTGAACGTGATGACGCAGAGCCTTGCGGTGGAATGGGGACGTTACGGCCTGCGCTTCAATGCGATCGCTCCCGGCCTATTCCCGACCGACGGGATGAGCGCGCGGCTCTCCCCCGGCGGGCGCGGGGGCAATTCGCACGAGGAAACCAATCCGATGGGCCGCCATGGCGAGATGCACGAACTCGCCAACCTTGCGGTATTCCTGATGGGACCCGGGGCCGAATGGATCAATGGCCAGACCATCGCGATCGATGGCGGCGGCTATCAGGCGCATGGCGGCAATTTCTACGGCGCGCTCAAGGACATGGGCGACGAGCAATGGGAAGCGATGCGCGCGATGATCAAGGGCACCAACGCAAGGGACAAGGCCGACCGGAGCACGTAATTGCGTTATGAGCCCGCCTCCGGTTCGCGTCGGCGGGAAGAACGAAGCGGTCGGGTGCGGACGCTCACGCCTCCAACGAAGGGAAAATGGTGCTGCTGGGGAGGATTGAACTCCCGGCCTCACCCTTACCAAGGGTGCGCTCTACCACTGAGCTACAGCAGCACGGTTCCGCCCTGCGCAAAGCCGCTGGGGTGGAGGCGCGCGCTAATGGCAGACGCCGCGCATAAGTCAACCTTCGCTTGAGCCAAACCGCAAAATTGGCGAAAGCTTGCGCCATGGACAGCCAAGACGACAAGATGAGCCGCGAAGAACGCCTTGCGGCGAAACTTCGCGAGAACCTGCGACGGCGCAAGGGTCAGGCACGTGAAATGCGCGAATCGGACGCAGACGGGGTTTCCAAGCCGGACACGTCCCGCTAACGCGCGGTGCTCACTGCTTTCTCGCGAATGCGAGGCGCTGTTCCGGCCCGCTTCGGCACGGAAATCGGGAGAGAAAATGAGCAAGCTGATCCTCGTCCGCCACGGTCAGAGCGAGTGGAACCTCGCCAACCGTTTCACCGGCTGGTGGGACGTCGACCTTACCGAAAAGGGTGAAACCGAAGCGCGCGAGGCGGGCGAGTTGATGCGCGCCAAGAACGTGCTGCCCACCGTCTCCTTCACCAGCGTCCAGAAACGCGCGATCAAGACGCTCAATCTCGCGCTCGAGGCCTGCGATCGGCTGTGGATCCCGGTCACGCGCGACTGGCACCTCAACGAGCGCCACTACGGCGGCTTGACCGGACTCAACAAGCAGGAGACCCGCGAGAAGCACGGTGACGAGCAGGTGCATGTCTGGCGCCGCAGCTTCGACGTTCCCCCGCCCGAACTCGAACAGGGCAGCGAATTCGACCTCTCGGACGACCCGCGATATGCCGGGATCGACGTACCGCGCACCGAGAGCCTCAAACTGACGATCGAGCGCGTGCTGCCCTATTGGGAAGAGGCGATCCTGCCGCAATTGGGCAAAGGCGAGACGGTCATCATTTCCGCGCATGGCAATTCCCTGCGGGCCTTGGTCAAGCATCTCTCGAACATCTCCGATGACGAGATAACCGGGCTGGAAATCCCGACTGGTCAGCCGATCATCTATGAATTCGACGGGACGCAGGTTACCGGCGACCGCTACTACCTGAAGGACAGCTGAGATGACCGCCCCCGGGAACGCCAAGGTCGCGATCGTCATGGGGAGCCAGTCGGACTGGGAGACCATGACCTGCGCCGCCGAAGTGCTCGACGAGCTCGGCGTCGCCACCGATGTCCGGATCGTGTCTGCGCATCGCACGCCCGACCGGATGTATGATTTCGCCAAGGGCGCAGCCGAAGCCGGGTTCGAGGTAATCATTGCCGGCGCCGGTGGCGCGGCGCATCTGCCCGGCATGATCGCGGCGCTGACCCATGTCCCCGTATTGGGCGTGCCGGTGCAATCGCGCGCGCTGTCGGGCGAAGACAGCCTGCTCTCGATCGTGCAGATGCCAGCGGGCGTCCCCGTCGGCACACTGGCAATCGGAAAGGCGGGCGCCACCAATGCCGGCCTGTTTGCCGCGGCGATCCTCGCCAACCATGACGCCGGGCTGTCGCAGCGGCTGCAGGACTGGCGCGCTGCACGCAGCGCCGCAGTTACCGAGCGCCCGGTCGACTGATGCTGAAGCGCGGCGGCACGATCGGCATATTGGGCGGCGGCCAGCTTGGCCGGATGATGGCGCAAAGTGCAGCGCAATTAGGCTATCGCTGCATCGCTTATGCGCCCGAAGGCGACACGGTGGCGGCGCAGGTGTGCGACGATGTCTTTGCCAACGGCTGGGACGACACGGCCGCGCTCGCCGCCTTCGCCGCACAATGCGACGTTGTGACCTGGGAATTCGAGAACGTGCCCATCGCCACCGCACAGGCGATGCCCGGGGACCGCATCTTCCCGCATCCGCGCGCGCTCGAAACCGCGCAGGACCGGCTGGCGGAGAAGCGCTTCGTCGAAGGACTCGGCGGCACGCCGGCAGCCTATGCGCGGATCGATTCGATGCACGATCTCGAAATGGCGGTCGACCGGCTCGGGGCGCCCGGCATCCTCAAGACCCGGCGTGACGGCTATGACGGCAAGGGCCAGTGGCGGATCGGTTCGGCGCGCGATGCCGCGGCACTGAACCTGCCCGAGGTCCCGCTGATCTACGAAGGCTTCGTCGAGTTCGAGGCCGAGTTCTCGGTCATTCTCGTACGCGGACAGGACGGCGAAATCCGCTTCTGGGATTCGACCCGCAATGCACACGAAGCGGGGATCCTTGCCACCTCCACCCTGCCCGCGGGCGAGACGATCGAAGCACAGGTGGACGAGGCACGCGACCTTGCCCGACAAGTTGCCGATGCGCTGAAATATGTCGGCGTGCTGACGCTCGAATTCTTCGCCACGCGCGAAGGACCGGTGTTCAACGAGATGGCGCCGCGCGTGCACAATTCGGGGCATTGGAGCATCGAAGGCGCGGTCACGAGCCAGTTCGAGAACCACATTCGCGCGGTCGCCGGTCTGCCGCTGGGAGACACTGGCTGCGTCGCGCGTTCGGTCACCATGACCAATATCATCGGCAGCGCGATCAAGGGCGCACAGGCGCATTTGCAAGCACCCGACACCCATTTGCATGATTATGGCAAGGCCGAAGTACGCGAGGGCCGCAAGATGGGCCATGTGACCCGGCTGGTGCGATGAGCCTGTTCCTGATCTACGCGCGTGCGGCGAACGGCTGCATCGGCAAGGATGGCGCACTCCCCTGGCACCTGCCCGCGGACCTCAAGCGGTTCAAGGCACTGACCATGGGCAAGCCGATGATCATGGGCCGCAAGACATTCGAAAGCCTGCCGGGTCTGCTTCCGGGCCGCAGACACATCGTGTTGACGCGGCGTGAGCGCTGGGATCCGACCGGGGCCGAAGTGGTGCATTCGGTGGAGGAGGCCATTGCACGGGCCGGCAACAGCGAAATCGCGGTGATTGGCGGCGCGGCGATCTACGATGTCTTCATGGCGCATGCGGATCGGATCGAGCTGACCGAGATCCACGCCGATTTCGACGGCGATACCTTCATGAAACCGCCAGGCCCCGAGTGGCAGATCATGGCGCGCGAGGATTTCCCCGCAGAGGACGATGCGCCCGCTTTCAGCTTCGTTACCCTGGAGCGCACCGCATGAGGTGGCTCGACCATCGCGAGCAACTGCCCGAATCGCTGCGCGGCGCGATCGTCGCATTGGGCAATTTCGATGGCTTCCACCTTGGCCACCAGGAGGTGGCGGGCGAGGCCATTGCTTGGGCACGCGAAGAGGGCTGCCCCTCGATCATCGCCACCTTCGATCCGCACCCGGTACGCCATTTCAAGCCAGATGCGCCGCCTTTCCGTCTGACCACGCTCGAACAGCGGCAGGAGCATTATCTCGCCGCGGGCGCGACCGCGATGCTGGTGTTCCACTTCGACGGCGAACTGGCGGGCACGACGGCAGAGGATTTCGTCCGGAAACTGCTGGGCGAGCATCTGGGCGTGGCCGGCGTGGTTACCGGGGAGGACTTCACCTTCGGCAAGGCGCGCGGTGGCAATTTCGAAAGGCTGGTCCAACTCGGCAAGGACGTGGGGATCCAGGCACGCGCTGTGCCGCCCGTCATGGACGACGGCACCCCGGTGTCTTCGAGTCGTGTGCGCGATGCGCTGCGCGAGGGCGACCCGCAGGAAGCTGCGCGGCTGCTCACCCGTCCCTTCGCGATCCGCGGCGTGGTCCAGCACGGCGACAAGCGCGGGCGCGAGATCGGCTATCCCACCGCCAACCTGCCGGTCGAGCATTACCTGCGCCCCAGATACGGCATCTACGCGGTGACCGGACGCATCCTGTCGACCGGGCAGGAACTGAAGGGCGCGGCCAATATCGGCGTGCGCCCGCAGTTCGACCCGCCCAAGGAATTGCTCGAACCCTATTTCTTCGACTTTTCTGGCGATCTCTACGGGCAGGAGATCGAAGTCGCCTTCCACCATTTCCTGCGCGGCGAAGCGAAGTTCGACAGCCTCGACGCGTTGGTCGCGCAGATGGAGAAGGACTGCGACGAGGCGCGCCGCCTGCTGGGCTGACGCGTCGCGCCCGCACCGGTGCGACGAAAGTCTTTATTGCGGCGCGGGTTTGGCCTAACGGCTCGCCTATATGTCCGAAAAGCGCGATTACAGAGACACGGTCTTCCTGCCCAAGACCGATTTTCCCATGAAGGCCGGCCTCCCCGCAAAGGAGCCGAAGATTGCCGCGCGCTGGGAGGAAGAAGGGCTGTACCAGCAGCTGCGCGAGGCGCGCGCTGGGCGCGAGACCTTCGTGCTGCATGACGGCCCGCCCTACGCCAATGGCGACATGCATATCGGCCACGCGCTCAACCACACGCTCAAGGACATGGTCTGCCGCACGCAGAACCTGATGGGCAAGGACGCGCCTTACGTGCCCGGCTGGGATTGCCACGGCCTGCCGATCGAATGGAAGGTCGAGGAACAGTACCGCAAGAAGAAGCTCGACAAGAAGGCGGTCCCGCCAGCCGAATTCCGCGCCGAGTGCCGCGCCTATGCCCAGAAATGGGTCGATGTGCAGCGCGAGCAGCTCAAGCGCCTCGGCATCATGGGCGACTGGGACAATCCGTACCTGACAATGCAGTTCGACAGCGAGGCGACGATCGTCGCCGAGCTGATGAGATTCGCCGAGGCGGGCAATCTCTACCGCGGTTCGAAACCGGTGATGTGGAGCCCAGTTGAGGAAACCGCGCTGGCCGAGGCGGAGGTCGAATATGAGGACATCACCTCGACCCAGATCGACGTGGCGTTCGAGATCACCGAGAGCCCGATCGAGGAACTGGTCGGCGCGCATGCGGTGATCTGGACGACCACGCCGTGGACGATCCCGGTGAACCAGGCTTTGGCCTATGGGCCGGAGATTGAATACCGCCTCATCGAATGGAAAGAGCCAAACGGTGAACCGCAGAGATCCTTGGTCGCTTGGGAGCTTTTTCCAGCTTTTTGTGAGCGCACTGGCGCCAGTTCCGTTCACGAAGGTATTCCTACCGATGGGCCGGATCGATACACGCGAATTGTCGGATCTTGGAAAGGCTCCGACCTAGCGGGCACCGTTGCCCACCACCCGATGCACCATCTCGGCGGGTTCTACGCGAAGCCGCGTCCCTTTCTGCCGGGCGATTTCGTCACCACCGACAGCGGCACGGGCCTCGTTCATATGTCGCCCGACCATGGCGAGGACGACTTCCTGCTGTGCCGCGCCAATGGGCTCGAGCCGGTCTTCGCGGTCATGGCCGACGGGCGCTATCGCGACGATTGGGAATGGCTCGGCGCTGGCGATCTGGACGAGAACGGCAAGGAACGCCGCCGCAGCGTGATCAACAAGCCGTTCAATTCGCCCGAAGGCCCGATCTGCAGCGATTTGCGCGAAGCGGGCGCGCTGTTGTCCGCGAGCGACGATTACCAGCATTCCTACCCGCATTCGTGGCGTTCGAAAGCCAAGGTCATCTATCGCTGCACGCCGCAGTGGTTCGTGCCGATGGACAAGGAACTGGGCGGCGGCGGCACGCTGCGCAGCCGCGCCATGTCCGAGATCGAGCGCGTCCGCTTCATCCCCGAAAAGGGTCGCCGCCGGATCGGCTCGATGGTCGAAGGCCGTCCCGACTGGGTGCTGTCGCGCCAGCGCGCCTGGGGCGTGCCGATCACGCTGTTCGTGAAGAACGGCACGGGCGAATATCTGCAGGACCCCGAAGTCAACGCGCGCGTCATCGCGGCAGTGCGCGAGCACGGCGTCGATGCCTGGGACGAGAGCCGCAAGGCCGAATTCCTCGGCGGGGCGTACAATCCCGACGATTACGAAATGGTCGCCGACATCCTCGATGTCTGGTTCGATTCGGGCTGCACGCATGCCTTCACGCTCGAAAGCGGGCGCTGGCCGGC
>LWDU01041651.1_pt1 | contig 99274 bp, 98 predicted proteins | sample 727161 | NCBI WGS metagenome assembly LWDU01 (sample SAMN04566230, study PRJNA314399) | hydrothermal vent metagenome | isolation source: deep sea hydrothermal plume seawater | place: Mexico: Gulf of California, Guaymas Basin | collected 2004-07-11 | reverse complement strand
TGAGCAGAATCATCGAGGAATCAAGCAGCGTTACTATCCAATGCTTGGGTTCGCCAAGTTTGAATCAGCGAGCCGATTCTGCTCAGCATTTGACCTGACCCTCTCAAACGTGTCCAGCTGAAAGATCAGATACTGGATACGTTTGAGGGGGCTAGGTCAGTTACCACGTGAATAATGATTACGTTTCTGGACAGCAGTACATTTTTTTACGCTCAAGACTTAGTTCCTAGTGCCTCGCTCTCGAACTAAATACCTTCAATTGATTACATATTTCCAACACTTTTTTCGACAGTACACTAGTGATTCAGTGATGTTCTGTGGTCACTAGTGAACTAGATTCTAGTTCAGAGCATGGGTTGCTCAATGGCAGAGCGTTTTCTTCCCAAGTAGACGGTAAAGAGTCTGTAAGCGGTAGCCTTTGTGACCTGATCGTCCATACCATGAGGTAGGTGGATGTTTTCCACACCTTTTTCCACACTCCACTGGATACCCAGTGATGTTCATTGATCACAGGTGGACTGCGATGCAATTCAGAACATAAGGAAATATGGTGGGCCTGGAGGGACTTGAACCCCCGACCAATTGATTATGAGTCAACTGCTCTAACCAGCTGAGCTACAGGCCCACGAGTGACGCACAGCTGTAAGAGCGTGCGTTGGAACTTATTGATTCTCTCACGAGATTTGCCGAGAGCAACTCTTTATTCCAAACCACCTGTGGTGAATTTTGTTAAGCGGCTATCGAACCGACTTGCACCCACATTTTCACAAACTGAAAAGATCAGCCATCGGCTGGGGATTGTGAGAGATGCTGGCAATTGGTAACCTCCCTCAATATCACGCTAGAACGTTCGAAGAGCAACTATTCAATCCCACGAGGTCTATCCGCATGACGCACGCCGCACGCAATCTCACCCACCTGAAGCACTCCCGGTGGCTGCTACTCGCACTGTTGACGGGCGCGCTGGCGCTAGCAATGGCGTGCGGATCTGGAGACGACTCGGCTGATGGCGGTAATTCCGGTGCAGCAGCAGAACCAACCGCAGAAGTCGACGACGGCCTTTCAGAAGTCTCCCGCGTAATGTTCACAGATAAGACCTTTACAGCCGACGACTTTACTGCTGCCGGATGGAAGCAGTCGAAACAGTACGACGACATCAGCACAGTTCCCGAAGCGACCGAAGTCTACTTCGGCTTCTTCGGCGCCAAGGACATTGAGATCAGGGTCTACGCATCACACGATTCGGCGGCAAACGCTGGAGCAACCGACGCCGCCGAAGATATCGACCAGAGCTTCCGTGAGGGCGGACAGGTGGGCGCAAGCAACCGTGGCGCTGGGTCGAGAGCAGTTACCAAATTCAAGGCGTTCACCGTTTTAGGTAACACCGTGATTTTGTGCGAACTGTCTGTCGACGTATGTGTCGGGCTGGCTAACGCTACAGGCGGCCAATAAGACCCAACATCACGGCAAAGTTCGACCGACTACGGTATCGCCTCGGTTGCTGGTGTGAATTTCAGTATTGACATTGATGGTGGCTGAACGAATCGGTCGAACAGGAACTGCTGTGTTCCTATCGGGCCAAACAGCAGCATTACGGCAACGAAAACTGCCAGTATCGAACTGACAATCGTCGTTCTCGTGGCACGCGCAACGAAACCCACTCCGCCTGCAATTCGAATTGCGACGAGCGCCAGAATGATCATCGTCGCACCGGCCCAGATACCCCGTTCCATCCCTGTAATCAGATACGAAAGCGGGAACAACACCGGAACGTTTCCGAACGCAGTAACTTCATCGCTGCGCGGAATTTGAGCGTCGGCAATCGACATACCGGCTACTTTGAGAACGAACAGATTCAGTGGTATCAGCACTCCCAGCAGGCCTGTGAAAACTAGCGAATAGGCAGCACCAATGAGGAAGTACATCGAGGCTATAAAATTTCTTCGGTAGTAGGTTCCAGCCCACACAGCAAACCATGCCGCCGCAAAACCAGCTACGACCGCCGAAGGGGCCAGACGAACGAACGCTCCAAGGTTCTCGTATTCGGCTCGTTTGCCAGGAATTTCAGCCTGCTCCTGGAGTTCGAGCAACACAGGAATGGCGATTCGGGTTGAGATGTCGAGATAGTAAGCAGCAATTGCGATCGCTGTTCCAAGCGGCAGCATCACCCAGATCAACCGGCGATTTAGCTTGTTCTCGGCAGCTTTCCGTTCCTGTTCGATTGCGAACTGTTCATCAAGAGATTTTTCGAGAAGTCGTTCCACAAGAAACTCCGACTGATGGATGGCCAATGGGCGCGTTCAGATATGAAGTTACAGCACCCTCAATTGAATCGCATACGGGCGACTGAACTCAGTAGAACGAAAACCACCCGCAAGGCGGTTTTATTGCGCTCGGAACCAGTCGAACAGCAATTTGAATATGCCGAGTGGGCCGAACATGATCACCGCTACGGCCGTCGTGCTAACAATCGCTGTTACAGCGGTGGTTTGGCCAAGCCTGAATCGATCGCTATTGGGTCCCATGTATCGGAATACCACTGTGGCCATAAACATCGCGCTGACCCCAGCCCAGAACCCATGCTTCATCCCCGTCATGGCGTAGGTCAGCACGAAGAATGGAGTGCTCCACACCCACGATGAGAAGGCCTCGCCCACTGTGTTCTGCGAAAAGGCAAGCCCGGTAACGTCGAGTAAAAACAGGTTTGCTGGCAGCAATAACCCGACAAAAAACGGCAACAATCCGGCGTAGATAACCGCGGTCATAAACAGCGGTAGAAATCGTCCTTCTCGGCCAGCAACTGCTGTAGCTACCAGGCCAGCGCCAAACATCGCAGCCCCACCGCCAAGTATCGGTGCAGGCGAAAGCTTCAAGATGTGCGAGAAGTTGGGACGGTGAAGAACATACTGCCAATCGGCGTCGTCTATCGCCACGATGATGTTGACGTACTGAACTATCAACGCCATTGCAATCCCGAACGGAATTAGCGCAACGGCCATGCCAAATCTACGACGGCGATCATCTTCAAATCGATCTTCTTCGATTTGATCTCGTTCGATGTAACCCCGGCGAAACGATGACGCGCCTGATGTTGAAGGGTTGCTTTGCATCAGAACAACGATAGCACTTACCTTCGGCAACGTCGTAATAATCTAGTGACAAGCTATGCGTGATTTCAATTTAGGTTCACGTGATGTACGACGAACGGTGTTAGCCGGTGTATACATCCGGCTCCTCTGCTACACTTCCCGATTCCCAATTTCCGGCTACTCATGAGCCAGATCAATCCCAGAGGCGATTCCCCGATGAAAATCACAGATGTGCGAATGGAAATGTTCAAGTGGCCGCGAGCCGTGCCAATCACGAACGGTCTGTACACGTACACACACAACCTGTTGAACATCGTGGTGATCGAAACCGACGACCCCGATATTCAAGGAATCGGACTCGCCGGCGGCATCGAATCTACGCCCGAAATCGGCGCAGCGTTCATCGAACACTTCAAGAAGGGGCTCATCGGGCAGGACCCGCTGAACAACGAAGCCCTGTGGCACGCAATGTGGCGACCAAAACTGGTGGGTCGACGTGGCATTTCCACTCGCATCCTCGGGGGAATCGACATTGCCCTGTGGGACATCAAGGGCAAGGTCGCCAACATGCCTGTCTACAAGCTGCTTGGGGGCTTCACGAACAAGGTCGACACCTACATCGCTGGCGGCTACTACGAGGAAGGCAAGGGCCTCAAAGAGCTAGCGCAGGAGATGGAAGATAACGTTCGATTGGGCGCTCGGGCTGTGAAGATCAAGGTCGGAGCGGTTTCGATCAACGAAGATATCGAGCGGGTGCGTGTCTGTCGTGATGCGATCGGACCCGACGTGCGGTTGATGGTCGATGCTAACAATGCTTATCGTCACTATCAGGCGATCGAATTTGCACGAAAGGCCGAGCAGTACGATCTGTTCTGGTTCGAAGAGCCGGTTGAGCCAGACGACTACATTGGGCAGGCCGAGATCACCCGGGCGACATCTGTGCCCATAGCAGCCGGTGAGAACGAGTACACCCGCTACGGTTTCAGGGACATGATCAACGCTCGCGCCGTCGACATTCTTCAGCCCGATGCCCTGATTCTTGGTGGAATTACTGAGTACATGAAGGTGGCAGCTCTGGCACAGGCTAACGATCTCGATGTCGCTCCGCACGGTGCGCAGGAAGTCCACATTCATCTCGTGGCAGCAGTGCCGAATGGTCTCATCCTCGAGTACTACCGGGAGTCCGTAAACCCGATGCACGGCAAGGTGTGGGAGCACGAACTGGTTATCAAGGACGGATACGTCTACGCCCCAGAGTTGCCCGGCCTCGGACTCGTGCCGAAATGGGACACGCTGGCGCCGTATCGAGTGGGCTAGAGGCATATACTCTCGCCCGACTGGGCTTTCGTCTGTGCGCTGTGGCGCGGGCGATCCTGCGAAATAACTGGAGAAGCACGAACGAATGCCGAATTTTGATTACGAAGCGCCAACCTCGTTGGAAAGTGCGCTTGAAATGCTAGCTCGACCCGGTGAGGTGCGCCCGCTCGTGGGTGGAACCGACGTTATCGACCAACTTAAAAGCAACCGTCGAAACGCCGATATTGTGATCGATCTGAAGCGAATCCCCGAGCTTCTGAACATCGAAGCAAACGGGTCTGGGCTGCGAATCGGATCAGCGGTTTCCTGCACGGATGTCCACAATTTCACGGCCGAAAATGGCGGCTACCCTGCCCTTTCGGAATCCGCCGATCTTGTTGGATCGATTCACATTCAGAACCGTGCCAGCGTCGGCGGAAACGTCTGTAACGCAGCTCCTTCTGCCGACACCATTCCGGCACTGCTGATTCACGAAGCTATTGCTCACACGGTTAGCGCATCAGGCGCACGTGAAATTCCCCTCATCGACTTCTTTGCAGGTCCGGGTCAAACAGTTCTCCAGAAGGGCGAAATTCTGAAGGAACTCGTACTTCCTGCTCCTTCGGCAAACACAGCGTCTGCCTACTTGCGATTTATCCCTCGAAACGAAATGGACATCGCCGTTGCGGGAGTCGGCTCGCTGATCGAAGTCGACCCGTCTTCGGGAGTCGTTACCAAAGCTCGAATCGCTCTTGCATCGGTGGCTCCAACACCGGTTCGGGCATACGCAGCCGAAGAATTTTTAGAAGGAACCGTTATTGATGCAGCGGCAATCGACGAGACTGCCGATCTGGCGGTCGGTTCAGCCGTACCGATCACCGATGTGCGCGGCTCAGCCGAATACCGAAAAGAACTGATCAGAGTTCTGACAAAGCGAACCCTGAACATCTGCCTCGAGCGATTGGCCTAAATCATGAGCAAGAAACAAATCAAGACCACGGTCAACGGCGTCGAGCACGAGATTCTCGTCGACTCGACGTGGACACTTCTCGAAACACTTCGAGATCAGTTGAGTCTCACTGGCACCAAAGAGGGCTGCTCGAACGGAAACTGCGGCGCCTGCACGGTACTGGTCAACGGAAAATCGTCGTGTTCATGCCTTGTACTTGCACCGGAAATCGATGGTCGAGAAGTGACGACCGTAGAAGGCCTCGCCGATCACGGTCACCTGACGCCGGTTCAAGATGCATTCGTCGAGAACTCCGGACTTCAGTGCGGTTTCTGTACGCCCGGTTTCATGATCGCCACCACTGCACTGCTCAGTGAAAATCCGCATCCCTCCGAGAACGAGATTCGGCTCAAGCTGGCGGGCAACCTGTGTCGCTGCACCGGCTACGACAAGATCGTGAGATCGGTACAAGACGCCGCCGAGCGCCTGAGCAAGGCGTAGTTTGTTGGCATTGTGCTCAGCACTCGCTGCGCAATAGCGAGTATTCGATTTCCCGACCGAAGTCATCGGAGCGGAGGGATCTCGGAGAAAATGACTCCTGACTCGAGAAATCAACGTTGCATTCTGTGATGCCAGCCGAGTCCATCGAGATCCCTCGACTTCACTCCGTTCCGCTCGGGAAATGGATTCTCGTCCCGGGCACAACGTGTGTGACCTTCAATGCGCAGATCTGCCAAATGAGGCAACATTCAAGGTAAGACCGCTGTTTACGGTGGTGATGCTCGTGTGACGTTGAGCGGGTTACGTACTTTGAATTCACAAATATTTCGAAGTTTCTACCGCAATGTCGCACGCCAGAAAATCGCACGTCCGGTGAAGCTGACCGCCGCCGCATTTATCCTAGTAACCATGTTGGCAATCGCGGTAAGTTGCACTGGTGGCGGCGATGATTCGACCAGCATTCAAAGGGTTCGAAATCCTAATAAACATTACTTGAGTGGACATGGGTTACTACTGTGGTGCCACGGTCGCAGGTGATTCTCTGTCCGAACTACTGAAATCTGTTCAGACGCATGCTGTTGAACATCACGGTTACACGCAGGCCGAGGTCGATTCTCCCGAGAAAATTGCCATCTGGGAGGGAGCTATCAAGCAATCGTCCCGACCCGGCGACATCCGGACACCCCGGGGAGACATGAAACCCGGTGTCGAACCGCACTGAGCATCACTCGGTGCTACAAATTCAACAAACGCAGGTTAGCCGCGACCATATGCTAATCTGAACTCATGCTATGCACCGATTCGGTGAGTTTGCCCAGCGCACGCGCCGAGTTCGATTACCATTGCATCAAACACCACAGAAATTCCACGAGTCCCGGCAAGGTCACACGTAATACATGGAACAGGTTTTTAGAGCCGCATCCGACGAAATGACAGCAGGCAACGCAATGGTCGTTGCAACAGTCGTCAAAACTTCTGGATCTACCCCGCAAAAGCCCGGTGCGAAGTTGCTTGTACGAGCCGACGGTTCAGGCGTAGGCACGCTCGGTGGCGGATGTGTTGAAGGCGACATCTGGTTCGCATCATCACAGCTACTGAAAAGCGGTGGACCTGCAGAGATGCGTGATTACGAGCTCAACGAAGACCTCGCAGCCCAGGACGGTCTCGTGTGCGGCGGAACAATGTACTTCCTGCTCGACCCAATTCGGGAACCTGCTGAAGTATCCGAGTTCAACGACGAAGTGATCGCTGCCTACGAAGGCGGGGCACCCGTTGCAGTTGCCAGCCTGATGAAAGTCCCCGAGGGATCGGAACTTGTAGTCGGAACGAAGCTGCTTATTCGAGAGAATGGGTCGACTTCCGGATCATTTCGCGATGAGAGGCTCGATGCCAACGCCATCAACGAAGCACACCGACTTATGGCGATGGGCAAGAACGACTACATCGTTGGCGAATCAGGGGCCGAGTACTTCATCGAGGCCTACACGGCTCCTCCAACGCTGGTTCTCACAGGTGGTGGGCACGTTTCGAAGGCGCTTTCAAACATCGCCTCGACACTGGGTTTCCGGATATTTATTATCGACGACCGGGAAGAATTCTCGAATCCTGAACGCTTCCCGGAGGCTGAACAAACAGTCGTTTCAGATTACGGTTCAGCGTTCGAAAAACTTGCCATCGGCACGAACTCTTTTATCGTCATCGCCACTCGTGGTCACCGCTACGACGCCTCGGCAACGGCCGCGGCAATGCGAACCCCGGCGAGCTACGTCGGACTACTCGGTTCAAAGCGCAAGACGATCCTCATCTACGAAGAACTTTTTGCCAGTGGCTTCACGATGGAGGAAGTCCAGGCTGTGCGATCGCCTATCGGCCTGAACATTTCTGCCCGAACCCCCGAAGAGATTGCTCTCTCGATCATGTCGGAGATCGTCGGGTTCCGACTTGGCGGCGATGGCGGCACTCTGAAGCTCGATCAACGCCTGATCGACAAAGCAGCCGAAAAGGCCGCAAGCCGCTCAGAATCGACCGAACCTGTAGGCGCCGACTAACGTGTCGAGCTACAACGCAGTAGGGCTACTTCTTGCTGCTGGCGAATCAAGCCGAATGGGTCGACCGAAAGCGTTATTGCCGTGGCGAGGCACGACGCTGGTCGAATACCAGATGAACTCGCTGTTGCAGGGCGGTTGCGATTCCGTGATCGTGGTCACCGGCAAGTACGACGAGGAGATGGCTCCGCTGCTGAAGGATCGACCCGGAGTCATCAGGGCGTACAACCCCAAGTTCCTCGAAGGCAAAACCACTTCGATAAAAGCTGGAATTTGGGAAGTTCTCGACGGGGTTCACTCGATAGTGCTGCTGGCGGTCGATCAACCTCGTCCAGCCTGGGTCATCGAGAAAGTTCTGAAAATCCACACTGACTTTGGAGCCGACATTACGTCGCCCGGATTCGATGGCCATGGCGGTCACCCTCTGATATTCGATGCCGGCCTTCGCACAGATCTTGTGGAGATAACAGAAGAGGGCGAAGGCGTGCGAGTGATCTTCAAGAAGCCTGATATCGACCACCATAGGGTCAAGTTCGATTCGGCGATAGTCAGACTCGATATCAACACACCGGAAGCCTACGAAACTGCTCTGGCATCGTACGCTGAATTGGCTCGTCCAAACGGGTAATATGGGGGTGATATGAGTTCACCTACACCGGTTCGAAACAAACTCTGGGTGCGAATCGTGTACTACCCTGCGGTCGTCTTTCTCGGAATTCCGACTCTCGCTATCTGGGTATTACTGCACGTTGCAGCGATTGATTTTGCCTGCAATTGCATGCCTATAGGTGAGTTGGAGTTCACACCGGAGCTACAAGTTTTTGGGGCAATATTGACCGGCGTCCCCTTGCTCTTCGCCGATTGGTTCGTATGGTGGAAATGGCGTGATTACCGTCGCAAGGAAAAGTGGGCGAAGGCCTATGCGAAGGAACATGCCTCCTGGTACTCAAAAACCGGCAATGACCGTCCGACTGAACCGATAAAAAATAAATACTATGAGCCTTAACGATCTCGCTCCTTCAGGCAATCCGCTTGATGATGCACGCGAGTTCCTCCAGTCGACCGGTACAGACGGTTGGCTGACCCGAGATTACCGATACACCAACCCCGTATTCGAGGCCGCTCTTGGCAAACGGGTGGAGCACCTGACACGACCCGTCTGGCTGTGGATTCCCGCCGATGGCGATCCGCAGTTACTGGCGCACGAAGTCGATGCTGGTCGCTTCCCTGCCGACTCGTCTCCTATTGCTGCTTATGGCAGTCGGGTTCAGATGGTCGCAGGGCTGAAAACGCTTGTAGGCAGTGCAACTAAAGTTGCGATGGAATACTCGCCTCTCTATGCATTGCCACGAGTGGCGCGAGTCGATGCTGGAACGATCGAGTTGATCCGTTCTCTGGGGCCAGAAATCGTGTCTTCTGGCGATGTGATTCAGTATTCGACAGAACGCTGGACACCCGATCAGTTGCAGTCGCACTTCTTCGCCGTTTCGGCTCTGGATCGCATCGTTCGCCAGACGTTTCAGTACGTTGGCGAGAACATTCGATGGGCGCTTACCGAGCACGATATCGCCGAGCACATTCGAGGTAAGTTCGACCGGGCGGGTCTCGAGTTCGACGACGGTCCAGTGGTTGCGTTCAACGAGCATTCGTCCGACCCGCACTACGACCCGCAGCCCGGTGAGGCAGCGGTGATCAGGCGAGAAGGTTGGCTGCTGATCGACCTGTGGGCGCGCAAGAAACCTGAATCTCCAGACGACCGAAATATATCTGCCGACATCACATGGACCGCCAAGCTCGGCGAGCCACCAACTGCGAAGCAACAGGAAGTTTTCAACGCCGTTACAGGTGCACGTGACGCGGCGTTCGACCTGCTTGAAACTCGAGTACTTGAAGGCGACAACCCTAAGGGCTGGGAGCTAGATCGGGCAGCTCGTGACGTGATCGAAAAGGCCGGCTACGGTGAGTATTTCGTACACCGACTCGGCCATTCGCTTGGCTATGAAGTGCATTCGAACGGCGTGAACCTCGACGACTGGGAGACCCACGACACCCGCACAGTAATCAACGGTGTTGGTGTGACGATCGAACCGGGAATCTACTTACCCGAGTTCGGAGTCCGCTCCGAAATGGACGTCTATCTGGGCGAGGACGGTCCCGAAGTAACCGGCAAACGCCAGACCGAGATATTGCAGGTTGAGACGAGTTAAGACGCTCCTTCAGCAGTTGCCGACATTCGTTTCCCGAGTGCAGCGAAGCGGAGTCGAGGGATCTTACTCGCTGGCCCTGCTCAACCAGCTAAGCAAATCAACCGCCGTTTCCATCCGTGGAAACGGCGCATCTAGACTCGGGTCTTGTCGCCATGCGTCGCTCTCGAACGGTGTGCCGGGTCGAATTCCAATCGGCCAGCGATCCAGAAACTATGTCGCCCAAAGAGGGGTAATCCCGACGTTTTGGGCACCTGCAAGCTCGGAATAGGAACCGTCGCCCACCCAGACAACCTCGCTAGCCTCAACTCCAAGCAGATCCATTGCGCGTCGGTAGATCAGTGGTTCAGGCTTCATCACTCCAACGTCGAATGATGTGACGAAATGTTCAACCTCGTCAGCCAACCAGCTGCCAAACCAGCCATCGACGTCTGTATCCGATGCGTTCGAGACCACGGCTACGCTAAGTCCTATCGACTTGGTTCGCTGGATCATATCGATGATCGTTTCATCAATGTTCTCGAATATGAGATCGAGTCGACCACGACGTTCCTCAACGAGGTCGCTGATCAGCGAGTCAGATACTTCGACGCCCTTCTCAGCGCACAGAGTTTCGAGCAACTCTCCGAATCCGGCGAATCGTCAGACCTGCCACTCGTCATCGAGTTGACGAAGCAGTGGCCGGAATTCGGCCTCTGGGATGCCGAGTCGCTCGGCGATAGACGGATTGGGCGGCGTGAAGTCAGGGTCAAACCCGGTTACGAGCGTTTCGAATAGATCGAAGATGACAGCTTTGATCACCATTGCAGACTCCGCTCTACCAATTAATACGTGCTACTAGCACCACCCTAGATAATCACGTCCACGCCGACCTCGGCTGCCCTTGCTCGGATCGCTGCGTACTGGCCGTTTTCTACTGGGACTCCGTTTGCGAGACGGTCGTCTGCTGCGTCGGCTTCGGGATCGCCAGCTACCAGCACTCGATCTTCACCGGGAAGCGCGGTCGTTGCGTGAAGTTCACGAATCATGTCGTCCATCATCGATTTGAACTCGTCGACATCTCGGAATCGGGCAATATCTATCGCCATCACCCACGTCATGTTCTCGCCTCGGGAAAGCTGCGCACTGAATCCGCCACCGGAAAGAACTCCGCACAAGATATCCACCATCACAGCAAGCCCGTAGCCCTTGTGCGAACCCTGCTCGCGCGTGTTGCCAAGCGGATTCAACGCCCATGAGTCGTTTTCACCGTCCGGCGGCTCGGTGATCTCCTCACCCTCCGTCGTAACCGCCCAGCCCGCAGGAATCGGCACGCCGATGCGCCTTGCTAGGCCTACCTTGCCGCTTGCAACTGTCGACGTTGCCATATCAAGCACGAAGTCCCGCTCTTCGCCCGCCGGGGCCGCAAATCCGATCGGGTTCGTACCCAACATCTTGCGTGCCCCAAGGGCAGGGCGAACCGCCGGTGCTGCAGTGGTCATCGACATACCGATCATGTCGTGCTCAAGCGCCATCATGGCGTAGTAGGCGACCATGCCGACGTGGTGACCGTCTTTGACACTGACCATTCCGAGGCCGAATTTCTTCGCCTTTTCGATCGCTATTTCCATCGCCGTATAAGCGGATACGAGACCGATGCCGTTCCCGCCGCTCATGAGCGCCGTTGTTTCAGATTCGGAGATGATGTCCATCTGCTGAGGGATCGAGTAGGTACCGTTTTCGGCGTTTTGTGAATATCCAACGACGTTCGCCACGCCGTGTGTATCGACGCCCCTAACGCTTGCCGAAACCAACACTTTCGCTGCTATATCAGCGTGATCGTCAGGAGTGCCAACAGCACTGAATATCGATGTCAGCTGCTTTCGCAGAGTGGCGGCGGGTACTCGGGTTGAGTTGGAATCGTTGAGTTTTACCTGATTTACCATCAGACAAACACCTCGACACCCAACTGAGCCGTTCTTTGCCTCATCTCGTCGTACTGCCCGTTCTCGACAGGCACGCCGTTCGCCAAACGGTCGTCTTCAAAATCGGCTTCCGGGTCGCCGGCGACCAGCACGCGATCTTCGCCGGGCAAAACCGGCGTTGTGTGAAGCTCACGAATCATTTCGTCCATCATCGACTTGAAATCGGCGACATCCCTGAATTTTGCAATATCTATCGCCATCGTCCAGGTCATGTTCTCGCCGCCAGAAAGCTGCGCCCCAAACCCACCGCCCGAAAGTACACCACACAAAATATCGACCACCAGTCCAAGACCATAGCCCTTATGCGCACCCTGTTCCCGGGTGCCACCAAGCGGGTTCATCGCCCAGTCCTCTCCCCTATCGCCACGAGGATCCGTGACCGGCTCGCCTTCTGCCGTTACGGCCCAGCCAACCGGCATCTGCACGCCCAAGCGCTGTGCTAGACCGATCTTTCCGCTTGCAACGGTCGAAGTCGCCATATCGAAAATGAAATCTCGCTCTTCGCCGGCAGGGGCACCAAACGCTATCGGGTTTGTGCCCACCCGTGGCCTCGCACCCAGTGCCGGGCGCACTGCACGACTGGCGTTGGTCATCGCCATACCGATCATGTCTTCAGCAACAGCCATCATCGGGTAGTAGCCGACCATGCCGATGTGATGCCCGTCCTTGATCGTGGTCATGCCGATGCCGAACTCTCGAGCTTTGGCGACCGACATCTCCATGCCCTGATGCGCCGCGACGAAGCCGAGGCCGTTTCCGCAACTCAGCAGTGCCGTGGTGTCGGTTTCTGAAATAGTTTCGACGATCTGAGGAACGGTGTAAGTGCCGTCTTCGATCGACTCGGAATATCGAACTGCATTTCCAACCCCGTGGGTTTCGACTCCTCGAAGACTGGATGACACGAGGATTTTGGCGACGATATCGGCGTGCTCTTCTGGCGTACCAACTCCCTGCAATATCGCTGACACCTGCTTGTGGAGATCTTCGGCAGGAAGCCGTATCGAGTTCGAGTCGTTCAGTTTCAGGTAATCGAGAGCCACAGGCGATTCTCACATTTCGTGTTGAATGGTCGGTTCGGTGTCCGGGCGGAGTGTACCCGTGAGCGACGGCGCTGTGTGACGATTTGATCCTGCGATAATCGTTAGTGGGTCAATTTATATCTGTAAGTTTACACTTACGTAAGGATATGCTTATATATATGCCATGGAAGCCGCACTCAAAGCAATGTCCGACCCGACCCGACGTAAAATTCTTCAACTCGTTCAGAACGAAGAGATGCCCGCCGGGGCTATCGCGTCGAACTTCCCGGTAAGTAGACCCGCCATATCGCAGCATCTCGCAGTGCTCAAGTCGGCAGGTCTGATCGACGAACGAAGGTCGGGCGTAAAGCGTCTGTACCGCACAAGGGTGGCGGGTATGGCAGAGCTAAAAGTGTTTCTGGAGATGTTCTGGGACGTACGACTCGAACGGCTAAAAGCTGCGGTTGAAGCAGATATCAAAAAAGAGGAATCTTGCGATGACGACGTCCAGAACTGATGCGACCAGCCTGATGCGGCAGATCAGCATCGACGCCCCTGCTGCAACGGTATTCAAGTACCTAGTGCAGCCAGGATTGATGTGCAGTGGATGGGGCACCTGTGCGTATTCGAGCCGTTTGAAGGCGGCGAATCCCGCTCCGAAATCAACGACAACATCGTTGCTGGCGGCAAGGTCTTAGAGGTCGTACAGGACAAGAAGATCATCTACACATTTGGCTGGGAGGGTGGCGAAAACCCGGTGACGGTCGGGTCGTCCAGAGTTGAAATCACTCTTGAAGAGAACGACGGATCGACGTTGGTTGAGCTCAATCACACAGAGCTTAAGGGCGCTGTTGAAGAGCACGGCGGAGGCTGGGATCACTACCTGTCGAGGCTTGCAATTGCTGCTACTGGCGGCGATGCAGGACCCGACCCGGTGGCGAATCCACCTGAGAACGCCTGAAGACTGGCGACGAACTAACTACCTATCAGGAGGCCCGCGCCCGTTCAGGCCGCCGGGACCCAAAAATCACGAGGAGGCTACAAATGCCTAAATTCATAGACATACACCGAGAAATGCCCGAAATGCCGGCTGAGATGGTTCAGCAGATTCAGGATCGAATTTCGAGTGGAGCAAAAGACGAGTTCGATGCAGTTGCTGTCGAAGTGCTCGCAAGCAACGACGGCTCAGCGTTCTGCATCACCGATGCGCCGGACGTTGCTTCAGTGGTCAGTTCGCACACCTCGAAGGGCGTGCCGATGACACAAGAAGACGTGCACCAAGTAGTAAGCATCGGCGGCAAGCTGTAGAGCGAGCTTCTCGACTTTGGGTTCGCCATCCTGAACGAGCCTGCCCCAAAAGAAATCGGGGATTCAGGATGACGTACACAGGACTTACTGGAAAAGCCGGAGCAAAATTGCTCCGGCTTTTTTGTTTGCTTTTGCTCCGTTCCCTGAGCCCCGATTGCCATCGGGATAAACTGCGTCATCGGAATCGAAGGTCGCCCTACCCCAGCTCAGTCCCCACACCACGTTCCAGCGCCAGCTCGTAGAGTCGGCCACACACTGCCAAGTCTTCGAACGCTACTCCTTGCGATTCGAAGAGGGTTACGTCGGTGTCAGAGTTGCGGGCTGTTCGTAGTCCTGCCACGATGCGATCGAGTCGTACCAGCGACTCCCATGCGAACTGGCCTACTTCTACTGCTCGCATCAACTCGCCGCACTCGATTTTGCTCTGGTCGATGTCGTCACAGGCAACGAGATCGGCTTTTACGATTGCCGCCGTGTCGAGCTCTCGCTTCATCCACGAGTTGTTTCCTGCTGCGTTGATGTGTATGCCCGGCTCGATCATGTCGCCAGTAATCACCGGATCAACCGAACTCGTCACCGCAACCAGAATGTCCATGCCATCGGCAGCAGCTTCCTTAGAATCGACGGCCACAATATTCACGCCAAGTCGATCGCTCATCACCGAGGCAAATCGATCCCGCTTCTCGGCGGTGCGAGAAAACACCTTCACGTCTTTGATATCTCGAACCGCGCAAACCGCTTCCAACTGAGTCTCGGCCTGGTATCCAGATCCGATAATCCCAACCGATGAAGAGTTCTCACGCGCCATGTACCGTGTTGCGATTCCCGATGCCGCACCAGTACGAACCTGCCCCATGCGACCCGCGCCAATCACAGCCAGCAGTCCTTCGCCTCTCGTGCCGTAGAGCATCACCCGAAAGTCGCCATTCACGTACGACTTGTGCCCCGCCCAGCCCTTCTCAGGCCACGCTGCTGCCATGAAGTTCATCGAGCCGTTTCCGGCAGCCAGACGATGTCGGGGTTCATTGCGGACCTCACCAGCCGAACGCGCTCGGAACACCTCGTCGAGCGCATCCAGAGCAAGCTTCATATCGAGCATCTCGTTCACTTCGGATTCGGTCAGATACAGTCGTTTTACATCTTTTGGCACTGGTCAGTCGTTCCTAATCGATAAAAAGGCGGTTCAACCATCGAGTGTGATCTGGACAGACCCGGTGGGGCAACTAGAATACCGCCAGATGCCTGCTAAAGTCCGGCCCGCTAGGCGGGATTCCATTGGGCGGAACCAAGCTCTAGATAGAAAAACAGCCGTCGGCTGCTGCTGCTGCGGGAGAAAACGAATGAGTGATACTAACATTCGAGCGCTTGTGTTCGACGTGTTCGGCACAGTTGTCGACTGGCGTACTTCGATTTCTCGTCAGGCGGCTGAGTTTGGGTCGAAACATGGAGTTGAGGCAGACTGGGACCAGTTCGCCGACGATTGGCGCGCCGGGTACGGTGCGGGAATGGCGAAGGTGAACTCGGGCGAGGTCGAGTGGAAGATCGTCGACCAGATTCACCGTGAACGACTCGATGTGCTGCTAGGTCAATACAAATTCCCGTCAATCGACGAAGCTGAGCTTGTCGAATTCAACAAGTCATGGCATCGACTCGACGGCTGGTCCGATTCGACCGGCGGGCTTACTCGCTTGAAGTCGAAATACATCATCGCCTCGCTTTCGAACGGCAACGTTGCTCTGCTAACCAACATGGCAAAGTACGCAAACTTGCCATGGGACGCCGTGCTTTCTGCTGAGCTTGCAGGCAAGTACAAGACTCATCCGAGGGCGTATCAAAAGACCGCCGAGTTGCTGGGTCTTGAGTACGATCAAGTGATGCTTGTCGCGGCGCATAATGGCGACCTGAGGGGAGCGATCAACGCTGGACTGCGGGCTGCGCTGGTAACTCGACCCGACGAGTACGGCGGAGCAAAACCGCCCGATCTCGAACCAGAATCCGACTTCGACTACTTCGCAAAAGATTTCAACGACCTTGCGAACCAGTTGGGATGCGACTGAGGGGCAAACCCTGAAGCGCAAACATCTGGCAACTTAGCCAACACCTACTCAAGCTGAAAGAAAAAATATGGTTTGGAATTTCGAGAATTCGGCGCCGGTTATCGGTTCGATCACCGAGGGCAACGCCTGGGACGGCGAGCGGATGCTGTACTCCAACATCGCCATGAACCGCATCATGTCCTACGATCCTGAGACGGGATTAGTCGAGACCTGGCGGGAAGACACCGAGGGCACCAACGGACTCAACTTCGACAGTGAGGGTCAGCTTTTCGGATGCTCGGGCAACGGACGCAAGATCGTGCGCTTCGACCCTAACGGGCAAATGGTGACGATCGCGGATCGACTCGACGGTCGACGTATCAACTCACCCAACGATCTCGCTATTACGCCGTCGGGGTCGATCTATTTTTCCGACCGGGTCAGCGATGTGAATCCTGACGTTGGAATCGACCATTCGTCGATCATCTCCGCAGAACCGCAGGAAGATGGCACGTACAAAACTGTTCGCCGTACGTTTGACACTACGATGCCAAACGGTCTGCTTTTCTCCAGTGATTACAAGATTTTGTACGTAGCCCAGAGCGACTACCTCGCCAGCGAAAAGCGGGAACTGCGGGCGTATCCGGTCAAAGACGATGGGTCGCTTGGCGAGTACGCAGTGCTCCACGATTTCGGACCACACCGTGGCATCGACGGCATGACGTTATCGAGCGAAGGCAACATCGTCGCCTGCACCGGCTGGGAGATTTCTGGCCCCGGCGGAAACGTGACCGTCTTCGATCCAAAGGGTCGAATAATCGAGACTCACCCGACGCCAGCCCAACGCCCAACCAACTGCACATTTGTCGGCGAAGACCTCTACGTATCGTCGATCGAGGGCCACTGCCTCGTCGCAAAAAACACCGGCATGACGGGGCACCTGCTGTGGCCTAGCAGCTAGGCTGCACCAAGAGCCATCCCTGAAGCGCACACAACCACCAATACGGCCAACACTTACTCAAGCTGAAAGAAGAACCAATGGTTTGGAAATGGACCCAGATTGCTAACCACGACAAGCTGACCGAGGGGCCGGTGTGGGACGGTTCGGGCTTGCTCTACAACGAGTGTTCGACACATACGACGTTCAGGTGGGACCCGAAAACCGGCGAGAGTTCGGTATGGCGAGAGAATACCGGTGCAGCGAACGGCCAGACGTTCGATCGGCAGGGGCAGCTATTTGCGTGCGAGGGTGATGCTCACCGGGTGACCAAGATCGACACGTCGGAACCGAACGCCAACCCTGTCATCATCAGCGATTCGTTCAAGGGTGACGGTCTTAACTGGCCGAACGATCTAGCGGTCGACTCGCAGGGGCGGGTCTACTTCACCGACCCGAATTACTCTCAGGATCCGAATAATCTTGAGCACGAATCGGTCTACATGACCGAGCACACGTTTGGCGGTAACTGGAACACCATCAGGGTGACTTTCGATACTCGAAAGCCAAACGGTGTGCTGTTTTCAATCGACCAGAAAACCCTGTTCGTGGCAGACACGCCGAACGAACCTGAAGATCCAAAGCGCCTACTCGCCTACCCGGTCAACGACGATGGCACGCTGGGCGATCATCAGGTGCTGCACGACTTCGGCACGGGACGCAGCATCGACGGCATGACGCTGACAAGCGCCGGGACAATTCTGGCAACGGCAGGTTCTTCTTCCGGGGGGCCAGGTCCGATGATCTACGAGTTCGAAACGTCAGGCCGAGTGGTTCTCACTCACCCGTCGCCTGCCGACAATCCAACGAACTGCACGTTTGGCGGCTCATCACTGAGCACGCTGTTCGTTACTTTCGCGGGCGGCGAGGTGTACCAAGTCGATGACACAGGCCACACGGGCCATCTGGCGTATCCGCAGCGTAGGTTTTAGCGTGGCAATCGCTGAACCTTGGAAAGTTTCACTTCACGGTGGCCACAGCGGCGACTTTTGCGCGCACGGCCACGACACGCTGCGAGAGATGCTTGACGCTGCGGTGTCGTTCGGATACTCGACTTTCGGGGTGACTGCACACTCGGCCGCTGTCGATCCGAAATTTCTCTATGAAGAAGAGGTTGAGGCTGGTCTTGGCGTTGACGATCTCGCCCAGACTTTTCGTGATTACGCGTCGACCTGTGCAGAGCTGGTCACCGAATACAGCGACCGAATCGAAGTGCTCGTGGGAGCCGAGGTAGAGATCGTTCCTGAATCGTCATTCGCTGATCAAGCGGCAAAGTTAAAGCAGGATTTCCACCTCGACTATCTGGTTGGATCAGTTCACTGGGTAGACGAAATGCCGTTCGACACCACTTCTGGCGATTTTGAAAAAGCCGTAGCAAACAGAGGCGGCCTGGAACCGTTCGTACTGCGCTACTTCCAATTAATTAGCGAGATGATCGACCGGGTCAAACCTGAAGTGATCGGCCACTTCGATCTGCCACGGTTGTTCTCCGATGGTGCGCCCGAACTCGAATCTTCTGCAGTAAAAAGCGCAGTCGCAAGCACGCTCGAAAAAGCCAGCGCAGCCGGAAGCATCCTCGATCTAAACGTTGGTAGCTTGGCCAAGGGCTTATCAACGCCCTACCCTGCTCCATGGATCGTTCGTTTGGCGACCGACATCGGGGTGCCGTTCTGCTTCGGAGACGACAGTCATTCGATTGCTCAGGTTGGGGCGGGTCTAGTAGAAGGCCGAGAGTATCTTCTTGCCAACGGCGTCGAATCGATCACTTCGCTTAAACGCGAAAGCGGCACGATCGTCAAAACGACCATGCCGCTTTCGCGTTGATACAGACGCCCTTCTCTCCCTCGATGGGGGAGAGAGAAGTAGACCTAGTTACTGAAGCTAGAGTCGAATGCGTCGGAAGCTTTCTGTGAATCATCGAGCAGCGACGCTGCCTTCATCCATGAAACCAGCGATTCCCAACGATCGTCATCGAACGAACCAACCGGTGCGCCTTCCGACTTCCAGAGCGGAGCCAGTAGCTCCACACCAGCACGGTCGGTAGGTTCGTCGATCTCTGCATCCGGGTTCAGGCGAATCAGCGTTTCGATCGATCCCTGCGGATCGGAAGCAGCCTGCCCGTAGCCCTTGTTGAACGCCTTCACGAAGCTCTCGACCATTTCCGACCGGTTCTTCACGTTGTCTTCGGAAGTGACGAGAACGAGCTCGTAGTAGCTCGGCACGTCCCAGTCATCAGGCATGATCACAGTCGTCGCATGTCCCTCGTTGTCCATGATTATCGACTCGTAGGTCCAGTAGACACCGATAATGGCGTCAACCGTCCCGGCCATCAGAGCCTGACTCGCTGTCCAACCCACATCGATGTACTCGACATCGTCGAACGAAGCTCCGTCAGCTTCGAGCATTGTGACGAGCATAGCTTCGTTCCAGGGAAGACCGGGCGTGCCGACCTTCTTGCCGACAAGATCACCAGGTCGCTCGATACCTGAAGCCGTCAGCGCCATGATCGAGTTCAACGGGCGCTGAACAATACCGGCAACAGCAACAACAGGAATGCCTTCCTGGCGAGCCTGTAGAAGATCGGGCTGGTAGTAGAAAGCGAAATCGCTGTCGCCACTGGCCACCAGACCCAGAATTGCAGCAGGGTCGGCAGGCGGTTCAACTGTAACGTTCAGGTTTTCGTCTTCGAAATAACCCTTGTCGACCGCTTCATAAACACCTGCGTGGTTCGCATTCTGGAACCAGTCAAGAGTGACCACGATATCTTCAGGATCACTCTCACTGCAGGCGACGATGGCGATAGATGCCAAAATTGCTACAAATAGCACTAATTTTTTCATGATTCTCCTAAGCGAATAACTCGATTCGCAGTTGGTGGGTACTTCCTCAGCGACCACTTTTCCACGGCGACGACAGCTGCAAACAGCGCCATCGCCAAAATTGAGAGCACGACAATCGCGGCGAATACTCTCGCAGTTTGAAATTGACCGCCGGCGATCTTCATCAGCCAGCCGAGCCCGGAGCTGGAGCCAAACCATTCCCCAATTACCGCACCAATTACCGAGACTACTGATGCGACCTTTAGGCCGGCGAAGAAGCTCGGGAGAGCGGAAGGGATCATCAGTTTGGTGAACGTTTGCCACGGCGATGCACCTAGCGTGCGAAGCATGTCGACCATTTCTTTATCGACAGATCGAAGCCCTGAAACGAGGCTGATTACTATCGGGAAGAACGTGAAAAGCACGATGACGATAACTTTCGACATCATGTCGGTCCCAACCCAGATGATCAGTAATGGGGCAAGCGTAATGATTGGAATAGTTTGCGAAGCAATGATGAGCGGGTAGATCGTGCGCTCGATGGTGCGGGACCAAACAATCCCAGATGCCAGACTTACAGCGAGCATGATCGAAACCGAGAATCCAACGAGAATCTCGAACATCGTGATCCTGGTGTTGCCCATCAGAAATCCGAATGAATCGAACATTTCCGCAATGATCACACTCGGTGCCGGAAGCAGCCAACGCTGAACATCGAGCACATCCACCAGCACTTCCCACATGACGATCAGTAGCACGGTGACGACGATCGCGGGTAGCCAGTTGACGATTAGCGCTCGGAGGGATGTGGAGGTGATCAAACGACTGCCTCCTGCCGGGTCAGCAATTCGAGGATCGCGCCTCGAAGCTCGATAAACTCTTGCGACATCGATAGCGCGCTGGCGTCTAGAGCTTTATTTATATTTACTTCGATTTCAGCGACTATGCGGCCCGGACTTGGGGCCATCACCAGCACCCGATCCGCCAACAGAATTGCTTCTTCTACATCGTGGGTGACCAGAACAACGGCCTTGTTCGATGTATCGAGAACGTTCAGCAACCACTCCTGAAGCGACCTGCGGGTAATGGCATCGAGAGCACCGAACGGTTCGTCGAGCAGCAGCACCGCATTGTCGGGAAGCACTGCTCGTAACAGGGCAACGCGCTGTCGCATACCGCCGGAAAGTTCGTGCGGCATCGAGTCGAGTACATCAGACAATCCAAACGAATCGGCGAGTGCTCGTACCTGCTCATTCGACTCACGGACGCTTACCCCACGCAGTTCCAAACCCAATCGACTATTTTCAGCGACCGTTCGCCATGACAGCAGCAGATCTTTTTGCTGCATGTACGAAACGTTGCCAAGCCGATCCGCCCGCAGCATGTTTCCGTCGGCAGTGATTTGACCAGAACGAGCGCTCAATACTCCTGAAATCAAGTTCAGCAGCGTGCTCTTGCCACAACCTGAAGGTCCGACGAGTGCGACAAATTCACCTCTGTCGACCGAGACATTTATTGAATCAAGAATCGGTGCGTTCTCGTAATCGAAACCAACTCCTGAAATTTCGAGAAGCGCGTTTCTACTGTCGACACTGATGTCGTGGTCGGAACTAATTTGTCGGGTGTCCGAGCTCATCGATCCTACGTAATCCCCATGCCAGCTAGCTGGTCTGGGTAGTTGTCGCTTGGATTTGGCACTCGGCCGATTTCCTACGCTGGCATTACCCAGATCAGGTCCAAGGGTTGGCAGAGTATTAACGTCTGCCCTCTCAGCCCGGCTACCCGAGCTCCCCGTGTGTTGCATATCAACACCGACGAAGTCATGCTCCGTCGCACAGCAAGTTTTGCAACCTAAAGCAGTACTGTCAAATCGGTCTATGCTCCATCACAGAACGGGTACAGATCAGGGATTGCAGCTTCCCGATGGCGGGTCTAGAATGCGGCTATTCTGGGTCGGATGTATTTTTTCCGGACACCGGGTGGTAATTACGAAGTACAGGAAACAGCCGCCAGTTTTGGGTTCAAGTTCGCTAACACCAAAAGAGAATTTCGCCCGGGCAATCAGATGCTCAGATGACGAGATTAATCTCGCCGCGGCGAGCCTATATGCAGCCTCGAACGAATTTCCCGAACTAGATGTGGTCGCGTATCAGGGTCGAATCGCCCAGTTCGGTGCGAGGGTCGAATCTCGCCTGTCGGCAAACTTCACAAAGTACGATTTCGTTGGCGCTATGCACAAAGTGCTGTTCGAAGAAGCCGGATTCTCAGGCGACAGCAAAAGTTATTTCGACCCGAACAACAGCCACCTGAACGAAGTTATCGACCGCCTGAAAGGCAATCCGGTAGCACTCTCGATTCTCTACATAGAGGTCGCAAGAGTCGCAGGAGTGGCCATCGACGGTATAGCGCTACGCAAGCACTTCGTTGTTGGGGTAGGTTCTGGCGACGAGCGCATGTACGTCGACCCGTTCCACAGGGGCGGTCTGCTTTCCCGAAAAGAGTGCATCACCAGTATTCTCGGCAAAGAACGTGTTAAGAACGGTGATTTTGATGCTCTGGAACGCAAATTCCTGAATCCTGCCAAAAAGCGAGCGATGCTTCGCAGGCTCTTCTCCAATCTCAAAGTCGCTCACGAAAAACACAAAGCATACGAACTGGCGCTATCTGCCTCCGAGCGAATTCAACTGCTCGATCCTTCCAACCTCAGAAACCTCAGCGAACTGGCTCATTTACAAACCAAAGTAGGGAATTTCGGCGATGCGGTCGACTCCCTCACCCAGTTCCTCGAACGTGCGCCCGCCGGATCAAATACTGAACAGGCCGAGAGCGCACTACGCAAACTCAAAGCAATCACTACTCGAGGCAGTGAAGATTCACCCGAATAACCGGTGAATTAGCGAAATCCGCTTTCCTGTTACTGGCGTATTCTCTATTGGTTACCTGAATGGCCAGACGTTTTCGCGCGCGGCGAAGGCAAGCACGGTCGGTGAGGTCCTGAATGGACGAGGTGTACCGCTTGAACGACGAGGGACTAGAAGATCTGGAATTGCTTGCGAAGATCGGCGGTCAAGACCGAGAAGCTCTTTCCACGCTGTACGACCGGTACGGTCGGCGGGTGTTCGCGCTCGCCGTACGGATTCTTAACGACCCCGTTGGTTCTGAAGAAGTGACTCAAGACGTTTTTATGAGTGTGTGGCGGCGAGGAGCTACCTACACAAGGGAAAAAGGGAAGTTCACGACCTGGTTGTTCTCAATTGCGCACAACCGAACGATCGATGAGCTACGAAAAAGAAGGCGTGATCGAAGTCGACAAAACGACGATATTGAAGACCATTACGATCTCAAATCTAGCGACATCTCCCCGGCCGATGCCGCGGTGGCTCAGTCTGAATACGCCAAGATACTGGCAGCGATGGAAGACCTGCCAGTAGAACAGAAAACCGTTGTTGAACTTTCTTACTTCAAGGGGCTTACTCAAACGGAAATTGCAGAAAAAACCGGCCAACCGCTCGGCACGGTCAAAACACGAATGCGGTTGGCTTTGAAAAAGTTACGCAAAGCACTTAGTGCTGAAATGGGCGCGCAGGTATGACCGACTCCAGAGATACAACTGCATCTAACGACGATATGGATCCCCGCTTCGAGAACCTGGCAGGGTACGTTCTGGGCGCACTCGAAAATGACAACGAACGCGACCTCGTCGAAGCCCTGATCGAATCTGACAGCGAAGCTCACGCCGAGTTCAGCGCACTGGCCGAAGCTGCCGACATGCTGGCGATGGCAGTTCCCCCGGTCGCGCCTCCTGCACATCTGAAAACAGCGATTATGGAAATGGCTGGAAAAGAATCAGATCCAACGCCAGTTCGATCAACAGCCGAAATAGCTCCAGTACCCTCACCCACTCCACTGTGGCCAGCGATTCTGAGATCCGGCTTTGCGACTTCCGCGGTAGCCGCCGTTCTCGTAATCGTAGTCGCAGGTGTGCTCGGGTACCAGAACAACCAGTTGGGCAACGAGATCGAGTCTCTTCGTGCCGAACTCACAGCTGAATCTGCGGTAGTTTCCAGTATCCAGAATGAACTGCTGGCAACGGTATCCGAGTCAGAAAACAAAGTTGCTTCCATGAAAACCGAAATGGAAACAATGGAAACCGAGTTCGGAGACACCACCGAGATGGTCGTTCATCAGGAAGAAATGGTGTCGGAACTCGCCATCGTAAACGCCGCTCTCCAACAGGCTCTGGCCGACCAGAGTTGGTTGAACTATGTTGCGATGCGTGAGGAATATCAGGTTGCTAGCTGGCTGAAAAGCACCCAGCCGAATCCAGCTAAAACGGTAGTCGATGCATCGGGCCTGATTGCGATCAGGTACGTTGGCAACGAAGCCGTATTCCAGGCTCACGGCCTTGCCCAGCCACAACCCAGCTACGCCTATACGCTCTGGCTGCTGGGAAATGGAGCGCCGCAACCGGTTGCGCAATTTGAAGTTAGTGAAATCGGCGCAGCGACCGTTCCGTTCCTACTGCCTGCCCCGTTCCAGTTATACTCGAGTGTTGCGGTAACTCAAGAACGTGTCGATGGCGTCGGGAACGACCCAACAGGCACGATGGTTCTTTCAGCCGATACCAACTAGTAATTTCTGGGAATTCTTAGAATCCTGTCTTGGGATTGCGAGAATTTCGAGTGAGTTGGGACGCGTGGGCTGAAATGGCGACTACACCTGCCGAAACCAAGTTATGGGATTGTGATCGATGTGGTTCCCGGATGGTCGACCTTCACTGCAAGCTGAAGTGCGACCTTTGCGGGTTCATGCGTGATTGCAGCGATCCGTAGAGTCGATTGGATCGAACATCTCAGACTGATGTCACGATCTTTGTAGGCGAGCGGATCTCGTTCTGGGGTAGGCTACTGATATACCGATGGTCACCCTCCGCTCCAGCCACATACCTGCCGTATTCCTTTTCGCCGCGGCCCTGCTCATTTTTACTGGCGCGGTCGGCTGCTCACAAAGCGAGCCCACACCGGTGCCTGCAACGCCTCGCCCACAGATCACTGCGGAATTGGCGGTCGAACAGTCGAAAGTGGCAATGGCCGCACTCGATAGTTTCAACTTTGAACTGACTCATGACTCAGGCTTCACCACCCTTTCGAGCGCCCTTCAACTGTCCCGGGCAAGCGGCATAGTTGCAACTGACAGTCTTGATTTAGAAGCCGAAGCAAACATTGGCAGAGCGTTCGTTCGGGTAGAGGCAGTCGTAATCAGAGATCGAACATGGATGACCAACCCACTCACCGGCGTATGGTCGGAAATTGCTCCAGAAGACAGTCCATTTTCATTCCTCGATCCCGTAAAGCTGGTAGCCGATATTCTTGGTGCGACCCAGAACCCTGCCTACCCTTTTGATGGCGAATCGACCGGTGAAATAACGGTGACCGGAAGCATTCCAGCACCAACACTCGCAGCACTTGTTGGCACTGTTAATCCCGACGCTGTGCCGAGCGTTGAGCTAACGCTTGATCCCGCGAACTACGTTCTGAAAAAAATTATTATCTCAGGAAACGTACAGCCAGAAGACGAACCCAATACAGTGCGAGTGATAACGCTTTCTGAGTTCGACAAACCAGTTTCGATAGAACCGCCAATCTAACCGATGCTCACCCGACTTCGGAATCTCATATCACCGTACAAGCTGTTGCTGCCCCTCTGTTTCGGGGTGTTTATTGCTGCTGATGATCAGACCGTAGTAGTCACGCTTCTGCCAGACATGATGGCCGACCTGCGGGTGGGCGTGAGCGAGCTGGACAGGGCGTCCTGGGCGATCACCGGGTATCTGATCGGATTTACAGCCGCCATGCCGCTTATGGGTCGAATATCCGACCGTATGGGGTATCGCCGGGCGTTTCTGATCTCGATGGCAGTTTTTACGCTCGGATCGATTCTCGTTGCGATTTCGCCCAACATTCCTGGCTGGCTCTACGGCGGTCAGCCCGAATACAACTGGTTGGTGGGCACGAGGGTGTTCCAGGCCATTGGCGGTGGAGCCGTAATTCCAATCTCGATAGCTGCTGTGGGCGAACTGGTCGACGGAAAGCGACGTGCCATCGCCTACGGGCTAATCGGCGCAAGTGCCGAAGCTGGAGGGGTGTTCGGACCTTTGTGGGGCGGTGGCATCACGACCTGGTTATCCTGGGAATGGGCGTTCTGGCTCAACATTCCGGTGACGATCATTGCTGCAATCTGGGTGATGCGCAACCCGCCGGGCAAACGGAACAACGTGCGGGTGGATGTTCCTGTCTCCATAGTTTTCGCTGCGGCTTTAACGCTGCTGACAATCGGACTTGTTCGGGTGGGAAATCCCGACGCCCTGATGACGGTATCGCTCGTGGTTACATCACTGTTGGTTGTGTTATTGGTGTTCATGAACAACCGTTCAAGCGATCCGCTGTTCCCGCAAAAACTGTTCAAGCTGCCGTCATTCAACAACTCCAACCTGACTCATTTTCTTGTTGGTGCGGTGCTGATAATCGGAATGGTTACGGTGCCTTTGATGGCAGCTTCGGTGTTTGCTAAGTCGCCACTCGAAGGCGGGCTTCAGCTGTTGAGAATGACGATTGCGATCGGGATTGGCGCACTTGTTGGCGGATACGTTACCCAACGATTCGGGGCACGAATTCCGGCGATGGTCGGGCTGCTTATAACCACGCTCGGGTTCATGTTGTTGTCGAGTTGGACAATCGATATCGCAGAGCCGATGTTGACGATTCATCTGGCAATCGCGGGTCTGGGACTCGGAATGCTGATATCGCCTATCGCCGAAACAGCTTTGCGGGGCGTTCAGGCTGATCAGCGAGGGGCAGCATCGGCACTACTGAGCGTTTCACGGATGATAGGGATGACGGCCGGTCTCGCGGCGATGACGGCTCTGGGCACCGTTCAATTCCAGGATCTCGTCGCAGATGTACCGGCCTTCTCGATGGACCCCGACGTTCAACAGCAGATCATCGATAGCGCATCCGATGCCGCAGTCGAAGTGTTCACACGCTTCTACCTGTACGCAGCCGGGTTGTCGGCGTTAGCGCTTATTCCGGCGTGGTTGATGACGCGAGGTAGTAAGAGAACTACACCTAGCTAGTCAGCCGGTGTCGATGCTTCTCGCTTTTGTTCCTGGCGTCGCTCGGCCTCAAGTCGTTCCAGTCCGTAGCTGCCGTGATCGACGTACGACATCGCATCCGCCAGCGCTTTGTGCCCAGCCTGCTCGCGAATAGCCGTGTGCATTAGCTGGCACACTCGTCGGTAGTCGGGGTGGCCCTGTTGCGACGTACGAAGCTCCAGCATGTGGAACGCTTCTCGGGCGTTGAACTGCATCGAATACCGCAGCTTGTAGCCAAACGGCACAACGTACTGCGAAACGTCGGGACCGTGCTCGTTCATCATAGTGTCGTGAAAATCTGCCATCCGATCCATCGCATCATTCCAGCGCTGAGTCCAGCCAACTTCTTCGATCGCCGGTGGCGTTGAGTATCCGTGCTTCACGCCAAGTCGCTGCCAGTCGAGCGTCAGCATCCGGTGTCGTTGTAAGTCACGGAAGCTGCCGAAATCGGAAAGCACATCGAAGCGATAGAACGACCGCTCCATGCCGCGGCCGGGTTTGTGCCGACGGTTCTGGCGATCACCAACGTAAGCCTTTATCACCTCGGCTTTGTCGGCATCGCTCATGTCATTGACGAGTGCCTGAAGTTGGGAATCGGGAAGATCGGTATGCGCGTAAAGCGCTGCTGCGGCGATCTTGTTTTCGGCGTCGTGATCCCATTCGACAAGCGTCACCTCATCGATACCGCTGGGTTCGGCGTCAATACTAGAAGCAATGCGTTCCATGGCTTCGTGGTTATCCTGGAAATACCCCGACCACGCCTCGCCACGCTCTGGAAGATCAACTCGCTTCAGGAACGACGGGATGACCTTGCGTAGCTCTTCAAGCATCATCCGAGCGTAGTCACGAGCCTCTTCAAGGGGGTGGCTGTTCATTCGAATAAGCATCGACTCGTATGCCTGACCCGATGCAAAAATACCGACATTTGAAGTGGTTGCAGCCGGAAGCAGTCCTCTTGCTGAGTCGCACGCCTTGGCACGAATCGACGAGGTGTAGATGAATTGCGAGTCGCCTTCTTCCCTCGGGAACTCGCCCTCGAAGTACGGCACACAGGTGTGAACCAGCTCCGAATACTCGTCGAACAGCCAGTCCATCGTCTTGGTGTACTCGGCTGCGAGCGGACCTGTTTCGATCTCAGGTGGAGCTATGTACCGGTAGCGGTTTTCGACTTTCTGATCGTAAAAAATGTACCGGGTCGACTGCTCAAGATAGGCTGACAGCCGGCCCCATTCGAGCACCTTGGTCAGAAGATTGGAAGCCTGTTCGCAGGCGATGTGCGCCCCGCCAAGCTGGGCAACAGAATCATCGCCAAACTGCGAGAAGACACGGTCGAAAAGACCCTCGGCCCTCTTCAGCGAAACCAGCTCAGCGCTTTCAGAGTCTTCAGCAAGTTCCTCAATAGGCACCTCGGGCTGATCGTAAAACTCGTCAAGAAATAGGCGACGAAGTGATTTTGGCGAACGGCTGTAACGTGCGAACAGGGCACCTTTCACAACCTCTGGGAGATTGATGAGGGCGAAAACTGGCTGGTCGATATTCGTGAAGAACCGGTTCAAGACCGCCCGCTCTTCAGTGTTGAATGTTTCCCGTACGTACATCGTCCGTAAGCCTATCGACTTCCCCGCTAATCCAGCGGGAAGTTTGACTGTTCGCTACCCGATGCTTGTCCAGCCCGTTCAAGCACACAGCAATTCAAATTATTATTTTTGCCGAGCAAGGGCCTAGAGCATGAGGCGAGCGGGGTTCTCGAGGGTCTTCTGGAATTCGCCCATCAGAATCGCCGCTTCTGCACCATCTCCAACTCGGTGATCGGCAGAGATAGTGGCGTTCATCACCTTCCCAGCGACGATGTTCCCGTCTTTGACAATCGGTACATCTTTGACAGCACCGACAGCGATGATGCCAGCGTTGGGCGGAACGATAATCGCAGAGAACGCGTCGGTGCCAAACATGCCGAGGTTCGAAGTGCCAAACGTGCCCTGAGTCATCTCAGCTTGAGTTAGTGAACCGCCCTCGCCACGAGCACGCTTGCCCATGTCTCGAACTGCTCGTGAAATCTCGATCAGCGACATGTTCTGGACTCCGATAACCGCCGGGACGATCAGTCCTTCTTCGAGTGCAATCGCAACACCAAGGTTGATATCTGAGTGACCAATCAGCTTGTCGCCATCGAAAGACGAGTTCCACTTTGGGTACTTGAGCAATGCGGTGGCGACCGCCTTGAGAATCATGTCGTTCACGGAAACGCGGTCACCGTCGTCAACAATTGCCTCGTTGAGTTGTGCTCGGAACGTCATCGCCGGGCCCATGTTTACTTCGTGCGTCACGTAGTAGTGAGGTGACTCTGTTTTCGACTTGACCGTGACACGAGCGATAGCCTGACGCATCGACGATAGCGGTGTGTCGGATCCGTCCATAACAGCCGGGGGACGTCCGCCGCCGGATGCCGCAAAGGCGGGGGAAGGAGTGAAATTCTCAACGTCGGACTTGGTGATTCGTCCGCCGGGACCGGTGCCAGGAACGGCAGCGATGTTGATGCCCTTCTCTTCGGCGATCTTGCGGGCGATAGGCGAAGCCTTCACTCGGCCACCGGGTGCAGCAACCACAACGGGTGTTGGTGCGGCAGGCGTCGGAGTTGGGGTTGGAGCAGCCTGCTGAACAGGTGCTGGCGTGGGTGCGGGTGCGGCCGCAGCGGGTTCAGCAGATTTTTCCTTTTGGGCAGGGGCAGCAACTTCGGGAATCTCGGCATCGGCATCGCCAATGAACGCAATTACGGTACCCACCTGAACGAGTGAACCTTCTTCGACGACGATCTTGCGGAGCAGACCTTCGGAATAGGCTTCCATTTCGACGACCGTCTTGTCGGTTTCGATTTCGGCAAGTTTGTCCCCACGGCTAATCTGATCGCCTTCGGCCTTGAGCCACTTGGCAATTGTTCCCTCGGTCATATCGGCACCCATCGAGGGCATGGTCACTTCGCTAATCAAATTCGCACTCCTGCGGGAACGTTTGACTCACAATAATTGCAAGTTCGGTTGACTCACCTCGTGGGACTTAAAAGACCCGTCGATAGAGGGTACACAAGATTCCACATAATTTGAGCAAAAATGCCGAGTCATTCGACGATCTCTAGCTCGATCCCTTGCGTTTTTCAATGCTCGCTTTCAGGCGGTGTCCCTTGGCGATCACACGCATCCTCCGCTGATGGTCGGTCTTGGCACCCGCGACGCCCTTTGTCCGATCATGTTCAAGCTCACGTCCCATGCGTTTGTACGACTCGAACCTCGATTCCAGTAATCGGCCGTCTGCAATCGCCTCGGCAATGGCGCAACCGGGTTCACCAACATGCCCACAATCGCGGAACTTGCACTGTCCGAAATACTGCTCGACTTCTGAGAACGTTTTGGCGAGGGCATCTTCACTTCCCGAGACCAGTCCGATCGTGCGAATGCCGGGGGTGTCGATCAGAATTCCGCCGTTAGGAAGCGGCAGTAGCTGGCGGGTGACGGTTGTGTGGCGACCACGGGCGTCGGACTCACGGATATCCCCGGTGTCCATCACCTCGTCGCCCATCAGTTGATTCACGAGCGTCGATTTCCCAACACCCGATGCACCGATCAGCACGACGGTTGATCCCGCTTCGGTGAATTGGCGCAGCGGATCCGTTCCTTCGCCGGTAATTCCGCTTGCAGCAAACACATCAACTTCGGGAGCGGAGATTTGAGCCTGCTCAACTATTTCAGCGGGATCGACGTCTTCCAAAAGGTCGATTTTCGAAAGTATGACGACCGGCACTGCCCCACTACCCCAGACCAGCGCTACCTCACGCTCTAGCCGGTTCGAATTAAAGTAGGTAGCGGCCTGAACGATAAACACCGTTGTGATATTTGCCGCCAGTACCTGCTCATCGCCCTCTTCTTTGCCCCGCATCACCCGTTTTCGTACGAGTAGTGACGTTCGGGACAACACGAGTTCGAGTTCGTCAGGATCCTGATCCTGACCCGGTCTCACCAGCACCCAATCGCCAACGGTTGGCTGGGCTGGCTCTATCTCGAATTCATCGTCATGAGCGATACGAGCGAACGTGCTGACTGCTCGATAGTCGGTCGACATCGAATGTACGAAAGTCGTTATTCCGTCGACACGGGCGACTCTGCCGGGTTCGAGCTCAGAGTCTTTTGCGCAAATAGCTGCAAAGCGGTCTCGAACCGCGTCGGTGAGACCGTACTGAACAAGGTTTTGAAGGTCGTTTTCAGTCGGGGAGCTGGAAGTCAGCGGAGTAGTTGTCTGATCCAGGTCATCGTTAAGCGAGGGTGTATTCAACGTGGAGGTTCCTCGAAGAACTCGGGGAAATCTTTCGCACGTCTCAACATTGATACCTATATGAGGTGCACGATCGAAAGGCCGGAGTTGGCTTCTTGGCTGGGCGCGTTTGTGGGAGAAATGAGTTCAATAACATTCATTGAAACGGTCCTCCCTGCTGCCCAGTAGCTGAACTGCTCGGAACTGGCCTAGTCGTGATAATCAGTAGCCTAACTGACCAAATACTACATCGTCACCGGAAAATGGGCAGATTCACTCACAAGAATTGGTCGCTAGGCGACGTTTTCTTTGGCTGAATCCGAATTCGACGCTAACGGCCTAGAGTCCGTAGCCTTCAGCCACGGCTGCCAGCACGTCGGCGACGGCGGCGAGAACTTCCTGCTCGAGGCCACGGTTGTACGGCCACGGCACGTCGACCGAGCCAACACGCATCACGGGACCATCGAGCCACTCTGAAGCACGTTGCTGTAGATCTGCTGCTACCTCGGCCATCACACCGCCTCGGCGACGAGCGGTATCAACAACAACTATGCGGTTCGTCTTCTGCACAGACGCAACAAGTGCGTCCATGTCGATCGGGCTCAACGAGCGCAGGTCGATCACTTCAACGGAAACACCGCGTTCGGCAAGCGTGTTGGCTGCCGCGTTAGTCGGGTGCATTCCGTATCCGTACGAAACGAGAGTGATATCAGAGCCTTCACGAGTCACATCGGCCTTGCCGATTTCGATCTCGTAGTACTCGTCGGGAACCTCGCCCTTTGCTCCGTAAAGCAGTGCCGGTTCGGCGACTAAAACCGGGTTGTCGTCCTTGATTGCCGAACGCATCAAGCCCAGCGCGTCATAAGGCGTCGAAGGGCAGACAACTTTCATACCGGGAACTTCAGCAAGCCAGGTTTCAAAACTCTGTGAATGCGTTGCGCCAAGCTGCACACCAGCACCGGTTGGCGCTCGTATAACCATAGGCACGCTGATCTGGCCACCAGACATGTATCGCAGGTTGGCCGCCATGTTGACGATCTGGTCGAACGCGACAAGAGAAAAAGATATCGACATGAACTCGACGATCGGGCGGAGTCCGGCAGCCGCAGCACCAATTCCTGCGCCCAGAAACGCCTGCTCGGAAATCGGAGTGTCTTTGATCCGTTCCGGACCGAACTTCTTCAGGAAGCCGTCGGTAACGGCGTAAGCGCCACCGTACTCACCGATGTCTTCACCCATCATGAACACACGTGGGTCGTTCTCGAGTGCTTCCTCGAGTCCTCGTTTTAGTGCTTCTCTAAGAACAATTTCTGGCATATGAGTTAGGCGAATACGTCGTTGTGGATTTCGGAAAGATCGGGTTCTGGACTCTGTTCGGCGAATTCAACGGCCTTCGCAATGGCTTCGTCGACACTAGCTTTCGTTTCTGCGATCTGATCAGCAGTGGCCAATCCCATTTCGATAAGGCGGGTTGGGAATGTGGCGACCGGATCGCGCTCTTCCCACTCCTTGACTTCTTCCTGCCCACGGTACTTCTGACCGTCGGAAAGCGAGTGGCCTACAAAACGGAAAGTCTTTGCCTCAATAAACTGAGGACCGTCGCCCTTGCGGATGCGTTCAACGGCAATCTCGGTCGCTTCACGAACTGCGAGAACGTCCATGCCGTCTACTTCGACAGCCGGGATTCCGTAAGTCGCCATGCTGGGGCAGAAGTCGATTCCACCGGCCCTGACACGCTCTATCGAAGAGCCCATTCCATACATATTGTTTTCGAGGAAGAACAGAACAGGCAGCTTCCAGATAGCCGCCAGATTCATGGTTTCGTGATAAATACCCTGGTTCGTCGAACCATCACCGAAGAAACACATCGTAAGGGCGTCGGTCTTGTTGTATTGCTGTGCGAGTGCCAGTCCTGCAGCCAACGGTAACTGCCCCGCAACGATGGCGTGACCGCCCATGAAGCGCTTGGCAACATCGAACAGGTGCATCGACCCGCCCTTGCCTTTAGAAGTTCCGGTCGAACGACCAAAGAGTTCGGCCATAGACCGGTTTATGTCGAGTCCACGTGCGAGGGCATGACCATGGTCGCGATAGTGGCTGACGATGTAATCGTCGTCACGAAGAGTTGAGATAGCCCCAACGCCGCTGGCTTCCTGACCAATGTAGAGGTGAAGGAACCCGCCGATCAGGCCTTTTGAGTAGTTCTCACCACAGGCAATTTCAAACTGCCTGATGAGGTACATCTGGCGGAATAATTCCAGGTGGTCGGTCCTGGCGCCTACGTCACTTTCATCCAGACCCTTAGCACCGCTCTTGCCGTTTTTTGACGACTTTGCAGACTTGGAGGAGCTTTTCGAACTGGATTTAGTAGAACTTGCCATTAATTATCAGATGCGCACAAACATATTTTCGACGCCGAAAAGATACTCAGCGGTTCATTTCGGTGGGGGCGATAAACGATCATTCTACCGGAAATAACTGCATTCTCTATTGTGATCTTAGTTTGCAGCGGCCAACTTTGCTGCTTGCAATACATTAACCAGAAGCATCGCAATAGTCATTGGCCCAACGCCACCTGGCACCGGGGTAATGGCCGATGCAACCTCTAACGCTTCTTCAAAGTCGACATCGCCAGTCAGGCGATAGCCACGTTTGCGTGTCGAGTCTTCTACTCGTGAAACCCCAACATCGATAACCACGGCTCCCGGCTTCACCATGTCGGCAGTTACAGTGCCGGGGAAACCCGCGGCGGCGATCAGCACATCGGCTCGACGAGTCTCGGCACCGATGTCTTTCGTGCCGGTGTGGCAAACGGTAACGGTTGCGTTCGCGCCTGGGCCCTTCTGAAGCAGCAGTGCTGCCAGCGGCATTCCAACTAGCTTGCTACGACCAACTATCACGACCCTGGCACCGTTCATGTCGACATTCTCTTCGACGAGCATTCGCTGCACACCAAGCGGGGTTGCCGGGGCGAATCGAGGTTGCCCGAGAATCAGTAGGCCAGCATTTTCGGGGTGAAGCCCGTCGACATCCTTCAGAGGATCGATCGCATGAATTACGGCTGCTTCGTCGAGATGCTTTGGCAGTGGGAGTTGAACGAGGATTCCGTTCACTTCCGGATCAGCGTTTAGCCTCTCGACAATCCCGATCAACTCTTCTTGAGTGATCGACGCGTCATGGCGAATCGTGTCGGTTCGTATCCCGACCTTCTCGCACGCCCGCTCTTTCCCCTTTACGTAGGAGTGTGAAGCGGGGTCGTCGCCAATCAGGACAACGGTTAGGCCCGGCACCGATCCGTGCTGTTCCCGTAACTCAGCGACCCCCGCAGCAACTTCTTCGTGGACCTTGGACGCCACTTGCTTGCCGTCAATAATTCGTGCTGTCACTGTTGGCCTGGCCTCGGTTGGACTCGTAAAGGGCGTCGAATTTCGTAATCACCAACATAAATCGTAACCGAGAATTCTCTTTACAAGTATTATTTCGAGCATCATTTGGATAACACCGTTGGGGCCGATCTCGAAGTTGGCTCCGGAGGCTCCTTACGCATGATCTACACAGGGATCGATTTGATAGAGATTCCCCGAATCGCTGGAGTGCTTGAACGCTACCCCAAGCGATTTCTTGCCAAGGTGTTCACGGAAGGCGAACAGCGCTACGCCCGCGGACGTCCACATCAGCTGGCGAGTCGGTTCGCAGCCAAAGAGGCCGTGATGAAGCTGCTGGGAACGGGAGTACGTGGTGTGCCGTGGAAATCGATTGAAGTGACCCGCAAGCGAGGCGGGCCGCCGGAGATCGTTCTTCATGGATCGGCCAAAATACGGGCGGAAAAGATGGGCATCACCCGAATCGCCCTGAGCCTTTCTCATTCTCGTGAAATGGCAACTGCATCGGCAGTTGGCGAAGCAAGAGACGACGCCTGGAAGCCATGAAACTTGTAACTGCCAACCAAATGCGAGCTATCGAGCAGTCGTGCGTCGACGCCGGGATATCGCTTGACGTTTTGATGGAGAACGCAGGACTGGCGGTTGCGGAAGCGATTCGAGCTGGTTTCGACGAATATGATGGCGGCGGTATTTTCGGTAAGCGCATCGTGATTCTCGTTGGACCCGGAAACAACGGCGCCGATGGATTTGTAACGGGACGGCATCTTTCTGAGTGGGGAGTAAGTGTTACGGCGATTTTGTGTGCGAAACGGAAATCGCCCGATCCGAAGCGGGAGTTGGCTGAGAAGGCTGGTATTTCAGTTGAAGACGGGCTGTCAGCAGACGGAATTGGGATTTTTCAGCAAAAACTCGAAACCTCCGACCTTCTCATCGACGCCGTACTGGGAACTGGCACTGCTCGCCCCATCACTGAACCGCTATCTTCGCTGCTATTCAGCGCTCTCGAATCGGGAGTTCCGGTAGTAGCACTCGATCTGCCAACTGGTATTAACTCCGATACCGGTGGGTTCGACATCGCAGGACTTCCAGCCGACCAGACACTCCAGCTTGGCTACCCAAAGCTGGGTGCTGCCCTATCCGGCAATCCTTCTTTGACCGGTGAGATCGAAGTGCTCGATATCGGCATTCCTTTCGGTCTCGACTCGCAGGTAAACACCGAACTGCTCACCGACGACCTTGCCGCGCTCATCAACCCAGAACGTCCCTTCGATAGCCACAAAGGCACGTTCGGATCGACACTGGTCATTGGCGGTTCGCAGGACTATCTCGGTGCTGTGACCATGGCTGCTGATGCCGCGAGTCGATCAGGCGTTGGGCTGACGTTCGTCGCAACTCCCGAACCTGCTTACAAACGAGTAGCGGGAAACGTACCCGAGGCGATGTATCGTTCGTTGCCGGTTTCATCCAACGGAAACGTCGATCCTTCAGCAGCAGCCCAAATCGCTCTCGAAATAGCCACCCGATCTACATCAGTAGTCGTCGGACCTGGCATGGGCAACAACGCCGACACCGCCGAGTTTCTCGCCATACTGCTATCTCAAATCGACCTCGAAACACCATTGGTGCTCGATGCCGACGCCCTGAACATCCTCGCAAAATCGCATAAGTGGTGGGAACGGCTCGAAAATCCCGCTGTGCTCACGCCGCATCCGGGTGAAATGAGCCGGTTAGTCGGGATTTCAACGGCAGAAGTTCAGCGGGATCGAATAACTATTGCACTCGACACCGCCAAAAAGTTCAACAAAATCGTCGTGCTAAAAGGCGCAGCCACTCTCATCGCCTCGCCAGATGGCCGTCTGAACGTCTCGCCATGGGTGAACTCAGGTTTAGCAAAAGGCGGCAGCGGAGACGTTCTGGCAGGTCTACTCGGTGGTCTACTCGCTCAACAACCCGGTGAACCATTCGAAATGGCTTCTCTGGCAGTGCACATTCACGGATATGCAGCCGAGTCGGCTAAACGTGGAGTGGGTGAGACTGGAATGCGCGCCACCGATGTAATCGCTCGACTTGGCCACTTCTATCGAGATCAGATCCAGCGTCTTTCCAACTGAGTTTGCCTTCAGCATCTGCTCGAAGCACACCCGTTCGCGTGTAAACGGGCGTGTTTTCGCAAGCCACGCTTCTATACTGGAAGAACAGTGACATCACTCCTTACCGTCGATATCGGCAACACAAACATCACGATCGGCGCTTTTGACGATCAGGAACTAACCGCCACATGGCGCTTAGCAACCCGCGAAACTCGCACTGTCGACGAGCATGCCTGGGCACTTCAGGGCGTACTGCGGTCGAAGGGTGTCGAGCCTGATTCGTTCGACGCTGTTGTGATCTGCTCAGTAGTTCCCCCACTCACCGAAGCTTACGTCGACGCGCTGTCGTCGCTCACAGGACTCGAGCCGCTCGTGATTGGACCCGGCATTCGTACCGGAATCCGTATTCACTACGACCGTACGCAAGATGTCGGCTCCGACCGAATTGTTGACGCAGTAGCCGCCCACCAGCTTTATGGTGGGCCGATAGTTGTCGTGGACATCGGCACCGCTACGGTATTCGACGCCGTTACTGCCGATGGAGATTACATTGGCGGCGCAATTTCGCCGGGTATGGAAATTGCAGCCGACGCTATGTTCCGCAATACGTCCCAGCTTCGACGTGTCGAGATGGTCGCACCTGACAGGGTGATCGGCCGAAGCACAGTTGCTTCAATGCAATCAGGCTTTGTGTTTGGGTTCGCCGTACTCATCGAAGGCATGCTGGCTCGATTCAAAGCCGAACTCAACCCGGACGCCCCCGACGATGTAACGGTTGTCGCCACGGGCGGGCTCGCTAATTTGATGGCGCAAAACACCGAATCCTTCGACCATGTGAACCCTGAACTCACCCTTACGGGGCTCAGGCTTGTTTACGAAATGAACAACGTTTAACCCGAAACTTGTTAGCGGTATCTGGCATGTCACCTGCGATTAGCTCAATCCAACCGATCTCCCGCCCCCCTCTTGAGGGCAAGACGGTAGTTCTTGGCGTCACCGGATCTATCGCCGCCTACAAAGCTGCCGACATCGCCAGCAAACTCGTTCAGGCTGGGGCGATCGTCGATGTAATCATGACGACCGCTGCTACAGAGTTCGTGGGCGTTTCAACGTTCGAAGCACTAACGCACCGCCCGGTTACAACCGGACTCTGGCAGGCACACTCCGAACAGAGCATCGACCATGTCGCACTCGCTCTACGTGCCAACTGCGTGCTGATCGCCCCTGCGACAGCTAACACAGTCGCAAAACTTGCTCTGGGTATTGCCGATGATCCGCTGACGGCAACAGTGCTGGCTACCGAAGCTCCCGTGATTGTCGCCCCGGCGATGGACGCCGATATGTTTGCAAGTCCGCCTACACAGCGGAACGTGAAAACGCTGAAAAGCGATGGCGTTGTGGTTGCTGGTCCGGAAGACGGACATCTGGCTTCCGGACTGGTCGGCAAAGGCCGACTCACCGACACAGCGACGCTGATTGGGCTCGTTCGACAGGCCATCGGGCGCCGTGGTGACTACGCTGGAAGGCACGTGATCGTCTCAGCAGGTGGCACTCGCCAGCCGATAGACCCTGTCCGATACATCTCAAACCGCTCGACCGGGAAGATGGGCTACGCTATCGCCGAGGCAGCACGAGATCGAGGCGCTCGGGTGACTCTGGTTACTGCTGCGAGTCTGGCCGATCCCGCTGGCGTAACCATAGTGAACGCTGCGACAGTTGATGAAATGCGTGATGCGATCGTTCCTGAGTCATCTGGTGCCGATTTGCTCGTGATGGCTGCCGCAATTTCCGACTACACCCCTACAAACGTCGCCGATCACAAGATCAAGAAGCAGGATTCGGGGTCGGCAAAAATGTCACTGGAACTTTCAAAAGTTGAAGACTTCATGCCTCTGGCTCACGGTCGGAATCTCGTCAAAGTGGCGTTTGCTGCCGAAACGGACGATCTCGAAGCGAACGCACATGCCAAAGCTGCGCCAAAGGGTGCCGCATTCGTTGTGGCGAACAACATAAGCGAACCGGGAAGCGGGTTCGGTACCGACACGAACAGGGTTACATTCGTCGAGGCCGACGGAAACGCTGAGCCTCAGCCAATGATGGACAAGCTCGATGTGGCGCATGCGATTCTCGATCGAGCACTCCCGTTTCTCTCAAAACGCTAGATAGCCCTCTCACGCCCCACGCTCTTCACAATGACCCGTTTCACCACACGATACGAGTGTCCAGATCGGTGCGATTGCCCTTAGAATGTGCGCACGAAATGTCGTCCATATTTGTCGCAGGTAATTTCTTATCGAGGTGTTCGCATGAGGCTCTACTGGAAGCAGAAGAAAAAAGGTATCGACCTGATCGTCGAAAACGAAGACGGTGAGACCTTCTCCGTAGGTGGCGTTCGCGAGACCAAGCGCGGAATCGAAGCGCTTGCGAAAACGGCCGGTTACGACCCCGGGCGGGCTGTCAAAGGAATCGGCTCGGTCGAAGAAGGCCGAACGTTTGTTGAGCAGTTCGAGCCGTGGCGAGAGTTCTTCCCCGGAGCACCGCTTTCTATCGAACCCGACGTCGTTCCTCTCGAACAATAATCCCCTATTCCGCAAGTAAAACCGCATTCATGAAAACCATTGACCAGTCGATTCTCGACACACTCGCTGAGTACGATTCCGCCACAGTCCAGAACGCAGGCATTCTCGTTCGAGGCTACGTTCACGCAGACGACGACTACACTGATCCGAGCATTCAGGAATACATTTCACCGGGTGCGAAACCGGCAGTTGGGTATGCGCTGACATCGACCTGGACTCCGATTACAGGATCAGATAGCAGCGGGTATGTCCGCACCGACTACTTCGACTCGATAGCCAAGGCGAACTTTCCGGTAATCGTGGTTCAGCAGGACATCGACAAGCCCTCGAACCGTGGTGCGATTATTGGCGACGGAATGGCGTACCAGATGAAAGCGCTGGGTGCTGTCGGCGCGTTGATCGAAGGCAACGTGCGAGACGTACCCGGTATTGCAGACGCCGGCCTTCCGTTGTGGGGCACCGGACGAGTTCCCGGACACGGCCCCTTCAACATGATCGAGCATGAAATATCGGTAACCGTTGCGAGTCTGCGGATTCACCCCGGCGACATTCTGGTTTGTGATGCAGACGGCGCGACCCGAGTAAGCGTTGATGAAGCCGCCGACATTGCGAAGATGTGCGCCGAAGTACGCGCCAAAGAGGGCGCACTCCACCGCTTCTTCTCAGTTCCAGATTTCACTCTGGACAACTGGGCAGAATGGAAGGCGAAGAGCTAGCACGCCCTTACCCCGTTTCCTGAGCCCCGATTTTCATCGGGATAAACTTCGTCATCGGAGTCGAAGGATCTGGAGTGGGGACGCGCTGAGACGCCGTCCTCTCCCTGAGGGAGAGGATTGAGGTGAGGGGGAATGCAGGTGTGGGGCTGGGGTGTTCCGTTGTGATTGATTCAACGTTTACGTGCCCCCTCAACTTATCCCTTCTCCCTGAGGGAGAAGGGATAAGTTGGTTCGATCCGCCCCCTAGCCACCATTTTTCACAGGTGCCGCTGCTGGCTCGATTTGTGCTGTGTAGCGCCAGTCTCCACTCGGTGTGCCCGGTGCGAAGTTAATCGATTCAGCTCCACCAGCGGCAGCAACGTCGTCGAGCACAAGTCGCAAGTCGGACTCACCCGCCTCGTCAGCTTCAAGCACAAGGCTCAGCAGCTCACGGTTCAAGCTAACTCCGCTCTCACTCTTTGCCTTTCGAATCGCTGATATCGCGTCGCATGCAGCGGGGAACGAACCTGCTAATTCAGGAGCAGCAACAGCATCGAGTTCCTCAACTGTCGGCCACGGTGTCTGGTGAATCGATGCGTGCCCTGTCTCTTCGGCGAACACCCAACTCCAAACCTCGTCAGTGATCGTCGGTACAACCGGAGCGAACAACCTCAGAACAACGTTCAGTCCGAGTCGAAGCGTCGCCACTGCCGATGCCCTGCCTTCGGGGTCGTCTTCCGAACGAGATCGCCGCTTGAGCAGTTCGATGTAATTGTCGGTGAACGCACCCCAGAAGAATTTCTCGGTCTCCTGAAGCGCCACCGAGAACTCGAACTTCTCGAACGCCTGGCCCGCAGCGCGAACAACTTCCTTCAACTCAGCGATAAATGCACGGTCGAGCTCGTTGGTGATCGGGCCGTCTTCAGCCGTCTGGGCGAGCACAAACTTTCCAGCGTTGTACAGCTTCGTAACCAGCTTGCCGCCGATCTTGAAGATCGACTCGTCGTGTGCGGCGTCAACACCGAGTTTGAACGAAGCCGACCAGTACCGAACGGCGTCGGCACCGAACCTGTCGATGCTGTCGACCGGTGTTACGGCATTGCCCTTGGATTTCGACATCTTCTTGCGGTCGGGATCAAGCACCCAGCCGGAAAGGTTAATGTTGTGCCACGGTACCGATTCCTGGTGCAGCATCGCCTTGGCAATCGTGTAGAACGCCCAGGTTCGAATAATGTCGTGAGCCTGAGGTCGCACATCAAACGGAAACAAGCTGTTCATCTGGTCGTCTTCCTCGCCCCATCGAGCCACGGTTTGCGGGCTGAGCGACGAGGTGAACCACGTATCGAAAATGTCAGGCTCACCGGCGAATCCACCGGGAACGCCGCGCTGCTCCTCGGTGTATCCGGGGGGAGTTGTCGATTCGGGATCTACAGGCAACACTTCTTCAGCCGCAATAATCGCTTGGTCGTACTGGGGTTCGCCCTGATCGTCCAGCGGGTACCAGACGGGGATCGGAACTCCAAAGTAGCGCTGACGGGAAATACACCAGTCGACGTTCAGGTTTTCGGTCCAGTTCTCGAACCGCTTTCGCATGAAATCGGGGTACCAGTTGATCTTGCGCCCCATGTCGATCATCTGGTCTGTCTTATCGAGCATCCTCACGAACCACTGGCGAGTTGTCAGGTATTCGAGCGGACTATCGCCGTTTTCGTAGAAGCGAACCGGGTGTTGGATCCACTGTGGCTCGTCCTGAAGTGGGGCACCATTTCCAGTGGCCGAGTTTTCAGGATTACGCATCATTTCGACGACAAGTGCCTTGGCTGAAGGCGAGCGTTTGCCGACTATCAGCTGGTAGTTCTCGTTGGCTTTTTCGGGGTTCGTGCTTGCCCAGCCGTCATCTCCACCACCACTGAAGGAGTGATCGAGAATACGGCCGTTACGGCCCAGAATCTGGCGAAGCTCAAGTTCCTCTTCACGCCACCACGCAACGTCGGTCTGATCACCGAACGTACACACCATCAGAATTCCAGTTCCCTTTTCGGGATCGGCCTCGGTGCTCGGGAAGATCGGAACCTTTGCGAAGAATCCGGGCGTAACGGCGTGTTTACCGAACAGTCCCTTGAATCGCTCGTCATCGGGGTGAGCCGTGATACCCACACAGGCAGCGAGCAGTTCGGGTCGAGTAGTCGAGATAACGAAACTGCTGACCGGGGCGTCCTCTTCGAACACGCCAAACTCAAGGTCGTGGTATGCCCCGCCCTTCTCACGGTCTTCTACTTCGGCCTGCGCAACCGCTGTCTGAAAATCGACGTCCCACATTGTTGGGGACTCGCGTTGATATATGTGACCTTTTTCGTGAAGGTCTAAGAAGCTGCGCTGTGCGATACGGCGGCTCTTGTCGTCGATCGTGGCGTACTCATCGCTCCAGTCGATCGAGTAGCCCATGCGATTGAACATGTCTTTAAAGGCAATCTCGTCGACTTCGGTCACAACGCGGCACAGCTCGATGAAGTTCTGGCGACTTATCACGAGTTGGCGGTTTTTCTTCAGTTCAAGACGGGCGCGCTCTGCCTCAACATCGAGGTTCTCGATGTATGGCACGCCACGCTCGGCTCGAACCATGAAGTAGTTCTGAACACGGCGTTCGGTTGGCAGTCCGTTATCGTCCCAGCCCATCGGGTAGGCAACGTTCCAGCCAGTCATCCGTTTGTATCGAGCAAGCAGGTCCTGGTGGGTGTACGAAAAGACGTGACCGATGTGGAGTGCCCCGCTCACCGTTGGCGGTGGCGAATCGATGACAAACGACTTCTCACGAGGTGCATTCTGGTCGCGCTTTTCAACACCCAGCTCGCTCCAGCGGGCGCGCCAGTGTGCCTCACGCTCGTTGATATCAAAGCGCTTTGGAAGATCACCAAACTCTATCGACTTCACAGCAGTTATTCCTATTCGAACCTAATTCACGAACTTAAACCGTTGATGGCATATTTTTTAGCACAAAAAAACCCATCCACTTCAGAAGCTAATAAAAGCCTCGTCAAAGGACGGGTTGAACCGCGGTACCACCTTCGTTGCCCACACCCGAAAATCCGGGACGTGAACCACTCAATTAGTTGTAACGGAACCACCGGGCGCACTTACTATTCTTGCGAATTTCAGTTCACCAGCTCGGAGACGACTTCACGATTACAAGGGTTCCGGTTCACACCAACCACCGGATCTCTTTGACCCTGCAAACTCGCTACTACTTCTCGTCGAAGCCTGTTCAATATCAGTAAAAGGCTATCCGCTTGGCCCTGCAAATGCAATGGCAACTCGTGCCCACGAATCTATAGCTGGGATTTGCTGTTCGTTTTGCGTTTCTTCCTTTTTTGAATCCGCATATTGTCGGAGTGAACCAACTTCTGGCGACGTGCGTTGTTCTGTCGCATGTGCTCTAACTTCGCTAGGCCCTTGCGAGTATCGCTGGCGATTTTTGCGGGATCGGAACGCTCCATGCGTAGTTTGAACAGCCAGTATGTGAACGCATCTTCAGACGCAAGCGAATGCTCGTCGCGATATCGCCAGCCCTCACGAGCGGCATCGACACCGGCTTCGATCCTGAACACTTCCCACAGCTGATCACGAGTGTTGCCGTAGAGCATCTCGTAGGCAACTTCTATCGAGCTGTCGCTAAGTGGGCGGCCTGCTGCCACCCGCCGGTGGGTTATTTCCTCTTCAACGGCGGTAAGCAGCGACTGTTCGACCGTGACTCCGTAGAAGTACGAAAGGTGCGCCCTGAACTTGTCGACACCGACCGCACGCATAAACTCGGGCTCTTCGAATCCAGCAAATAAAGCAGGATCGGCCAGCCATTCCTGCCACACTTCGTCATCGATTTTCGAGCCGCATTCGCCCAACAAACGTTTGGCAAGTAACCGCCAGTCAAACGCCTCGCCACCGATCAGGTAATCGAGATGCTCACCGGCGATATTTTCACTTGCCAACGGCCACTCGGCGATCGTTTCGAGGATCGACAGCTTCCAGTCATCGCCTGCCGGATCGACGTCCGTTTTCAGGTGTGAAATTACCTCACTCGCCTCTTTATTCAAAGATGCAGTTTCGGCTGTTTTATGTTCGCTGCTAACCATGGGATTTATTGAATGCGTAGCGTTCTGACTTTGGGAGCGCTAGAAATTCCATGAGCTCGATGTAGTGGAATGCGTTGATAACTTTGTTCGTTTCGACCCAACCTCTGATCGCCGTTCTCACCCCATAGTTCAGGTTATTGAACTGCCAGGTGCGGTGCGAGTCAGTGTTGATTGCAAAGATTACACCCAGATCAACCGCTCGCCTTATGTGTTCGGCATTCAAATCGAGTCGATCTGGCGATGAATTAATCTCGATTACAGTGCCGGTTCTCACCGCAGCCTCAAGTATTGCGTTCACGTCCATTCGCACCGCTGCTCGCCGTTCGGTCAGGCGCGCCGTTAGATGGCAGATCACGTCGACGTACGGGCTTTCCATTGCATCGATAACGCGCTGGGTCATCTTCGCTTCGTCTTGGTCCATCGCCGAGTGAATCGAAGCGATCACGATGTCGAGGTCGGCTAATAACTCGTCGCTGTAGTCGAGGGTGCCGTCGGGTTTGATGTCCATCTCGGTGCCCGTCAGCAGTCTCAGACCCGACTCGTCGTTCAGTTCTTGAACAGCCGAGTTGTGGGCCAGAAGCATGTCGGGCTGAAGGCCGTTTGCGACAGTGGCGCTGGGCGAGTGATCGGTGATCGCCAGGTATTCGAATTTGCGCTCAGTTGCCGTTGCGACCATTTCTTCCATCGGATAGCGGCCGTCCGACCAGTTGGTGTGGGAATGAAGATCGCCCCGAATCATGTCAAAAGTGATGATGCCTGAAAAATCTTGGTGGCTCGCCACCTCAATCTCACCGGAGTCTTCTCGCATTTCCGGCGGAACGAAGTTGAGTCCGAGTTTTTTGTAGATATCGTTCTCGGTGGCAACTTCTACAGGCGAGCCTGATTTTTTGGAATCGTACAACCCGTCGCTCGTGAGTTCGAACTCCTGCTCTTTAGCGATATCTTCGAGGCGGGTTCTGTGTGCGATCGACCCCGTGGCATACACAAGTGCGCCCGCCCAACCTTCGGGTGTGACTACTTTCAGGGAGAAGCCAAGGCCTGATGTATCGCTAAAACGTGCTGTGGATTCTTCTTGTGCTGTTACTTCGTGAACGTTTGGAAGAGTCGTAAACGCATCGATGATTGCTGTTACCGAGGACTCGTTCTTCGCCGAACACACGAAGTTGATATCGCCAACCAATTCGACGGCGCGCCTCACGCTTCCAGCCACTTCGATTTGGACGATATCGTTTGGACAGCGGGAATTCATTTCAGCTATTAGCTCGGAAGCAAGCTGCGTGGCGGGTCCGATCCCTATCCGGTCGCCCTGATCGATTCGCATCTGTACGTGGCGAAGGATGTTCGACGCGCTCTTTTTGCTGATTCTCGGCAGTGATTCAAACTCGCCAGACTCGATTGAGTACGCGAGTTGCTGGAACGTGCTGATACCCAGATTGTTCGCTGCGGTGACGGCAGTTTTGGGCCCTATGCCGGGGATTTGTACTAGTTCAAGTATGCCGTCGGGAAGCTCGTCTAATAGGCCTTCAAGCAGACCCAGTCTCCCTGTTCGCACAAACTCCTGTGTCTTCTTGACTATCGCCTCGCCAAAGCCGGGTATCTCGCGCATTCGTTCGGTATCTTCAACGATATCGGTGATCGGAAACGGAAGACTTTTGATTGCGTCAGAAGCCCTGGAATGCGCACGAACTTTGAATACGTTTTCGCCCTTCGCCTGCAGAAGCACGGCGACATCGGCGAACACTTTAGATACAGCGGCGTTGTCCATGGGACACAGGGTATCGCGGCGGGAGGTGTTGTTGTGGACGGAGATTACTGGCCAGGCGAGTCAATGAAGACCGAGTTGAGCAGTTAGTTCCGAATGTACGGGATACTGAATCAAGTTCAGGATGACGGTATTCGCGTACGCGGTCGACCGAAGCAACGACCCCAACTCAGGTAGAAAAAGTGCCCTCGGCACCTACTCGGTGTTTTGCTTTGCTTGCTTGCGTTGCAGGCGTTCGATCTTGCGTCGTTGGGCTCGGGTGTATTTTTTGCCGTCAGACGAGTGAGTCGGCACCTGGGCAAGGCTGTTGCCACCGGTCTGACCTCCGTGACCAGAGTTCACGGTCGCCATGATCGACTTCTGATTGGCGAGAGTGTTGGCCCGCTGGGTCGATACATCGGCATCAACTTTTAAAGCGTTCATCTCCGGAGTTTGCGAAGGCGCTGGCTGCTGAGTCAAAGCAACTCGGAATATCGTGCGTGCCACGCTCGACTTGATCGTCGTGTCGAGCGAAGTGAACATCTGGAACGCCTGTCGCTTGTAAGCAACCAGCGGATCGCGCTGTCCTGCCGCTTCAAGCCCGATTCCCTGCCGCATGTTGTCCATCGACGTCAGGTGCTCAACCCAGTGCTCATCGATAGTTCGCAGCATGATCGTGCGTTCGAGTTTGTGAAGCAGTTCGGCCCCAAACTCGCCAGTTCGCTTTTCGTAAATCGTGTCGATCAGATCAGCGAAAACATCCTGCGCCTCATCCGGTCGCATCTCCAGAATGTCATCTGGATCAGGGAACCCATCAAGCGTCGGGAAGACCAGCATCATCTCTCGGTACAGGCCCTCAACATCGTAGTTTTCTGTACCGCCGTTAATGCGATCGTCAACAATTATCCGAACTTCTTCGGCGAGGTATTCGCTGATGGTCGGGCGAAGATCTTCGCCGTCGATCACCCTGTCGCGAAGCTGGTAAATCACGTCGCGCTGTGTGTTTACAACGTCGTCATAGTCGACCAGATACTTACGTATTTCAAAGTTCTGCGCTTCGACCTTGGTCTGGGCGGTTTCAACCGACTTCGACACCATTTTGTTCTCGATCGGGACATCCTCTTCCCAGTGGAACATCTTCATTGCCCCCCTGATTCGGTCGCCACCAAAACGTCGAACAATGTCATCTTCAGTCGAAAGGAAGAACTGCGTCTCACCCGGGTCGCCCTGACGCCCACAACGACCACGCAACTGGTTGTCGATACGGCGGGACTCGTGGCGTTCGGTGCCAAGAACGAACAGACCACCCTTTTGAACAATTACATCGTGATCTGATTGCCATCCGGCTTCCGTAGCTACCGTCACATCGGGGTTGCCACCCAGAATAATGTCGGTTCCACGGCCAGCCATGTTGGTTGCGACAGTAACCGCTCCGGCCTTACCAGCCTCGGCAACAACATTGGCCTCTCGCTCGTGTTGCTTGGCGTTGAGCACGTTGTGCGGAATGTGCTTCTTCTTGAGCAGATCACCCAAAAGTTCCGACTTGTCGATAGTCGTGGTTCCGACGAGAACCGGACGACCATCGTTGTGAAGCTCGGCGATGCGTTCGGCGATCGCGTTCCACTTTGCCTCCTCGGTCATATAGATATAGTCGCCACGGTCGATTCGCTGAGTATCCCGGTTGGTGGGTATTTCAACCACTTCAAGTTTGTAAATCTTGTCGAGTTCTTCCGCTTCTGTAGTTGCAGTACCGGTCATACCAGCAAGTTTTTCGTACATGCGGAAGTAGTTCTGGAGAGTGATCGTGGCGTATGTGTTCGACTCTCGCTGAACCTTCACACCCTCTTTTGCTTCGAGTGCCTGGTGCATTCCGTCGGAGAATCTCCGGCCAGTCATAAGTCGACCTGTGAATTCATCAACCAGAACCACATCCTGGCCCTGAACAACGTACTCACGATCACGGTAATAAACGTGCTCGGCACGAATTGCGTTCTCGGTGAAGTGAGATAGCACGTCGTTTTCGACGCCGTACAGGTTTTCGACCTTCAGCTCACGTTCGACGGCTTCGATGCCTTCTTCGGTAAGAACGATAGTCTTTCGCTTGTCTTCGATCTCGAAGTGAACATCGGCAGTAAGCCTTTTGGCCAGCACCGCAAACTTTCGATACTCCTGCCCCTGCTCTTTCGCCGGACCTGAAATGATCAGTGGAGTTCGAGCTTCGTCGATGAGAATGTTGTCTACTTCGTCGACGATCGCAAAAACGCGCCCACGCTGAACACGTCGATCTGCTTCGTCGACCATGTTGTCGCGCAGGTAGTCGAAGCCAAATTCGTTGTTCGTGCCGTATGTAATGTCGCAGGCATATGCTTCCTGCTTGGTGCCGGGCTGGAAGTTATCTTCGGGCAATCGAACCGGTGGAGCCGTGTCGGCTTCTCCTTCTTCGCCCTGATCTTCAGCTTGAACAGCCAACGGTGCGTCCGGGTTGAAAACCCACGATGAATCGTTCTGCAAACAGCCGATAGTCAGACCCAAAAAATGGTGAACCGCACCCATCCAGCCAGCGTCACGTTTCGCCAGGTAGTCGTTTACGGTGATTACGTGTGCGCCCTCGCCGGTAATAGCGTTCAGATACGTTGGCAGCGTTGCGACCAGCGTTTTACCTTCACCCGTGCGCATTTCAGAAATCTTGCCCTGGTGCAGTACGATTCCGCCGATCATCTGCACATCAAAGTGCCGCATGCCGATGGTTCGCCTCGAAGCCTCACGCACGGCCGCAAACGCCTCGGGTAGTAGATCATCGAGATCTTCCCCTGCGTTGTAACGGGATCGTAAGTCTTCGGTTACGCCCTTGAGCGCATCGTCGCTGAGTTTTTCAAACTCCGGTTCGAGATCATTGATCTCGTCGACGATCGGATAGATTTCCTTGAGCGCTTTTTCGTTGGAATCACCAACAAATTTGTTAATAAACTTGAACATATACGGCTAGCGGCTTGCCACCAGGAACGTCAGATCCAGGTTCCGAACTTTTCCACCGTCTACTTGAGGGTGAACAGTTCTCCAACTGATCGGCCTTCGTGGATTCGCCTGATCGCTTCTCCAAGAAGCGGTGCGATTGAAATTACTTTGATCTTTGAGTTTACTTTGTCTTCGGGCAAAGGCACCGTGTCGGTTATTACCAATTCTTTGATATGTGGAACGTCGGTAATTCGTTTTGACGCATCACCCGGCAGGACACCGTGAGTGGCGACTACGTAGATATCGCCACCACCCCGAGAAGTTATAGCGTCCACTGCCGAAAGCATCGTTCCGCCTGTGCTGATCTCATCGTCGAAGAGAATGATCGGGTGACCATCCACATCACCAATTACGTTCATACTCTCGACGCGGTCTTCATTTCCGAGCCGACGCTTCTCAACAATGGCCAGAGGTGCGTTTATCGCCCCAGCAAAGTCGCGCGCCTTTTTGGTGATACCGATATCGGTTGCGACCACAACGGGATCTTTGAGATCACGATTCACAAAGTACTCGACGAGTCCCGGCATTGCGGTTAATTCATCAACCGGTACCTGGAAGAACCCTTGCACCTGTCCAGCGTGAAGGTCGATCATTACTACGCGGTCGGCGCCGGCAGTTTCTAGAAGATCGGCAACAAGACGGCCAGTGATCGGCACGCGGGGTTGGTCTTTCTTGTCGGTTCGGGCGTAGCTGTAATAAGGAATTACCGCCGTAATACGACCCGCTGAAGCACGCTTCGCGGCGTCGATCATGATCAGCAGTTCCATGATGTGATCATTCACCGGCTCAACGTCCGACTGCAGAATGAATACATCCTTCTGGCGAACATTCTCGAGAATACGCACGAAGGTGTTGTCGTTGGTGAACTTGAACACCTCGATCTGGCCGACTTCCTGCTGAAGGTAGTCGCAGATGTTTTGCACCAACTCAGGGTGCGAGTTTCCAGCAAAAATAACCGGTTTTCCGTTAACCCCGTACATTAGTTCCCCTTGAAATCCGGTCGTCGTTTTTCACGCAAAGCCACCATACCTTCAACATGATCGTTTGAGGATAGCGTGATTGCTTCCACCGCGGCAGACATTTCGAGAGAAGTTTCGAGATCCATTGACATCCCTCTGCGCATCATAGTTTTGGCCAAACGAATCGCAATTGGTGGCCCGGAGGCAACTCGGCGCGCCATCTTTTCAGCAGTGCCAATCAGATCTTCTTCAGATACCACTGCGTTCAGGAAGCCGAGACTATTCGCTTCGTCGACTTCCATGAAGTTACCCATACACATCAGTTCTGCCGCCTTGGCGGTGCCGAATATTCGAGGGTAGAGCCACGTTCCGCCGTAACCGGGGAAGAGCCCGACATGAATGTACGCGGCCATGAAGCGTGCCGATTCGGAAGCGACTCGCATGTCGCACGCACAGGCAAGGTCGAACCCGGCGCCAACGGCCGACCCGTTGATCGCCGCTATTACAGGTTTTCCCATCTGGTAAATGCCCAGAATCACCTTGCGAGCAAGCTTGAATCCTCTCTGCTCCACCGGGTCCTGGCTTGTGTGGGCCGTCGCCTGAGCCACCGACCATTTCATCGGTATCGGCACCCGAGCAAAACGCTTGACCAGCACCTGTGAGAATCACGGCGCGTATCGAATCGTCAGCCGCTACCACGTCGAGCGTGTCGGCCAAAGATTGAAGTAGTTCGTTACTGAGTGAGTTGAGGCGGTCGGGGCGATTGAGCGTGATAGTCGCGAATCCGTGGTCACGGCTCACATCGAGTATCACGTTGGGAGTTGTCGAAATATCGGCAGTGTCTGGCATGCCGGGATTCTAGCACCAGCCCGGATCCGAAATGGCAAGATATTTTAATGGTCTCGAACTGATTTCGAGTCCAACTCTAGACCTGCGAAAATATCTGAGCACTCAATGTGCAGCGAAGATAATTTCCGCTTCTAGGCGCAGTGTTGTTCGACCGGTAAGCCGAACAACCAATCATAAAAAGCGGAATGTCGCTTTTTAAGCAGCCTTCTGATCGGTGTACGGAAGCGGGGTCGCCGGTGCATCCAGCGGCTTTCCGAAAAGTCTTGCCGCCATTTCAGGCGAAAGGTCTTTCGAGAACCCACATTGCAAACACTTCAAGAAAGTGCCGTGCATGTCGCTATCGGCATTAATGTCGCCAGAGCATCGAGGGCAGGATTTGAGGTACAGCATCTTCTTTCTCTTTCCCGTTTTTCAGGATCGAATTGAAAGTGCGTACAGCCTATCCGTCTAAAAAATTCCCACGAACCGTCCCCACCGACACTCTTAATGCGTGCCTGCACCTAATTTTTCGAGACCTTAGTTACTTGCCACGGGCGGTGCCCGAGTTATTGGAGCGGTGGGTGAGCAGGCTAGATCAGTTCGTCGTATGCGCCCTGCTTAAAGCCGAAGATAATCTGTGAATCGTCGGTAAGAATCGGTCGCCGAATCAGACGTGGCTCATTTACCATCATCTCAATCAACTCTTCTTCGGTAGCCTTGCCTCGGAGATCGCGATACGGCTTAGAACTCGGACTTCTCCAGGCGAACATCTCGTCGACCGACGAGAGTTTGCTCAGGTTTTTTATCTCGTCGCTCGAAAATTTTTCTTTGAAGAAATCTCGAAAATCGTACTCAGTACTTGAATCATTGAGAGCCCGACGGGCCTTCGAACACGTACTTCAACGAGACCAGCAGTAAAATTTCAGTTCTGTAGACACTAATAAATCTCCGGATTTCTCTTCAGATTGTCGTCAGCTGGATGTGGGATTTTCCGGCAGGCTTCTGGTGAACAGAATGCTAAACCGCTTTCACACTATCCGCGATGTTCCGATAGGCTGAACCGTAACAGCAAAGGCACTCGGTGAGTAATCGTATCGGCAATACAAATGACGAGATTAACGACCTATCGCGTTGGTCTGCCTTCAAACGCGCCCTTCCAAACCCTCGAAGCCGGTCACGAAACTTATCTAACCTGAGCCTTTATGCGTTCGGGCTCTCGGGTGTGTGGACTGGAGTGGGCGTTGGAATTCTCCCATTCAAAGTTCTTGAAGCGCTTGATGCGGGTCGAGTAGAAATACTCGGATACGCGCTCGATAAAAACGGCGCACTCGGCATTTTGTCACTACTTGGACTGATGGTAGCGGCGGTCGCCCAGCTTGGTGCTGGCTTGCTAAGCGACCGTGATTCCAGATTAGGCAGTCGGCTGCCCTACCTGTTAGTTGGCGCTTTCGGTCTGGCGGCGATCACTGTTCTTTTCGGTTTCGCCACATCGTTCGTGGCCCTCATGCTTGCGATGATGGCAATGCAGATGTTCGGGAACATTGGGCAGGGGCCAGCGAACGCCTTGATCATCGATCATGTGCATCCAACGAAAAGAGGCCAGGCGGCAGGTGTGCTCAATCTCTGGCAATTGCTCGGCGCCGGGGCGGTCACCGTGATCGTGCTCCAGTTCATGGCGAGATACGATGCGGTGGAAGCGCCACAATGGCTGTGGTTCTCGATCGCCCTGATGATCACCGTTTTAGTGCTGAGCACCCTGTGGACGGTGCTGGTGGTTCGCCCGTCGAGTGGCCTGTTTATACCGAACATAAGACGGACCGACTCCACCGCGAAGAAGCAGGACTCTCCCGCCACGAAAGCTGTAAAACCTCGAATTAGCGGAAGTTATGTGGCATTCCTGGTGGCGTTGGCGTTCGCTATCGCTGCAATGTCGTCGATGCAGATATATGCCCTATTTTTCCTGCAAGACGTTGTTGGCCTCGAGAATCCAGCAGCTGGAGCCGATCGACTGGTAATCGTTATTGTGCTTGCGGCTGCACTCACTGTGCTTCCTGCCGGGTACCTTGCAGATCGACTCGGCAGGGCAAGTCTTTTCGTACTCGCAGGTGCCACCGGAGTAATCTCTTCCCTGCTTTTGTTATTCGTCGATTCGATCGGGCCTGTGCTCGCGATCGGGGCAATCGTCGGAATTTCAGTCGGCTTGTTCATGACCCTAACGTGGGCGGTCGCCAACGATCTTGTGAGCCGTGGCTCTGCTGCAAGAGAACTCGGGTACACAAGCTTTGCGACACTCGGCGGTGCGGCTCTGGCACGATTCGCCGGGATTGGCATCGATGAGCTCAATCATGTGTCTGAGAATCTGGGCTACAAGGCGATAATCATTTCGGTAGCTATTGCCTTTGCTCTGTCAGCCGTGATTCTTGCAAAAATCGGCGGTAAGCCGGGCGTTGTCGAAAAACCGTCTGATTTCGAACAGGTAGCTACCGCTCCAGCGCCTGACTAGTCGAGTATTCACTCAACTGGCCGATATACTTGCCACCTCGAATCTTTAACGGGCACAGCCCTAGCAATCTGGATCATCTGTAAATGGACGTGTTTCTCGCGAGCCCTCGCGGCTTCTGCGCCGGAGTCGACCTTGCCGTCGACATCGTCGATCTCGCCATTCAGCAATACGGGATCCCGGTCTACGTAAAGCACCAGATTGTCCACAACCCCAAGGTTGTTGCCGATGTCGAAGCGAAGGGCGCAATCACGGTCGAAAACGTCGAAGAGGTTCCCGAAGGAGCCGTCGTCGTTTTCTCAGCACACGGCTCGCCGCCCTCTGATTACCAGATTGCAAGCCGCCGGGGTCTCACCGTGCTCGATGCAACATGCCCACTCGTAACCCGTGTTCACAACGAAGCCAAGAAGTACACCCGAGAGGGAAAGAAAATTGTGCTTGTGGGCCACGCGGGGCACCAGGAAGTGATCGGAACAACGGGCCAGGCAGAAATGGAGCTTGTCGATGAACGGCAGGATTCCAAACTGCCCGATTGGTCCAAAGATTCCGAGGTCGCAGTCCTCACCCAAACCACCCTTTCGGTAAACGACACCGCCAGAGCAATCGCCAGAATAAAAAAGCGCCACCCGAACGCAGTTGTTCGAAACGACATCTGCTACGCCACAACCAACCGGCAGGCTGCGGCTACCGAGCTTGCCGATATGACAGAACTGGTTCTGGTAATTGGTGCTCAGAACAGTTCGAACTGCAACCGACTCAAAGACGTTGCCATTAAAAAAGGCGTGCGCGCTCATCTGATAAACGGACCTGAAGAGCTGGATCATTCATGGCTTTATGGGGTTGAGAAAATCGGTATTACATCGGGTGCCTCGACTCCCGAGAAACAGGTGAAAGCCGTTATCGAAGCTATTTCGCCAGATAACATATTTCGCGTTGGCCCCGGTGAAGATAAGACCACGTTTGCAATACCTCGCAACCTACGTGGCATGGTTAGCGGCGGAACCCGCCAGAGCAAAGAAGATTTGATTCTCGATGAAGATAACTAGCGTCGAATGCCTAGTGCTCGATGAAGAGTACCCGTACGTAATCCTTCACACAGACGATGGATTCACAGGATTCGGCGAGTGTTTTCGTCGCGCACCTTACGTTTCCAAGGTCGCAATCGAAACGGTGTTTGCACCTCTTGTAGTCGGCAAGTCTCCGTTCGACTCTGAAGAGATATGGGATCTGATGTTTAAGGCTGGCGCGGTCGCGGGTCCTCTTGGTGCGTTGCTAACGGCGGCGGCCGGCGTCGACCTGGCGCTGTGGGATCTCAAAGGGAAGATTCTCAACACCCCCATCTACAACCTGATCGGCGGTAAGCGTCGAGAAATGATCAAGGTTTACGCAAGTTCACTTGCCCGTGACCTCGCACCAAAAGATGAGGCCAAACGGGTTGCCCACTTCAGGGATCAGGGGTTCTCCGCTTACAAGATGCACTCGGCCATACCGGGCAAGATCGACGATCCGGGTGACCTCACGATCGAAACTGTGAAGGCGATTCGTGAAGAAGTCGGGTACGAAATGGATGTGCTGGTCGATGTGAACAGCGCTTACTCTGTGCATCACGCAATCGAAATCGGACTCCAACTTCAGGACCTCGGCGTGTTCCATTTCGAGGAGCCAGTTCACCTCCGCAACTACGCCGGGATGGCCGAAGTTGCCGACGCACTTGTGATGCCAGTAGCTTCGGGTGAGAACTCTTTCACCCGGTGGGAGCACCTGACTCTCATCCGAGAAGGCCGACCCGATATTGTGCAGCCCGACGTCGTGAAGGTTGGGGGAATCACCGAGTTCCTGCGCATCGAGGCTGTGCTCACAGCCCATGGCGCAACTATGACCACCCACAACACGCAGCCCTACGGATCGACCGCTGCCCACGCTCACCTGCTCGCCCCGAGCAACAACTTCCCGTACGCACAGGAATACAACATCGAAGAAGTGGGCATCCGAGACAACGACTCGATTCTCGATACGCCGTACGAGGTTGAAGACGGCTTTATTCGTATACCAGACGGCCCCGGACTGGGACTCGACTACAACCTCGAGAAGATGCGAGCCCGCAGCAGCGATCGCCCGTCGGCGTTGGCCGACGTTTGGGGTCACATGCAGTAGGGTTTTCGTTGATTGTCATTACGAGGAGTCGTCGACGTGGCAATAACGATCATTGGCTCTCAGTACTCGAATCTGCCAACCGCAACTACGAGCCGACAACGCTTTCCGACGGTCTCGTTTTTCAGGACTACCCATGATCAATCCGCGAAAACCCTGTCAGCAACTGCGGCCACTTCAGAATCGATAGCCCAACGGCGATGAGCCCGCCCGCGGCGTACCCGCTGATAGTCATATTCACACCGTACTGCTCGATCAACCAACCGCCGATTACGAGTCCCATTGGCAGGCCGTAGACCGCCAGCATGCGTATACCCATCACTCGGCCGCGCATCTCGAATTTGGTGAAGGTCATTAGCACCACCGACATCGAGATCATGCAGAAGCTGATCGAAGCCCCGATCAAGGCAAGCAGCGGTAGACCCACGGCGTTCGAGTCGGTCTGAGCAAACAGGATCAGCAGCACGTACCAGCCGACCATGGTGAACATCATGAAGCGTTCGGGGCGTCTTGAATTCACGACAGATGCCATCAACACCGACCCGACCAGCGCACCTGCAGCAAACACGGAGACCATCAGAGCCAATCCGTTCTCATCGTGCCCGTACACATCACGGGCAATTACTGGCAGCAAGCCGTTAGTCAGCGGGAAGGCTGTGAGATTTACCAGAAACGCCATGAACATAATCGGCTGAATCACCGGGGATCCAACCATGTACTTCATGCCCTGTTTCATTTCAGTAAACGGGTTTACGTGCTTCACCGGAACGCTCGATCGAATCGAGCTGATTCCGAGTCCGAACAGAACACTGAACGCATAGAACGCAGTTACGCCAACGTACGCCCAACCAAGCCCGAGTCGTGAAAGCAAAGTTGCGCCAAGTAGTGCGCCTACGATTCGCGCAGTGTCCTGCGTTGTTCTGGCGAGACCTGACGCATTCATCAGCAGCTCGCGTGGCACGGTGTCGGCAATCAGCGACTGGCGAAGAACGTTGTCTGAAGCTCGAACAAGCCCGCTGAAGCCGGCAATTACAAATATGTGCCACGGCTGTAGAAGGTCGGTTGCGACAAGAATCAGCAATGCAAGCGCAGCCAGCCCGGCTCCGGTGCGCATGATGATGAGCAATGCTTTGCGGCTCATGCGATCTGCCAGAACTCCAACCAGTGGGGCTGTCAGCGTGCCGGAAAATCTCAGTGCGCCCAGCAGTCCCACGAGGAACGGCGAGTCGGTGGCGACGAGAATGTACCAGCCCAGAATCAGAGTTTCCATCTCTGATCCCCAGGTCATCATCGCATCGGCCGACCACTGGAAACGGAAGCTACGGATTCTGAATGCGGCGAATGGGGTAACTCGGGCTACCGGTTCTCTTGGCACACGTCTGGCCGAGCCGGATTCCGGTGCTGCAGAGTCAGACGTACCGACTGGTGATGAAGCATCTGCTGAGTGCGAATCGGACGATGGTCCACTGGAACTTCCTGATCCGTCAGCTACCATCGACTCGTGAATTTCCCTTTGCCAAATATGCCAGAGCCAATCGGTGCGGATCGAAAGCTCGTCGCGCTGTTCGTTTCGCTCGTGGCATTCGCCGTTCTTGCAGCGTGCGGTTCCAACTACCCGGCACCGGTGTTCATCGAATCACCAGAATGCGCCGATCTGGAACACGGCGTGCTGCCCGTAACAGACTTTACTCTCTCGACCGACGGGATCGACGTGTCTCTGCAGGTCGAAATCGCCAATAATTCCAGCAAGCGGACACAGGGGCTCATGTGCCGAGAGTCGATTCCGCCCGATACCGGCATGTTGTTCATATACGAGTCTGATCGCACGAGCGGCTTCTGGATGTACAACACATACGTGCCAATCGACATCCTGTTCATCGATTCATCTGGCAATGTCAGCGATAAAATCACCATGATGCCCTGCCCGCGGGAAGAGCTGACGGACGACGATTGGAAGTTGAAGTGTGCCACCGATGCCAGCTCTTATATCCCAAGCAGCGAATGGCGATACACGCTGGAAATTCCGGCTGACTGGCTTTCGAGTCAGAACATTGGCGATTCAGTTGTGCGTAGCATGAACGTCTCGTGGCCGGGGTTTGAGATGGATGATCCTGCGGCTGAGTAACATTGCTTCCCAGTGCACGCCCCCCGGGTGCCAGCTAGCCAGAATCAACGCACGCAGATACGCAAGACGATAGGAAACGCACGATAATTGGCTAACCGCAAGCAAAAAGCAGTTCTGGCAGTAATCGACGGACTCGGGTTCAGCAGGACTCGATCAAAAGACGTGGTCGAAGCCGTTTGGGCAAAGCTCGCTCCCGCAGACCAGGAGTTGCTTGAAGCCACGGCAGACCGTATAGGTCGCGACTCCAGCTGGGCGAAGAACCTTCTCTACCCGGTTCATGTCGAGTCGCTGGATGCCGACACTCCTACTAAAGAGGCATTGGCGTGGATAGCTGATTCACAACTTTGCCGTGGGTTCTTGAACGCCGATCTGATTGAGCGGATCGAACTGCTTGTTGAAACTACAGCCGACGAGCAGCGTTACGTTCCCTGGGCTTCGGGAGCAAGAAATCTGTGGGCGCTGCGGAACGAGAATCTGTCGATTCCAACCAGCGCTGCCGGGATATGGGCGGGATTCGAAGATCTCGCTCCGGCGGTTCAGGGCAACTCTGAAACCGGGCATCAACAGATCGGAAACACCGAACTGGCACCACAGCTTCCGCTTGAAATAACCAACTCAATCGCCAGTGGCGAGTTCTTCGAAGGCGATGCCTTGAATTCGATAATCGCTTCGGCGAAAGACCGCAAAGCTATCCTGAACTTCTGCTTCCTACTTTCTGGAGTAGGCGGTGCCGACGGACGGGTTCACAGCGCATGGAATCATCTCGAAGCGTTTCTGGAGTTGGTGTTCGAACGGCACGGTGTATCGCCCGATCATGTTCAGATGCAGGCGATTCTCGATGGTCGAGACTCTGCGGAGGACAGCTCGATCGTTTCGTCTGAAGGCTCAGGGGATTTTCTCGGGCAGCTTCAGGTTCTGCTGGGCAAGTACGATGCTGAGTCGTCGCTGGCGTGGGTGGTTGGACGATCAACCGCTATGGATCGCGACTACCGAGAAGAAGCAGCAAGAACCGACTTCGATCTGCTAGCAGGATTTAAGGGCGAGCAGGTGTCAGGTTTTGACGAAGTACGTGCCATCGTTTCCAGTGTTCACGAATCTGGCAAAACCGATCAGGACATCCCGCCGATTTCGATTCTAAGAGCCGACGGATCGGTGCCGAAGATTTCGGCCAACGATGCCTTTGTCGATCTCAACTTCAGGTCGGATCGCCAGCGTTCAAAAATAGGGTTTCTCGCGGGCGCACGCGCATTCCTTGAAGCCGAAGGTGAATCTCGTGGGCGAAAGTGGGACGGCTCATGGATCGATCACAACCTGAACCTCGATATATCCGGAATCGCTGAATACCACCCCGTTTTCGAAGCCGAACACGGAGTGAGCGTTGCGTTTCACACCGAACCACTCGCCGCTAACTTTCTTGCACAATGGCCCGAAGTCGTTGGCGACGACGAGTACACCCTCGTTGCTGAAAGCGTGAAGTCGTCGCACATGGGCTACTTCTTCCGAGGTCGCCGGGAAGATCCGGTCGCCGGTGCCAACGAAGTTCGTCTCGTCACTCCCTCGCACGGTGAAGAAGATGGCGTGAAGTCCGACACCGACTTTTACCTGTACCCCGGCATGCGTGCTAAAGAAGTGACAGCCGATGTGCTGAAGGCAATTAGTGCTGGCACTTCAAGACTGATCTGCTGCAACATCGCGGCTCCCGACATGGTCGGTCACCTGCTTCCAGCACGATACGAAGAAGCCAAAGCTGCCTACCGCGCCGCGGCTGATGCACTGGTCGAAATGGCACAGACGGCTCGAACCGCAAGAAGCTTCTTCGTTGTGACTTCCGATCACGGCAACATCGAAAACGACACCTCGGCCCATTCGGTAAACGATGTCCTGACCACAATCGTTCGACCCGACTCAGCAAAGTCGGAAGTTGCCATCCCGGTCTTCCAAGCTCGCTTGTTCGACATCGCCCCTACGCTGTTCAAACTCATGGGCGCAGCACAAAACGGGGCTCCCGCGGCAGGCCCAGCCGATCAATCCGTGGGTAGACCGCTGGTCGTCACTGGGTAAAGTTTCAGGCGTTCACTCTGTAGAAACCTCGGTTCGAACTGGTGTGCACTCACAAGATGGGTGTTAGCCCCCACTTGACTGAGGGTGGGACCACGGTAATTTCTGGTGTCTCGGTCTTCCGAAAGACCTCCACAAGGGACCCGGTGAAAAGCGCAACAGGCGTTGAGCCTTCACCCACATCCCACCGGCTCGAGTTGATAAACGCATGGTTTCAAACACTGAAACAAATAGCCTTGGACTCAGATACGTATCTATCGCAGATAATCTGCAGCAACAGATCGAATCAGGCGAAGTCCAAAACGGCGAGCGACTGCCTAGCCAGCACGAGATGGCAAAGCAGTTCGGTGTTTCATTGACCACCCTCCGATCAGCTGTCGACCTCCTCGAACAACGAGGACTGGTTCGATCAGCTCATGGTCTTGGAACGTTTGCGCAGTCACCCGAGCCGGGAAACGACACTCCCTAGGTATTGCTTGTTGATGATGACCCACAGGTGGTCGACCTTCTTTCAGCAATACTCGAAGACGAAGACATCGCCGTGACCAGCGCATCATCCGCTGCCGACGGCATCGCCAAGCTCGCAACTACAAGCTCCCGAGCTGTGTTTCTTGACCTGATCATGCCCGGTGGCACCGGCATTGAGCTGCTTAAGGCAGTCGAGCTGCAGAAAATAAAGACTCCCGTAGTGCTGGTAACAGGCGCAGGCGACGCGGATCTAATCAACGAAGCAATGGACCATGGTCCAATCACCCTTATCCGCAAGCCCGTTCGGGTCAAGCAGGTAAGATAGGTTCTCGAAGTACTCGGCGTTCAGAAACAGGCAAGGGCCTAGGTATAAACGCAATGAGCACAGAGAATCGACAGGCAATAATCTCCCCCGCCACAGCCCATAAGTTTGAACTTATCGGCCGTATTTTTTCAGGACTGGCACACGAACTAAACGGTCCAATTGGCATCGCCATGGGATTCTCTGAACTGGCTAAAGAAGCAATCGTTGCAAAGCTCGCCGGCACACAGAACAGCCGAGAGAGCCAATTCTTATCTGAACTGACGGAACGAGAACGAGAAGTTCTCGACTGTATGGCACGTGGTCTCTCAAACGCAGCAATTGCTGAGGAGCTGTTCATTCAGCCCCGAACTGTTGAGCGACACATCGGTTCGATCTTCTCGAAGATGCGTCTGCAGCCACAGCCCAAGGCCCACGCTCGTGTTCAGGCGGTACTTGCGTACCTCTCGGACACCGGAAGGCTGAAGGAAGGTTCGAAGGCTGGAGAAGGCGACGATTCGATGATCGGCGCGATTGGAATGATGGGCTAGACATCTCCCCTGCCCCACAAAGGCACAACGTCACCCATCCAACAAAACTGACCTCTCAGGCGTAAGAAGGCCTCTTGTGGGTGGACAGGAGGCCTTTTTTTAAGATTGCGTTAGCTCCGGGCGGGCATTCGCCCTTGGTCGCCGCTGCAATCTCCCCCTCTAACTCACCCGATCCGGGGGAGGATAGGTAGCTCAGGACATTTGAGGCGAATATGGTCGCAAGCTGCAATTGTTGTTACCCCCTCTCCCCGGGGAGAGGGCTGGGGTGAGGGAGAAAGTCTGGCGCCCTGGAACTAACTTACCGACAGCCAACTGTCATCCTGAATCAAGTTCAGGATGACAATTTTCGAAGGCAGTGCAACAGGACGCCGATCGCTTTCCAGCGACTCGAGCCAACGAATCATCCAACTCCCCACTTATCGCAGAAAAAGTGCCACTGGCACTACCAGGCTATTTCGCCGCCGTCGATTACCAGCTCGGTGCCTGTCACCCAAGATGACTCCTCGGATGCCAGATAGAGAATCCCGTAGGCAATGTCGATCGGCAGCCCAAGCCGCCCCATCGGGGTCATTGCCAGCCGAGCGTCACGGACTTCCTTTTGCGAATGAATATCTTGAGTCATCGGCGTATCGGTAAATCCGGGATGAACCGAGTTCACTCGAATGTTGTCCGGAGCGTACTGCACCGCCGCTGCCTTGCTAAACGTTCGCGCTGCGCCTTTCGAAGCGTGATAGGCGGCTCCGGCGGGCGACCCCACAATGCCAAATATCGACGAAACGTTCACAACTGAACCGCCACCGTTCTTGCGCATTGCCGGAATCGCAGTCTTGGTGCCCAGCATGATCGCTGTCGAGTTCACCGCAAAAACTGTGTCCCAGTTCTCGACTATCGTGTCTTCAACCGTCGCTCTGCCCTTGGCGCCCGACATTCCGGCGTTGTTCACTACGATATCGAGTCGGCCCCACTTCGCCATCACCTCTGCAACAACCTCGACCCACCGGCTTTCCTGCGTAACGTTGAACTGCCGATAAATGGCAACCTCGCCGTTCATGTTCAGCTCGGCCTCAAGCGCATTGCCCTTGGCGTCGTCGATATCGGCGATAACCACTTTGGCGCCCTCTTGGGCGAAGAGCCGTGAAGTAGCCTCGCCGATTCCCGAAGCGCCACCGGTCACGATGGCGGTTTTACCTTGAAGTCTGTTGCCTGATGGCATTTTTATTTCCTTGTCTGATCTGGTTGGACAGCTAGATGGAGATTGCTCATCCCTTCTCCCCAGGGAGCCGTGTCACCGACTCGACCCAAGTGCGAAGGCACGCTCGGTCGTAAATATTAGGTTGAGGGTGAGAGTTTTGAAGCAGATTGCGGTTGTACGTTTCTCCCTCACCCCAGCCCTCTCCCCAGGGAGAGGGGGTTTAAGCGAAGACACCCTACTCATCCACAACATTGTTCTTCAGTGCGTCGGGGTTAATTTCGAGACCAAGCCCCGGCCTATCTTCAAACGGCTTCCACGTTCCGTCATCTCCGTATGGCGGCACCTCTGTCCACCAGACGCCGTTGCTCTGCTCTTCTGCGCCAAGCACTTCGACCACCTTCAAGTTCGGTGTCGCCATGGCGCAGTGCAGATGAACAAGCGACACGGCGTGGGGAGCAACTGGAAGATTGAACGCATCGGCCATCGCAGCAACCTTCATCCACTCAGTTATACCCGTAACTCGATGAACGTCGGGCTGAACAATATCTACGGCCCCTGCCATCAGTAAATCCCTGAAACCGTACTTGGTGTACTCGTGCTCTCCAGTTGCAACCGGAATCGTAGTTGCCTGCGAAACCTGCGCTAGTCCGGGAATATCGTCAGCGAGAACCGGTTCTTCGAACCACGCCACATCGAACTGCTCGAATATCTGCGATATTTTTATCGCCTGTTTGGCCTTGTAACCGTTATTGGCATCGACGTATATCTCCACATCGTCCCCCACAGCCGCCCGTACCGCGGCAAGCCGCTCGACATCTTCTCGCTCCGACTGGCCAAAGTCTTTGGCAACTTTCATCTTCACCCGTGGAATGCCGCGCTCGACATACGCAGTCTGCTCGGCGACAAGCTCGGCCTCAGAGTAGTTCGTCCACCCGCCTGATCCGTAGATCGGCACAGTTTCGTGCGCCGGTCCTAGCAGTCGATAAATCGGCTGGTTCAGAACCTTACCTTTGAGATCCCACAGGGCGATATCGATAGCCGCTATCGCCTGAAATGCCAGCCCCTTGCGACCAAACCCACGCACTCTCCAGAACATGTCCTGCCACAGCTTTTCGATCATGAACGGGTCTTGCCCAACCAGAATCGGGCTCAAGTTCTCATGGATCACTTCTCGAATAGCGCGCTGTCCCGGTGCCATCCCGAGACCGATAACGCCTTCGTCAGTGTGAATGTGAACGAACAGCTGGTTGCGACCCGTTGCGCTCGGATCATTCGGGTCGCGCAGCATAGTGGTTTTGATCTCTGTGATTTTCATTCGGGTCCCGCCACAAATAGTTGTCGCTCTTTGGGCGACAGATTACCTCGGTCGCGAGGAATTGGGTATTGGGAAAACTGGTTTTAATCTGCACTTGGCGTTAATTGACAGTGCGCACCAATCTCATTGGTCGTAGGCTCTTCTATCTAAATACTCCGCCAGTGCCAGCAAACCCCTGTTTCAGCTACTCATGACCACACCGAACCCAGAAAGCCCGAAGACCAAAAAGGGTGGCATATTCTACGGCTGGTGGGTGTCACTCGCTGGTGCGATGAACATGCTTGTGAGTTCAGGGCCAACGTTTCAGGCTGCGAGCACACTCTTTCGCGCTGTTGAAGACGAGTTCGGCTGGTCGCGAGCCGTAGTAACCGGTGTAGCGTCGTTTGGTCGCTTCGGCGGTGCATTATTGGGGCCCCTTGAAGGATGGCTGACCGACAAGTTTGGCACCGGGAAAATGGTGGTGATCGGATTCACAATCGGTGGCCTCGGAATGATCTTCTACTCACTGTTGCAAGGTCCGGTCCAGTACTACCTCGCCTATTTCGTAGTCTCGCTGGGTTTCTCTCTTGGCGGATTCGTACCCTCGATGGCAGCAGTAAACGCATGGATGCCGCATCGGCGAGCGACGGCGATGGCGGTCGTTATTGGCGGATCGAGTTTGGGCGGAGTGTTCGTACCGGCGATTGTTTGGGGCATCAACACACACGGCTGGCGCGAAACGACTCTGGTAATCGGGTTGATCACACTCGCTGCTGGTCCTCCCCTGGCCTACATAGCGGGCAAAAGAGCGCCTGAATACAGCGACCTGATGGAACAAGTTGCCAAGCCTGAAGAATCCAAAGAGCCACGCAGGCTAACCCAGCACGATTTCACCGCCAAGCAGGCACTGAGAACCAAAGCGTTCTGGTCGATATCGTTTACTCACACACTGACGAACTTATCGGTAGGGGCGATCTCATCGCATATCTTCTTCGTTCTCACCGATGACAACGCCGTAAACCTCAGCGACGCCAGTGCAGCGACGATCATCCCGATCATGGCGCTATCGGCGTTCGGGTTCCAGATGCTCGGCGGTTTCGCAGGCGACCGCATCAGCAAGCGATCGATCCTACCGATCCTCATTCTGATGCAAGGTGCCTCACTGATCGTGCTGGCTGAGGCTGGCGGCTACTTCGGGGCACTGGTGTTTGCTCTCATATGGGGATTCGGCTTTGGTGGGCGAACACCGATGTTGCATGCGATGCGCGGCGACTACTTTGGTCGCAAGCACTTCGGGGTGATTCTGGGGATGTCGGCTTTTCCGATGGCGATGGGCATGATGGCAACGCCGTACATCATCGGAAAAATTCACGATAACACCGGTACCTACGTTCCTTCGCTCTACACACTCGGCGCGTTTTGTGTGGTTGCGGCTCTAACGATTACGCTGGCAACAAAGCCGTCGACTCCGATGCAGAGATAGCTCTCATTTTGGTCGTCGGCGCATCGTCTGCAGATCAAGTCGCATCAAATAATTCAAGGTGCTGTCGAGGGAATCGCGAGCCGTCCCTCCGCTACCTCGGCAGCGTCTTCATTTATATCCATCATCCGACCTCGTCCTGACGTCTACGGAGCGAAACGCTGGCAAATACACGACCAAGTTCAAAATCTCGAAACAAGCCGGGCTCTAAGTCGAAGGCGAATCAAAACGATTCAGCACCTCGCAGTCTTATCCGCGCGCTGGTTTTCTCCGCGGTCGCCATAGCAGCTGTGCTGACATTCGCAGTAATGGCTAACCTCGCATTAGGGCGTGTTATCCACTGGGACATCGTGAGTGTGCTCGGAGCGATCTGCTTCGTGTTTTTGACCATCGGGCGCAAGTTCCGCACGATCTAGCCTGCTGATACTGGCGACGGGCGCGCCACGGCTCTCAGATCTCCACACCGAGTAGATCCGCACTCTTGCTGTTCTACTGGCCGACCTGCTAGCTTCGTACCTATGACCAGCAGCAAGTCGCCCAAAGCCGCGTTCGATAATCCACTCGATACGAAGATTTCAGCTTCCACCCGATTCGCCATCGAGCTGGCAGCCTGGATTGCCGGACCGTGGGCAGCGGCCGATCTGGCTGGCAACTGGCTCGTTACGATTCCGGTGCTGGCGATATTTGTCGCACTTCCGGGAGTCTTTTCGACCACCGGAGATAAACGACACGTTGTGGTTGCTGTTCCCGGCAGGATTCGCCTGTTTATCGAGATACTGCTCGCCGCCGTCGCCATCTACTCATCACTTGTCGTTTGGACCTACATCGGAGCGATCGCCGTGGCGGTAATCGCTCTGGCTATGTTCGTGGCCGGCGCACCACGGGCTAAGTGGTTATTCAGCAACAAACCTCCTCACTGGCCACTGCCTACCAGACAAGCCGGATGAGTTGAGCCAGACAGGAAGAGCCAATAAAACCTCATCCCAAACTGACTCAACGCACGTAGAATTAGCTGGTTTGAGTCATTTTCATTTCGGCAGGCTGGGCCGAACAAGCTAGCTTCCCACAAAGAATTACATGCGACCAATTGCTGATCTTGCGGCCGATCTCGGCCTCGACCCTTCCGCCCTTGAGCCCTACGGCCACGACAAAGCGAAGATTCCACTCGACGCTTTTCCTGACCGAGACGAAAAGGCCAAGTTGATCGTGGTAACAGCGATCACCCCTACTCCGGCAGGCGAAGGAAAATCGACGACCGCTGTCGGACTCACCCAGGGATTAGCAAAAATCGGCAAGAAGCCGGTGCTGACAATCAGGCAACCCGCGCTGGGTCCAGTATTCGGGCACAAAGGCGGCGGCACGGGCGGTGGCAAGTCGACAGTCCAGCCGGCAGTCGACATCAATCTTCACTTCACCGGCGACTTTCATGCCATAGAGTCGGCTCACAACCTGCTGGCGGCTATGGTCGACAACGCCGTCTACCGAAACGCCATCGACGACTTCGATGCGACCGGAGTTACGTGGCGACGTGTGACCGATGCTGAAGAACGCTCGCTTCGCACGATTATGACCGGTGCAGGGGGCAAATCAAACGGCCCGGTTCGAGAAGCCGGATTCGACATCAACGCTGCCTCGGAAATCATGGCGATCTGCGCACTTGCAAGCGGCTATGAAGACCTTCGACAGCGCATCGGCGACATCGTTGTTGGCTGGAAGAAAAACGGCAAGACTCCGGTAACAGCACGAGATATCAAGGGCGTCGGCTCGCTGATGGCGCTGCTTCGAGATGCCATCAAGCCGAACCTTGCGCAAACCGCTGAAGGCCAGCCAACAATCGTTCACATGGGGCCGTTCGGCAACATCGCCCACGGCTGCTCATCGATTCTTGCCGACGTACTGGCCGTCAACTGCGGTGAGTACGTCATTACCGAGGCCGGCTTCGGGGCCGATCTTGGTTTTGAGAAGTTCATGGATATCAAGGTTCGCCAGGGTGGTCCAGAGCCGTCGGCAGCAGTTGTAGTTGCGACCATACGTGGACTCAAATGGCACGGTGGCGTTGCACTAAAAGACATGGGCGCCCCAGACGCCGAAGCCGTACGGCGTGGCACCGAAAACCTTCGCAACGCACTACGTATCGTCGGTATGTACGGTCTTCCATCCGTCGTTGCGATCAACCGATTCCCCACCGACTCTCCAGAAGAGATTGCGGTTGTGAAAGAGGTGGCGATGGACGCTGGTGCAATCGGCGTCGAAGAGGCAAGGGGCTTTGATGAGGGTGGCGACGGCATGACCGAGCTCGCAGCAGCGGTCGTGAAAGCCGCCGATGTACCGTCGGACGTGAAGTTGCTTTACGAAGACGATGACGATTACTTCGGCAAGGTCGAGCACATGGCCAAATCGCTGTATCTGGCGGGCGATGTCAAATGGGGTCCGATGACCCGCACGACCGCTAGAAAGTTCGCAGCAAACGGCTGGAACTATCCGGTTTGTATCGCAAAAACACATCTTTCGATCTCGGCTGACCCGAAGCTGAAAGGTGCGCCAACCGGTCACACGCTGCCCATCAGGGAACTGCGTATTCTTGCCGGGGCGCGCCAGATAGTCACTCTAGCTGGCGATATCATGACGCTGCCGGGTCTTCCATCTTCGCCCAATGCGTGGGATATTGACCTGAGCGACGATGGCGAAATAACCGGAATCCTAAGCACCTAGTCTCTATCACGAGCCAACAGTCCAGAGCCCAAGAATCAGCATGACATCCGAAGCCCAACCGACATTCACCTGCAAAGTTTGCGCCGAAGTGCTGACGCCGAAATTCTTGCCGTCGAGCGCACCGAATTGCCCGAGTTGCGGCGCCGACACGAAGCCGAATCAGGTGGCGATAGACGCCGGGCTAACCACGTTCTGCCCGAACTGCCACACCAAGGGCAGCGTGTACGAATCCGACGCCTGCACCAACTGTGGCTCATCGTGGGGTCAGTGGTCGGGAAGCGATTCAGTCGAGCAGGTTCCTTCGAACGCGAACGAGAACGACCGGGTGATCTACAAGTCGAGTCGTGGTCCCGAGGGCGGCACCGTTCCTCGCTGGAAAATCATTTAGGTACTCGGGGTGCCCTGGCACCGTTTTTGATCCAATTTTACGGTTAACCCCGTTCAATATCTGGTCATTACTGATACCCGGTATCACAAAGCTACGCATACACTGACCGAGATCGCGCAAGCCATGCCACCTCGACTCCCTCTCGGAAACGCTACCTCTCAGTAATGCCTCACCCATCTAAATTTCTGGTTCTCTTGCTGGCACTGCTGGCCCTGACCGTGATCGCCTGCGAATCACGGTCGGATGAACCGCTCGACGGTGAAATCTCTGCCATCACAACCACCTACCCGCTGACCTACATGGCTCAGCGAATCGGTGGTGACCGTATCGCCGTAACTCAACTCGTGAAGCCGGGGGTTGAAGCGCACGACTTCGAGCCTGCGCCATCGGATGTACTGGCGATTTCCACGTCAAACTTGTTTGTTTACAACCACCCTGCCCTCGAAGCCTGGGCACTCAACGCAGCGTCCGCATCAGCATCTGGCAGCGAAGCATCCTTAATGACGATCCAGACGATCAATCTCGAGTCAGCGGGTGAGGATCACGGTGGGCAGGCAGTCGATGATTCCAACTTCGATGCACACGTCTGGCTGAATCCGCTCAAGGCTCAGGATCAGGCGAGTCGAATCCTCGCTGCGTTAGTCTCACTCGATCCCGACGGTGCCAAAACATTCATTCGCAACGCAGATGCCCTGAATGTTGAATTGCGGGCGATGGACGAGATCATCTCTGATCAGCTCAGCGGGTGCGCTCTCGATAGTGTGGTCGTTTCGCACCTGGCGTTTGGTCATATGGCTGAGCGGTACGGCTTCGGGCAGATAGGGCTCGCCGGACTATCGCCCGAGTTCGAGTCTGGACCAGCCCAGATCGCCACAGTGATCGACCGCATCAACGAACTGGGAATTCAGCACATCCTGCAGGAGCCGATCGTCAGCAACCGCCTAGCCGAGACCGTTTCAGCTGAAACAGGCGCCGAGCTTTTGGTGCTGCATCCGCTGGAGGTCAGAACGAAAGCTGAGGCCGATGTGGGTAGCGACTACTTCGATATCATGAAGGAAAACGCCGAGTCGCTGCGTAAGGCTTTGCAGTGCGGCTAGCGGTGCATCTGTCAGCCACCAAGCTCGAATCGCCCTAGTCGCTTCCATGTGCCGCCGAAAGCAACTCCGTCGCGTCCCATCAGTTGGATAGCGCCGACCTGCATTTCATCAACAAAGTCCAGATCAGCAAACATCGATTTGGCGATTCGAATACCCTCAGGTTCAACCTCGTTGACGATGCTCATGTGCGCCTTGTACGGATCATCTCGATAGGCAGGTTTGCTCAGTGGAAAGATGCTGGCGACCAGATCATCATGAAGTGCTTGAATCTCTGGATTTACGGAGAATCCAAGTATCACAGTGTGATCGGAGCCCATGAACTCCATTCCCTCGGTGCCAAGTACAAACGGATCATGCCGCGCGACAACCGTGCGGATCATATCGATTATCCCGTCAAGGCTCTGAATGCCGTAGAACGTGCCTTTAACCGTGATGTGAGCGGGAATTTTCGCTCGGACTTGCTCGGCGGCATGCTCGATCTCCAGCGACGGCCCAGCTAGCTCATCTGGAGCAGGAATTGCGATTACATAGCACGAGTACCCGAACTCGTCGTTTTCGAGATTTCTGGAGTCGATGGGCATACTTTCGAACCGATTCTGCCCCGCTCTAGTGCGAAGCCCTGTAGTGAGCAGCCAGCAAGTCTTCGCCCCAGTCGTGTGTGAAGTCGCGGAGCACCGAGTGGATGTGGTTTGCGCCGTTCTGGGTGTTGTCGTACTCGATCAGGAATCGTGGGTGACGAATGGCGTAGTAGTGTCCCTCGCCTACCTCGGCGGGACCCGCCCACGCAAACGTAGTGCCATCGAACCCGGCTGCTTCCAGTTCACGCCAGTAGTTCGACGAAAGATCGTCAGCAGCACGAGTTATATAGTGCTTCACGAGTTTTACGAGCTGATCGCGCTGGCCATCGCCAAGCGCACTGAACTCAATGCCTTTAGGGGCAATGTTGGGATCAAATGATCGAACGTTAGTCGTCAAAATATCGGCTGGAGCAATCGCATCAACCACCGCCATCTTGGTCTGGTCGCCATCGAGAGACGTCAACAACGCCCTCGCCCAGTCCTGCTCCTCAACCAGCGTTCGCTCGCCAATACGGTCGCCATGTCGAATCTCAGCCGGGTTTGCGCCGAAGAACAGTGGAAGAATCGCAACCTGATCGCCGTTAATGATGTTTGCCGAAAGCCCAATGTGGTGGCCGCCGACCCTGAATCCCCACGGCTCATCAACGCTTCCTGGAGATCCGAAAACGCTGAACCAGTAGCGGTCGATGTTCCGTTCCCAGTTCGACTTGCCGTCCTGGATCATCTCCCACTCGCCGAGAATCGTCTCAAGCTCGATGATCCTGTGAGCCGTCACACTACCCCGAGCGCTGTACGCAGTTTCCATCAATCGGAAAGCAGCATCACGTTGGGAATCGCTCATCACTCGCACCCGCAGTCCGTCTCGCTCGATCGGCGTGTAAGCCCACATGTAACGTTCGTCGCCAGCAAATTCGAACGAAGCTGTGTTGCGCTGCGAATCGTCCAGCGAGTTCAGGAAATCGTTTGCTGCCACCGTCATACGCTTTACAGCTTCGGTGGCTAATGATGGAACAGGCGCCGTGGTAGTCATCGTTTTTCCTTTTTACGTTAAACGTGAACTTTAGGGAGTGCCCACTATATGCCCGGTAGACACCAAGTTGGGAGTGTTACAAAAAAATGAAACTGGTTACCCCCAGGTGCCGAACAATCGTTCGCAGGTCGCACCGAGGATTTGGCTATAGAGTCCGGGGTCGATTGCTGGCTCGATATGATCGATGATCTCCCACCCCTCGGCGTACCCGGTTTGCTCAACAATGAACGGGAAGTCAGTGCCCCACATCAGGCGGTCGCTACCGTATGCCTCGATCAGCTGATGCACCCAGTGGAACAGGTCGATGAACGGAAACTCTTCATTCGAAGCCCGTGGAAACTCAGAAAGCTTCACGTTGAGATTTGGGTATCTGGCCATCGCAAGCAACCACTCGAATTCAGGCACAGCCGAGCCATCTCTGTTGGGTTCGCAGTGACCGAAATGATCGATGATGGCATCGGTCTCCGGATATACAGCCGCCAGTGTTTCGATCTCTTCATAATGGTTTGGGCTCACCAGATATCCAACCGGGATCCCGAGCTCTCCGGCACGCTTATACAGCGCCCTACCAACATCACCGTTCATCAGTTCGCCCTCGCGATATAACGCCGGGTTGAAGCGAACGCCGCGGTATCCGCGGGCTACGAGTTCGTCGAGCATGCCTACCGGGTCTTCCGCCTGCGGATCGACGAGGCACATGCCAACGAACCGGTCTGGCCAGTTCGCAATCGTGTCATCGACATAGCTGTGATCAAAGCCGTGAACTATTGGCTGAACGATCATCGCCCCAGCGACATCTGCGCGGTCCATCAGGTCCAACAGGAACTCAGCGTCGCCCCGTGCTCGAGGTTCAGCGGTGCCCTCCCGATACGGGTAGGTGTCGGGGTCATGCGCCCAAACGTGAAGATGCGAATCAATCTTTTTCATGTTGTTAGCTCGAACAGGTTCCAGCTCAGTATTCCTGCTTGGGAATCACTTAAAAAAGTGAGCGTGCGTTTGGTGGTGAAGCTTACGTGATCTCGGCCAACTCAGAAAGAGTCGGCTGAACGAGTTCAAAATTTTCGTCACCGATGTGAGATAGGCACGCCCAATTGCTTCATTCGGTGCGAGCGGGTGATACATTCCCTGCCAATACCTACCACCAATTACCGCTCACACTTCGCATTCGCCAGTTCGCAAGACGTCCTGTGCGCCCGGTTTCAAACAATCAGAATCGAGATTTCATGATCAAGCTCAGTCTTCAGTCCCTTTGCTACCGCGACACTTTTAACGCCGGCAAAATTACGATGCTCGAGATTATCGATAAGGCGGCTGAGTACAAGATGGATGGTGTTGACCTGCACTTCACCCACTTCGCGTCGACCGACGACGACTATCTCGAAGAGGTAAAGCAGGCGTGCCTGAAGCGTGGACTTCACATTTGCTACATCGGCGTGTCGAACAATTTTGGCAAGGCCGGCGAAGAGCTTCGAGAGCAGATCGACCTTATGAAGAAGTGGATTGATGTCGCTGCCAAGATGGGCATCCCGATGATTCGGGCTTTCGGCTCGTGGATTCCAGAAGGCGAAACCGAAGAAGAGGCGTGGCCTCGTTTGGTTGCTTCTACGAAGGAAGTTGCCGAGTATGGCCAGTCGAAGGGTGTCGTGGTCGGTCTGCACAACCACAACCACGGCTGTATCCCCGCCACTGGCGATCAGGTGATCCGCCTGCTCGACGATGTCGACAACCCCTACTACTCCCACATTCTCGACACGGGCCAGTACCGTGGATCCCCGGGTGCATCGTTTGGTGAGCGCGGCCAGGAAGACCCGCAGTGGAACTTCTACGGGTCGATCGAAACGTCGGCTCCCCGCGCCGTGCATGTACGAGCCAAGATCTACCGAATCGCCAGCGGAAAAGAGGCGTGGCTCGACTACGATCGAATCATGCCGATCATCAAGAATGTGGGCTACAACGGCTGGATGTCGATAGTGTTTGAAGGCCAGGACGAACTCGACGAGCCGACAGCCGTTCCTCTGGCGAACGACTACATGCGTTCGATGCTCGCCAAGCACGAAATGTAGTCGATCTTCCGATCAAAAGGCGTTTCATTCATGAATCCAATCTACCTTCAGACGCTTTCGTTCCACGACATCTACGGAAATACCGATGAGTGCATTCTCGCGGGCGCCGAGATGGCGGCTGATCTTGGCATTGCCGGAATCGATATCGAAGACCGACTGCTGAAGAGCTATGAACCGGCTTATTTGCGGGAGCTGGCTCATCAGATCGAAGGGCTTGGCGTACGGATCGGGTACTGCGGGCTAATCGTGCCGTTCAACGACCCCGTTTCATCAATTCCAGGCGAAATTGATCGTCTGAAGGAGTTGATCAATGCGATGCCGCATCTGGGAGTCGACTCGATACGAGTTCCCGGGAATGGCGTGGTCGATGGGCAGTCACTCGAATTTACGTTCGACACGGTTCGGGCGAAGTTCCAGACGATATGCGACTACGCGGCTGAAGCCGGAATGACTATCTACCTTCACAACCACAATCACGGCTCAACGCCTTCGACGGGTGAGCAGGTTCTGCGCATGCTGGGTGAAGTCGACAGCCCAGCACTTTCGTATGTTCTCGATACCGGCCAGTTCCAGGGCTCCCCGGGCGCCGGTGGGTTTGGCGGTAACGGTGCTCAACCCGAACTTTACGAGTCGATTGAAATGTGCGCGCCTAAGGCATCGATGGTGCGATCTAAGTTTTATTTTGCTGCGGCAGGCGATGAGCAATGGCTCGATTATTCGCGTATAGTTCGCACCCTGAAAAACGCAGATTTCACCGGCCCGATATCAATCGTTTACGAACCCCGTGGCGACATTCTTTCGAAAGACGCTCTCCCGGCGGCTGTTCGATATCTGACCGAACTGTTCAACGAATAATGGATACGGTTGTGCCAGTTCGACTATTTCATACGTCATGCAACCGCACCCAGTAAAAACAACAAAAAGAGGAAATCCCGAATGGGCACGTTCTACGAAAACTCCGTGGTTCCCGATCACCTGAAGCGAGAGTTCAATGTTTACGATCGGATCAAAGAACTCAACGTCGATCTCGGCTTGTTCGATGACAATGTAGCCAGTCTCAAGGGCGCAGGGATCTGCGGAATTATTTTCCACGAGTCCGGGCTGGTTTACCTTTCGGGCCATGGTGTGGGTCCCGGGCAGATGTACGACGACCCCGACCGAATTAAAGAGGGTCAGGACGCCGCTGAGTGGGTCGCCAACTCGATGATAAAGCGTCTTCACTGGGCTTTGACTTGCGGTGGCGAAGGTGGCGACTTGAACGACGTTATCTACACCGTGAAGGCTATCGGCATGGTTGTATCGACCGACGTAGCGTTCAATGGTGGCCCCGCTGTGATGAACGGGTTCTCCGAACAATGGCAGTCGGTTTTCGGTGGCGGCAAGGGTAAATTTGCTGTCGATGGCGAAGACGAAAGCTACTCAGGTGTTCACGCCCGAAGCGCTATCGGTGGGTTCACAGGTCGCTTCTCGATCGAGCCAGAAATCATCGTGGCAATTCCGCCAGAACTTGCAAAGGCGATCATCCAGAACCGCGGATGGGTATTCCCGCTTCCGCCGGCAATGCTCGACAAGGTCAAGGCCGATCAGGGTTAGACGGCTTACCGTCTAGGTGTGGAATCTAGGTGTGGAATTTCATTTCCTGAGCGGAGTCAACGGAGTCGAAGGATCTCGACTGATTTACGTTCCATTTCAGGGCGTAACGTAAATACTTTCTGCCTGGCGTCGTTTCCCGCGAGGTCCCTCCACTCCGCTTCGCTGCGGTCGGGAAATGGGGTCTTGCAGAACCACCTTCAAGCCAAATCGAACCGGTCAGCCCGGAGCTAACGCTAAGACGCTGCTCGCATTAGCACTCGGCGGTCTTCTTCGCTTCGAGGTCGATCGCCGAGTTCAGCCCACTGGCGTTGAACACCGGGTTCTGTCCAGGTGAGTCCCCGAACTGCCGACTCCACGGTCGCTCGGATGTGACCGGGGTTCTCAAGTGATGCCCGTGTGATGATCGACCACTTCTCAGATCCGTAGACCCAGAGTGCTTTGAAAGCTCGTGGGTCGAGGGCGGGTGTGTAGATCATGATTCCGGTAGCTGGAGAGTTGGCGACTACAGCTCGGGCGACGTTCAATCCTTCGAGTTCCCCGCCGCATGCGAGTTCCACAATCGCAAGATCTGCCTGCAACATTGCCGTCATGGCAACCATCGATTGCGAGTTCTCCACGGTTCCAGCAATCATGATGCTGTCCATGGGATCGAGGCACTGGTGAAGCTCGTGATCAACTTCGAAACCTGCGTAGATGACGATTTTGCCTGGCGCACCGATTTCTGGACGTTCGTTTACACGTCTAGTTATCGGCTGCTGCAATACACGTGTCGGTGCCCGGCGAACACCATTACGTGAGACCACGGCACGTGGGGCCGTTGAGCGTGCTGCTGGTACGCGTCTTACGATACGACCCACCACACGCCTTCTTCCAGTATTTGGGAATCGAAGGACCTTTGACATTTCCCCTCCAAAGACTCGAAGTACTCCTATTACTGTGCCGGTTGGTAGCCACATGCGAATCGTTCAACACCGCGGAGCCGATTAGGGAAATAGAGGATTCTTCATTGCAGGTTTGGCGTACTCAATTACGCAATGCAATCGAGAAATTGGGGGTGCCCAGCTGGAAAGTAAGAGTCTGGGGGATTCGAATCGCCAGCGTCGCACAGAGCACCTGCTGGGGATTTGGGTAACGCATCGAGGCCGAACTTGTGTTCAGCGTTCGTATTACTACGGGTGATTCGACTCGTCAGGCATTAGAATATGCGAGTAACAATTTGAGTTAGCCGAACGAATTTTGGAGCCCCATGCGCATACTAGTTTCGGGTGGTTCTGGGATGGTTGGTAGTGAACTGATCAACACCCTTGCTTACGATGGCCATCAGGTCGTCCAACTAGTAAGGCGCGCGGTGAACCCCGAAGCTCGCATCTCCGAGTTCGCATGGGACCCCGATCACGGCGCGTTCGATTCACGAATGCTGGGGCGAATCGACGCCGCTATACATCTGGGTGGTGTGTCGATCGCCGGAGGACGCTGGAGCTCAGAACGCAAGCTTCTCATCCGGGAAAGTCGCGTTCGCTCCACTCGACTCCTGTCACAGGCGCTGGCCGGGCTAAACGACCCGCCTTCGGTGTTAATCGTCGCTTCGGCTGTCGGCTTTTACGGGGATCGAGGTGAGGAACCGCTTACTGAAGAATCACCTCCCGGAGAAGGATTTCTTGCCGATACCGCGGTTCGATGGGAAGCTGCTGCTGACACCGCACGAGAAGCTGGGATACGAGTTGTTAACGCTCGATTCGGGCTAATAATGTCCCGAAAAGGCGGCTTACTAAACAGGATGAAAATCCCGTTCCAAACTGCTCTCGGTGGAAAGCTAGGGAGCGGGCGCCAGTGGTGGCCCTGGATTTCACTTCCCGACGTTATAAACGGACTTTCCTACCTGATTGGCAACGAACAGTTATCGGGTCCGGTGAACTTCACTGCTCCTACACCTGTGCGCAACGAAGAGTTCACAAAGCTGATGGCGAAAACTCTCTCACGTCCAGCGTGGTTCGGCGTTCCTTCACCGGTGATCAAGTTCATTTTCGGTGAGATGGGCAGTGAAATGATGCTCTACAGCCAGAGGGCGTTCCCCGAAAAACTACGGGCAGTGGGATTCGAATGGCTATTTGAAGATCTGGACGAAGTGCTTCACGAAGAACTGGTCGCTGCACGCTCCGACAGATGGGGCGGTACTTCCTAGCGTTGTGGCTGCTCCGCTTCCTGAGAGGAGTGACCAAAACCCGAATCTAGGCTTCAGCCATCATCTGGCGCAGCACGTAAGGCAACAGCCCACCATTGCTGTAGTACTCATTCTCGATTGCAGTGTCGATTCGAACTAGCGTCTCAAACTCTGTGACCTTGCCATCCGTTGATGTGGCAGTCACCGTAATCGTCGACCCTGGTTCAACCGAATTGGCAACACCCGGAATATCAAACGTTTCTGTGCCATCAAGACCCAGCAAATCAGCGTTGTCACCATTCGTGAAAACGAGAGGCAACACACCCATGCCGATCAAGTTCGAACGGTGAATTCGTTCAAAGCTTTCGGCAATCGCAGCCCGAACACCCAGAAGCATCGGCCCCTTGGCGGCCCAATCTCGTGAGCTACCGGTACCATACTCCTTGCCAGCAAGAACGATTAGCGGAACGCCCTCGGCCTTGTACTTCTCAGCTGCGTCGTATATTCGCATCTGCTCGCCATCGGGCAGGTGAATCGTCCAGTCGCCTTCCATATCGGGAGTCAACTTGTTGCGTAATCGGATGTTTCCGAACGTGCCCCGAACCATCACGTCGTGATTTCCTCGACGCGAGCCGTACGAATTGAACTCTCGCCTTGGAACATCGCTACCAACGAGGAACTGCCCTGCTGGCGTACTCGGTGGAATCGGACCTGCTGGCGAAATGTGATCGGTAGTAACCGAATCGCCAAATCCCACAAGCACATGAGCACCGGTTATTTCAGATCGAACTGCCGGCACATCACCAAAGTCATCAAAATACGGCGGCTCCTGAATGTAGCTCGACTCTCGATCCCAGTTGAAGTTGAGACCGCTCGGCGCAGGAAGTGCCTGCCACTCGGCCGACCCGTCAAAAACCGGGGCGTACTGTTCCTTGAACATATCGGCAGTAAGCGACTTAGCGATCGTTTCGGCAATATCCGACTGCGACGGCCAGATATCTTTCAAGAACACATCTTCGCCCTGCTGATCCTGCCCGATTGCTTCGTGAATTAGATCGGTATCGACCCGTCCGGCTATCGAGTAGGCAACCACCAGCACCGGTGATGCCAGGTAATTGGCCTTCACCTGCGGGTGTATCCGACCCTCAAAGTTTCGGTTTCCACTCACAACAGCAGCGGCGGTCAGATCATGGTCGTTCACTGCATCAGAAACCTGCTGTGGAAGCGGTCCGGAGTTGCCAATACACGTTGTGCAGCCATAACCAACAGTGTTGAAGCCAAGTGCGTCGAGGTCTTCGTTCAACCCTGCTGCCTCAAGATAGCGAGTAACGACCGTCGACCCGGGTGCAAGGCTTGTCTTCACCCACGGCTTGCTGGTCAGTCCGCGCTTGCGGGCGTTTCGGGCAAGTAACCCGGCACCGACCATCACCGACGGGTTCGATGTGTTCGTGCAGCTCGTGATAGCAGCAATAACAACTGAACCATCGCCAACAGCTCCCGGTGCACCCTCAATTTCGACGTCGTGCTTATCGTCTGAAGCATCGGCAAATGATGAACTGAAGTTCGTGCTCACCTCATCGAGAGCAAGTCGATCCTGCGGTCGCTTCGGGCCCGCCATGGCGGGAATTGTGGTGGCAAGATCGAAGTCGAGTGAGACGGTGTACTCAGGATCGACTGCGGGATCGTAGAAGAATGAGTTCGCTTTGGCGTACTTCTCTGTGCGCTCCACAACCGCATCATCTCGACCTGTGTCTCGCATGTACTTCAGCGTCTGGTCGTCGATCGGGAAGAATCCACAGGTTGCGCCATATTCGGGAGCCATGTTTGCGATAGTGGCTCGATCTGCCAGTGGCAGGTTTTCGAGTGCCGGTCCGTAAAACTCAACGAACTTCTCGACAACGCCCTCTTTGCGAAGCAACTCGACAATGCTCAGCACGAGGTCGGTTGCAGTTGCGCCTTCTGGCAGGTTTCCGGTAAGTCGCACACCAACCACTTCTGGCACAACCATGTAGTAGGGCTGGCCAAGCATTACGGCCTCGGCTTCTATCCCGCCTACGCCCCAGCCGAGTACACCCAAACCGTTCACCATCGTGGTGTGTGAGTCGGTGCCAATACAGTTGTCGGGGAAAACAATCCTGCTGCCATCAGCACCCTCTTCTTCGAGTACTGCTTCAGCCAGGAACTCGAGGTTCACCTGGTGAACAATTCCAGCTCCGGGCGGAATGATTTTTAAATTATTGAACGCACCCTGCGCCCATTTGAGCAACTGGTAGCGTTCGGTGTTTCGTTCAAACTCACGCTCGATGTTCATCGCCAGTGCGCCAGCGTTCGAGAAGTAGTCCACCTGCACCGAGTGGTCGATAACCATGTCGGACCGAACAATCGGGTTGATGATCGAAGAATCTCCCCCTGCGTTAGTCACAGCGTCTCGCATTGCAGCGATGTCGACAACCACTGGAACCCCGGTGAAATCTTGCAGCACTACTCGACCCGGCATGTAGGGAAATTCGCTGGCTGGCTTGGCATCGGGTCGCCACGAAGCGACAAGCTTTACGTGATCGTCGGTAGCAGGGCCGCCGTCTGCTTTGCGCAGGGCGTTTTCCAGCAGCACCCTGATCGAATACGGGGTTTTGGCGATATCGACCAACCCGGCGTCTTCTAACACCGATATGTCGTAGTAGTTGACCTCGCCGCTTGTGGTTTCGAATGATCGCTTTGCGTCGAATGAAGTTGATTCAGGTGACATATTTCGTTTGCTGCTCTTACCGAAGGGTTCCAATAATTCGAAGTGGTTGGCCCGAGATGCCTCGCTTGCGGGGCGAACAACGCCCACAGACCGAACATTTCGGGTCACCACTCTATCAGTGGCAATAGCGTTTTCTGAGCAACATTTTCCCCAGACCGGCTGCTAGCATCCATGCTTCGCAACCAAGCACGCAGGCCAAATGACAAACACGCCCAGCACATCAACCGATCCAAGAATCGCACTGGTACGCGTAACACCGTTCTTTTATGGATGGGCGATCGTGGTTGCGGCTGGCTCGACGGTGTTCGTTCGCAACGCCGCTGCCACCCTGACTATCGCAGTGTTCGTCTTCCCGATGAGCGAAGATTTGGGCTGGAGCCGAACTCTCATCGTGGGCGCGGCAGCAGCTGCGGGCGTCGTTTCGATGTTCGTGTCACCACTCGCAGGCTGGATTCTCCAGCGATGGGGTGCGCGTGTGTTGATGGCCACTTCAGTGATCCTGCTGGGAGCGGTAATTCTCTCGCTACGCTGGACCGCCAGTCCCATCACGTTCTATCTGCTGTTCGGTACTGGAAGACTTATGTTCCAGGCGCCGTTGCAAATCGGTGGTTCAACCGCCGTAGCACAGTGGTTTGTGCGCCTGCGAGGCCGCTCTTCCTCAATGCTCGGTGTGTCTCATTCGCTTGGCATGGGGCTGTTCCCGCTCTTCGCCCAGCTGTTCATGAACGCGAATAACGGCGACTGGCGCATGGCGTGGTTCTGGATGGGCATCAGCGTGTGGGTCATAGCGCTCCCGCTCACGCTGCTCGTATTTGTAAACAAGCCCGAAGACGTTGGACTGACACCCGACGGCGATGCACCTGATTCCGGTTCGTCTGATGGCGATGAACAAGGCGCAGCTTCTGGCAAAACAGCCGCTGAGCAAGAAGAACAGTGGACACTTAAAGAAGCGATGCGCACGCCTACCTTGTGGACTCTTGCGTTAGTCGGAGGGCTGGTATTTTTCATTCACACCGGCGTCAATATTCACCAGGCAGCGTTCTTGCGTGACCATGACATCAGTGCGTCGATCGCGGCGTCTGCTCTAACGGTGATGGCTCTGGGTACAGCGATCGGAAGCATCCTGTGGGGCAACCTGCTCGATCGCTTCCCGGTGAAGATCGTCTACTCGGCCACCGCAGGCTGGCTCGGTGGCATGGCGCTGCTGTTCCTGCTCGTTGATTCAGAAGTGATGGCGTTCACAGTAGCTTTACTCTTCGGTATCGGTCTCGGTGGGTTACTCGTGGTTCCGCCGGTTGCAATGGCTCACTATTTTGGGCGAAATTCACTTGGCGCAATTCGAGGTGCGACCGAACCGTTTGTCAGCGGTGGACAGGCACTTGGGGCAATCGGCGCCGGGCTGATATTCGACTACTCAGGTTCATACTCGGCTACGTTCCCCACATTCACCGTCGCAGCCATCATTGCGATCATTCTGCTCATCTTCACCAGACGGCCTAAAAAGAAGACCAGCTAGCCGGTTGCGAAGATGCGATTCGGCAGCTAATCTCGCCTCGATAATGAAAGGCAACGGTATCTCGATTGATCAATGGCGTTCTTCATCCCAAAAACGTGGTGGCACAGCTCGTACAGCAGGGTGTTTCGCACTACGTAACACTCCCCGATTCTGAAACGGCGCACATGTACGCAGCGTTGATGGCCGAACCATCGATAACGATCGTGCCGGTTTCCCGTGAAGGCGAAGCTATTCCGGTGGCAGCAGGATTGTTCGTTGCGGGCCAGAATCCCGTGATTTCTATTCAGAATGCAGGCCTGTACGAAGCCGGAGACGCACTTCGAGGTCTTGCACTGGGAATCGGACTGCCACTGGTGATGTTCATCGGCTACCGGGGTCACAACCGCAAAGGCGACACCCCTGATTCCGCAGCAACGTTCTTGGAGCCGTACCTGCACATGTGGCGGGTCGACTATCTGGTAATCGAATCGGATGACGACCTCGATCGAGTTCCGCTGGCGTTCGAACGGGCGGCAAAGACGAACCAGCCCTTCGCAGTTGCGATCGGCACCGAATATGCGAAAGGTGATGAGTAATGATCACCTACGCAGATGCTTGCCGAGTGATCAACGATTCGCGTGGTGAAGCGGTCAGTGTCTCGACGATGACACAGACTAAGTATTGGAATCAGATATCTAGCGAACCGGATCTGGACGTTGGGATAGCGAACGCCATGTCGAAGGCCTCGTCTGTCGCACTTGGGGTTGCGCTGGGTGATCCCGAGCGACCCGTCATTTGCCTCGACTCGGATGGCTCGTTGCTGATGAACTTCGGGACGCTTGCGACTATCGCCGGGATGGCACCTAAAAATCTGTACCACTTCGTGTTCAACAACGGCATTTATTCAGTCACAGGTGGGCAACCGCTTCCGGCGCCGGGAGTCGAGTACGCAAAAGCAGCCGATGCCTGTGGATATGCGTCAGTACACCGTTTCGACGATGTTGAGTCGCTCGACAGTGCCCTGCCCGACATTCTTGCGAGCGATGGCCCCGTGTTGATCGAAATTATCGTTAATGGCGAGCCGCAAACCGAGGGCGTCGATCAGACCTGGGAATCGAACGCACGCTTGCCACAGCAGTTGCGTGCACTTCGGAAGAGGCTAACTGGAACCGACGACTGGGGACCCGGCGGGCCGTACATTTAGGCCGGCTAGGCCGGCGAAAAAACCAGGCGGAAAAGAACAGAAAACGCCCGTTACTTCTCGTCGGCGTCGCGTTTTCGACGTTTTGGTCGAGCCCTTGCGACTATCAGTCCGAACAGTCCAGCGATAGCTAACAGATAATCAGCACCTGCGACCACACCGCCAACGGCTTCTTCCCCGCCGGTCGGCACGTTGCAGCCAAACACGGTTAGCGCCGGTTTAGGAGCCAGTGAGGCTTCTGCTGCTGCTTCTTCTTCAAGATCGTCGTCAGCTCGCATTGCTGCAACTGTCGCCGCAATTTCATCATCGGTTATTACGTCGTATTCGCCGTCAGAATCGCTCATTTAATTCCTCATGAAAACGTGGCAATGCCACCCGGCATTTAAAGCGCCGCTCCGCCGTCCACCGTGATCATTGATCCGGTGATCATCGCCGCATCATCCGTGGCGGCGAACATAAACGCATTCGCGATGTCTTCCGGCTGCTGCAATCTACCCAGTGGCGTATTGTTCAGCCGACGTTCGAAGTTCTCGGGATTATCGATACTCGTCTCCCAGCTGTTGGGACTGTGCTCGTTGTTGCCACGAATGAACGGCGTATCGACGTGACCGGGCGAGATAATGACGCAGCGAATGTTGTCTTTGGCGAACGAATGGGCAGCGGAGCGAGTTAGACCGACCATCGCCATCTTCTGTGCCGCGTAGCCAGGGCTTCCGCCACCGGGTCGAATCGACGCCAGCGAGCCCATATTCAAAATAACGCCAACGCCCGCTTTGCGCATGGACGGCACGACGGCTTGAATCCCAAGGAACGACCCGTTGAGCCCGACTTCCATGATGAGCCGGAACTGCTCTTCGGTCTGCTCCTCGAATCCAACCCTGAAGTTTGCCCCAGCGTTGTTGCACAGCAAACTCACCGGCCCCAGCTCGGATTCCGTTCGGACAACCACTTCAGCCCATGCGTCAGCGCTTCGCACGTCGAGCTCGACAGCTATCGCTCTCCCGCCCGCCTTAGTGATCTGAGTAGCCACTTCCTCGGCAGCTTCCAGGCGATTGTCGGCAACACACACCGCCGATCCCTCAGCAGCGAACAGGCGTGCCTGAGCACCACCCATTCCGCCGCCACCGCCTGTGATGATCGCCACTTTGCCTTTGAGCCGTCCGTTTGGTTCTGTTGTTGCCATATTGATTACCCCAACACCAATCCGCCGTCGGCACTGCGTGACGATTCACCAGTGCCAGCGTCATACGGGTGTTTTGCCATTTCCTCGACGTTTATGTCGATGCCCAGACCCGGTGCTTCCGACGGGATGAAATACCCGTCCACCACAGGAGAAACGTTCGAAACGATGTCTTCCCTGAACGTCCCGACTTCAGGATTGAATTCGTTCACATTCCAGTTCGGAGTCGCCGTGGCGATGTGAGTATTAGCCATGTTGGCGATCGGCCCCAAAAAGTGATGCGGCGCCATCTTGATGTGGAAGCTTTCGGCCATCGCAGCGATCTTCTTCACATGGGTGAACCCGCCCGCAAGACCGATATCGGGCTTCAGGAAGCTCAGCGTGTTGTTCCGCTCACCGATTGCCAGCGGAATCTTGACCTTATCGCCAACGCCGCCCATCGACATCACCGAATCGGGTGCGATGGGGTCTTCGTAGAAATACGGCAGGAACTTTTCGATCTGCTGGGCGAATACGACTGATGATCCGGGGAACATGTTTCGGTGAATTTCGATCCCAATGTCGAAGTCCCAGCCAACTTCTTCTCGCACCGCTTCGACTATTGCCGTGTTTTGCCGAATCAGATCGCCGTGAGCCAGCTCGCCCCAGTTGTTCGGGAACGGCGTCATCTTGAGTGCGGTGTAGCCATCGTTCTTGGCCATACGAGCCGCTTTAGCGAAGCTTTCGGGAGTCGATAGCGGACCCACCGAGTCGCTGTAGGAGCCAAGTAGAACAATCGCCCGGACTTTGTCTCGAACCTTGCCACCTAGAAGATCCCAGACCGGCGCGCCAAACCGCTTGCCTTTGATGTCCCACAACGCAATGTCGATCGCCGACAGCACGGCCGTAATCGCCGGACTGCGGAACGAGTACTTGCGATAGGCGGTGTTCCAGATGCGGTCGACATCACGAGGGTCAAGCCCTCGAATGTCGTCTTCAATCCGGTGCGCAATCACCTCGGTGGCGTCTGCGTAGCTCCAGAAGTTGCCCTCGCCAACGCCGTAGGTGCCATCGTCGCAGGTGACTCGAACGGTCAACCACCTGAATACCAGCCAGGTCTCAATTTTTTCAATTTTCATTTGTTATTCCGTGATATTGCCCCCTCTCCATGGGGAGAGGGTTGGGGTGAGGGAGAAGCTTTGATAAAGAAATTTGCTATCGATGGCTTTGCCCGCAGTTTCGATAGCTCAGTCCCTAACTGGAAACTTTCTCCCTCAACCTAACCTTCTCCCCAGAGAGAAGGAATTTACCTAAATCATTGCTACTTATGCAGCCCATACAAACTCGTGTCAGTTACCGTTTCAATTAGCGACTGGATGTAGCCGTTGGCGAACGCCTTTGCACGGTGCCCGTACGCCGTATCGCCGATAGTCATCGGAACGTGATCGTCCATGAAGAAGCCATCGAAACCGTTCTCAGCGTAAATGCGTATCGCCCGGTACATATCGACGTGGCCCTTGTTCACAAACGTCTCGTGGAACTTCGGCACGGTGCCAGCGACGTTACGGAAGTGAACATACAAAACACGTTCACGCTTCACGAAATATTCGATCATGTCGTAGATGCTCTCGCCGTTGTCCCGATCGGCACCCGCCATCTGAGAGAACGATCCCTGGCAAAGCAGAATCGAGTTGTACGGGCTGTCGACAATGTCGATCAATCGCTTGTAATTCTCGAAGTTGAACACCAGTTGCGGAACGCCACCAATCACCTCCATCGGAGGATCGACCGGGTGAATCCCGAGTTTCACGCCATACATTTCGGCTACCGGAGTCGCCTCTTTGACCCAGGTCTCAAGACATTCCCACGCCCGGGCCAGTGATAGACCCCAGTCGATAACGCTCGGCCAGTGCTCAAGCTCGGCATCGTAGGCAGTGCCAAGCGCACCCCAACCGATATCGATATGACCCGTGCGGTAGAACCGCGGGTATCGCCAGCTCATGGTGTACATCGGGATACCGGCATTACCGATGTTCTTGATAGTTTCGAGCATGTTCGAGAGCTGCTCGTCGAAGCGAGGTCCGCCAGCGATCATGTGGTGCCGCATATCGATCGGCGTATTCTCAATCGCCGTCAGTTCCAGTCCCCACTCGTTGACACCGTTCTTCAGTCCAACAAGATCGCCGAGCTCCCAGACTCCGTTTCGCACGGCCACGGGGGGAGTGTTCAGCACAACATCCTGCACGCCAAGCTGCGCCATGAAGCGCAGGGCTTCCCTGTTTGCGGAGCTGTTGAGGCCCATTCCGATCCTCATTAGTTGGCTCCTTTCACGACTTTGCTCATATCAACCGGACCGCCGTAAGCGACTTCCTTTTCGACCGCTTCGATCACCCCGGCGATGTAGCCCTGAGCGAACAAACGCGAACGGTAGCCGCCAAGGTTTCCTGGGAAGTCGGTGTCGTCGACCATCAGCGGACAGTGATCGTCGATAAAGTTTCCTTTGAATCCGGCGTCACGGTATGTGCGCATCGCCTTCTTCATGTCGACATAGCCGGTGTTGATGAACTCCTCGTTGAACGCGGGAGCCTTGCCGCTGACGTTGCGGAAGTGAACGTAAAGAATCTTGTTTCGCTTACCGAAGTAGTCGATCATTTGGTAGATATCTTCGCCGGGCATTTCTGAGAACGTGCCCTGACAGAACTCGATAGCGTTGTAGTCGGAATCAACGATCTCGGTGAGTCGCTTGAACGCCGCAAAGTTGCGGAACAATCCGGGCACACCACCACGCTGAGGAACTGGCGGGTCGTCGGGGTGAATGCCACAAAGCATTCCAACCTCTTCGGCAACCGGCGTCACAGCCTTGATCCAGTACTCAAGGGCGTCCCACATGGTTTCTTCGTCCATGTCTTCGCCAAACGTCGAAGGACGTCGTGAGTTCTCCCAGTCGTAGTCGTAGCCGGTGCCCATTGCGCCGCCACGCACCATCGTCGGTTGCGCCCTGCCCCAGCTGTTTGGCATCCAGTTGTAGCCGTAGATCGGGATGCCTGCACGACCCATGTCGCGAACCTGAATCAGCAGATCCTCGATCAGTTCGTCCTGTTTGGGACCACCAAAAATCACATCGTGATAGTCGAAACTTGGCGAAAAACCGCCTTCGATAGCAGCGAGTTTCAGACCGTACGATTCGATCTTCATTCGCATCGCCACGTAGTCCTGGTACTTCATGTGCGGACTACCCGCGCCGCCGTAAACCAGGATGTTTTTGATGCCGTATTGCGCTGCCGTTTGCAGCACTTCTTCACCTGCGGGGTGGAAGATCGCAACCATCGGTTCCATGCGTGAATTCCTTCAGCTTCCCTTGCGATCCGTCTATCGGTCGCTTCGGGGTCATCATTCTTACTTGTAGCTCAGATGCAGGAATGTAGCACCGAATGGGCCAGTGGTACGGGTGAACAACTGTTGAATTTACAAGTAAAAGCGGAGGAATCGCTTAACTGAAAATCGGGCGACTGAACAGCCGCCCGGTTTCACGCATTTCACACGAAGATGTAGGTCTATCCACCCGGCGAGTAATCGGGATTCCCCTGCATAACGGCAAACTCAGCCCCCTGTGGATCTTTCATAATTGAGAATCGGCCAGGTGGGATGTCCATCGGTGGGACGATCACAGAAGCACCTGTTGAGGTGCCCTTCGCAAACGCCGCGTCGCAGTCATCCACGGCAAAGTAAACCAGCCAAGGATTCGCTAACTCGGGCATCTGCTCCATACGCTGAATGACACCAGCCACCGGAGCACCGTCGACCATCATCATGGTGTGGCCGCACATGCCGGGATCGGCAAAGAACGTAACGCCTAAAACTGCCTCGAAAAACGCCTTCGACTTGTCGGCATCTGAAGACATGTACTCGTTCCACGAAATGGCACCGGTTCCTGCACGATGCGCGGTCTCGACTCGCCTTTCGCCTCCCACAGCGCCACAACTCCACCTGCCGGATCGCCAACAACTGACATCCGCCCCACGCCCATCACGTCGAACGGCTCCGCCATCACCATGCCACCTGCCGGTGCGACCTTTGCGGTCGTAGCGTCGACGTCGTCCACCGAGAAATATGTTGTCCATGTAGGCGGCATTCCCGCTGCTATCTGGTCTGCAGGTTGTTCGTAGATGCCCGAAGCATCAGCCCCTTGAACCCTCTGCATCGAATAGACGCCCTCTCCTGCTGGCATCCGCTCGGCTTCCCATCCGAGAATTCCGCCGTAAAAAGCCTCCGCCCCCGTTACATCTGTCGTTGCGAGGTCGACTCACGATGGTGTTCCGTGGGCGTATTCCGTTCGCTCTGGCATTTGTCCGCCTCCATTACTGATTATCTGTACAGACAGGACAATCCAGTCCCGTGCATCCGATCTGTGAAGCAACACTCTACGAGAACGGCAATCCAGTCGTGAGCAAAGGTGTCATTTAAAACCGATGGCCGTAATTGACTGTTATCTTTTCTGACCGTATTCAACACCGAAGCCTTCAGAAACTGTTATCAATGAAAATTCGATCGACTCTTCTACTTGTATTCGCAACTGTGATGTTCGTAATGCTTGCAGCGTGTGGTTCAAGCTCCGATTCAGGAGTTGCTTCGAACCTTGAAAAAATCACCCCTTCCGAGCAAATCTTGGTACTAGATGACCTGCTCGATGCCGGGTTCAAGAAGGGCAAGACGTTCGATGTTGAAGGTCTGACAGGTGCCGTAAGCGCCTATTACGGCTTCTGGGGAGTCGATCCCTACGACCGCAAGGAGTTCGAGGCGCGCTTCTACGAATCGCACGCTGATGCGGTTGAGCTTGGCACCATGTTCGCCGATGAACGCACCGGCCCTGACGCCCTGATCAAGTCGGGTGAATCGTCGTGGGACGAAGGGTCTAAAGAGGCTCGGGCGTGCACACGAAGTGCCGGTGGCGACTCGTCGAACTGCCGGATATCGAAGTACGGCGATTACGTTATCTACGGAAACATGATTCTCGTGTGCCAGGGTCGTGATTCTTCAACGGCGCTAGAACAGTGCGCCGCCCTGATGAGTCGAGTGGTGCCCGATCAAACTGCAGACGCGGGATAGACTGCTTCAAACTAGCGAGTCGACTGAAGATTATGAAATTACGATTGTCTGGTATTTCGATTCTCCTGCTGGCAACAGCGTTGTTCGCCGTGGCATGCGGGGCAAGCTCTGATTCCGAATCGGCGACCGGCGTCGCGAAAATAACGCCTTCAGAAACTGTTTACACGCTCGACGATCTGCTGGAAGTCGGCTTCAAGAAAGATAAGACTTTCGATGTCGAGGGTCTGACTGCAGCGACTCACGCCTACTACGGCTTCTGGGGAGTCGATCCGTACGATCGCAAAGAGTACGAAGCTCGCTTCTATGCGTCACATGCCGACGCCGTGGAATTCGGTGTTGTGTTCGCCGACGAACGCACCGGAGAGGACGCCGTTATTAAATCGGGCGAAACGATGTGGGAGGAAGGTCCGAAGGACGCTCGGGCGTGCGTTCGGATATCCAGCAACGCAAGTTGCCATCTTTCGAAGTACGGCGACTACGTTATCTACGGCAATATGATTCTGATCTGCCAGGGCCGTGATTCATCGACTTCGCTGGAGCAGTGCGGCGCATTGCTAGGTGCGCTGGTGCCGGGGTTCGGTTTGAGCGCGGGTTAATACAACCCGGTCTCACCTGGTTCTGGCGGGATGATGTAAAGCCCTGCGCCTTTACGCCGTGAGCCGGGCATGCCGGTGCCTTTTGTTGCTGGTGGGTTGGCCTGCATCTCAGCGATAGCTTTTTCGTCGATCGCGAAACCCCAGCCCGGTGATTCGCCCATCTCGATAAAACCGTCAACGACTCGATTGTCGATCGTCACACCAGTAGCGGGCTGAAGATCTTTCATCTCCTGCGCCAGGTGATTCGGAGCAGCCGCAGCGGCGTGCGCCATGCAGCTTCCCGGCTGGCCAATTATCGAAACAGGAAGCTCGTACGCCTCGGCGAAGTGGGCGATCTGCAAGAAGCTCGTCAACCCCAGCGTTCCGAACTGCACCACATCTACAGCTTCGTTGTGAATCAGCGGGTAGAACTCGTCGATCCCGTTAATGTTCTCGCCGGTCGCAACCGCGGTCTTGATACCTCGTGAAATCTGCCTCAAGCCCCGATAGTCCCAGCGACGTCCCGGCTCTTCGGCCCACGTCAGATCAAACTTTTCTTCGATTCTTGAGATATAGCGAATAGCCTGTTTAGCCGACCAGTACTCGTTCGAGTCGATCATCAAAAGCGGCTCTTTGGCGTTCTGCTTGAGAATGTCTCGCATGATCTTGAGCCGCCGCATGTCGGAATCGAAATCGAGTCCAACTTTCAGTTTCCCACCGTCGATTCCGAGATCGGCATATGTCTGGTAAAACGCTGCCAGCTCGTCGTCGGTCATGCCCATATCGAGCCCCGATGCGTAAGCCTTCACTCGCGGCTCGTGTGCACCAAGCATTCGCCACAACGGCTCGCCGGCGTCTTTCGCCTTGATGTCCCACATCGCCGCGTCGAGTGCGCACATTGCGCCGTACATCGAACCCTCGACTCCGCCCTTGAAGCCAACGTCCGACATCTCTTTCCAGAGGCCAATTACGCCACGGGGATCTTTGCCTTCGAGAATCGGGAACAACTTTTCGACGTCGGGTGATGAAGCTGGAGCGATGCCGGTTATTCCGGCGTCGGTTTCCAAAAAGAGATAGGTCGCACTCGATACATCGTCAGGCGCAACGCTGTTGGCGTCGCCGCTCGGGTGACCACGGTGAAACGACCATGAAAGTGTTCGATATCCAGTTATCCGCATTCGTTACTCCGTACTCCGTCGTTTCAACAGTAGCGATTCGATCTCTAGTGCAGCGCTACAGTACTCCAGCGTCGACTAATGCGGCGCGCAATCCTGCGGCAGTTCCGAATAAATAGCCTGTCCAGCCTAGTTGAACCGCTGTCGCGATCATCTTTTCTCTATCGTCGACGAAAAAGGCTTCTGCTGAATCCACCCCAGCGAGATTCAGTGCGTACTTGTATATCTCCGGTTCTGGTTTTACGGAGCCAGCCTCTGACGCGTTCACCACGTAGTCGAACAGCTCGTCAATCCCAAGAGCTTTCAGATCCTGATTGAGCCTGGAAGTTGCGTTGGTGAAGAGGGCGACTTTCGTTACAGCCTTGCACTCCTTGATGATCGAAAGCACCTCGGGAACAAGTTCGCCAGTAAAGCTGCTCCAGTGGTTCACCACACCTTGAGCGTCTTTGTCGGGGTACAGGGTGGCCAATCGGGAAACCACGTTCGAGCGCCACTCCTCGTCGGTTATTACACCCCGAACTGCTGGATCGACGCTGTCTTTTGAGAATGCTGCCTCACGTACAGCATCAAGCGGGATTCCAAATTTTTCCTCGATGCCGTAAATACCGGGATCCCAGTGACGGAGCACGCCATCGAAATCAAAAAACACACATTTTACTGTCACTAACTGCAGAAACCTCGTTCCATTTCTTAAAACCTCTCCATACGCCTCGATTAAAGTACCCTAGCGTTGATCAAACTGGCATGCAGTCCTGCCGTCCCGTCGAACACATGCCCTGTCCAGCCGAGCTTCACAGCGGCCTCAACATTTTCGGAACGATCATCGGTGAAAAACGCTTCTTAGGCATCGATGCCAACTAAATTAAGAGCGTGTACGTAACTCTCCGGCTCGGGTTTTATCGAACCGAACTCCGCAGTGTTCACGACATGGTCGAAGAGTCCGGTCAAGCCCAGCGACTCGATTTCTTGATTCAAGGTCGAAGTAGCGTTGGAGAACAGTGCAACAGGAACTTGAGCTTTGCAGGCGCGAACGATCGCCAAAACATCTGTAACGAGTTCGCCATTGCGACTTGCCCAAAATCGCAGGGCGGATCCGAAATCTTCAACTGGGAATCGCTCGGCAAGTACTCGACCAACTTCGGCGCGCCACGACTCGTCTGACTCCCGACCCCGAATTGCCGATTCATACCCCGAAGGATCGAACGCTATCTCAACGAAGGCGTCGAGCGGAATTCCAGAATAGTCGCTAAGTCCATCAAATTCATGTTCCCACGTTCGAACTACCTCATCGAAGTCGAAAAACACGCATTTGATCGCCACTAGCCGTCAAAACCTCGTTGCATTCCTCTTATATAAGCAACCTGGCCCAGGTGCTGCGATTCCTCAGCGATGATGTGCCCGAGAATCCAGCCAATGTTCAACGCCTCGTTTCGATAGGCGGCAAATACGTCTCTGTCCAAATCGGCACGTTCAAGAGCGTCAACCATCGCCAACATTGAAGCGTGTGCTGCGTCGTAATACTCGAACACCAACGCAATATCTACCGAAGGAAAGTCACGAACCTGATCGGGCGTTTCACCCCTGCCATACTTATCGGTAGGCATTCCCAGCTTCTTGGCCCAGCCATCTCGAACCCACAGCTCATCGTTGCCGAGAACAGTCGAGTTGGCCCAGCGATCCGACACCCGCGCCATGTGCCACACGGTCCACAAAATGTGATTCGACTCAGGACTCGGCTGCCACATCAGTTCTTCAGGCGTTAACCCTTCAACCGTCTGCTTCAGCTTGCCGTAGTACTCGTTCAATCCGCTCTTGATGGGATCTCTGAACGTGCCCATATCTTGTCTCCTAAGTTATCCGTCGAGTCCACGGATTATTCCACGAATGAACGCTACTTGTCCCAAATGCTGCGATTCTTCGACGATAACGTGCCCCAGAATCCAGCCCCATGTTGTCGACCGATTTCCCCGAGAATAGACGTTCGACATGTCTATAGAACTCATATTGTCTATCACTCCAAATGCCGCTGCTCGAACATCATCGTAATAGTCGACGAGAATCTCTGCTGAAACGGCAGGCAGCGCACGCACCTCGTCGAGTTTGTTGGCGTAGCCGTTGCCCTCAACCGAAATTCCTGTCTTCTCGGCCCAACCTGCCGAGTCCCAAACAGTATCGCCACCGGCAATCGAGCCGTTTATCCAGTTGTCTTCAACACGCGCCATGTGCCAGACAAGCCAGATAATCGTGTTCGAGTCGAGGCTCGCCTGCCAGCGGAGTTCGGCATCGGTTAGTCCTTCGAGCTTCACTTTCAGCTCATCAAGGTACTCGGTCATTCCACTCTTGATGGAATCCTTGAACGAATTCATTCTTGATCCTTGCTCATCGATTGGATTGTCTCGACTTCCCGAGTGGAGTCATCGGAACCGAGGGATTTGGTGTGGGGACGCGCTCGCTCGAATGTCGTCTTTGCAACTTCCCTAAACAAATTTCTTGTGCAGATCATCTAAATCAAACCGCCCCGCTGTGTCGCTTAGTACGGCGATGTTCTTGTCGACTTCCTCTGGGGTGCGCATGCCAACCAGCGCAACGTCGATCAGTTTATTCGAAAGAACGAACTGCAACAACGCTGGCGAGTAGTCGAAATCATCGTCGGGACGTGCCGCTTTCATCCAACGCTGGAACACACTGGCCGTGAGAGATCGCATAGTTACGATGCCCATGCCCGCCTTGTCTGCTTCGTAGATCGACCCAAACGGACGCGTTGGCTCGTAGGTGTGTTGAAACACGAGGTTGTAACAGGTTTGCATCACGTCGAAGCGACCCGACTCGATGAACTCGTACACCGGCGGGTTTTGATCCTCGGTAGTGAAACCAATGTCCCTGATTAGGCCTTCGTCGCGAGCCTGTTCGAGGACTTCGAGAGTGCCGTTCTTGCGAAGGGTTTGGTCTCGGGCTTCGGATGTGTAGGTCGTGCCATGGACCTGCACAAGCTCGATCTGATCGAGCTTGAGATTCCTTAGGGAGTTCTCAATGGATTCGCGAGGGTTCGCTTCGCTATGACTGACCTTCGTAGCGAGGTAAAGATCGGCGCGTTTGTTGGCGATTCCGGCGATTTCGAGCCCCTCACCGAAAATCTTCTCACTCTCGCCAGTACCGTAAGCAGCAGCCGTATCGAAGTAGGTAATCCCCGATTCAACAGCGTGAGCGATAGCCGCAACAACGCCTTCACGCTGCTCAGCATCAACCGGCGAAAACGGATCAAGGTAGTTCGTTAATCCAGCCGGGGCTCCGCCGAATCCGATTCGGGGTGTGTTGAAACCGGCGCGCCCTAGTCGCGCCGATTCAAGAAAATCTGGCTATCTACCTGCTCTCGCCCTCCATAATCAGTGGCCTAGCCACAAAACGTAGCCTCGCTACCCCTGTTTCGTAACTGCTTCGATCATTGCCTGGATGTAGCCGTTGGCGAACGCTCGACCCCGGTGGCCGAAGTGGGTGTCCTGGTGGGTGTGCGGAACGTGATCGTCGATGAAGAAGCTGTCGTAGCTGTTGTCGTAGTACGCCTTCATCGCTCGGTACATATCGACGTGACCCGTGTTGATGAACTCCTCTTTGAAGTCCTCCGGGTTCGGCGCAGAAACGTTGCGGAAGTGAACGTATAGAACCTTCTTCTTCGCGACCATCTCGGCAATAAATTCATACAGGGCGTCGCCTTCTGAATCGAACATTTCGGAGACGGTTCCCTGGCAGAACTCGATGGCGCAGTTGTCGGACGGATAGATGTCTAAGTAACGACGGTAATTGTCGTACGAATTGAACAGCATCGGAATGCCACCGAGCTGCTGCACCGGTGGATCGCACGGGTGAATGCCGAGTCGAATGCCCTCTTCTTCAGCAATCGGCGTAATTATCTTGATCCAGTACTCGAGGTTCTCCCACATCTCCTCTTCGGTGTATTCCCGACCGTGCGTGAGCGGTAGTTTCTTGGCGATTTCGTAGTTGAAAGCAGTCGCCGCGGAACCGCCTCGAATCAACTCGGGCGGAGTTCGCCATACATGCGAAGGCATCCAGTGATAGCCGAAAATCGGAATGCCAGCCCGGGCGATATTTCGCACCGTGGTGATCATGTTGTCGACTTGCTCGTCACGCTTCGGACCGTTCAGCATGATGTGGTCGTAGAACTTGGTCGGCACGTTTTCGAGGGCGGAAAGAGTGAGCCCGTAGTTCTCGACATTCCTGCGCAGGTTCACCAGATCGTGCACCGCCCACGTACCGTTGTCACCGGGGAGATTCGGCGTGTTGAACACGATGTCGTTCATGCCGAACTGCTGCGCGTACAGCAGAAATTCAGGTGTTGCCTGGTTGATTTGTCCGAGTCCTGCACGCATTGGCTTCGTCTCTCCTGATCTGTTCACATCGCAGATAACGTGATCTGCATTAACTGCCCGTCAACTTACACCCGGAACGTTCTGAGTGGTAGTCATAGTGGCCGCTTGCAGCACAAGTACCAAATGCCATAGTCTCCATGCGTAGAGGGTTGGACGACAACGACCTAAAGAGGGACAACATCACATGACAAGCGATTCACAGATTTCGCCAGCATCCGATTACCCGGTGAGTTTGAATATTGACTACAGCGGCAGTGGGAGAAACCGGCTAACAGTATTCTTCAGGATCATCACGTTAATTCCAATCATCCTTATTCAGAGCGGTCTACAAATCCTGGTTTTTCCAGTACTTCTGATGATTTTATTTCGTCAGAAATACCCACGGTGGTGGTTCGATTTCAATCTGGAATTGACCATGTTTTCGACACGGGTTGGCGCGTACTGGATGCTTCAAACAGACGAGTATCCGTCGACAGATGAAGAGCAATCGATCCACCTGACTCTGGACTATCCAGATGCAAGCCAACTCAACCGTTGGCTCCCGCTTTTCAAGTGGATTCTGGCGATACCGCACTACATCGTGTTTTCGATTTTGCTGACGGTGGCATTTATTCTGGTCATCGTGGGGTGGTTTTCGATTGTCTTCACGGGCAAGTTCCCACAGGAAATCCATAACTACCTTGTCGGGGTCAACCGCTGGTCGCTCAGAGTTCAGGCATACGCGTTCCTGCTGACAACCGATAAATACCCACCGTTCTCGCTGGATTAACCGTCACGGCACGACTGAGCTAAGTCTTCGAAAATCCGCGTTTGATGGAGCATTTGTGCTGCTTCAACAAACGCCTTGTCGCGCGCTGAAATACAACCGGTAACCTCACGTTGAAAACTCATGAGCCACCTTCCCACTAAATAACCTGCAGGGAAAGATCGTCACCTGTGTTTCACCGAAGCTTCGACTTAACGGCAGTTCGGCCAACCAACCATCGAATGACACTGGCGACGTGCCGTTAAAATGGGGGGGGCATGCCAGTCGAAAGAATCCGCCATCGCCGCAGTTCGCTGTCGCAACTAGTGCCGCATCCCATGAGCTCTGTACGCGATACTTCGTGCATCGATCGCCTAAGACACAGCAATTCGGCTTTGCCGATTCACGGAGCAGTAATTGACTCGAGTTCTCGTCGCATATGCCACCCGCTTCGGATCCACTCGTGAAATAGCTTCGGCAATAGTTCACGAACTCAACGCTTCAGATGGCATCGATGCGCAATCCGCCGAAGCCAGCGGGTCATTAGACCCCGATCAGTTCGATGCCTTCGTAATCGGCTCACCTCTGTACGGTGGTAAGTGGATTTCAAGTGCTGGAATGTTCGCCGCAATAATGTCGGAACGGATGAACGGCAAGCCGGTTGCGTTGTTCTCGATCGGCACGACCGGGGTGATGAAACCTGAAGCCGGTGATGCCGAGCACAAAGCGTTTATCGAGAGTCTTTCCGAGGTTGCACCAAGTTTGAATGTTGTTGAAGACGCCGCGTTCAACGGTTACTTCGAGCGCGCCAACCTGCCGTGGTACCTGAGAATCATCGATCGCTTTGCGCCAACGCCGCAGGGCGACCACCGCGACTGGCAGGCGATACAGACCTGGACGAAATCGCTGGTGCCGAAGCTTTCGGGTGAGTAAATTTAATCAACACATGTTTATCGACACCCACGCACATATCCACCAGCACGATCCTGACGAAATCTCAGACATCATCGACCGTGCGATCACGGCGAATGTCGGGGCGATCATCACAGCCGGAACTACCGTTGAGGACTCGCAAAAAGCAATCGAACTCGCCCAAACGCACGCCAGCGTGTTTGCCGGGGTCGGAGTGCATCCAACCGACCTAACCCATTCCCTTACTTCAGGAGACCTCGCGAACCTCAGCAAATTCGCAGAGTCGCCCGAAGTCATCGTGATGAGCGAGATTGGTATAGATCACCAGAACAGATCGCCGGATTTCGATTGGCAGGCCGAGTCGTTTCACGCCCAGATCGAAGTCGCCAGATCACACTCCCTTCCCATCGTGTTCCACATCCGAGAGCAGGGTGACGACTACGACGCCCATTCTGCCCGTGATGCCACTATTTCAATCCTGAAGGAAACCAACGCTGGTGAACTGGGCGGAACTGCGCACTACTTTCAGGGCAGATGGGACTTCGCAAGCCAGCTTCTTGATCTTGGATTTCACATTTCATTTGCGAAAACCCTCACACGAATCACCGATCTGGAAGAGACCGCAAGAAAAATACCCGACAACCGGATTCTGCTCGAAACAGACGCCTATCCACAGACCTTCAAGAAGAATCGTGCAAAGTGGACTGAGCCCAGGGACATACCGGTAGTCGCTGAAAAACTGTCGGCTTTACGAGGGAGTTCAGTTGGCGACATTCAGAATCTGGCAACATCAAACACACTCAGCATGCTCGGTCGCCGGAGTGAAATCGTAAGTGCAGTTCTCGATTCCCTGGCAACTCGGTGACCGCACGCAAGTGATTCCGCTATAAAATTCTTTGCTGCGCGTCGTTACGCACAGGCTGTAGCTCGTCACGAGCTACAGCCTAGTTAAGCAGCCAGGATACGTTTATTGCTTCATAAATCATCGAACATAGGTCTAAAAGAGTGGGCGGTTACGTCCGGCGCACTCGGTCGTGGCCACCAGATTTTCATGCTGCGAAAAGGCGGTATCCGAGAAGATGGACGCCACTTCAAGATCGAGCATGAACAGTTTCTGCTCTACCCGGGCTTATTCCACGAAGGCGAACTTCTTCTGAAGTCCGATTATCGAGGGCTACTCGATGAAACAGCGAACGCCGATTTCACCAAAGAAATCTCGTTCACTGTTTACTGCGAACTCGTCGAAACTATCGAAATCTCTGAAGAAAACCAGGTACGAGCGCTCGATGCGTTCCACATCTGGTCAAAAGAATTTCCGGTAAAACGATTTAGCTGGAAGCCTCGCCACCCACTCAAACTGATGATTGTTCGAGCATACCGACTCGACAAGCCAGTAACCGTGGCCGTTACCGATGGCTACGCCGGGTGCAAATCCTGGGTCGATCTGAGCGACGAAATAGATATCACCAATTTAACTCCAGCCCTAACCGATGCCGAGTTTGACGACCATGTATCGAAAATCCACCAGGCGCTGGCCACAACGCCAGTGAACGCATAATTTAGTCTGAACCACCCTTCAGTAATCATTCAGGAACAGCACGTTGAAATACCGCCAGCTACAGTCGACCGATCTCACCGTTTCAGAAATTGGATTCGGTGTTTGGAGCGTGAGCATGAACTGGTGGGGCGAGGTCAATGAGGCCGATGGCATCAAACTGCTTCATAAAGCCGCCGATAAAGGAATCACGTTCTTCGACACCGCCGACACTTACGGTGCTGGCTACGGTGAGGAGATCATGCCAAAGGCACTGGGCGACCGACGCAAAGACATCGTGATCGGCACCAAGTTTGGTTATGACATCGAAACCCCTCGTGAAGGTCACAAAGAGCGCCCTCAGGTTTGGGAACCTGAGTTCGTCAAGCGTGCCTGTGAGAACAGCCTGAAGCGTTTACAGACCGACTACATCGATCTCTACCAGTACCATAACCCTCGCCTCGACGCGATCCAGCGGGAGGACACTCTTGGTGCGCTGGAAGAACTCAAAGCCGAAGGCAAGATTCGGCACTACGCAGTAGCTGTCGGACCCGACATCGGCTGGCTCGAAGAAGGTCTTTACACGATCAAGGAACGCAAAATTCCTGCCGAAGTAATCTACTCAATTCTCGAGCAGGATCCTGCCGATGTAATGATCGAAGCGGCTGAAGAAGCAGGGGTCGGAGTGTACTCACGTGTACCGCACGCATCGGGGATGCTCGACGGCAAGTACACCAAGGACACCGTGCTCGACGAGAGCCCGTTCGACGCTTCAGATCACCGCGCGTACCGACGCATGCACTGGCTGAAGAATTCGATCAAGAAGCTGCAGCAGATCGATTACATGTTCGCCGGTAAGCCCGCGACTGTTGGCCAGATTGCGATCAAGTTCGCGCTGATGCCTCAGGTCATGGCTTCATGCCTACCGACGATGACATCTGAAGAGCAGATCGACGAGTATGCCGCTGCCTGCGACATTGACGACATTCCGATGGATGAACTCGAACGGCTAGCACCGATTTACGCTGATAACTTTGGTGTTGGCGACCCCGATCCGCAGAAGTCGAGCACTTCGGGCACAGGATGGGTCGACCACAACGGCGCTCCATTCGAACGCAAGCTAATGGTCCCCGGCGAGTAGGGTTTTTGAGATACGGAAAGGCTGCAAATTTCCGTATCCCCTTCTCCCTGAGGGAGAAGGTTAGGTTGAGTGGGCACACCAACGTTGTTTCAAATACAACTGTTAACCCCAGCCCAACACCCGCGTTCCCCCTCACCTAAATCCTCTCCCTAATGGAGAGGACTTTAAGAAGTGGAAACCTTCATTCCCTTTGTCCCGTGTTCCTTTGATCTCAGGAGAAAGTACAGGAAGAGATCATCGCCCGAATCCCACCCTAACGGTG
>LWDU01044559.1_pt1 | contig 99509 bp, 100 predicted proteins | sample 727161 | NCBI WGS metagenome assembly LWDU01 (sample SAMN04566230, study PRJNA314399) | hydrothermal vent metagenome | isolation source: deep sea hydrothermal plume seawater | place: Mexico: Gulf of California, Guaymas Basin | collected 2004-07-11 | reverse complement strand
AAATAGTACCTGAGATTAAGAATTCAATCTTTCAAATTGAAATTGCAGGGCACACAGATAGCGATGCATTGCCCAAAGCATATCAAAAACGATTTCCATCAAATTGGGAGCTATCTACGGCACGTGGCTCGTCAGTGGTAAGAAATGTTATTGATCACGGAGTTGACCCGACCCGGTTAGTTGCTGCGGGATATGCTGATTGGGTTCCAAGGGGACAAGCTCAAAACCTGACACAGAAGGTAGATAGAAACACTGTTTTGGAATTGAATGATACACCGGAAAAAAAAGGTAGAAACAGAAGAATAGAGATCACATTTTTAAAACCTTCACATCACTCAACAAGTTATGTGGGGAACGATAGTTGATTATTATGAGTATATTAAGAATTACAAAAGGAGTAGAATATGAAGAGAGGACATAAAATATATCCTTTCATTTGGTTATTTGTTTTAAGCCTAAGCTTATTATTAGGTCAGCAAAATTCATCCTATTTGACACAAAAGTTAATGGTAGAAAGCGATCTAAGATCTAGAATAGCTAGTGCTTTATCTAAGATTATCGATGATCAAAAATATGTAATTGATGTGGATGTTAATATTGAAGTAACTGGAGAGAAAGAAGAGAAAATCACAATTATACCTAGTGACAGGGCAATTTATGATGAAGCCTCAGCTCTCGAAGAATTAACAACGATAATTGGTGAAGCAGCCCCAAGGGGGGGTTCTGATGCTGAATCTGAATTTTCTAGCATGGGACTTCCAATCCCTGGTTTTGATTTTGAAGTTGAAGCAGAGCCTCAGGTTGTTCAAGGGTCTTCTAATGAAGGACAGCAGGGACCAGGAATGGTTGTGCCAATTCAAGAGCCTGGGAATAAAACCGAAAGAGTTCAATCTAAAACTTTAACAAAAAGAGTGCCTGCTATAGCGTCAGTCAAACGTTTACAAATCAGTATTATTCTCCAAGAAGGTGCTGCTCCAGAATTAATTGAAAACATTCGTCAAATAGTTATGGTGGCCTCTAGGTTCGATCGCACAAGAGGGGATGTCCTTAGCATTATGACAGCGTCTTTTAAGGAAAGAAGAGATGAAAAAAGCGCTGAACAAGTTTTATTAAAGAATATTGCTGATAAGTTAGAGATGCTTCAATCGGGTGAAGGAGATGATGCATTAACAAAATCTATTGAGAAGGAAATCAGCGGTCCATTGCTAGAATTAAAAGAACAACTAAATAATTTAGAACGAAGAGGTGCCGCAGATAAATTTGAGTATGAGAGAAAAACAGCATTATTACGGGACTCATTACAATTACGAGCATTAAAAGAGGAGATAACTTCATTAAAGAATGTATTATCATTCACAAATGACGCTCGCGTAGATTCGCAATTAACAAATAGAATTGCGATGCTTGATTCTGTTCAAATGGGCCTTGAGCAAGAAATGGAAAATGTAGAAAGCTCATCTGCTCTTATAATTTTGGTTTCAATTTTAGGGGCGCTTGTTGTGGTATTGCTCGTATTAGTGGTGATTTTATTATTTAAGAAAAAACAAAGCCCACAACAACCTCCAATGCCATGGCCGTATCCACCACCATTACGTAGAAAAAAAAAGCGTAAAAGTGCACCTGTAGCAAATAATGAGCCACAAGAAGATCCCGATGTTATTAGGGGTGAAATCGGTGAAATGCGACAGTCTGTAGTTTCAATGAGCGTTGGACAGCCAAAAACTGCTACTCGCATTGTTAAAGAATGGTTAGAGGATGATGTTGTTCCGGAACCTGAGCCCCCACCAGGGGAACCAGAAGAAGATGATTCTGATAAAAAGAAGAAAAAGAAGAAATAAAGAGGTCATTATATGATCACTGATATAAAAAGATTATCTGGTCTACAAAAAGTAGCTATATTATTTAATATTCTTGGAGAAGGTTTGTCAATAACCTTATTAAAAGAATTAACAAAGACTGATATACGAAAAGTTCGATCTGTTGCGCGAGATATGGATAGTGTTTCTTTTAAAGTAAAAAAACATGTCATAGAGCAATTCTATTATAGTTTTGTAAGCGAAAAATTTCAGTCTGAAGAGGGAGCAGAAGATGCGCCAAAGAAGCCATTTGCTTTTCTAGTCGATTTAACAGATGAGCAGTTAATTTCTATGGTTTTGCCAGAAGATACAAGAGTAAAGGCTATTGTCATGGCTCAGGTTGATGCTGAGAAGCGAACAAAAGTTTTAGAACGACTAGATCCAGAGGAAAAAGGTAGGGTGTTGATTGAAATGGGTACACTTGATGAAGTCCCCCTAGAAGCTGTAGTAAGTATTGCTTCAGATTTGCAGGAAAAATCACATTTTTTACCTAAAACTGTTGATTTTTCTAGGGGAGGTGGTAAAGATGTTGCAGATATTTTGGGGGGAATGGATCCAGAGGATGAATCAAAATATTTAGAAGCTATATCAAGAGACGCCCCTGCCTTAGCAGAAGAAATAAAAAAATACCATCTTAAATGGGATGATATTTTCGAATTTTTTCCTGATAATTTAATACGAGATCTTATGAACTCAGTAGAGCTTGACCTTATTGCAATGTCAATGAAAGGAATGGATGAAGAAGTGGTTACAAGAGTTAAAAATAATTTACCTCAGAAAAAACAAGCTATGTATGAACCTGTAGAAGGAGCAGTATCTAAAAGAGAAGTTGATAATGCTAGAAAAGGAATTATTCAGGCCGCAAAACAGATGGAAAAAGATGGCGTTTTTAAGTTAGAAGATTTCATTGGTGGCGGAGAAATGGTTGAGTAACAAGTTATTGTTATTTTATATAAAACCCCCATATAGGGGGTTTTTTTTTATTTAATTTCTAACATAATTAATAACATTATTTTTTATTAATGAAAAACAAGATCATAGAATTAATTTTAAAAAAATCATCAACAAACAATGACAGATTAATTGGCGTGGAAATTGAAAATATTGTATATACGAAAAGCGGAAATAGAATTCCTGTAAATCCATCTGAAGATTATTCTGCATCCGATTTATTGATTGATTTAATTAAAAATAAAAACAATAAGAATGAAAAATATGATTATTCTATGGAACCTGGAGGTCAAATTGAATGGGCATCAGCACCATATGTATCATTACATGATATTCACAAGGAATATACTAGACATTTGGAAATCTTTAGAGGGCTATTAGTTGATAATAATTTATTTACAATTGATTGTACAGTTGAACCACTATATTCGCCATCTTCTATTGAATTAGTTGATAATATTAAATATCAATTAATGGATAATCTATTTGAAAAAACAGGGACTCATGGACATTGGATGATGAAAAACACAGCTAGTGTTCAAATAAATATAGATATTCTTTCTAGAGTAGATGGTGAACAAATGGCATTTCTATCCGATTGCATAAATCCATTCGCCTCCTTATTATTTGCAAATTCTCCATTTATTAATTCGGATCCGGTTGAGGAAAATAACTTTAGACATACAATCTGGGCAAACACAGATAATACGAGATGCGGCTACTTATTTGAACATGATATTTTTTCTACAGAAAATCTCATTGAAAAATTTTCAGGTATAGTTTTAAATGCACCATCAATCTTTTCTATGGACAAAAAATATGATATAAAACGTTTTATGGGACCAATAAATAAGTGGCTCTCTTTATTAAATGATAATAATGAACTAGATGATCAAATGATTAATGCTGCTATTCATCAAATATTTACTCATGTTAGATTTAAACAAGGCATGCTAGAGCTTCGCTGCACTGACCGACCTCCGGGTGGATATGAATTTGCACCAGTGGCCTTTTGGGTTGGTATATTTGCTGATGATACCATAAGAGATAAGTTGATGGAATTATTTCTATCATGGAATACTATTGATAGAAAGCTAGCAATTAAGAATGCTGATAATTTAAATCTAGACAAAATAGGACCGCAAAAAACAAGCATGTTTGATTGGATTAATTATTTTGTTGAATTAGCATTAGAAGGCCTATCACACCGAAGCCAACTTTTATCTATTAATAATGAAGCAGATTTATTTATACCATATTTAGAATTATTCCGGAATAAAGGAATACCGGGATTATTTCGTCAGCATGAGTATATGAATAGTAATAAACCCCTGATAGAATTTTTAAAGGAACCTGCATGAAGAAACCAATTGTAGGAATAACCCCTTATTATTATGAGCATAATGGTGCTATGTGGAATGCAACAAAAGAATACTATTACGAATCTATATGGGATGCTGGCGGTATTGCTTTTACTCTTAATTACCCAAAAGACAATACTGCAATGAGTGAGATTGCAGATATTATAGATGCTTTATTGCTAGTAGGTGGACCTGATATTCCGAATGAATTATACAATGGAGAATTTCCTGAATTACTTGACTCAGATGTTATGTCAGCTGAACGTGAAATATTTGATAGAAATATATTTTCAGAAATGTTCAAGTTGAATAAACCAATTTTAGCAATTTGTGTAGGTATGCAACATATTAATGTGATAAGAGGGGGCAGTTTGTTTGAAGATTTAAATAAACAGTTAGAAGGATCAATCAATCATGGGAAATTCAATGGAGAGTGGTCAATGCATAATGTGAAAATTGATCAAAATTCTATACTAAATAAAATTGTTAATAATGATAAAATTGAAGTAGCAAGTACACATCATCAAGGCATAAGAGATCTAGGTAGTCATTTAATTCCAGTAGCTTGGTCTGATGATGGTTTAATAGAAGCTATTGAAGACTCTAAATCACCAAACTCATTTTTAGCAGTACAGTGGCACCCTGAACTAATGCCAAATAATATTGATCAAAAAAAGTTATTTAGTTGGCTTACTAGTGAAGCAAAAAATAGATCTTAACAGATCAACCCGCAACCGCCTCTTCGAATATCGCTAACAGCCTCATTTTTTGTAACAGCGTTTACACCACCAAAAAATAAATTCTTTTCATTCCATTGATTAATTTCTAACAAAGATATTCTATATTATCCATAAATGTACCATGATAGAAATTATTTCTATTTACTTACGATAATAATTAATTTCATCCAATATTTTACAGCAAATTATTGTTATGGATTCTAATTCTTTATTTAATACACAGCGTTCGGATAGATGGTGGTTCGAGCCATTATGGACAGGCGTCGGCTTCCTTTGTTTTGTTATATATACAACATGGGCAATGTTACAGGGAGATTATTATTGGTGGTCTGCAGGAGTTGAAGGTTTTGGCGGTTATTTATCACCCTTTTATTCTCCACTAATATTTATTAATCCAATAGTTAATGGAGCTGCCCCAATCGATCATAGCTGGTTTGGGTCTTGGCCCGAATGGTGGCCTAATCTTATACCCGCTTCTCCAGCAATATTAATTCTTGCTGGCCCGTTATCTTTTAGAATGACTTGTTATTATTATAGAAAATTCTATTATAGATCTTATTTTATGAGTCCCCCTGGATGTTCTGTAAAAGGCATCAGAAATAAAAAATATAAAGGGGAAACGGCATTGCTTATTTTCCAAAACCTACATCGGTTTACCCTTTATATAGCTATAGGTATTATATTTATTTTGAGCTATGATGCAATTTTATCGTTTTTTCAAGGTGGGGAATTTGGCGTTGGTCTTGGATCTATTATTTTAACAATTAATCCAATTTTATTGATTGGATATACATTTGGTTGCCATGTGTTTAGACATTTAAGCGGTGGGCACAAAGATTGTTTTACATGCCCAAATGGAAAACCAACATTTCGTTATCAGGTTTGGAAAGGGGTTAGTTGGTTAAATGGCCGCCACATGATGTGGGCATGGATAAGCATGATATGGGTTGCCTTTACTGATATTTACGTCAGAATGGTTGCTAGTGGTTACTGGATAGATATGAATACTTGGAATAATTAGTGAATATATCTGAAATCAAAACTGTAGAACATGATGTTATTGTACTTGGAGCTGGTGGCGCAGGGCTACGTGCTGCTATAGAATGTTCTATGGAAGGTCTGAGCACTGGTCTTGTTTGCAAATCATTGTTGGGTAAAGCACATACAGTCATGGCTGAAGGAGGAGTGGCAGCTTCACTAGCCAATGCTGATACCCGAGATCATTGGAAAGTCCATTTTAGAGACACAATGCGTGGGGGAAAATTTTTAAATAACTGGAGAATGGCCGAACTTCATGCGCGTGAAGCTCCAGCGCGAGTAAGAGAACTCGAAGAATGGGGAGCTGTTTTTGACCGTACAAAATCAGGATTAATTAATCAAAGAAATTTTGGGGGCCACCGTTACCCAAGACTTGCACATGTGGGTGATAGAACTGGCTTAGAAATAATACGGACACTTCAAGATCATGGAATTCACCAAGGTATTGATATATATATGGAATGTACTGGGTTGGACTTAATTAAAGACGGTGATCGCATTAGCGGAATGGTTGGGATGTGGCGTGATAATGGAGAATTTATAATATTTAAATGTCGTGCTGTTATTTTAGCAACGGGAGGAGGAGGGAAGGCCTGGAAAATCACCTCCAATTCATGGGAATATACAGGAGATGGATACGGAATGGCTTATGAAGCTGGCGCTGAATTAATGGATATGGAGTTTACCCAATTTCATCCAACTGGGATGGTGTGGCCACCATCGGTGAGAGGGACACTAGTAACTGAAGGTGTTCGTGGGGAGGGTGGAATATTGACTAATAGTGAAAATAAAAGATTTATGTATGATAATATTCCAGGTCGTTTTGCAGCGGAGACTGCTGACTCTGAGGAAGAAGCTAATCGCTGGTTGGCAGGTGATAAAGATGCAAGAAGGCCTCCAGAACTTTTAACTAGAGATGTTGTTGCACGTGCAATACGCAAAGAAGTAAAAGCAGGAAGAGGTTCACCTCATGGCGGTGCTTACTTAGATATTGCCAGCCGTAGAAACGCTGAAGATATTAAGCGCAAGTTGCCTTCTATGTATCATCAATTTAAAGTATTAGCTGAGCTAGATATTACAAATGAACCAATGGAGGTTGGCCCAACATTACACTATTTTATGGGAGGTGTCAAAGTAGATGCTAATACCCAAATGACCCGAGTTCCTGGTTTGTTTGCGTGTGGAGAGTGTGCAGCGGGGGTACACGGCGCCAATAGATTGGGCGGGAATTCACTTTCTGATTTACTAGTTTGTGGGAAACTTGCTGGTTCAGGCGTGGTTAATTATATCAAATCAATAAATAATAATCTCAACTTAAACAATGTTGCTATTCAAAAAATTATACGTTCTGCAACCGATATTTTAAATCGTGAAAAGGGTGAAAATCCATATTTAATCCATGAAGATCTGCAAGAATTAATGCAAAATAATGTTGGAATTGTACGGACAGATGAGCTTTTATCTGAAGGACTAGATGGACTTTCCAATTTATGGAAAAAATTTAATAATGTTAAAGCTGATGGCGCGAGCCAATTCAATCCAGGTTGGCATCAAGCTATTTCCCTAAGAAACTTACTTGTGACAGCAGAATCTGTAGCTCGAGCAGCAAAAATGAGAGAAGAAAGCCGAGGAGCACATACTCGCGTTGATTTTGAAGGGGAGCGCGATGAATGGCTTCAATATAATGTTGTTATTAGCAAGTCTAATGAAGGCACGATGATCGCTGATAAGGTTATGCGGGATGAGCCCGACCCAGAGTTAAAAAGAATTGCCGAGCTCAGTATTGAAGAATTAGAAAATGAAGTATTACTTGAAAAGGGACAGTAATAGAATATGGGATTAAGAAAGTTCAAATTATTTCGCGGTGATTCAAGAGAAGGAACTATGAAAGATTTCAAAGTAGAGGTGGATCAAGGCATGGTTGTTCTTGATGTAATACACCGTATACAATCTGAACAAGTAGGAGACTTGGCCGTAAGGTGGAATTGTAAAGCAGGGAAATGTGGTTCATGTAGTGTTGAAATTAATGGCAAACCAAAATTAGCCTGTATGACAAGAATGAATGAATATAGCCTGGAAGAAACAATATCAGTTAGACCAATAAAAACATTTCCATTAATTAAGGATTTAGTTGCTGATGTCTCATGGAATTATAAACAAAATAAAAATATTGCCCCATTTACCCCGGATCCTGATAAAAAAGATAATAATGGTAATTATATTATGATGCAGGAAGATGTGGATAGAGTACAGGAATTTAGAAAATGTATAGAATGTTATTTATGTCAAAACGTTTGCCATGTATTGAGAGATCATGATAAAAAAAATGAATTCGTCGGCCCAAGATTTATGATACGATTGGCAAGTCTTGAAATGCATCCACTTGATAAAGCAGATAGAATAGAAAATATTAAGAATGATTATGGATCAGGTATGTGTAATATTACTCGCTGCTGTACTGATGTTTGTCCAGAGCATATCCAAATCACAGATAATGGCATTATTCCTCTTAAAGAAAGAGTTGTAGATCGATATTATGATCCGATTATTTGGTTGTGGAATAAATTATTTGGTAAACCAAAATAGTTCTCTTTTTTAATTAAGTTATTATTCTATTAAGGAATAAATGATTATTTTAATCTAAAATTAACGGGTATAGAAATCCACACCCCAACAGCCCTCTCCCTTTGCCTTGCGGGACGAAAACGAGTTTTCTTAATAGCCGCTACTGCTGCTTCATCTAATCCAGTATTTGGGATTCCTTTTAGAATTAAGGTATCTTGAACACGCCCTCTGTTATCAACAAAAACTTGAACAACAACTGTTCCCTCAATTCCTGCCTCTTGAGCAATTTCAGGATAAACTGGCCTAATAGATGATAAAGGTTGTGGAGGATCATCATAAGGAATAAACTTTACTCTTGGGCCTTCTGGGGGAGGAGGTGGAGCATCCCAAGCCTCAAAACTATCTAAATCAGTTTCTTCAATAGTTAAATCATCAGCAATGTCTTCATCTTCAGATTCAACAGGGACAGACGGCCTTGCAGGTGGCGGAGGTCTTTCTATTTGCTGAGTTTGAGGAATATTTTCTATAATGATCTCTTGAAGCTCAAAATCTTCAAATTCAAGTAATCCTAAATACCTAGGATAAATTAAAAATGTTAAAATTAATAGTATTATGCTAAAGAGAGTTGCAAGACGTATAATTACAGGATACTTAAACTTTAAGGATAAAATAGCTGCTTGATCTGACATTATATTATTATTCTACAGAAGTTTTGGATGAATAATTTAGCATAAGCGCATCAGCTTTACGAAGTTCAGTATGAATATCTGAAACTAAGCCCATACGAGCTGATTTATCAGCCTTTATGGAAACAGTTAATTGAGGATCAGCAGCACGCTTAGAGTACATGATATGTCTAATATTTTCAGATCGGATAAGTTTATCCTCTATAGATATCTGCCCTTGTTTTGATAGCCAAATATGAGCAGTATGCCTTTTCGATTTCAATTTTTGAATTCGTTTTGCTTTAGGTAGTTCAATATCTAAACCGGAGTATTCCCGTAAAACTGTAGTGACCATAAAAAATATTAGAAGCATAAAAATAATGTCTGGCATTGAAGCCGTTGGAATATCACTGTTAATATTTACTTTTCTATCAAGCTTCATTATTCAGCATCTGCAATAGAAATTCTAGTCGCATTCGCACGCTTTAATTGATCAATTAAAGAAACATAATCCCCATATTTTGTTTTTTCATGAGCTTTCACAGATATAATTAATTTATTATTCTCAGCTAACCTCCTACGTATTTCCTTATTTACGTCTTTTAGCGCAATGGGGTCACCTCCAAGCAAAACATTCCCCTGTGAGTTTATTAGGCAATTTAAAATATTTGTTTTTTTAATCTCTAGTTCTTCACCTTCAGCTGGCAAGATAATCCCCAGCCCTTTATCTATATCAATGGTTGTAGTTACCAAAAAGAAGATTAACAGCAGAAATGCAATATCTGCCATAGATGACGTTGGGATTTCGCCACCTTTAAACCTGCGCTTCTTACTCATTTAATTTATAAAATCTAATTTGACTTATTTTGATTCGTATAGTCTATCTAATATTTTAGCTGAGTACTCTTCCATGTCTAATATTAGTTTATCGATCATTGAAACAAAAAAGTTCTGAAATATTTGAATAATCATAGCCACAATTAATCCAAACCTCCCGCCACAACGGCAGGCGAAATATCATTAGCGGCTGCAATAGCATCGAATGCGTTAACCATCCCTGCTACCGTACCAGTAAAACCAAGCATAGGAGCTATAGTAATTACGGCATTAAGCCAAATCATATTTTTTTCTAAAAATGACATTTCTAAAGATGCAGCATTAGCTATAGCTTTTTCAGCCTCTTCTAAACCTCTACCGATTCGCGATAGTCCTGCACTAAATATTTTCGCAACAGGACCTTCTGTATTTTTACACAGCTCTAGAGAAGCTTCCACGCCATTATTATTAAGAGTTTCTTCAACATCTTCAAAAAATCTTTCACCAACAATTCCAAATCCTGCAAGAAGCAAAATTAATATTGGCCACATGAATGGGCCACCATTAATAAAATATTCTACCATATTATTAAACCTCCGTTAATATTGTTCAATTCCATTTCTTTTACCTCTAAATATTTAAAATATATTAATAAAAAAATGAATAGGGGCGAATTTAATTTAATTTTTTTGTCTATCCATAAGCTTTTAGATAACCGCACAAATTCAATTTTTAGATAAAATTATCAAATTCTTAAAAAATTTAGCTCCCTTTAATTTCATTAAATCAATTTTTAGATAAAAACTCTTCTGCTTGATCAAAATATTTTAGGGCCTCTGTTATTTGATTATCTTGCATTAGCCTAATGCCCCATTGCATATCTTTTCCCCATTTTGCCCCAGCAATTTCAGATTTAATCATATTTTTTATATATGATTCATCAATTGAAATTTTAGAAGTATCAGAATTTATTTCTAGTTCAATCAAATAATTTAAAAAATTAGCATAATTTGAATCATTAACCTTCCATGATTCTTTGAAATTTTCAAAATTATTTAGTGAATCTCCATATTCAGAAACAAATTTTGTACCCCAATTAAATAGCGGCCTTTTTTGACTGCCAATTATTTTTTGAGTATTTTTATTTAAATTTAATTCATATGGTATATATTCATCAGGAGTAATGCCGCCTCCCCCGTATACAACCCTACCTGCTCTAGTCTTATATTTGGGACGAAGTTCTTTTAATGAATCAATTATAGCTTCTCTATTTTTTTTGTACAATTCAGAATAATACTCCCGTGTATTTCCATCTTTAAAAGGCCTTTGAATTAATCGTCCACTTGGCGTGAAATAACGAGCTATTGTTACCCTTATAGCAGATCCATCACGCAGTCCAAGCTGTCTTTGTACTAACCCTTTACCAAAACTTGTTTCACCTATTATTAATCCTCTGTCAAGATCTTGAACTGCTCCAGCAACAATTTCACTAGCACTGGCTGAACCTCTATTTAGTAAAATTATTAATGGGTAATCTGATCTCCCTTTAGAAGGTTTTGCCATAAAGACTTCATTGGTATTGTTGTGTTTGCCAATCGTATATACAAGAGTATCTCGAGATGTTATAAACATATTTGCTATTTGAGCAGCCTGTTCCAAAAAACCTCCGCTATTGTTTCTTAAATCCAAGATCATACGTTTCATACCAAGATTATCTAATTTCTTTATCGCATTTTTCATCTCTTCTGATGATGTTGCTGTAAATCTTGTTAACCATATATATCCAGTTTTATCATCCAGCATTAGGGATGCGCGAACACTATAAATGGGAATTATATCTCTAATTATTGTAACAGGGAACGGTTCCTCGCCTATCCTAGCAATTGTTAAGCCAACACTTGTTCCCTTTGGCCCACGTAAAGTTTTCATTACTTCATTTTTAGAAATTCCGTAAGCATCTTTACCATCTATTTCAATTATTTTATCACCGGGATGAAGTCCAACTCTTTCTGATGGACTATCAGCTACAGGAGCTATTACAGTTATATATCCATCTAATATATCAAACTCAATTCCAATGCCTTGAAATTTACCACGGAAAATTTCATCGATTTCTTCTTGTTTTTTAGGCGGTATATATACAGAATGTGGATCAAGCTTTTCCATAAACCCATGAAAGGCACCATCCCATATTTTATCTAAATCAACATCGTCATAATAATATTCGTTAACATATTGTATCATTTGATTAAAAATTCTGAATTTATTTTCAATAATACGGTAAGTGTCCTTGGTTGCAGAATAAAGGTGACGAACAGAAGGAAGAGTAATAATTATAGTAATTATAATTACTGTTGTGAGAAAAGAAAAATTTACATGGGATTTATATGATTTTTTCATGATTAGTTAAAATTAATATGGTCTAATTATAAACCAAAATATATCATTGTTCTGAATGAAAGTGCAGATAAAGCAGATTTTGGTGAATCACTAATTTGAAAACGATCATTTAGCTTCCATTGTCCGGCCTGAATAATGCCCTTATTATATCCGATGCTTATTCTGAGGCCAACCCGATCTGTTATTTGCCATTTAACAGCCATATATGGTTGAAAGTTAAAAAATGATCCACTCAAATTTGTCATGCCAGTACTAATTGATATTGGTGGTAAATATGAATTTTGTAAATCTTGAATTTCTTGCTCAGTATTAACTTCATATATAAGATTATTATTTTGAACATACCCATAATTGTTATTAAAACTCGAATCCCATCTTGGGGTGCCAGTATTCTGATCGACTGAAATAATGGTTCTTCCAATTCCAAACATAGCTCCGCTAGCAACTTCCAGATCTCGAAAAATTGGAACTACATATTCCAGGGTTACTGCACTTATCATAAAGGTAAACTTTGCTTCAACTGTTGGGACAAAAATCCCACTGTAAGACTCAGTTATATCTGCATTATATTGAGGATCCCCACCTTGAGCTGGGGTTATAGTATCTTGAATTCCAGCTAGTCCATTATTATCTATAGCAAGAGTAACACTTAATGCATTACTTATTCTGGAAGCTCCAATACCGGCATATCCCCCCAATCTCCATCTCCCGGAAATTTGTGTAAAACCTTCTCCACCATGAACAACAAAAGGGTCATTAAAATCATCGGGGTTAAGCCCCACTTTTTTTAGTTGGTTTGTGCCTGGTATTGAATCTAGCATCATATACATGGGACTATACCCTATCCCTCCGCCAAAATAGTCTTCCACAGGGTAGAGGTCACTTTGTGCGCTAACTAATAATGGAATAGAAAGAATAAGTACTTTATATAGTTTCATTATGCCTTCAGATTGCAATCGTATCAAATTTTAACTTTGGAAAGTTATCCTTTACAATTCCAATTTGGTAGCGAAATGTTTATAAAAAAGAAAGAACAATTATTTACATATTTACTTAATAATATTAAAATTATATATGATAATTAGATATTAGACGGTTGATATTATATTATTGTATATTCTAGTATAGAAATCAATGTACAATTGTTTTCGCACAAAGCCTCGGAAGGCACTAAGGAATAATTTGCGAGGGCTGATTTTGCTATTAGCCCTACCCCTATCTTTGTGTCTTTATGCTCAGCCAATTAAGATTATAGGGACTTATGATCTTAATAAAAATAATCTCAATGAAATTCTGATATTAAAAGATGGTGGGATACAATATGTAGAAATTGATGATGATAGTAATCATCAAGAACTATGGTACTATCATCCTAATGGAATAAGATCCGCCTCAATAGTTGATGTAGTAATAGCAAACATTAATCAAGATCCTAAGCCAGAAATAATTGCAATAATATCCTCCCCATCAATTATTTCGGATAAAAAAACTCCTTGGCTTGTAGCATTCAAGTGGACAGGAAGAAGGTTTTCTTCGGTTCCTATGGAACTTTTTGATTTCCCTGGTGAAATAGATTTTTTACGTCCTTCAAATATTAATTTTCATCAGGAAGATTCCCTGTCTATGTTTGCAGTGTCTTTCGGAAGCCCTTCTAGAAAGGCTGCAATTTTTAATTTAGTAGAGGATTTTGGAACCCTATCTATAAATGAGCCTAAAATTATTCAACCAGAAATATTAAAAAATGGTTATGGTAGAGTTTATACAGCCTTACTAACAACAAATAACGGTGAAATGATATTAATTTTTAGCAAAGAAAATAATATACTTAAAACAGGAATATTTTCTGTTAATGATGGATCAGAAATTTCATCAGATTTACTTGTTTTAGAAGACAAAGAAAATCTATATGCACCAGACATATGGGTGTATGATATTACTTATAATGATGAAGAAGGAGTCTTATTACCATTTCAGAATGATGAGGTTTTGATGCTATCTTATTTGGATAATAAACTATCTTTAAGGCAATCTGAATATTCAGGAAAAGGTTTGTTTAATATTCCCGACACATCATCATCAGAAGTGATAAATAATACTATTTTAAAAAGGATTGAATCGGGATTATATAAAATACTTGATGAGGAATTATCTACTGAATCTTCAATTGATCAAGCAGCAATTGATTCCCTCATAAGCAATATTTCTAAAGTCGATTCAATATTTGTTGGAGATTCTACAAATATCCCGGCGACAGTTGATTCCGCTGGAGGATTTTATAGTTTTCAATGGCTAGTAAAGCCACCAGTGGGTACAGTCTATAAGCCCCATACTGGGAAAATTAATTGGATCCCAACCGATAATCAAACAGGAGAAAATATTTTTGCTTATCTTTCTCAAATAAGATTGGGTGAAAAAGTTCTTAGTGTATCCACCCCATTTGGTAAACAACATCAAATAATGCCAATATTATCTGATTCCCTTTTTGCATTTAAACTTTTTGTAAAAGATACATTAGCCCCTATTATAAAATACGTTCCAGATGAATTTATAATTCCTGAAAATAGAACAGCATCAATAACGCTAGTTACTAGGGATAGCGCTATTTCTAGATATCATTTTGATGGCGAACATTACTTCGAATTAGATGTAGGCTATGATTTATTTAAAGATAATTCACAATCTGTACTTACTACAAGCATTAGATCTAATCTTTCCCTAGTGGATAGGTCTGTTTCTTCAAAATTATCGTTTATACGAGAGAATATACCTGATAGTTCTCTTACAACAATATCCATGGATCACGACTTAATTAACAACACTTTAAATATAACAACATCTAATACATATGACTCTATTCCACAATCATATAGCCCTGAAGACTGGAATCCAGATTGGTATCTGTATCCTAATTATGTATTTAATGGATTTCCTCAAACCCTCTCTATGGATTCTATTAATAATAATTTACAATTCAAGATAAATGAAGATTTAAAAGCCCATCCTTATACTAATATTTCTGTAACTGTACCGTTAGGCGAAAATTTTTATACAAGCGCCTTTTCATTTCCAAATGAAATTTATATAAAGACTATAGATGTTATTATTACGGTGGATTCATTATCTAGAAAATCTATTACAGCAACCTATGAATTCTATGGAAAAGTTTCTGCCAATTCTTTAGCTGGGGTTTTCGATTTGAAAGATCGAGTAAGGTTTAATAAACAATTTCTAGAAAGCAAAAAACTATTAAAAAGCACTAGTTTACAAACCTATACAACAAGTGACGATACTTCTACAATAGACTCTTCTATTACTGATTCATTATCTTCAGATTCAACTTTACAAAATAATAATGTAGTTACACAAGACAGCGCAGCTGTACTGCAGGGCGATTCTACCAGTGTAGTTGACCCGGACAGCGCAGCTGTACTGCAGGGCGATTCTACCAGTGTAGTTGACCCGGACAGCGCAGCTGTTAAAATAGAATAAAAATAAATGACCTATAAATATATTATCACGTTTTTCTTTTTATGTTCTGTAGAAATTGGTCTATCTAAGGAACTAAAAATAATTGATATGGAAGGAACGTATGATTTAGATGGTGATGGTCAATATGAATTTGCTGCATTAGAGTATAACAGATTAAATGGACATACTATTTCTATGATACGTTATTATGAGATAGATATTGATGGGTATCAGAATTTATCTTGGGAATTAGAAATGCCGGATGGATTATTGGGAAGTTTTGTAGGAGTAAAGCTAGCTGATATTATTGGAGATGGCATACCAGAGCTTGTTGCTGTTGCAAATTTATCATCTAATGGAGATGAAACAATATTGCAACCAATAATATTTTATTATCAATGGTATGATGATGGTTTTTCTGAAACCCCCTCTGGATATTTAAATATTGGAGATCAAAAAGATTTTGTTAGATGTCATAATTTTGATCTTATTGACTTGGATAATGATGATGCTCAAGAAATATTATTATCTCTTGGAAGCCCAATGAGGGCATTAGCTTTAATTGATGTTAGCAGTGAGGGCGATTTGATTATGATAGAGCGCTTAGAGCCAACCGCATTAAGCACTGGAGTAGGTTTTGTGTATGGTAAATCTATTGATTGGAATAATGATGGATATGATGAAATAATTAGTTTTAGCCCTGAGGGTAATGTTCTAAAAATTCAACCATATTTTAATCGTAATGGGACACTGGTTTTAGGAAACGCTAAACAAGAAATAATAACGGGAATAAACGGACTTTTGCCCAGGTCTATAGTTGTTTCTGATTGGGATTCTGATGGATTTAAAGATATTCTTTTGCCTTTTCAGTCTGGACATGTAGTTGCTATGACGTTATCTCCAGCAACTGTCGCAGTCGATGTTTTGCCTATTGATGCAGGCCCTTTATCTGATATGAGCGTTGTTGATATTAATTTAGATAACGTTAATGATCTATTCCTTGTTTCTGGAGAAATGAATATGATAACTATGGCTATAGGATCTTTGGATACAGTTGGGTTAAAAACTAGCTATTTTACTTTGGAAACTGATACAGCTGAGGCACAGGTTTTTAATATTATTCCTATTACTGAAAAGGGGGTATATACTGGATCCATAGTTGCTTCAAGCTGGAACGGTCAAGTAAGCAATGTTTTTTTAACGGAAATTGGTAAGGTTGAAATTAATATTCCATCTCCAGATGAAGAAGATGTCATAACTGCTTTAGATGAACAGATTGATTTAATAGATCTATTTCCAGAAATTAAACATGCTATGGATTTGCCAAAGCTCCCTAAGCCTCCTGTTACCACTGGACAGATGTTGCCAAAAGATATTTTACCTAGACATATTTTAACTGAAAACCAACTTTTTACTTATAAAATACCTGAGGATGCAGCTCGCCAATTTTATAGTTTTCGTTGGCTAACTCCTCCACCTAAGGGAATGTTTTTTCATTATGAAAGTAGATCTATTCAATGGGTCCCTGATGATACACAGTTGGGAGCCTATAAATTAGGATATAGAGTAGAGATGAAAATAGGGGAATCGGTTTCATTAGAAGCAACCATTCAAGATTCACTATTAACATACCAGATGATCCCAGAATTAGAAGGAGATGATGAATATTTGTGGATTTATGTTAATGATCCACCAAAATTTGTAACCAAACCTGTTTTAACAGAATTTGTTGCGAACTCTACATTCGCTTATAGCCCTGTAGTAGCAGATAGAAATATTGATAAAAACATTAGATATTTTCTCGAATTTGCTCCAGATGATATGATTCTAGGTGAAAATGGTAGCTTAGTTTGGAAAACAGACAGTGCAGATGTAAATGTTTATGATGTAAGGCTTATTGCCACAGATGGATTTGATCGCGATATACAAGAATTTAAATTATATGCAAGAGCTGGTGTGAAAATTATTTCAAGCCCACTTGTTCATTTAAAAGTGAATGAACCTTATCAATATCAAGTAGAAGTATGGAGGCCTGAATTATCTCAAGAAATCAAAGTTAAATTGCTTCATGGCCCGATTGGTATGTTAATTAATAAAAATAATTTAATTAATTGGACACCAGAGACCACTCAGTTAGACTCTCAATATTTTGCTATAGAAGCTAGCCATGGCGTTGCAAAAGATACTCAAAATGTGATAGTATTTGTTAATCATCCACCTATTATTTCTTCTGCACCACCACTTATAAATGTGGTCAATGTTGGATCAACTTGGGATTTTCAATTAGAAATTTCTGATCCAAATATGGCTGATAAATTAACTATTACATCATTAGAATTGCCGGAGGGAATGAGAATAGACCCTTTTACATGGAGATTACGTTGGGATCCGACAGATGAAGAACTTGATTTTTCACATATGAGGCTAGAGATTACAGATGGAAAGGAAACATATTTTATAGATTCAGACTTTTATGTTAATGCTCCTATAAAAATAGTATCAGTCCCTCCTATGACAGCTAATTTAGGGGAACCCTATCAATATAGGATATTGAATTCGGATAAAAATAAGAGCGCCTTGCTTCCTTATGATAAGACTATACGCATAGATGAAATTAATTCAGTTAGAATCTACTCTATTGATATAACTGATGATGTTTATCAAGAAAATATCGGAAGGTATATTGGTGAATGGGAAAGCGCTGAGGAAATTTATTTAACAGATAACGACAAGCCTGAATCAAGTGCTTTTTCAAGATTAAATGCAAAAAAATATGTTAATAATATTTTTTGGGAAAATGAAAGACTTTATATATTAATAAAGACGGTTGATGATAGAACGATAGGGATAAAAGATCTTTTATGGGAATTTTTTCAGGGATCAAAGGGTAAACCGCCAAAGGTTATTGTTGAAAGATTAAGTCCTATAAAATATACACTCCTAGAATTTCCTGATGGGATGGAAGTTGATGAGTATTCCGGTATAATTAATTGGACACCGGGTCCCGAGCAACATGATTCTCATACAATAAAACTTCTAGTTTCAGATGGATATATGAAAGATGAACAAACCTATGAAATTTATGTAAACCATAAACCTGTAATTGTATCTAATGCCCCTAAATCAGCTTTAGTAGATGAAGTTTATAGATACCAAATTCAAGTTGAAGATAAAAACTCAAATTCTGAATTAGGTTATGAGCTTTTAAAAGCACCACAAGGTATGCAGATGACAGAAGATGGTAAAGTTGTATGGATACCTCGGGCGGCACAAATAAACAATCATTTGTTTACAGTGCGAGTTACAGATGGTTATTCTGAGGATGTTCAAAAATCGCAGGTTTTTGTAAATATTCCACCTTCTATTATTTCTATTCCTAAACCCGTTGCTCTTACCGGATATGAATATACGTATAAATTAGTGGCAGAAGATTTGAATAAGGATAAGATAAAATTTAAACCAATTAAACTCCCAAAATATTCTACATTTAATAAACGAACTGGTTTAATACAATGGCGCCCAAGGAATAATCAGCTTGGGCCAAACGACGTAATTATTGTAGCTATAGATGAAAGAGGGGCTACAACTGCTCATGAGTTTAAAATACATGCCTTTGAAAACCCAAGTGCAAGACAATTTGTTAATACAGGGTGGCCACTTATGTTAACTTTTGTAGGAATGATGTTTGCTTGGGGAGCAGCCCAAATCTAATTAAGATCAAGTTTTTGTAATATACTATCTAAGCATAATTTTGATATTGAAAATTGCATTGGCAATGCAAACAGCTTATTAATAATATTTTTATTAGCATATTTCAGTTTAATTAAATCTTTTTCTGTGGTAATAAGAAAATCGGGATTATAATTTATAATCTTATTTTCAATAAGACGGAAGTCATCATTTTTATATTCATGATGGTCATTAAAAGTGATATGATCAATAAAATCTATATTTTGCATTTTTAGCGTTAATTCAAAACTTAATGGGTCCCCAATTCCTGAGATAGCTAATGCTCGTTTATTTTTCATTTTTGCTAAGTTAATTTTCTCTCCATTAATATCTAATAAGTTATTAGATGGTTCATATTTGCTATGATAGTGATTTATATTTAATGATCTTAGTTTATTAATAATAAAACTTGATGGAGCTTTAATGTTCATTTTAGTTACTATTACAATATCAGACCTTTTCAAGTGTTGCCATGGTTCCCGTAATAATCCATACGGTAATAATTTGTAGAGATGATTTGGTTGATTTGCATTAATTAAATTTATATCCAGATCTCTATTTAATGATCGGTGTTGAAAACCATCATCTAAGATGATTAATTGTGGTTTATATTTATTATATAAATACTTACCCCCCCTATATCTATTATTATCGATAACGATTGGTATGTTAATTAATTTCTGTGAAATTAAAACCGGCTCTTCACCAAAATATTTCCAATTTTTTTTGTTTGAAATTTCTGATTTTAAGTCAATGGTTCCTTTTGAATTCCTTCCATACCCTCGACTTAAAATACCAATTTTAAATCCTCGATTTTTTAAAAATTCTGCAAAAAATATTACAGCAGGCGTTTTTCCAGTTCCACCTGTTGTTATATTTCCAATGCTAATAACTTTACATGGAAGATTATATGAAACGAATATTCCTAAATTATAAAAAATATTACGCCAAAATATTATAACCCAATAAAATAGGGATAAGGGGAAAAGGAATATGCGGAATTGAGGGTTGTAAAGAAAACTATACAAGAACACGTTTATCAACTAATAATTCTAAGTTATCCATTGCTTCTTTAATTATAGATAAGCATTCATCAAAAGATTGTTCTTTATCAAAATATATAGGATCTCCATATATAACTTCAATGCGACCAAAAGGTTTCGGGATATAAAAAGTATCCCAATTAGTAAATCCCCAATGTTTTGTACAATGTGCTGCAGCAGGAATAATAGGCGAACCAGTAAATTGTGCGGCCTTAACAACGCCAGCTTTAGGTATTTTAGCAGGACCTTTTGGCCCATCTGGAGTTATTGCGACTAATGAACCTGGAATATTTAAAGCATTAACTATGCCTTCTAAAGCCTCTTTTCCTTTATTGGAGCTTGATCCTCTTATAACTTTCCATCCTATATCTAGGCATATACGAGAAATGATTTCTGCATCATTGTGCGTCCCTGCAACAGCATAATATTGTTTTTTTGATAATTGTTTTACAAAAGTTAAAACTCTACCATGCCAAATTGAAATTATTACCGACTGATTATTATTAATTAAATTCTTATAATTATTCTCACCTTCAATGCGCCATTTATTTGTATTATACAATAATAATAGAATCCATTTACCTAATTTAGATAGTAAATATAATTTTATCGATTTCATATAGGTAATCTTTTTATTATCTCTTGAGCGCCTCTATCATAAACCCCAGGGATTCCTAAGGTTCGTCTTACTTGATCATATCCTAATAGCATATTCTTTCGTGATGAAGTATTATTTAATAGCGGGATAATTGCGGTTGCTAGATTATTTACTGTCATATTATTTTGTATAAATTCTGGTACTATCATTTTATTTGCAATCAGATTTACTATACATGCATACTTCACATTTGACATATTTTTGGCTAATAACCATGTTAGGCTGGAAAAACGATAAAAGGTAACTATTGGAATATCTAGAACTGCTGATTCTAATGTGGCTGTACCAGAGGCTACTAATGCTGCATTTCCGTACTGTAGTGCTAATTGAGGGTGCTCTCTTTCTATTTTAATAAAATTGGGAATATTATCAATGGTAACGCCAGGCGCTTTCCCAAGTATAACGTTTAGATTAGGAATATCTAACATTATTTTTTCAATTGTCTTGATTAAAATTGATAAATGCTGCTTTACTTCCTGCTGTCTACTCCCTGGGAAAATTGATAATATTTTATCATTGGGATCTAAGTCATGCTTTTTATAAAAATCTAAAGATGAATTTGGATATTTTAATTCTATAAATGGGTGCCCTATAAAGCTGGTCTTAACATTGCGCTTTTCAAACCATTCTTGTTCAAAAGGAATAATTGATAAACATTGATCTACGTTATCTCTTAAAATAGAGACTCTTTTTTCTTTCCACGCCCATACTTGTGGTAAGATAAAATATGTAACAGGAATACCCAATTTTTTTGATTCTTTTGCTAAGCGCAAGTTAAAACCTGGATAATCAACTAAAATAATACGTTCAGGTTTATTCTCTTTTATCCAATTAATTGTTTTACCCATCACACTCATCATAAATGGCAGATGCTTTATAACCTCAATAAATCCAACAATTGCTAGCTTATTGATATGTTCAATAATCTGAACACCTTCTTTTTCCATTCGATCGCCACCATGACCGTAAAATTCAATGTGTTGATTATATTTTTTTATATGCTGCACTAATTTAGATGCGTGCAAATCCCCAGATTCTTCGCCAGCTACTATAAACACTTTATAAGAATTATTATTTTTCATTTTAAATAGTGTATAAAATATATAATCAGCATTAATAAAATTATATTTTGAAGGGTCCTTTTTTCGGTTTTTATTGTTTTTGAAAATTTTATTGGTACATGTTTATCTTGATTTTTCCATGATGATAATCGAGGGAATAATATTGGAACATTATTCATATAATTTTTGTATTCTTTTCCAAAAATATCAATTAACGTATTTTGCTCTAGATTAATAATTAAGTAATACTGTATGATAAAAAAGGCCCATGTTATTATTAACATGGATAAAATATTGAGCGAACCTGCTATAAACACAACCCCAGAATAAATAATCACATTTCCTATATATAAAGGATTTCTTGTATAGCTATATGGACCCGATGTGCATAATGATGGAGCTCCAACCTTTGTAGTTCTTGTGACTCCTCCTGCATATCTCACTGCCCACATACGGAGAGATTCCCCAATAGCTATTAATATAAATCCTATTAACATATTTTGAATCTCTGGATGAGAATTATATAATATATATAGAGCTAAAGGAATAGGCGTATAACTTCTATACTTAAATAGTAAATTACCTGTGTTCATCAATGGAGATCTTCACGTATCATCTGATCAATTTTTATTGCTAATTCCAATGCATCCTTTGCTGCAGCGCCATCAACCATTGGCTTTGACATACCATTTATACTATCAGCAAAATTTTCAAGTTCAGCTTTTAATGCATCAAAAGATAATATTTTAGGTTTTTCATATATAATGTGTTTTTTCTTTCCATGATAGTCAAAATCAACATCTTTTATTGCAGTTATATTTTTTTTGTTTTTCTCAACAATGCTATAGACCTCTGTTAATCCAATTAATAAATCAATTGTAATATAGAGATCTTGTTGAAATATTTTGATTTTTCTCACATCGTTTTGAGCCACCCTACTTGATGTTACATTAGCAATTGTGCCATTTTTAAATCGAATTCTTGCATTAGCAATATCTATTGAATCAGTTAATATTGATATGCCATTGGCATAAATTGTTTCTATATCGCTGTTTACTAAAAACAATAATATGTCAAGATCATGAATCATTTTATCTAAGACTACTGGAACATCTGTACCACGAATATTATAGGGAGCCAGCCTTTGTATTTCTATATACTTTGGTTTTAGCGTGTAATTATTTAGCGGAATTAATGCAGGGTTAAATCTTTCAATATGACCAACTTGAATTATCACATTATTTTTAATTCCTAATTTTATCAGTTTTTCAGCATCGTTTACAGATTTAGCTATTGGTTTTTCAATAAATATGTGTTTTTTAGCTTTAAGACAATTATATGCAATATCATAATGTGTTTCTGTAGGGGTAACTAATGAGATTGCATCACATGCTTCAATTAATTTATAGATATTATTGTATAGTGGAACACGGTGCTTTTTTCCGATTGAATTAGCCCTTCTTTCATCAATATCATGAATTCCAATTAATTTAAAACTATCAATTGATTTTAAATGGTTTACATGATGTTTTCCTAAGTGACCAACGCCAACGACACCAATATTAATTTTCTTTATAGTTTTATTCATTATTAAAAAAAGATGCTAACTCAAATTAAGTATTAAAATCTTTTATATGTTAAAAGAAACTAATTGTTCATTAAATAAAATAAATAATACATCATTTCGAAATATCTTGTTTTTTGGAAGAATTACATTCAATTTTTCAACAGAATTCCAAGCATGGTAAACTATAATTACAAAGATTATCCCGTTTGCTAATGGCCGATAATATAAAAACTGGTATTGGATTTATCATTCCAACTGCCTCGTTAATTGGCTTTGTTCTATCTATTTTATCAAGTGCCTATTTTAATGGTATTATTTTTATTATAGCAGGTATGATAGTATGGATGCTCTATATACTTGTTGTTGAATCAACTACACCAGCTTTAATGGGGAACATTTTAATCCTTTTTGTTGTTTTATTATCCTTAGCTATTTTTCTAAACTATGGCCTATCACAAAATATTTTTGGCGGTTATGAACTAAAATCTGATGGTTCATTAATAGCTCTTCTCGTTTTATTTTTTGGCGTGTTAATTGCTATGGTTTTCCGGGAATATATTTCAGCAGCTCCAGCATCTTCATTAAGCTCAGAGGACCTAGCTTTAGTTAATAGAGCCTTAAAAAAATCTGAAAATATTGATCAAACAAAATCTGATCCAAAAGTTATTGTGGTAAAGCAAGAAACGTCTAAAGAAGAAGATGAAGAAGATGAAGAAGAATGGGATTATTCCCAAATGTATGCATATCCACCTGATTATTATGATGATGATGAATACGAAGATGATGAATATGAAGATGATGAATAAAATATTATAGCTTTATAGATAAATCGAAGTTAATTCCCCCTTTCATTTTCAGTCATAGCTATAACAATATTTGTACTACCGATAAATGCTTTATGTTGTTCAATCGACGATTTAACAAAATAATATAGTGTGAGCACATAAGATATATGAAACCACCATTCATTTACTTTACCTAGAAAAAATGCTCCATCGATAATTACAGTAATCATAAATAATATAGTTACTGCAAGAGTCGGTGGATATAACCTTCTTTTAATAGAAAGAATGCCCTTATAAAATTTATTATCTTTTGATAGCGTGTAATCTTTTATATTTACTCCAGTACCAACAAAAAAGAAAATAATCAAAGTTTGAGTAGCAATAAAAATTAAGCTGACAAATAAATCAAATGAAATATGTTGTGTAGGCCAAATATTAACATAGTGGTTTATACCAATTAATATTAAACCGGCACCGGAAAGAAAAATTAATACATATGATGTTATCATAAAAAACCACATAAAAAAAACCTATACATTGAAATGGAAATAAATACAATCTCCATCACATACAACATATTCTTTACCCTGGAGCTTTGCCAGCCCAGCTTCTTTCACGGCTTTTTCAGACCCAAGTTTTATTATATCGGTATATTTAATTACTTCAGCCTTAATAAATCCTCGCTGAAAATCTGTATGTATTGTACCAGCTGCAAATGGCGCAGTGGAGCCTTTTTTTATAGTCCAACTTCGTACTTCTTTCGGTCCCGCCGTAAAGAAAGTTTCAAGACCTAAAAGATTAAATGCTGATTTAATGAGCTTATTCAATCCTGGCTCAGGTAATTTATATTCTTTAAGAAAGATTTTTTTTTCGTCTTCAGATAAGACTGCAATTTCTTGTTCAAGCTTGCTAATATCGCCCCCCTTTTTTGCGTATTCAGATAATTTATTATTTAAATCACTTATTTCATTATTTACGATATCAGATTCACTCACATTGGCAATATACATAATAGGCTTATACGTTAGTAAATTTAGTTCTCCGATAATTTCTATTTCTGCACTATTTGTAGTAAAAGTTTTAGCTTTATTTCCATTATTACAATGATCTAATAGAGAACTAATTAATGAAAATTTTATCTGATTATTTTTATCTCCGGATCTTGCAAGTTTTTCTGTTTTTCTATATTGTTTTTCAAGTGTTTGTATATCAGCTAAGATCAATTCAGTTTCAATTATTCCAGCATCTCCAATAGGATCAATTTTCCCAGACACATGTGTTATATTTTCATCTTTAAAACAACGCACTACATGAATTATTGTATTTACTTGGCGTATCTGTCCTAAAAATTGATTACCTAATCCTTCACCTTTACTTGCGCCCTCTACCAGACCAGCTATATCTGTAAATTCAACAGTTGAGTTTGTAACAAGATTTGGGTTATAAATTCTTTTTAAAGAGCTTAATCGTTGGTCAGGTAATTTCACAACCCCTACATGAGGGTCAATTGTACAAAATGGATAGTTTTCTGTTGGCACATTTGAAGATGTTAAAGCATTAAACAGTGTAGATTTTCCTACATTTGGTAGCCCAATTATTCCACAACGTAAAGACATTAAATAATAATATTAACTTATATAAATTATTAAAAGGGGTCTAGAGATGGGTCCATGCCCATATCCCAGACTAGTTTTTCAAATAATCCAACCTGTAGGTCTTTTGCAAAATATATCTCTTTATTTTTTACTGACAGGCTAGCATCTCCCCATGCCATAAAAGTTGGTTTTTTAATAAATTTTCTGATATGTATCGTATATGTTATAATTTTATGGTATGGTCTTACTTGACCTTTAAATTTTAATTCTTTTACACCCAAGGCTCTGCCTTTTCCTTTCCCCCCACCCCATGATAGAAAAAAACCAATTAATTGCCAAAACCCATCTAACCCTAAACAGCCAGGCATTACAGGATCATTTATGAAATGGCATTCAAAAAACCAATCATTCTCAGATATATCTAGCTCAGCTTTTATATAACCTTTTCCATAGTTTCCACCTGTTTCTGAAATTTCTAGGATACGATCTATCATCAACATTGGTGGTAATGGCAATTTTCCAATACTCTTATCAATGAATTGTCCATTAGCAATTTCTAATAGATCTTTTTTGTTAAATGAAGACTTACGACTCATAGTTCACTAATATATTAATTAGGAATTTATATAAGAAACTTAGTTTCCATATTACTCTTTTCTAAATTCAATATAATAAATAATGGAGTTTTTATGTCAGAATGGGTTTTAATATTAGGTTGTTCAACTGGGCACGGGGGCGCAACAGCAAAACGATTAGCAAAAGATGGTTATGGAATTATTGGATTTCATCTTGATCGCGGAGAGGTTAAAAAAGAAGCTGAATTATTAAAGGAAGAAATATCAAAAATAAACGATGGGAAAGTATTTTTTTGGAACATAAATGCGGCTTCTATTGATGTTATGGATGAATATATTCCTAAAATAAGTGAGATAACCAATGGACAGTCAATAAAACTACTCCTCCATTCAATAGCTTTTGGAACAACAACAAACTTTTTTTCTGATAAGCCCGTTACTCAAAAACAAATGGATATGACTGTTCATGTTATGGGCAATTCTTTATTATACTGGACACAAAAATTATTTAATATGCAATTGCTAGGAGAGGGATCACGAATTTTAGGATTAACAAGTGAAGGTAATTATTTAGCCATGGATGGATATGGCCCTGTAAGTGTAGCAAAAGTTGCAATGGAAGCTATAATAAGACAAATAGGTTGGGAACTTGGGAGATACGGTATAACAGCAAATTCTTTACAAGCTGGCATTACGCCAACAAGGGCTCTTACAAAAATAACCGATAATTGGGAAGATTGGATAGAAAAAACAAAGAAACGTAATCCAATGAGAAGAACCACTACCCCCGGTGATATAGCAAATACAATTTCTTTATTATTAAAGCAAGAAGCTGATTTTATAAATTGCTCTATTATTTATTGTGATGGTGGAGAACACCGTTCTGGTACATTTTAGTAAAAGTTTAGATATATTTCCTAAGCTTATGAAGAGTCGGAAGGTTTGTTTAACCTTATTTGCTTTTTTATCAAGTCTACTAGTTCATGCACATCATTATTTGGTTGCAATTGGAAGCTAGACTCTGCAGCATCTAGTGCGAACTCCCACCATCCTTTTTTTGTATACATTAAAGCTAAATGATAATGTGCAGTAGATAAACTATTATATTCTTCTCTACTTAGATTTTGAGTTGACTCAGGATAAAGACGTATAACTTCACGATATTCAGATATTGCTTCATCGTACAAACCTTTAGAATTATACCATTTTGCTAATTCCAAATGTCTATTTGGATCATTATCCGCACAGCTATACAGCGCCATCAAGATGACCGAGGTAATGATGATTTGGTATGATTTAAGCCTAAACATCTGCGATTGACTACGGTATAATTTCAGCTCTGTCCTATTCGAAATGCAAGTAAAAATATATTATCTAATATTATAAGATATAATTTGCTTTTTATCCATATTGCTTGGATCATCTACAAAAAATATCATAGTGAGTATTCCTGTTAATAAAAATACACCAATTCCCATCAATATAATTTCCATACTAATGATAGTACTAATACTTCCAACAATTGCAATCGCTAAAAAAGTGAATGGCGCTAAAGCTGTATCCGTTAAAGCCATATAAATTTTATTATCCCCACCATCTGCAAACTTATATATCAAATTCATAGCTGATGGCATAAATGCTCCTAATCCAAGGCCAAGAAATAAAAAAATAATATAAACATGTAACATGTTTTTTGCTAATAATGCAACTACAAGAGCTATTAAGTAGGATATGAATGATAATAAAATTGAAATTTTGTGACCATACAAATCTCCAATCCATCCTGAAAGAAGACTGCCAGCACCTGAAGCAATAACATTTATAATAACAAATATACCAGCTTCACTAATATCAAAATCAAACTTGTTTTGTGTATATACTGCATATAAACTAATTGCAGGATAATTTGCAGTAAGAAAGATTCTAGATATAAGATAATTACGAAAATTATAATTTGTTTTTATTATAGATTTTGTTTCAGTTAAAAATTCACTTATAGATCTATTATTATCATTATTTGTATCAATATTTATATGGTACCATTTAAATAATATAGTCCCTATTAAAATACAGGTGAAAAAAATTAAAAATCCCAATCCAAAGTTTTGTGGAAACGGTACATTGCTATTTAAAACTAATCGGACAGCAAATCCACCAAAAAAACCTCCGATGCTATTCCATGCAAAAGATATTCCAAGATACTTACCGCGTTTATTAATTGAAAATGTATGATTAAGAAATTCAGTCCAAATAGGAATAATGATGCCAATCCCCATTCCATAAAGAATAAAGCATATATAATATAACACCCAAGAATAAGGACCAGAGGGGGCAAAAAAGGCAAATATGAACCCGGCAAAAAATATTGGCGGCATAGCAAAAACATGAACTCTAATTACTGCACGTTTTATATCTTTAATATTTCTACCAATAATTGCTGTAAATAATTGAGGAAATGCAACTAAAATTGACCACAATCCCGCAACAGATAAGCAAATGCCCTGAGGAGCACCAAGTTGTTTTAAAAATAATGGAATAATGGCATACACAGTGTGAAAAGATAGACCTATACCCCAAAAGAACTCATGAGCACAGTTTAATATAAGATTATGCCTGTCTTGATTATTTATATCTTTCATAATTACTCATTGTTATCTTTTGATAATAATATAATTGAAGATAATAATAAGATAGCTCCTATAAATTGTGCAGCTTCAAGAGTTCTTGATCTATAAAACCAATCTATAAACATTGCTGATAGCGGCCAGAATAGTTCATATAGAGTCGCATGAGATGCTGGTATGTTTTTAAGTCCGTAATAATAAATAAACAATGCTATAGACCCTGTGGATATGCTTATGATAAATATTGATAACCATTGGAATTTGGTTAAATCAACTATTATATGTAAATCCTGTGTTCCAATAATGATAAATAGACAAGTAATCGATGTAATAATTAATCTAAGTGATGTAACAATTTGAAATGATAGTTTTTTTAAAGCATGTTTGCCTAATACTGTTGAGCTTCCCCAGCTAAATGCAGCAAGCAATGCGAATAATGATGCAATGATCATTTTATCTTCCCATTGAGATAATGGTTGCAATCCAAAAGTAACTAAAAAGCTTCCAATAATTGCTATACTTGCTAAAAATAAAAACTTTTTTGAAAGCTTTTCTTTTAAAATTATAGAAGCCAAGCTTATTGCAAATAACGGTTGAAGTTTTTGTAATAAAACAACAACTGATAAGTTTATATAGTTTACATAGCTTAGAGCGCTAGTATAAAAAAAAGTACCTAAAATTCCACCGCATATACTTATCCAAAATACAGACATCCATGTTTGTTGATTTATTGTTTTTATTTCTTTTCTAGCTTTTAAAATGAATGGAATAAATAAAACTGCTCCAATAATATGTTCAATTGTAACTATTATTAGCGATGGTACGCTATAAAGCGCCTGTCTTAATAAGCCGTCAAAACTCCATAAAATTGCTGCAAAAATAATAGCAAGTTTTGGTAAATTTTTTTTCATAAACTATATAGTTATTGGTTTAAGCTGATCCACCAAAACCTGAAATTTCAGATAATTCAACTCCAAAAGATTTTGCGGCAATTTGCCACATTTTTGATTCATTAGTATTAAATACAAAATCAATTGAAGTAGATTGCATTAGCCAATCACCATTTTCAATTTCTTTTTCTAGTTGGCCAGATGTCCACCCTGCATGCCCTAGCATGAGTTTATAATTTTTTAGGCTATTACTATTATGTATATCTTTTAATATTTTATTACTGCTAGTTATAGAAAATTGATCCGAAATTTTTATACTATCCTTACTATTATAAGAATTACTATGTAATAATATTCCTCTTTCGATGAATACGGGTCCACCAAAAAATAATTTTGGAGAAATTTTTAAAATATCATCATCTTCATTATCAATATTATTAAATAACATTTTTAATTTCGCCTTTTCGAATGCTTTATTTATGATTAACCCTAGAGCGCCATCATTACTATGTTCACATATTAGAACTATACTTTTGTTAAAATTAGGATCCTGTAAATGTGGCATTGATATTAATATATGATTTTTGAGTGATCCCATAGCGAAATATAGTTCATTTATTTTATACTCTATAAATTTCCTTTTAATAAATATAGCTAATCCAAATTTGAAGATATAATTAATTAACATATATTCATTGTCTGCCTAGAAATAAATAGAATCATAATAAACAAAATAATTGAAGCAATCACCAAAGCACATAGTAATCAAAGGTGCTCGTCAGCATAATTTGAAAAATATCGATCTATCTATACCAAGAGATCAACTAGTGGTTATTACTGGCATATCTGGATCAGGGAAATCTTCAATTGCTTTTGATACAATATATGCGGAGGGGCAAAGAAGATATGTTGAATCTCTTTCCTCTTATGCAAGACAATTTCTAGGTTTAATGGAAAAACCTGATCTTGATTATATAGAAGGTCTTTCACCTGCTATTTCTATTGAACAAAAATCCACAGCACGCAACCCAAGATCAACTGTTGGAACAGTTACAGAGATTCATGATTATTTACGATTATTATTTGCTAATGTAGGAAAACCTCATTGTTGGATATGTAATAAACCAATCCAAAAGCAAACTGTACAACAAATAGTTGATAGCGCTTGCAAGTTTAATAAAAATTCGAAGATTTATATATTAGCGCCGGTTATAAGAGGAAGAAAAGGACAGCATAAAGGTGTGTTTTCGGATATTAGAAGAGAAGGGTTTTTACGTTTAAGAGTAAATGGAAAAATTCTCCATGTTGAGGATAATATTAATCTTAATAAGAATAGAATGCACCATATTGAAGTTGTGGTTGATAGGTTAATACTTGATGGGGAATATAAAGATAGATTAACAGAATCAGTTGAACTTGCTCTTAAGGTCGGTTCTGGCGCAATAATCATTCATGATCTAAATAACAAAAAAGATCATTTATTTAGTGAACACTTTGGATGTACAGAGCACCCAGAAGCATCACTAGATGAGCTATCGCCACGAATGTTTTCATTTAACTCTCCATATGGCGCCTGTCAAAAATGTGATGGATTGGGAAGCCAAATGAATATAGATCCCAATTTATTAGTCCCAGATAAATCAAAATCTCTTATACAAGGGGCAATTGTTCCATTGGGGGAGCAACCAAGAGAAAGTTGGTATGGTCAAATTTTAAAAAGTTTGGCAAAGTATTATAATTTTAATTTTACAACTCCATGGATAAAAATAGATCCAAAAATCCGCAAAGTTTTGTTATTTGGAACAGGAAAAGATACAGTAAAGATGGAATATTCATCAAAAAGATGGACAGGAACTTATACTGGAAGTTGGGAGGGGGCTGTCCCGAATATGGAACGTAGATATAAGCAAACAAAGTCATCACATATTCGACAATGGATAGAACAATTCATGAGCATGAGGCCTTGTCCAGAATGTGAAGGAACTAGAATAAAAAAAGAAAGTCGGTCAGTAAAAATCTTAGGAAATAACCTTGGCAGCATTTCAGCAATGACCATCAAAAAATGTAGAGACTATTTTAAGAGCTTGAGCTTGAATTCAACAGATTCAAAAATTGCGGAACAAATATTAAAAGAAATAAATAGTAGATTAGGGTTTCTAGTTGATGTTGGTTTAGAATATTTAACGCTTGAAAGATCTGCAGTTACTCTTTCAGGTGGAGAAGCACAACGTATTAGATTAGCAACTCAAATTGGTTCACAGCTTATGGGGGTTCTATATATTTTAGATGAGCCTTCTATAGGATTACACCCAAGAGATAATAATCGCTTACTAACAACATTAAAGAAACTAAGAGATCTTGGTAACTCAGTGATTGTAGTTGAACATGATAGAGAAACTATGGAGTCATCTGATTATATTATTGATATTGGCCCAGGAGCAGGACATCATGGAGGGGAAATAGTTTATGCGGGAACACCTAAAGAAATAGTAAATTTTTCTAAATCTCTTACAGGGAAGTATTTATCAGGAAAAAAAAACATACCAGTCCCAGCTAAAAGACGCATAGGGAGCTCATATTCTTTATCTATTAAGGGCGCAACAGGAAATAATTTAAAAAATATAAATGTTGATTTTCCTCTCGGAAAGTTAATCGTTATTACAGGTGTATCTGGAAGCGGTAAGAGCACGTTGGTGAATGAAACGCTTTATCCTGCAGTATCAAAGGAGTTATATAGATCTCGTCAATTTCCTTTATATCATGAATCAATTGAAGGGTTAGAATTTATTGATAAAATAATAAATATTGATCAAAAGCCAATTGGTCGCACCCCAAGATCAAACCCTGCAACCTATACGGGAGTATTTGTATTTATCAGAGAATTATTTTCCCAACTTCCAGAATCAAAAATCCGGGGTTATAAACTTGGTCGTTTTTCGTTTAATGTAAAAGGAGGAAGGTGTCAATCGTGTGAGGGGGATGGTATAATAAAAATTGAAATGAATTTTTTACCAGATGTATATGTGACATGCGAAGTTTGCAAAGGGGCTAGATATAATAGAGAAACATTACAAATAAAATATAAGGGGAAAAATATAGATAATGTTTTAAAAATGTCGATAGAAGAGGCGCTGATATTTTTTGAGAACATACCATCTGTAAAGAAAAAATTATCAACTCTTAATGAAGTTGGATTAGGATATATAAAACTTGGGCAACAAGCAACTACCTTATCTGGCGGAGAAGCGCAAAGAATTAAGCTTGCAACTGAACTATCAAAAGTATCAACAGGCCGCACATTATATATTTTAGACGAGCCAACAACGGGTCTTCATTTTGAAGATATAAAAATGTTAATGAATGTTATTCACAAATTAGTAGATAGAGAAAATACTGTAATAATTATTGAACACAATTTAGATGTTATTAAAAGCGCAGATTGGATAATTGATTTAGGGCCAGAAGGAGGAAACGAGGGGGGCCAAGTAATAGCATCTGGAACTCCTGAAAAAGTATCTAAAGCTAAACGGTCCTATACAGGTAAATTTTTAGATAAAATTTTATAATATAAAAATTTTGAATTTATTTACTACGAACTTGGCGACCCCCCATTCCATATGTTATCTTTAGTAGCTTTAAATGGTAATATTATCTCTATTTTCTACAAAAATTAATGACTGAAACACATATCACTGATCCATCTATTATTGAAGATGATATAACTATTGAGAAAACTTTACGCCCATCTCATTTTGATGATTTTGTTGGGCAAGATGATGTTGTGGACAATTTGAAGTTATATATTGATGCAGCTAATAAACGTGATGAAGCCCTTGATCATGTTTTATTATTTGGTCCACCTGGTCTTGGTAAAACAACTTTAGCAAATATAATATCAAAAGAGTTAAATGTTAACCTAAAGCAATCTTCTGGGCCAGTAATAGATAGAGCAGGAGATCTTGCAGGTCTGTTAACAAATGTTGCCAGGAAGGATGTTTTTTTTATTGATGAAATTCATAGATTAAATAGTGTAGTAGAAGAATATTTATACTCAGCAATGGAAGACTATCAATTGGAGATTATGATTGATTCTGGCCCTAGCGCTCGTAGTGTTCAATTAAATATTGAACACTTTACACTTATTGGCGCAACTACTAGATTGGGGAATCTAACTTCTCCATTAAGAGATAGATTTGGGGTTATTCTACGCGTAAATTATTATACTCCAGAAGATCTATTTAAAATTATAAAAAGATCTGCCCAAATTTTAGAAGTAAGTATTGATAAAGAAGGCGCTAAAGAATTAGCAAAACGGTCTAGAGGAACACCAAGGATAGCAAATCGCATATTGAGGAGGACTAGAGATTATGCTGAAGTCAAATCAAATGGTGCGATAAATAAGAAAATTGCGCAAGAATCTTTGAAGTCTTTAGGTATTGATAATCATGGTCTTGATGATATGGATCGTCAAATATTATCTGCATTAATAGATAACTTTGATGGTGGTCCTGTAGGCGTTAGTTCGCTAGCGGTAGCTATAAGTGAGGACACTACAACTGTTGAAGATGTATATGAGCCATTTTTAATAAAAGAAGGATTTATCCAGAGGACTGCGCGCGGACGTATTGCTCAAGAAAAAGCATATAAAATTTTAGGTAAAGTTTTTAATCCAAACAAACAGACAGGAATATTCTAATGATACAAAAAAAGAAAAAATATAAACTAGCGGATTTTGATTATGCGCTTCCAAAAAAATATATTGCACAATATCCGGCAAAGAGGCGTGATGGATCAAAGTTAATGGTTTTACATAGAGACACAGGTGACATTGAACACAAGAAATTTACTAATTTGCCAGACTACTTTAGAAAGAATGATTTATTTATGTTAAATAATACTAAGGTTTTCCCTGCAAGGTTATTTGCAAACAAGGATCGAACAGAAGCAAAAGTTGAAGTATTTCTTTTGCGTGAATTGGAAAATGACCTTTGGGAGGTAATGGTTAAACCTGCAAGGAAAGTTAGAATTGGTAATAAGCTAATGTTTGCAAAAAATGTGTATTGTGATGTTATTGATAATACTATTTCTGGTGGTAGAGTGGTAAGGTTCGAATATAATGATGAAGATATTTATAGTATTATCGATCGTATTGGTTTATCACCTTTGCCCCCATATATAAATAGAGAGGCTGTCCCATCTGATAAAGTTAGATATCAGACAGTATATGCTGATCGTCGAGGCGCAGTCGCTGCTCCAACCGCAGGGCTTCATTTTACTGATTCACTAATAAAAAAACTCAAAAATAAACAAATAAATATAGATTATACTACACTTCATATAGGACTTGGAACATTTAGACCTGTTCAGGTTGAAGACCTTAATCGTCATCAAATGGATTCTGAATATTTTGAATTGTCCCCCCCTACAGCAATGGTCATTAATGAAACAAAGAAAAAAAGAAGAAAAGTTGTAGCGGTAGGAACATCTACTGTGCGATCTTTAGAAACTGTAGTTGTGTCAGGTTTTCAGGTACTCCTTATGATTTTAAAATGGTCGATGCTTTAATTACAAACTTTCATCAACCTAAAAGCACATTACTAATGATGGTATCTGCATTTGCATCTAGAAAATTAATTATGCATGCATATAATGAGGCTAAAAAGAAAAAATATCGCTTTTTGAGTTATGGTGATGCCATGCTTATTATCTGATTGATGGTCAAATCAATATTGAATGTTGGGGCAGTGCTTCCTGCCGCAGGTATTGGCGCCAGATTTGGCGAAAGAAAACAGTTCAAGCGTCTAGGGAGCAAACCACTTTTTTTATATGCTTTAAATGCATTCTTAAAGTGTAAAGAAATTGCTGAGATAGTTATTGTCACAAATGAAGATGAAATTGAATATATTTATCAGGAAATAGAGGCATTAAATACTAAAAAATCTATTAAAGTTATAGCTGGTGGACCAAGAAGACAGGATTCCGTAATGAATGGATGCACAACATTATCAAGCTCAATGGAATTGGTAACAATTCATGATATTGTTAGGCCATTCGTTACAAAGGATCTGATATTATCTACTATATTGGGCTGTAAGAATAATGATGGATGTATTGCAGCCTTATTATCTAATGATACAGTAAAAGAAGTAAAAAATTTTAATATTGTACGGACTATTGATCGCAATAAAATATGGCTGGCTCAAACCCCACAAACATTTAATAAGAAAGTCCTTATAGAAGCAATGAATAATAATGATGCAACAGATGAATCCTCAATGATTGAAGCTGCTGGAGGTGTAGTTTCCGTAACAGAAGGATCTGTCCTGAATTTTAAAATCACTACAATTGATGATTGGAAATTAGCAGAAAAAGTAGTTTATGGTTAAATCAGGGATAGGATACGATATTCATCGTCTTGAAAAAGGTGAGAGCCTAATTTTAGGAGGAGTAAAAGTATCAAGCTCAATTGGTGTGATTGCATATTCTGATGGGGATGTATTATTACATGCGATTGTAGATGCATTGTTAGGCGCTGCTGCACTAGGGGATTTAGGGAAATACTTTCCAAGCTCTGATGAGAAATGGGAAGGAAAGGATAGTTTGTTTTTCTTGCAATATGCAGCAGAGCTATTGTACAAAAAAGGATATAAGATTGAACATCTAGATAGCACAATTATTTTAGAAAGCCCTAAAGTATCAAATAAAATATCTGATATGATTGATAATATAAGTAATGCGATCAATCTTGATAAATCATCAATTTCAATAAAGGCTACAACAACTGACGGTCTTGGGTTTATTGGAAAAAACACCGGTATTGGAGCACTGGCTATTGCTACAATATCAAAGTAATATTTGAAGATCTTAACTGTCAATTCCTACGCAAAAATTAATATTGGTTTAAAAATAATTAACCAACGCATTAACAGCTATCATAATATAGAGACAGTGTTTCAAGAAGTTCAATTCCATGATATAATTACAATTAATAAAATTAATGAAGGGTATGAATTATCATCAAATAATATTGATTTCCCGATAGAATCTTCAAACACATGCGTTCAGGCGTATCTTAGATTAAAAAAAGAATTTCCAGGACTTAAAGGTGTAAAGATTCATGTGAATAAAAATATACCTATAGGGTCTGGCTTAGGCGGAGGTTCCAGCAATGCAGCGTCAACTATTATTGGTATAAATAATTTGTATGATATTGGCTTAACAAAACCGCAATTAGAAAATATATCTCAAGATATAGGCGCTGATGTACCTTTTTTTATTGAAGGAGGAATACAGCGCGGGCAAGGCATTGGAGATAAACTAACGCCTTTAAACATTAAGCTGACATATACTATATTATTGGTCTTCCCTAATAACACAGTTAATACTAGATGGGCTTATTCGCAAATTAGAAACAAGTTGGAAATACCTATCAAGGCGATTAACTTCGCCGACCTTATGGAAAAGGAGATAATTCCTTTTCAGCTTTTTGAGAATGATTTTGAAAAAATCGTTTTTTCGACATATCCAGAGATTGGGTTGATTAAAAGTGAATTGCTTGATAATAATGCAAAATTTGCCAGTCTGTCGGGTAGTGGCTCGACTGTGTTCGGATTTTTTAACGATGAAGCAGATGCTATATCTGCAGAGTTATTATTTTCCAAGTCTTATAAGACAATAATTACACAGCCGCTATCTAGCAGGTAAAAAACAATCTCTGAATATGAAGATAATTTGGGGTGTCGTCTAACGGTAGGACACCGGGCTTTGGTCCCGGCAGTCGGGGTTCGAGTCCCTGCACCCCAGCAAAAATCATGCGTCATTGTCATAATGGCTTGAGGTAAGATTATTATGAAAGAAACATTAAAAATATTTAGTGGAAGAAGTAATCCGATTCTTGCAAAAGGAATTGTTGATCGTCTAGGAATAAATCTTGGAGATGTTACTATACGTACATTTTCTGATGGGGAACTATGGGTAAAATTTGAAGAAAATATACGAGGTAATGATGTATTTATAATTCAATCAACATCTGGTCCTGCTGAAAATTTGATTGAATTATTTTTACTACTGGATGCAGCAGTACGAGCATCAGCTCAAAGAGTGACTGCTGTAGTCCCATATTTTGGATATGGTAGGCAAGATAGAAAAGACCAACCTAGGGTCCCAATATCATCGAGAGTTATGGTAGATATTATTACTGGCGCTGGTGCAGATAGAATTATTAGTATGGATTTACATTCTACACAAATTCAAGGATTTGCATCAATACCATTTGATCATATATATAGTCGTATGGTTTTATTAGATACATTGAAATCATTAAATCTTAATCCAGAAAATTGCACTGTTTTAGCCCCTGACGTTGGATCTGCAGCTATGGGGCAATCTTACGCTAAACGTTTGGGTTTTCATTTTGCGCTTATAGATAAGCGTCGTTATGCGCCAAATAAAGCAGAGATAAGCCATCTTATTGGAGAATTAGAAGGCAAAGATGTAATGATTATTGATGATATGATTGATACAGCTGGAACAACGGTATCTGCAGCAAAAGCCGCAATTGATAAAGGCGCCAATTCTGTTATAGCAGTTGCTACCCATGGGGTTTTGTCTGGCCCAGCGATAGAAAGATTGGATAGTGCCCCAATTGATAATCTTATTTTAACAGATACAATTGCTATTCCAGATAATAAACAAATATCTAAAATGCATATAGTTTCAGTTGCTGATGTTTTTGGTGAAGCAATTAAACGTATTCATAAGGGTGAATCTGTCAGTGCATTATTTAACTTATAAGTAAGGGAAAATTATTATGGCACAAGAATATGAAAAACTAGATTTAAATGAAAGAACAGCTAAAGGTAAATCTAAGGCTCGATCTTTAAGAAGAGATGGAATGGTCCCTGGGGTATATTATTTTCGTGGAGAAGAGAATGTTAATTTACAAATTGACAAAAAGAAACTCTATCATGCAATGAGTTCAGGTCAGCATGTTTTTGAAGTAGAAATGAATGGCGCGACCCAATATGTTACTATAAAAGGCATACAGTATCATCCTGTAACCGATGAAGTGCTTCATATAGATCTTATGCAGGTGAATATGTCAGAAAAAATGAACTTTACTATACCTATTTCCTTAGAGGGGGAGGCAGATGGGGTAAAAGAAGGCGGAGTTTTAAGTCAGATTTTGACTTCAATTGAAGTTAACTGTTTACCTGCAAGTGTACCTGATAATATTTTAGTAGATATTTCAAATATGGAACTTAATAGCAATATGACTATTAGTGATATTGTTGATATTCCTGAAGATGTTGAAATCATATCTGACTTAGAATCTACTATTGCAACTCTTGCTCCACCAAGAGAAGAGGAAGAACCTGTTATTGAAGAGGGAGAAGATATTCCTGAAGGAGAAGAAGTTGCTGATGGAGAAACGGCACCCGATCAAGAACAAGCCGCTACGGAGAAAAATGATAACAAAGAAAGCGATAAACAAGATTCATCGGATAGCGGATCTGATTAATGGTCGTTTTTGTAGGACTTGGAAATCCAGGAAATGAATATTCTAGCACAAAACATAATGCAGGTTATAGGATTATTGATGAATTGGCTGAAAGATGGGCTTGTAATTTTAATCCGGGTAAAGAAAACTATATTTTTACGAAAAAAAAAACTATGGATGCCATGTTAATGAAGCCTACAACAGGGATGAATAATAGCGGGATGGCGTTAAAACATTTTGTGAGATTATTTAATATTAATTTAAATAACCTTTTTGTTTGTGTTGATGATGTTGACTTGCCTTTAGGACGTATTAGAATACGTCCTAAAGGAGGGGATGGATGTCATCGGGGATTAGAATCAATAATCTATCATTTAGGAAATACAAATTTCCCAAGATTAAGATTAGGAGTTGCTTCAAGTGACTATAAAAGACCATCAGAAAAATACGTGCTTAAACCATTCAAAAAGAAGGATCAAAATTTTTCTAAAGAAATGATTCAAATTGCTGCTGATGCAGCTGAGTCACTTTTAGATAAGGGATTAGATAAAACAATGAATCAATATAATAAATTAGAAATGGAATAATCAAAAATGGATACAAATACTTACTTATGGATAGTTTTAATTGCGGGTATTTTGGCGCTTATTTTTGCTTTTATAAAAACAAATTGGATAAATAAGCAAGATCAGGGCACTGATGAAATGAAACTAATTGGGAAGAGTATTGCAGAAGGTTCAATGGCCTTTTTACGTGCTGAATACCGTGTTTTAAGTTTCTTTGTATTAATTGTTGCTTTGCTTCTTGGATTTGCTAATGCAGGTCGTCAAGATTCCAGCGCATTTATATCTTTATCTTTTATTACTGGTGCCGTTGCTTCTGGTTTAGCTGGTTTTCTTGGTATGAGAGTTGCAACTAAAGCAAATAATCGCACAACAAACGCTGCAAGAAATAGTTTAGAGAGCGCTTTAAATGTAGCATTTACAGGTGGGTCTGTAATGGGATTAAGCGTTGTTGGTTTGGGGCTAATAGGTTTAGGATCATTATTCTTATTTTATCAAAATATTTTTGTTAGTGATTATAATAAAATAATAACAGTTATTTCTGGTTTCTCCTTAGGAGCTTCTTCTATTGCATTATTTGCTCGTGTCGGTGGCGGTATTTATACTAAAGCAGCTGATGTTGGAGCTGATCTTGTAGGAAAAGTGGAGGCCGGAATTCCTGAAGATCATCCTTTAAATCCAGCAACAATTGCTGATAATGTTGGTGACAACGTAGGCGATGTAGCAGGTATGGGGGCAGATTTATTTGAATCATATGTTGGTTCCATAATTGGCTCAATGGTTTTAGGAGCAAGTGTGGTCGTAATGGGTGGATTTGATATTAGTTTTGTTATATTACCTTTAATAATAGCAGCTTCAGGAATAATAATGTCTATTATTGGCACTTTTCTTGTTCGAGTCAAAGAAGGAGGCGACCCCCAGAAAGCACTAAATAAGGGAGAGTTTGGTTCATCAATCATTTTGATTGGTATAATCTATTTATTAGTTATCAATATTCTACCTGACAGCTTTTCACAGAATGATATTCTTTATACAAATACTGGTGTATTTATTGCGACTACTATTGGCCTGTTTGCTGGTTTGGGCATTGGTTTAATTACCGAATATTATACAGGCACCAATACTAAACCTACAAATTCAATAGTTGAGCAGTCTTTAACGGGCCCAGCAACAAATATTATAGCAGGATTAGGGGTTGGAATGCAATCAACAGCAATTCCTATTCTAATTATAGCTTCTAGTATTATTGGGGCTTATCAATTTGCTGGTCTTTATGGTATTGCAATGGCGGCCCTTGGAATGCTTGCTAATACAGGTATTCAATTAGCAGTAGATGCTTATGGGCCAATATGTGATAATGCTGGTGGAATTGCTGAAATGGCTGATTTACCTAGCGAAGTTAGAGACCGCACTGATAAACTTGATGCAGTTGGCAATACAACAGCAGCTATAGGGAAAGGCTTTGCAATAGGATCAGCTGCATTAACTGCATTAGCTTTATTTGCTGCTTTTATGGTTCAAGCAGGTATAGATAAAATAGACATTTCTGAACCTATGGTTATGTCTGGTCTCTTTGTTGGAGGTATGTTGCCATTTCTTTTTTCATCTATGGCTATGGGAGCAGTTGGGCGCGCGGCTATGGCAATGATAGAAGAAGTAAGAAGACAGTTTAATGAAATACCAGAATTATCTGCTGCTCTAGCTGTAATGAATAAATATTCTGAAAATGATAAATGGACAGATAAAGATAGAAAAATATTTGATGCTGCTAATGGAAAGCCAGAATATAGTAAATGTGTAGCCATATCAACTCAATCTGCTATTAAAGAAATGATGTTACCTGGAATTCTTGCGGTTTTAACACCTGTTGTTGTAGGATTCTTATTTGGAGCACAAACTTTAGGGGGTTTGTTAGCAGGGGTTACAGTTACAGGAGTATTAATGGCAATTTTTCAATCAAATTCAGGTGGTGCATGGGACAATGCGAAAAAAATGATTGAAGAAGGAGTTAATATTAATGGCAATGAGTATGGAAAAGGGTCTGAAGTGCATAAGGCAGCTGTAGTTGGAGACACTGTTGGTGATCCATTTAAAGACACCTCTGGTCCATCGTTAAATATATTAATAAAACTAATGTCAGTAGTGTCACTTGTTATTGCGCCATTGATTTGATTGTTTAGGGAGAAAAAAAATGAGATATTATGAAACAGTATATATAATAAATCCGAATTTCGAGCAAAGTCGGCTAGATATCATTATCAAAGAAATTGAACAACATCTAGGTGAATTTAGTAAGATTATTTCGCACAATATGTGGGGGAAGAAAAAACTCGCATATCAAATTAATGGTCAAAAATATGGAACTTTTGTTTTACTACATTTTGAATCAGATAATTCTAATCGTATAAGCGGTTTCGAATCATTTATGAAATTAAATAGTTCTGTATTAAGAGCTCAGACCATCCGATTAAAATCTAAACCATCAGCTAGTGTATTAGAAAAAACTATTACTGTTGATTTAAAAGATGAATCAGATGGTGCGATTGAAAAAGAATCATCCACAGATACCAAAAATACTAAGGGGTCAGTTGAAGAAGCAGACGCTAACACTGAAGCTGAACCTAAGGGGTCAGTTGAAGAAGCAGACGCTAACACTGAAGCTGAACCNNGACGCTAACACTGAAGCTGAACCTAAGGGGTCAGTTGAAGAAGAGTCTGATTTAAATAGTAAATAATTTAATAAATAAGAGGATATATATGGCTTTTGTTAGTAAGAGAAAATATTGTTATTTCAAAGAAAACAAGATAACTGAAATTGATTATAAAGATGTAAAGCTTTTACGGCGTTTTGTTACTGAACATGGAAAAATTATGCCGCGAAGAGTTACTGGTACAAACTCAAAAATGCATCGTAAGCTTGTAAAGGCAATAAAAAGAGCTCGAAATATTTCATTAATGGCTTATTCAAATGTTGAAGGCGATTAATTAATTTTATTATCTTAATTCTAAGAGAGGTTTATATGGAAGTTATATTACTAGAAGATTTTGAAGGATTAGGCGTTTCTGGGGAAATAGTTAGGGCAAAACCTGGTTATGCACGTAATTATCTTTTTCCAAGAGGAATTGCTCTCCGTTCATCAAAGAAAAATCGAGCAATTGCCGAAGAAAGAAAAAGAAATAAAGAATTAAAATCAAAACGACTTGATAAAGCAAATGAATCATTGGCAAACAAAATAAATAAAACAGAATTAACTTTTGAAATGCGGGTTGGAGATGAGGAAAAAATGTTTGGGGATATTACATCAAAAGATATATATAGCGCTTTAGAAGAAAAGGGGATATTATTAGATAAAAATGCTATTCTTTTAGATGAATCAATAAAAGCTTTGGGTATATATCATATACCTATAAAGCTTGATAGTGATCTCAAAACAGAGTTGAAAATCTACGTAATTAAAACATAAATTTTTTTAGCTAAAATACTGTTTATCTGATTAATAATTATAATATAAGTTTTTTTATTGCACTAATATTAGTGTTCCACTATTTTAAACCATTATGTATGTAGAAATAGCATTTCCTATATCTAGCTATAAAATTTTTACATACAAAGTTCCATTAAAATTACGTGATCAGATTAGAGTTGGATTAAGAGTAAAAGCTCCTTTCAACAATAGAAAGCTCACTGGCATTGTAGTTGAAGTATCTAATTCAAATAAATATAAAGGAAAGACATATTTTATAGATGATATAGATGATGATATTCGATTGGATAAAAACTTATTTCTATTATTAAAATGGGTAAGTAAATATTATATATCCCCTTTAGGAAAGGTGTTGCAGGTAGCGCTCCCTAAAACACTTACATCCAATTATAAGCCTAAAAAGATTATTGAGATCAGCTATCGTAAAAACGAAAATAAAATATTAAAAAATTCCCCAGCTCAACAAAAAGCGCTGAATTTTATTAGAGAACAAAAAACCCCGGTTTTAATAAATGCTCTTAAGGGAATTATATCAAACCCGCCTTCGGTTTGTAAAGCTCTTTTAAAAAAAGATCTTATATGTTGGAATGAAAAGATAGTAGAGCCTAATATTGACGCATATACTGTTCCTCCAATTAAAAAAGATATAAATTTTACAAAAGAGCAAAAAATTGTTTTAAAAGATTTAAAGTCCGCAGCTGCGTCAAATAAATTTACACCTTTTCTGTTGCATGGCGTTACTAGCAGCGGGAAAACAGAAATATATATTGATATTGTACGGGATAACTTAAAAAAGGGAAAATCTGCAGTTATATTATTACCAGAAATAGTTCTTACTCCTCAAATCGCTGGAAGATTTCGTGCAGAATTTGGAGATACAGTTGGTATTTGGCATTCCAAATTAAATAATTCTATGCGGTCATGGACATGGAATAAAATACGGTCAGGAGATTATAAGATAGTTATAGGTGCAAGAAGCGCAATTTTTGCACCAATAAAAGATCTTGGAGTCATTATTATTGATGAAGAACAGGAAAATTCGTATAAACAAGATTCATCAACACCAAGATACCATGCACGCGATGTTGCGTTAATGCGTGCAAAAATTAATAAAATACCTATTTTACTTTCAAGCGCTACGCCAAGCATTGAAAGTTATTTTAACCAAGTCCGTTTAAAATATAGCTATCTCCAATTAAAAAATCGTTTCGGTGGAGCAAAATATCCAAAAGTTAAAATTGTAGATATGGGTACAGAAAAAGATGAAACTGGCAGGCCAGGGCAAATATTATCGGGATTGCTATTAAATAAAATGGAGGAAACATTAAATAAAAAGGAGCAAATAATTTTAATGCAAAATAGGAGAGGGTTTTCACCTATTGTATCTTGTGGTGATTGCGGTCAATTAGAAATGTGTATACGGTGCAATGTTCCTTTAGCATATCATAGAAAAGGGCCTCCATTGAAATGCCATTTTTGTGGATTTTATTTAGATATTGTATCACCGAATTGTAGAGGATGTAAAAGTTCAAATATTCTTATGCTGGGTACAGGGACACAAAAAATTGAGGATATTGTTAATAATACATTTCCCAATGCATCATTAGTACGAATTGATATGGATACTTCAAGATCAGCTATTAATTTAAAGAACTCTATCAGCAGTTTTGCTTCTGGCCAAATTGATATTTTACTTGGGACTCAGATGATTGCAAAAGGTTTAGATTTTGAAAATGCAACTTTGGTTGGAATTATTAATGCAGACACGGGTCTATTTTTGCCAGATTTTCGATCTGGAGAAAGATTGTTTCAACTTATTTATCAAACTGCTGGAAGATCGGGTAGAAGAAAAAAGCCTGGTGAAGTTATTATTCAAACTTATAATCCAGATAATTCCGTAATAAAATATGCTTCATCATTGGACGTTGAATCATATTACAAAATAATTCTTGATGAGCGAAAATCACTTAATTATCCTCCTTATAGCTGGTTAGCCAAACTTGAATTTTCAGCAAAAGATAAAAAACGTTTAAATAAAATTACAGATAAAGTATATGATTATTTAAAAACCCCTTATAAAGGGTTAGAGATATTGGGGCCAGTTGATTGTTATTACGAAAGGTTGCGAAACAAATTTCGCATGCAAATAGTATTAAAATCACATAAAACTGTTGACCCTAATGGTGATAAACTAAATAAATATTTAAATGATAATTTATCTAATTGGAATTCGATGAATCTTTCAGATACTAAAATCTCTATAGATATTAATCCAACTTCTTTATTATGAATAGATATGCTTTAATTCATCTTTATTTATTTATTTTTTTTCGATTAAATGCCGCAGGTCATGAAGCACTTAATTATTGGTACCATCCACATAGCGTATCTATCGTTGGTGCTTCATCGAGTTTCATTAATGCAGAAAGCGATCGTTTAAACCCTGCATTTATATTTAATAGTGAAAAGTTAATGAATATCAGTTTTGTACAATACCCTTCTGAAATTACATCACAATTGGCGCAGGTTTTTTACCCTTATAAAAAATATGTGTTAGCAGCAACAATTAGACATATTAGCTATGGGATATTTAAAGGATACAATGAAAAAGGAACACCAACATCAAATTATTCAGCAGCTGATACATGGGTGTCTTGTAGTGTAGCAAAATCTTTTTATTCAGAAAATATTCAATTAGGGGCTAGCGCAGGATACTTGTATAGCAATATTGACGATTTATCATCAATGTTATTAATTGGGACCACCGGTTTATCATTAAATATTGATAGATATAACATGAATGTTGGCATAGCATTAAGAAATTTGGCAATAGAAATGAAATCATATTCTAGCAATAAGTATTACAACCCAATTTTAATTAATGTTTCCACTTCAAAGAAGTTGGCATATTTACCATTGATCATGATAATAGATTCAGATTTTGACACTAAAAGTAAATTGAAAAATATCCGACTATCGGGAATTGTTACTTTAACTAAAGATATTAATTTTAAATTAGGAACATCGATTAATAGAGTGAATCAATCTGCAAATATAGATTTTTTCAAGGATCTATTTGCAGATACAGGTTTTGGTTTTTCTATATCAACAAAACAGTATATAGTTGATTTAGGAACATATTTTTATGGAATGGGCGGAATAATTTTTGCTATGGGTATTGGGTTAAAGATATAAACAATGTTTGTTTTATTTTTTTATGAAATATTGCTTAGTTTTGTCTATTAAGAGGTAATGATATGTTAAATAATAGAATTTTTATAATAGTAAGTATACTATTGCTATTTTTTGTTGGGTGTGAAAAAGATACAGCATCTAATGTTGAGCCGATAAATGAGATTACTGGTAGAAGTTCTTGGAAAATTATACAAGAGGAAATTTTTGATAAAAGTTGCGCAGGGTGTCATTCAGTTGGGACATCATTTGGCAACCAATCTGGATTAATGTTAACTGCTGATGTTGCATATGAAAACCTAATTAATAGAGAACCTCACAATCAGGTTGCTAAAGATGATGGCTTAGAGCTTGTTGGCACTGAAGGCCTTGCTAGTCTTTACAAAAGTTATTTATGGGAAAAAATTAATGCTCCAGATAAAGACCATTTTTATGCTGATCATCCCCAATATGGTGAAATTATGCCTTTAGGGGTGGATTTTTTAACAAATGGACAATTAGAATTTATTCGACAATGGATTGTAGCAGGCTCCCCTGAAACAGGAGCTGTAGCAGATTCATCATTACTTCAAGATTCTGCTCGGTATGTAGATGTTTTGTTTGAGCCACTACAACCACCTGAAGTTGGAGTGCAGTATCATATTGGACCCTTTGATGTTGCCCCAAATAGTGAAGTAGAATTTTTTCAGCGATCAGATGGTGATACCACCGGTCCAATTTATATAACAAGATATGAAATTATGATGCGGCCCAATAGCCATCATTATATACTGTATGGATTTCAAAATTATATTCCAAGTGCATTTGTACCCCCTGAAGGCGTTATGCGGAATATTAGGAATCCAAATGGTGATTATAATTTGAGTACTATTGCATCAATGCAATATCACGTATTTGGTCTAGGAACTCAATGGAGAAGGTTAGACTATAGCCTTCCACCTGGCGTTGCATTGTATTATAACAACGAACATGGTTTTGATCATAATCCTCATTATTATAATTATTCTGATACTACAATTACAGGAGAACTTTTTGTAAATGTTCACATGGCTGACCCTTCAGAAGTTCAGATTGTTGCTCGCACTTTACAAGTTGGTGATCAAGGATTTAACTTACCAAAAGGGGAAGAAACAACGGTTGTTGACGAATGGTATTCTGATCAAAGAATGTATGTTTTTGAATTATTTAGTCATGCTCATGAATTAAATACTGAATTTGCGATTGAAATCGCAGGCGGTGATCGCGATGGAGAGCTTATTTATATATCTTACGATTACTCTCATCCTCCGGTATTAAAATTAGACCCTCCGCTTGAAATAAACCAAGGCGAAGGCTTTCGTTTAATTGCAACATATGATAATTGGCGCGATTATGATGTTTCATTTGGTTTTCTTAGTACAGATGAAATGATGCTAGTTTTTGCAAAGTACTATACTGACTAACTTTTCTTCAATTGTTTATTAGCATAAAAAATGCGAATTAGCATTTTTATAACCATCTATATTTTATTTTTTTCAAATTTAATAGGTCAAAATCAATATCCTATTGTATTAATCCATGGTTTTATGGGCTGGGGGACAGATGAGATGGCAGGATATAAATACTGGGGTGGAAAATACGATTTTGAAGAATATTTGGAATCTTTGGGGTATGAAGTATATACTGTTTCAATTGGGCCCATATCATCAAATTGGGATAGAGCAATTGAAACTTATTATCAAATAAAAGGTGGACAAGTTGATTATGGGAAAAAACACTCAGATAAGTATAGTATAATACAAAAACCAAAAAATAAAGATTGGGAGGGGCTATATCCACAATGGAGCAATGATAACCCAATACATATTATTGGTCATAGTTTAGGTGGTCAAACAGCAAGGATGTTGCAATTCTTACTTGAAAATCAAATATATTCTGATTCATTAAATACGACTTTAGAAGAAACTGGATTGCTTGGAAAAAAGAAATTAAAGTGGATAAGGTCTATTACTACAATAGCCACACCGCATAATGGAACAACGCTTTCAAACATTGTCAGTACAACTTTACCCTTTATGGAAGAATTAATGGGGTTAGCTGCGATCATAGATAATAGAATATATAGTTTTGATCTTGAGCAATGGGGGTTCAACAGGCATCGTAATGAGCCGTGGAATAAGTACTTTGAAAGATTGAGACATCACCCTGCATGGGAAACAAAGAATTTTTGCGCTTGGGATGTAAGTATAGATGGAGCAAGACAGTTAAATACTTATTTAAAAGCTAATAATGATATATATTATTTTTCATTTACTACAGGAAACACAAGGCATGATGAAAAGACTGGTTATCATAAACCTAATACTACTATGAGTATAGTTCTTCGTCCAAACGCATATTTGATGGGAAAAACTAGACAATGCTGGCTTGAGGGTGATTGTACAGATTCAACATGGTATGAGAATGATGGTATAATTAATACCATAAGCCAGATAGGGCCAACGTCTGGGCAAAACGGAGCAGATAAAATAATTACATATAATAATGAAGATGATATAGTTACAGGGGCATGGTTATATATGGGTAAATACACTATGGACCATAAAGCTTTTATGGGACATGGTAATTATTCGGATGAAACAATTACAATTATATATAAAGTCTTAAATGACCATTCAAAAAGATTAATGTCACTCCCATTACTATAATAAAGAAAATCTTTGAAAAAGTATAATATATTTGTATTATACAATAATGGATTTTGGTGAATTGCTCAAGGTTTTCCTCCTTGACCTTCAGTCAATATTTCGTTATAGGGTAAGTAGCCCTGATCTAACCCTTCCACAGATCCTTCTTTTGTCATCAATTTCTTCTGAAGGCACAGATATGTCCTCTCTATCAAAACAAATGGGTGTAGATAATAGTACAATGACAAGATTAATCAGCGTTTTAATAAGAAATGATTGGGTTGAAAAATATAAAGGAGAAAATGACAGGAGAGTTGTATTTGTTAAGATTACCTCAAAGGGTGAAGAGATAAGGCGCGAAATTGATACAAAGATAAATGAATTTGGAATAGAAATTATTAATACAATTCCACCTGAAGATCGAAATGATATAAGAGAAATGTTAACATCATTACATTGGTTGTTATCAAAACAACTTTTAAGAATTAAATAATTGTATACTACAAATAATATTTCGCCATATTTATTGAAATGGTATGATCAAAATAAGCGTGACTTACCATGGAGAAAATACAATGATCTTTATCATGTATATCTATCCGAAGTAATGTTGCAACAGACAAAAGTTGAAACCGTAATTCCATATTATAAAAGGTGGTTGAAAAAGTATCCTACTATTGAATCTGTAGCTCTATCGAATTTAGATGACTTATTAAAACTCTGGGAAGGCTTGGGGTACTATTCTCGATGTGTCAATTTTTATAAGGCATGCATTATTTTATATTCCCAATATAATTCGCAACTACCGAATAATATGACTGACTTTCTAAAACTGCCTGGTATTGGTAATTATATTTCAGCTGCAGTTTATTCAATAGTCGATAAACTTCCAGCTCCCGCTGTTGATGCAAATGTTACACGTGTAATATCAAGAATACTAGCTATAAGAAATTTGACACCCTATAATAGGAGAAGAATATTTAATTTGTTGGAGAAATTTATTGATAAAGAAAGACCTGGCGATTTGAATCAAGCTTTAATGGATTTAGGTTCATCAATTTGTGCTCCGATTAACACTCAATGTATTAAATGCCCTGTTTCACAATTTTGCAAAGCAAAAAATACTTTATTGCCCTTTAGTTATCCAATTAAAAGAAATAAAAGTATAAAAAATATTAAACATTTTATTGCTGCTATTATTTGGCATAAAAAACAATTTTTAATTATGAAACGACCATTTAATTCTATGTTAGGTGGCTTGTGGGAGCTTCCAAATACTCAGATCGATTTGAAAATTTCTGATGATATACAATTATTTAATTATATTAAGAACTCTTTAAATTTTACAACTCGAATACAAAACAAAATTTGCACAATAAAACATTCATATTCTCATTTTGATATTAGAGTATCTCTATATCATTGTAGAATTAATGACATTAATATTAAAAATATGAAAGATGTTTGCTGGATAAGACCTAAAGATATAAATAATTATGCTTTCTCAAAATCAAATCACAAACTTTTTAAAATACTAAATACTAATGGTTGGACTATTTAAGTCAGTCATATCAATTATTCTTTGGCCCATGTTTTTTATAACATTTGTTGTTGGGGTATTTGGTTACTTTATTGTTACTACTTTTGTTTCACTTGATGTAGCACATCGATATATGAAAATATTTTGTAGAACTTGTTTGTTGACAGCTGGTCAATTATTAAAAATAAAAGGAACCATACCACCAAAGCATAAGCAACCATATATATACATGTTAAATCATCAATCCATGTTTGATCATTTTATGATTGCAGGTACAACAAGCCATTATCTCACAGGAGTTGCTGCTGAAGATCAGTATTCCTATCCAATTTATGGAGCTGCTTTACGAAGATATAAAGCTATTCCTATAAAAAGAGAAAAATTAAAAGATGCTATTCATAGTCTTGATGAAGCAGAGAAAGTTGTTTTATCAGGCACATCACTATTAATTGCACCTGAAGGAACACGTACTATTTCAGGAGAATTAGGTAAATTTAAAAAAGGCCCATTTCATTTAGCCGTTAAGACAAAAGCCACTATTATTCCCGTTGCAATTATTGGCGCATGGGAGGCAAAAAAGAAAACGGATTGGAAATTAAAACCAAGTGTTATAATAATACATTATGGTGATCCAATAAAATCAAATCAATACAATGATTACACAATACAAGAATTAAGTAATTATGTAAAAAAAGAACTACAGAAACTAATAGCTGAAGGATAACTATAAAAAATGAATGAAATCATTGCTTATGAAACTTTAATAAATCTTATTCAATGTTTAATTGGAATTTTTATTTCTATTGCTTTAATGCAATCTGCAATAGATAAACTTAATGACCGTAAGGGGAATCTAGATTGGCTATCTGATCATTTTTCTGATACTATATTGAATTATTTTGTTCCTTTATTATTATTAATAATTACAATTACAGAATTGCTTTCTGGCCTTTTATTATTTATAGGTGTTTTATTTAATATTCTATATTCTAATATTGATTTACTAGTTATAGGGTTTTTATTGTCTGCAATTAATTTTATTTTTCTTTTTTTTGGACAACGTGTTGCAAAGGATTATGCTGGCGCAGCTGTTATAGTTAATTATTTTATTTTGAACATTCTTGGGTTGATATCCATATTATTTTCTTTTATTAAATAATGAAGGACCAGTATCTATTAAAAAAAAATATTATTTTTTTAAATCATGGATCATTCGGCGCTTGTCCAAAATCTGTATTTAATAATTATCAACACTGGCAACGTTTAATTGAAAGTCAACCAGTTCAATATTTTTCCCATGATATTTATAATTATTTAAAAAAATCTCGCGAAGATTTATCAACCTTTATTTCCTGTGATTCAGATGATATAATATTTATTCCAAACCCTACAACTGCAATCAATTCGATAATCCGAAGTCTAAAGATTGATAAAAATTATGAAGTTTTAACTTCAAATCATGAATATGGAGCTATGATAAGAGCTTGGGATTGGTTTTCCAAAGATAAAGGATATAGTTTAATTCAAAATAATCTAAAGCTTCCATTTACAACGAAAAATAATTTTGTAGATGACTTTTGGCAAGAAGTAACGAATAATACTAAGATTATATTTATAAGCCATATAACTAGTCCAACTGCTATTATTTTTCCGATTCAAGAAATATGCCAGCGTGCTAAAAATGAAGGAATTATGACAATCATAGATGGAGCTCACGCGCCTGGCCACATTGATTTACATATTTCAGATTTAGACCCAGATATTTATATAGGCGCATGTCATAAATGGCTAAGCGCACCCAAAGGATCATCTTTCATGTATGTAAAAAAAGAAATTCAGAATTCAATTGATCCTTTAATTGTTAGCTGGGGAAAAGATGTTGACCCTTCTCCAAGTTCATTTATAAATGAGAATCAATATCAAGGCACACGGGACTTTAGTTCCTATTTATCGGTGCCTACAGCAATAAACTTCCAAAAAAATAATAATTGGGATATAGTTCAGGCGAAATGTAGAGACTTAACAAAGAAAACTTTAATATCATTACAAGAAATACTAAAAACTAACTTATTGTGTCCAGTAAATGATAATTGGTTAGCTCAAATGGCAAGTATTCATATACCTGTTAATGATTCATCAAAAATAAAAAATACACTATTGATTAATCACAAAATTGAAATTCCTATATTTCAATGGGATAATAAAAATATGCTACGTTTTTCTTTTAATGCATATAATGATAAAAGTGATTCAAATGCATTAATTGATGCAATTAAAGATATTTTTTTTAAAGGGGACTAAATTATAGATTAATTATTCAGAAACTGAATAATTATAATTTTCTTCAAATTCTTCAGTTTTTATCATTTTTATCGCATCCCACGTTAGTTTTGTGCATACTTTAGCACAAATCTGACAACCAATACATTCATCATATCTTACTTGTACAGGAGGTATAGGAATCCCATACTTTTCGTCTTCAACTGGCTCAATACAATCCACAGGGCAGAATGGGACACAAACCTGACACCCTGTACAGTTGTCTTCATCAACTACAGCAATCAACTTTGGTTTTTTCTTTTTAAAGTTGACTTTTTCTGCAGGATCAGGAACTGACTTATAATGATCGTATTTGTAGTTTTCAGCCATAATAAATCTATTTAAGACGAAGAAATTATAACTACATATAATATTTGACAATAATTACCGATTATCCAAAAGCTTTTTTCATTAATAGATTTTCTTATAAATTCTATGCTTTGGAACTAAAGATTATTATTAATCATAAAATTATTTAGGAGATTATAATGACATATATAATTGCTGAACCCTGTGTTGGAACTTGTGATACTGCATGTGTTGAGGTTTGTCCCGTAGATTGTATACATGGACCAGATGATAAATCAGGGGCAGGTGCGGAAGCAAAAGCAGATGGATTTGATCCTGACGGTAAACAGCTTTATATTGATCCAGAAGAATGTATTGATTGTGGAGCGTGCGAACCAGAATGCCCAGTAGAAGCAATATTTGAAGAAAGTGAAGTCCCGGATGAATGGAATAAGTTTATTAAGATCAATTATGATTGGTTTGGAAGAGATCTCTCTGGATAAACTATTTATTAATCATATTATTATAACGGCTGTATTTTTTACAGCCGTTTTTTTATATAAATAATGGATAATCCCCAAATACTTGAACTTTTAAAATCAGTAAAATATCCTGGTTTTTCTAGAGATATTGTGTCATTTGGTTTAATCAAAGAAATAACAATTAATAATGATAGAATTAATATCAATTTAGCGTTAAAGACAAAAAATGAAGAGAAGAAGAATGAAGTAGTTAATAGTATAAATCAAATATTATCACAGCACTTTAAAAAAATCAACATAGAGATTATTGATGAATCTCCAAACAGGCCAACACCTAATCAGACTGGTGCTCCAGCCCAACAAAGTCAGTTTAATTTAAGTAATATTAAAAATGTAATTGCCATTGCTTCTGGTAAGGGGGGTGTAGGGAAATCTACTATCGCTGCGAATATTGCATTAGCTCTTCGAGAAGATAATTATTCTGTTGGACTACTGGATTTAGATATATATGGACCATCCTTACCTATAATATTAGGTATAAATAAAAGCCCAGGTATGACGGAAGACCGAAAAATTATTCCTATTGAACATTATGGATTAAAAGTAATGAGTTTTGGTTTTATTAGCGGTAATGATACTCCTGTTATTTGGAGAGGTCCGTTAGTAAGTCGCATGACAGAGCAATTTTTTAATGATGTTCATTGGGGGGAATTGGACTACTTAGTTCTTGATTTACCTCCTGGAACTGGTGATATACAGTTAACCTTAACCCAAAAACTTCGAATGTCAGGAGCAGTAATTGTTACCACGCCTCAAGATATTGCTTTAGCAGATGTACAAAAAGGCGCAGATATGTTTAGGAAAGTACATACACCTATTATTGGTGTAATTGAAAATATGTCTAGTTTACTGATAAATGGAAAAGTAAAAGGGTTAGATAAAAATAATACTGATAACTATTCTTTAGATATTAATGGAATAGATGAGAAGATAAATATAAATGATGATGGAAGTTTTTCTATCCCGATCAATTTATTTAAATCTGGTGGCGGTTTAAAGGAAAGCAAAAGATTGGATGTGCCATTGCTTGGTAAAATTCCAATATCAATTGAAATGATGCATGCAACAGATAAAGGTGAACCTATAATTTTATCACAACCTAAAAATTTAGTTTCAAATATATTTCGAGATATAGTAAATAAAATAAATTCTCAGTTAATAAATTGATTTTAACAAGTTATGTTTTCTTTTTTTGATGAGATTTTAGCAATTACCTTTTTAGGGTTCGGTGCGATATACCCCCTACTTTTGTGGCTTTCTCCATATAAATTAATTGAGGGTGGATTCTATCGATTTAATCAGGGAATGGTGTCAATTATTATTTCTATTGGAATGTTATTTGCATACTTGTCTTTATCACAATATAATAATTTTTATTTGGGAGTTTTTTGGTTTTTACTACAACTAGTAATAACAGCAGTATTTTGGAAAACCAAGCACATTAATAATCTTTACATATCTATTCCACCAATTATTGGTGTTGTATACTTAATACTTATTATGAACCAAGTCTTCATTATTGATTTACAGTTTTCAGATTATATAATCATATTTATCGGCCATTCAATTATTGCTTTAGTTTTTTTCTCAATGATTTTAGGACATTGGTACTTAAACGTTATTCAACTTCCGATTAGTTTATTGAAGAATAGTATTATTTTATTTTCGGTTTTATTAGGACTACGATTAGTTTGGAATCTATATGCATTAATTAGTTTTGATTAATTACTTTCTTAGGGACATTTGAAGGGTTTTTGTTATCTGTAGCAATATTTTTTGGCGTAATTATTCCAATATTGTTAAATGTTTTTATCTGGAATACTTTACAGATACAATCTACGCAAAGCGCCACAGGGCTTATTTATGTTTCTGTAGTAGCAGTATTATTTGGAGACTTATTCTATAAATATTATGCATTTCGTTTTGGGATAATATTATGATTAACCCATACTTTTTTTGCGAGCTTTGTAAAGAAAGACATGAATTAAATGATAGTGTAAATTGTGCGTATAGTAAAAATCAAGTTGATTGGACAAATTTTATGTCATTTGAAAAATGCCCAGCTTGTCAAAGTTCTCATTTTTATATTCAAAAAGATTTTAACAAGATCCTAGGTTGTGGAATAATTATTCTTGGTATAATATTCGTTCCAATTACTTATGGTTTGAGCTTAGCAATTGTAGCTCTTATTGATTGGTTAATATATTATCAAGTACCTGATAGTATTGTATGTTACAAGTGCAAGGGTGAATTCTTTGGAATTGAGTCTATTCCAAATAAAATATTAATATTTGATCATCATATAGCAGAAATTTATGAGGAACCATCTTGATTTTAAGACGTTATGTTTACATTAATTTTATAATATATAATTGCGTTAACTTCGCTTGTTTCTTTTAATAATAAATTAATTGTTAAAAAATGAATACAGTGGCTAAAAATTTCGTAGATAATAATATACCTGAACATATTGCAATAATTATGGATGGGAATGGACGCTGGGCTCAGAGAAACTCATTGCCTAGGATTGCAGGCCATAAAGAAGGAATAAGTTCTGTAAGAGCTATTACGAAGAAATGTGATGAGATTGGTATAAAATATTTGTCACTTTATACATTTTCTTCTGAAAATTGGAAACGTCCTAGAGGTGAAGTAAAAGCTCTAATGCGTCTATTGCTGTCAACTATTAGACGCGAGATAAAAGACTTGAATAAAAATAATGTACGTTTAATGACGATTGGAAATTTGAATGAGTTACCAGATAATGCGAGAAAGGGAATGGAAGAAGGTCTGGAATCAACCAAAAATAATTCTGGCCTTAACTTAATACTTGCTTTGAGTTATGGTAGTAGAAATGAGATTTTACGTATGGTAAAAAATATTGCAACTAAGGCAATAAATGGTGAAGCTGATCCTAATAAGATTAAAGAGAGTGATATTATAAGTGAATTGGATACATATAACATACCAGATCCAGATTTATTAATTCGCACTGGTGGTGAATTTAGATTAAGTAACTTTTTACTTTGGCAAATTGCATATTCAGAAATACATGTTACAAAAAAATATTGGCCCGAATTTCGTGAAAACGAATTATTGAAAGCCATAGAAGATTATCAAAATCGCGATCGTCGTTTCGGAACGATACCTAAGTAATTAACTATGATTAATAAAAATATTGTAAAGATTATTCTTGTTCTTTTTTGCGCTATTCACATATATGCCCAACAAGATGTAACGCTTCTTGGTGTGGAGATTGAAGGAAACACTCTTGCGGCTGAAACAATGATTAGATATACATCTGGACTTAGGCAAAATGAATTAATTAATGTTGCTGATTTCTCTAGGGCTGTAAAACGACTTTGGCAATTAGGATTGTTTAAAGATATACAGATTGTCATCGATAAGGAGACATCTGAAGGTTTATTTATATCTATACATGTTGAAGAAAACCCAATATTAGGCTCTGTAATATATAAAGGAAATAAACGATTAAAAGATAAGCAGTTACAAGATGAATTAGAATTATATAAAGGGCAGAGAATTAAATCTCATTCCCTTATTGAATCTATATCAAAATTAAGAAAGTTTTATGCAGGTGACGGCTTCTTGCTTGCTGAAATCGATGCAGAACTAATTGAACCCAATGGTAATGTAGAAAACCAAGAATCAGAAAAAGATGCTAAAAAGAAGGCATTAACAAAAGATATTGTTTTTACCATTAAAGAAAATGATAAAGTTAAAATTGATAAAATTATTTTTGATGGAAATGAATCTTATTCTGATTTTCGCTTACGTAGAGTTTTAAAAGAAACAAAACAACAGCGGTGGTATTTATTTTGGAGATCGTTTTTTGATAATAATAACTTCAAAGAAGATAAATTGGCTTTAGAATCTTTTTATAGAAATAATGGATATCGTGATTTTTATATAATTTCAGATACAACTATTTCAGCTCCCAAACTTAAAAATATTGATATTGTAATTAAGGTTAATGAAGGGACCAGATATAAATATAGAAATTTTTCTTGGGATGGAAATACTCTATTTGATACTTACAAATTAGAACGAGCGCTAAATCTTAAAAAGGGCGAATATTATAATGAAGAAGAGTTTAATGTTGCAGTATATAATAATATGCAAGGTTTATATATGGATCGTGGATACATATATAGTCGTATAGAACCACAGTTTATTCCTATAGGTAAAGACTCTCTTGATATACATTTTCCAATAATTGAAAACCATCAAGTAAGTGTGCGAAACATATCTATTTTTGGTAATGACCATACTAGAGAGAATGTTATTAGAAGAGAATTAAATATTTTTCCAGGAGATATTTTTAACAGAGAAATGCTTATTCGAAGTCAAAGTAATTTAGCTCGATTAAATTACTTTGCAAATGTGTTACCAGACGTAGCTCCAGTGGATGAAGATGAGGTGGATTTAGAAATTGTTGTAGAAGAGAAGTCTTCAGATCGTGCAAATGCAAATATAGGATATAGTGGGGTTTATGGGTTATCTGGGGGAGTAGGGATAGAGTTTGCCAATTTCAGAGGTATGGGCCAGCAATTTATGATCAGTTATAATATTGGATCTAGATATAATTTTTATTCATCCCAACCTACATCTCAATTTAAAAGCTTTAGCATGAGTTTTGTTGATCCAATGATATTTGACACTCCAAATAGAGTTGGTTTTTCCATTTATTACACATATCGGGGTCAAGGAACAAACTATTATTTTCCTTTAGATTTAAGGATGAGAGGAGGTTCCGTCCAATGGGGTAGAAGGTTTAAATGGCCAGATGATTACTTTCGAGGTTATTGGGTAGTCCGATCTATGCAAAAAACCTATGAAGGAACTAAGGAAGAATTAGATCAATATGTTAATGGGTTAGGTACAACCTTTGCGAATAGCATTACCCAAGTTATTACTAGAGATAAAAGAAACCACCATGAATTTCCAACTCAAGGATCAAAATTTACATGGGAAACAACATTATCTGGAAATTTGTTTGGTGGAAACGAGGATTTTGTCAAACATTTATTGAATTTGGAATGGTTCACCCCTACATTCTGGAAATTTGTATTAATGAGCTCATTCAAAATTGGCGTTATTCAACCATTAGATAATTTGAACAATCAAAAATCACTTATCCCTTTTGATGAAAAATTTATTATGGGTGGTAATGGAATGCCTTATGGTAATATGCTACGTGGATACCCAGATAATTCTATTAGCCCAGGGCCAACGGGTGGAAATGCATTATTACGTTCAGTAACAGAATTTCGTGTTCCTGTTTCTAAAAACCCTGTAATTTATGGTTTAATATTTGCTGAAATGGGAAATGTGTGGAATACAGTAAATATGTCAGAATCTTTTGACATACCTAGAGATGGCGCATTTACCTTGAAAAGGTCAGCTGGGATAGGAATAAGATTTTATATGCCTATGATGGGGGTATTGGGTTTTGATATGGGATATGGTTTTGATGCTATAGATAATAGCGGTGATCCTCCTGGATGGAATTATACAATTATTTTTGGAAATGTTTTTTAGATAATATTTAATAAGAAAGGGAATACAATGAAAAAGATTATTTTAGGGTTTATAGTACTATTTTTAACAGCCCCTTATATTTATTCACAGAGTAAGATTGGTTTTGTTCAATCAGATCGGATAAGGGCAGAGTTTGAGGAATTCAAAGATGCAGAATCTCAATTGCAAATGGAATTCCGTAAAGTACAGTTTGAATATCAAACAATGTTAATGAGTTTGGATAGTATGAAAAAATCGTTTGAAACACAAAGACTTATGAGTTCACCTGAATGGCGCAGAGAAAAAGAGCAAGAAATTGCACAGAGAGAACAAACTTTACAGGCATTTCAAGCCCAAAAAGTAGGGCCTGAAGGTGAATTATACAAAAAACAAGCACAGATGGAGTTTGAAATATTAAGTAAGGTAAAACGCGCAGTTGATAAAGTAGCTGCAATCAAAGAATATGATTTTATTATTGATGGATCAGTTTCATTATTATTTGGAAATCCTACTTATGATCTTACAGATGATGTACTATATGAATTAAGAAAATATAGTCTTCCGGATGAAAATTAATTATTGATTAAAATTTGAAGACATTATCAGATCTGGCAAAACTTGTAAATGGAGAAGTTGTAGGTGATCAGACTATGATTATATCAGGAGTTTCTGAGATACAAAATGGTAAAGAATCAACAATTACTTTTTTGGGTAATCCAAAATATAAGAAATATTTATCATCAACAAGGGCATCAGCTATTATTGTTGATGATAATTCCTTATTAAATGATAAATCTGGAATTGTTCATAATAATCCTCAATTAGCTATTGCTAAAATTCTAGGAGAATTTTCTCCGAAGATTGATAAAAAAACCGGCATAAGTAAGACTGCTTATATTTCACCAAATGCAAAAATTGGGAAAAATATTACGATTGGTAATTTTTCCGTCATTGAAGATGAAGTCATAATTGGTGATAATACTATAATAGGTTCAAATACTACCATTAGTAATAACACTTCTATAGGGAATAATTGTAATATTTTTTCTAATATTCATATTTATAATAGGTGTACAATAGGAAATAATTGCATTATTCATAGTGGAACAATAATAGGAAGTGATGGTTTCGGTTTTGCAACAGAAAATGGGAATCATCATAAAATACCTCAAAACGGGAATGTTATTATAGGTGATAAAGTTGAAATTGGGGCAAATTGTGCTATAGATAGGGGAACAATTGGTGATACTGTTTTAGGAGATCAATGTAAATTAGACAATCATGTTCATTTAGCTCATAATGTATGTCTAGGTAAAGGCTGTATTTTAACAGCTGCGGTTACAATTGCTGGCAGTGTGAATGTAGGTGAATATTGTATTTTTGCTGGACATGTTGGCGTCGCCCCACATGTTACAATAGGCGCACACTCAACATTAGCAGCTAAAACAGGTGTTACAAAGTCACTTTCTGGTGGTAAAGTATATGCTGGCATGCCCGCACGTGAAATAAGAGAACAACATAAAAGAGATGCATTATATTCTGAAGTCATAAAAATGAAAAAACAATTAATGAGTTTAGAAAAATGACCAAAACCAACCGCAAACAAAGAACAATAGGCGGACCTGTTTCATGTACTGGAGTTGGTTTGCATACGGGAGTAGAAAGCACGATTACATTTAATCCTGCTCCTGAAAATTATGGGATACAGTTTTCTAGAACTGATATTAAAGGGAGCCCTGAAATAAGAGCCGATATCCAGCATGTTATGGATATTTCAAGGGGAACAACGATTGGGCAAAACGGTGTTAAAATTCATACAGTTGAACATGCTTTGGCAGCTGTATCTGGTTTGCGAATTGATAATGTTCTTATTGAATTAACAGCTAAAGAAGCACCGGTGATGGATGGAAGTGCAAAAGATTTTGTAGATGCGCTGCAATCAGCAAATTTTATTGAACAAAATAAAGATAGACATGTATTAGAGATAAGTAAGCCTGTAGTATACTCTGATCCAAAGAAAGGAATTGATATTCACGTAGTTCCTGCAGATAGATTTAGGGTTACTTTTCTAGTTGAATATCCTCTACCAGCCCTTGGAACACAATATGAGGCAATATATAATATGGAAGAAGATTTTGCCAGAGATGTTGCACCAGCAAGAACTTTTTGTTTTTTGAGTGAAGTAGAAAAACTGAGAGAAAAAGGATTAATTAAAGGAGGAAGTTTATCTAATGCTGTTGTAATTCTTGATAGAAGAATTAAGAATGGTGAAATTAATCACTTGAGAAATTTATTTGGTATTCAAGATCAAGTCATTCAAGGACAGAATGGTATTTTAAATGGGAAAGTATTGCGCTTTCATAATGAACCTGTAAGGCATAAAACTCTTGATTTAATTGGAGATTTAGCTTTACTTGGAATTTCTATCAGAGGGCATGTAACTGCTGCGCGAAGTGGTCATGCAAGCAATGTTGAATTTGTTAAAATGATTCGTAAAGAGTACAAAGAGCAATTATAGTTTAATTATTTTATAAGATTTTGGATAAAAAGTCACAATTTAATATCCAGGATATTTTGGAGCTTCTTCCCCATAGATATCCAATGGTCTTAATTGATCGTATAATAGAAATTGAGCATGGAAAAACTCTTACAGCAATTAAAAATGTAACTATAAACGAGCCATATTTTGCTGGACATTTTCCTTCGCAACCAATAATGCCAGCAGTTTTAATTTTGGAGAGCATGGCACAAGCTGGTGCATTTTTAGTATTAAATAGTGTTTTAGAACCTTTGAAAAAAAATATGTTATTTTCATCAATAACTAATTCGAAATTTCGTGTTCCTATAGTCCCGGGAGATCAAGTAAAAATTAAAATGGAACTTGCAAAAATTCGCTTGGGTGCGGTTAAGCTTATAGGTAAAGCTTTTGTAGATGATAAATTAGTGGCTGAAGCTAATCTATTGGCGAATATTGTTAATAGGGCAGGATCGTAGAATTACTACAACATTACACCCTACCGCACTTATTAGCGAAAATGCTAATTTAGGACATAACGTCAAAGTTGGTCCATTTTCTATTATTGAGGATGGCGTCTCAATCGATGATAATACAATTATAGGAAATTGTACCACAATTTGCAGTGGAACCCAGATTGGCAGTAATAGTAAAATATTTCATAATTGTAGTATAGGTGAAATTCCTCAAGATCTAAAGTTTGCAGGAGAAGATACTAAAACGGTAATAGGAAAAAATACTATAATAAGAGAAAATGTTACAATTAACCGCGGGACATCTGCAGGTGGAATAACTGTGGTGGGAAATAATGTTTTATTAATGGCGGCAGTTCATGTTGCTCATGATTGTATTGTTCGTGATAATGTTATTATGGCAAATATGTCTACACTTGGTGGGCATGTAGAAATTCAAGAATATGCCTCTTTAGGTGGAGGCGTCCTCGTTCATCAGTTTTGTAAAATTGGATCACATGTTTTCATAGGTGGCGGATTTCGAGCTGTTCAGGATGTTCCCCCATATATATTAGCTATTGGAGAACCTTTAAAATTTGGTGGTATAAATTCAATTGGTTTAAAAAGAACGGGATTCTCTATAGATACATTATCCAAAATTAAAAAAGCTTATAAAATGTATTTTCGATCAGATTTAACTAGATCCAAAGCTTTAGATAAGATAAAAAATAGTATATCTAATAATGTAGAGGTAAATAATATTATTAATTTTATTAATAATAGTGAACGTGGGATTATATAATCATCTTTATAGATTATATGAAATTAATTTTCATAGAGCTTTTCATTATAGCGCATTTATTATTTGGACAATTTCCTTCTTATGATATTTCAAAGGTTAGTGGGTCGAAATTTACATCCTCTGTTAAACCATTAATCAAAAGCACCTCGTTTTCACTTGGGCATCATCAATTAGTTAATAATAATTCAAAGCAACGCTTTTCTTTAAGTTTAATATTCCCGTTGGGATATGATTTAACAAATAAATCTTTTATTGAAAAATCCATATTAGGATTGCCTTTATTGCATAGTTCTTTACTTATATCAAATAATTTAAGAGTAAATGGGAAAATTGGCGGCTTTACAAGCCATAATGATGTGATCAATTATTACAGTTATGGTTTTTCACTAGGATTAGTTAAAGATGATCCAAGTTTGTGGATTGCTGATATGAGTATAGGGAAAATGGATGGACCTAAATATATTAATTGCCGAACATTTGATTTTTCTATTATTAAATCAAATTTATTTAATTTATTTCCATTCTATATTGGAGTTGGAAATAATCAGTTTAATAGTAGGATTTTTAACGTGAATAATGGAGAAATTTCAAAAAATATTTCGGGTTCGATTAATTATATTATGCTTGGAAAAATATTTCCACTTTTCAAATGGAAAGTTTCTCCACAAATACGTTTAAATATTAAATTTTCGCAATTTTCAATTAGTCTTCAAAAGAAATTTGAATAATAATGGCTAAAAAAATCTCTATACTTGGTTCTACTGGTTCAATAGGTGTCAATACATTAGGTGTAATCGATACTTTTCAGGATGAATTTGATGTTGTTTATCTATCTACTTTCCAAAACAACAAATTGATTATAGAACAAGCAAAAAGGTATCGACCTAAAGCTTTGGTTGTTGTTAATGATTCAAATGCAGAAGATGTTAAGGAGGTCTTGGAAAAAGAAAATATTGAAATTCTTATTGGCAGAGATGGCTTGTTAGAGATTTCAAAAAGAGATGATATAGATTTAGTAATGAATGGATTAGTTGGATCTGCAGGAATGGAGCCTACCATTAATGCTTTGAAGGCCGGTGTAGATGTTGCATTAAGTAATAAAGAAAGCATGGTTATGGCGGGTGATTTAATAAATAATACAATGAATGAAAGCGGAGCAAAAATTTATCCTGTAGATAGCGAACATTCAGCTATCTGGCAGTGTTTAGTAGGTGAGAATATTGAAGATATTAAAAGAATTATTTTAACAGGAAGCGGTGGTCCTTTTAGAACAAGAGATGTAAATACCTTTTCAGAAATCTCTTTAAAAGAAGCTTTAAATCACCCTAATTGGAGCATGGGTAAGAAAATAACGATTGATTCTGCAACTATGATGAATAAAGGGTTAGAAGTGATTGAAGCACGTTGGTTATTTGACCTTCAAATTAATCAAATTGATATATTGATCCATCCTCAATCTATAATTCATTCTATGGTTGAGTTCAACGATAGATCTGTAAAAGCTCAATTAGGAATTCCTGATATGAAAATACCTATACAATATGCTCTTACCTACCCAACACATGCATTAGCAGAATGGGGGGAACTTGATTTAGCTAAAATCGGAAAACTAACTTTTGAAGAAAAGGATATAGAAAAGTTTCCATGCATTGGGCTGGCATATGAATCAATACGTATTGGAGGATCTGCACCAGCAGTACTTAATGTAGCAAATGATAATGCTGTTTATAGTTTTTTAAATAAAAGAATTAAATTCACTGATATACCAGATATAATTGAAAAAGCATGTAATGCACATGATTTGGTAAAAGATCCTAGCTTGGAGGAATTATTAGAATTGGAACTTTGGACATATGAATTCGTAATGAAAGAAATTGACAAAAAATAAGGAAATTTTTTAATGACTACAATTTTAGCATTTATATTTGTTTTGGGCGTAATAGTTATCATACATGAATTGGGGCATTTTTTTGCTGCACGATCAGTAGGCGTTCGTGTAGATAGATTTTCAATTGGTTTCCCACCTCGACTTTTTACTGTTAACTCAATTAATGGTGGTTTTGAAATAAATTTATTTTTTTACAAAAAAAATGATTTAGATAAAATTAGTTGGGATATAATAAAAACATGGAATATTAATATCCCAGAAAGAAAAGGAAGTGGTACAGAATATTGTTTTGCAATAGTTCCACTGGGGGGGTATGTGAAATTAGCAGGGATGATTGATGAAAGTATGGATGGCGCTATTAAAAATGAGCCATATGAGCTTATGAGTAAACCTGTATGGGCTCAAATATGGGTAATGAGTGCCGGTGTAATAATGAATATATTATTAGCTTTTGTAATCTTTACAGCTCTTGCCTGGTATCAAGGAGTGCCAACCTCTGAAAATATACCAGTTATTTATAGCGTTGAGGAAGATTCCCCAGCCAAAAATGCAAATCTTCTTCCTGGAGATAAAATAATTGTAGTCAATGATTACAATATTAATACTTGGTCTGATCTTTCAAGCACCATTCAAAAGTTACCTAATAAGTCAATCAAAATAACTTATGTAAGGGAGGGCAGAGAAAGCTCAATTGATATTAATACAACATTTAGAGTTTTTCCTATAGATGGTAAATTGGACACTCTTGGAATGATTGGTATTGGTCCAGAGCTATTCTATGAACCAATTGGTATAATTAGAGCTTCTCAATTAGGGGTTGCCTCCACATTAGGTGGGCTTGGATTAGTTGTATTATCAATAAAATTGTTAATTTCTGGTCAAGCATCTGTAGGAGATCTTGGTGGACCTATATTAATAGCCCAGATTGCTGGTGAAACAGCAAGAGCAGGACTTGTTTCATTTTTTGGATTTATGGCAATCATAAGTTGCAATTTAGCGTTTATCAATTTTTTACCTGTTCCTGGATTAGATGGTGGTCATGTATTTATTATTTTAGCTGAATCAATCCTAAGGAGAAAATTCACTTTAAAAACAAGAATGATTATTCAACAAATTGGAATGGCATTTTTATTATTATTAATGGCAACAGTTATGATAAATGATATAGGCCGACTATTTACAAATTGATTTCTTTTATTTTTAATAACATTGATCCATACTGCAATTTTATTTTTATTTGAACTGGTAGTTTCTTTTTATCATTACTAAACCAAATCATCATATCGCCTTTATTTTTTAATAGAGTGTTACCTTTTCTAAATGGTTTTACAACCAAACAATTGAAGGAACCATAAATGGTATTTATAACATCCTCAGATTTAGTAATTATCTGTATTGGTGTAATCCCCTCCGCCCCGAAAGTATTTATTTTAATTGTTTCCCCAAGTATTAATGGTTTTGTGCGAAGTAGATAAAATAAAGTATGTAGTATCTTTATTTGTGATTGAAATAAAATTTTTATAATCTATTATAGTTTTAGATTCCTTTGAATAGTTTCCCTGATTTATACTTTTAAGTATTTTGTTTGTATATAGACTTTTTATATCTAGCCATGTATCAATCTGATCATCAATTGCATAAATTGAACTAAATGGAAAAGATGTTTTTGCTACAAATCTTATATGAATTTCATTGGAATTATTGTTTTCATTATCAACTAAAACCTCTAAGTATGCTTTCCCAGCTTTAATCCCAGCAAAAGAAACATCATAAATTAATTTTTCACCAAAATTAAAAGGGAGCTTTTCAGCAGCATTTATCATAGATAATAAATATATTGTTATTATGATGCAATTTTTCATCTTCTTATAATTTGAAATTGATTATTTCTTAGCATATATATTGTTGATCCGCTAGATGTAGCTAATACACCTGCGTTTATTATAATATCAACTTCATCTCCAAACTCATCAATGATCTCTTTTGGATTATTCATTGGTTTATTTCCGTGTCGGTTTACACTTGATGATGTAATTGGATATCCTATTGCTGATACTAGTTTTGGTCCAATTGTATTATTTGGTATACGAAAACCAATAAAATTATTATTGCTCATAATAGACTTATGAACGTTCCCTTTAATACTTGGAAGTATAAATGTGGTTTTATTGCCGATATTATTTTTAATAAACTTCTTTTTATCTTTTGATAAATTTGTAAAGGCAACTAATTGTTCAAAATTTTCGACAATTATACTTACAGGAGAGTTTCTTCTTTTAATACTATTCAATTTCTTTATTGCAGTTTCATTTCTAGCATCTACACCAAATCCATATAAGGTATCGGTGGGATATATTACAACGCCACCCTTATCTAGCGAGTTCTTGCAAATAGAAAATATTTTGGGATAATCTATAGGAATATTCTTTATCACAATTAGTTAATTAAGATGGTTTTGTTTTCCATCGTCTATGGAACCAAAAATATTGTTCCGGGTGTTTTTTTATAATATCCTCTAACAAACGTGTATAAGATATTGTAATCGATTCTATATCTGAATTATTATGTATTTTAATAGGTTGAATATTCAAAATATATTTATTTATACTTTCCATATAACAAGTAACAAATATAATGGGAGATTTAGCTTTTAAATGGAATAAAGCTGCGCCTTTAGGTGTAGATGCTTTTACGCCAAAAAAGTTAACAAATATCCCACTTTTTTTTGCGTCTTGATCGCTTGCCAGGGCTAAAATATCATTATTTTCTAAAGCACTATACATCAATTCAAGCGAAGATTTTCTTGGTAAAATTTTTGTACCATTATTTTTTCGTAATTCATTAATAAATTTATCCGCACCAATATTTATTTGTTTTTGCCCAATGAGTAATAATGAATATTTATTTATACCAAACCAGCCTAATAGCAGTTCCCATAATCCAAAGTGCCCAGAAACCAATAATACACCTTTATTTTCATTAAGTGCTTCTTTCAAATATTGTGTTCCATTTACAGAAATATTTCCACGTGTAATACTTTTTGGCAATGATAGAAATTGCATTGCACTGTATATAAAAAATCTGTATGTATCTTTTAAAATATTTTCTCTCTTTTTTTCTGATAGTTTTGGGAATGCTATAGCTATGTTTTTTCGAGCTTCTTTTTTCCTAATTATTAACAATTGATAGCAAATAGAACCAAGTTTATTAGCATAATAATATTGATTACTTGGTTTTAAAGATTGAACCAAATTAGATAGCAGCTTTAATAAATTATATGTTATACGATATTTAAGCTTCATTTGTTGAATTGTGTGGTACGTTTTAACTGAATCTAAGGTAATTTCTTATAGGTCAATATTTAATTTCCGAGGAATCTTGATTAGGATAAATAAACAAATTCTTTTTCTTACAATCTATTATTTTGTTAATGTAGCAAATCTATATTCTGCTGACCATGTAGTATACCGCGTACCCATACAGGGAGTTATTGATCTTGGTCTCCCAACTTTTATTGAAAGAATTATAAATGAAGCTGAAAAGAATCAGATTCAAGCAATTATTTTTGATATTGATACGTTTGGTGGGCGCGTTGATGCAGCGACACAAATAAAAGATGCCATTCTAGATTCGGATATTCCTACTGTAGCATTTATAAATCGTAGAGCAATTTCTGCTGGAGCTTTAATTTCTTTATCCTGTGAAAAAATATATATGACTGGAGCAGGAACAATTGGCGCGGCCACAGCTGTTGATATGTCGGGAAACAAAGCATCAGAAAAAGTAATTAGTTATATGCGAGAAGAAATGGCATCAACAGCTGAGAATCGCAATAGAAATACAGATATTGCAAAGTGTATGGTAGATGAAGAATTATCGTTTACTCATGTAGTTATAGATGATGATTCAATAGAAGTCACAGATCTGGAAGGTAGAAAAGAAGGTAAGCTTATAACATTAACAACTGAACAAGCATTAAAATATAAAATGGCGGATGGTTCAGCAGAAGATTTCGATGAGCTATTAACATTAATTGAATTAACTGGCGCACAAGTGAAGACTTTATCAGAAAACTGGTCGGAAAATTTAGTACGTTTTTTAACAAATCCAGTTGTTGCCTCTTTATTAACAACCTTTGGTTTTTTAGGAATACTATTTGAATTACAAAGCCCAGGTTGGGGTATCCCTGGAACATTTGGAGCAGTATGTCTTACATTGTCTTTAAGTGCTTCAGTAATTGTAAAACTTGCAACAAAGTCAGATTTACTTATTGTATTATTTGGACTTGGTTTATTAATGGTTGAAGCATTCTTAATTCCAGGATTTGGCGTAGCTGGGCTTGCCGGAATTGGAGTCATATTATGGGGTCTTTATATGTTATTATTACCAGACGTTCCTGTTTCCCAAGAGGTATACGATTCTGCAATGACCGGATTAACTATTGGATTAATCGGCGGAATAATTGCTTTAATTCTTCTATTTAGAATGATGACAAAAACGAAATTTTGGGTCAAATTAACTTCACCAGAAATCCAAAGTGATGAAGAGGGCTATAATTCTTCATTAGGATTAGAGCATCTTATTGGAGAGACTGGTGTAGCAACTTCTGATTTAAGACCATCGGGATGGGTGCTTGTAAATAATACAAAAATATTTGTTGTAACAGAGGGAGAGTTTGTTGATAAAGATCAACAAGTTAAAATTTTGTCTGTAGATGGCAATCGTGTTGTTGTTAGATTTTATATAAATGAATAACTAGGAGTATATCATGATAAGTTATGTAATGTTGGTATTTGTTTTATTATTTATTCTATTATTTTTCTATTTTGTCCCATTAGGATTATGGATTCAAGCAGTTGTGAGTCTAGGAGTAGGGCGCATAACCATTATTGATCTTATACGAATGAGACTTCGTAAAATTGCTCCGAGACTAGTTGTAGATGGTGTTATAAATTGTCATAAGTCTGGATTAAATAACATAACAACAGATATGCTTGAAACACATTATTTAGCAGGCGGAACAGTTCCAAATATAGTATCTGCTCTTATTGCTGCAGCAAAAGCAAATATTCCATTACCTTTTGAAACAGCCACTGCAATTGATCTGGCTGGCCGGGATATTTATGCCGCTGTAGAAACCAGTGTAAATCCAAAGGTTATTGATGCACCAAGAGAGGGTTATTTATCAGCTGTTGCCAAAGATGGAATTGAATTAAAAGCGCGTGCAAGAGTAACTGTAAGAACTAATATACCAGGTTTAGTTGGTGGGGCAACAGATGATACTATAATAGCTAGAGTTGGTGAAGGAATTGTAAGCGCAATTGGTTCATCCATGAAATATAAAGATGTTCTTGAAAATCCAGATAATATATCTCGCGCGGTATTACAAAAAGGATTAGACGCAGGGACAGCATTTGAAATTTTATCTATTGATATAGCAGATCTGGATGTTGGTAATAATGTTGGGGCAGTGCTGCAAACAGACCAGGCAGAAGCAGATTTGCGAATTGCTCAAGCTGAAGCTGAAACTCGACGAGCAATGGCTGTAGCCGAAGAACAAGAAATGATCGCAAGAGTTCAGGAAATGCGTGCAAAAGTTGTAGAAGCTGAAGCCGAAGTTCCAAAGGCAATGTCTCAAGCTTTTCGCGAGGGAAAGTTAGGAGTATTTGATTATTACAATATGCGTAATATTGAAGCCGATACAGGCATGAGAGATTCTATTGCAGGAAGTAAAGAGGCTGATTCAACTTCTCAACCAGGATCTGAAGAGAAATAGATGGACGGATTAGCTTACTGGTTATTTATTGCAGCGCTTTATTTTCTATCCTCTTTAATGAAGAGGAGAAAGCAAAAAATTGCTCGCAATAAATTAGATTTCGAGGATACTGTTTCCGATAATAGTGATTTTATAGAAAATGAACCGGAAACAATGGATGATTTCTTTGATAAGTTAAAGAACTATGGAAAAGAATTTTTAGACTTGGATGATGTTGAAGAAGAAAGTGAAGAGTATGTAATTCAAGAAGAAGATATTAATAAAGAAATAGATATAGAAACACCATCGGAAGAAATATCTAGAGCTGTTTTTGAAGATTTATCTGAAGATAGTCCAAAGCCCATACATAAGGAATATAGAATAAAGAAAAAAGAGTATCAGAATATTTCATTATTAGTTAATTCTTTATTGAATGATAATGATAAAGTAAAAAAAGCGATTATTTTAAAAGAAATTTTTGATAAACCTCGTGCCCTAAGAAGATTAATGCGATAAAAGTTTTAAACTAGTTCTTTATAAATGTCAGTTATATTCTTTATGAGTTCTTCTTCAGACCCATCATTATGAATTACAAAATCTGCCAATGCAACTTTTTCTTCTTCAGACCACTGTAAATCTACCCTTTTTAATATTTCTTCTCTGCTGAGAGTTTCCCTAGCTAATGCGCGTTCCATTCTAGTTTTAATTAGTGCTGTAATTACAATTACATAATCCATATGGGTGTCAGCACCAGATTCGTAGATAAGAGCGGCATCTACTACAAAAATATCATATTTTCCACTATCTAGTTTTTTATCAAAGTTTTTATCAATTTCTTTAAAAACATAAGGATGAACTATTGTATTTAATCTTAGTTGATGATCCTGATCTTGGAATGCAACACGTGCCAATTTATTATTATCAACGTTACCGTCTCCCCTCATTATATCAGTACCAAATTCAGAAATCAATTCACTTTTAATTGTTTCGTTGGACAATAGTATTTTTTTTGATTCTTTATCAGCATCAAATATGTATGCACCCAATTCTTCAAGAATTTTACTAGCAGCACTTTTTCCAGTACCAATTCCACCAGTTAATCCTATACGCAACATAGTTCTCTAAGCGCTTTCAGAATAAGCTGGAGGACATTATCTATATTTCCACTACCGTCTATTCTCATTATAAGTTCTTTTTTATAATAATATTTAAGCAGTGGCGCTGTTTGTTTATTATAGACTACAAGCCTTTCAATTATTACTTTCTTGCCATCATCAGACCTTTGTAACAACCTGCCATTACAGTTATCACATGTGCCCTCTATTTTAGGTGGATTAAATAACAAGTTTGTAATATTTCCACACCCCTCACAAGATCTTCTGCTTGATAATCTTTTGATTATGCTTTCATCATCAAGTTCAATAGAGACTACAGCATTAATGTTGTGATTCATTTCATCAAGAAAATTATCTAATCCTTCAGCTTGAGGGATTGTCCTTGGATAACCATCTAACAGATATCCTTTTTTAGCGTCCTCTTTATTTAGTCTTTTACTCATTATATTTAATAATTCATTATCTGGAACTAAATGCCCTTTATCTATATAGGATTTAGCTTTAATTCCTAGGGGAGAGACTTGTGATATTTCTTCGCGTAATATGTCGCCAGTCGATAAATGAACTATACCAAAATATTCTTTTACAAGTTTGGCCTGAGTACCTTTTCCAACGCCTGGTGGACCGATAAATATTAAACGCATGGTAAAAACCTTATACTAATAATACCCTTAAATCAACAACCCTGCAATGGTTGCTGTAAGCCATGAAGCTAGAGCACCTCCCACCATGGCTTTTGTAACCAGTTTAGCGAGATCCTTTTTTCGTTCCGGCGCCATACCTCCTATTCCGCCTAATTGAATACCGATAGAACCAAAATTGGCAAACCCGCATAAAGCGTAACTTGCAATAATGGCTGTCCGGTCTGTTATGGCTCCTGTGGACATTAATTCTTTCAAGTCACCATAGGCAATCAGTTCTGTAAATACGATTTTCTTTCCCATTAGTGTTCCCAATGTGCCGGCCTCTGACCACGGAACGCCCATTGTCCATGCCAAGGGCTTGAATATAAAACCGAGGATTGATTCCATAGATGTACCTGCGAAACCTAGGAGGTAGTTAATCATGGCAACGAGGGATACAAAAGCTACTAGCATAGCTGCAACATTTGCCGCCAGTTTTAATCCGCTGGTTGCTCCATCTCCCAATGCTTCCATTGCATTCGTACTTGTTTTCTCAATATTGATTTTCAGGTCTCCCATCGTTTCTGATGATTCCGTTTCAGGATAAATAATTTTTGCCACCATAAGCGCTCCCGGCGCAGACATGACCGACGCCGCTATTAAGTGACCGGCAATTCCCGGAATATCCGCTAACCACATAACATAAATCGCCAACACCCCACCTGCAACAGTTGCAAATCCACCTGTCATCACGGCCATCAACTCTGATTTTGTCATGTGTTGGATAAACGGACGTACCATGAGTGGAGCTTCGGTTTGACCTACAAAAATATTAGCGGAAACACTTAATGTTTCCGAACCACTGGTGCCCATGGTTTTTTGCATAGCTCGAGCTATCCATTTGACAAACATTTGGATTATACCAAAGTGATATAAAACAGCCATGAGGCTGGAAAAGAAAATAATGGTTGGCAAAGCTCGAAAAGCAAAGTTGAACATGGCAACATGGTACCCCACATCCGGTACAAACGATTTGAATAAAAAATCACTTCCTGCATCAGAAAAACTAATCAGTTTTCGGAGGGCTTTATCAAGAAAACCAAATAACGGGCCACCTATTGGTGTTTTTAAAATAAATATAGCGAAGATAGCTTGTAACCCAAGCCCCCAACCAATAATACGCATATTTATCTGTTTTCTATTATTAGAAAGAGCAAAGGCAATTGCTAATAAAACAACAATACCAAGCAGCCCAATAAATCGTTCCATTTATTTTTTCTCCGGATGTTGATAACAGTGCCTACATCGCGCCTCATATATATCTGTTTCTCCAATAACTACTTGTTTATCATCTTTAGAAAGCCTTTGTGTATAGGAGGCGGGGTTTCCACACTTTATACATATTGCTTGAAGTTTATCTAAAAAATCTGATTCACACATTAATTTTGGCATTGGGCCAAAAGGTACTCCTTTAAAATCAGTATCTAAACCAGCTATTATCACTCTTTTTCCTTTTGAGGAAAGATCTTTTGCAACATTGATTATAGTATCATCAAAGAATTGGGCTTCATCTATTCCAACTACATCAGCATCATTTGCAAGATCATTAATTTCTGTTATTGATTCCACTACCAATGACTTTAGTTTTAATTGATTATGAGAAACAATATTACCTTCTTCGTATCTAGTATCAATTTTTGGTTTAAAAATTTTTACATTTAATCTGGCAATTTTTGCTCTCCTTAATCTTCTTATAAGTTCTTCAGTTTTACCACTGAACATGTTTCCACATATTACTTCTATACATCCAAAATTATTTATCTCTTTTATCATAACGAGCTCTTATCAAATGCATTTGGTAATAATTCTGAACTTGTTGTATTATTGATATTTCCTGAAACATCGGTGATATATATTGATATTTCACCACATATATCCCAAATTACTTGTCGACATGCGCCACAAGGCTTTCCTCCATTATTAGTTGCGACAGCTAATGCAGAAAATTCTGTGTGCCCATTAGATACTGCATTATAAATAGCTATTCTTTCTGCGCAACAAGTTAGACCATAACTACTAGATTCCACATTGCAACCCCCAAAAATTTTACCTGATTCAGTTAAAATAGCTGAACCAACCTTATATTTTGAATATGGAGCAATGGCTTTACTGCGCATTTGAATCGCTTGTTCTATTAATTGATCAGTCATTCAATTCTTACTATTTTAAATAAATAGTTAAATAATACACCCGAAACAAATCCACCAATATGTGCAAACCATGCTGTACCACCGGCCTCTTCAATTCCCAATGTACCTATTCCTGCAGTAAGATTTGATAAAAACCAAAATCCTATTACTATCATGGCTGGTACACGAATAAAAGTTATAAAAATAATTAAAATTACCAAAACATGTACAGTTGCCTTCGGAAAACGAAATAAATATGCCCCAAGAACCCCTGCTATTGCTCCGCTAGCCCCCACCATTGGGATAACTGATTCTGGGTTAATTTGAATTTGCGCTAACCCTGCTCCTACGCCACATAATAAATAAAATAATAAATATCTTTTATGACCAAAAACGCTTTCAATATTGTCACCAAAAATCCATAGAAACCACATATTGAAAATAATATGTGTGAGCCCTCCATGCATAAACATGGATGAAAATATATTTAGTACAGAGTGACTTGCTGGAGTAAGGGCATATGCTCTAATGAATTCTTCAAATAGGTCGCGTGGTATAATGAAATATTGGTAAACAAATACTAGAATATTTATCCCAATGATGGAATACGTTACAAATGGGAATAGAATTCTTGGGTTATCATCTTTGTAAGGGAAAAACATTAATCAACCATAAATGTTGAGATCCCAGACATGATGTTCCCAGCCTGATCGGATATTTTATATTCCATAGTGTGTTCGCCAGCCTCAAGAGGCGTTGGAAGGTAATAAGATAGTTCTTTTTTGATTGGTTGGAAAGCATATCTAACAGGAATATCATCTAATTTCATGCTCATAGATTTTTCATCAGAATTAAGTCCAGATAAGTAATCATCAGCAATAACAGATATTGTTTTTAAATCCTTATAATGGAACCTACCTCCATTTTCTGGATATACTTTTCTTTTGAATGGAGGTTCAATATCTTGCATTATAGTAATTGCATCTAAACTAAATAATGTGCTTGCAATTACCTGTCTATTTGTATGCATTGAACTAGGTAAAAAAGTCCAACCATCTTTTTGATTGTAATAGTACAATGATATATTTTTCATATTTTTAATGTGATTGCTATACCGGATACCAATACGAATTGTATCTTTTAATGCAAGTTCAAAGGGCTGTAATTGATATACAGAGGACAATCTAGTTCCTCCTTTTGGTTCAACTGGGTGATTTATTTTTTCTATCCAAACCAATGATGTATCATATAAAGAAGTATTTGATATTTGTATTGAACAATTTTTATCATTTGATAAAATATTTGTTAGCTTATTAGGAGATGCAACAATTGGGTCTAAATTGACCTGTATAATTCGCTCAATCTCTCCATCAAAAAAGGCATCAATTCGTTTTGTTTTTTTAAATAAAGAAGGCAAAAGCAAATCAGAGGTATAGACTGTAGGCTGAATCTTTGTTAAAGGTATTGAAATGTATTCATCTTCTTTTAATATTCGTAGGCTAGTATTTCCAGATGTAAAACCATTAGTTTTTACTTGCGCAATTAGCTTGTGCTCAATAGAACTAAATGTTATATCAACATCCATTTCTGTAAGTCTTCTTTCAGCATTTGGATCGTGCCAGGTTAGTGGAGAGCCATACACTCCAAGTTTATTTTTTACAATAAAAGACACCCCATGCTTTCCTAATTTAGATTTTGGTAATTGGATTCTGAGCCCAGAACGGTCCTTTTTACTTTTTATAATTGTTAACTCTTCATCTGGATATCCATACGCTGTGTAGCTATAACAGCTAATTTTTGTAAGAGGAATATTTAATGTGACAGGCTGGATATTGAATTCAATGGTATTATCATTCCATTCAACATCCCTAATAGCTATTTTTACAGGGGGATAATTGATAAAAGTTCCTTTTACTCTGGTTGTGTTTCCAGAAGCATCCGATATTTGAATTTCTACCTTATGATACCCAGGCGTTAAATTAAGTATACCAGAAATACCTGCATTAACAATAGTACTATTAGAGAATGTTTTTAGTTTATAAAGTTTCGTAAATGAACCCAGGTTTAATCGATGAAAACGATTTTCTCTAGTTTGATTTACAGTGGATTTTTCATCATAGTCAAGTTTGCTATAATTAAGGGAGAAAATATTTTGATCATCTACCAATAGCTGGATTGATTGAACTTGATATTTGTTTTTAGCACCTTGAATCTTATCATCTATTTCAATTGCTATTCCTATGGGTCCAAAACAACTTACCGTATCTGGGAGTTCTAATCCTCCACCAGTAGTTGCTGCGTATAATGGATACGCTCGAGGAATTGAACTTCCATTGATTTTACTAGATGTGGATAGTGGAATAATACCAATTTGAAAAACGCGAGGATTTCGATAATCTTCAATATTTAGACCATTAATTAAGGGATTTATTGGTTGAGATTTACTATTACGCAATTCAAAGTGTAAATGAGGACCAAAGGAAGCACCAGTATTCCCTGTATAGCCAATTATATCTCCTTTATTAAAATGAAATTGTTCAGGTGAAAAATATTCATTTACAATGTAACTATTATTTTTTTCCTGAAGACTGTAAAAAATTGTTTCCAGACGGAATGCAAATTCTTCTAAATGTGCATAGACTGCAACGTTGCCATCATTTAATGTTAAATATAACCCTTTACCATATCCTGAAAAATTGGTAACCATCCTTGATATATATCCATCATCAACAGCATATACTGGCCACCCAGTTTCCTCAAGAGTCTTAATATCGATACCCATATGATACCCACCATCGCGAAACTCCCCAAAATTTGATGACATAGCTTTACTCCCTATAGTAGGCCAATGATAATTTTGGCTATAGGTAAAACTAAATAACGCTAGAATGATAAATAGGCAATGAATCTGTTTCATGAATAATCCAATTTATTTATATGAAAAAACATATTCAAAGATAGTATCTTTATTTTTCCAAAAATATTACTGTTTTTTAAAGAAAAAATGTTGCCTTGTTTACTCGCACATAAAATGTAAATTTAATAGAATTACTTCATATAAAATAAACGGAGGTAAAATGAAACAATATAAAGCGATAATTATTGGACTTATTTTAGCAGCATTACCATTTAATAGTGCATTTGCCATTTTAGGTTTTGGAATTCAAGGTGGGCAGGGTTTATTTACGGTAGGTGAAAGAAACTTAGATGACCCATCAGGTTTTGCAAGTATGGCAACCTCAGAATTTTCTAATTCGTTAAATATTGGAGTATATGCTTATCTTGATATCATACCATTTATTGATTTAGAAATAGATGCAAATATAGTTGCTCAAGTATATGAATTTGCATTTCTTAATGTATTAGGGACAGCTGGTCCTTATGATGCTGTTTTCGGCGGCGCATCTACCTATATAACTGCTAGAAGGAAATTAGTTGGATTTGGTGTCCCACTTATTGGGAAAGCACAGATTTTTGCAGGAGGAGGTTTTAATAGTCACACTTTTGCACCGCTTGCAAATCTTGACTTAGTTGAAAGTTTAATGGGAGGAGATTTAACTACAGAACCAACATTTAGTGAAGATGATCTTGTTGACTTTATTGATGAAAACAAAATTGATAAAAGCGGTCTACACTTTCAAGTAGGGATGCAGTTCAAATTATTTGTGTTAGATTCATTCTTATTTTATCGTCATACATTAGGCGATTTCGAAGATGTGTTAGACGCGAAATCATTTGGATCTCTTAATTTTAGAATTGGGATGGGTTTTTAGTCAGATTCATCCATTCTTATTTTAAAGGGCGGTTCAACCGCCCTTTTTACTTTAAAACAAATGGTTGAGTCCAGGCCATTTCAAGATCTCCTTTGGAATATGGATTTTCCTGAAGTTTATCTGATATAATTTTTGCTCTAACATATATTTCTTTTCCAGTAAAATTATATATTGCTGGATTTGTTTTCGTCTCATAAAAAATTTTACCTATTTCGTTATTATCTAAATCGTCTTTCTGGTTTATACTGTGTGTGGATCCAATAAATTGAGTTGTATATGTTATTCCAGTTTTTTTACTTATATAAACCATGTATGATTTATTATTTCGATTAATATTATTTATAAGAACTCCTGTAGAAGAGTAAAAATTTCCTGATTCTAGTGATGATATTATTTTTTCTGCATTTAACCCCTTTGCTTTTACCATTACCCATCCACGACCAGGGTTAGCTTTCCCAACTTTATATCTATAATAGGCATGCGCATCATCAACAGCAAGACCATACATAGGAGGTAGGTTTTTTAATATTCTCATTGTTAGCACCATATCCCACATTTTATCTGTACTTGGCTTTTCATTATTACCCCAGTTATTTACTAAAGGGTGTCCATTATATACTTCAAAAAAAGAGTCCCCTTGTATATTGATTAAATGTTCTGATAAGAGAGCCCATTCATAATTCGGATGATTGATATGGGCAATCATAGCTTGACCTGTTGTTTTGCGCTGCTCACGAACTGCATTTATATTTCTTTGTAATACATCAAATATGCTATTACCGCCTTGGGGTGGAATAAATTCTGATATATTTGTTGCATTGATATGTATAGGTGTTTTTTCGTATTTATCGCTGATTTCCTCAGATTGTATCAATAGAAAATCATTATCGGTTTCAAATTTGATTTTTAGTTTATCTAGTGTGGTAAGCTGCATTTCAAGGGTGTCATCCTTTATGCGAGTATTGATCCAATCAAATCCAAACTTATTTTGAATATCTTTAAGTTTAGTTTTAGTCATTGTTGGTGGCCATCCCCCAGGATCGTTATCGTGTACTTTAATCCATTTTTCAACAGTTGATAAGATATTATGATCCGATAATGCTAAAAAGTCATATTCGTTTGATTTATACCAATCAACAGTTATTTCAGGAGGGGCATCACCGTCACTCCAAAAAGTATGGGTATGAAGGTTCCCTTTGTACCATTGGTATGAGTCGCTATAATTATTACAGTTTATAATTAACAATAGTAATGGAGTGATATATATTATTCTTTTAAGAATGATGTTATCCTTTTTATTAATTCATCTCTAGTCTCTCTATAGGGTGGAAGATCTCCATCATTAGAATTCCAACCATGATACGGATCCTCAATACTCCAATGTATTTGTTCCACATTACCTGGAAAAGTTGGACAATGCTTTTGCGCATTATCACATAGAGTAATTGCAATATCAATACCTGAATCTATATACTTATCAATAGATTCTGAATGATGATGAGAAATATCAATTCCAATTTCATCCATTACTATTACAGATGCTGGGTGCAATCTGGATGGGTGGCTTCCCGCACTAAAAACCTCAAATGAACTTCCAGCCATTTCGTGTAAAAGTCCTTCAGCCATTTGTGATCTACATGCATTCCCAGTACATATGAAAATTACTTTCTTTTTATTCATATTTTATTTTACGCTTACTATTACTAATCTACAAATTTTAGCATGAATGCATAGTGATAAAAGATAAGAAATTCTAAATTTTAACCTGTAATGATTAAAAAACATACAGCAAAACCTTTACTTTCAAATCCAATTGAACCGTACCCCGGTTTAACAGTTTCTGATTTAAATAGATATCTACCAGCATTACAAAAAGTAGATGATATTCTAATGACAATTGATTCTATGCATGATGGTGTTTTTTTATCTGACGGATTAGAAGGACTACGAAAGCTCCCTTCTTCCAGTATTGATGTAATTATAACAGATCCGCCTGAGAATCCTTGGCGAGGAGAGGATCGTCCTGGATCTCCTATGACTTTACAGGAATATTATAAATGGAATAATAACTGGCTTGAGGAAGCTCATCGAGTACTTAAATCAACTGGAGCACTGTATCTATTTTGCGATTGGAGGCTATCTGGAATGTATCATTCTATGTTAACAAATTTTCTTCATGTACAGACTCGTATAACATGGAGGAAAATGTTGGCTGGAGAAACCTCTAAGGCTGTAACTTGGAAAAATCAGTCGGCAGACATTTGGTTCGCAACAAAAACTAACGATTTTCTTTTTCATCAGGAAGCTATTGCCAATCAAAAAGATATTAAGCCTTCATTAGAAAAAGATTCTGGACCTAATAATTTGTGGGGAGACATTATTGATACACATACTGGGCAATCTGAAGATATGAATGGTGATAAACCAGAAGCATTAATTAAGCGTATTTTAGATGCAAGCAGCTTTAAACTTAATTGGGTTGTCGATCCGTTTATGGGAAGCGGAGGTGTAGGAGTAGTAACAAAAAAACTTGGTAGGCGTTTTATTGGTTTTGAAACAGATCAAGATCAATTATTAATTAGTATGAAAAGAATAGATCAAAGTTAGGAATATTAATATGTCATTATATAAAACAATACAATCTGATATGTATGAAGCAATGAAAAATAGCGACAAATTTAGGGTTTCAACTTTAAGAGTTGCTCTTGCAAAATTGAAAGATAAAAAAATTGAAAAAAGAGAAGATTTAAGCCCGAATGATGAAGTTAAGATTATTCAAAACCTAGTTAAACAGCGTAAAGAAGCTGCTGATATATATGAAAAAAATAATCGCTCTGAACTTATGAAAAATGAATTGGATGAATTGAAAATATTGAGTTCTTATTTACCAAAAATGATGTCTGAACAGGAATTGATCACATTAATTAAAAAAGTCGTTTCAGATACAGGTGCGACTAGTATGAGTGACATGGGAAAATTGATGCCAGAGATTATGAAACGTTCTGCAGGAAAAGCAGATGGTAAAATGGCCCAGCAAATCGTAAGTGACCTTTTACAATAAGCATGATTCTATTTTTAGATGTACTAGCATGTTTTTTTATGCTTTTAATGGGAAGCGTAGGTTTTCGCAGAGGTTTTATTGAAGAAGCCGGGCGGTTAATCGGATTAATTGTTTCAACAATATTTTCTTTAAAGTATTATCTTACCTTGTCATCAAAAATATTAATTTTTATTCATCTTAATACATTTGTGGTGATGGTAATTAGTTTTTCAATTATTTTTGTTTTAATGTTATTTATTGTAAGAGTATTAACAAGATTTTTCCATATTCTTTTAACATCAAGAGGAACAAAGTTTGCAAATCGCTCTATGGGGTTTATTATTGGTGCAATAAAAGGAATTATCATATTAATGTTGTTCTATTGGACCATTGATCTTTTCCCCTCAAATAAATGGACATCGATTATTCGTAAGGAATCTTATTTATCTTATAGGTTTACTAACACTCGGTACGTTATAATTAATTTATTTCATCTTGATGATCCTATAAAAGAAGGAGAAATATTTTTGAAGGATATGATTAATAATGATAAATCTTAATTATGGCGCGCGTTCCTGAAGAAACAATTGAACGCATTCGAAATACTGCAGATATATATGATGTAGTTGCTCAATATGTTGACCTAAAGAAAAGGGGTCGCAATTTCTTTGGATTATGCCCTTTTCATTCTGAAAAGACACCATCATTTAGTGTTGCGCCGGATAAACAAATATATCATTGTTTTGGCTGTGGTGCAGGAGGTAACGTATTTAGTTTTATTGTTGAGCATGAAAAGATTTCATTTATTGAAGCAGTAAAAGAGTTAGGACATAAATATGGAATTCAAGTAGACTATCAATCCGGCTCATCAAATAAAATTTTTTCTTCTTTATATGAATTACATGATATAGCAGTAAAGCTTTATCATAATATTCTTTTTTCAGAAAAAGGGAAAGTAGCTCTTGAGTACCTTCATAATCGAGGATTAAGTGATGAAACGATAAAAACATATCATATTGGGTTTGCACCTGATTCATGGGACACATTATCAAATACTATTAAAACATCATCGTTTAAAGATAACGTGTATGAAAAGACGGGTCTTTTTATAAAAACTGATAGAGGTTGGCGTGATCGATTTCGATCAAGAATAATGTTCCCTATATATCATCAATCAGGGAAAGCTATTGCTTTTGGCGGAAGAATCTTTAATAAAGATGATCCAGCAAAATATCTCAATTCACCGGAAACTCCATTATATAGAAAAAGCGAAGTATTTTATGGATTGCATAAAACTAGAGATTCTATTCGCAAGTTTTCAACTGCAGTTCTTGTTGAGGGTTATACAGACTTCTTGCAATTAGTTCAATTAGGCATTCCAAATGTTGTTGCTCTTTCAGGAACTGCCTTAGGTAATAATCATGCATCTCAGATACGAAAGTTTGCATCCAAAGTATACTTAGCATATGATGGTGATAGTGCAGGAATAAACGCAACCCTAAGAGCTGGCTATGTTTTATTTCAAGCGGGAGTGGAGCCTTTAGTTATCCCTATGCCTAATGATAAAGATCCAGATGATTGGGTCAGAGAAGAAGGCGTAAACGCATTTCAAGAAGCGATGGGTTCAAGCATGCCCTTGTTATTATTCCACTTACATAAGAAAGACGTTAAGAATCTATCAGGAACGGACCGATCTAGAATTGTGAAAGAAATTCTAAAGGAAATATCACTAATTAATGATGGAATTATTCGCGATGATTTGCTTAAATCATTGTCTCAAGAGCTTCAATTAGATGAAGTAGAAATATATCGATTGTTTAACAGTCAAACTGGAATGAAAAAAATTAATGTCGATTCTGACAAGTATTCTGCTAAGTTGCAACGATTTACAAATGCAATGCAAAAAGCACAATTAGAAATTATTCGTGCTATTGCATTTAATTTTGATGAAGTTTATCCATCTATGAAAAGTATAATAGATTTTCAAATATTTGATGAGCCAATCCTGCAAAAAATAGGTTTATTTTTAATAAAGGATAATAAACCTAAAGATCTCTCTGCAATAATTGATCAATTTGAAAATATGGATGAAAAAAGATTAATATCTGAAATTCTTTTTGATGATGTGAGTTCTGATGATCCACAATTAATTATAAGAGAATGTTTTAATACTATTAAAGGCAAATTAATAAAAGATCAAATTAAGGAAGCAAGAATAAAAATAAGGGAATTAGAATCTTCCGGAGAAGATGCAAAAGAAATTATTATTCAAGTAATAGAGTTACAGAAAACTTTACATCAATTATCGGAGAATATTGAAACAGAATAAATTATTGAGATTATCTCTATTAGCCTTATTATTTATTACATTGGTATCTGGGCAAACTATGAAATGGGATAATCGTGCAAGGTATACTGCAATGAAAATTTCATGCGATACAGATAGTGTGCCAATTTATCTCGATGGTTATTATGTTGGTAAAACTCCAATAATACAAGCCTTAACAGTGACCCCTGGTTGGCATAAGGTAAGTATTTTCCCTCCAGATGATGGAATTCCAGAACAGTCTGTTCCATCTAAAAAAACACTAAAAGATATAATTCGACTAGGCCAACAAGATGTTATGATTGAGGAAGGGAATGTAGAGTTAGTTGTTATGAGCTATCGCGCAATTGATGCAGAGATTGAAGAATATCAAAGACAGACACAAAGTGGGACCTGGGTACGAGCAAGTATAATATTTGCTTTATTATTTATTATTATCTGGGGTTTATAGATAAAATAATATTGAAAGTAGTAATTATTTTTCGCTACATAATTTTATTATTACCTATCTTTTTGATAGGCCAATCGATTGATACAACGATAGTAAAATATTTTCCCACAGATCTTACAAGATCAATTCTTTTACAAGATGGGATGAATAAAAATAAGGTAAAAAAAGGAGCATATTTCAAAGCAACATATGATGGAAGTGGTGACTTAATTAAAATTGAATATATACCGAGCAAGAGAGATAGAGGTGTATTAGATACTGTACAAACTAGAACATTATTTTATTCAGATTGGAATGATTATAAGAGGGAACTCAGTAATCCTATTTCTGAATGGGATTCAGAAAGACTACCTCATTTCAAGGCAACTTTTGGACGCAATGGAAGATTAATATTTATTGAAAGATATAATGGACTGGGAGAAAAGTTATTTACATACAGATTACGGTGGAATAAGGAAGGGACAAGGTCGGCTTATAAAGTAACATTTCATAAAAATATGATCATTACACAACTAGATAGTATATTATTTGCAAATCCAGCAAGTGAGATTCGAACTAATTGGGTTGCTGATTTTAAGAGTATAAAAGATGGGAGACCTAAGTCAGTATCTGTTTATGATGAACTTGGTAGTAAATATTATAATTACAAATTTTATTATGAAGATTTAAAAGATTCTATTAATCAAACAGAAAAAATTACTTCAAGATATTTTCAAAGTGATACAACCTATTTGGGAAGCCATGAGATTTATATAGCTAAGGAAAAATTTCTAACTCAATTAGATTATTATAATATTGATGGATCATTAATATCTCGAAATGCATATTGGATGGACCCTATCCTTGAAGATGTAATCGTAACAACAGCAAATGATGAAGGAGAAATAATTGGCCGACATATCGTATCAAAAGCAAATACATTATGGAGACAGTATCGTTTAGGTGGGACTTATAAAGATGAAGAAGAGAAAGAAATCATAAGAGAAAGGAAAGTAGTAAAAGATCGTATAATAGAAGAAGAAGAGGAAAAAGATGTAGCAATGATGAATCTAGATATATATGGTTCATTACCAGTTATGAATGGAATAGGCCTGAATATGAAAAAAATTGAGTGGGGTCCTGGATTCATTGCTGGAGCGAAATTACCCTGGATTTTTAGATTTGATCAATCCTTATACTATTTATTATTTGAATATATGTCAGTTTCACTACCTGGTGGTTATTACCCTTTAGGGCTCAATGGATTTAATGCCTTAGTAAGTACTCCTATTAGTATAGGTTCAATTCAGGGATTAAATATTGTTGGGGGCTTGGGTATGCACCTGGCATCATATGGCCAGGTTAATAATGTAAATTCGCTAGCTGTAATAGGTGGTGCAGAGTTTCGATTGGTTAGCAATGCATTTTCTAATTCAAGAATAAAAACCGTTATTGGTTTACGAGGAATACATTCAATGTCAGACCCAAGAGATGAAGAGGAAAGCAATAATTTTATATTACTTCATGTAGGGTTCATCTATTCATTATAATCATAGCAAAAAAAAGCCCCAATGAAGGGGCTTTTTTATTACATCTAGTTAATTTATTATATTAATTAGAACCTAAATGTTAGACCAGCATTAAAGTATCTTGGAGCACCAAGGAATACTTCAGCTGTCATTGCATTATGTCTTCCAGTTTCATTGCTGTAATAACCATTATAGCTACTATTATCCACTGCATCTTGAACATAAACAGCATCTAAAGCATTGAATACATGTAGGAATAAAGTTAAATCATATCCAGATACATTAAGATCGTAATATGCATGTAGATCCACTTTGCTGTATCCAGGAGTTTCCCACGATTGATTTCTATCTGCATCTGCATCTGAACCATCATACTCACGACTTGATGGACCCCAGGCAGCAAAATGACGAGCATATTTGCCCCACAATGCTTGTACTTTAGCGCCCTCCATAGGAGTTAATGTTGGGCCTAAAACCACACTCCATTGAGGTTGATCGCCAATACGTAGTCCGTCAAGCGCATAGTCATATTTAGCTTGTTCACCAGTGTCATAATTCTTATAGGTACCACTTGCATCACCATCATGTTGCCATGTACCAAATGATGCGACACCCATAAGACTCACCATGTCACTCAATTGTGCATTAGCTTCAAATTCTACACCTTGGTGGCTTTGGCCAACACCTGTTAAGAAAACCATTGCGTCAGCACCATCACTTGAACCTGATGCAACATATTTAACTTGATTACGATCCTTCCATTGAGTATTATAAAAATTTACATTTCCCCACATGGAACCATCATCAGATCTCAATTTTAAACCCGCTTCAAAGCTAGTAAACGTTTCATTAAGAGGATCTGTGGATATTGTACCATTATTATCATCAATAACATTATCAAGAATAGGAACTTTTTCTACATTTCCAACATTCACAAAAACCTTAGCTTGTTCACCAACCTTGCCAACAACAGGAATTGCACTCAACATGGACATTGCGCTTCCCATGTCATACATAACACCAGCTTTGAACTGCATAGCAGAAATTGGATCTGCTTCAAACTTTGGTTTACCAGCAAGAAAGAAATTCTGGTGCGTGTAAGTAATTGAAGAAAATCCAGCCATACCATAAGCGGATAATGCATCTTTTGTATAATTACCTTGAGCAAAAAATCCAAGCCAATCCACGGTATTTGTATTATGATAGACAATAATATCACCTAATCCTGCTTGATATCCACTCGAACGGTTCTCATCATGTGTCTCAACAAAATAGTCACCACCTAATAAGTCACGTACTTCACGGGCATGCTCGATTTCAGCAGTTCTCCAGTCAAGGCCAACTTCAAGAGTAGTCTCAGCATTTAAATCATAACTAAGCTTAGAAATAAGGCCATATGTATCTTGTCTATTTATACTATTTCTGATTATTGCATCTGACTCACCAAGGCCTTTCTCTTCACCTTTTCTAGTCTCAGCACTTTGGTTCATAGCAATCGTTGCATCTAGATCGAAAACACGAGAAGGACCAGAATAATCCCATATGAAGCCATCATTATTTCTATGAGTACCTGAGCCACCACCAGAACCACCAGACCAGTAAAAAACAGAGGATAGTCTCATTTGATCATTAATAGACATAAAATGATTCAAGTTTACTAGTGGTTTATGAAAATAATTTTCACGTTCATTAATAAAGTTAGGGTCATGACGATCTACTGTTTTCGCACCATACATATAATAATACTGTTGTCCAGTATACGAAGAACTAACCTTAGCCCAATTTTCGCTATAGAACCTGCCGCTTTCAGCACCAGGCTGTAGATCATGAGAACCAGATTCATCAAACTTATCTAGTGCCGCTTGAGTATAACCCAAATCATTTTTTGCAAAATCATGGCTATAAGCTGCAGCATTTTGCTTCCATAGATTTTGACCATGACGCTGTGGAGCACCAATCGCGTATAATTCTAAGCGATTGTTTTCATTTACAGCATAACTTGCACCAATATAATACGCCCAGGCATCTGTCCATTGTTTATCAATTACACCATCACCAGTTTTTCTAACAATAGTAGCACTCAATGCGTACGTGTCATTTAATAAACCCGTGCTATAGTTTGCTGTTGTTTTTAAGAAATTACCTGCGCCAAGCTCTTGTTTGAACATTCCACCGGCTTCCATTGCTGTAGGATCAGTAATAACATTCATTGTACCACCTATTGATGGCGCAGCAAGGTTTACAGCACTGAGTCCTCGTTGCATCTGAATAGATGAAGTTACATCACCAACCCCATCCCAATTAGACCAATATACCCATCCATTTTCCATATCATTTTGAGGTACACCATTGATCATAACAGCAACGTTTCGTTGGTCAAATCCACGAACGTTTACACGGGCATCTCCTGCACCACCACCTTGTGCTGTAGCATATACGCTAGGTGTAGTATTCAACGCCATTGGAATATCTTGTGATCCAAGACGAAATTCCATATCAGCCTTACTAACATTAGAATATGCTACTGGAGTATTCTCACCAGCGCGAGAGGCTAAAACTTCTAAGCCACTCATTTGCAAAACAGATGTAGCTAGTGAAAAATTGAGAACTGTAGTTCCTGTTCCAACAGTAACTGTTTCGCTAGATGAGTTGAAACCCATTACAGAGGCTGTTACTGTATAGGGACCAGCAGGCACATTTTCAATGACAAATGAACCAGATTCATCAGCAGCAGCTCCAAGATCTGTACCTTCAACGACAACATTAGCACCTGGCAAGGCGCCTCCAGTAGTAACATCTCTGACAGAACCTGCAACCGTTCCTGTTTCTCCCCAAACAGCTTCTTCAACAGCTGCTTCTTCAACTACCGCATCATCTTGCGCAAAAATTGCAAGAGGAATTGCTAACATTAATGAGAATAGAAAAATTTGATTTTTCATTATTTTACTCCCTGTGTATATTGTTTTTAGATTTAAAAATATATTTATGTAAAATATTCAACTTGTAAAATAGTTTTGATAGGCTAGAAGTTCATAATATCTAATAACTTTCGCAAACATTTAAGAGAAATTTTTTATACAAAGAATTTTGAAATAAAATTTATCAATAAATTAGATTTCTTCTCCAAAAAGCTTTTCAACATCTACACTTCTATCTTCATTATAGAAAATCCATTTCCCAAATCGTTTTCCCTCAACATATTCACCCTCAATTTGTTTCCACCCCTCTTCATACCATTGAACGCTTTTACCATTACGAATGCCGTTTTTAAACTCTTCCTGTTTGAATTTTTTCCCACTATCGTAATACCAGTTATATGTTCCATGTAGTTTTCCATTTTTAAATTGTCCTTCAGCATAACGTACACCTTTTTTATTCCAATATGTCCATTTTCCATTCCAGAGTCCATTTTGATATGTGCCTTCTTTTTGTTTTTGACCATTTGCATACCAATAGGTGCGCTTCATAACTATAATTTTATTTTTAGATTCTTTAACTACTGTTACAATTTTTGGCATTCCATTTTCATGAACTGATTCTATATACTCTCGCGTTTGCGAAAAGAGAAAGCCAATTAGGAAAATGTTCAGAACAAGTATTTGTTTTGTTTTCAATTGTTGGCTCATAGGCTGTTAATTTACATGAAAAATTAATATTTCTCCAAAGATCACACTTAATAATTTTTTATCATAGATTAAGATAATAAATACTGAAGAAAAAAATAATAAATGGATTGAGGAAATAACCATAAGTTTAAATTTCTAATATCTTTTCACTTGGCATTTAGGACAAAAATGAGTTCCGCGTCCAGCCACTTTTTTCTTTCTAATAATTTCAGAACATTTAGGACAAGAATCTCCTTGTCTACGAAATATATTCAGCTGATCAGAATACTTCCCAGATTGACCATTTAGAAAAGTAAAATCAACAACCGTTGTACCTTGTGCATTTATTGATGACCGCAAGGTTGTTTTAATTGCTTTACACAATATTGTAATATTTTTTCCAGAAATTTTATTTGAAGTAGTTTCCGGATGAATATTGCTTTTCCATAGGCACTCATCAACATATATATTTCCCAATCCAGCAATAATATTTTGATCTAACAACAATGCTTTTATCATCCTTTTTTTATTATGTAAAATATTTATTAGCGAACGATCATTCAATTTATTGCTCAAAGGTTCTATTCCCAGTTTATTATTTAGATAATCCTGTGATTTATAATAATAAAATTTTCCAAATTTTCTTGTGTCCTCAAAAATGAAATAACTACCATTATTCATTGTAATGATAACTGAAATATGTTTTTTTTGAGGAAGATCATTTTGGAAATAGAGTTTACCAGTCATTCGCAAATGAATGGCAAGGATATCCTTATTAAATCCTATTATAATAAATTTTGCTCTTCGCTCAACACGTTGAATTTTTCTTTTAATTAAATTGTTTAAAAATTCAGATTTGGAAAAATTAAATAATACCTTTGGCCACCGTATTTCAATATTTCTAAATTCATTTCCAATAAGCTTGTCACGAATTGATTGGACAACAGTTTCAACTTCAGGTAGTTCAGGCATAATTAATTAAACCAATATGATATTTTTGCGACCAAAGCTTTATCTTTAATTTGAAAATTTTCAGGATATGAATTATTTGTATACACAATAAACAAGTCTGAAACTGGCGCAAATCTCCATTGAAAACGAAAGTTGATATTAATATTATCTGTTTGATCATTATATTGAATAAAGGTCGTAATAAATAATTTATTGGTAAAAGTTAGATCTAAGCTTGGACCAAATAATACAAAGTCCACATCTTTAAATGGATCAGGTAGCTCAATTTTATCATATGTTGTGTTTATAGATAAATTTATATAAGGTTGAAATCTATAATTTAAATTTCCATTAATAGACAACTTTTTCCCATTATAATAACCACCGTACCGGATATTAGAACTAAAGTTTAGCACTTTTCTTGCATCAGAAACATAGTTTATAGAAAACTCATTCCATTGATAATCGGTGCCGGTAGAAAGAGTGTCTCCTCCTGTATTTGTAGGATCAAAAGGACTTAATAGTTTGACATACCCATTTTCTAAGTCAAATGTAAATTTGCTCCGATTCTGCCAATTAATAATGTATTTAATTTCAATTTCTTGATCAGTTAAATCAAAATCTTCATCTACAAATGTATCAAGTTTAATGGATGGACCATGGTTTTGAATTGATCCTTTATTCGGATAAAATTTATACTCAAATTTTGGTCTAAATTGATGATAACCATTCCTCTTAACAAAGCCCACTTCTGCTTCATATCCGGAGCCTACAAAAGAATAATCTATATCAGCAGATAATACGCCATTGTTATACTTTATTGAACCTGTAGTTGCAAATGGTTTATTGGCTGCATTCTTATAAAATGAATGATGATAAAAGGCTTTACCAGTCCATAAATTGTCAGCACTTGCAAGATTAAAATCAACACCTACTATTCTATTATAAGAACTATTATTGTCATCTATATTATCTATATCTTTATTAACGATAAATGTACTTAGACTTGAGCGAGAAAATATTTTTCGCTGTATCGTTGCAACTGTAAAAAAACTAGATAGATTATCATCCCCAGGTTCTGTTTGTACATTCATAATACCTAAACGGTAAATTGAACCAATTTTACCACTAATTCTTGCACCAATTTTTACGGGGCTATTAAAACCTATTCTTCTAGAAAAGAATGGCCTTATATGTTTATTCCCTAGACTTGCAAAAAGATCGCTGTTTTCTAAAAAAAATTGTCGTTTTTCAGGAAAAAATAATTCAAATCGATCCAAATTTGTTCTTTGTTTATCTACTTCAACTTGAGAAAAGTCTGGATTAACAGTTAGATCTACATTTAACGATGTTGATAATGTGATCTTTCCGTCCAATCCAAAATTACTATTTGAACTAATCTTTTCTCCAGCATCAATATTTTCAAATGCTTGACTGGAAACATATGGAATTATTGAAAATCTAGTACCTAATGATGGAGGAGAATTTTCCCATTTCAGTGTTCCTGTAAAGGCCAGTGTCGATGATTTAAATTGCCGTGGGACTGGTGCCCACGCAGATTTCTCATTTTCTAAGAGTGAAAATCGACTAAAGTTAATTCCCCATTCATCAACATCTTCTTGATAACGTATACTCCTAAATGGAATTGCAAATTCTGCTATCCAATGATCTTCATATTGTTTTACTGCAGAATACCATTTGCAATCCCAATCTAATGATACATCACCACCATCTGCTTGGAGACCATCCCATTGAGCTCCTGCAGCAGATACCCCAAATGCAAACCCATTTGTTTGATCATTATATGTATCCATAAATATGATAAAATTATCATTTTTAGGAAAATTGAAATCTCTTCGCAAAGATTCTATTGGACGGTTGCCGATTATTTTATCATAACATATTATTGCAGCATATAAATAGTTATTGTCATAAGTAAGTTGAACTTCGGTTTGAGCGCTTGCATAACCTGTATCAACAGGAGTTATTCTAAAGAAATCTTTAATTACAGGACAAGTTTTCCAGACTTCTTCATTTTTATCACCATCAATTATTATTTCTTCATTTGTAGGTGAAATTTCAATTTGAAAATTCTTACGATTAACAGGGTCACTCTGGGCCTTGATAAGAAAATGGAAAACGAAAAATAGAAGAAACCGTCTTTTAAATCTCATAAGTCTGTAATTTGATTAAAGTGTTATTTCAAAATCAAATTTTTGAGTAATGACTTCTCCAGCGCTTTTGACTTGAACCCATAAACCGTATTCCCCTGCATTTTCTAGGTTGATTGCTGGGAATGATACTTTTCCATTCGGAGATGTATCATTAAAATAATTATCAGTTGAATCATTAATAAACCCAAAAAAACAAATATCTTCTTGATCCACAATACTCTGGATATAGTTTTCTTGAAACATTTCCTGTGATGCCATACTAATTGTTCCTATTGGATGAATATGAACAAAAACAGTTTGATCTTTTTTTAATAGAGCTGCATGCCCACCCATGCTGATATATGGTTCTAATACAGTTGGTCGTCCATCCTTCATAACCTGAAACTCTAAATCAATATTATCACCTGATTTGTATGAGTATTTTTTATCTTTCCATGTGATTCTGTTTTCATTACTATTTAATATCCATGAATCATCTATATCTCTTTCAATATTCTCTATTGAATTACGAAAAACAACATTCTCTCCATTATAAATAATTTTATTTGTCATAGTATGTGAAAAGCCAGTTTCATGGGTAACATCCATGAACAAGTAATATCTCCCAAAATTAACAGGAGGCATTTTTACAATAAAGATATCATTATTTTCAGTTCTTGAAGGATGAAGATGTGCTATAGATTCATAGTCATCACTGATAAGATAGATATGCATAATTTTTCCATGATCGGGTATAATATCAGACATTCTGTTCTGCTTCCATAATTCATCTACAATTTCTATAGACATAAACTTTTCTTTACCATTATCTAATATTTCAATTTTATTTTCTAATCCTTGAAAAATATTATTTTGATATGCGGTATCAATATTATCCCACCATTGTTTTCCACCAAATATTATTGCTGAAAAAATTATAATACTTAATACACTTATAATATATGACTTAATAATTCGTTTCTGATCTGGCTGATCGCCAGGGTGTTGAGTGCTATCTTTATATGCTATCCGAATAATATTAATTACACCAAAGAATAATAATAACAATAAAGCTGATAACAAGACAGTAGTCGCTTGGCTCATTTCCAGTACTCTTGAAGACATAGAAGTAACAGGTATAGATGCTCGATGAACCTTTTGATCTTGAAATAATCGTATATCTAGACTGTATGAACCATAATCCATTAACCATAATTGGGCAGAAAACAGATTGTTTTCTCCCTTAACTGGATTAGCGATATCAGGAGGTGGAGATTTACTTTCCCCCTCTTTATCTTTCTTGTTTGGTTGAATAGTAACTTTCTGAATATTATCAGTAAATATTTTAATTGAAACATCTGCAAGGCCGGGAACTACTCCTGGTAGCTTAACAAAAACACGTATTGGTATTTCACCTGCTTTTCCTTCATACACAACATTATTATGACCAATATCTGCTTGTAAAAAGCTTAATAGAAAAAATAGTATATATATATATATCTTAATCAACGTTTTACTTTTTTTATCCACAAACCAAAGCGTGCACCTAAATAAGAAAAAATAATCGTAAAAATAATTAAAAGACCAAAATTATTAAAAGATACTCTTTCCATTTCAGTTCGTTGGCCGTATGGGGTCCAGTCAAGAAACCAAAATTTATAATTATTTTCATTTACTCGAACCCAATAAGGGAAAGTATTATCCCCTGCAAAAAACCAGTTTCTAGCATATTCTGATAAAAGAAATTCAGAAAAATGCCATTGAACTAAAAAAAAGATAATACAGAAGGAACTTCCCATCATAACAGCATTAATCATCCTATTTGATTTGTGGAATTTGTTGTGAATTATATCGACAACGATTGCTGGGATCACAATTAATACAGGCTCTGTATATTGGCCCTAATAATGGCTCAGCTTTAAATAAGGGCAAAATCCAAATTATTATACACCGATGTATAATAAAGAGCATGGAAATAATTGTTGCTGCGTATTTGTGTTCACCAACAATTCGAAAAGCAACAATCAAAAATGAATATATAATTAATGAATTTTTAAAAAATTCATAAGTGTGTTGTTTATTATGGAAGCTTGATTCGGTAAGTAGTATTGAGAATTGTACCACAATTAAACTCGCAGCATACATATATAATAGTTCAAGAAAATATTTCTGTTTACCTGTAGCTAGATTCTTTTCTGCAATGAGAAGAAATAAACTTCCCAAAAGATTAGCGAAAATTCCAGCTGCAAGTACTAAATGAGGTGGACTAATTATTTGCACATCTAATCCATACGCATTATGCCACCAATCATCAAATGGCGCAGATGTTAGCATGGCGATTGCTCCCCATATACATACCCAGCAAGCAAAAGGAGCTTTAAATCCCCAAAAAACCACATATCGATTGTATACGTTTTCATCTACAAATGTTTGTCGTAATGCCATATATGCGCATGTTAATCCACAGATTATTCCACCTATATACACTACAACATGGGGAGGGGATAATAGTTTGTCACGACCTATGGTTTCGTGCCATGATATATCCCACTCAATTCCAACGATAATTGCTGTAGAGGCTATTAAGAAAAGGAATATATATGAAGGAATAGTAGCTATTAATTCATATATATTATTTTTAATTCTATTCTGATTCATCATCTTCTTCAATCCGAATAAAATTACTTATTTTCCATCCTTTTTCATCAAAAATACGTTTGATACTAATCAATATAATTCCGATTAATACAATCCAGATAATTCTAATTAGAGGGTGCATATCCATTTTATCTATCCGTCTTCAATTTTTATCCATCCAAAATAATTATTTAACCCTCTAATAATTAGAATGAGTAAAATAATCCAAAAAGCCCAAAAAGGTATATATTGAACTACATTAGGGAATATTCCGGAAAATAAAATAAAGAAACCATAATACAATAATATGGGCAATGTAGCATCTTGCCTTTTAATATATAACTTTTCATCAAATACAATACCCTTTCTTTCAGCCTTTTCTCTGGCAATTTTGATATTATATCTTTTGAATTGATAATATAGTTTTTTTATCATTTATTAATGATAAGCAAGAGAGAGCTTTAAGATTCTAAAGCTAAATGAGGATATTTTATTTCTATTTTATTAAAACTATAATTTAAGGTATGAGTAAAAAATAGATCACCTAGAATTGTATTAACAAAAAAAGGTATTGCTAAAGTATAACAGCTTATAAGTCCAGCCACAGTATTTGGATACCCTAAAAGCCAAACACCAAAATTCGTAACTAGAAAAAATAAGGTAGAGCTTGTAAGTATTGTACCGTTATGAATATTTTTAGAATAAATACCCAGAAAAGATATACAAATAAACGCTAAGTATACAAATGGTAAGGTGGAATGAAATCCTAGGGATGATAAATGCCAATCTCTTATCTCCAAGTCGCTGGCCAGCAAATAGAGCAATTCCTGTTATTGGAGCAATATTTGGTGGGTGCGGGAATAGCCTTGTTGCTACTGCCATCACTACCATTGTAATTATAATTGAATTTCTATTCATAATTGGTCATACCATCATAAATATAATATAATGGTATGTATTAAATTAATCACAAGTTAATATGTTTGTTAAATAATTTTCTATTATTTATTGATAAAAGCTTAACGGTTAAAAATATTAAATTAACATTTATGAAAAAATATAATAAAAATATTAAAGACTTTGATCTCCTAAATGATTTGCTCCTAGTAAATTTTTCAGATGGTTCGGAAGCTGTTATATCTTTTAGACGTTTACGAGATAGATGTCCATGTGCAGGATGTGAGGGAGAGACAGATGCTTTGGGAAATTTGTATAAACCAGAATCCCACCCCAAAACGGAATCTAGTTATGAACTAAGACAAGTGCTTCCTGTTGGATATTATGGTCTAAAACCGCTTTGGGCGGACAATCATACTACTGGTATTTTTTCTGTTGATTTATTAGTTGAGTTATCAGAAAAATAATCAATAACCTATTTTATGGATTTGATTTAAAATTTGCTCTACAAGAACTTCTGGATTTTCATCGCTAGAATCGATCACAATTTCAGCATTTTCTGGTTTTTCATATGGATCATTTATACCTGTAAATTGTTTTAATAATCCTTTGCGTGCTTTTGCGTATAATCCTTTTACATCTCGTTGCTCACATACCTCCAAAGGGGTATTTACAAATACTTCAATATATCCACCTAAAGGACCTATCATACCACGATTAAATTGACGGTCTAATCGATATGGCGCAATCGGAGCACAAATTGCTATTCCTCCATTTTTTGTTATTTCACTTGCAACAAAACCTATTCTTCGAACATTTAGGGATCGGTGTTCTTTAGAAAATCCTAATTCACTCGAAAGATGTGTGCGAACAATATCCCCATCAAGCAAGGTTGCTGGCCTACGTCCTTCCTCAAGCAATTTTACTAAGACTCCATTAGCAAGGGTTGATTTTCCTGATCCAGATAATCCAGTAAAGAAAATAGTAAATCCTCTTTTTGAAAGAGCAGGACGCTGTTTTTGCAATTCTTCAACAACTTCAGGATAAGAAAACCATTCTGGAATTTCTTTTCCTTCATCTAGCATATCACGTAATTCTGTACCAGAGACTGATAAAGCAGTACAGTCATTAGGGACTTCATCTATTCCCATAAAAGACCGTTTTTCTTTCACATAAACTAATTGTTTAAATGGGACAATATTCATCTCCAGTTCTTTTGAATGCTCATTTAATATTTTTTGTGCATCATAGGGGCCATAAAATGGTTTTTTATCTTTATTTAATCCAGGGCTCGCATGGTCTCTTCCAACAATAAAATAATTACACCCATAGTTTTTTCGAATGATTGTATGCCATAGAGCTTCTCGTGGCCCAGCCATTCGCATTGCTAAAGGCAATAAGCTTAATGCAGCCATATTTTTATTATATTTATTCATAATATTCTCATAACATCGAACCCTAGTATAATGATTAACATCTCCAGGCTTTGTTAATCCAACTGCAGGATGAATTAAAAGTTTTGCATTGTTTTCATTTAATGCTCTTTTTGTTAGCTCTACGTGGGCTCGATGCATAGGATTCCGTGTTTGAAAAGCAATGATATTGCTCCACCCCAATTTATTAAAGAATTTTCTAAGCTGAAGGGGGGTATGTCTTAATTCCGGGTAATCATAATGTTTTGGATTATGAATGCCTTCTATTGAGCCACCAACATAGGTAGGGTGGGATTCATTTAATAAAATATTTACTCCTGGATGATATGTATCTGCTGTTTCATAGATATGGTGTGCTTCTTTTTCTTTATCAGGATTCCAGATATCATTAACAGTTAATAAAGCAATAGCAAACCCTTCTTTATCCCTAAGTGCTATTTTTTCATTAGTTTCTAATTTATCAGCTAGTGTGTTGCTAATATCTAACGTAATTGGGATAGGCCAAAGAAGGTTATTATCTAATCTTATTTTTTCACATACACTATTATAATCATCCTGATTCATAAAGCCATCTAACGGAGAAAACCCTCCATTTAATATCAATTCTATATCACATAATTGCCTGTCTGTTAAGGTCCATGATTTTAATTGAAGAATATCAGTTTTAATTTCATTAAGATATCCCTTATCAGGTATATGACTACATAGTTTTCCACCATGAGGTTTTATAATTGTATTTGACATAGATTACATTTCTTAATTAATAAATTATAAGCACTTAATTATACAAATTAAATGAAATTAAATTACCAGATAAAATTTGTTTTTAAATTTTATCTGGTTTTAATTACAACAAGATAAATAAGCAAGTGTAAAAATGATAAATAATTTCAGAAAATTAGTTCTACTTACAGTATTGGTTTTTATATCATGTAAAGAGAATGATGCAACTAATGAAAAATACACAAAAGCCTATGTGGCACTTCAAGGTTCTGATAAGATTGCAATAATTGACGTTGACCATGGTGAATTAATCAAAGAAGTCGAAGTGGATTTTATTAATACAGGTGACCGACCGCATTATATTGTAATTGATGAAATACATCGCAGATGGTATGTGACACTTATATCCTCTGGATATATATGTAAATTTGACTTAGATACAGATCAATTGTTAGACTCAGTGTTCGTTGGAAACCAACCTGCATTAATGGATATAGATCGTGAAAGACAAATTTTATATGTTTCACGGTTCATGCCCATGCCAAGCATGGACATGGATGGAACTAATTCTCAGCTGATTCATCAAATAGATGCACAATCTATGATAATTTTAAATACTGAGGATGTAGGGGCTTCCTCCCCTCATGGAAT
>LWDU01040122.1_pt1 | contig 99599 bp, 105 predicted proteins | sample 727161 | NCBI WGS metagenome assembly LWDU01 (sample SAMN04566230, study PRJNA314399) | hydrothermal vent metagenome | isolation source: deep sea hydrothermal plume seawater | place: Mexico: Gulf of California, Guaymas Basin | collected 2004-07-11 | reverse complement strand
AACAAGCCCCAGGGGAACGTCAACGCAACTTTGGTGACAAAGGCCAATGTCGCAAATGGCGAGATAAGGATTGCCGGCACTGCACCCCAGTTGTATTTGGCCGACGGTATCCACTCCAATGGGGATGCCAGCGAATCCAAGTATACGTCCAGTCTTCGCTCCCATTTGTTGTTTTCCATCAATCCCCCGCCAATAATCTGGACGCCTGCGACTTAATATGCGGCTAACCCGATTGGTTGTGGCGTCACCGTGCCGCCATGGTGGCCTACCCCGCAGCTTACACGATTCCAGAACTCCATTATTCTACTCCAGTCCGGTATCCTGAACGCCGTATTGATAGCTCGGTTCTAAAACTGTCTGGTTTTCGCTCCCAAGACCTAATAAACCGTGGTTCGATTTGTCCGGATCAAATGTCCCCGTTATGTCACGTAGGCGTAATCGGGATTTTTCGAATTCATCCATAGCCTATTAATAGGCATTACGTAATCAATTTAAGTTTTACACCAAACATGAACTAGTTTTTCCGTCTGGTATCAAGGGTTTGCACCCTATTGTTTATCTCAGCGTTTGACACATAACGAATACAGATTTAAACTCCTTGGTACCCAGTCAACTAGGTACTTAACATAAGTTTTTGGCAACACAAGTTCGCGATTATTCAGCGCATTAGTAAGGGAGCGAAACTCTGATGGCAGAAAACGATCAAGAGCCCAAAGGATCTGATGCAAGCACGCAGGCAGACGAGTCAGGGAATAAGCAGTCCATGTTGCTAAAGCTTGCCGAGCGCACCGTTGTCCAGGCAGAGGCTTTGGCCCAAGAGATTACCGACCATGCCAGGCAAGAAAGCGAAGCTGAGGGTGCCAAGATTATTGCCCAAAAGGCAGAGGCGGATCAAACAGTAGAAAATGCCAAGCGCCGCAGCGAGACCATGGTCACTGAAGCTGCCGCAGAAGCACAAGACGAGAGCGAAAAGACCCTAAAAAGCGCTCAGTCAGATGGCGAAAAGATGCTGAACAAGGCCCAATCTGACAGCGAAAAGATGCTGAGCAAGGCCAAGGCAGACAGCGAGAAATTAATGAGCAACGCCAAGGCCGACATTGAAGCGGACTTGGGCTCGATTCAAAACGAAGTCCAAGAGATTTTGAGCAAGGCTCGGTTAGATGCTCAGGCCATCATTAACGCCTCGCAGACCCGAGCAGAAAGCACGGAATCCAACGCCCGTCTGCAGGCTGAGTTCCTAATTCGACAGACTACTCAGAGCGTGTCCGATGGAATTCGATCTTCAGTCATGGAAATTTGCAACGCTCTCCTACCGACCGTAGAAGAGTTTGGCAAAGATTCCCAGGAAGCGTTGAGCGCGACTGAGGCGCCGAAGATTGAAACCCCGATGCTGGAAAGCGCCGGGTCTGAAGAAGAACATGCTGCGTCGACCAATGGTTTCGACTCTGAAAAATCCTCCAGTCCCAAGACCAAGTCTTCCGCTAAAAAGAGTATCGCGGTCTAAAACCTACTGGCAGAGAATCAAAAGACCCCCGCGGCAGGTTTGTCGCGGGGGTCTTTTTTATTCGATCCTAGCAGCCTGAATTGCTCAGATTATGGTGATACTGAGCTCGGTCCATTCTCAGCGGTCTCTCGCAGTTCAGCAACCTTGGCAAAATCCCTTTCTGAATCTTCGTAATTGCCCAGTCGGTTATAAGCCACGCCCCGGTTGTGATACGCCTCTGAATAGTTGGGGTTTAGGCGTATGGCCTCCCCGTAGTCCTCAACTGACTTCTCAAACTGCGCCAATTCATTTAGTGTGTTGCCGCGATTGATGAAGACGTCGGCGTCCTTTGGGTTCAAACGAATCGCCTGGTCATAATCCCGTAGCGCCCGCTCTGGTTGGGCTAGGTCATTGTTGGCGTTGCCCCGGTTGTTGAACGCCGCGGCGTAATCGGAGTTGATACGAATCGCCTCGTCATAGTCTTCTATGGCGCGTTCATTTTCGCCCAGCGCGTGATACGCCGTGCCCCGGTTGTTATAGGCTGCGGAATTCTCCGGGTCTCGGGCTATCGCCTCATCATAGTTGCTGATGGCCCTGGCGTTCTCACCCAGAGCGCGGTAGGCATTGCCGCGGTTGTTATACGCGGAGATATAGTCCGAGTTGATTCTGATTGCTTGGTCATAATCGTTGACAGCCCGGGCTAGTTCGCCAATGTCATAGTTGGCAATGCCCCGGTTGTTATAGGCTGCGGAAAATTCCGGGTTTTTCTGTACGGCGAGGCCGTAATCTGCAATTGCCTGGTCATTATTTCCCTGGTCGTGGTAAATCTTGCCCCGGTTGTTGTAGGCCTCAGAATACTCTGGATCGAGGCGAACAGCCTCGTCATAGCCTCCTATGGCTTGGTCAAATTCACCCATAGCGGAATAGGCTATTCCCAGATTAAAGTAAAACCCGGCACGTTCGGGCGAAGGCTGGTTCATCCGGTTCCTTCAGGTCTTGCAGTTGATTCCGGCGTATTTCAAGTTTATTCGCGGCACGAGCCGAGTATAACATTTTGAGCCCAATACATCGTGAAATGCGGTAACTCTTTTTAGGGCATAAAACCCGCCTTGGGGCATGAGCTAAAACCACAGTTGACCGATATATCGTATCGTTATTGGTGCGATATTAAGCACTGAGCATGGGCCGGTACCTCGGCTCTAAAACATTGGAGACACTGCGCTCCGTAATATCCAATGGTTTAGGATAATTGAATATGTCTCGAATACTTACGCTGCCGCTCCTGGCAGTTTTAATCGCTCTGGTGGCTTGTGGGACCTCCGCAACAAAGGCTCCACAAGCCAACCCAGCTGCCACAGCAGACGTAACGCCATCGACGGCTGGCTCAACTGAAGTCACAAGTCAGGATGCTTCGGTCTCAAGCAAACTTGAGACCGGCTCCGAGGTTGGCAAGAAGATACCCGACTTTGAATTCACTTTGTTCGATGGCAGCGTCAGGTCGACCGCCCAACTTTCCAGCCAAGGTCAACCAGCGTTCCTCTTCTTCTTTGCAACTTGGTGACCCGTCTGCCGCTTCGAGTTACGGAGCATGAAGGATCTGTGGCCAGAGTATGCCGACCGGATAGATTTCTATGCCATTGGCCAAAGTCCGTTTGAGAGCCTTGAAAAGCTGGAGTCATACGCTCAAAAAGAAGGCTATCTATGGCCGGTGGCTGAGATTGACCCCAAAACCCTCAAAGACCTAAAGGTTTTGCAGCAGTCCACCAAGATCGCCCTGGACCACCAAGGGGTGATTACCTACCGGGCTGGCTACGCCGACGGCGGCGTCGACAAGTGGCGGCAGGTATTTGATGAACTGCTAGAGCGCACCGGCAGCTAGGATTATCTAGAGTCCGAATTCCGACATAAACCCGTTGATTTCGTCACTGAATTGCCGGTGGTGCTCAATGATGCCCAGGTGTTTGGCCCCTTGAATTATCTTCGCGCGGGCGTTGGGAATTGCCTGGGCCATCTCGGCCGCCATCCTGGGTGTTGAACCAGGGTCACCGTCTCCGGTGATGACCAGGGCTGGCACCGACAAAGATGCGTAGTCCAGATAATGGTCCTCAGCGTTGGACAGCAGTTGGTAGCTCTCTAGAAAACTCGCAGGGTCATTGTTACGCAGTCGCGCTGATATCTCCTCCTCCACAGCCGGGTTTGCCGAAAGAAATTCCGGATTGAACCATCTCTGCAGCGCCGCTGTTTCCAACCCCTGCCAATCACCGGAGATAGCCTGCCGAACTCTCAGAGACATGGCCTCGCGCTCCGATCGCGTCCGGTGATAGGTAGTGCTGATCAGAACCAACCCACTTACCACGTCAGGGTGGGCGGCCATAAAGTGTTTGGCCACCTGCCCACCCAGAGAAAACCCAACCAGAACGATTTCAGCTACCTGAAGCTCTTCTAGCAGTGCCTTGAGTTGGTCTACGAAGGGTTGAAAGCTCTGCTCACCAAGGGGTTTGTCAGTATCGCCGTGCCCCAATAGGTCATAGGTCAGCGTTGACCGACCACTGAAGTCGCCCAGCATCGCCCGCCAGATGTTCTGGCCCAACCCCACACCATGGACCAAGACAATAGGCGTCGTGCCGCGCACTTCCGAGTATTCGAAGCGGGTTCCTAAGGAGTCTTTCATAATTTGCAGGCAGTCCTTGATAACCGTCGATTCTGGGTCATTCAGAAATTGGTAAATTGACACCCATCTATGGCGATGCTAGCGTCTAGTCTGGCGCGGAGCTTCACTGATGCTCCCGTACCTATTTTCTAGGAGACACCAGCCCACAATGAAGTTTAGCAATTTCCTATTCCCTGAAAGTAAAACCCCCGAAGGCGATTACGGCGTTATAGAAGAATCGCTACGGGAAGCCGAGTTATCCGAACAACTGGGCTACGACGTTATCTGGCTGGCCGAGCACCACTTTGACGGTGGCTGCGCCTACGTTGACCCCACCACTTTTGCTGCAGCCATCGCCGCCCGTACGACCAAGATAAAGATTGGATTTGCCGTAGCCCAAATGGCTCTGCACCACCCAATCAGGTTCGCCGAACAGATTGCTCTGGTGGATAACATCAGCAAGGGCCGCATGATTGTTGGAGTGGGCCGAGGTACGGCTTATAATTTCTACGAGTTCCGGGGCTTTGGCATCAACCCGGACGAAGCCCACGAAATGCTCTTGGAAGTAGAAGATATACTGGTCAAATCATGGACCACTGAGAACTACAAACACGACGGCAAATTCTGGCAGTTAGAATTGCCGGTGCTACGCCCTCAGGTTTACCAGAAGCCCCATCCGCCCATGATTCGCGCCTGTTCCGGTCTGGAATCGACCCTGGAGATGGCCCGCGAGGGACGTCCGTTCATGATGAACGTTCAGAGCGATGAGGTTACAAAAAATCGAATGAACCAGTACCGCGAGACCATGTCTGCGGCCGGGCACTCCGACGAGATTGTGGCCAAAAACGTGGAGGACTCGTGGGTCTGGCGCAACATTTTCGTGGCTGAGACTGATGCGGAAGCTGAGAAGATTGGCGTGCCGTACTTCAAGGAGATGCGGGCCTACCTGCAGACCAACCGTGACCGCATGAACACCACCGAGGAACTACGGGTTCAGGCGTCGGGAATAGTCGGCTCAGCGCGAAACTCCCTAGAACACGGGGTAATCTTCGGTTCGCCGGACACCGTCTCGGAGAGGATCCGCCAAGCCTACGAAACCGGAGTTGGCGGCGTCATAATCCACTTCCGCCTGGGTTCCATGCCATACAAAGTCTCCGCCAACAGCCTGAAGCTGTTCGCGGAGAAAGTTGCACCTAATTTCAAAGACTAGGTTCTAGTCTGCCTGGTTAAATCAACTATTTCAGTCAAATTTTGGGTTATTGCCTGTTTAGTTGGCCGACTATTTTTGGTCTAGGAACTCAACTTCAAACTTAAGGGTGGCGTTCGGGGGAATCACTCCGCCGGCGCCACTGGCACCGTATGCCAGGTCTGCGGGTATGATCAGCTCCACCTTCCCACCAATGTTCATGGTTGCCACGCCCTCGTCCCAGCCCTTGATGACCCGGCCCGCGCCCAAGGGAAACTCAAAGGGTGTGCCTCGGTCAACTGAGCTATCAAACTTGGTGCCATCCAGCAGCCAGCCTGTGTAATGGACCACTGCGGTCTTGCCCGCTTCGGCCTTATCGCCGGTGCCAACGACCAGCGTCTTAATCTGTAACCCGGAAGCCGTGGTGGATGTCTCTTCTGCCATGTTTACCTCTGCATCAGTATCAGAATTGGTGCTTAAATTGGAATCGGAGGAAGACCCGCACGCTACCAAAATAGTCGCCAAGAACACCAGTATCAAAAGCCAGCGCATGAGTCTTTGCCTCCGTGTTGTGTAATTCGCGGTCAAACGCGCCCAGAGATGGTAGCACAACGTTTAATCCCATGAAGCAACCTACCAATCTGGTGCGGACGTATCCGATGCAGGCAGATTAGCTTATGATAGGTACCTAGTTTGATAGACACCAAGATAGAATTGGGAGAAAACATCAATGACCGATGACTTTAGACAGCGAGTAGAGGCTGCCAAGGGCAAGACAACGGCTGTAAGCGCCGTGGATAGCAAAAAACAGCTTGATGACGAGCCTGAGATATTACTAATTGAAACCCGACTCAGGGAGAACGTTCCCCTGAGTGAGCAGGTAGAGAACACGGTCTTTATCTCGGTGGAAGAGCTGGATGCCGCTGCAGAGGATCGCTCCAAGTTGGATCCGCGCCTGTCGGACCCCAACGTTCAGATCATCACAACTTGAAAACTTGGGAATAGGGCAGCCGTTGGCGCCCAAATACTCCAAGAGATGGGATTCAGCAACGTAACCTACATGGCAGACGGTATGGCCGGCTGGAAAGAAGCTGGCTTCTCAACCAAAGAGTAGGTCTAAACCAAACTAATGTCCGGCCCCGTAATGGGGCCGGCGATTTTAGGCGGTGATTTATGGCTGAGCGAGTCTGGGATAAGTTTCTTACAGATCAGGATCGGTCCCACGTGGAGCTGGGTGGCCATAAACAGGTTGGCTTCGGTGAAAAACCGGCTCTGCTGTTAATTGACCTCTACCGCTGGGTGTTTGGCGACAAGCCTCAGCCAATCATGGAAGCTACCAAAGAGTGGCCCTCTAGCTGTGGCCTGGCGGCCTGGGCCGCGATTCCCGCGCTCCAGACGCTACTGCAAGCAGCAAGAAACGCCGGGATTCCGGTGGTGCACGCCACTGGTCGCGAAGACGACGGGCTGGCTGGCTGGAGCGTGGGACGCGAGATTTACGGCAACTCCGATCGCAGTCCTGAATCAGTGGAACGCAGCAATCGCCGCTTTGACATCATTGACGAGGTAGCGCCCATCGACGGCGAGCCCGTTATTCGAAAGAGTTCACCCAGCGCATTTTGGGGCACTCCCCTCATGGGACACTTGAACGCTCTCGGGGTGGACACTATCATCGCCGTTGGCGAGTCCACCAGCGGCTGCGTCCGGGCCAGTGTCTTAGACGGCTGCACCAGCCGGTTCCGCATGATCGTGGTCGAGGAAGGCGTGTTTGACCGGCATGAAGCCGCCCACGCGATTAACCTCTTCGACATGAACCAGAAATACGCGGACGTCTTACCTTTGGCAGACGTGCTGGAATATCTAGGTGAAGTGGGAGCCAAACAAGGCAATTAGCCTGGCTCCACGCCCGAAACGCCCACAAGCAGGTTGATTGGAAATTGTGCCTGTGTTAAATTAGCTGTAATAGTTTGTCTGGCATTTATTGGAGATTCGCATGGCCTATGTCACACCTCGCGATGGCGAGAACCCGGAGAGCCTGGTAAACCGATTCCGAGCATCGGTACAGCATTCCGGAATTTTGCGCGAACTCAAGGACCGCCGCTTCTTCCGCTCCAAGGCTCAGAAAGAGCGTTTGGCTGCGCAGCGGGCCGCGCGACGTCGCCGTCGCCAAAACCGACGCTAAGACAGGTTCAACAGACCACATTCAGGCTTATATTGAGCCTGAGCATGTACCGCTGAACACAGTCAAAACAGGATGTCTTTACCAGGCGGCCTTTGAGCCGCCTGTTTTCCTGAAGGCTGCAATACGGCCTTTTTCCAATGGCGGGCAATCAAGCCTCAACTAACCCTACCTCACCTTTGAGGGCCTATTTAGGCGTGTTGACAGCTATATGTGCCGCTGTTAAATCGGATAAGTTGCCCTTAGCACTCGCCCATCGGAACTGCCAAAGGGTAGTCACATTCAGGAGTGTACCCGTGCCTAGATACGATTACCGCTGCGAAAGCTGCAAAGAAGAATTTGAATTGCGACAAACCTTCGCTGAAGCTGGCAAAGGGACCTGTCCCCTATGCTCAGGCAAGGGACAAAGGGTATACCACGCAGTACCGGTCATCTACAAAGGCAGCGGCTTCTACACCACCGACTACGGACGGCCCAAACCCCCGGTAGAAAAGAGCGAAAGTTCATCTTCCGACTCCAAGTCTTCCACAGACTCCAAGTCGTCTTCTGATTCAAAGTCAGACTCAAACTCCAGCTCCAGCTCCAGCAGTGATAGCTCCAGCTCCAGCAGTGATAGCTCCAGCTCCAGCAGTGATAGCTCAGCCAAGTCGTCTTCTGACTCCAGCAGCAACAGCACTTCCTCCACTCCAGCCAGTTCCAGCTAGCCTAACTTTCTAGCCAGACTTCTCGAGGAGTTGGCCCGCGAGATGTTCCTGCGGCTTTTTCTTTATTATTCCCACCCGCAGATCGTATTTCCATAGATTTTTTTGCGCGCAAGGTTTACCGGAAACCCAGGTGGACGAAGGGCTAATGAGAGCGTTAATACAGAGGGTTACCGAGGCGTCAGTTACTGTTGATGGTGGGATTACCGGGGAGATCGGCCCTGGCCTGCTGATATTGCTGGGAGTCTCCAAAGAAGACTACGAAGCCGACGCAAAATACCTGGTGGAAAAGATATCCAACCTGCGGATATTTGCCGATGACGACAACCGGTTCAATCTATCGGCCTTGGACATTGGGGCCGGATTATTGGTTGTGAGTCAGTTCACCCTCTATGCTGACACGCGCAAAGGACGTCGGCCAGACTTTAACCAGGCAGCAGGCGCCGACGATGCCCAGCGTCTCTACGAGCACACTGTGCAGTTGTTCCAAGGAACAGGGCTAACCGTGGCCACAGGTAAATTTCAGGAGCACATGCTGGTCTCGCTGCAAAATGACGGGCCGGTGACTTTGATACTGGACAGCGCCGACCGACAGAAACCCAGGCGCGGCTGATTTCTCTTATCCGCTCATCCTGAGCGTTTCGTCAGATACCCATCCGTTACGCCAGAACCACAGACACTCGTCATTCCAGCGTAGCTTGGAATCTAGGTTGTTTGCGACAGCCAAGCCACTTTAATCTGAGGCATTCTGGATTCCCGCCTTCGCGGGAATGACGGTGGGGAGCGCAATGCTCCGCGAGATTCCGCTCGTACTGAACCTGTCGAAGGATCCTCTTGTTTCCCACAGCCAGCTCTTGTCGTTGGCCTAACGGAACCATCCCATTCCGCGGAAGAAGCCGCGCAAGTAGGCAATTTGACCGCCGTGGGCAATAGTGTCCCAGACCAACTGGCCCATGCAGACCGAAATTGTTCTAGGCTCAGGAATGTTGCCAAGAACAATCTTTCTTTCCAATTCTTCGGGCGTGATGTTCGCTAAGAAATCTCTGGTGTGGTTCTTCACTGACTCGTAGTAGGCCAGTTGCACTGATTTAGTCGGTGGGTTCCACTGGGCTACCTTAGACGCGCTCCAGCCAACGCCTCGGTCATCTTCGTCAGCATCCATATCAAACTGCTTGTGCCATTCTTCAGAGATCCAAATCTGGGGGGCATCGCTAAATCGAGTCTGGATGAACATGTCAGTAACCCGGGTCAGATGCCACAGTATCCAGGCCACCGAGTTGCATTGGTCGGTGGGCTGACGACTCATCGCGGCGTCATCCAATTCCTTTAGGGCTTCGTCGATCATCTCCCAATTTCGTTCCATAGCCAATGACACCGGATCAACTGGGCTGGCCATGTGTTCCTCCATAATTACGAACAGTTATAGCAATATTGAGACGCGCCGAGGCTAATCGAATTCCAAGTCCAGGCTGATATCTAAAGCGTTCACCGAGTGGGTCAGGCCACCAATAGAAATCAGGTCCACTCCCGTCTCCGCCACTGCCCGGACGGTGTCGTAGGTGATGCCCCCTGAAGCTTCCACGATAGCCTGATCGCCAATTACTTCCATCGCAGCTGCCATCTCAGGCACGGTCATGTTGTCCAACATGATGATATTGGCCCCGGCCTCCAAAGCTTCTTTTACCTGTTTCATACTCTCGACCTCCACCTCCACCTTGATGGTGTGGGAGGCACGGGCCAAAGCCAACTGGATTACTTCTTTCAGGCCCATTTCACGGAAACTGTTGGCCTGGATGTGATTGTCTTTGATAAGGATGCCGTCTGCCAGGTTCATACGGTGATTGTACCCACCGCCCATCCGGACTGAATATTTGTCCAAATACCGGTGGCCAGGCACAGTTTTGCGAGTGTCTACGATTCTGGCCTTAAGGCCTTGAATTTCCTGCACGTAGCGGTTGGTATCGCTGGCAATTCCGCTCATACGCTGCATGAAATTCAAGGCAATGCGCTCTGCTCGGAGTATACCGGCGGCAGACCCACGGACCTCGGCGATGTCATCACCGGGCGAAAGTGGAGCGCCGTCTTTCAGAATTGCTTTTACTTCCAGAGTAGGGTCAACACGCTTAAAAACCGCGATGGCCACATCAACGCCGGCCAAAACTCCGGTGGCCTTGGCTCGCAGCATGCCAGTGCCCTGGATTTCAAGCGGCACCACTGCTTGGGTTGTGGGGTCGTTGAACGTCTGGTCTTCGGCCACTGCAGCATCGATCAACGAATGAACGTCAGGGGGGAACTCAGTCATGTTAAGTCTTCCTCGGTATTTCTATCAGAACCCGCAAGGCGGGAATTGTCCCGCCTCTCAGGCGGCACAATTGTACCGCAACTGCCACGACTGGGCCAGATGGAAAAAGGCAAAGGAAATACAGGAAGGAAATCTAAGAATCAGGAGTAGGGGGAAACCGAGCGAAACTAGAGATGCCCGTTACTTCAGGGACAACATCCGTTCCAGGGCGATTTTGGAGTCCCGTTGGATATCTTCCGGCACGGTAATCTCGTTGTTGACCTTGCCTTCCAGCAGTCCTTCCAACATCCACAGCACATAGGCTGGGTGGACACGGTACATGGTGGAGCAGGGGCACGTCACTGGGTCCAGACAGAACACAGTCTTGTCTGGGTTGTTGATCGCCAGGCGGTTAACCAGGCTCACTTCAGTTCCGATACCCCATTTGCTGCCGGGGGCGCCTGAGTTGACCTTTTCACGAATAAATTCAGTGGAACCAACCATATCAGCCGCTTGTACGGTCTCCATGGGGCATTCTGGATGAACAATGATGTTGATATCCAGGTGAAGGGCCCGAGCCGCGTCAATCTGGCTCACGGTGAAGCGAGTATGCACGGAGCAATGTCCCTGCCACAAGACCATTTTGGCCTTGCGAAGCTGCTCAGGAGTGTTGCCACCCATCTGGCGGAACGGGTTCCAAACCACCATTTCATCTAGTGGGACGCCCAGTTCCAGCGCAGTATTCCGACCCAGGTGCTGATCGGGTAGGAACAGCACACGCTCGCCCTGCTCAAAGGCCCATTCAAGGGCTTTCTTGGCGTTGGATGAGGTACAGACAGTGCCGCCGTTACGGCCGCAGAGGGCCTTAATTCCGGCGATAGAGTTCATATAGGTGACGGGAATAATCCCGCCAGGACCCAAGACATCTTCCAAATCAGCCCAGGCATCATCTACGTCTTCCATTGGCGCCATATCGGCCATGGAACAACCGGCAGTGATATTGGGCAGAATTACTTTCTGATGAGGTGCAGCCAGGATGCAGGCGGTCTCAGCCATGAAGTGGACGCCACAGAAAATTATGTAGTCAGCTTCAGGGCGGGAAGCGGCTTCACGGGAGAGCAGGAACGAGTCACCCTGGAAGTCGGCATACTTGATGACTTCTTCGCGCTGGTAGTGATGACCCAAGATGGTCACCGTTTTCCCCAGCTTGGCGCGGGCTTCGCCGATCCGTTGATCCAGTTCATCGGCAGTGTAGTGCAGATACTCGTTGGGAATCTGCTGCCACCGTACATTGACGGACATTTCTTCGGCTAGCGGCTTGGATGGGAGGTTATCTTCTGTCTTACAGAACGCTGAGTGCTCAATCTCGGTGATTGGAACCATAGAGCGGCGGCTTCTTACAGCCATTAATCTTCGCCTCGATTGATCTCCGGCGATACCGGGTTCAGCAATTTCGCTTCAACAGCCAAGGTTCCCGACAGTGACCATGGGCTGGAGCGCTCAATCTTCACTTGAACCAGACTTCCTAGATGATTCGCCTCATCCTCAAAGAAAACCAGTTTATGCGAGCGCGTCCGCCCCTGCCATTTACCCTTCCGGCGGCCTTCCACCAGGACTTCTACATAGGTTCCCACCAGCTTGCCGTTGATCTCGGTCTGAATTTCCTCTTGCTGCTGGTCTATCCTCTGTCGGCGGGTGGTTTTTTCATCCTCAGGCACAGCGTCATCCATGGTGCGAAAGGCAATCGTGCCCGGCCGAGTTGAATAGGCGGCGCAGTGGACTTTGTCCAAGCGGAGTTCTGCCAGCAGATCCATGGTCTGTTGGAATCGTTCCTCGGTCTCGCCGGGGAACCCTACAATAATATCTGTGTTTAATGCCACATCAGGCATGGTTTCGCGAATACGGCCGACCAATTTGATATAGTCGGCCCGGCTGTACTGACGCCGCATCTCGTCCAGAATACCGTCATCGCCGGCCTGAACAGGCAGGTTGATATGCTCACAAACCTTAGGCACGTCAGCCACGGCCTGGATGATGTCTTGAGTCATGAACTTGGGATGAGAGGTCAAGAAACGGATGCGTTCAATGCCCTCTACCCGGTCTAGCCGTGTGAAAAGATCGACCAAGTTGGGTTGGCCAGGCAAATCGTAACCATAAGCGTCGACCGTCTGGCCAAGCAGGGTTACCTCTTTCACGCCTCTGGCAGCCAGGGTTTCCACTTCCAGGGCCACTTCTTCTACAGGGCGGCTCACTTGGCGACCACGTCGGTAAGGGATTATGCAGAAGGTGCACATCAAATCGCAGCCGTGAATGATGGGCACGTGGCAGCTAATATCGGGTCTGTTAGGAGCAAGCGGGCCAATACAGCCTTCCCAGTCGACTCCCAGTCGTTCGCCCACCATTTCCAGTAGCGGCTCAAACTGCTGTGGGCGCATGAACACGTCAACGTAAGGAAAACGCTTGGCTAATTCGTCAGACTTGGGTCCAACCATGCAGCCCATTAGGGCAACGATACGTTCTGGTTGTTCCTTCTTCAGAGGGGCCATCCAAGCAAGGTTGCTCACAACCTTGTCTTCAGCGCCCTGTCGCACAACGCAAGAGTTGAGCACTATGACGTCGGCGTCGGCAGCTTTTTCCACTTGTTGCACGCCTAACTCCTCCAATGCGGCGCCAAGCCGGTCGGAGTCAGCGGTGTTCATCTGGCAGCCAATGGTCCAGAGGTAATAACTATTCATGAAAAGCGACTGAGGGGCTATTAATTGCCTGTGGTGTCTTAATTATTAGCTTCACGATAAGTAAATCGTAAAATAATTTGCAAAAATGTCACGGCTATCCGTATATGTAGTGGCGGAAAGAGAGGGATTCGAACCCTCGGAACCTTTGCAGGCTCACGCGATTAGCAGTCGCGCACATTCGTCCACTCTGTCATCTTTCCCCTACAACGTAAATGTTACCAAATGGGCCAATAGCCATCAATACCCAAGCCAGACACTGATGCCGATTGAAATAGCTCTGAAAAGACGAATGAGCAGGCGTGAGGCCACTATCATGCATTAATTTGTACATTAATTTTTTACACTTTATTGCGCACAATCTTGCGAACATTGATCGAGTTTCGATTATTTGGCTCAATATGTGATAAGATTTCGGTGTTGACACCCAATTAGACTAGCCATATGATTGAATGAAAGCATATTGGTAAGGCAATGTGGAATTAGCCGAGTTGAACAGGGCCACTAGCCGACAACCACACGCTCAACCAAGTCAACTGGTCCTCTAACTACGGAGAAAAATACTCATGGATGAACTGGATCGTAAGATTATCGCCCTACTGCAACTAGACGGTAGGGCCTCCAACGCAAAAATCGCTCGTGAAGTTGGCGTCAGTGAAGGTACCGTACGGCGTCGCTTGCGCCGTCTGGTCACCGACGACGTGGTCAAAATCATTGCAGTGCCCAACCTGGAAAAACTGGGTTACGCCACCACCGCTCTGATCGGCCTGCAGACAGGACCTGGAAAGTCTGACTCGGTTGCAGAAGCAATCGCCACTCTGAGTGAAGCCCATTATGTGGCCATCACCACGGGCGCCTATGACGTATTCATCTGGGCCGGACTGGAATCCGCTGAAGGCTTGGGCACATTTTTGCGGACCAAGGTCGGCGTCATTGATGGCGTCCAGCGGACTGAAACATTCGTCAACCTATCCATCAAAAAGCGCACCTACGGTTTGGTCCTCTAAACCCTGCCTTCCAGCCCCAGCGGCGAGAATCAATTCTGAAGCTAAAACCACTGCCTAGTTGGCAGTGGTTTTTTCCGCCGGTGCCTTGCAAAGACGCGGCGCTATGCTATAATTTCGTTGTCCTTTTCGCCAGCCGCAGACAGGCACACATTGCCGATGCACCTTGGTACCAATATTGAATCGGAAGGAGCCCTTCACTATGACTTACATAATCGTCGAACCTTGCGTTGGATTAAAAGATTCGGCTTGTGTCGATGTTTGCCCGGTCGACTGTATCTACACCCGTGACCAGGACGACATGTATTACATCAGCCCTGACGAGTGCATCGACTGCGCCGCCTGTGAGCCGGTCTGCCCCGTAACGGCCATCTTTGCTGAGGACGCAGTTCCCGCCCAGTGGACCGAGTACATTGAGAAGAACTACGAGTACTTCAAGAACGTTGACCCCTCTGAGCTAAAGCGCAAGTAAACGACTCTAGGTCGCGTTTCCGTGTTCCATATCCCGTCTTCTAATTGACTGATCAACAGGGTACCTCAGTCTGGTCATGATAAAACCTTTAAAGGGTGTCCCTTTAAAGGTTTTATATCGTCAACCGGAAACCGTTAATCCCAAGATTATTTGTGGTTGACGGGTCTGTTTGCCGGTGGCAAATTATTTGACACGTCTGAAGTCCTCTGGAAATTCCTGAGAGTAAAACCAATCCGGCCAAACTTAAGTCCGAGGCTAAAAATCCCCGTTTTGCCAAGACAGCCCCGGCTGATAGAGATAGGAGCCCCACATGAACGTAGACTCAACTCCCCTGTTCGTAGAAGAAGCCTACAAGAAAATGGAGCGCAATCTTGAGATTGTGCGTGCCAGGTTCAACCGACCGTTAACCCTGGCTGAAAAACTGCTCTTGGGCCACCTAGACGATGCAAAGGGCTCTGAACTAGACCCCGGTGAAAGCTACATAATGCTCAACCCGGACAGGGTCGTTCACCAGGATGTGACCGGCCAGATGGCCATTCTGCAATTCATGCAGTCAGGCCGCACTGAAGTTGCTGTGCCAACCACCGTCCACTGTGATCATTTGGTCCAGGCTCGGGTTGGTGCTGATTCAGACCTTCAGGACGCTCTCAACGAGAGCAGCGAGGTCTACCAATTCCTTGAGTCCTCCTGCCGCAAGTACGGCATGGGTTTCTGGAAACCTGGTTCAGGAATCATTCACCAGGTTAATCTGGAGAACTACGCCTTCCCGGGTTGCTTGGTCATTGGCACCGACTCCCATACTCCCAACGCCGGCGGACTAGGTTGTCTGGCCATTGGTGTGGGCGGAGCCGACGCAGCTGACGTAATGGCCGGCCTGCCTTGGGAGGTTAAATACCCCACCCTAATCGGGGTAAAACTGACCGGTGAACTCAGCGGTTGGACTGCTCCCAAAGATGTAATCATCTACCTGGCCGGTGTCCTGACCGTTGCCGGCGGCACCAACGCCATCATCGAGTACTTCGGCCCCGGCGTTAACTCCATCAGCTGCACCGGCAAGGCCACCATCACCAACATGGGCGCTGAACTGGGTGCTACCGGCGATGTATTCCCCTACGACGAGCGGATGGCCACCTACCTGAAGTCCACTCGCCGCCCAAAATTGGCTGAGCTAGCCGAGAAGTACAAGCACCTCCTCACCGCTGACCCTGAGGTTGAAGCAGACCCAAGCCAGTATTACGACCGCGTCGTGGAGATCGACCTCTCCATGCTGGAGCCCCAAATCACCGGACCTCACTCGCCAGACCGTGCCCGTCCCATCTCTGCACTCGCCAAAGAGGTCAAAGAAGAAGGCTTCCCCGACACGGTCTCTGTGGCGTTGATTGGCAGTTGCACCAACTCATCCTACGAAGATATGAGCCGCTGCGCGGACATAGCACAACAGGCGACCGCACACGGCCTCACATCCGTCTCAGAGTTTATGGTTACACCCGGATCTGAACAGGTACGGGCAACCATCTCTCGTGACGGCCAACAAGCTGATCTCGAAGCCATCGGCGGTACCGTCTTGGCCAACGCCTGCGGTCCTTGCATTGGCCAATGGAAGCGAGATGAAGTGGCCGAGGGCGAGCCCAACTCCATCGTGACATCCTACAACCGTAACTTCCCCAAGCGTAATGACGCCAATTCGGGCACTTTGAACTTCATTTCCAGCCCAGAACTCGCTGTGGCCATGGCTCTGGGTGGCAGTCTCAGCTTCAACCCAATGGCTGATCCGCTCACAGACTCCAACGGCAATAAGTTCATGCTTGTGCCACCCAAACCGGCACCTGAAGTTCCGCCAAACGGCTTCGACGTCGGAGTTCACGGCTACGTTGCCCCGCCCGAAGACGGCAGTGGCATCAATGTGAACGTTGACCCAGGCAGCACCCGGCTGCAGATTCTGGAGCCATGGCCTGCATGGGACGGCAACGATTTCGTTGACATGCCAGTGCTGGTCAAAGCTGCCGGCAAGTGCACCACCGACCACATATCTCCCGCCGGAGCATGGCTGCGGTTCCGGGGACACCTGGATAACCTGAGCGACAACATGTTCCTTGGCGCGGTCAACTCGTTCACCGACGAGCCCGGCACCGGGAAGAACCAGCTCTCTGGTGAGCAGATTCAGCCCATACCTGAGATTGCTCGGGAGTACAAGGCCCAGGGCATGCAGTGGATTGCCATTGGCGACAACAACTACGGAGAAGGCAGCAGCCGTGAGCACGCCGCCATGTCTCCCAGGATGTTGGGCGCTGCAGCAGTAATCACCCGCAGCTTTGCTAGGATCCACGAGGCCAACCTTAAAAAGCAGGGCGTGTTGCCTCTGACCTTTGAAGACGCAGGCGACTATGAGCGCATCCGTGCCGATGACCGGCTGAGCATAGTTGGCTTGTCCAGCTTGGCTCCGGGCGTACCGTTGGTCTGCGTTGTCACCCACGAGGATGGAGAAATGGAGCACATCAACCTGCGCCACACCATGAACCTAGGCCAGATCGACTGGTTCAAAGCCGGTTCCGCCATGAACCACATGAAGAACACGGCCGGTTAATCAGCCAAAGCCGAAACTAGCAGCAAATTAAAAAGGGCGTCCCGATGAATCGGGACGCCCTTTTTAATTGCCTAGTTATTTACCTGATTATTAGCGGTTGCTTAGCCCAGGTCGTCCAAGCAGGCCTCAATGGGCTTGCTGAGACAGGAGAATATGGGCGTATCTATCAGCGTGAAAGGGCGGGCCTTCGACTCCCTGAGGTCCATCACCAAGTCCAGAAAATGGGATGGGTCATCGGTCTCAAACCCAAGCACAAATTCGTGATTGTCCAGGCCGAACGAATAAGCAGTGCTGATCTTCACATCCGGGTACTTGTGTCCAATAACGAAGTGCTCGTTCATCAAAGCCTGCCGTTCTTCTTTGGGCAATTGGTACCACTCGTGAGTCTTCACGAATGGATATATGAAAAGGTACTTGCGGCCAATAATCCGCATCGTCGCTGAACCGGTTCCCTCTTGGCCCTCGTGGACATGGTCGTCGATGTACGGCGATCGTCGGGTCATGGCCAAGTACGAATGGGGCATGGTCAAGTACGGGGCCAAATCGGTGTGATTAACCCGTGCCATCAGCTCGTTGATGGCCTCAACCTCCTCGCTCACCTTCCAGAGCATGAAATCAACGTCGCCGCGGGTTCCCACCAGACTGTAGCTGGACATGGACACTCGGTCTGAAAACTCGTTCAAAACCTCGGCAAACTGGGCCTTATTGTCCTGTCGATCCTTTTCGGGAAGGCGGCGCCATTCTGGGTCTACCTTAAAAAATGAGTACTTTACAAAATCTCGCCTGACTTGTTCTGTCATCTAACCCTACTTCGCAGTTTGTTCCAAAACCCGCACGGAGTTTTGGCGTGTGTTTCCCGTAGAGTGATATTGGTACGGGGGTATCAAAACAATGATAGCAACGGCCAATAGCTTGTGGCAATGAAAAGTTTCCAGAAACTCCTTTATCTAGTTCAGAACTTTTAATTCGGCTGATATCCCTAGTTTATTCATCTAAATATTAGAATCTCTGATTCTTTATTATTTATCAATCGGTCCTGCCTAGAACCCCGTTGATTCCCATCTGGGCAGTGCTACAATCTCCGAGTGTCCCATCAGAGGCCATAATAAATAGTCAAACGGCAAGATAGAGGTTGTAACAATGGTAGTTTTAGGCACGGGTTCGTACAGCTATGAAGTAGAAGAGGGTTGGGGCAAACTCCCCAACGGCTATTCTTTCAAAGAATGCGCCGCTGTCGGCGTGGACGGCCAGGATAATGTTTACGTTTTTAACCGTGGCGAACACCCAGTAATCGTGTTCGACAAGGACGGAAATTTCCTCCGCTCGTGGGGCGAAGGTGTCTATCCCAGGGCCCACGGCATAACCATGGGTCCCGATGACAGCATCTACCTGACCGATGACGGAGACCACACCGTCCGCAAGTGCAACATGGACGGCAGCGTCATCTTCACGCTGGGCATTCCCGGCAAACCATCGGCATTCATGGGCGGAGACCCTTTCAACCGCTGCACCCACGTCGCCCTAGATCCTCAGACCGCCGAGTTTTACGTGTCTGACGGCTACGGCAATGCCCGAGTCCATAAGTATTCGCCAGACGGCAAACTGCTCTTCTCCTGGGGCGAGTCAGGCACCGGCGAAGGCCAGTTCAACATCGCCCACAACGTCTGCACCGACAAGGACGGCTGGGTTTACGTGGCTGACCGGGAGAACCAGCGCATCCAAGTCTTTGACAAGAGTGGCAAATTTGAGACCCAGTGGAAAGACATGGCTCGCCCTTGCGGCCTGTTCATTGACACCAGCGGCGACCAGAAGGTTTACGTTGGAGAACTTGGCGTAGCAATTGGCCCCAATGACCAAGCTTCCGGCCTAGGCCCACGAATCGGAATCATGGACACCAAGGGAAACTACCTAGCCAAGCTGGGCGACGTTGCCGAGAGTGAGAATCCTGGCAGCTTCATCGCTCCCCACGGCGTCTGCATCAACTCCAAGGGCGACATCTTTGTCGGTGAAGTCTCGTGGACCCACACCGGCAGCCGGCTAAGCCCGCCCCGCGAGGTCCGTTCCCTACAGAAGCTCACCAAGAAGTAGTTGGCTGGCTCCGGGGTAAAAACGCCCCCATCTCCGACTTTGTCGAGAGTCTCGACTTCGTCGGACTTAACCTTCCCCCTTGCGAAGGGGAAGGGACTCTGTTTCTGTTCTCTAGCTAGTCGGCAAGAAATGCTAGATCCTCTCCTCTCGCAAGGGGGAGAGTTAGAGAGGGGGCCGCCGCGTCCCAGCCAGTCTCATCCCTGCCGCAAGACAACTCAGACCAATTCGGAGCGAACAACCAGATGGAAATAACACTCGGCAGCCTAAAAAGAGGTGCCGAAGAGGCCCAGGGTACGGCAATAATCATTGACGTGTTCAGGGCCTTCACCACGGCAGCCATCGCCTTTGACCACGGCGCAAAAGAGATTGTCCTATTCGCGGAGCCTGAAGACGCGCTAACGCTGCACAAAAAGGGCGTTGGCGATTATCTGATGGGAGAGGTCTCCGGGAAAAAGCCTGACGGCTTCGACTTTGGAAATTCGCCCTACGAGATCTCCCAGGTGGACCTGACTGACAAAACGTTGATACAGTCCACCAGGGCTGGAACAGTGGGTGTGGAAGCAGCAACCAACGCCGCAGAAATCTTTTTGGGGTCGTTCGTGGTTGCCCAGGCTACCGTGGACGCCATCAGAGCCACCAACCCCGGCTTGGTCTCCATCATTGCCATGGGCGACCAGGGAGTTAACCGCTCGGACGAAGATGAGCAATGTGGTATCTACCTGAGAAACATCATGGAAGACCGGAAACCTGACTTTGATGCCGTAAAGAGTCTAATCCTGACCGGAGGGGCAACTCAGAAGTTCTTTGACCCGGAACAGTCCCAGTACCATCCAGAGGACGTAACTCTGGCACTGCAGGCCGACACGTACTCGTTCGCCATGAAAATCAGCCGCGAAGATGGCCTGTTGGTGGCGCGAAAGTACGCCGGATAATTACTTAGCTAAGAGAACCGGGTTAAGAGAACCGGCCCAGGGTCAGATGCTCGGCGCCGTCCACCTGGACCTTTCCGGTGTCAATCAGATCAAACATAGCCTGGGCCATGCCGGTGCTCCAGAGAATTCCCTTCCGGCCCGCTCCGGTGGCAACAAATAGGTTGTCCCATCCGGTGACTCGGTCGACGATTGGCATGCCATCAGCCGATAGCGGCCGCAGGCAGGCGGTCTGCTGGACCAGTTCTGCGTCGTCCATACCTGGAATCATCTTCATGAAATCGGCCATGATACTGTCTCTAGCCTCTGAGGTAGTGCTCTCTTCGAATCCGGCCTCTTCTTCAGTGGTGCCCGCCCAAATCAGACCGTCGGGCTTGGTGGCCACGTAGCTATGGGCGTAGTTGATAGCCATGTTGAGGGATTTGTTTGCGGAGCGCACGCGCAGAATCTGGCCTCGAAGTGGTGTCACCGGTATGTTGACGCCGCACCATTCAGATGCCAGTCCTGTCCACGGCCCCATGGCTAGCACCACGATTCCGGCACTGATGGTCCCGTTCTCCAGTTCCACACCGGTGCATTTATCACCGTCGGTAATTAGGCCAACGGCACGACGCTGCACCATCTCCACACCGTACTGCTCTGCGGCGCGCATGGCGGCCAGAATGAAACGATACGGCTCCAAAGCTCCCGGACTCTGCTCAAACAGGGCTCCGATACACTCTGGACTCACCTGAGGCTCCAGTTGCAACGCTCCCGCGGTGTCTACCCACTCAACGTTGAACCCGCCGACGTCTTTCATCCATTCAATATTTTTCTTAGACTCGGCTGCCTCTTCTTCTGTGAAAGCCAGGTGTAGCCGGTCACGTAGTTCAAAGCCCACGTCAATTCCGGTGGCTTCATGCAGTTCTCTGGCCAGGCCACGGTGGCGACCGTAGCACCAGAGGCTGAACTCCAAAAGCGGCTCAGGAAGCCCAATTCCAGTAAGCGGATCCAGCCCGCCAAAGGCGAATCCGGAGGCATGGCTGCCCAGGGAATCTGCCTCTAATATCGTTACTTTGTAACCCTGTCGGCCCAGGATTAATCCGGTGAGGCAGGCAACAATCCCGCCGCCGACTATTACCACGTCTTTTGCACCAGTGGTCAATTTATTGCTCTCTTTATTCAGCGAATAACCAGCCGGTTTACAGGCAAGTATTCAGCCAAATTTTTATGTCTGGTATGAGCTTACCACAGGCTCGGCGCGAGATTTACATCCGGACATAAAACCTTCTCACCAGCCCGTAACCAGCCTGTTTTAAAGTCCCTTGAACCAGACTCCAAACTGGTCCAGAAGGGACATCTCCCCGGTAACGGCCAACCGCCCCAGATGCATGCCATCAGAAGCGGTCAGGCGTCCGTAGGTGAACAGTAAAAATTGCTCGCCGGTTGCCGACAGTGAAAGGTCCGCATCGGGCGCTGCGGCAGAGTCCATTTGGAACTCGTCACCGGACACAGTAAGACGGTATTTCTGGGAATTCGCGTTGAAGCTATAGACGACTGGCTCGGGCAACTTCTCAGAGGGACGGAAGCACATACCCAGCCATCGGGGCGTCATATCTAAAAGCACCGATACACAGTCTGAGTCCAGGCCGGCGTTTGGTTGGAATGCCGAGCGTATATCAAAGTCGTGGATCGCCAGTTCTTGGATGCGCAGTTCCACGTACGCCGCCGCAGTCATTGCCCCACGGCGGACGTGCCAACACAGCGTGTCCCAAGAAGTCTTGGCGAACTCGTCAAACTGCAGATGCAGTTTCTCGTAACTGGCGTCAAACGACTCCAGGAAATGGCCGGACAACTGGTTGCGGCGATCAATGTCTCGCTGGGCGTTGATCGCAGAGAGTTCTGCCGGTTGGAGCGGCACAAAACCGGCTGGCGGGTTGGAATCACCGCCGAGTCCCCTTTCCATGCTCTCTCCCTGCCGTTCTGCGCCGCCGATAAGATGACTCACCACGTCTTGAACCTGCCATTCGGCGCAAGCGCTAGGCAATTCCCACTGCTCCGGAGTCAGTTCGCCTAAGTACTCCCGTATATTGGCGGCCAATCGCTTGGCCACGGCCACGCGGTTTTCAATCTCGGTCATTCTCAGCGCTCCCGTGTTTCTGTTTCTATTCGATCTTCAGGGGGCCGGTGGCATCAGCTTCAGCGTTCTTGTACAATTCCAGGCAACTACGCCAGGGGGCGTAAAACCACACGCCGACAAGGAAACTCAGCCATGAAATTGTGCTTCTTTCACCTGATGCCCTATCAGGACTTGCCCGATAACTTCGAGAAAGATTATCACAGCGTGTGGGTGGACGCACCCAACTCCCTTTTTGACCCTAAAAAAGCCCACCACATGTACAACGATTTTCTCGATGAACTGGAATACGCCGAGAAGATGGGATTTGACGCCATCTGCGTAAATGAACACCACAACAACGCCTACGGCATGATGCCCTCGCCAAACCTGATGGCCTCGGCCATGATCAGGGCTACTTCCAAGGCTGCGGTGGTCGTGTTGGGCAACAGCCTGGCCCTCTACAACCCGCCCATCCGAGTTGCGGAGGAAATGGCCATGATGGACGTAATGAGCGGCGGCCGCCTGATAGCAGGGTTCCCTCTGGGGACCGCCATGGACACCATCTTTGGTTACGGCCAGGTACCGGCAACGCTACGGGAGAAATACACCGAGGCCCATGATCTGGTCATGAAAGCCTGGAAGGAACGAGAGCCTTTTGCCTTCAACGGCAAATTCACCCAACTCCGCTACGTAAACATCTGGCCCAGGCCTTACCAGCAGCCTCACCCGCCCATCTGGGTGCCCGGCAGCGGCAGTCTGGAGACGTGGGACTGGACCATCGACAACGACTACGTCTACTGCTACCTGAGTTATTCCGGCTACAAGGTTGGCAAGACCATCATGGACGGGTTCTGGGACGAGATGGAACGCAAGGGCAAAGAGTTCAATCCCTACCACGCCGGGTTCCTGCAGATCGTCGCGGTATCTGAGACCGACGAGCAAGCCAAGGAATACAAGGACGCCATCGAGTATTTCTTCAAAAAAAGCCTGCATATCCCCGCTGGATTCGGCAATCCGCCTGGCTACCGGTCGGTAAAGACCAACGCCTCCCAGGCAGGCTCATCAACCATCGACTCTCGCACCAAGCAACTTAGCGATTTCACCTGGGAAGACTACCTGGAGGCCGGCAACGTCATTGTAGGCAGCCCGGAGACCGTCCGGCAGGAATTGACCCACGCCGTAAAGGAATTGCGCGTGGGCAACCTGATGCTACTGCTCCAGTTTGGCGACATGCCCAAGGAGCTGGCTCTGAAGAACACAACCCTCTTCGCCAATGAAGTCATGCCCTACATGAGGGATATCTGGTCTGAGTACGACACTCGCTGGTGGCCCGAGGGCGTAGATAACTCAGTTCCGACCCCCAGTCAGTAAGAGGCCCAAACCGCTTTGACACAAGAAGTTATTTCGGCCCAAGACCCACATCCACGACGTCGCATCACGACTGCTGGCGTCGGTATGTCCTACGTGGACACGGGTGAAGGCAGCCCCATAGTGTTCTTGCACGGTAACCCAACGTCGTCCTACCTATGGCGCAACATCATCCCCCAAGTGAGCGGCTCCGGGCGATGCCTGGCGCCCGACCTGATGGGCATGGGAGATTCTGCTGGATCACCTAGTGGCTCCTACCGGTTTGCAGACCACAGCGCCGTCTTGGACCAGTGGTTCGATGATATGGGCCTGACCAGTGATGTCACTTTGGTGGTGCACGACTGGGGTTCGGCCTTGGGCTTCCACTGGGCCAAACGACACCAAGACCGAGTTAAGGGCATCGTCTACATGGAGGCCATCGTTCGTCCCGTCACTTGGGAAGAATGGCCGGATGCGGCGCGTCCGGTGTTCCAGGGCTTCCGCTCTCCCGCCGGCGAAGACATGGTTCTAGAAAAGAATATCTTCGTGGAACGAGTCCTCCCTGGAAGTGTGCTAAGGGGTCTCACAGATGCCGAGATGGAGGTCTACCGCCGTCCCTATCTGGAGACTGGAGAGTCCCGGCGGCCCACATTGACCTGGCCCAGAGAGATTCCCATTGAAGGCGAACCTGCCGACATGGTGGAACTGGTGGGTGAATACGCCGAGTGGCTGGCCGACAGCCAGGTGCCCAAACTGTTCATCAACGCCGAGCCGGGAGCGATACTGACCGGGCCGCAGCGGAAATTCTGCCGCACCTGGCCCAACCAAACAGAGGTGACCGTCAAAGGCGTCCACTTCATCCAAGAAGACTCGCCAACCGAGATTGGCCAGGCGATTGCTGAATGGTACGGCGGGATTTAGGGTTCTAATCAACACGGAAATGCATTAATGGATTTCCCAACCGTTCGTGGTGATCCCGTCGAACCATCCCGACTGTGTAAAGGCCCTTCGACAAACTCAGGACGAACGGTTGGGCATGAAATATGGAATTTGGAGTAAACATGCCGGAGACTATTGAACTATCCCTGCGGGGCGGCGATTTTGAAGCCACGGTGCTTAAAGACGGAAGCGGCCCACCACTGCTCTATCTTCACGGCGCCGTAGGGCAAAAGGGCTGGGCGCCTTTTCTGTCGGCCTTGGCTCAACAGTTCACGGTCTACGCGCCGTATCTACCCGGCTATGCAAAATCCACCGGTCTGGAGAAGCTGGACGACATTCTAGACCTGACGCTGCATCAATTTGAACTTCTCGACGCGTTGGGCGTGTCCAAAGCCCACGTGGTCGGCCATTTCTTAGGCGGCATGATCGCGGCTGAAATGGCAGCGCTATCCCCCAGTTATGTTGACCGCCTAGTTTTGGCAGCCCCGGCAGGAACCTGGCGCGATGACGCCCAGGTAGCCGATCTGCTGGCCATGACCGCCGGCGATCTACAGACCGAACTCTGGTCTTCGGCTTCCAGCTCCATGAGCCTGTCCACCGCTGATTTTGAAGCCAACGCACGCCTAAAAGCGGAGCTCGCCGCTGACCGAATGGTCGACCTGACTGCTGCCGGGAAATTTCTCTGGCCCATCCCCGACCGAGGTCTGAAACGCCGCGCCTACCGGATCAAAGCGCCAACATTAGTTTTATGGGGCGAAAACGACCGAATCATCCCCCCGGTTTATGCCGAAGATTTTTCCAGGTTGATCCCTCAGGCTGAGGTTTCAATCATTCCCAACGCAGGGCATCTGCTGATGATTGAACGCTCAGAGGTATTCTCCGCTGCGGTCGCCGAATTCTTAAGCTAACGACGAGCAAATACGACTTTGGTGGACGCTTTAGCCCAGACACCTATATCATCCTATGACTAGATGTAGGTATTTGGCGTGCGGTGACCACCAGCACGCGCGAATCAGAGGAAGATATGGCGTCATCAACCAATCCGAAATGGTCGGAATTGGAAAAGATATTCTCCGGTATGGAATCGGTAATCGTTGCGTTTTCGGGCGGCGTGGATAGCACCCTCGTAGCGGTTGCAGCCCATAAGGTCCTAGGATCCAAGGCTTTGGCTGTGACTGCAGTCTCGCCAGCCCTGGCCAAACGGGAGCTTGAGGAAACCATCCGGATAGCCGAGAGCTTCGGGTTTGCCCACCGGGTGATTCACACCAACGAGATGGCCCAAGAAGGCTACGTGGCCAATTCTCCGCAGCGTTGTTACTTCTGCAAGACCGAGCTTTACTCCCAACTCACGGACCTGGCTGACAAAGAGGCTTACCAGTGGGTGGCCAACGGAGCCAACACCGACGACCTTGGCGACTACCGCCCCGGTCTGCAAGCAGCGTCTGAACACAAAGTCCGCAGCCCTCTAGTTGAGGCTGGACTCGCCAAGGCCAACGTGCGTGAAATTGCGAAGGCATTGGACATTCCCATCTGGGACAAACCAGCCCAACCCTGTCTGTCGTCGAGGATTCCCTACGGCACGCCGGTGACAATTGAGAACCTCTCCAAGATTGAACAAGCGGAAGATTATCTGCGCGGCTTGGGCCTAAAAGAAGTGAGGGCCAGGCACCACGACCGTCTGTGCCGTATTGAAGTCGGCGAAGACGAGATGGAGTTCGCATTCGGGCACCGCCAGGAAATAGTCTCGGCCATCAAGAAGATCGGTTATTTGTGGGTGTCTTTGGACATGTCGGGGCTGCGTTCCGGGAGCCTGAACGACCAGCTGAAATTGACCGAGACCCCCCCTTTAAAAAAATTGACGTTGTGCTAAAGAGCTGATGCCAAACGAAAAAATTGCCTATATCCAGTCCATCGGCGGGGCCAGTGGGGACATGATGCTGGGCGCACTCACCGACTTGGGGTTGCCCGTCGATTTCCTGGAAACCGAGCTAGCCAAGCTGAACCTGGACGGCTATAAACTCGAGGCTCGCCAAGAGACTCGCTGCGAGATGCGCGGCACCTACTTGAACGTGGAATTGTTCGACCGGGCCAAGTATTCTCCCAAGCAATTTTTGAGATCGGTCGATTACAGCGATTTGTCCGATTCCGTGAAGGACCAGTCCCGCCTGATTCTGAAGGCGTTGTGGGCAGCTGAGTGCCGGGTCCACGGCGAAACAGAAGATGTCTTGGAGTTGGAAGAACTGGGCAGCGTAGACACGATTGTCGACGTGGTTGGCTCATGCATTGGATTTGAATACCTGGGAGTCACTGATATTCACTCCGGACCACTCGTGATTGGCAACGCCATGCCACCACGGTGGGCTGGCGGCTATTCGAATCCTGCGCCAGCCACCCTGGAGTTAATCTCGGCTTTCGGCGCGCCAGTGGTGGGCGACAAACCGATGTACGAAGAAGCAGGTGAACTCACCACACCAACAGGTGCCGCTCTGATTACCACCTTGGCCTCATTTGGCCGCCCCGCATTCAGCGTTGACCGTGTTGGGCTTGGACTGGGCACAAAAGACCCTGCTGGTTTCCCCAACGCTCTTCGGATTTGGCTGGGCGCGATGGAGCAATCTGATGCCGTTTCAATCACGCCACAAGACCAAGTGGTGCTCCTAGAAACGAACTTGGACGATGTCTCCGGTCTAGTCCTGGGTTACGCCCAAGAAAGACTATTTGCTGTGGGCGCGCTAGACGTCTGGAACACGCCCATCCAGATGAAAAAGAACCGTCCAGGCACGCTGCTCTCAGTTCTAGTACCCGAGGACAAAGAACGCCTGGCAACGGAAGTTATTTTGCGGGAAACACCCACGCTAGGTATACGCACTCGCCTAATAGACCGGCACGTTGCTGACCGTCAGATGGTCTCCATTGAAACCGATCTTGGCACTGTGGCCGTAAAGCTAAAGTTACTGGAAGGCCAAGCCATCAGCGCGGCACCGGAGCCCGATGATGTGCGCCGTATCGCAATGGAGACGGGAGCGCCATTCCAAGAGGTCTATCAAAAAGTCTCGGACGAGGCACGGCGGCAATTACTCAAGTAGCAGTTATATCTAGTTAGGATCAATCACGGACAGGGGAGCAAAACCATCGAAGAGAGTCGCCTCCGGGAACTTCTGCTCACGTTCAAAGAGAACGGCATAACTGTGGATACAGCCGTGGAGCAGTTGCGCGACCTGCCATACCAGGATCTCGGCTTTGCCAAGCTGGACCACCACCGTGCTCTGCGCACTGGTTGGCCCGAAGTTGTCTTTGGCAAGGGTAAGACGCCCGAACAGGTGGCCGAGATCGTAAAAGGGTTCAAGGGTCGTGGACACCCGGTATTGGTCACTAAAACCGACCAGGAAGCCTTCCAAGCGGTATTGCAGGAGACTCCGGAGGCAGAATTCCACCAGCTACCCAAAGCCATCGTGGTTCCAGCACCCCAACCAAAACCGTTACAAACTGGCATCACAGTCGTCACTGCCGGCACCTCCGACCTGCCCGTAGCAGAAGAAGCAATGCTGACGGCATCGCTCATGGGCAACGATGTCACGCTAGTTAGTGACGTAGGTGTGGCTGGTCTACACCGGCTGCTAGACCAAATGCCGGTGCTAAAAAAGGCCCGCGTGCTCATAGTCGTGGCGGGGATGGACGCCGCATTGGTCGGCGTAGTAGCTGGGATGGTGTCGGTTCCAGTCATAGCCGTGCCCACCAGCACCGGTTACGGAGCTAGCTTTGACGGTCTGGCCCCGCTGCTCAGCATGTTAAACAGTTGCGCCCCCGGCGTGTCGGTCGTCAACATCGACAACGGCTTCGGCGCCGGTCACCTAGCCGCCCTCACCAACTGCGTTGGGGCAGATAACTCTGGTGGCAACGATGAGTCCGCGCTTTGAACCAACGTTGGGGTTGCATGATAGCTGGGTTTTTCATTTCTGCTTTATTGCTTTTGGGGATGGTTGCCATCCGCATTGGCGGAGTGCCATTTTAGCCCACTAACGCTTCTGGCACGCCTAAGGCTACCCCTCCTCTCCCACTGCAATCTGGATGTGGTTTACCTCCAGTAGCTTCCCCGAATTATCCAGATGGATACTCACCACGTCGATTCGCCACGGCGCTTGTTCCAGGTCATTTTCCTGCGGGTAATCTTGCGCGGTCGCGATTAAACGCTTCGCCTTTGTCGCAGTTACTGATTCCTCCGGAGTGCCCAACGCCGTCCCCCGGCGCGTTTTGACTTCCGCAAAAACTAGTTCCAACCCGTCTTGAGCCACGATATCGACTTGGCCCCACCGACTGCGGTAGTTGATGGTTGTCACTGCGTAGCCCTTGTTTTCAAGAAATCGTTGGGCGTGTTGTTCTCCTCATTGGCCCAAGCGTTCTCTAGGCGTAGCCATTTCTACCTCTGACCGGAGAACTGCATTCTTGCTTGGGCCACCGGGGCAAATGACCAGCGGTGAATCGGACAGGGACCAAGCTCGTTCAGGCGCTCAATATGGGCCTTGGTGGGATAACCCTTGTGCTTGGCAAAGTTATAGCCAGGGTAGGTTTCTTCAGCCTCGACCATCAACTGGTCTCTAGTAATCTTGGCCACGTTTGACGCTGCGGCAATAGAATAACTCTTGCTGTCGCCTTTGACGATGGTCTCGTACGTGTAGACGCACTCTCGGACGTGGATAAAATCCAGCAGCAGATGCCCTGGGTTAATCTCAAGCTGCCCTACCGCCCGGAGCATGGCCGCCAAAGAAGCGTGGCCGATGCCCATCTGGTCGATTTCTTCCGGCCCGACCATACCGACGCCAACCGCCAAAGCATGTTCGCGGACGATTTCCACGGCGCGTTCTCTTCTGGTGTGGGACAGTTTTTTGGAGTCGTCCAGAAATTGGAGCCAGGGCTCGTTTCCAGTAAGGTTTGGGGGGAAAATCACTGCGGCAGCAACCACTGGCCCCGCCAAAGGGCCACGTCCCGCCTCATCCACCCCGGCAACAAATTGAATACCACGCCTATGAGCGCCAAATTCCAGGGAAAGGTCCGGCATTGGCCACCTCGCTAAATGCTAGGTAGTGGCCGCGGGCTGGTCCTTTGGCACGCCGGAGTCGACTCCAGGTTCAATCGTCCCACCACCCAACAGCACATCACCCTGAAAGAATACCGCAGCCTGTCCAGGCGTGACCGACCTCTGGGGTCGGATAAACCGAATTACTGCGCCGTCGCCTTTGGGGTGCAGCACGGCGGCGGCTTCGCTCGACTTATAGCGAATTTTTACGTTCACTTCCACTGGGCCATCAGGTGCGACTCCCATTGGGTAATTTACAGCTGACACGCGCATCTGGTCCCGCATCAGGGCTGCTTCCGGCCCGATGACCACTCGGCGAAACTCCGGTTCAATGCGAATCACATACCTGGGTTCGCCCTCGGCCGCGCCCAGTCCGCGTCTCTGGCCAATCGTGAAAAACTCGATCCCCTCATGCTGCCCAACCGCCGTGCCATCAAGTTCAACGATGTCACCTGGTATCGTGGTCACACGCTTTTTCAGGAACGACTTATAGTCTCCTGAGGGGATGAAGCAAATGTCTTGGCTGTCCGCCTTGGCCGCAACCATTAATAGTCCGGCGTCTTCGGCCATTTGTCTGATTTCGCTCTTGGGATAGGCGCCCACTGGCATGAGCGTATGCCGCAACTGATCTTGACCCATGCCAAACAGAACGTAAGACTGGTCTTTGGAAGCGTCCACAGCTTTTTTGAGCACCACGCCGTTCTTTGTGCGTTCAAGCTGGGCGTAATGACCGGTGGCAACGTAATTGGCCTCCAAAACGGCCGCGCGTTCCATCAGGTGGCTGAACTTGATCTTGTCGTTGCAGGCGATGCACGGGTGAGGCGTCCGCCCTAGTTGGTACTCAGAGGTGAAATAATCCACCACCTGAGACTGAAACTCCCGCTGCGTGTTCAGTACATAGTGGGGAATTCCTAGGCGTCGGCACACAGATCGAGCGTCTTCAACGTCGTCTAGTGTGCAGCACCCCTGGTAATTCGGCGGCAGGTCCTCGCCGTCCAGGTTGTAGAGCTTCATGGTCACGCCCACAACGTCGTAACCCTGCTGTTGCAACAGCAGAGCGGCAACAGAGGAATCCACCCCTCCGCTCATGGCTACGACTACTTTTTCCGGCATACCAGGAACAGCTCCCAAAAACTTTTTAGATTCTCAGACTAGCATACCCCAATCAGGCGGTACAACCGCGCCAGTTCTGGCTCGATAGCTGTCCTACCTAGCCTGCCGTGATACATCCGAAAAATCCGATTCGTAGTAGTCTGTGTATTAGTCTCTTTTAATGGCCTGCAGGTGCATCCATCAGAGGCTAGAAAATTCTTTGCAGGACGACCGATGGCGGAATCAGACTCTAGCGAATCAACTGAAAAACAATTCTGCGGCAACTGCGGAACAGCAGCGGTGCCTGGTTCTGCGACGTGCGCGCAATGTCGAACGTTCGTCGAGGCTGATGCAGACCCATTAAGCTCCATTGGAGACTACGTTCCCTATTGCCGCGCCTGTGGTGTACCAGTCGCCAAAGAAGCGGCCCTGCAGTGCACCAAATGCGGTGTTTCCCCTCTGTGCCAGGAACACTTCTATCCAACAACGCGGTCCTGCTCGCTATGCCCGCCAACCGAACAGACAGACGGGGAGCAGTCGTCCATTTCCGACAGACCAAATAGGCCTTGGGCCAGCCCAGCCGTGGTCGTTCCATGCTCCCAATGTGGGGCGCGCATCCGGCGCGGCGTGGACTATTGCCCCAACTGCGGAACCGGCCAAGCAAGCTCTGGAGCAGATGGAAAATACGCCGGATTTTTGCCTCGTCTGGGCGCGTTTATCGTCGATAACATTATTCTTTTCTTGGTTGGCGCGGCCCTCTTTGAGATTTTTGAAATGCCCGCCTTGGGCCTTTTTGTGACCATCCCTTACTATGTGGGTTTCACCTACCAGCGAGGCCAAACCCCAGGGAAAATACTCCTGAGAATCATGGTGGTGGACGATCAGGGGAACATTCCGGAATTAAAACGCATCGTGCTGCGGGAGGTGGTCATCAAAACCGCGCCGAGCATTCTGCTACTGGCCGGTACTTACTCGATCATTTTATTCGTGGCCGGCTACGTCGCCGGGATTTTGCTGTTGATGGGCTACCTGTGGGTGATACGCGACACTGACAGACGCGGTCTGCACGACTACATAGCAGGGACATTCGTTGCCCAGAAAGACGCCATCGACAAGGAAACCGAGTAGCCCATAGAAATCAGACACCTCAAACCATTAATATGACACACGAGCCAAACACTAAGAGAGGAATTTCATGCCAGTTACTTTTGGCACTTCACTGCCCAGCCGAGGCGAGATGGCCGGTCCGGAGCAACTTCGCACCGTGGCCCAACGAGCCGAGGACCTTGGCTACGATCACGTGTGGGTCAGCGATCACATCATCCTGCCCAAGAAGGTGGACTCTTTCTACCCTTACGCCGCCGATGGCGTAGCCACTTTCAAGCCGGACGAGCCGTATTACGAACCATTGGCGGCCCTGAACTTCATTGCCGGCTGTACCCAAAGAATCCGCCTAGGCACACACGTTTTGATCATTCCCTACCGCAACCCGGTGCTCACCGCCAAGATTCTCTCCACCCTCGATGTGTTGTCAGGTGGCCGTTTGATCCTGGGGGCAGGAGTGGGCTGGATGGAAGAGGAATTTAAGGCCATGGGACTGGACACCTACAAGGAGCGCGGCGCCGTCACCGACGAGTACCTGCAGATTTACAAGGAACTCTGGACCAAGGAAGACGCATCCTTCGACGGCAAATACTACCAGATCTCAGATACCGGATTTGAGCCCAAGCCAGTTCAAAAACCCCATCCGCCCATCTGGATTGGTGGACACAGCGGTCCGGCTGTGCGTAGAGCCGCCAGATACGGTGATGGTTGGATGCCAATCGGCCTACGACCGCCCGCGATCCTGGAGCCTGAAGAGCTGGCCGGGAAGATTGCCCGCCTGCGTAAACTGACTGTGGAAGCTGGACGACCGGAGGATGCAGTGTCCCTGACATTCAGCACGGGCGTTGTTTTTAATGATGCATCTGGCAGTTCGCGTGCCTGGATGCAAGGGAATCCCGAGCAAATAGCGTCAGACCTGAGACAGTATCAGGACTTGGGCGTTTCCAACTTCATAATCAACTTCCAGGGCGGCACGGTGCCGGAACTCCAAGAGAATATGGAGCGGTTCTCCCGTGAAGTTATGACACTGATTCCTGAGTAGGGGTTTACTCGGGGATATTTGGTGTCTGGTTTCACCCATCATTCCTGCGCAGGCAGGAAACCAGAATGCTGCCGTTTATGAACGTGGCTGTGGCAAAGTCCATGGATTCCAGCTTTCGCTGGAAAGACGGTGGTTGGGCTAAAGGACATTGCTCGCTAAAACCCGCTCGTGGTGACGACGTGTACGCAATTACTCCGCTTCGGTTCACGCTAGAGAGGCCGCTCGTTCGTACATTCTGATGGATATGGACGGTACGGTGGTAGTCGGCCAACTTCCGCACCCATGATTAGATTCCGAAAACACTGATGCCAGAAGGTAACAAAAGTAGGCTAACGGGAGACCGACTAGACTCCAACTCCTGGTACCCTATTTTTTGTGCCGTGACCATGGTGGCAAAAAGAGAGGCGTATTCAGGCTTAGGTTCGATATCGACGAACTCTTTCCCGGCGATGGTGATCCGCAGGAATACCTGCCGGACCAGGGCCTCCCGTTCTTCGTGGGTCACCCCGGGGTGAAGCCAGAGGGCTGGCAAGTCTTCCAGGAAGTTTGCGGCGCGCTCCAGGTTGGGCAGGTGAGTAGGCATGACGATGGTGGAGGTGTGCACCTTGAGTTGGCGCATGATGATCCCCCGCTCCCGGCGGTATTCATCATCGGATATGTCCCCCCATTGGTGCTGCTTGCGGAGGTTCTCCAGTGCCCGCCGCAGCCGTCCTCCCTGTCCCCGGTCCTTAATCATCCGGTTCGGGTTCAGGTGTAAACGCGGCATGTTCCCCCGAATGCGCTCGTGGGTCGGCTGCGCCACCCGCATGACGCTTAACCAGAGGTGTCAGGACCATCACCAGCAAGATCAGCAATATCCCGGCCCCGGCGTTTAAGCCGATGGCAATGCCAATGCCGAAAGTGCTGGCGATTGCCCCAATCTCGGTCCCACCGACCAAGTGGCCCATGCCGTTGACTACACCTTGTGCTCCCATGGTCCGACCCCGCATCTCCGGAGCCGACTCCAACAACAATATGGTGCTTTGCATGGTGCTGAACCCAGCCTGCCCCAGCCCGCCCAACAGCAGTAGTGAGAAAGAAACAGCAAACCACGGAGACCAGGCCACCAGAGTCACCATTACCGCCACCAACAACGCCCCGATGGCGAATACTCGGCCGTAATGGCCGATATTCCGCCGGACCGCCAAGATTATCCCGCCAAGGAAATTGCCGATGCCCTCGGCGGAGCCCAACAATCCACCCAGCGTCGGCCCGACCATCAGCAGGTCACTGGCAATTACGGGAATGAAGTACTGGATCGGGAAAACCAACGAGTTCATGATGAGCGACATGGAGAGCACGCCCAGCACCATCCGGTTGCTCATGGAGTGTCCAAGTCCTTCCCGGAGACTTCGCCTCACTTGCACCGGCGCGCCCTCGCCCAGCGGTCGGTGGGGCAGCTTGAGCCGCGAGATCATCAGGAGTGACACCGCGTCCAGAGCCAATATGACGGCGTAAGAGCCAACAAATCCGGTAGAGGCGATCAGCACGCCGCCAATCAGGGGTCCTGCAATCTTCCCACTATTGTTGTTGATCGTTTCAAGGGACATGGCGCTGGCCAAACGTTCCCGGCCGGCCAAGTCAAAAATGGCGGTGCGCCGGGAAGGGTCATCCAGCGTCTTTGCAGAGCCCTGGAGAAATATGGCAATGAAGACATGCCAAGGTTCGATGGCGCCCATGACGAGCAGCAACAAAAGGACGGTCGAAATCACAGAGTATATGGCGTGGACGCCGATCAATACCCGGCGCCGGTCCAGCCGGTCTGCGACCAACCCGGCGAAGAGGGAAAAGAAGGGCCTGGGAAGATTCAGGAAGACCGCGATCAGACCTACTTGGAACGGAGAGTCGGTCATCCGGAGGACAAGGTAGCCCAGAGTCAACAGTTCCATTCGGCGGGAGATTTCATTTACCGCCTTGACGGTCCAGAGAGTGCGGAAGTCCCCGTTTTTGAGGACGTCAAACGCCGGCATTGTGGTCAGGTCAGGCAAAATGACGGTACTCCCATCGTCCTAAATAGCCATCTTATCCGTAGCCCAATCTGAGCAACCGGAGCCAGCGGGGTAGTCCCGCTTTCGCAGCAGTCGCATGGCGGTACCTCACTTAGGGCACGAGCAGGCGTATTAATTCATCCACTGGCGACGCTTTTTCCAGTTCATCCACCAGGTTGATCAGCCGGTTCCGGTTGCTTGCTGGTAGGTGGGCGGCGCCCTCCGCCCAGCAAGCGCGAAATTTCTCCAGGTGCTGCTCCCGGCTCAGTGGTTTGTCCGGGTGGCCCAAAACCTGGTCCAGGGTCAATTCGTGCTCTGCCCCGTTTTTGAGCCGAATACGAACCCTCAGAGGAACCGAGATGTTTTCGTCCGTGATCGTTAGGTCTTGTATCACATTGATTCGTCCCGCCAATTCGTGGACCGCCGTTTCACGGAGCCGCTCTTCCCAGAAATCGGTGATGAATACCGTACCCCGAATCAATGCGACGGCCACTACGAAAGGAATCGACAGCTTGGCATATTGAGGAGAAGGTGCTCCGCTTTCCAATGGACGCCCTACCAAGCGGTGGACCAATGGTGGCACCAGGGCCTCAAATTCGTCGACGTCATCCGCATTGAATCGATGACGCTTTTTTAGAGTCAGTGCGGCTTCGATCACCCCATGGGTTAAACGTCCGCAAGGAAACGGCTTGTGGCCTATTTGCTCCACCTGCCAGACGTTGCCCAAGTTGGCAAGAGCTTCTTCAACGTCGTACTCGCCTTCAAAGAGCCTGAAGTATCCATACCGTCCTTCTAGCACCTCAGAGGCACCTTGGATTCCTTGGGCCGCAAGCGAGATTGCAGTGACTGCTGCCCTGGCGTTGAACCCTGTCTGCATCGAATTCACCTGGGCGCCCTCACTATGGGGCTGCAGCGTGCCACAGATCTGGCTGTAGACGATTCCCATAGCGTTGGACAGAGTCGCCTGGTCGAAACCGGCGATCTTCCCGGCTGCAGCCACTGCGCCGAATGCCCCGGTGGTGCCTGGACGGAAATGCGCGATTGGCGATCTTGACGATATTCCGATGGAACTGGCCACGTCCACGCCCAATGCAACTGCGATAAGAAATTCGCGGCCGGTCACACCACCTTGGGCCTCGGCCACGGCAATAGCAACGGGAAGGACTGTCGTGAAAGCATGCACCACCGCCAGGTCGTGTACACAGTCAAATTCCTGATTGTGCATCAGGAAACTGTTCATCATGGCGGACGAAGGAGCCGGTAATTTCTCTCCGGAAACCAGGACGGTCGACTCCCTTTTGCCTCCCCAGTCGCAGAGGACGCCCAACGTCTCGGAAACACCGGGAGCCAACGATCCGGCGATAGCCACCCCAAGAGAATCTAGAATGAAGATCTTGGTAGCGTCGACCGCCATTTCAGACATGTCCTCATAACGGGTATCAACGACGTTACGAACCAAGGCGTGGATGGCATCGGTCCGGCCGATGGGTCCGGTGGTGCTGCTGCTCATAACTGCCTGCTCCTGCCGAGTTTAACCATTCGCTATTCTACGTCATGCCCGACACAGAGTGACCGGTGATTTTTAGCATCGGAGCCATTGGGCAACACCTGGGTGCTTGGCAACGATCGCAACAGAGCGCATGGAACTGGTCAAATCAGCACCCCTCAAATCCGCCCCTCTGAGATCTGCTCCGGTCAGATTTGCCTTTCCGGTAAGCTTGTCGAACCATCCATTTTCGACTTTGACCAATAATTGGTCCTTCGACAAGCTCAGGATGAGCGGGTACGGGTGGTTGACCGAGTACGGGACGTTAAACCACTGGGACTTCGGACACTCCATATTTCTGTTCTAGCTCATAGACGGCGTCCAGGCCCATCAGTCCGGCCACGTCCCAACGGGTGCCAAAGCGTTCCGGATTCACTGCACCTTCTTCCATTAGCTCAGTGAAGGCATCTTTTAACTGCTTGTAGATCAGCCAAATGGTGCTGCCACAAATCATAATCTTGTAGCCCAGATCATCCATCTGCTTGGTGTTGGCCAGGTCTCCGTTGTACATCCGAGGCAGGTCTGCCATGTCTCGGGCGTAATTAGCTATGTCCTCTTGGCTCTTGATGCCATCCACAAACACCAGGTCGGCGCCAGCCTCCATGTAGGCGTTACAGCGCTCAATGGTGTCTTCCCAACCGGTGACTGCATAGGCGTCACAGCGGGCGATAATCACAAAATCGGGGTCGACTCGTGCGTCTAGCGCAGCCTTGATCTTTTGAACGGCTTCTTCCTGGGGGATCACTTGTTTGCCGGCGAAGAACCCGCACTTCTTGGGGAACAACTGGTCTTCAATGTGGACGCCAGCCACTCCGGCGGCCTCGTACTCCCGGATGGTCCGTTGTACGTTCAGCGGGTTTCCGTAGCCCGTGTCCGCGTCGCAGATGACTGGGATATCTACTGCACCGGCGATGTACTTGGCATTGGAAACCATCTCAGTCATGGTCAGCAGACCAACATCCGGGAATCCACGCTCTGCTGAGGTGCCAGAGCCAGTCATATAAACGGCGTTTAGCCCAACGGACTCGGCGATTTTAGCGTGGAAGGCGTTGAGTATGAACGGAGCGACAATCAAGCTATCTGATTTAAGCAATTGGCGCAGTTTGGTGGTGGTCTTCATTAGCAGGTCTCCTTTTTATAAAACGGGTTCACCCAAGGGGAAACCGGGCCCGTTTGGGCGGGTTTTGTCAGTTGAGAGCATGATAACCCAGGGTAAGTTCCACTGCCAGGCTGGATTTAAGAAATCGCCTTAGTCCTCGTTCACGAACGGGATTGGCCTTATAAAACGTAGCTAGAGAGATACTCCCAACGCACATCCGACGACCAACTGCCGTGACTCCAGTCATCACCGGCGGCATCCGAGAGATAACGCAGCAGGACCAATCTCCAGGCGCGGGCGACCACCGGCACCCCCACGTCTATCGCAACGCCCTTGGCGAAGTCTGCGGCGTCGGCCATTACCGTGGGTGGCAGGTTGGCATACTCCATCAGGTTTATCTTGGGGTGAAATGGGCTATCGACAGTAGGGAGGCTCGCGCCGGGCAATTCTTCGATCATCGCGGCGGCTTCGCGGTGCAGGACGGCCACGGGATGGTTGATGTCGTTCTGCTTGAAATCCAGATAGAGGTTGTTGTTTTCGCCGTTCTCGCCGCTGCCGTTGCCATTTCGTCCATTGGCCACACCTAGGCAATTGATGGAAAACCTGGGACTGCGCTTGCGGCTGTCTTCAGCCAAGCGACCAACCCCGTGGGCCAAGAGGTCTACCACCGAGTCTGAACACGGGAAATAACTAATGACGCTCATGCGCAGCATATTCATCTCAGCGGCCCATGATGCGTATTGCCCGCAGACTATGTTTCGAGTGCGGTAGGCCCTGGCAGTAAACGCCGGTTCCACAGCTAATTCGATGCCCAACCTGGTAGACACTGTTATCTCCTCACGTTTGGGTCAGCTTGTGCTGGCCCCATCACCACTCAAACCCTGTTTGGTTGAGTAAATTTTAGGATATTGCGCTTGTTATTGCGTTAGACAGTCGGCCAGACCGGCTAAATTTGAGACTTCCAAGTCGGCCTGGGAGGCGTCTGCGTCCACGTAGGGAATGGAATAACGATTGATATACGCCCCGGCCATGCCTGCCGCCCGGGCACCTCGGATATCCCAGGCATGGGCTGCCACGTGTAGCACTTGTTCGCTGGGCAGACCAATCTCACTAATTGCATGTCGGTACACGCCTGAATGAGGCTTGTAAAACTCGGCCTGTTCAGCCGATATTGCCCGGTCTACCGGTATGCCCAGTCCGCTGATCGCGCGGTCCAGCGATTCCAGGTCACCATTGGAGAGAACTGCCATCTGAAACTTGCCTTTGAGTCGAGTCAGGTGTTCTTTCACGTCCGGAAATAGTGTCGGCGTGGCCTTGGTTGTGACCAATTCCTCAATATCATCTTTTGTATGGTCGATTTTGAGTTTGAAGAACAGTTGACTCAGGGTCAGTCTACGAACAACCTCAAATGGAGTCCGAGGGCGTTCCAGGAGTGTATCCACGTTACTTTCGTGGAGGTAAGCCACTTCCCACGCCTGTACAACATCTTCGGCGCTGCCCTGGTAGCCCTTTGATTGCAGGAATTCCTCAAACCCGGCAGCAAAGCTGGCAACCAGGTCCAGCAGCGTCCCATACATGTCAAAGGTGATGGCACCAACTGGCTCTAAAGGTAATTTCTGCATTTTTCACGCCTACTGATCTTCAACATCGGTTCTTAGGTACCTCTATGTAATCGGGCAATTTCATTAGCGAATCGCCCGATTCGCAATCACCACGGTCAGTGCGATAAACGCCACCAAGACGAATATGGTCAAGGTGACCATCCATTGGGGCATGACAGACCTGCTGGGACTTACATTCTGTTCGTGTTCTCGCTCTGAGATCTCCCGTGGCGGTATTTCTAAGATATTCCGTGCCTGCAGCTCGTCACCCTCAAAAACCAAGAGGTCGTGGGGAAAGTTGAAGGCAGTCCCCCAAAGACCCGGGCCGCCGCGCAAACACCGGACCAAACACGAAATACCCTCTTGATTGAACCGTTGCTAGGCCATGCGGGCCGTAGGCTCGTTATCAAAAACCTTGAGGCTAACCTGCTTGCTTCCAGACTGCCGAGACATGGAAGCATTATAGGCGTTGGATTGTTAGGATGTTCGACGATTCAGAGCCTCTTAGGTCTCAGGCTTAAAAACAGGTGCCGCCCTGCCTAAGAGGTGATACAATACCGGCGCGCACGGCTGGGCCGAGGTGGTGGAACTGGTAGACACGCGGTCTTGAGGGGGCCGTGGGCGTAAGCCTGTGTGGGTTCAAATCCCACCCTCGGCACCATTGCTCGATAGCCTATCTCGGTGTATTTCCTGCCTGCAGGTTAGACTGTCTAGATGTACAGCATAACGAGGCGACGTAGCCAAGTGGTTAAGGCGGAGGTCTGCAAAACCTCTATTCGGCGGTTCGAATCCGCCCGTCGCCTCCATTTTCATCCCCGAAAGTTAATCTCCAACTGGCCTTTCAGGCATCACTCGTAAAAATCCTGGGGCTCGTGGCCGGCACTTCTCAAGATTATCTTCTCCAAAACTTATCCCTGTATTTACCTCAGGTATCTCTTTAATGCCCAAGCACCTCAGAAGTTAGGCCGGTGTAACCCCAGCTTACAAAGCCGGGATGGCGGAATGGCAGACGCGGCGGACTTAAAATCCGCTATCTTAACGGATGTGTGGGTTCGAGTCCCTCTCCCGGCACCAACATTTAGTCACAAAAAAGCCCAGATCACTCAAATGAGATCTGGGCTTTTTGTTGTAATGTCCACGGATTGGCCACGCACTATTCTTGAGCTGTGTTTTTAGGCGTAAAAAGGTAATTCGAAGAGCAAGAACAAGGGCCGGAACAACGAACGCTGGTTTAGTAATCAGGTATCCGCTGTACTGGCGAGCATAGAGGCCGAATCGTTAGACGATGCGTCGGATAACGCCAACAACATACTTGGTAAGGTCAACGGCTGTAACGATAATGGCGCTCCAGACAAGAACGACAAGATTTTGACCTGCGATGACGGAGATGGAGGCGGGCAGGATGTAATATTCCCCCTCGTCGAAGATTTGATCACCGCCCTCGAAGAACAAAACGCGTAGGCGATAGCATTTTTTGGAATCTAAGCACGCGCTGGTTTTCATTTATAAATTTTCAGATACTCCATTGCCAACAGGACGTGGTGTATGATTGTTCCGATGTGAGCACTTATCTGTAATTGCGCTCCAAGTCGACCCTAAATCCGACTCAACAATGAGGCATTGGCCATGGTCCGCTGGGCAGACATACATCCAAGTGAACGGGCAAGTTTTACCGAACGATTATCGGGACGGTACAAGCAGCCCTTTGAAAAGACCCCCTGGGTTGACGCGCCGAACTTGGTCGACGCCCGGGTTGGCATAGTCACCACTGCCGCGATTCACCGGTTTGATGACCGTCCGTTCACCGGACACGCGGGAGATTACCGGATTATCCCCGGCGACATCGACTACAAAGATTTGTCGATGTCCCATTCCAGCACCAATTTTGACCGCAGCGCCTACCAACAAGACGTCAATGTCTGCTTCCCATTAGACCACCTGAGAACCCTGGTCCAATTGGGAGAGATTAAGTCTGTGTCAGACTGGCACTACTCATTCATGGGATCCACTGCTCCTGAATTGATGGAACCGGCCGCGCGAGAGGTATCAAAACTTCTGCTCGGAGACAACGTCAATCTGGTGCTATTAATACCTGTATGACCCGGTTGTTCCTACGCCGTGAGCATACTTTCTCAGTACATTGAACGACCCGTTAGCGAAGGCGGCGCCGGTATCGCAACCGTTGCCCTGAACCTAATCCGGCCAGTTGCCGAGGCAATCAAGCCTCCCCGCGCACTTTGGGTTCCTTTCCCATTTGGCCGTCCACTGGGGCCGCCAAACCGTCCCGATATACAAATAGACGTTCTGCGTCAGACTTTGGCGTTGGTAGACCAACCCGCCGCCCCAGCGTTAGTCGACTACCCCGATACATTTGAAGAAGAGATTCCTCCCGAAGAGGGTTGGTCGTGTCCCGTATCTTTCCCCAACCCAGAACCCAAAACAGAATTAGATGCATTAAGGGCCCAACTTAACTCTGAAGCCGAGCTACTACGACCCTGGTTTGACGAAGGGATTAGAGCCCGAGGCCGCACCACCATTGGAATCAGCGGCAAAGGGGTTGATTCCATCGGCGAGATGCTTGGCATCATGGCCTCGTTCTCCCTGGACGGAGAAATGGTAGTTCCAGACGGTTACGAGCAGCCGATGCCCCAATTGCTGCGTTATCTAACCGCTGATATCAGGGCTTTTTACTCTGAGGCTGCCATCTCAAAACCAGGGGTTCAGTTCCCCTCTCCAGATGACTTGGAAGAGTGGTTTTTCTTGGAGACCGTTGCCGGCGATGTCTTATACCAAGTCCGCGAGCGACTCTTGAACACAGATATGCTCATCCTTTTGGCCAATGGTCTGGGTGATGATGCGATTGACACTCAGCTGATCCTGGTGCCGGGTTCCACTGCAAACGCAGCGGATGAACTTGTCCGAAACCCTGGGATGAGTCGAGAACTGCTACAAAAATCTGCTGACGGTTCCACCGGGTATCCCGTGGGTCGGTTCTCCAGGACTATCGTGCCAACCACTATGCAGGACCGAAGGAGTGAACGAGCCGAGTTTGCCAACGCTTCTTGAGATAGCTGGGCAAACTCGATTGCCGCCTATGTCTCCTTCAGCGGCCACTGTTGTCTCGACCCCAGCCGCAACAGTGGCAACGAGTAATAAGGAAGTATAGGAGCGCGACATATTCAGGATATATAACGGAGACACGTACGGGGTGCGTGATTAACTAAAAACCCTTTGGTCTGTAAATTGGTCTGTGTTTTACAATTTGGCCCTGGGTCGCTCCCGGGGCCTGTTTTAATTGACCGTGTAGACTACCGCCATGCGCTACCTATCTTCCATATCACTAGCACTTATCGTGCATGTCCTGCTGTCCATTGTCATGCTGATGACGTTTGCCTGTACTGCGACGCCTGCTTGGAAGGCTGTATTGTGATTGCTGGGATTTCTGGGTTCGACGATTAGGCTTCTTTCCGCTAGTATCCTCCAATCTGAGATTTTGAACTTACCAGCGGGAGATCTGCCATGCCCGGTTACATAATAGCAACGTTAAATAGCATCAATGACCCGGATGCCTTCGCCGCGTATCAGAAGTCTGCGAGCGCCTCTTTCACCCAGTACGGAGCCAAGTTCCTACTCAATAGCCGGAATGTTGAAACCCTAGACGGTGATTGGCAACCTTCCGGCGTGGTCGTCGTGGAATTCGAGAGCTATGAACAGGCCAAGAAGTTCTACGATTCGCCCGAATATCAGGCTGTGATCAAGCAGCGATTCGATTCCGCTGACAGCGCAGTAATCATCGCAGACGGTGACTAGCCGCTTTCGTCCCCCAACCTTCCGGCGATTGTACCCAACTATATGGACGCACATGCCATTAAGGATAATGAGCGGGATTGGCGGACACCCTCTCTCGCTACTCAGTCCCGACCTGAAACCAACGATGCTGGCGACCTACCGTTCTAGCATTTAGCGTAACGCCAATTGGCATCACTTCTAGGGAATCTGAAATGAGTTAACATATTAGATGGACGATAGTAAATGAACCTTTAACCTTGAGGTGGAGTTGATGACTTCAGTTCGCAGGCATTCAACAATCTGGGTATATCGCCAATCTTTACCATTGGCCTCAGCGGTTTAGGCACTTTAATCCGAAGTCCCTGACTCGGATTCCCAGCTACAAACCCACGTTCTTTGGCCCAGAAATAGAATGCCTTCAAAGCTCGCAAATAGGCTTGTCTCCCACCAGGACCGCAGGGGAGGATCCGCAGTGCGGCTGCCACTTCATCACTTGTAAAATTTAATAACGGGCGTCTTGCCGATGCAACGAATCGAGTCAGGTAGCCAGCATAAAATTCGCACGTTCTATGACTGAGGCCGCGTGCCTGTCGGTTGTTAACAAAGCCAGCTATGAGCTCTTCATTTCCCAGGCCGTGACTTGTGCCTGAATCGCCTGATTGGCGCGACTTAAAATTCGCTATCTTAACGGATGTGTGGGTTCGAGTCCCTCTCCCGGCACCACCTTAACAAATAGCAAAAGGCCCCTGATATTTAGGGGCCTTCCTATTGATTATTGACGTTTTTAACTGGCGCTAATCCAGGCTTTTACCTGTCCGTTTTAGTAGCCTGAAAGTCTCTGTATTAAAGCTCACAATCGTGTTGGATCACGTCATGGATTTGAGGTTTGAGACGCTTCAGGACGCGGTGACCGGAGTCGCCGCGAATGGGTAACCCGTTTTCACGACAAAGCTTAGCCCAGTTGATTCTTGTTCGGTCACCGGTCCCGCTTTCTGATGGTGAAATGCCCAGCAGGGCATTAATATGCTGGAGCCGAAGCTCCACTTTCACAAATTCGTCAACAATTGGTTGAAGTTTGGTAATCATCTCCTCCAGTGAGTTTTTTTCTTCCTGGAGAGCGTTGTTAAGCACTCATACCACGTACTTCTTCTGAATATCACTTCTTATATTTATAGTTAAACAGAAGGCACGGGTTTGATTCAATGGAAAATACTCGCCGATTAAGCCAAAATATTGTAAAACTTGCCAGATCGATCACCCAGGCTTGAGCTGGCGCCTGCTGATCCACCGCCGGGCTGAGTGTTCAATACCTCATCCCTAAAACTGACGTGCCGTTCGGCCCTTCGTATTTACTGAAGGGTTGCGCTATAATCGAACTAATGCGGTTTTTTTCGGCACATCAGGCAACAAGTTCAGGCTCTGACAGTCTAGCTTTAAGAGGTCTTTTAGTAGGCCTTGTTGTCGCATTGCTATTGGTTTTTATAGTGCCGACGTTCGATCATCACTATACTGAGCGTCAACATGACCACTCCCACCTGTTCTTAACCGCCTCCGCGTTTAGCCAGGGCCATCCAGACCTACACCCCTTTGAGCAAACCCATTCTCACACTGGCTTTGGTGAGCAAGAGTCTGAAGGCGATGGAATCATATACCAAACATCCAACGACATGTTTGGCGAATCCGGCTCAGTTTCCTTCACTGCTTTAATCGGCGACGGCTTAACCTACACTACGCACAGTAACGAAATACTCTCATTTGCTATCGCAGCCCGTGGGAGCATCTTATCTGAAAACAGTTCCGCGCCGCCCACTAGACCGCCTCTAGCGTAGTCCCCAACTCCTCACGCGATTTGTCTTCCCTGTCAGTCCTCACTATTGGACGGAATCGCGCCTCGAACTAAGCGCATCTGCCTATCGCCTGATGATTCGTTCAAGTCACGCTGCCAACAATAGTTATTTGGAGAATAAATCACGTGGCAACAAGAATATGGACCCTCATAGGCATTATCTTGCTGATATCCGCCGTTGTGGCCTCACCTCTTTGGTCTGACCCAGCATCGGCGCATGGAACAACTCGTGTCATTGTTGACGACGTACAAGAGGGGCCATACCTCTTCAGAGTAGGAATAATTCCAGGCAGTCCCAAAATTGGAAACCTACACCTGAGCGTACTCATCCAAGCTGCAGAGGGAGATGAAGCCATAACCGACGGTCGGATAACAGTGATGGCAACCGGTCCTGGTCCGGGAATGATCGCCGGACCGGTAGAAGCGGCTAACGAACCCTTGAACCCCCAGGTTTATAGCGCTGACCTGTCAATAACCGGCCTAGGTACCTGGAGCATGACATTGGAGACTACGAGCGCCTTAGGCGAAGCCACTTTAGTTGTGCCTCTCCAAGTCACGGAGTTAGGGGGATTTAATCTGCTATACGTGATCGTTATCGCCGTAGTAGTAATGTCTGTAGCCGTAGTGGCTTGGTCACAGATACAACGGCGTAGACATTCAACCTAAAAAACGGAGTAACTTTTGAATATCAAGAAACCAAAGCTCATCGGCATGGTTATTGCTATGAGTCTATTTGCCATGGTGGCTGCGGCAGGCTGCGGAGGCGGCGACCCGGAAGAACTGGATATTCCAGTTAACATCGAGGCTGGGAAAATGAGCCCCGAAACCATCAAGGTCCAACAGGGCGACATGGTTACACTCAAGATTAAGGCTGATGAAGGCGGAGAATTCCACCTACACACCTACGATATAGAAGCTGAAATTGAAGCCAACATTCAGACGGACTTCTATTTTGTAGCCGAAGCAACCGGTCGATTCAAAATCACTTATCACCCTGTAGGTGAAGGTGAGCACGATGAAGGCAAGCACGACGAAGATGGCCATGGCGGCATCTTCAAATCCCACGAGCTAGCCCCTGGCGCAACCTTCAGCTACGAGATTGAACACCATCAAGCCGATGAGACCATCCCTTTCCACAGCCATCTCCGGCCAGCGTTGAACGGAAACATAATCGTCTCCAAAGATGAGGGCCAGATTGACGCTGTTGCCATCGAATACACCGACGAAGGTACCACTCCCCACGAAATTCACGTTGGATTAGGCACAGTAATTACATGGACAAATAACAGTTCCGTTCCTCAAACCGTTATCAGTGGCCTCCACGCTGACATGGTCATGAACGCCAACGGGGGCATAGACAAAGACATGGATATGGATATGGACGAAGACGAACACGATGACGAAGAGGCAGAGATTGAAATCGGATTCGTAGAGGTGCAACCGAGGTAACGGCTAAAACCTGAAGCCTTGGTTGCAGTGCCAACATGAAAAATCTGAAAATTATCCTCCCCGCTGTGGCCGCAGCGGGGAGTCTGATGGTCTGGCCAGCCTACGCCCATGGATTCGGTGAGCGTACAGAGTTACCCGTTCCGCTGGGGTATTTCCTAATTGGCGCAGGCTTTGCGGTAGCTCTTTCATTCCTTTTTATCAGCGTATTCGTTAAGGCGAGCGGGGAATCGTCATATCGGCGATTTAATCTACTTGGCAGCCGTTGGTCTCAAGCGACTCTCACGTCTCCCATTCTGATGACTCCAATCAAACTGTTCTCCGTGTTTCTGCTTGGACTGGTGATTGCGACTGGGTACGCCGGAGAATCGGAGTCGTTGCTCAATTTCAGCCCCACGTTTGTCTGGATCATTTGGTGGGTGGGTATGTCCATTTTCATCGCCTTGATTGGCAATATTTGGGCTTTGGTCAACCCCTGGAAAATAATTTTTAGTTGGGCAGAGTGGTTTTACCAAATCGTCCGCCCCGGTCGAGGCTTATCGCTGAGCCGGGATTACCCAGCCAAATTTGGCATCTGGCCGGCTTTGATGTTATTCGTCCTCTACACTTGGATTCAAGACGCCTATACCAAGGGTGATATTCCGTCCCAGATCGCAACAATGGCAGTCGTCTACTCGATAATCACTCTGGGTGGGATGTTTATATTCGGCAGGTACCAATGGCTACGCCATGGCGAAGTGTTCTCCGTCGTATTTGGGGTGTTGTCTCGCTTCTCAGTCACGGAAATCCGCATCAGGAGCCAAGATTCATGCCCGGTATGCTCAGTGGATTGCCGGAACCTCTCCGGAGAATGCATCGATTGCTACGAGTGCTTTCAGAGGTCTTCCGACCGAGAGCTAAACCTAAGACCATTCGCTATCGGACTAAGCCGGAACGAAAAGGTCACCAACGACATTCTAGCGCTGGTGGTCTTGATGCTGGCCACGGTAACTTTTGATGGGTTTAGCGCTACCCCAGCGTGGGCCGAGTTCCAGACCTTCATCCTAGATACGTTTGGGAATGGTGGAAGTGAGGTCTTTAACAGCCTGGTACTAGCTGACACCATGGGAGTGATCTTGTTTCCGTTGGGTTTCTTCATGGTCTATCTGTTCTTTTCCAAGCTCATGGCAATCTCAGTCGAGGGCGAAGTAAGCACGTTGGAAATGGCCCGGATATTTGGGTATTCATTAATCCCCATTGCCCTGGCCTACAATATTGCCCACTTCATAACCCTGCTCCTCATACAGGGCCAGTTGATTGTCCCATTGGCTTCTGACCCCTTCGGCTCAGGGTGGAATATTTTTGGGACGGTTGATTACTCGATAAATATCGCAATCATTAACGCCCGCATCCTTTGGTTCTTATCCGTAGGATTGATCGTATTGGGGCATATGTTAGCCGTATACCTGGCCCACCTAGTGGCCATTCGTACGTTCAGCAATCGGGCAATGGTCTTAAAGAGCCAATACCCCATGCTCACTCTGATGGTGGTTTACACCCTAATCAGTCTTTGGATCCTAGCCCAACCAATCGTTCAATAAGTTGGATGGCCGGTTGGTCTCGCAAAAAGACTAGCTGGCCGATCTTACAAACATAGGCCCCACTTCAGCCCCGCCAATTACTATTTACTCAAACTGAAATACCGATTAAATTGACTCGGCGTCCAGTTACTGCTAAATTTGTCCGCCTTGACTCTGGATCCAGCGGTCTTTAGAGTTAAGCAAGATTAAGTATTGCTAACTGGGACATGCAGGTGAATCATGCGTAGATTTCTGGTTCCATTGGTGTTTGTGGCTTTGTTGACCATTGCTGCAGTAGTACCCGTTGCTGCCAGCGCCCCGGATGCCGCCCCTTCTCACTCCAGCGAAGAATGCAGCAGCATCTAAATTAGGCTGACACCTGCGGGTTAATTCCGCATCTACTGGTATTCGCCTCGTGCGCAGACCACATAACTTAAAATAAACTCGGCTATTCGGCCCCGGTTCATCACTTTGGACCGGGCCTTTTTATTGGCGATTTAATCTTGGAAGAAGAAATAATAAAAATAGCGATCGTCGTGCTTGCCACGGCGGTTGGGTTTACCATTGCCGGGGTTGCTGGCTTTGGTGGCGGAGTGGTCGCACTACCGGTATTGGTTTGGGCGTTTGGCGTGCGCGAGGCCATCCCCATCTTGACCATCTCTCAGCTTTTCAGCACTGCTTCCCGTGTCTGGCTGCACCGGGCGGCAATGGACTGGCAAGTCATCCGCAATTTCTCAATTGGGTCGGTGCCGTTTGCCCTGCTGGGCAGTTTATTTTTCGTTTCCATAGATACTGCGGTGCTGGTACGAATCTTGGGCGTAATGATGCTCTTGTTCGTGGTCTACACCCGAATGCCCATTGGACGAAATTTCAAGATGAAACTCTGGGGGTTCATACCACTTGGGTCTGCCACCGGTTTCGCTTCCGCGTTCCTGGGAATTCCCGGCCCTTTCTCCTCAGTGTTCTATCTGGCTTACGGGTTGTCTGCCAGTGCCTATATAGGCACGTCTGCGCTGGGAATGAGCGTGATACAAATCCCAAAGTTAGTGGTATTCAGCACCAATGACCTGTTCGTATTTCGGGTCTTGGCGATGGGTGTTGGTCTGGGTTTACTCGCTGGTGCATCGGCTTTTCTGGGAAAGGTAATTCTTGGGCGAATCCCAGAAGCGGTGTTCCCCAGAATAATCACTGCCATGCTGCTGATCTCAGGCGTGGTACTGTTGGTTCGTGGGTAAGCCATCCCTCAACCCCAGCCAATACTCCCGTAATTCTTCAGTAATTCTCGCGACTGTAAGGTGTGCCGACCGGAGCAAGTTACGAGCCAAACTTGCCTTAATTGGTTGAGGAAAAACGACTTTGACTGTACAACGCACAGTTGATGGTTCCGCTGCAGCGGCCAACCCACTCAAATCGACAGTGATTTCTGAGTCGACTTTGAAGCGTCGAAGCCGTGATAGACAATTGTTTACGCCTGAGCCAGTGATGGTAACGGTATTTTGGTGGCAGACCGACAATGGTCGAACAGCCTGCATGGAGAACCAGTTTTCGCCCGCAGCAGCCACTCCGCTCCGGTTTCGTTGTCTTGGCACCAACAGCAGCAAGTATCCCAAACGCTTCCGGATCGATTTGGCCCAGGCGTTGGATCCGATGCCCGAGCTCGACCGACGCGAGCTAAAAGCCCTGGGAGGCGCAATCGCCACCACGCTCAGCCGTCAGCTAGGTGTGGAAGTGGCAGCGTGCTCTCCGGACGTAATCGATACAGTCCTAGGCAGCGTCTAACCGTCACTAAAATTAGTTCTTTTGGATAAAAAGACCCTGCCCCTTGGTTCCGGTCGGGGTCTCTTTGTATCTATGGCTAATCTTGGTTGTCTCTCGTCAGATTATTTGCCGGCGGCCAACACCCGGCTAAACACCTTCTCCATTACTGCCGCTTCCTCTTTCGTCACATGCCCCAAAAAAGACTCCCAGGCGTCTTTGGAGTGGTCCGGACCTACTTTTTCTATGGTCTCCAACCCCAGCTGGGTTATTACGGCGTAATAGCCCCGACGGTCGCCCGGACATGCTTCCCGCACAACCAGGCCTGCAGTGATCATCCGGTCGAGCAACCGTGTCACGCCGCTGCGTGTGAGCAGTACCGATTCTGCAAGCTCTCCCATGCGCAGTCGCCCGTCTTCGCCGTCGGACAGCTGCTGTAATACATCCCACCAGGGCAGGGGCAGGCTGTGCTGTTCCTGCATCCGCCGCTCCAGGTATTTAGTTACTGTGGAATGTGTCTCTAAGAATGCCCGCCACATAGCCAGATGGTCGGTAGAATAACCTGATGTTGTCATATGCCGATTATAGAATTAGTTATTTTTACAATCAACTAATGACTCTGCAAATTATTGGCCATAGACGACGGCTCAGGCGTGATATTATGGATTTAGGCTCAATCGGTACCCGATGACGAACAACAGCAGGATCTGCGGGAGGGGGCCAAATGCCAATCAACAGCCGTCTTAACGAATCCGGACTGGACCAAAAAGACGCCCAATCCATCTACCGGTACATGCTATTGGCGCGGTCCATCTCGGAAAAAAGCTGGCTGCTCACCCGGCAGGGACGCGTGTTGTTCTCCATGCCCTGCGACGGTCAGGAAGCCGCAGATGTTGCCAGCGCTTACGCTCTGGACACAGTTACGGACTTTATTGTCCCGTACGCACGCAGCCTGGGCGCCATGCTGGTCAAGGGCATGACTACCCAAGAGGTCATGCTGAACATGTTTGGCAAAGCGGCAGACCCCAACAGCGGCGGTCGTCAGATGCCAATGCACTGGGGACACAAGCAATTAGGAATCATCTCCATGGGAAGCTCGGTGGGGACAACTATTCCCAGGGCTTCAGGCGTGGCTCTGGCCTCCAAACTGAGGGGCCAAAACGCCGTGACCATGGTCTATTTTGGCGAGGGTTCAGCCAGCGAGGGCGATTTTCACGAAGGACTGGGCTTCGCAGGGGTTCACCGCCTGCCCGTAGTGTTCTTTTGCAACAACAACGGCTGGGCCACTTCAGTGCCGGTCAGCCTGCAAAACGCCGAGCCTCAAGTGGCCAAACGAGCCCAGGGGTACGGCTTCCCAGGCGTCACTGTAGACGGTTCTGACCCATTGGCAATCTATCAGGCGGTGAAAGCTGCCGTCCACCGAGCCCGCTCTGGCGGTGGCCCCACGCTGGTAGAAGCGAACACGATCCGCATGATGCCGCATTCCAGCTCCGACGACCATCTCCGCTACCGCACTCAAGAAGACCTCGAAAACGAACGCAAGCTAGACCCGATACCCCTCTTCAGAGATTTTCTTATCACCACAGGCATTCTCGACGAGACATCAGATCAGGAATTACAGGAATTCGTGGATCTAGAGGTTGAAGAGGCCATCGAGTTGGCTGATGCTGCACCTTCTGCCGCCGCTGAGACAGCGTTTAACGGGGTCTACGCCCCGTAGGCGGATCCATTATAATGTCTGAGAAACGGTTCATCGACGCTATAAGGGACGGGCTGCGCGAAGAAATGGCCGCAGATGCAGCGGTTTTTCTGATTGGTCAAGACATCGGCGTCAACGGTGGCGTGTTTCGAGTGACCGACGGCCTGCTTGAAAAATTTGAAGCAGGCCGGATTATAGACTCGCCGCTAGCTGAATCAGGCATGGTCGGGGTGGCGATCGGTGCGGCGATGAATGGTATGCGTCCGGTGGTGGAGATCCAGTTCGCCGATTTCATATTCCCGGCGTTCAACCAGGTCGTGAGCGAAGCTGCGAGGATGTATTACCGCACCAACGGCGACTTCACGGTGCCCATGGTCATTCGCGCACCCTACGGAGGCGGCGCCCGGGGCGGCCTGTACCACTCTCAGAGCGTGGAGGCCTATTTTGCCCACGTACCTGGCCTCAAGGTCGTCGTCCCGTCCAATCCCCATGATGCCAAGGGTCTTTTAAAATCAGCCATCCGTGACGATAACCCGGTGCTGTTCTTCGAGCACAAACTCGCCTACAACACGGTTCGGGGTGAAATTTCAGATGGTGATTACACCGTGCCGATCGGCGAGGCTGTGGTCAGCCGTGAAGGTCAGCACATTTCTCTGATCTCCTATGGGCTGTCGGTGCACCATTGCTTAGAGGCTGCTGAGACATTGTCAGCCGAGGGAATCAGCTGTGAGGTGGTGGATCTACGCACGGTCCGCCCTCTGGACACGGTGACAATACTGGAATCAGTCAAGAAGACGGGGCGGGTGTGTATCGTCCACGAGGACAACCTTACGGGAGGAGTGGGCGCGGAGGTGGCGGCGATTATCGCCAAGGATGGGTTCGAGTTCCTAGACGCCCCTGTGCAGCGGGTGGCCGCGCCGGACGTGCCGTCTTTTCCTTACAACCCAGGCTTGGAAGACGTACTTTTGCCCGGCCCAACAGACATTGTCCGAGCGGCCAAAGAGTTAGCTGCTTACTAGCATTGGGTCTCCGGAATTTTTGTCGAAGCTTGGCCTAGGGTTAAGTGAACTACATCCAAGAGAGTCCACACTTGACTAGAGACTCCATTGGCAACCAGCCAGTCTTGACCAAAAATTCCAACTCCCTGGCTGCGTAAAGCACGCCGTCGCAAATCATCAAAGCCATGGCCCTACCATCACACATGAAAAAGCCCTGGATAAGTGCCAATAAGGTCACAAATTTAGGGCCAAATGGGCCAGTTATGTAAAGTGCGCGGCTTGGTTTGGTCTTCGCCTAGTAGTGGATGGCTCTGGGAATGCCTCCGCCAGCGGCGATGGCGTCCCCGTTAATGGAGATGGACTTTGGCGAAGCCAAGAAGGCGATTACGTAAGCGACTTCTGTGGCGTCGACTATGTGGTGGATGGTGTTGCGGTTGGCCATCTGCTGTTCCGCTTCCTCCACTGTGATGCCCTGGGCCTTAGCCTGGCTCTCCAGCATGTCTGGTATTCGCTCCGTGTAGGTCATTCCGGGGTGCACGGTGGTCACGTTGATGCCCTGGGGGCCAAGTTCGTCGGCCAGGTTCTTGCTGAGGGCGGAGACGGACACGTTCCGCATGCTGCCAACGGCGTAACCAGCCTGGCGAGCTGCCATCCCGCTGAGGTTGATGATGCGGCCCCAGCCCTGCTCGATCATGTAGGGGGCCACGGCCTGGGCGCAGCGTAGATAGCCCATGACCTTAACGTTCATGTCGCCCCAAAAATCATCTTCGGTAATCTCCGCAAGCTTGGGGGTGTAGGCGCCGCCAACGCGGGCGGCCGAGTTAACCAGGATATCGATGCGTCCTAGTTTCTCCGCAGCCTCTTTGACCATCGCCTTGACCGACTCTGAGTCTCCCATATCGGCCACGATGGTGATGAAATCTCCGCCGGTCTCCTCAGACAATTCCCGCGCAGTCTCTTCAAGCGCTTCTTTGCCGCGGGCTACCAGGGCTACTTTCATGCCTTCAAGCCCAAACTCCCGGCCAACCGCTTTGCCGATGCCGCGGCTACCGCCGGTGATGATTGCTGTTTTACCTTTAAGTTCCAGGTCCATGTTAATGCTCCTAGGCAATGAATATTGGTTTTCTGGGTGAAATGCAGGATTGGAGTGTAGGCGTGAAGTTGATACTAATCAAGACCAGTTTTTCGAGTCGGATTAGCTCTCCGTATTCTCCAACTCCCTTTTGATGCGAGACAGTTGGCCGTTGGTGCGCAGGCGTGGGAATACCTGGAACATCCAGCTAATTATGGGCCTAGAGACCACGGACTTCAGTGAGTCTAAAAACATCATTAGCACATGCAGTGGCCCAGGCACGTGGGCGCTCCTCTTGCCGGTCATCACCAATAATGTTCCAGAACCTTCCGGCGCCAATCGAAATAGGACTGTCTCTGAGCCAACTGATAGGCCGTTGTAGAGGTTTTTGGTCTCAAATTCTAGTCTGGCATCAGTTTTGAAGTCGATGACCGTCAGACTTTTTATCCAGGAGACCTGGCTCGATGCGGCAGCGCCCCGCAAGATGGGCGCTTGGAAAGTTTCAAGTCGTTCTCGGTCGCAATTGGAACCTTTGCCTACGAGCCCTTCTGATGTACGCACGACCCTAAACTGAGGGTGACCGTCCCACTCGCCGTGACGTACCAAGTCCGCCAGGTAAGCGAATACAGTCTCAGGCGTGGCTCCAATCAGGATCCGGCGCTCTGGCTTGCTAAACAAACCGGTCATCGAGTGTCGTCACGGGTAAATATAAGCAAGCCCATTACTGGCAACATCCAGATTCCCCTCAAAAGATCATTGCTAGACATTCTATGGCATTGGAACAAAGATTTAGGAGTAGAGAATCGCCAATAATAAAAAAGGGGCGCACCGATGAATCAGTACGCCCCTTTTTGCAGGTTTAGCTTTGTTTTGGGTCTATTTGAAACCGAACAGGTTGCCTCCGAAGAGGTCAAACACTCCGTCATTAATAATTGAGTTCCCGTCTTGCTCCAATGCTGCGTCCAGATCGGCCAAGTTAGCCAATTCGTAGAACGCGGGGTTGGCACCGGAGATTGATTCAAAGTTGATTCCAGGCTGGGTCGCCTGTATGTCGTTATACGAAGCAGCAACAAATTCCAGCGGAGCCTTGGAATTGGACGGACTCCAAACGAGACCAACGGTAACCCCGCTGTAAACGAAACCGGCCAGTACTTGAGTTTCGCTGGGTGCAGACTCGGAGTACCCGGCTGGCTACACGTCGGCTCCCAAGTCTAGGTTGAGAGTAAATCCGTACTCCGAGTAGACGGTGTCCAGCGCCGGAGTTGCTGTGGGTGCCACCGTTGGCACTGCCGTTGGGTCTGGCGCATTCGTGACCGCTACCGTTGGAGGCACAGGCATTGTAGTGGGCAGAGCGACAGTCTCCGTTGGCGCAGTGGTTGGCCTGCAGTTGGCGCCGGAGGAACGGTTGTGGCTGCGGCAAGCACAGCCTCCGCAGGGTCTGCCGAGTCGGACCCGCAGGCTGCCAGGGCCAGAGCTCCAAGCGCCACGGCAAGTACCATGACAACTGGTTTGAGTCTGTTAATAATTAAAACTAGTGACCTCCATCCAGTGGTCGAATTTCGCGCATTCTAGTCAATTAAACGATTGACTAGAATGCGCGAAATTGTTCAATCATCGGCCACAAGTCACCGCTTACCGGGTTAATAAAAACGGCCATGCCGATCGGCATTTTATGACGCTCTCCCATCCCTCCATCCCTGTGGTAACATTTGGCCTGCGGTGGGATGGCTGACAAACGGCGTCCCAGCCTCAAAACGAAAGGAGACCAAAAAGGCATGAAACCACTTGAGGGAATCAGGATATTAGACCTGACCCGAGCACTGGCTGGCCCGTTCTGCACCCTGATGTTGGGAGACTACGGCGCAGACGTCATCAAGATAGAGATTCCCGGCGCCGGCGACGACACTCGCAAATGGGGACCTCCTTTCGTTGGAGAAGAAAGCGCCTATTTTCTATCAATCAACCGCAACAAACGGAGCCTCACGCTCAACTTCAAAGAGGAAAAGGCCCTGGAGATATTCCAAAAGCTGGTCAAAGACTCCGACGTGGTGGTGGAGAACTTCACACCAGGCGTGATGGACCGCTTTGGCCTGGGCTACGATGCCTTGAAAGAGATCAATCCTGGCATCGTCGTCTGCTCGATTTCCGGCTTCGGCCAAACCGGGCCGTACCGCACCCGTCCCGCCTATGACCAAATCATGCAGGGAATCAGCGGCCTCATGAGCATCACTGGCGAGCCTGACGGCGACCCGCAGAAAGTTGGCATTGCCGTGGCCGATATCGGGGCCGGCATGTGGGCCGCCTTTGCGGTGATGGCTGCGATTCACGAGCGCTCGAAAAATGACAGGAACGAAGGGCAGTACATCGACATATCGATGATGGACGCCCAGGTAGCCTGGCTCACTTACCAAGCCGCCAACTTCTTTGCCAGTGGTGAAGCACCCAAGCGATTGGGCGCAGCGCACCCCAACCTGGTCCCATATCAGGCTTTCATGTGCCAAGACAACAAGTATCTCAACCTGGCAGTGGGCTCAGAACGTATCTGGGATCGTTTCTGCAATGGCATGGAAATGCCGGAACTCAAGGAAAACCCGGATTACGCCACCAACGTCGAACGAGCCCAAAACCGGTCGACGATTGTGCCCCAGCTGCAGGAAATTTTCATCAAACACCCAGTGGCTTACTGGGTGGAAAAACTTCAGGCAGTGAACGTGCCTTGCGGGCCGATCAACGATCTAGCAGACGTGTTTGCAGACCCACAGTTGATTGCCAGAGAAATGGTGCAGGAAATCCCCCATCCTACGCTGGGCACGGTCAAACAACTTGGCTTGCCAATCAAGTTCTCCCGTACTCCCGGCGCTTTGGATCAGCCGCCACCGCTACTGGGTGAACACAATCAAGAAATACTACAAGAGTTAGGGTTTTCATCGGCAGAGATTGACGACCTCAAGGCCGCTGAAGTCATCTAGACGCTTCAATCATTGGGCCAAGAAAAACCTTGCGGCCTATCAGTTAGCGTAAAAATCTGAATAAAAGCTGAACGAGCCTATTTTAAGTTGCTTGAAATAGGCTCGTTTGGGGAATTGTGCCAGAGAAATCCGCGTGGTAGTCTGGCCGTTGTTCCAGGGTCTTCAAACGGACCGCCCCAGGAAACACCTGGGAGACTCCAGTAATTAGACCCGTGAGGTTGTCAGTCGTGGATTTAGGATTAAAAGACCGGGTAGCCATCATTGGCGGTTCCAGCAGGGGCATGGGCCGCGCTATCGCACTGGCATTTGCCCAAGAAGGCGCCAACGTGGCCATCAGCGCCCGCACGGAAGCCGATCTCCGCCGCACTGAGATAGAACTGGCCCGGGTAGGCTCCCAGCAGCACGTTTTAGCCATACCAGCCGACCTTTCGGTTGCTCGGGACATCCGGCGCGTGGTGCGGGACACGTTCAACCGCTTTGGCCAGGTCGGAATCTTGGTCACCCACATGGGTTTTGGCCCGCCAGGACGCCCGTCCGAGTTCAACGACGAAACGATCATGACTGCCCTGGAGGAGAATTTCCTCAGCGCCGTCCGATTTACCAGGGAAGTCATCCCTTACATGAAACAGCAACGCTGGGGCAGAATAGTGCATCTGCTACCGTCTTTAGGTAGAAGATCCGCCAACGGCACCGCCCTCTCCAACACTTCACAATTGGCCCTGATGGGCTACTCCAAGGCGCTGGCCAATGAACTGGCTCCGTTCAACATCACCGTTAATCACCTGGTATCCGGGCCCGTGGAAACTGATTTTTTGACCTCCTCCGTAGAGTCTGAAGCCCAAGAGTCTGGAAAGGACTTTGATGCCCTGATGCGCGACACCGTGACATCAATTCCCATGGGTCGACTTGGCAAACCCGAGGAAGTTGGCGATCTGGTGGCGTTTCTAGCCTCGGACCGAGCCTCTTTCCTGACTGGAGCCAGTGTGGTGTTAGATGGCGGCTTGCGGCAAACCATAAGTCAGTAACATAACTATGGAACAACAAGAAATCTACCGCACAGCCCAGGAATACCTCACCGAGGAAGAGATTCCCGGCTGGCTTGTCTACGACTACCGCCATGCAAACCCCGTGTTCTGGTTGGTTGTTTCTGCATCGGGGCATGTAACACGCCCCACCTATTTCTAGCTTCCCGCCCAGGGCGAGCCGAGCCTGCTGGTGCATCACGTTGACGCTGGGAAGTTTGCTAACTCCGGCGTAAATATGACTGTTTACAGCAGCCGAGAATCCATGTTGGCTGCTCTCGGTAGTCTTCTGTCAGGCGTGTCTCGTGTGGATGCCGGCACAGTCGAGCTAGTACGCAGTCTGGGACCGAAGGTGGTTTCTTCGGCAGATTTGATGCAGTACGCCACGCACCAGTGGACCCCGGAGCAGCTGGACGACCACCGAGTCACCGCAGACAAGCTGGGGCAAATCGTGAACGAGACCTTTGGTTATGTCGGCAAGCACCGGGCAGAGGGCATCAACGAGTTCCAGGTGGCCGAGTTCATACGAAATCGGTTCGCTGAAGAAGAGATCCAATCTCCCGACGGCCCAATCGTGGCTGTGAATTCCAATGCTTCAGACCCGCATTACGAACCGTCTGCCGTCCAACACAGCCCCATCAAGCAGGGTGATTGGCTGTTGATCGACCTTTGGGCCAAGGGTGTCGCCGATGGTTGTGTTTACGCTGACATCACCTGGGTGGCCTATGTTGGCGAAACCGTACCCGCGGCGGCGCCAACAAGAGATCTTTGACATCGTTATTGGCGCTCGTGACGCCGCCCTGGAGTATTTGAAAGACGCCCACGGCCAAGGAACACCGGTTCTCAGCTGGCAGGCCGACCAAGTGGCCCGCGATTTCATCTCCAGCCGTGGCTATGGTGAGTACTTCACGCACCGGCTGGGTCATAGCATTGGATTCGAAGTCCACAGCGAAGCCGTCAACCTAGACGGCTTCGAGACCCACGATACCCGCCGCATAATCCCCGGCATCTGCTTTTCCATAGAGCCTGGCATCTACCTACCAGAGTTCGGAGTCCGCTCCGAGATTGACGTATTTATGGCCGCGGACGGCCCTTACGCCAGCTCCCCAGTCCAACACGAGGTTGTGCTGATCAGGGGATAGGCACGGAATTACCGCTCACGGCCCGAACTTTACTTCAATGCCGTCGGTCGGAAATCTGGCATCAATCGAATACACCAGATTTTGACCAGAGGTTCTCGCTGGTGCCCAAATCAGAGCGTCGGAAATGGACACTCTGCCTGAAGGACGGCACATTAGGAGCGCCTCCAAGACGGTTCCTTTGTCCAGTCCGTGGCAATGAATGTTCCGTTTGCTGACAAACGCCATGAAGTGCTCAATTACCGCTTCTCTGGGCAAGTTATACACGGACCGTAAAACGTGATCTACTTCGGCCAACGCCACTCCACTAATCAAAAGGTTTTCATCAGAGTCGATGACCATTGCGGCTCTATCCGCCATCTCAGGCACGTCGCGAACCAGATACCGCACCACCATAGACGTATCTAAAAACCCGCTCAATTAACTTGTACCGATTTATCCGCCCATTCTTGGGCAGCCGATTCCCTGGCCGTCTCACGAGCCCTGTCCCATTCATTCCCGGATTGAACCACCACCTCAGTATATTTAGCCAGTGACCCTAAGAGTGACCGATCGTGTTCCGGTGGCACGAAATGAATCTCAACATGCCCATCAACAATGCTCTGGAGCGCCATCCAGCCTGGCTCTACGCCTAATGCGTCTCTGATTTCCTTGGCAATAACTATTTGACCCTTCTGTCCTACAATGTGCACCAAGTATGAAATCTCCAATTAATATGATTATTAACCATAAGTATAACATTGAGTCCAGAGGGACACTGAGCCGCTTCAACCCGGGTATTTAGCTTAGTTGCACTGCGCCTACGTTGCGATTAGAATTGGCGCGACTTCCCGACTTTCTGTTATTGCAATTTCGATTTTTAACGAGGGCGTAGCTATGAAATTCTCCTTGGCCTATGAAATGCAGCGGCCAATGCTGGACGACCACGCAGTCATTGAAGAGACCATCGAACAATGCATCCTGGCTGACGAGATGGGGTTCGACGCCGTGTGGTTCGTAGAACACCATTTTTTGACCACGTTTTCCGGCTCGCCCTGCCCTGAGGTGATTTTCGGCGCACTTAGTCGTCTAACCAAGCGTATCCGCCTCGGTTTTGGCGTGTCGGTTCTCCCATACCATCACCCAGTACGAGTGGCCGAACGAGTAGCCATGGTTGACCAACTCTCCCACGGCCGGGTTGAGTTCGGCACTGGCCGATCCGCCCCTTACGAGCAGATCGGCATGGGTATCGACCCGCGCGACACCAGGGAGATGTGGGACGAGTCTCTGAGCATGATTCCCAAGATCTGGAGCTCGGATTACTTCGAATTCGAGGGCAAGTTCTGGAATGTGCCCCCTCGCCAGGTTCTGCCCAAGCCCTACCAGCATCCGCACCCGCCCATCTGGGTGGCCGCATTGCAGCCGGCAACCTACGAGATTGCGGCCCAGAAGGGCATCGGCGTGATGGCTCTAGGCGTGAACGCCCCAGCAGTGCTCGAGCCAGAAATTAAGAAGTACAAGGCTGCCGTCAAAAATGCGACACCGGTTGGGTTGACCACTAATGACCAGTGGCTCAGCTCCATCTTTGGCCTCTGCGGTGAAGACAGCAAGGCCACCCGCGATCTTTCCGCCCAATCGTTGAAGACTTTCTTTGGCCCAGGCAGACCATACGTTCAGGACCAAAAGGATGTCTACGAGAAGCTGCTTGAGCAGTGGGGCGGCATCCCGGAGCACTTGTTGTCCAACTTTGCCCGTTATGTCGACGTAGAAAAGACGCCGGCAGCCACAAATGGCAACTCAGCACAGTCGTTCGATCTATCGGGTGGTGCGTTGGCCCAGAAGATCTGGGAAGAGTTCGACTCGGAGACCATGGCTGAGCGCGGAGTGATTGTGGCCGGAGATCCGGAGGCCTGTATCAAAGGAGCCAAACTCCACGAAGCAACCGGCGTGGATGAACTGCAATTTCTGATGGCCACCGAGACCGTTGGCCACGACGCAGTCATGAAATCCATCGAGATGTTCGGCAAGTACGTGATCCCAGAGTTCCGCAAAAACAGCACCGCGCCATCAGCCCCAGAGTGCCCCATCAGCTGAGCCGCTGGGCAAATACCTGCCGGTTGCCTAGTTGCAGGCGTGATTCGAAGTTATTCAATCATGAGTATGTCACTCCTGGTTCTTCTGATTTCTGACAGTCCAGAAGTAATAAAAGCCCTGTTCGATTGACGAACAGGGCTTTTTGATCTCAAATATGAGTTCCGGAATTAACCTAGGTCAGCTATCTTGGGGCCTACTTCATTCTTTAGAAGTTCTAGGCATTCGTGCTGCCATTGGTGGTTATCTGGGTCTTGGGTGACCGTAAGCAGGGTGCCGAAGCCGCCCACTTCTCCGTAGATCGTGCGGATCTTGTCAGCAACTTCCTGGGGGTCACCTACAATCCAGACGTTGTCCATTAGGTATTCCACATCTACAGCGTCGTCTGGCATATCAGGTGAAATTTTGGAGCCAGCCAGCAAGCCCGCCTGGCGGTTAGGCTCCTGATGAACTTCGTAGTTACGGACCAAAACCGCATTGGCCCGTTCTCGGGCTTCCTGAGCTGTGGGCGCAACTAGCACGTCACGGGCTATGTGCCACTCGCTCCGATTGGAGCTGCGTCCTGCGCTGACGGCCCCAGCCTCAAACTCCTCCCAGTGCCCTTTCAGGTTCGGCACTGACAGTGTTGGGCTGCTCATTGGAATCCAGCCCTGCACGCCTGCGTTCCTAATGGAGTCGGAACGAATGGTCGTGGCGGCCGCGCTGATGGGCGGGTGGGGAACCTGGAAGGGCTTCATGTACAGCCCACGTTCCTTCACGGTGTCCAGCTCCGGGGCTGAAATATCGAAATACTTGCCGTGGTACTCGAACTTGCCCTCGTTCTGCCACATCTTCAGCACCACGTCCAACACCTCTTGTGAGCGTTCACCCACGCCTACACGGTCGGTCGGATCGAGGCCATAAAGCTCGAGGTCAGTAGGTATAGCGCGGGTTCCGATTCCCCAGTAGAATCGGCCGCGGCACAGGTGGTCCAGCATGGCCAGTCGGTGCGCCAGGTCAACGGGATTGTGGATGGCCAGCAGAGTAACGCCGGTGCCAAAGATTATGTTCTCAGTCATGCCAGAGGCCTTGGCGATGAGCAACTCCGGAGCTGGGGCGTTCTCCCAGCGCTCGGTCACATGCTCACCGATCCAAGCTTCCGTGTAGCCAAGTTGGTCTGCTTTAACGATTAAGGTTAAGTCTCGGTCGTACGAATCAGCGTAAGAGCGATGCGGCGGATGCAGGGGCATCATAAATAGTCCAAATTCCATTGGGGCTCCTTTGGTTGGTGCGCGGGGCTCGCTAACAAGAGCTTACGCCGTCGAGTTACGTGGGTTTTCGTGGGCTGATACTAAGCCAGGCCAATAACGCTGTCAAGGATTTCAGGCGTGGACTAGGCACGACAAGGCCGACATACGCAGGGCGCCGGACGAACTGGGCGAGCTTCCAATGGCTGTGGTAAACTTCTTGTCAATAATAAATAATCATTATTCGACGTAATCAGCAACAAATACAGGCTATTAATATGAAGAAAGTAGTAAGCGAAACTAGTGGCCCAGTGTTCAGTCTCCCTTGGTTTGTAGCCAAGGATGAGGGCTTTTTTCAGGAAGAGGGCATCGACATGGAATTTGTCGAATCTTTGGCTGTGAAAGTTGACCACCACACCACCAACCCGGAAGAGGTTGACCCAATCCTAGGCCACACCCCGTTTGAAGACCAACAGGTGGCCATTTATCGCGCTTGAGAAGAGGGTCAGGTCCGTCGGGCCTACGAGAGCAAACAGGGTGCCAAGGTAATCGGATTGCGGTCCGCCGTCGCCAATCAGGCATTGATGGTTCGGGCTGAGTCAGAGCATTACTACCCCAGTTCATTGGCTAACAAACCAATTGCCGTACAGTTCCACGCCGGTTCGCACTACACAGTTCTTCGACTATTGGAGGGTTACATCCCCGCTGGCAAGATAAATTTGCTCCATTACGGCAGCCCCCGTTATCGCTTTGAGGCGATGATGAACGGCGAGGTCGATGCAGCAATGCTAATGGAACCATGGATTTCTTTAGCCGAGAAGAATGGCTGCCGTTCGGTTTGTGAAGGCCACTACTTGGGAGCCGAGAACGCAAGCGACAACATGGACGAGGAGACATTTACTGCCATTAACAGGGCGGTTGTAAAAGCTGTAGACCTCATCAACTCGGACAAGAAACGGTTCTTGCACTACTTGATTGACTGGCCCAGATTCGCGGAGGCGGCGGCTGATTGGGGCGGACTCACGGTGGACGACTTCCACTTACCACGCCTGCGTTACGCCCATCCAAGGCCGTACACAGAAGAACAGTTGGAAGACACCTACAACTGGATGGTTCGCTGGGATCTTCTAAACGCTTCGGTGTGTGCCACCGACTACGTCGACAATCGGGATACTGAAGCAATCGCCGCTGACGACTAGCCCTCGTTCATAAACAAAAAGTAAAAAAACCAGTCCCGATTAACATCGGGACTGGTTTTTTTGTTTTCCCAGCATCTGGTTGATCATCTTTGTCGTACTCTCGACGATAGAATACAATCATATAGCCCTATCCGCAGGCTCAGCAACGGACGCTCTCTCGAGGAATCTAATGTGCGAGAAGTGGCAACTGGTGAGGTCATGACCTCCAAGCGCGCCACCGCCATTGGATTGGTGGACGAGATTGGCGATTTCCAAGACACGTTGGAGGCTGCTGCCGTGGCCGCCGGTTGCAAACCAGCACCAAAGTGGATTCGCCCCAGCCGCAACTTCACCCAGCGAATGTTCGCGCGCACCAGTATTGGCCGACAGGCCGGAGGATTATCTGTACTAGATGGTCTGCAGCGCATCATGTCCGGGGGAATCTATTATCTGGAGCCTGGACATATCTCTGGAGGAGATTACGGTCTGTCCAGCCAGGAATAGTCAGCTGCTAGCCAACGATTCGCTTGGCTTCCTGCCAGATTTGCTCTTTCTCGTCTAAGGATAGCGCATTGAAGTCATGTCCACGCTCAACCGCCAGTGATTCCATGCTCAGATAGCGTCGGCCAAAGCGCTGGTTGGCCTGCCGCAAAACATCCTCGGCGTGGGCACCTGTCCAACGGGTCAGGTTGACGATCGTAAAAAGAATATCGCCCAGCTCATGTTCTTTTTCCCCTTGTGTGACGGCAGCTTTGAGCTCGGCCACCTCTTCCACCAGCTTATCCAACACGCCCGAGATGTCATCCCACTCAAAACCGGCTTTACCCACGCGGTCCTGCATCAATTGGGCGTACGCCAAAGCCGGCAGGTCAGCGGGTATTCCTTCAACCGGTGATTTCTTTTCGCCTTTGGCTTGTCTTTCTGCCGCCTTGATTTGCTCCCAGTTACGCTCAACTTCTCGGGCGTCTTCGGCGTGACCATCGGCAAATACGTGGGGATGGCGACGAACCAATTTGGAATTGATGTTACGCAGCACGTCCTCAAGCTGAAAATCGCCAGCCTCCTGGGCAATATCAGCGTGAAAAGCGATCTGCACCATCAGGTCGCCCAGTTCTTCCGACAAGGTAGCTGGGTTGCCCTGGTCAATGGCCTCAATGACCTCATACGACTCTTCCAGCAGATTGCGCTTCAGCGAGTCGTGGGTCTGCTCCCGGTCCCAAGGGCACCCCCCCGGCGCACGAAGCTTCGCGACAATATCCACCAGAGTCTGAAACGTGCCCAGTTCCTCGTTAGAAAACGACGCGGAAAACGGTTCACTAGAAGTTGATTGGTCTTGTGAAGAATCCTCTTTTGACGGCATGGGCGAATTATAGATTGAGGGTTGGTTGCTTCACAAGCTGGCCAATGCTAAGTTATGTTGGATTTACAGGCACGAACCACACCTATTCTAGGGCCTGGTTAGGCCGCTAAAACGGAGAACAAATGAGCCGCGTCGGCTTTGCACCTTGGCTGATCTTCATAATTGCCGTGCCGCTGTTTTTGATTACCGGCAGCGTAACCTGGGCTTTCAACAGTCCTGGACTTTACAACGACGGATTTGAGAAGTATTCCATATCCAGAACCTCCGGCATCGCAGATGCCGATTTACGGCAGGTGGGCGCAGACATCCGCGGTTACATCAACTCAAGCGACGAACCGATGGACATCCAAACTCGAATCTTTGGCGTGGAGCAAGACTTATTCAACTCCAAAGAGATAGCCCACATGAAAGACGTAAAAAAACTGGTGCGGGGCGTCTACGTGCTGGCTATAGCCTCGGCAGTGTACTTGCTTGCCATGACATTGGTCGGCTTCGCCAGGCAACGAGGCCAGTTCACCCAACTCCTGGCAAAACGCCTAGCGATGGGTGGCGGACTAACCTTGAGCTTATTGATCTTGTTTGGCGCCGTGGCCGCCTTTGGGTTCGATAGTCTCTTCATAAAGTTCCACGAGCTCAGTTTTGCCAACGATTTTTGGCAATTAGACCCACGGAAAGACTATCTGGTGCGAATTTTCCCGGATAACTTCTGGTTCGACGCGACGCTGTGGGTGGCCGTCAGGGCGATTATCGGCGCGTTGTTGATCTTGGTGGCTGGCACTTCATACCTGGGTTACCATCGGTATAACAGCTGGCAAGAGGTGATGAACAGGCTCAAAGGTGCGCGTGGGGCCTAACCTGGTCTAAAATACGATGCTGGCCGAAAATTGCTGGCGGGATTCACAATCGATGATTTCGCGTTGAACCCGCTGAGTAGCGCAATTGCACAATAAAAAACAGGAGCAAGTGTTACTTGCCCCTGCTTGATACAAACTTAGACACCGATGTGGCTTGCAGACGTAGTTTACGGACCGCAGCCGCAGCCACCGCCGCAGCACCCGCCACCGCCGCCGCTCAACGGAGGCAATGGGCCCATTGAAGTGGGCATTTCGCTGGCGCCACCCCTGGTTACAGACGCAAAGACTGAGATAGCGCGTTTGGATGGTTGCTCGCAGTTGGGGCAGTCTGCCCCAGTGGAGGTCATCGACTGCAGTTTTTCAAACTTATGGTCACAGGTGGGGCAAAGGTATTCGTATAGAGGCATGTTTGTAACCTCGCAATATTGTTTCCAGACTTTTAGCTGGCCAAAGTTATTCACCCGGCAAGCCTTGAACTAAATTTAACCGAATCAAATAGAAAGCGTCAAGGGCAAAATCATCGTTAGGCAAAACCAAGAACCAAACCCTGAAGATACCTCGCCTGAAGAAAACTCAGTAAGAGGATCCACATCAGAGCGACTCGCAGCAAAGCCTCGGCGGCGTCTACAGACGCTGGACTCGTGGCGAGCGTACCGAGACTTTCGTTTCCTCTGGGTTGGCAATTTCTTCGCCAACACAGCGCAGTGGCTACAACTGCTCTCCGTGGGCTGGTTGGTGCGTGACCTAACCGACTCTTTTGCCTTGTCTGGACTGCTCGTAGTCACTGTTGGCGGAATGACCACCTTGCCTACCCTGATTATCGGCCCTTGGGCTGGCGTCCTCGGCGACCGTGTCGACAGAAGGAAATTGGTCATGGCGTTCCAGAGTTTCATGGCAGTGGCCGCCGTCACCTTTGCTGTGGTCATCCAAACGGGCCATGTGGAGTGGTGGCACGCCTACATATACGTCTTGGTCTCTGGCGTTTGTTGGTCAACCACGCTCACCATACGACAGACCTTGGTTGCCAATACGGTTCCCAAAGAATCATTAGTCAACGCCTACGCTGCCAACACTCTGACCATCACCGGCACCAGGATAATCGGCCCATTTATCGGTGGAATCCTAATCACCACATTGGGGTTTTTCTGGAATTTTGCCATCGAAGCCGGACTCTACACGGCCACCGTGATTGCATTCTGGCCAATGAAGACTCCCTACGCCCAACCCAGGCGCGCCAGCACCGGCAGTTCACCGTTGGCCGACCTACTGGAAGGGTTCCGCTACATCCGGAAGCAAGAAAAGGTTATTTTCCATTTAATCATCTTGGGACTGATACCCAACGTGCTATTGCATCCGGTGTGGTTCATGTTGCCGATTTTCACCGTTGATGTCTTGCATCGCAACGCCGACGTCGGCGGGTACATGCTGGCGGTCACCGGTGTTGGCGGCTTTGTCTCGGCCATCACTATTGCCTCATTGGGTTTTGGCCGTAACCGAGGGCTGATGTGTATCTGGGCGGCCCTTTTCGGTTCAGCGTCAATAGTGCTTTTCGCACATTCCCACTGGTTAGCTCCAGCGTTGCTTTTGATTGGGTTGATGTCTGCCGGCCAGGCAACCTTCCGGACATCGTCCAGTACGTTGATTCAAACATTGGCGCCAGACCACCTTCGGAGCCGTATAACCAGCCTACATATGTACAGTCAGGGATTTGTCTTCATGTCCAGCCTGGCCGTGGGCCTATTAGTGGACCAAACCACCGTGGTGTTCGCACTAACGATCATTGGCATGGCCGGGCTAGTTCTGAGTGCCGTGGCTTATGCCGTTTTCCCGTTGGTGAGGAACGCTCGCTAATGGAATTGGACTGCGGGCGATTGTGGCTATGCGGCAAAAATTATAGAGTGCTTCGGAGTACCCTAAAGCAGTGATTTCCCGCATCAAGAACAGCCCCAGCTACAAATGGTGGGTATTTGCCACCATTGCCATCGGAACATTCCTGTCGGTTGTTGACCACGGCAGTGTGCTCGTGGCGTTGCCTAACATCGAACGTCATTTCTCTACCGATCTTCCCACGGTTCAGTGGATCGTGGTCGGCTACGCCCTGGCCATCTCCGTACTGATCCTGCCCATGGGCCGTTTGGGCGACATCATTGGTCGCAAGAAGGTCTACGTCAGCGGCATGATCATTTTTGTGATATTCGCCTTGGTTGCCGGATTCTCGCCCAACCTAGGCTTTTTAATCGCCGCCAAGGTCCTACAGGGCGTGGGCTCTGCGATGGTGCAGGCCTCCGGAATCGCCATGGTAATCTCTACGTTCCCAGGCACAGAACGCGGTAAGGCGCTGGGCACTCACATCAGCGTGGTTGGCGCCGGAGCAGTGGCCGGACCGGCCATTGGCGGACTGCTCGTCAGCGTTTTGGACTGGCGGTGGGTATTTTTTGCCAATGTGCCCATCGGAATCTTCACCATCATCATCTCTATGATGATTCTCCCAATGCTGAAGCCAGAACCTGCGGGTGAAGGTGAGGAGAAACAGAAGTTCGACTGGGGTGGTGCGATTCTGTCTGGACTGGCTCTGTTGGGGTTCTTGTTGGTGGTGGGCAACGGCGACCGACTGGGCTGGGCTTCAGGGGCGGTCATCGCAGGAACTGTTGCAACGATATTTGCCGGCGTCGCGTTCATTTGGTGGGAACTCCAATCCAAGTCCCCAATGCTGGATATGGGGCTTTTCCGCCTGAAACTGGTCAGTCTGGGCGTGGCAGCGAGCTGGTTTTCTTTCCTCGGTACTTCTGCGGCCAGGTTTATGATGCCGTTCTACCTACAACGCGTCCTAGAACTTGGTCCCGGAGAAGTGGGTCTGTTGCTCATATCGCCTGCCCTCTGCATGGTTCTGATCGGCCCTATCAGTGGCCGGCTGTCAGACCGATTTGGTTGGCGCATGCTCACCGTGGGAGGCCTGACCCTCTCAGCCATTGCCTGTTTCACTCTGGCAATAACGCTGGACGAGACAACTCCCAAGTACTTCATCGTGGCCATGATGATGTTCCAAGGCGCTGGCACGGCCCTGTTCAACTCACCGAACAACAGTTCCATACTGAGCGCAGTTGCCCGTTCCCAGTACGGCGTGGTGTCTGCCTTGACCCAGTTGATACGAAACTCGGCCAACGTCACCAGCATTGCCATCGCCACCACCGTGATTGTGGCAACTATGGGTGCCAGAGGCGTGGAACCCAGTCTGGACACTGTCTCTCCGGCGGTGGCTGGCGCGTTTGTCGCCGGACTCAAGTACGCCTTCTGGATGCTGGGCGGAATACTATTGCTGGGAATCGCTTTCTCAGTAATTCGTGGCGAACGCAAAAAACCCTCAACCGCCCCTCAGCCAGAAGCGGTGACCTCTGGATCAAAGTCCAACTGATTCTGTGCCTGATCAATCAGCGATGCAGGTGTCGCATTCCAGCTTGACACCCCTAACTATGGGTGGCAAACTTACTTTTTATTCGTGATAGCTGGGACGGAGGAAACCAAAATGGCAGATATAAACATTGAGATTCGCGAGAACGGTCCACTGCGCGTGACCGGCCCCATCACCATCACCGACAAAGATGGCAAAGGATACAGCATTCCTGAGGGTCAGTGGGTGAGCCTGTGCCGATGCGGTCTATCCGAGAAAAAGCCCTTCTGTGACTCCGCCCACCGAGACAGCGGATTCCAGGCTGAATCAGCCGCACACTAAACGCTGATAAATTAAAAGAGATAGGCGAGCCGATCTAATAGGCAGCCTGTCTCTTTTTTATTCCATTCATCTTGGAGGCTGGGCGATGGCAGACGTCAATATCGAAGTTCGAGAGAACGGTTCTCTTCGCTTTGTAGGCCCGATCGCGATTACCGACAAAGATGGCAAAAACTACACGGTTCCGGAGGGTAAAATAGTCTCTTTCTGCCGTTGTGGTCACTCCACAAATAAACCTTTCTGCACCGGCGAACACCGCGCTGAAGGGTTTGAGGCTGACTCCTCAGCTTATTAAATTCAGTAAAGAATGTAGTGAACAAAAAGGGCGTCTCGACTAGTTGGGACGCCCTTTTTGTTCTGGCTTATATCTGCTAATTTCCTCGATAGACCGGGCGTATGCCCCGCACCGACTTTAGACGTTCTTCAGCCAGCCGGTCTGCTGCCTTGGCAGTGGGAATCTCTTCACTCTTGGATATGCTGATAACGCGTTCCATGATCTCATAGACCCGCTCTGTCTTCTCTCGGGCACGGTCGGAGTTGTATATACCGCTGATCTCGGACTCAACGTTGATGATTCCGCCACTGTTCAGAATGTAGTCCGGGCCGTACATGATTCCCATTCGGTGCAACGCTTCTCCGTCACTTTCAGACAATAGCTGGTTGTTGGCGCCTCCGGCGATTACTTTGCACTTCAATTGGGGAATAGTTTCCGGGTTGATGACCCCGCCCAGGGCGCAGGGGGCGAAGATATCGCAGTCTATCCCGTAGATATCATCCGGCTTTACTACTTTCAAACCCAAATCTCTAGCCCGATCCAGCGCCCCATCAAAGACGTCGGTCACCACCAATGTGGCGTCCTCTTTCATCAAATGATGCGCTGTGTGCGTCGCAACCTTGCCAAAACCCTGCATCGCCACAACTTTACCCTGCAGAGAATCGTTGCCCCAGGTTTCTTTGGCGCAAGCTTTCATGCCCATATAAATGCCCAACCCGGTCATGATTGAAGTGTCGCCACTACCTCCGGCAGTAACTGGCAGGCCAACCACATAATCTGTTTCCTGCTTGATGTATTCCATGTCTCGACCGGTACTGCCAATATCGGTGGTAGTCAGGTAACGGCCACCCAGTGTATCCACAAACCTCCCGTAGGCACGCACAAGGGCCTCGGTTTTCTGAGTATGGGAATCGGCGATAATCACGCCTTTCCCACCGCCCAGGGGTAGATCCGCCGCCGCCGATTTATAGGTCATCGCCCGAGACAGTCTCAGGGCGTCCCAGATTGCCTCTCGTTCAGACTTGTATGGCCAAATTCTGGTGCCACCGCAGGCCGGACCTAGGGTGGTGTCATGGATGGCGATTATGGCTTTTAAACCGGAACCAGCGTCAGAAACCACCACCAACTGTTCGTGGCCGTCGGCCCCCATCTGCTCAAGTATTTCCAACGTCGCCCTCCTTTTTGGCCGTATTCATCCGATCTTTGCGTAACTCTTTCCGGAGAACCAAAATCAAGACTGTTTTCTCGGTAATTGGATGCAGGACATTCTCTTTTGGGTTCTGACATTCGCCGTGAACTCGTATATTTTCCCTGTCCAAATCTGCTCTTTAATTATATCTCACATCGTCGTTAATTCTCCGAAATTTGGCTCGGTTGGGCTGAAAAATGATTGTCGCTGTCTCCTGGCATAGAAGCAATGCTACAATCCAACTCGTCAATTTAACTTAAAATTTAACTGAAGCTACCGGAGGAAACAGATGGCACAGACCTATTCAGCGCCGCCGGCAATGAATCTTGATGACTCCAAGGCCTACACGGCAACGATCAAGACCAACCACGGCGATATTAACGTAGAGCTTTTTTCGGCGGATGTACCGGTGACCGTTAACAACTTTGTGTTTCTGGCCAAGGAAGGATTTTACAAAGGAGGCCAGTTCCACCGGGTACTGAAAGATTTCATGATTCAGGGCGGCTGCCCCACCGGAGACGGAACTGGTGGCCCCGGCTACCGCTTCCAGGATGAGAAGGTCACGCGGAAATACGTGAAGGGAATCCTGGCTATGGCCAACGCCGGCCCCAACACCAACGGCAGCCAGTTCTTCATAGTCCACGGCGCGGACGTGGGCCTACCTCCCAACTACACAATCTTTGGCAATGTAACCGGAGGAATAGACGTGGTAGATGCCATTGCCACCTCGCCTGTGACCACCGGCCGTAGCGGAGAACCTTCAACTCCCACCACCGCCCTTGAGATCAACGACGTAGAGATTCAAGAGGCCTAGGCTCAATAACAAAAAGCGCGGGGCCAAAAGTTCGCGCTGACAGCAGCGGATATAGACCGGCGTCTAATATGTTGGAGTAGGCATGGACGCCGGTTTTTTTATTGGCCGTTTGGCGAGTATGAAACACAGTGCGCCAATCATATTGGTCGCCACCATCACCATAAAGGCCTGTGTGTAATCGCCTTGGACATCACGCATCCAGCCAACCAGTGGTGCGGCGATTAAGAGCAGGATGTTCATCGGCACGGTGGATAAGCCCAATATCTTCCCAAAAGAAGCCGATCCAAAATAATCGCCCCTGATGGCCACCGTCAGCGGGTTTCGTCCACCAAACCCGGCCCCAAATAAGATGGCAAACAGGTAGAAGGTCGATTTCGCGTCCGCATAGACCAGTACCACCACACCCAGCGCCTGTAGAGCGGTAAAGATAGCCAATGCAAACCTGACCGGTATCTTGCTGCCCAGATATCCACCCACCAACTGGAATCCCATCGCGACTGCCGTGTACACAGTCACCACAAAGGCAGCGTCCTGCAGTTCGTAGCCCTTATCAACCATGAGCAGCCCCAGATGGGCCATGATTGCTAGGATCACCATTGACGTAAACCCATGACCAAAAGCTATGAGCCAGAACGCTGGTGTGTGCAGCGCTTCAGAAACGGTAAAGTCTTCCTCTGTTGCTGCCGGTTTTGCCGGCCCGACGCCTGTTGCTGTTGCCGTTACCGCAGCATCCTGCGGGGCCGGCTTATCGCCATCGGGCAATAGCCCGTAATCTTCGGGCTGGTTCCGGATCAACATGGATATCGGCACCGCCGTCACAATCATGACGACGCCCAAGATTGTGGCGGTCATACGCCAACCCAGACGATCAAAATCAGGGTCGATGGACCAGCCGATGAGAGGAACTAACACCAAAGCTCCAGCCCGGCTGCTCATGTTAGACCAACCCAGCGCCATCGCCCTGCGGCGGTGGAACCACCTGTTGATCATGGTCATTATCGGAATCCAGCTGCCCAACCCCTGGCCTAAAGCCATTAGGATGTAGGCCAGATAGAACATCCAGAGGTTTTGCACCTGGCCGAAGAAGATGAACGCCCCGCCCAGGATCATCATGCCAATGAGCACCATGCGGCGGGTGCCCACTTTGTCGACCAGATATCCCTCAAGGGGACCCATGAAACCACCTTCGATACGGGTGAAGGTCAAAGCAAAGCCCAACTGCGTCCGGTTCCAGCCAAAGTCGCGCTGCAATGCAACGGCCCAGAGGCTCATGGCATGGAACAACGGGACTGTGGATAGGACCATCACAAACCCGCTGACTCCGACCAGCCACCAACCATAGAAAACATTTTGCGGACGGAACGAAACGCGATTTGTGCGTGGAGGCTGCAAAGAAATAACTAGTCTCCCAAGTTAGTCAATGAGGTTTGGCCAAACTCAACCGAGAATACCACAAGGCTGATTTAATATTCGGCGTTCTGCCATGAAGCTGTATCTAGCCAGACTCGCGACCCAGCTTTACCCAGACTTGGTAGACCCGGTTCTTGGCTAGTCCCGTGGCCTCTGCCACCATCGCTACAGCGTCTTTGGCCCGGACACCGTCTTGTTTGAGGTCGGACAACTGGCGGCGAAGTTCTTCTTCTATAGAAACTTGGTCTTCAGCGTTGGCCAATCCATCCGCGTCAGTCTCGGTTAGTTTGCCTTGAATGACAATCACCACTTCGCCACGGGGCGAATCAAAGTGTTCCAACGCTTCCGCTGCCGTTCCCCTAAAAACCTCTTCATGAAGCTTGGTCAGCTCACGGCACACGGCCAAAGCGCGATCACCGAACACGGCGTCCATGTCTGCTAGAGTGGCGCGCAGGCGGTGCGGGGCCTCAAAGATCACCAGCGGGACCTCCGATGCCAAGGAACCGCGCAGGCTGAGTTGCCGGTCTTTTTTGCGCCTGGGCAAGAATCCCAGGAACGAAAACGCGTCACCGGCAAACCCGGACAACGCCAACGCCGACGTGACCGCCGATGGGCCAGGTACAACTTCAACTTTGAAACCGGCATTTGACGCCGCCACCACCAACTCGCTGCCCGGGTCGCTAATGCCCGGCATCCCAGCGTCAGTCACCAGTGCAACATCGCCTTCCTCAAGCTCGGCCAGCACGCTGTCCAACTTCTCGCGCCAGTTGTGCTGGTGAAAGCTGGTGGTCTTGGGCCTAATTCTCAGATGATTCAGCAAACGACGTGTTACGCGAGTGTCTTCGGCGGCAACCAGGGCTACTTCCGACAAGATCCGGGCAGCACGAGGCGTCAAGTCTTCCAGGTTGCCGATGGGCGTTCCTACTATATATAAGGTCATATAAGGTCGGCACTGATTCAGTCCGATTGTGAATTAGGCGTTATAACTGGGCAACAATTCCTTTGCTGCCTAATTATATGTCAACGGCCCTTGCCTGATGGAGACTCCCAAAGTAAGCTTTGTTAGCAATTGTTGAGTGAACCCGTTATCAGGTTAACCGCGCACCGGGGTCCACGCTAAAGACAATAAACTCAAAATCAACGAGCCCAGGAGGGACCATGCCTAAGCTGACCGGAGCCCATCTCTTCGTCCGATGTCTCAAGATGGAGGGCATCGAGAAGGTGTTCACCATTGTTGGCGACACAATCCTACCCTTGGTGGACGCAGCAGAAGACGAGGGCATCCAGTTTATCGACGCTCGGCATGAGGGTGCGGCCCTGCATATGGCCGACGGATACGCACGGATAACCGGCAAACCTGCGGTTGGCATGTTCACTGGCGGGCCCGGCTTCTCCAACGCAATTTCCGCCCTCCCGGCCATCTATACATCGGAGACTCCGGTCATATTCATTGCAGGCGCGGCGCCGATGCCCGAACACGGCATGACTGCGTTCCAAGAGATAGATCAGATTGGCATGACCAAGCCAGTCACCAAGGGCTCTTGGATGATTCACGACAAAACCCGAATCCCTGAGATGGTGGCCACGGCTTTTCGCACGGCAATGTCCGGTCGACCCGGCCCCGTCCACCTGACGCTGCCCATCGACCTACAAGAAGTGGAACTATCAGAGGAAGACCTGCCCCAATATATGCCCCATGAGTACCGGACCATGGGACGGTCTCAGGGCGACCCTGTTTTGATTGAACAGGCAGCCTCTCTATTGAAGGCTGCCAAAAAGCCGGTGATTATTGCCGGCAACCCGGCCCGTTATTCCGTGGAGTCCGCCCAGCTTCAAGAATTAGCCGAGTCCACCGGCATCCCGGTATTTACAGTGGAACAGGCACGAGGACTGCTAGACGATGAGCATCCCCTTTGCTTTGGCTACGCCGACGGTGGGTTGAACCCCACCGCCAGACGATTCCGAGAAGCCGACGTCGTTCTGCTGCTCGGCCGACGCTTGGACCACCGCTATCGTTACGGCGCGGTATTCTCCGATTCAGCCAAGCTCATCCAGGCCGACCCATCAGAAGCGGAAATTGGCCGCAACCGGGGCGTGGCCGTGGGCATACACGCGGACCTGGGCGCGGTTGTAGAGCAGATTACCGCAGCCTGCAAAGCCAGCAGTGCGGTCAAAGAAGACATTTCCGGATGGATTGATACTCTAAAGAGTGACGCCGCCGCCTGGGACGCAGAACTCCGCAGCCACTCGGATGGTCAAGAACCGATGCACCCAATAGATGTGTATACCGGCCTGGAAGAGCACTTGGACAAAGATTCCGTGGTCGTCATGGACGGAGGAGACTACGTACAGTGGGGCCGGTCATTCCTGAAGGCACGCATGCCTGGCCACCATCAGCGCCTGGGGCCGTTGAGCCATCTGGGTGGAGCCATCCCCTACGCCATGGCTGCCAAACTGGCCTACCCCAACAGCAAAGTACTGGCATTCTCCGGAGACGGCGCTTTTGGGTTCTATTCGATGGAATACGATACGTGTATCCGACACAATATTAATATCACCACCGTGTTGGGTAACGACCACACTTGGGGTATCGACAATACCTTCCAAAAAGCCTACTACGACCGGGCAGTTGCAACTGACCTAAGGCATATTCGCTACGACAAAGTAGTGGAGGCAATTGGGGCTTATTCAGAGCATGTGGACAAAGCGGCCGATGTTGGTCCAGCAGTAGGAAGAGCCCTCGCATCGGGCCGACCTGCACTGGTTGATGTAGCAATCCGATCCGGGGCCAGTCCGTTTGCGAAAGCCATGATCGCTCGTCGGATGGGCGGATAAGCGCCGAGTTAACGAGTTTCGTCGCGATGATCTTCAAATGGTTGGCTAATGCGTTCAAAAATTTACGATGCACGTAATTATCACGTATTCTGTTGGAGTGTATTGCATTTTCGAATATAATTAGGGCCAAGAAATAGGGTTGACAAATAAATAGGTCACCGCTAATGTACGGGTTAAGGCTAAAACCCGAGCCCAGCGATATACTATTTTGGGAGGGACAGGCATGTTAAAGATCGGCCATAAGGTCGTTAGACCTGGAATGTACCTAGGTGACGCTGAAGTCACCATCTCAGTTCCTGAGGAACTGGAAACGGTACCAGGCATTCCGTTGAACAAACGCGAAGCAGACTGGTACGCCCGCGAATATCCCCTAGAGACCATGAACATCACCGAGAGGGCATCTCGTGACTGGGCGAATGAGATTCGCGACACTCACATAGAGATGCGTGAGATTCGCAAGGAACATGACAACCTAAACCGTCCGTTGATCATGGCCGCCCGCTTGACCGGCGACCAAGAGCCCACCGGTACGGCCAGTGGAGAAGATGTCACCGAAGTTATCAAAGCCAAGGCTCGTGAGCTTGGTTACATCGAAGTAGGCATCACTGCCTACGACCACAAGTATACCTACCAATCGAAGAAGGACTGGGTTCTTTTCCCCCACGCCCTCTGCTTGGCATACGAGCAGGACTTCGAGCCCACACAGACAATCCCCAGCGTAGACGCTGAGATTGTTCACTCCAGCACCTACCGCACAGAGGGTGCTGCCGGTCTGGAGATGGCCAAGTTCATCCAGGGTCTGGGCTATCGCGCCCAGGTTCACAGCCCGAATGACAACACTGGCCCCTACATCCCCATGTTTGTAGCAGCCGGTCTTGGTTCCTTGGGCGCTTGCGGCTACCTATTGACCCCTCACGTGGGATCACGCTGCCGCATCATGATCATCACAACCGACGCCAACGTAACCCACGACTCACCCGTTGACTATGGCATCCACGCCTTCTGTCAGGTTTGTCAGGTTTGCGTAAACCGCTGCCCTGGTCGCGCCCTGATGCGTGACAAGGTTTGGTGGAGAGGCATCGAGAAGCACAAGCTCTACTTCAAGCGCTGCCGCCCCGTCATGGCCCGCTACTTGGGCTGCGGTATCTGCATGAAAGTCTGCCCCATCCAGAAGTACGGCATGTCCACGGTCATGCAGCACTATGCAGAGACAGGTCAGATTCTAGGCAAGGGTACCCATGACCTAGAGGGTTACGAGATTGAAGGCAAGGGCTACTTCGGTCCTGGCGAATTGCCAGTATTCGAGCGTGAGTTCTTCAACTCCATGCCTAACGGCGACACGGAAAACTGGGCCTTCGAGACATTGAAGACCAAAGCTTCCGAAGCCGGCGGCGCCGTCTCTGACGAGATGCTGCAAGAATTCAAGGCTGACCTGGAACTTGGTCTAGGCCAAAGCCGCGACAACCTCGGCATGATGGAAATGGAAGACTACATTTAGTCATCCCCTTCCACCTAACAGTAGGTAACAAAAGAGACCTTCCCGATTCGTCGGGAAGGTCTCTTTTTTGTTGCTCTCCTAATCTATTCAGCGATAAGGTTTTTATAATTAGCTGTTTAAGCAAACTCCATATCAGGACTGGAGTCGCCCGGTGCGTTAGCTTTAACTTCTGCCAGAATTTGCTCGATCACATGAACCGGAACAGCCAATCCCACTTCTAACCCAGCCATCATGGTGCTCATCCAACCAGTTGGCCTTGATGGTCCACCAGCGGTCCGCCGGAATGACCCGGTCTCAAGGCCAGATCCACGGCGATCCATTCTTTGCCTGTTCCGGGCGATTCGGGAAGGTCAGGGCCTGCGCCGATTACAATGCCGGCGGCCGCGACACCCGGCACTCCCCAACGATGTCCCATGGCCATCACCCATTGGCCAGCCCGAAGCCCTTTTGAATCGCCTATCTGGATCGGACTGAGCGCCAAATTATCCTCGGCAGGTTTTTCGACCTGAAGAATGGCCACGTCTTGCTCGTCATCTTTTGCCAGTAACTTAGCTGCCGTTTCGGAACCGTCGGGGAGAACCACTCGAATTTCCTTCCCACCGGAAGTTTGGCCACGCCTTCCGGATACGACGTGGGCGTTTGTAACAATTAGCCTGTCCTCGGACAGCACCACTCCAGATCCCGAACCTCCGTGGCCGATATGGACCTGAACCAAGCTTTCGCTGACGCGGTCTGCGAGTTCGCCAAGATCATTATTCAACTGCGGTAGCAATGTTGTCATCGTAACTGACCTACGAGTGCGCAGTCGGTGAAACGGTTACTTCAAGCAACTGCCCACCCCGAATGATCCGGACTTGCAGGGGCTTATCGATGCGGTCGCCGTCCAGTCCGTTGAAGAGATCATCCATATGCCGCAGAGGGGAATCTTATAGGGATACTAGGGTGTCGCCCAAGAATAATCCTCCCGCCTCCGCAGCGCTTTCTAGCGCAACCGAGACCAGTAACAGGCCAGTCTCCTGGCCCAACTCTTTGGCTAAAACGTCTGGCGGTCGGGTCGGCTGGGCACCCACACTAAGATAGGCTCGCCTGACACTTCCGTGGCTCACCAGGTCTGCGACAACTCGAGCTAGAGTCGGAGCAGGCACGGTGATAGAAACACCACGCACTAATGCCGAACTGTTTAGACCAACAAACCGACCTTGAGAATCGACGAGCGGATCGCCGGAGAACCCCGGGTACATCACGATATCAGTCTGGAGGTAACGGTCTATCTGCCCGCCAGCGGCGGTGCGCCAAGATTTACCCAGCGCTGAAATAATCCCCATGGTGGCATGGGGTTTTGCGCCCGGTCGGCCCAGCGCCAACGCAAGGTGACCAACACGTAAGTCTTCCGGTTCTGCCCAGGTGGGCGCAGTTTGACCACGTTTGGCGGTGCGCAGCAGCGCAAGGTCGGTCGCCGGGTCACGGCCCACCAATTCTGCGGTTACGGTCTCGCCATCTTCAAAGCCAACGTTGATATTTTCATCCCGTTCCAAGACATGGTGGGAAGTTATGACGAGGCCGTCCGCATCCCAAACGATGCCGGTTGCTGGCAATCTATCGCGCCCTTCAACCCGGACCAATCCACTGCAGCCGACTCAACGGCGTCAGCTAAGGCTTCTGAGAAATCGGGCAATACTGTCGACATTTCCTGCTCCTGCTTCACCGGTAATTGAATCTAGCGGCGAAAGCTCTGGTAATATTCGCGTCCATTTCACCGCGTATATCCAGACTAGCAACAGAAAGCAGGTGGGACATCATGAATCTGGCTAGGGCCAGACCTAGAGGAATGGGTAGGGGCTTGTTAGAAACGGCAGGTCAAACGGGTAGTAGTCCGAGCCGGGTGGCTAGGGTAACAGCCTCGGTGCGGCTTTGGGCGTTTAGTTTGCCCATGATGGAATGTACGTGGAACTTGGCCGTATGTTCGCTCACTTCTAGGCGTGAAACCACGCCTTTGTTCGGAAAACCCTCAGCGACCAGCTTCAGGACATCGGTCTCTCTAGCGGTCAATGATGTAGCAATATTAGGTGCCGAATTAGAATCAGAAGCGACAAACCCTGGTGACACCGTCGGGTCAATCACTACCAATCCATGACTCAGTGCATTTAACGCCGCAGCCAACGCATCGGGTGAGGCGTTCCGACTGATGAACGCCTTCATGCCAGCTAGCCTCGCGGAGGTCGTTTGCTCTTCAGTGGTGGCCAAAATGAGCACCGGCGGCGGGTTTTTGGGCAGAAGTCCAAGGTTACGAGACGCGGTAGTAGTTTCCCAGGAAACATCCCACACGATTACATCCGGGTCATAGACGCCCAGAGGCAAGGACGAGTCTTCATCACCGGAGATCTGTCCCACGACAACCAAGCCTGGCTGTTGGTCAAGTTCCACCGCCAAACCGGCACGGGACAACCAATCCAAAGAAACAATCAAAACACGGACTTTAGTTAACTCATCAGACATTGCTGTAAAGCTATTATAGACCGTTGCGCTTTATTCTTTAGAATTTAGGCACACAACAGGCTCAACCATAGCAAAGGGCCGTCCCGATTAATCGGGACGGCCCTTTGTAACGTTCGCTGAAAGAGTTGCCGTTTTTGCTTAGAGTTGATCCGCGCTGATATCCGGCTTTGGGATGCCGTCGCTGGCTGGCTGGTCCTGTTTTAGGGCCACCGCCAAACGCTCAACCTCTTTCAGATAAGCGGCACGGTCGCTCTGCTGAGCAGTAAAGTCAAACACTACGTGTTCCGCCGTGAGGGTCCGGGAGAACCGAGCCCTTTTTTCAATCAGCGCTTCATCAATCGCTCCGAGGAACATACACCATTTTTCCGTGGTCAGTTGCATCTGTTTGGCAGCGGTGATGTCGTTGAGCAGAGTTTCTACTTCTAACGAGGCCACAGAACCCAGGATTATCATCTTGTCGTAATCCCTGATCCAGCGCTCAATCTCTTCTTGGTCTGAGGCGCTATGCCGGTCAACCAGCGCGCTGCCACGCACCAACTGGGAGAACACCCAGCAGCGAACGCCTTTGGCTCTCAGGTCGTCACGTAGGGTCTTAGCAATCTCCTGATCCTGGTCAATACAGGCGATGTAAACCTCTCGCAAGCTAGTTGAATCGGAGCTGGCGGGCTTCAAGAAATCCAGGGCTGCCGCCGGTAGTCCGGCCTCCAACAAGAATGACTCCGGAATCTTGCCGTGGGATTGGAACACGGAGTCCAGGCCAATGGTGCTCGGGCAGTCGTGGCGGACCTGATCCAGGCCAATGATGTTGCTCATGTCGCAGTCTTGGAAGATGGAATAACCAAACGAGCTGCCGGTCATGTCGGTGCCTGTGAGATCCACGCTCCAGAACTGGGTCTGAAAGAAATCAGTGTTCTGGCATTTGGTGTTGGTCATGTTCGCCCGAACCACCGATGCGCCAGACAGGCTGGCTCCTGTCAAGTCGGCGTCGGTCAGGTTGGCACCGGACAGGTTGGCCCGAGATAGATTCGCATTGACCAAAATCGCACCGGTCAGATCGGCTTCAGAGAGAACGGCCCGGTCTAGGTCGGCCCCGGTGAGGTCGGCACCACGCAGGTCTGCCCCGCGCAGGTTGGCGCCGTTCAGGCGAGTGCGGGTCATGTTGGTTTCCCGGAGGTTTGCGTGGTACAGGTGACAGGGGTTCATAAAACAGCCAGAAAGGTTGGCCCGCTGCAATACTGCACCCATCAGGTCTGAGTCCCTGACATCTGCGCCGCTGATATCGACTTGAGGCGCTCGTACATAACTCATGTACGCCGCGTTCAAGTCCAAATTTTCATCGGGGTTAGCTTCTCGCCAGCGGGCTACGTGGTCGCGGCCTCGCTTAACGAGTAGAACATGCTCCATATTCGCCATGTTTTCTTGCTCCAGACCAAATTTGTGTGGGCCCCGTGCCCCGGTTTCCAAAAGCCGCGGGTGTTTAGCCTTTGGGAGTGATTATCGCCCGTTTGTGGGTGCCGTCACCGATCTTGGTGTCGGCGTCAAAAGCTTCTACTTTAAAGGTCAGTCGGTTGCGGTCGATCTCGATTAGCTCGGCATGGGCAATAATCGTTGCGCCAATGCTAGCTGCGGCGAGATGTCGAATGTTTACCTCAATTCCCACGGAAACTTCTCCGTCTTGCAGGTGATCATTGGTGGCCGCAGATGCCGCTTGCTCCATGAGTTGAATCATGGAGGGAGTGCTGAATTTACCCACGTGGTCCGCTACGTTGTGCTCGCAGACCAGTGTTTGTTTTTGGCCCTTTAGACCGGGGCTAATACTGGGGCTAGCCATGCTAAATGCCCTCCATTAATTCCGTTGGAGAATTTATTTCAATCTCATATCGCTCACGGTCAATTCAGACTTTGGACGTGTGCCCAAACATAATAGCAGATAGTCCGTCAGGCGCAATCCACAGCCAATTTTCTAGTGTTTTATCTTGGTGTTTTAGCCGCGTGTTTTGGATGGCTGTTTTAACCAATTCCCGCAACGCCTATAATGTTAAGGGTGATTTTCTGTGAGCAAGGGGAAATCGCCCGAAATAACATCCGCCACTGACGTGACCTTACATGCCGACCAAACGAGATTTTCTCTCCGTAACCGACATCACACCTGACGAGACCATGGCTCTGCTCAAGCGGGCTAGGGAGAGCAAATTGCTGCCCAAGGGCGAGAATCTTCCGTTGGCCGGAAAATCTGTCGCCATCTTGTTCGACAAACCGTCGCTGCGCACCCGGGTGAGCTTTCAGGTGGGTATCCAAGAGTTGGGCGGGTATTCGGTCTTTCTTGGCGAGCAGGAAGTGGGTCTTGGCCGACGTGAGCCGGTCTCCGACGTCGCCAACGTGCTATCAGGCTACGTAGACTGCATAGTAGCTCGCATTTCCAATCATGATTTGATCTCGGAGTTGGCCCATCATGCCAGCGTTCCGGTAATCAATGCCCTATCAGACGTTGAGCACCCCTGCCAGGCAATGGCCGACCTGCTCACCATCTATGAACACAAAGATACCCTGGAAGGACTGAGCCTGACCTTCATAGGAGACGGCAACAACGTGGCGAGGAGTCTCTGTTTAGCCGCACCAGCTGTAGGCATGAATTTCACCAGTGCGTCGCCACAAGGTTATAATCTTGATGAGGCTTTGTTAGAAAAAGCCCGTTCTCGGGCTAATGGGTCATCGGTTCAAGTGCGAACCATGACCAGTCCACAGGAAGCAGTGGTCGGCGCCGACGTGGTGTATACCGATGTCTGGGCCAGCATGGGGCAAGAATCTGAAGCTAAAGCTAGGCAGGCAGCCTTTGCCGGTTACACTGTAAATCCGGAACTGATGCGGCGGGCCAACGTCGGCGCATTGTTCATGCACGACATGCCGGCCCATTACGGTGAAGAAGTCTCACCGGGGATGCTGGAGCACCCGCAATCAGTGGCCTTTCCCCAGGCACACAACCGTCTTCACGCACAGAAAACAATCATGGAATTCTTACTCTCCGGAATCTGAGCTCTTTTTCAAAATAAGAGATAAGACCGGAAGTATTATTGAAAATTACTTAGCGTCAGAACCCTGACCGCAAAATGGTGTTGATTTGGCAATTCCCATAGTCGCAATAATAGGCCGGCCTAACGTCGGCAAGTCCTCGCTCTTCAACCGAATAATCGGCCGCAGACAGGCCATCGTCAGCGATGTCGCAGGCACCACCCGCGACCGCTTAATGGCCGACGCCTGGTGGGATGATTTTCATTTCATACTGCTGGACACTGGCGGTCTGGAGTCTGACCCAGAAGGGATTATCAGACAATTGGTCCAAGAGCAGGCCGAGATGGCGATTCAGGATGCCGATGTCATAATTTTCATGACCGATGTTGTAGATGGTCTGACCCATTCCGACAGGACCGCCGCTGAACTGCTGCGTTTCACCAAGAAGCCAGTGGTGCTTGCTGTAAATAAAGTGGACAACGACCTCAGAGAGTATGGCGCTCCCGAGTTCTATGAGCTAGGCATGGGCGATCCAGAACCCATCAGCGCATTCCACAACTATGGGATCCAACGGCTGATGGACCGGGTCACTGAACACATTGAAGCCGACCCAGACGGGGCTGAAGAAGACCTCATTCCGCTGAACGAAAACACGCCGGTCTACGAACAAGGTGCGATGAACCTGGCCATTGTCGGTCGCACCAACGTGGGTAAATCGAGCCTGTTGAACGCGATCCTAGGCGAAGAACGGTCCATAGTCAGTGACGTGGCCGGCACAACCAGAGACGCCCTGGACACGGCAATCACCTATAACGGCCGCGATGTGGTGGTGATTGACACTGCCGGTATTCGCCGACCCGGCCAGGTATCCAAAGGCATCGAGAAATACAGCGTCATCCGGGCTGTGGGAGCGGTGAACCGCAGCGATATCACGATTCTGGTGACTGATGCATCAGAACTGGCCACCGGGCAAGACGCACACATTGCCGGTCTTGCCTGGGAGATATGTAAGGGCCTGGTCGTGGTCATCAATAAGTGGGATCTATTCGCCGATGAAGGCATGGGTGCCCGCCACCAGGCCGCCAGAACGATACGCGAAAGGCTCCATTTCATGCCTTACGTTCCCATCGTCTTCACTTCTGCATTGCATGGCGAAGGCATCAAGACCCTAATGGACACTGCCCAGGAACTTTGGACTGAGCGGATGCGGCTCATACGGTCTCGAGACCTACAGTTCATGCTGGCCGACGCCATGGCCGACCATATGCCGCCGGTTGTCAGGAAGCACCGAGGTCAGCGGGTCCAGATCAACCGTATACAGCAGGTTGGGATCAATCCGCCGACCTTTCTTTTCACGGTTAATAACCCACAACTGATACACTTCACCTACCAGCGCTATCTCGAAAATAAGATTCGAGATACCTTTGGGTTTGACCGCACCCACCTTAAATTGTTGTTCCGAGCTCGTTAGCTATTACTGGTTGACGAAATTGGCCGGTAATTTTCACGTGCTCTGATTCCGGACGCCCTAGATTCCATAATCCAATGAACAGACCTTCCACATCAATCATCATCCAGGCGGTAGCCATACCGTTCATCATTGCGGGCGTGATTGTCGTTCTGTTTACCATGAAAGACCAGCCCAAGGCAGCTCAATACAGCGTGGTCTTGCCCCTGGCTTATCTGCTGGGTTCCATCTCCTGGGGCTACCTGCTCTTGCAATTGAAGATGGGCGTGGACGTTCGCGAATATGGCAGCGGACGCACCGGCATGTCCAACGTTCTACGCACTGGCGGGGTTAAATCAGCGGCCATCGTGTTGACACTGGACATCGCAAAGGGCGTTATAGCCGTGCTCATTGCCCGGGCCGTCATTGGCACCAACGCTGCTGAGGTGGCCGCTGCGTTAATCGTGCTGGTCGGCCACAACTGGCCTGTATTCCTGCAGTTCAAGGGAGGGCGAGGCATCCTAACGGCGTTGGGCGGTCTGGTCATCATGGTACCGATAGCAGCAATCATCGCCACCGTCGCATTCATAGCCATCACCGGTTTAAGCCGGTATATCTCCCTAGGCTCAGTGATTGGCGTGATTATTGGCGCGATTGCCATACTGGGCTTGGCACTGGCAGACGTGCAGTCCAATACCTACATGGTTTACGGATTCATCGCAGCCACAATGATCGTTTGGCAGCACCGGGACAACATCCAACGCATCCGTGACGGCAGCGAACGCCGCCTGGGACAAGCTGCCACCAAAGCTGATTAATTCCCGGTCTGCGCCCTCATTTCCCCTCTTTTCACGGACCAATCCTCTTACTCTCTGCCTCCACCAGCCTGGACTCCTCCATTTTTTCTCAATAAACTGGTTCTGTCAGGTCACTAACCTGGCTCCAACCTGCGAATACGGTTTTGTTAAGTTGAGTGAACAAGCGGCCATCATTGGAACAACCACTTGGGGGACGACCCTGGGCATTTTATTGGCCCAGAACAACGTCCCCGTCACCATGCTGGCCCGGACCGAAACCGAAGCCCAGACTCTCTCCACCGAACGCCACAATACCAGGTTCCTGCCCGACGCCCAATTTCCTGACTGCTTTTCAGTAACCAGTCAGCCTGATTCGGCCTTGGCGCAGAGCGATTTGGTGGTGCTGGCGGTGCCGTCGGACCGACTCAGGGAGAACGTCCGTCAAATAAAGCCTTATCTTAAGTCGGGAGCCATTATTCTGAGCGCCACCAAGGGGCTGGAGTTACCCACAGCACGGCGAATGAGCCAAGTGCTGGAAGATGAACTGCCGGCCAGTCTCAACGCGGAGATTTGCGTTCTCTCTGGGCCGAACTTAGCCAAAGAGATAGTCTCAGGGAAACCAGCCTCCACCGTAATTGCCGGCGCAAACTCAGAGGCGGCCCAGAAAGCTCAGAGCATGCTGATGTCCACGAATTTTCGGGTCTACACCAGCTCTGATGTGTTGGGTGTTGAGCTATCCGGCGCCCTGAAAAACATCGTTGCCCTAGGCGCTGGCATCGGCGATGGCATGGACGCCGGCGAAAACGCCAAAGCAGCATTCATCACTCGCGGCCTAGCCGAGATGACCCGACTGGGCATCGCCGCCGGAGCCGACCCTCTGACCTTTGCCGGATTGGCTGGTCTGGGCGACGTGGTTGCCACCTGCTCCAGCCGCCTCAGCCGCAACCGGTACGTGGGGGAGCAGCTCGCCAAGGGGCGTTCCTGGGACGAGATAAAGGATTCCATGGACAACGTGGCAGAAGGGGTGAACGCAACCCAGGCAGCACTGGTACTGGCGAAGGAACTAGGCGTTGAGATGCCCATTGCAGAGATGGCATCCAGGGTTCTGTTCGAGGGACTATCTCCGCAAAAAGCCATGGCCGAGCTGATGTCACGACCTGCCCGGTCTGAGTGGTAGCAGCGGGCTTATCTCGCCCAGAGCTGGTTATTTGATCTAACGAATCTGACCTGACCCCAACTCTGGCATCTTTTCCAACAGCCAGGCCGCCGCGACCCTACGGTGGCAGGGTTCTCCCTCCGGCTCAAAGCACAGCAGTGTGATGTCTTCCTCCGGCTTGAGTAGAGCCAGCCAGTCCTGAAAATCCCCTTCCCAGTCGTAGTTGGTCTGAAGCTCTATCCTGTACTCCGCTGAGAATCCGGCAAAATCCAGTTTGCCGTCACGGTATTGGTCCAACGTCCGGCGCGAGGGATAGAAGAACGGCTGGACGTCCCAATTAGTCGTTTGCCCGCGAGGGTGGGCCTTAGAGATTCGGAAGGCTTTGCCCTGCCAATGATCTGTATGATAGTAACTGGCGGTGTATAGCATCAATTGAACCAGCGTCTCTGCTCGATTACAAATTTTCGGTTTTGTCGGAGTTAACCGGACCCGGGGTGCGCACGGCCTGACGGACTACGAACAACACCGCCCCCAGTACAATCACGCTGATGTAGGTTATGGCCCGGTCGATCAGCACCAAGGCTGCCGCGGCGCTGGCGCTCAAGGTGGAAAGCCGCACCACCAGTCCGCCCACGCCTGACTCAACGGCGCCAACACCACCGGGAGTCGGCACCAAGGTCAACAAGGAATTGGCCAGGGTCAGGAACACCACCAAGGCAAAGCTGATGTCGTACCCCAGCGCCTGCACAACCAGAAACATCCTGGCGATCTCGGCCGTCCAGCCCAGCAGCCCCCAAAATGTAGCTGTTGGCAACCGCTGGAAGCTGCCCATAGTCCCCTCGTGAAACCGCTTGTAGCGGAGAGCCATCCACGGCGGCATGCGTCTGAGTAATAATCCTCTGGCCCAGGTCATGGCCACCAACATGACGGCCAAGCCAAGCACCAATGACACCGCCAGACCCAGGACAATCCAGGTCGCGCTGTCGCCACCGTCCAACAAAAATGGCACCGCCGCCAACAGCAGTAGCGCCACCAATATGGTGTCCAGAGACCGCTCCGCCAATATGGTGCCGATGGTGCGGGAAAATGAACCGTTCTGTTCGTCTCGGTAGAGGTAGGCCCGGTAGGCGTCTCCCAGCCGGAGCCAGCCCACGGAATTGACGAAACAACTTAGCAGCACAAGTTGGCTGCAGTAGATCACTCCAGGGCCATGAGCATCTGGAGCGGCGATGTTCTGCAATAACAGACGCCAGCGAATCCCGCGAAACAAAAAAGTGGTGTAGTGGACAACGAACGCCAGAGCCAGGTACCAAGGATTGGCGCCTGTGACCCGATCCCACATCGCACTTAGGTCGACATCGACCCGGGTGACCATGAAGACCAGAAAGAGTGCTGCCAGACCCATCGAGACAATGGCCGGCAGCGATAGGACTCGCCGCAAAATAGATGGCCGTACAGCTTCGGCTTCGTCCTGTGAGTATTCGTCTTCGGGCATTAGATCAACGGGCTAAACGGCATGCATTGTTAACGAAGCTGCTTGGGCAGATTGAACATGATGTCTTCCTCAACGCCCGTTATCATGGTCACTTTTTCTGGTGACAAGCTATCAATCACGCTCTCAACCAGCACCTCCGGTGTGGAAGCGCCAGAGGTGATACCAACGTTGTTTTTGCCAACAAGCCATTCCTCGCTGATCTCTTCAGGTCCGTTGATTAAATAAGCCGGAACGCCCAGCGATTCGCCCACTTCTCTGAGTCGGTTGCAGTTGGAGCTATTTTGGGCTCCGATCACCAAAACAATGTCGACTAGTCCGGCCATCTTATAGACGGCGTCCTGCCGGTTGGTGGTGGCGTAACAGATGTCGTTTCGGACCACGGCATTGGGGAATTTGTCCTTGATGGCGTTAATGGCTTGGGCGGTATCACCAACGGAAAGTGTGGTCTGGGTGAGCACTGCCACTTCTTCTTCAGAATCCCAATCGGTGAGTTCTGCTTCCGCCGTATCATCGACCAGAGTCATCTCCACCTGTCCCATGGTGCCGCGAACTTCCTGGTGGCCTTTGTGTCCCACCAACAAGACTTTTTTGCCCTCTCGGTGGTATTTCTTGGCCTCGTTGTGCACTTTGGTGACCAAAGGACAAACGGCGTCAATGACGGTCAGGTTCAACGCTTTAGCTTTAAAGAAATCATCCGGAGGGGAGCCGTGGGCGGAGAATATCACCAGAGAGCCTTCGGGCACTTCTTCGATGTCTTCCACCGTGATTGCGCCGCGCCGCTCAAGGTCACTGACCACGTGCGGGTTATGGACGATCTGATGCTTAACGTAAACCGGCGGCCCATACCTCCTCAGGCACATATCTACGACGTCAATGGCCCGAACCACACCGGCACAAAATCCCCTGGGTGAACTGAGAAAGACCTGCAAGGCCTTGCCTCCTATGTTGACCTGGCAGATGGTAAATACCACACCAGGTAGTAAGCGCTTATAGTCCCGGTAAGCTGCCCATGGGACTTTAACGGGACTTCAAAATGTCCCGACCAAAGCCCGTTAGGAACAACATTCAGACGCAGTTAATCATAGCGTATGCGGTAGTTTATTTATACGTATTCAAGCTCGGGTGAAATTCGTGGATTTACGCCCTATTTGAGGCAATCACTATGCTATAATTTGCTTTGCTCCAACCCCAAAACTCGGTATAACTATGTCTGATTACAAATACGTCCTGCTTGAAAAAGACCCGGTGGAACATATTGCGCGATTGACCATCAATCGCCCTGACCGCCGAAACGCCCTGACCGATGCAGCCACCGAAGAAATGGGCCGTGCCCTGGAAGATGTGGCCGACGACGACAACATGCGAGTCCTGATCCTTACTGGTGCCGGAGGTTCATTCTGCGCTGGCGCTGATTTGAACACCCTGAAGGGTGGCAGCGACCCCGGTGTTTTGACGTCTGAGAACAGCGACGACATCCGTCGGGGATTCAGGGGCCCTCACAAGATAATCCTGGCGGTGCAACGGATGGAAAAGCCGGTCATTGCCATGATCGACGGGACCGCTGTTGGCGCAGGGTTCGACCTGGCCTGCGCCTGCGACATCCGTATTGCCACAACCAAGGCCCGATTCATGGTGGCCTACATCCGAGTGGGCCTCTTCCCGGGCTTTGGCGGCACCTGGCTCTACCCCAGAACTCTGGGCAGCATGGGCAAGGCCGCAGAGTTGCTGTTCACCGGAGACTTCTTAGAGGCTGATGAGGCCTACCGCCTCGGCTTCTTGAGCCGCTTGGTGGAAGTTGAAGACCTTGAATCAACTACAATGGAAATGGCACGCAAGATAGCAGCCGGCCCGCCCGTGGCCATGCGCCTTTCCAAGCTGATGCTCTATAAAGGTCTGGAGTTTGACCTTGAAACGGCCTTGAAGATGGCCGCCGCTGCGGAGACAATCACGCTAACCTCCCGTGACCACGAAGAGGGGACGCTGGCAATCCGAGAAAAGCGTAAACCGAATTACGAGGGCCGTTAATGAATCCGATCCTTGACGAACTAAAGGTCTTCACTGGGAATGGCCATCCGGCCCTGGCCCAGTCAGTCTGCGATTACCTCAAGATTCCCCTGGGGAAAGCTGAGGTTTTCAAGTTCGCCAATGACAACTCGTTCGCCCGTATCCATGAAAACATCCGTCAGCGTGACGTCTTCATAGTTCAGCCCACGTGCTTCCCGGTCAACGACAACCTGATGGAACTGTTGATTATGATTGACGCCTGCAAACGGGCATCGGCCGGGCGTATCACCGCCGTGGTCCCCTATTACGGCTACGGACGAACCGACAAGAAAGACCAGCCCCGTGTTCCCATCACCGCCCGCTTGGTGGCCGACCTGCTAACTGCCGCCGGGGCCGACCGCCTCCTAACCGTAGACCTCCACGCCGGCCAGATCCAGGGTTTCTTCAACATCCCCGTTGACGAACTGACCACGCTGCCCATCATGGGCGAGTACTTTGAAGCCAAAGAGCTGCAGGATTTGGTAGTGGTCGCCGTTGATATCGGTATCAGTAAAAAGGCCCGCGACATGGCGGAACGCCTTGGCGCACCCCTGGCCATCATCGAAAAACGCCGCACCGGCAACGACGACAAGAACGAGACCATGAACGTCATCGGCGATGTACAAGGCAAGATTGCCCTGACCTTTGACGACGAGATCGATACTGGCGGCACCATTATCAATGCCGCCAGAGCGCTGTCCGAGCAGGGCGTTAGAGAAGTATTCTGTTGCGTCACCCACCCGGTGCTCTCCCAAGACGCCGCCGAAAGGATGGGCAAGAGCCAGTTCAAAGAGGTTGTCGTGGCTGACACGATTCCCTTGTCAGCCGAGAAACGTAACGGTAAATTCACCGTCTTGTCGGTTGCTCCCCTCTTGGGAGAGGCCATCTACCGAATTCACAAGGGTCTATCCGTGGGCGACCTGTTCAGCAAAACCGTCTAGTTTTTAGCCCACTACTCCACCGGCCCAGTGCCTTTTTCTTACGAACGCATTTCACGGTATAATTTGCCGTCTGGCTTTGCCAGGCATCTGCGTTATGTAATTTCCAATCGAGCGCACACCTAGGCGCAAATGGTAGGGTAGCTAAAGCTCCTCGACAAGAAAAAGTAATTTGGAGGACTATTCACCGATGTATGACCTAATCGTAAAAGGCGGCACAGTCGTTGACCCTTCCCAGAACCTACACGCCATCAGCGACGTTGCCATCGAGAACGGCAAAATCGCCAAGATTGCCGTAGACATCCCCGCTGAAGAGGCCAAAAGGGTTGTTGAAGTCAAAGGCAAGGTTGTAACCCCTGGCATAATCGACATTCACACCCACGTCTACTCCGGTGTTACCGACAACGGAGTTGACCCGGACATTGGCGGCGTCCGCGCCGGCGTAACCACCATGGTTGATGCGGGAAGTTCTGGCTGTGACACCTTCCAGGGTTTCCCGGAACACATTATCCCCAACACCGCCACTGAGATTATAGTTTTTCTGCACATCTGCCGGACCGGTCTGGCCACTAACCCAGACATCTTCAGTCCGCAAAGCATCGATTTGGACAAGACGATAGAGACCATCACCAACTCCAAAGGCGTGATTACCGGCGTTAAAGCGCGGATGGTGTCCCCTGCTCTGGAGATCATGGGCATGGAGATGCCTAAGATGGCCAAACGGGCGGCGGTTGAGGCTGACGTGCCCCTGATGGTGCACATTGGAGACACCCTCAAGCGGTACGACCCCAATGTGATTCGTGAACTGCTGCCCATCTTGGACAAGGGAGACATTGTCACCCACTACTTCACCGGCAATCCCGGCGGAGTGCTGGACAATGACGGCAAGCTGGTTCCCGAGGCTAAAGAAGCCCACGAACGTGGAGTATGGCTGGATACTGCCCACGGACGCATGAACTTCACCTTTGATGTCGCCGACAAAGTCCTGGACCAGGGCGTGCTGCCCCACTGCATCAGCACCGACCTGACAGTGCCGGGCCGCCAGATAACCGTCCATAGCATGACGGAGATGATGACCCGCTTCCTGGCCATGGGCTTCACCTTTGACCAAGTGGTGACCATGTCCACGGAGAACCCGGCCAAGGCGGTGGGCGTGGCAGACCGACTTGGCACACTAGCCGTTGGCAAACAGGCTGACCTTTCAGTGCTAGATGTCAAAGATGGCAACTGGATGGTCTACGACATCCTGGGAGTCGGCAAAAAGAGCGATAAGGCCGTTATCCCAATCATGGCCATCAAGAAGGGCGAGATCTTCGAAGCCGGTTGGGGCCCTCGCCCCTGGGGCTGGGAGCCGGACGAGGCCTAAACAGGCACTAAAATAGCTCAAAAAAGAAGAGGCGTCCCGGCTAATCGGAACGCCTCTTCTTTTCGTTTAAGACACTCACTTTGAATAGGTCAAATCACGTAGGGGCGGGTTTATAACCCGCCTCTTTTTGTAGTCAAACCAATGCCGTTGCTGCGGTCATGACGGCCTTCCAGACCAAACATGTTTCCCGCGGACCCGGGCGGGTTGGAAACCCGCCCCTACGATTTAGCCTCAGTCTTCTGCGGGGCCGGTTTCTTTTTCCGGTGTAACGGCCGGGTTATCTTCCTAAGCTGAGACTTCAGGCTAAAGCGGCGCTTTACGTTGTCGGCGATCATTGGCGCTACTTTTGGATTTCCAACCACTAACGGTGCCATCCAGTTCCGAAGTTCCTTCATGGTTGGCGTTTTTGTTTCCCACGTGGGAATCAGAGACTCCATGGGGTGCCAGTGCTTCTCGCCGCGAAAGCGGGTCATAACCAGGCCACCGGCCTCTACTACCGACAAGGCCCCGCCGACCATGTCCCAGAGCCTGGGAGCGCCAAACATGGCATATTGCAGCACACCCCGAGCTGTCATCGCCAGTTCGTAGGCGATACTGCCAGTTGTACGTACCTCTCCGGCCTTTCCAGCCAGCTTGCCGGTGAAACCCTGCCCAACGCCAAAATACCCTGGAACACCGATCAGCCTGCTTGGTACTGGTTCGTCAGACACATAGACTGAAACTGGTTCATCGTCGGCAAAACAGCCGCCACCTTTGTGGCAGTGTAAAACAAACCCGCCCTCGGTTTTAGGCTTGGAATTTGCATCAGAAGTGGGCCAGGGAATGAACAAAGCAGCGGCAATCGGCCAACCCCGATACAAGACGCCAATGGACGATGCGAACACCGGCAGTCCGTTCATGTAGTTGGTGGTCCCATCCAACGGGTCCAACACCCAAAGGATGTCTTTCGCCAACTCATCAGACTCCTTCTCTTCTTTAGTACCTTCTTCCCCTAACACGCCGTGATCTGGGAATCGTTTGGCAATCTCGGCAGTCAAATACTCCTGGGTTTCTTTGTCAGCGGCGGTGACTGGGTCGCGTTCGTGTTCGTCTTTGAATTCAACCTTGATCTGCTGTCCAAAATAACCGGCCAGAATCTTTCCCGCACCGCGGGCGATCTCCACTGCAAACTGCTCTATTTCCGCGGCTAAAGCGTCGTCCCAGAGCTGCGTTTTAGCTTCCATTTAATTCGGTTTCCAGGCTCAATTTCGCCACTCGTTACGCTTGGGGCGATGGATTTTGAGTATAGCATGGGCCAGATACGGGCTTCAGCCTGATATAATCTCCGTTGCTGCCCACAGTCGGCAGGCTTCAATTGATTGAACAACCCCAATGCAGGGGATATGAGGACTAACCATGGACTTGGGACTGAAAGACAAAGTTGCTATCGTCGGCGGCGCCAGCAAGGGCCTGGGCCGGGCCTCCGCTCAAGTACTTGCTGAAGAGGGCGCAAAAGTAACGATCTGTAGCCGCACCAGCGCAGACCTGGAGCAGGCTGCCAAAGAGATTCGCGAGTCCACTGGCGCAGAGGTAATGACCTATGCCGCCGACCTAGACAAGCTGGAGTCGATCACCGGCCTGATTGATGCCACAGTGGCTCAGTTTGGTGGTCTAGACATCCTGGTAAACAACTCCGGTGGACCGCCTCTGGCCCGTTCCATGGATGCTACCGAGGAACAGTGGGAGACTGCCGTACAGCGCTCTCTGATCTTCTTTGGTCGCATGTGCCGGGAAAGCATCCCCCACCTGAGGTCGCGGGGCGGCGGACGCATCATCAACATCCTGGCCAGCACGGTCTTCAATCCCATTCCCAACCTGGCCCTCTCCGGTGCCACTCGCATGGGCGTGGTTGCCTATTCCAAGAGCCTGGCCGACGAAGTAGGTCGTGACGGCATTCTGGTGAACAACGTTTGCCCCGGTTCCATCATGAGCGAGCGCATGCTCTCCAACGTTACTTCTCGGGCCAATGAGCTTGGAATCAGTGTGGAAGATGCCTTGGGCCTACGCGCCCAAGATACCGCGGTTGGCCGAGTTGGCGAGCCAGTGGAATTGGCCAACCTGGTGGCGTTCCTAGCCTCAGATAAATCCACTTACATCACAGGCACAACCATCCTGGTGGACGGCGGTCTCGTCCGCTCCGTGATGTAAGGGGCTGCTTCAATCAACACAATCATCCGACAGACTCAGAACGAGCGGCGCATGGTCCTGGATTTCAGAAATTCTCGTAATGAGGCTGTCAAAGCAACTGTCAGGCACGGATAAAAATGGTATTTGAACGTAGACATGCACAGGAACCGACCGACGCCGCAGGCTTCTTGGACCGAGGCAACCGGTACAGTCGTAATGGCGTATACCACAAGGCAATTGACGACTACAACAAGGCGATCGAGTTGGAGCCGGAGAATGCTGAGGCCTTCTACCACCGGGGCTGCTCCTGGTATGAGGTGGGCAAAAACGAGGACTCCATCACCGACCTGACCCGCGCCATCGAGTTGGATCCCATGGCTGATTCTTATTACGGTCAGCGGGCCATCGTCTACATCTTTGAAGACAAGCCAGACCTGGCGGAGGCTGACGAAGAAGTCTGCCAAGAGTTACGTCTCCGGGCACAGGAAAATAAAGCGGCCGAGTAATTTGGGTTAGTGGTCCGGTCAGAATTTCATTCGCAGCACAGGTAAGGGCGTCCAACTAATTCCGTTGTCGCGGTCATGCCGGTTTCCAGACCGAACACGGCTGCGGCGAACCTGGGCGGGTTGGAAACCCGCCCCTACGCCCATTTATACACTCTCGCATCGCTGTTTATAGCGGGGAATTATTTGCGACCTCAAGATGATGGGCGTAGGACACAAGAATCGCTAAGGTATTAGCAACAAAAAACGGGCGTCCCGGTTATTCGGGACGCCCGTTTTTGATTGTGTTTGTTTAGCTTTACGAAGCTGGCTTGAAGAACGGTACGGAAATTTGTGGTGTGGCCTGTTGAAAGGTCACTTCCACAGCCATGCCGATACTGACATCTTTAGGGTCGCATTCCACGATGTTGGTGAACATGCGTACTCCCTCTTCAAGTTCCACCAGGGCCAGAACATAGGGTCCGGTATCAAAGCCCAGTGTTCGGTTCTGGTTGGTAATGGTGTAAGTCCAAACGGTGCCCCTTCCGGTAGATGGGAACCACTTAATCTCACTTGACCAGCAGTTGGCGCAGATACCCCGCGGGTACCACTGAAACTCGTTGCAGCTATCGCACTTTTGGATCAGCAGTGTGCCACGGCGAGCCATGTCCCAGAAGGTCTTGGTTTCGCCGTTAATCGTGGGCAGGGGTTTGTTGTAAGTTGTCATGGTCTAGTCCCTCGCCAAGATGACTGTGCCGCCGCTATGACGGGAGCCCAAGGCCCCGCCGGTGCCGTGGCACAGAGCTAATTTACAATCTGGTACCTGACGTTCGGTTCCTTCAAACTGGCCCCGTAGTTGCCTTGTGGCTTCCAGCAATAGGAACAGGCCGCGCATCCCGGGGTGGTTGGAGGACAAGCCGCCACCGTCGGTATTGATGGGCAATTCACCTCCCAGACCGATGCGTCCGTTTAGCACGAACTGGCCGCCCTCACCCTTCTCGCAGAACCCTAAATCCTCCAGGGTTTCAATCACGGTGATCGTGAATGAGTCGTAAATCATAGCCATGTCGATGTCCTTTTGGGTGACGCCGGCCATCTCGAAGGCCGGCACGTGGCTTTGCTTGGCTGCGATGTACATCAGGTCACGCTTGCCGGCGCCCTGGTGAGCCACTGCCTCTCCCGCCCCAATAATCCAAACAGGCTTCTGTTTGCAGTTACGGGCCAATTCCGGAGAGGCCACCACTACTGCGCCTCCACCATCGGTGATGACACAGCAGTCGTTGCGGTGCAGGGGAGTGGATACCACCGGAGAACGCATAACATCCGCCACGGTGATTGGGTCTCGGAACAACGCTTCCGGATTCATGGAAGCGTGTCGGCGCATGGTCACAGCAACCTCAGCCAATTGCTCGGAGGTTGTTCCGTACAGGTGCATGTGGCGCTGGGCGATCATGGCGTACAGGCCAACGGTCGTTAGGCCATAGAGTTCTTCAAAACTATCCGGGGACGGATCCAACCGGGGATGGCCCTGGCGGCTGATGCCACCGGTTCCCACCGACACACCACCAGAGCGGGCCTGGGTGGCGTAGGTGATGACGGCGCAATTGATACGACCGGCATGGATGGCGTTCAGTGCGTGGGATAGGTGGAACTCAAAGGAACCGCCGCCTACGGTGGTGTTGTCTACCATCTTGGGGTACAGATTCAGGTAGTCGGCCAGATTCAGGCCACTGCTGCGAACCGACATTGAGGCGCAGAACAGGCCGTCAACATCTTTCTTCTCCAGTCCGGCATCTTCCAGAGCTTTCTGGATGCTCTCGGCCTGAATCTGAAGCTCGCTCTTGTCCGGTGCGTACCGGGTGATGTGCTCATGCACGCCGACAATCGCGGCCGCACGTCTCAGGTCTACCATTGGTTGGAACCCTCCCTTTCGGAGTGTTTTAAGATTTTATGGAGTCTGCCAATTGCTATCTGATAACACAAAACTGCAACCCACTAAACAACACCAAGTTACCATTCATATGGAAACCCGGATGCGTCGGTCCCCTAGCCGCCGTAGTTTAGGTTGTGTTCGCGCATTAGGATTGTTTGGTCTTCGGCGTTGACACCGGCCTCTAAGACTTCTCCCAAGAAGAGGGTGTGGTCACCCTGGTCCAGTTGACCAACTACTTTGCACTCCCACCAGGCAGGAGAACCGGTGAACAGTGCGCATCCAGTCTCTGGGCCAGCGGTAAAGGCCTGTCCACCGATGGAGTCTCCTTCGCGTTCATGAGATTTGAAGAAGTTAAAGGCCAGGTCAAGTTGGTCTTTGCCGATCACGTTAACGGCAAAAACGCCGGTGTCAGTGATGTGGGAGTGGGCACCGGAGTCGCCCTTAACGCCAACGGCCACCAGAGGCGGAGAAAAAGATGTCTGAGTGAGCCAGTTCACAGTGGCGGCGCTAATTTCCTTGCCGTCCTTGCTTTTGCTGGTCAGCACATACATCCCATAGGGAATCATTCGTAAAGCAGTTTTCTTGGCATCCTCGTCCATGATGGACCTCCAAATCGATTCAAATACGCGGGGTAATTCCACTGGGGCACGCGTAATTATGCATTGGCAAATATTGGCCCCATTATCGCCGAGCGCAGATAGGAAAACAAGACTGGCATTTTAGTGCTAACCATAAAGAAGCCCCCGTTTTTCCGGGGCTTTTCATCGCTATTGTGCAACGCCCAGAGAGACAACTTTGTTCTACTGAATTCTGAATTCTTCTAGCATGCCCAGTGCGAAGTGGGGCGCACCGGTGTCGGAGTCTTCCACGAAACATAAGAACGCATAGTTACCAGGAGTGACATTGACGTTGAATGGACTGGAAACCACCCAGAGGTTCACTGGGAGGCAGTCCGGGGGAGCGTCAGGAGCAAAGGCACCCACACCATCGCAGTGGCGTTTGGCGCCAGCCGAATCAAGAATGCTTCGTGTTCCTGCTCTCCTTTGTTGGTTACGCTGATATTTTAAGGCCCGGCTGAGATAGCCCCTGAAAGACCAAATCCGAAATCGACCATATCAATAGAAACTTTGGCTTCCGACAGGGCAGCCACTGGTGCGGACGATTCAATCACTGTGATTGGCTTTCATATCAAGCACCATGCGAGGTAGCCTTCGCCATTGGGAATAAAGCAGACGATGAGATAATCACCGGCAGTCATGTTCAGAATCGTAATGCCGGTGGCTCCAGGGCCAATTGGCCCCACACCTCCCGCTGCTTCAACGCCCGGAGGTGGCGGTACTGCTTCACCAGAAAGCAGCCCGGCAATCGAGTCTTCGATGGCCATACCTTCTGGCACAGTCAGCAATTATTGATGATGCAGTTCACGTCCGGTGTTGGTCATGACCATCTCTGTCATCCCCGAAGGAATGAATTGAAGGCCCCTAAAACCGTAGTCCATCGCCGTGAAGGACACCCGGTTAATCTGCGGGGCCGGTGTTGGATCGCTGCCGCAAGTGGCAATCAAAAATACTAGCGTTGATAGTGACGATACTAGAATCGTGGCTTTTTCATCCATTTACCCTCATGGTTCAATTCATTCCTCCATGTCTCCAAAAGGCGACTGTCCCCGCCGTTTTTAGAATTACTTGATAATTGAGACTCAAGGTTATCGCGGTAATCTTAACCGGGATGCAATCAGTTAATTGGCCTATTTGACAGACCTTCCATCAACTTCTTGTTCCCGCTATAGTATTGCCGCACCATCAACCGCTTATGCTGGTGAGGCACTTTACACCGTACTAGGGTAGTTCATCCAATTTGGTCTGAAAACGAGAGGCTTATAGTGGCATCAATAATAGCGATTCTAGGAGGAACTGGGCCGGAGGGCAAAGGACTGGCCCTGCGATTGGCTATGGGCGGAGAAGCACCCATCATTGGGTCTAGGGACGCTGCCCGGGGTGCAACCGCCGCGGAAGAGTTGGCCCAGGCCCGGCCCGGGGTTGTGATCAATGGCTCCGACAATGCCGGTGCGGTGGCCGCTGCAGATGTGGTATTTCTGGCCTTTCCGTATGAGGGCCAAAGGCAGGTGTTGGAGGACTTGGGACCAGCGCTAAAGGGCAAAATCGTGGTCAGCGTAATCGCACCCATGAAATTTGAGCGTGGCAAGGGCGCCAGTGCCGTTGAAGTTGAAGCCGGGTCGGCAGCGGAAGAAGCTCAGGAAATGCTGCCAGACTCCCAAATTGTGGCCGCCTTTCAGAACGCCAGCGCCGAGGAACTCCTAGATCCCGAAGCAATCATGGAGGGTGACGTTGTGGTCTGTTCTGACCATGCCGACGCCAAGAAGCTGGTGATGGGCCTGGCCGACAAGATAAAGAATCTGCGCGGCGTGGACGGCGGCAGCCTGGCCAATGCCAAATACGTGGAACAGATTACCCCGCTGCTAGTAAACATCAACCGAATCTACAAGATTCACGCCAGCATCAAGATCGTCGGCATCGAATAATCAACAATAATCATTAAAACAACCGTGAGGAGGAGAAGACATGCCTAGAGTCGTGATCGATCTCAACACTGAAAGCGGCCTAGCGGCCGTGAAGGGCCAATGGAAGTTTGCCCAGGGTCTGGTGCCCGGCGAGCCCAACGAGGGACTGGTCTCCCAACTTGAAGGGTCGCCAGCGCGACTGGTGGAATACGATGACTCCAATTGGGAGGTCTGCACCGACCTGGCCAAGTGGATCACCCACGGATTCTCTTTCGTCTGGTACCGCATCAACGTGACGTTCCCAGAGACGGTGGAAGGTCATCCCACTGCGGGCGTGCGGGTCCAATTTGAAACGTGCATCGACGACTACGGGGAGCTTTGGATTGACGGGGCTTGCGACCGCCACCGCGGCGCGGTGCAGGGTTTCAACGTGCCCCAGAGGGTGTTGATGACAGAAGAAGTTACGCCGGGCGAGCAGCACACCATCGCCTTGTTAGCCGCCAACGGGCCAATGGCTGCACCTGGTGGTGCGGTCTTTGTGCGCTACGCCAACCTAGCCTTTGAGTGGCGCGAACCTGGGTATTAAACCCGGTCTGAACTCTAAGACATGGGTTAGTTAATCAGGCTAGCGGAGTCTTTGTGGCGGCGACGGACGCGGGTCTTCTTCGTCGTCGTCATCATCGTCGTCATATCCTAAGACGCTATCTGAAGCCTCAAAACCCATTGCTTCGAGATCGATACGTAACTTGCGACAGAAGATTTCGGT